>ERZ773156.27-NODE-27-length-211364-cov-63.6215_pt1 | contig 211364 bp, 220 predicted proteins | sample MGYA00511895_ERZ773156 | MGnify/ENA primary metagenome ERZ773156 (study PRJEB29015, sample SAMEA2737850) | human gut metagenome | biome: human gut; feature: human-associated habitat; material: faeces | place: China | collected 2012 ... | reverse complement strand
ACATCCATAAGCAAAAGGACGCATGAAAAAACTTTCGTTTTTTCACACGCCCATTAATTCGTTATGTATCTTCAAACTACTGTGGGTTTGGAGCACCTACTGGACATGTACCAGCACAAGCGCCGCAATCTACACAAACGTCTGCGTTGATTTCGTAATGAGCAGCACCTTCGCTGATAGCTTCTACTGGACATCCAGCAGCACAAGCACCACAACTGATACAATCATCATTAATTACATATGCCATAATAATATTCCTCCTTGGATTTTGTAGTATCAACATTATACGATAACATTTTGAAAAAAACAAGAGAATGATGTATTCTTAATAGAATTTATGGAAACATTAATAAAATCTTAATTTTAAATATTAAGATTGACGTATGTTGATTAACGTAATATTATATAAAACATACGTGCCGGATATTTTACTTAATGTGTTATGCGATATCCGGATAAAGAATATATGGAGGATACAGGTATGGCAAGAGTTACCAAGGACACTACTATTGGTGAAGTTATACAGATTGATGCAGGCGTAATTCCTATTCTTATGGGTGCTGGTATGCATTGTGTTGGATGCCCATCATCAGCAGGTGAAACATTAGAGGAAGCTGCTATGGTTCACGGAATTGACAGTGATATGCTTGTAGAAGAAATTCAGAGCTACCTTCAGTCATTAGGTTAATAACTGACTGAAAGAATAATAAAAGGCTGGCACATCAGACATATAAACAATGTCTGATATGCCAGCTTTTTTATTGTAAGAATGAATTATAACGTTGCACCTATTCTAATGGCGTGTCTGCCTATAATCAGTTCACCATGTTCATCAAAGTAAGCGGCAGAATCCTCTGTAAAGGCTTCCTTAGCAGCATATTCAGAAAGTATGTTACATACTTTGTTAAAGTTCACCGATGAACAGCCTTCTTTCTTAAGGAGAAGGTAATATCTGTCAGAGTCCGGCTTCTTATACAGTGAGTTAGTGTCATTGTATATAGGACTGACTGCCCTTGCAGCAGCAGTGAAGTCATCCATGGACTCAAAAGAATATATTCTTGTTTTAACAGTCTTTTTAGAAATGTCCGTATCAGAACTGTCCGCAGTACCTTCCTGTGTCAGACTGTTATCAGCCTTAACGGAATTACCAGTGGCAGAATTCTTAGCTTTAGAAGCTCCTGCGTTACTGTTAAGATAGTCCCGAACCTTGCTGAACAGGCTCATAAGGTCATCACCGATAACACCGCCATCGCTGCCATCCTGTTCACTATCTATGTCAAGCTCATCACCAGCGGTAGGTGGTACAGAAGACTCATCATATGAGGAAGACTCATCGATAGTTTCCATATCAGAATATTCGTCATCATAGTCATATTCTCCATCATCTCCGGGAGAGAACTTAGAGAATCTTGTATCAAGCTCTTCCGGATTCTCAACCTTTGTTACTATAAGCACTATACAGTCGGCTGATACTGGAATAGCTTCAATCATCAAAGGAATATCTTCTGCATCAAACCCAACCTCATAAGAAGCCTGCTGCATCATATCCCTGAAAAGTTCTTTAGCTTTATCGCTGCCATACGCAAGTTCGCTTATCTTTAATTGTCTTGAAGCAAGGTCATCCTTGTTGAGAGTACAGCGTATCTGATTTTCATTAACTCTTTCTATCTTCATAACAATCTCCTTTCCTGCGAAATGCATAGTAAATTCATATCTATGGAAATATAATACTCATTTTTCATAGATATGTAAAGAAGACAAAGACATACTTAAAATAAAAAATATGTAAAATTTATCAATTTTTGACAAAAAATATAAAATTTGATATTGATAATATATTTATTATATGTTATAAAATAAGCAGAGTGAATATAACTAACTGATTAACTGGAGGTGAGAGCAAGAGTTTAACGAAAAGTATGAAGTAGTAAAGGAACTGGGAAGAACCAGTTATTCCAGTGTTTATCTGGTAAGGCACACGAAGTTAGATGTATTACGTGTTGCCAAGGTTATCAGCAGGGCTTTGAAGGATAGCGGCCATATCCTTAAAGAAGCCAGTCTAATTAAGAATCTTAAGCATCCCCACATACCGATTATTTATGACATATATGAAGATGATATAAGTATTTGCATTATAGAAGAATATATATCTGGTAAATCTTTGCGGAATTACATTTATGATGAGAAATCTTTAAAGTTAAACCAGATATGTGATATAGGAGTTAAGTTGTGTAACATATTGGAGTATCTGCATAACTATCAGGATGGAATTATTCATCTGGATATAAAGCCTGATAATATCATAATAGATGAGAATAATAATGTTAAGCTTATTGACTTCGGCAATGCACTGTATGGTGATGAAAGCCAGCAGCTAAGTATGTTAAGTCCCGGATATGCAGCACCGGAGCAGTATGATAACAGACAGCTTACACGCAGTGCGGATATATATAGTGTGGGAATGATTCTTATGTTTATGGTGGAAGCAGCAGTCAGAAAAAATGATAATAGTGGGCATAATGTATGCCAGAATACAGGTGACTTAAGTGCTATCCGTCATAATAAATTATACCCAATTATAAGAAAATGTACCCGGCATAAGCCACAGTCAAGATATAAAAATATAACGGCTGTGCGCAGGGAGTTAGAAAGAGCCGCAGGATGGGCGGCACTAAAAGCAAATAAACAAAAACAATCAGACAGTTACAGGCACTCTTATGTTATTAAAATATCTGGAACTAAAAGAGGCATAGGTGTTACACACACAGCTCTTAGTATGGCATATATGCTGGCAGAATATGGCATAAAATGCATATTATATGAGCAGTCAGGAAACAGCGATATACTTGAAGTTATGCTTAACGGAAAGCTTTATGATAATGGACTGCTTTACTATAAGGGTGTGTGGTTTGCGGCAGATAATGTAAGCTATAAGATGTATGGCAGCGATGATACAGATAATGTAAATTATAAGCAGAATAATGACGGCAATTTTGATAGTATGAATTTTAATGTTATGATAGTGGATGAGGGTGTATACAATGCAGAGCGTGTCAGCTATGATGATATTATATGCAGCTTTATCCAGAATGATTATGATATTATTGATATTATGGTTGCGGGTGGAAAGTATGGGACTGCCAATGAGTGCAGCATCATTGACAGTACTGTACAGCACACACGGCTTATGCTTAATCTGTTAAGTGAACAGCAGTTTTATGGTTATGTTAATTATATAGCAGGAGAAAGAATATGTTACAGGATGCCATGTGTATATGGCTGGAGTGAACACAATGACGAATTAGTTTCAGTAATGAAGGACTTTATAGAGGATAATATGCCGCAGATATGGGAATGTATAATAACGGACACATTAAAGGAAAGGTGCAGTGTATTATATGAAAAAATGTGTGGTATCCGGAAAAAAGTACTTAAAAACTTTCAGAGGTTTATCAGGGGTATCGGAATTGGAAATGAAAAATGGGCTTACAAAGAACAGCAGGGTAAACAGGATTAAAAGCCATATAAGACTTAATATCTGTGATAAAAACAGCAGACGTGCAGGACGTGAGATATATAAAGAATATCATACTTCAGCCAGAGTGACAGCAATAAAGATGATAGGTGTTGCCGGATTGTGCGAAGGTGCCGGTACAACGCAGATGTGTATAATGCTCGCCGCATTTATGGGCAGAGTGTTAAAGAAAAAAACTGCAGTTATCGGCGATGAGAAAACATATAGTTTTATGCTAAGACAGATGTCACAGGCAAGGGCAATACATCATAAGGGAATAGGCAGCAGGCATGCATACAGCGTGAATGGCATTGATTATTACTGTGGGATGTATGATGACTACACAGGCATATTAAGGCAGAGATATGATGTGATTATACAGGATATAAGCCTTAACAGTGCTGAGGATACATTTGCAAGGACTGTATCAAGGCTGTCAGGATGTGATGTTAAGCTGTTGGCTGGCTCAATGCTTCCATGGAAGTCAAAGGAATGTGAGAAGAAGTTAGAAAGGGTAAGACGCTTTCTTGATGTAAGAGGACTGAAAATGGTGACACTGACAATGTGTGAAAGTCCGGCAGCAGAAACTATAGAAAAATATGGTGTAAGCATTGTTGCTATGCCGTTTGAGAGAAATCCATTTACGATAAGTTCCAAAAACTTAAGAAGCCTTATGGAGCTTCTGGATATAATGTAGCATGTAGTAAAGGCTTATTACTATGTCAGGCTTACAGGTTACAGGATTATAATATCACGAAAAGCGGGTTCCTTCGCTTACATTGATGTCGCAGTGGATTGTGATAGTGCAGGGCGCGAAGCAGTCCACGGACATCATACTTTGGGATTTAACGTCCGCATCATATTTTTAATGTCAAATAAAAAGTTTTATGTTAAGATATGAGTTAAGTAAAAACGAATGGAGACTGATGTATGAATAGTAAGGATAAAGGAAAGTCTAAGCTTGGATTACTGGGTGTGGCAGCAGCGGTAATTCTTGTTGTGATTGTGGCAGGAGCAGTGTTTATGAAAAGGTATGCGCCATCTAAGCAGTGGATGAGCGGATATGAGTACTTTGATGCAGATAAGGCATCGGATAGTGCTCTTGTTATAATCAATGGAACAAAGTATCAGGATACAGGTGTCAGTGTGGATGGTATCTGGTATCTTCCTGCGGACTTTATAGCAGACAATATCAATATAAGATTTTATGAGGATGGCGAGAGTAATGCCATTCTTTATACAGATGATAAGAAAACATATACATATGAGCCGGGAAAGAACATTTATACAGATAGTGATAATAACGAATATAATACAAACTATCCGGTGACTGTGGCTGTAAACGGCAGCACATACATAGCATGGGATTATGTGGCACAGTATACTAACTGTACTTATGCATATGGTGAGGAGCCGGCAAGAATATGTATAAACAGCATAGATGGTGAGGAAAAGGTTGTTGATGCAAAGAAAGATATATATGTAAGATACCGTGGTGGTATAAAAAGCGATATTCTTGAAAAGATAGAAAAAGGCAGCAGGCTTTATTATGAGGATGACCTTGACGACTGGATAAAGGTTACAACACAGACCGGATATACAGGTTATGTGAAGAGCAGTGAGGTTAATGAGGATTATATATATGTGCCAGAGGATACCTATGTGGAAGAATATACAAGGGTTATGTCTGATGGTGCTGTAAGGCTTGGCTGGTTTCAGGTAGGAGGAACATCTGGAAACAGCACTGCGGCAGCTATGGTAAGCTCATCTTCCGTAAATGTAATATCGCCAACATGGTACAGCATTGCATCCACATCTGGAAGTGCTTCAAGCTATGCACAGGCTTCGTGGGTGAGCGATATGCATGCGAGGGGAATAAAGGTATGGCCTCTTATTAATGACTTTGATAAGGATATAGACTATGCAGCTCTGTTTTCTTCAAAGAGTGCAAGAAGGACACTTATAGGAACACTTATAAAGGATGCCACAGCTTATGGATATGACGGAATTAATCTGGACTTTGAGAATGTCAAAAAGGATTATGCGAAGGACTTTTTACAGTTTGTAAGAGAGCTTGCGGTTGAATGTCATAAGAACAATATAATATTATCGACAGATAATTATAAACCTGAAAACTATAATAAGTTCTATAATCTTAAGGAACAGTCTTCATATGTGGATTATGTCATAGTGATGGCATATGATGAACATTATGCAGGCTCAGAGGCAGGCTCAGTTGCTTCACTGCCTTTTGTGATGGAGGCTGTAAGTGATACAGTTGCACTTGTTCCATCTAATCAGGTTATAGTGGGAATCCCTTTCTATACAAGGATATGGAGTGTGTCAGGTTCTACTACAACAAGCCGAGCTGTCGGTATGCAGGATGCCATAAATGAGCTTAATGCGGACGGTCAGACAGCACCATGGAATGAGGAGGCAGGACAGTATGTCAGCTCCTATGAGAAGAATGGTGTGACTAAAAAGACATGGTTTGAGGAAGATAAGTCAGTTGAAGAAAAGCTTAAGGTTATATCAGAATATGATGTTGCCGGTATTGCTGCATGGAAGCTTGGACTTGAGAAGTCATCAGTATGGAGTGTCATAAGCAGCTATATCAGATAGGAATAATTAATGTAGACTGGCATACACTTTAAGTAAAAAAGGTATGTGGTGGATATGCGTTTCAGATTAAAGATACTTGCGGGGTCTTTGCTCATATTTGCAGTAGTAGCTGGTGCATATATATTATACAGCAGTAGTGATAATAAAAGCATAATAAAGGGTGAGGAAACTGCCAGCGAAGTTGAAGAGGTTAATATATCAGACAAGACAGTAGCCATAGACAGTGGACACGGGGGAATAGACCCGGGAAAGATAGGTGTTGGCGGGATATATGAGAAGAATGTTAATCTTGCCATAGCAAAGAAACTTAAAATTCTACTTGAACAGTCTGGTATAACTGTTATAATGACAAGGTCAGATGATAATGGCCTGTATGACGAAAGTGACACGAATAAAAAGGCTGTTGATATGAAAAAGCGTGTAAGCATAATTAACGAGTGTAATGTCAATGCGGCTGTAAGCATACATCAGAACAGCTATGTATCAGCAGAGTCTAAGGGTGCGCAGGTATTTTACTATAAGGCATCGGATGAAGGGAAAAAACTGGCGGCAGCTATACAGAAGAATATGTTAAAGGAAGTTGACTCAACGAATAAGCGTGTTGAGAAGGCTGACTCAACATATTATATGCTTCTTCACACAAATGTGCCAACAGTTATAGTTGAGTGTGGTTTTCTGTCTAATCCGGATGAAGCTGGAAGGCTTAACAGTGAGGCATATCAGCAGAAGGTTGCGTATGGAATATACTGCGGCATTATGGAGTATCTGACAGATAGCTGATATTTGTACGGGTATATTAAGTATTATACAGATATAGACAGCATTAAGATAAATATAAAAGAGGTGTAAGTAACAGTGGAAACGATTGTTGCAGATATAACATGTAATCCTAAAGAGGATGAGAAGATATATGAAAAAGCAGGAGAGATATTAAGGGCAGGCGGTCTTGTTGCATTTCCAACAGAAACTGTATATGGTCTTGGTGCGGATGCACTTGATGAAGCGGCATCGGCAAAGATATATGCGGCAAAGGGAAGACCATCCGATAATCCGCTTATAGTCCATATAGCAGATATGGATGCCGTATATAAGCTTGCAAGTGAAGTGCCGGAGGCGGCGGTTAAGCTTGCTGATAAGTTCTGGCCGGGTCCGCTTACTATGATATTGAAAAAATCGGACATAGTTCCGGAGTCGATTACAGGCGGACTTGGAACAGTTGCGATAAGAATGCCAAGCCACAAGGTGGCAGCAGAGCTTATAAGAAGTTCGGGTGTGTATATAGCGGCACCAAGTGCCAATACTTCCGGTAAGCCAAGTCCTACTCTTGCAAGCCACGTTATAAAGGACCTTTCAGGAAAGATAGATATGATAATAGCAGATGATACAGTCGATATAGGCGTTGAGTCAACTATCATAGACCTTAGTGAGGATGTACCAACAATACTCCGTCCGGGCTTTATAACTAAAGAAATGTTTGAAGAGGTTGTAGGCGAGGTAAGAATAGACCCTGCCATAACGGATGGGGTGAAGGCAGGAGTAGTTCCTAAAGCACCGGGTATGAAGTATAAGCATTATGCGCCGGATGCAGACCTTAAGATAATTGAAGGTGATATTGATAAGGTTGTTTCTTATATTAACGATAACACCAGAAAGCTTATGGATGAGGGCTACAAGGTTGCAATTATGACTACAGATGAAACAAAACACCTGTATACAGATGGAATTATTATATCTATGGGACATAAGAGCGATGAGCTGAGTGCTGCAAGACATTTGTATGCAACATTAAGGGAATTCGATAATGAACATATAGATTATGTATTTTCAGAGAGCTTTGAAACAGAGAATGTAGGACGTGCAGTTATGAACAGATTGATTAAAGCCGCAGGTCATACTATAATACACGTATAGACAACAAGATTGCAGCGCTTATTAAGAGGTGTATCGTTATGAACAGATTTAATAAAGTAATATTTGTATGTATGGGAAATACTTGCAGAAGTCCGATGGCGGCTACAATTATGTCCAATCTTATGCCAGATATGAGATGTGAGTCAAGGGGCGTGGTTGTGCTGTTTCCGGAGCCGTATAATCCAAAGGCTGTTGCTGTTGCATCAAGGCACGGCATGATTATGCCAAGTAATGTTTCAGTACAGATAGCAAATGAAGATTTTAGTATAGATACGCTGGTACTTACTATGAACTCATCGATGAAGCAGAAAATGTATGATACATTTGATAAGGCAATTAATGTATTCACACTTGGAGAGATGGCTGGTGAGGGTGATGTGGAAGTGCCTGACCCATATGGCAAGGGGCTTGAAGAGTATAATAAGTGTTTTGAACAGCTATATAGTCTTGTTGCAAAGGTTATAGATGTGATAACATCGCCAAGACAGGAAGAAGAATGATAAGAAAAGGAGACAATTACAAAATGATAGCAATAGGATGTGACCATGGAGCAGTAGAACTTAAGAACCAGATGATAGAACATCTTAAGAAGAGAGGAATAGAGTGTAAGGATGTAGGAACATACACAAGTGAGTCGTGTGATTATCCAGTGTATGCACACAAGGTAACAGACCTTATAACAAGCGGTGAGTGCGAACTTGGTATACTTATGTGTGGTACTGGTATAGGTATGAGTATGGCAGCTAATAAGGTTAAGGGAATAAGAGCTGCACTTTGCAGTGACTGTTTCAGTGCACAGGCTACAAGAGAGCATAACAATGCGAATGTCCTCTGCCTTGGTGCAAGAGTAATAGGACCTGAGCTTGCATTCAGAATAGCGGATACATTCTTAGATGCGAAGTTCAGTAATGATGAAAGACATATAAGAAGAATATCTATGATTGAGGATTAATGAATTCATAATTAAGATAGGAATAAGAATATGAGTGATAAAAGAAAAGACTATATATCATGGGATGAGTATTTCATGGGTGTTGCAAAGCTCTCAGCACTTCGTTCCAAAGACCCTAATACACAGGTAGGAGCCTGCATAGTAAGTAATGACAACAAGATACTTTCTATGGGATATAACGGACTTCCACGCGGCTGTTCGGATGATGAATTCCCCTGGTGCAGGGATGGGGATCCACTTGACAACAAGTACTTCTATACAACTCACAGTGAGCTCAATGCGATACTTAACTACAGAGGCGGAACACTTGACGGTGCTAAGATGTATGTAACACTGTTTCCTTGTAATGAGTGTGCAAAAGCTATAATACAGGCTGGAATTAAGACTATCGTGTATGACTGTGACAAGTATGCCGATACAGCTTCTGTCATAGCATCTAAGAGAATGTTGAACGCCGCAGGTGTAAGATACTATAAGTATGAGACAACTAAAAGAGAGATTACGATTGAATTATAATTAACTATATAATTATGCAGTTGTCGAAAGGTTAAATGTGCAATAATACTTCTGACCTTTTGATATGTTTAACACCAGAATACCCACCACATAAAGATAGTATGTAATGATACATATTTCTGTATGTGGTGGGTATGTTATTATGGGAAGGGGCAAAAATCTGTTATAATCTGCTACGTGGCTGATACTGAAAGTATCAGTCATTGGAAATATTATCCTGTTCATAGCGTTCAAGCACATCAATGTACTGGCTGAAGGTTCCACCGTATATTGTGCTTAAAAGGTTATTGAGCTTGTGAAGCGATGACACGAGCATATCGTTGGATATAAGTCCGCCGCTACAGGCATCGGCAAGTTCATCAAGGTCTACTACACGGACAAAGCCAGAGTTCTCAATGATGACATCTGCTAACAGGTCAGTGAATACGTATGTATCAGAAGCCTTATCATATGATGTGTCAATGATATCGCAGTATATATATGCAAGTGAGTTATCCTGCTTATAGAACTTGCTTATCTTAAAGCCCTCCTTAAGCACATAGTAAGATATGCCGTGTGAGAATTCCGGCTTCGGGCGGAAAGTCTTCCAGCTTGTTATAATCTTTTCATCGTCAATATGGATGATAGTATCGTCTTTAAGGTTGACACATTCGCTTGGGATAAGCCGCTTACGGAATAAAGTTGTCATACGTATTCCTCCTGAATTGTATAATATTATGTTGGGATCAAAAGCCCTCAGCTATGATACCTACGGATTGTAAATCACATATTTATTATGAAAATTATAACAAGCAGGTATGTAAAATTCAACCAAAATGTTGCAGTTTATGGTAAAGTCTGGCTGCAAAAAAAGATAGAAAAATGTCATAATATCAGTTATCCCAAGGGGTTAAGATTATATCTGTGAGGTATAAAAGATTGTGAAATATTAGTCAAAATAGCCTATAAATGATAGAAATTGTCCCATTATTTGGGATAGAAAATATATAGACAACATTTGTTGAAAAGGTTATAATCGTAATAGTATTTTAAAGTGAGTAGGTTATCTGAAAGTATGGGAACGAGGAAAAGAATTGAAGAATATAGTATTAATATCCCAGCTTAGTATATGTGTTATGGTTCCGACATTCGTGTGTCTGGCACTTGGGCTGTGGCTGGATGGAAAGTTAGGAACAAGTTTTACGATACCATTGCTTATAATTGGTATAGCAGCAGGAGGCAGGAACGCCTATGTGCTTGCTATGAATTCCATAAAGCAGGATGAGATTAAAAAGAAGCGTACTCAGGAAGATGAGATACAGCAGAAGGTAGAAAGATACAATAAGACACATAAGGATAACAACTAATAAAGGGAGGAGTATGACGGATGATTGAAAAAATCAAAGAGATTAATCCCTCTATCCCCGGTATGCTTGTGGTACAGTCAGTGTATCTTATCATTGGGGAGGCTTTGATACTGTTAATTGCTGATACACCTATGAAGCTTGCCATAGGCTTTGCAGCAGGTGTTTTTTATGCGGTGTTTGCCACTTTCCATATGAGCTTTCGTATAAGAAAGGTGGTGTATGGAGGTGCTAATACAAGCGCTACATTCGTGTTAGGATATGTTATACGTCTGGCGGTTATGCTTGTATTATTTTCAGTATTGTATTTTCTTGATATAGGTGACTTGTTAGGAGCAATACTGGGAATGTTTTCTATGAAGGTAGCGGCTTATTTACAGCCGTTCACTGATAAATTAATAACAAAAATACAAAAAGGAAGGTGAGAAGGTGGGAAGCTCTTATGTTAACACGCTTGTAGCATGTGATTCGAGTTTTATGATTCAGAGCCTTAAGGAATTCCATATTCCAGGCATTGATTACACATTCAGTATTAACACGACACACGTTGCTATGTTGCTGGTTTCAATCTTCATCCTTATTATGGCCATAGTAGCCAGAGTGAAGATTAATAAGGTCAAGCCTGATGATACACCGGGGATGTTCCAGAACGCTATAGAGATTATAGTGGAGATGCTTGGAACTATGGTTGACGGTATTATGGGAAAGAATGCCAACAAGTTCGTCAACTATATTTCAACATTATTCTTATTTATTATAATTTCCAATATATCTGGTCTTTTCGGACTCAGGCCACCAACAGCGGATTATGGTGTTACGTTATGCCTTGGTCTGATTACATTTATACTTGTTCAGTTCAACGGTATAAAGAAGAATAAGGTAGGACACTTTACTGCATTATTCCAGCCAATCTGGTTTTTATTCCCTATTAATCTGATAGGTGAGTTTGCAGTTCCGTTGTCTCTTTCACTGCGTCTGTTTGGTAATGTTATGTCCGGAACAGTTCTTATGGGTCTTATCTATGACCTGTTAAAGCCATTTACTATCGGCTATCCGGCATTACTGCATGCATACTTTGACTTGTTCTCAGGATGTATTCAGGCGTATGTATTCTGCATGCTGACTATGGTTTATGTCAACGATAAGATAGCAGATTAGGTGGAAAGCTGATTGCTGGAATTAATATTTCAGGAATTAGTAATGTTGTGAAAGTCCCTGTAATGGGTTTTCATATTAAGAATTGTGCCAAGCACAGACTGATAATACAGTAATGTATACAAGTGCATATTGTATTATGTACACATTAATAAGGCGCAGAATAATAATCAGCGCTAAATTTTTATTAACGGAGGATTTTAAGATGAATATTAGTGGACAGGAATTTATTCAGGCTATGTCAGCCATTGGTGCAGGTATTGCGATGATCGCAGGTGTTGGTCCTGGTGTTGGACAGGGTATTGCAGCAGGTCATGGTGCAGCAGCAGTCGGACGTAACCCAGGTGCTAAGTCAGATATCACTTCAACTATGTTACTTGGACAGGCCGTTGCCGAGACTACAGGTCTTTATGGTTTCGCCGTAGCTATTATCTTAATGTTCGTTCAGCCATTCAAGGGCTAATAAAGAACAGAATATTATATTCAGAGGGTAAAGACCCGTTAAGATAATGGAAAGGAGGCCAACAATTGAATTTCGGAAGTACATTTGTGGCTCTTGAAACATCAGGAAGATTATTTGGACTTGATTATCAGCTCTTATTTGATGCTGCGATAACAGCCATTAACGTATTCATATTATTCCTGCTTGTGTCAGTTATTCTTTTCAATCCTGTTCGTAACATGTTAAAGAAAAGACAGGATAAGATAACAAGTGACAGGGAAACTGCTGAAAAGAACATAGCAGACGCACTTGCCATGAAAGCAGAGTATGAAGAGAAGTTAAAGGATGCTAACAAGGAAGCAGAGCTTATATTAAGTGATGCAAGAAAGACAGCTATGCATAACGAGCAGAAGATCATAGATGAAGCTAAAGAGGAAGCTGCAAGAATTATCGAAAGAGCAGGTAAGGAAGCAGAACTTGAAAAGCAGAAAGTGGCAGATGAAGTTAAGCAGCAGATTGTTACTGTATCAGCTATGATAGCTTCTAAGCTTATCTCTAAATCTATTGATGAGAGCGAAAGTAATGCAATTATTGAACAGACTTTGAATGAAATGGGTGAGAACACATGGCGAAATTAGTAGAAACAACTTACGGCGAAGCTTTATTTGAGCTTGCTATTCAGGAATCTAAGATCGATGAACTATGTGAAGAAGCACAGGTTGTGATAGAAGTGTTTAAAAGTAACGAGGACCTTGTAAAGATATTAAGGTCACCTAAGGTTGACAAGGGTGATAAGGAGGAACTTATAAAGAATGTATTTGATAAGTTCGTATCTAAGGATATCACAGGTCTTTTAACTGTTATGGTGTCTAAGGACAGACAGGACAAGATAGTAAGCACACTTGAGTATTTCATAAAGAGAGTTTATGAGTACAAGAAGATAGGAGTGGCTTTCGTCACAACAGCCAGACCTCTCACAGATGATCAGAAGCTGTCGGTTGTGAGCAGACTGCTTGCAACAACTGATTATGTGGATTTCAAGATGAACTATGCTATAGATGAATCACTTATAGCAGGTATGGTCATAAGAATTGGAGACAGAGTCGTAGACAGCAGTATAAAACATAAAATTGATGAGCTTGCCAGAGATTTAAAGAATATCCAACTGGCATAGAGCTTGAATCTAATAGAAAGTAGGTGCATAAAGCTAATGAATTTAAGACCGGAAGAAATCAGTTCAGTTATTAAAGAACAGATAAAAAGATATTCTGCCGAACTAGAAGTATCAGAAGTTGGTACTGTAATTCAGGTAGCAGATGGTATCGCTAGAATTCATGGACTTGAGAAGGCCATGCAGGGAGAACTTCTTGAATTCCCTGGTGAAGTATATGGTATGGTTCTTAACCTTGAAGAGGACAACGTAGGTGCCGTTCTTCTTGGTGATTCAAGAAATATAAACGAAGGTGATACTGTTAAGACAACTGGACGAGTTGTTGAGGTTCCAGTTGGTGATGCATTAACAGGAAGAGTTGTTAATGCACTTGGACAGCCTATAGATGGCAAGGGTCCTATCAACACAGACAAGACAAGAAAGATAGAAAGAGTTGCTTCAGGCGTTATCACAAGAAAGTCAGTAAGTGTTCCACTTCAGACAGGTATCAAGGCTATCGATGCCATGGTTCCTATCGGAAGAGGTCAGAGAGAGCTTATCATTGGTGACCGTCAGACAGGTAAGACAGCTATCGCTATTGATACTATTATCAATCAGAAGGGTCAGGGTGTACATTGTATATATGTTGCTATCGGACAGAAGGCATCAACAGTTGCAAGTATCGTAAAGACTCTTGAAGAATATGGCGCTATGAGCTATACAACTGTAGTTGCTTCTACAGCCAGCGAACTTGCTCCACTTCAGTATATCGCTCCTTACTCAGGATGTGCTATCGGTGAAGAGTGGATGGAAAACGGCGAAGACGTACTTGTTGTATACGATGACTTAAGTAAGCATGCAGCAGCATACAGAACTCTTTCACTTCTGTTAAAGAGAGCTCCTGGTCGTGAGGCTTATCCAGGAGATGTATTCTATCTTCACTCAAGACTTCTTGAGAGAGCTGCACGTATGTCAGATGAGTACGGCGGAGGCTCACTTACAGCCCTTCCTATCATTGAGACACAGGCAGGTGACGTTTCAGCATATATCCCTACTAATGTAATATCTATTACAGATGGTCAGATATATCTTGAAACAGAAATGTTCAACTCTGGTTTCAGACCAGCTATCAACGCAGGTCTTTCAGTATCAAGAGTTGGTGGTTCAGCACAGATTAAGGCTATTAAGAAGATTGCTGCTCCTATCCGTACAGAGCTTGCTCAGTACAGAGAGCTTGCTTCATTCTCTCAGTTCGGTTCAGAACTTGATGCCGATACTAAGGAGAAGCTTGCACAGGGCGAGCGTATCATGGAAATGTTAAAGCAGCCTCAGTATAAGCCAATGCCTGTTGAATATCAGGTTATCATTATATATGCTGTAACTAAGAAGTATGTTATTGACATACCAGTAGATAAGATTCTTGATTTCCAGGAAGGTTTGTTTGAATTCATAGATACTAAGTATCCTCAGATTCCAGAGTCTATAAAGGAAACTAAGGAACTTACTGAAGAAAATGAAAAGTTACTTGTAAGTGCTATTGAAGAGTTTAAGAAAACATTTAAGTTCTAAATGTGGGAATGGAGGTAAATTCTATGGCCTCAATGAAAGATATAAAAAGGCGTAGAGACAGTATTCAGAGTACTGGTCAGATTACTAAGGCTATGAAGCTTGTTTCCACTGTTAAACTTCAGAAAGCAAAGGGAAAGGCGGAGAGCACAAAGCCTTATTCAGATCTGATGTACGAAACGATATGCAATATGCTTGCAAGGTCAGGTAACATCAATCACAAGTATCTTCAGGCAGGCGAGTCATCTAAGAAGGCTATTATAACAATAACAGCCAACCGTGGACTTGCCGGAGGATATAATACTAATATTACCAAGCTTATCACAGAGAGCGGTATTCCTAAGGAAGATATAGACATAATAGCTATAGGAACTAAGGGAAAAGACTATCTTGCAAGAAGAGGCTACAACATAACTGAAGATGATTCTGAGGTTATCAATGCACCTCTTTATACAGATGCAAGGGATATTTGTGACAGACTGCTTGAAAGATTTGCTGCTGGTGAGATAGGTGAGATATATCTTGCTTATACTTCATTTAAGAATACAGTTGTTCATGAACCTAAGCTTATCAAGCTTCTTCCGGTATCTATCGATACTGAAGGGGTGAACAGCGAAAGCAAGGATACAACTCCTATGAACTATGAGCCAGCGGAAGATGAAGCTTTGAACCTTATCATACCTAAGTATGTGTGCAGTCTTATATATGGTGCGCTTATAGAAGCGGTAGCCAGTGAGAATGGTGCGCGTATGCAGGCTATGGATAATGCTACAAGCAACGCCGATGAGATGATTTCTGATCTTTCACTTAAGTATAACAGAGCCCGTCAGGCTTCTATTACACAGGAACTTACAGAAATCATAGCAGGTGCAAATGCAATCGGATAATACGATGAAATAATAATAATAGATGGAGGTAACAATGGCAGAGAATAATATCGGTAAGATTACTCAGATTATCAGTGCTGTAATTGATATTAAATTCACAGAAGGTAATCTGCCAGAAATCAATTCAGCCATCAACATAAAGACCAATGACGGCAGCAAGCTTGTTGTGGAAGTTGCACAGCATCTTGGAGACGACACGGTAAGATGTATCGCCCTTGGACCAACAGATGGTCTTGTTAGAGGTATGGAGGCAGAAGCTACAGGAGCTCCTATATCTGTACCAGTTGGCGAACAGACACTTGGAAGAATGTTTAACGTATTAGGTGATCCTATAGATAATAAGCCAGCGCCAGAAGTAGAGCATATGCCTATTCACAGAAAAGCGCCAACATTCGTTGAACAGGCTACTAATACAGAAATGTTAGAGACAGGTATCAAGGTAGTTGATCTTCTTTGTCCTTATCAGAAGGGTGGAAAGATTGGACTTTTCGGTGGTGCCGGTGTAGGTAAGACAGTTCTTATTCAGGAACTTATCCGTAATATCGCTACTGAGCACGGTGGATATTCAGTATTCACAGGCGTTGGTGAGCGTACAAGAGAGGGTAACGACCTTTATCACGAAATGATGGATTCAGGAGTTATCGAGAAGACTACCATGGTATTCGGTCAGATGAATGAGCCACCTGGAGCAAGAATGAGAGTTGGTCTTACAGGACTTACTATGGCTGAGTACTTCAGAGATAAGGGTGGAAAGGATGTACTTCTTTTCATCGATAATATCTACAGATTTACTCAGGCTGGTTCAGAGGTTTCAGCGCTTCTTGGACGTATGCCTTCAGCCGTAGGTTATCAGCCAACTCTTCAGACAGAGATGGGTGCTCTTCAGGAGCGTATTACATCAACAAAGAATGGTTCTATCACATCAGTTCAGGCTGTATATGTGCCTGCGGATGACCTTACTGACCCAGCGCCAGCAACAACATTCGCACACCTTGATGCAACTACAGTTCTTTCACGTTCTATAGTTGAGCTTGGTATCTATCCAGCTGTAGATCCACTTGAATCTACATCAAGAATTCTTGATCCAAGAATCGTTGGTGAAGAACATTATAAGGTAGCAAGATCAGTTCAGGAGATCTTACAGAAGTATAAGGAACTCCAGGATATCATTGCTATTCTTGGTATGGATGAACTTTCAGAGGAAGATAAGATGGTTGTATCAAGAGCAAGAAAGGTACAGAGATTCCTTTCACAGCCATTCTTCGTAGCTGGACAGTTTACAGGACTTGAAGGACGTTATGTACCTATCAGTGATACTATTCAGGGATTTAAGGAAATCATTGAAGGTAAGTATGATGATATCCCAGAAAGTTATTTCCTTAACTGCGGCAGTATCGATGATGTACTTGCAAAGGTATCAAAGTAATTGTCAGCGTTATTGCCGGCAGCTAGTATGCGGGTAGTAATAATGGTATAACTATAGGTATCTTGATAAGGAGAATTGGTATGGCAGATACAAGTACAATGAAGCTTTTAGTAAACACTCCTGAGAGGGTGTTTTACAATGATGATGTTACATTTGTAGAGCTTAGCACAAGTGAGGGTGAGATAGGTGTATATCCTAACCATATACCACTTACAGCAGTGCTTGTTCCTTGTGTATTAAAAATTCATCAGGACGGCGATGTAAAGAAGGCGGCTGTACACGGTGGAATAGTAGAGATACTTAAGGACCGTATAACAATTCTTGCAGAGATAGCAGAATGGCCGGATGAAATCGACGTTAATCGTGCCAACGAAGCAAAGGTGAGAGCAGAGAGAAGACTTGCTGCTAAGGAGAGTAACCTTGATGTCCACAGGGCAGAGATGGCTCTTAAGAGGTCACTTGCACGACTTGGTGCAGTAGATTAAGCAATAATAGTATAACCTTCCATTAACTGGTAATAATGTCAGAAGATATTAGTTAATATCTTGAGATATTAATATTAGTTGATGGGAGGTTTTTTATGTATAAAAGAATACCGGTTTCGGGGAAATATCGTTTCCAGAGGGGCATAATAGTGTTAGCGGCAGTGTTGTGGCTTATAACAGTGGTGAGAATATTGTCAAAGGATATAGTAAGGGAGGTATCGGCAGGCAGCAGCACTGATATGGTGAGCGTGTTCTGTGATAGTGTATACACGGATGTGACATCTGAGATTACAGCATACGGTGTGCTTACAGAGAGCTACTTATCAGAGGATGCAAAGAAAATGCTGCTTTGTGATATGGCCGAGGATATCGGGCTTAACGCTTACAGGCTTGAAAAGACGGAGGATAACACAGAATATGCGCTTGTGCAGAATTCAGTGTATGGGGATGTTTCACTTAAGATAATATATAGTCAGGAGAAGTATTATCTGATTATAAATATGCAGCTTGACAAGGGTATAGAGAGTACAATGGCTTACAGAGGCATAATACAGGATATATGCGACAGGTACGGTGTTGACTGTAGTGTCAATGCAGCACTTAGTGGGGCGGTCGATGGAAATATCGGAATAGAGGAAAGAAATGCATTGTGTGAAAAGCTGCTGACACAGCTTCGTGCAAAGGAAGTTCAGTCAAGAAAAACTATGGATATGTTTGTGGTGTATGCATATGACAGATATGAAAGCAGCTATGTAATGCTTGGTAAAAATAAGGTGAATGTTAATATATCAATGGAATATGATGAGAATAATGATATGACAGTTGTTCATATGGCAGTTCCAGTATATATAGAAAAATAAGCATATATAGATACAGGAAATGTATGCGGCAAAATTTTAAAAGATTATTAAAACAGTTATTATTACTTGTGCAAATACTTCAAAGATATTAAAATGGTAACTGTGTTGTAAGGTCATAAAGCCATAATAAGACTTTACGCGATGCTTTAAAGCTATGTGTGAGGGCTGATCAGGCATTTGTATGGGTATAATAAGGCTTTGAGGTGAATGACAAATAACACGAATGTATATAAGAAAAGGAAGAAAACAAGTGGATATACGGGAATTACTTGATATATGTATAGATAAAAATCTTATAGATATTACTATAAGCAGCAGAAAGTCAAAGGATGACAGCAGGGTACAGAAGGTTAAGATAAGACCTGTTATTATAAAGGATAGTATAGAATTTCAGGTATCAGAGTTTGTTGGCAAAAAGGTGCTTCATACTAATCTTAGCGCAGATGATGTTAAAGGGCACATAGAGAAGTATATGGAAGAGTTCAAGCAGGCTCAGATAACAAAGACAGATGCATCTGCAACGATTCTTTCAAGCAAGAGCAACACCTGCACCTGCAAGTACAAAAAAGCCAGGGAAGTGAAAGCACAGAGGGAACTTGCCCACAACAGGGCTAAGAAGTATATAATACAGGAGGGAACACCGGTAGGCTTTATGGTTGACCTCGGTGTTATGACAACAGATGGAAAGATTGTAAGGACACGATATGATAAGTTCAGACAGATTAACCGTTTCCTTGAGTTCATAGAAGATATACTTCCAAGGCTTGATAAGAATAAGGAACAGACTATTATTGACTTTGGATGTGGAAAGTCTTATCTTACATTTGCAATGTACTACTATCTTAAGGAGCTTAAGGGCTACAATATAAGAATAATAGGACTTGACCTTAAGGAGGATGTTATAGAGCACTGTAACAGCTTAAGGACAAAGTACGGGTATGACAGACTCGACTTCTATGTTGGTGATATAGCGACATATAAGGATGTGCAAAGCGTTGATATGGTCGTGACACTGCATGCGTGTGACACCGCAACTGATTATGCACTTGCAAAGGCTGTTAAGTGGGGCGCAAAGGTTATATTATCAGTACCTTGCTGCCAGCATGAGGCTAACAGGACTATAAGTAATGATATGCTGTCGCCTGTTATGGATTATGGTATATTAAAGGAGAGGATGGCAGCGATAGTGACAGATGCCACACGCGCCAATATGCTTAAAGCGAGTGGTTATGATACACAGATACTTGAGTTTATTGATATGGAGCATACTCCTAAAAATCTGCTTATAAGAGCTGTAAAGACAGGAAAAGCAGATGAAAAGGCGGAAAAGGATGTCCGTGATATGCAGAAGGCACTGGGCATAGAGCTGACTATCACAAAGCTGTTAACGAACGGATAATAGTCATGTAAAGCAGGACGAAAGAGCACGGATTTTAATGTATATCTCTTAGATTTTGCATGGCTTAAAACAGCAACAAATAAATTATTATATACAAAAACAGCACAGAAATGAGGAATAGTATGAGAAGGAATGACAAAAAGGCAGGTTCCAAAGGTATTTTGCTGGGAATATTATTTATAGTGACCATGGTTGTAACATTTCTGTCTATGGGACTTGAAACGGTCATACCATCGGCAACTACCATGACGGAGGCAACTCTTCCAGTTGTGGCTATGCTTACAGGTGATGGAACAGAATTTAATTCACTGCATGGCTATACTGTAGCTATCAATCAGGCGCTTATGAATGATACGCTTACTCCTGTGCCACAGAACAGAAAGCAGGATATAGTTATTCACACATATGGCGCAGAGGTGTCAGAGGTGTCCTATAAGGTGAGAAGCTTATCAGACAGTTCACTTATAGAGAATACTAAAGTAAATGAGCTTGAAAGGGATACAGATAAGATAACAGCCACTCTTGCTATTAAAAATCTTATAGATGACAATGTGCAGTATGCGCTTGAGATAGTGCTTAAAACACCGGCACATGATGAGATACACTATTATACAAGAATAGTTACTGGAGATGATTACGGGCTTGAAAGCAAGTTTGAGTTCGTTAAGTACTTCAACGCCTGCACTATGGACCAGAGCAGATTAAGTGAGATACAGAAGTATATAGAGTCATCTACAAGTGGCAGTAACAGTAATTATGGAAAGGTCAATATCAACAGCTCACTTTCACAGGTAGGCTGGGGCGATATTGCACCATATGCAGAGAGCCAGCTTATACCTAAGGTTAAGGAGATAAGCAGCGATATTGCCATAATAACTCTTAATTACAGGGCAGGTGCTGTTAATGAGTATGACTCATATGACTCTTATAATGTGTATGAATATTATAGAATAAGACAGACCAGCTCGGGCTTTTATCTTCTTAATTATGAAAGAGAAGCTAACCAGATATTTGACGGAAAGAATGACCTTACCTCAAGTGGAAAGATTAATCTTGGAATACAGTCAGCTTCAACAACAGAGTTTAGCTCAGATGAGAATTCAAAGTATGCCTACTATGTAAATGAAGGCTCACTGTGGTGCTTTAATACAGAGGACAGCGTGTATACAATGGTATTTTCATTTAATTCGGATGAAACTGACGGAATACGTGAGAACTATGGAGAACACGGCATAAAGATACTGAATGTACAGGATAACGGTGACAGCAACTTCCTTGTGTATGGTTATATGAACCGTGGTGAGCATGAGGGAGAGGCAGGAGTGTCACTTTGCAGATATTCGTATGCTGATAACAAGGTAGAGGAAAGACTGTATATTCCTGTAGATATACCATACGATATACTGTCACAGAATATTGGAAATGTTGCATATCTTTCGGATGAGAATACATTTTATATACTTATGGATGATACACTTTATTCTGTCGACCTTGTAAGTAAGGAGGTCATGACCGTTGTGTCTGACCTCGTTGATGGAACTTACGCAGTATCAGAGGATGGAAGTGCAATCGCCTACAGCCTTAACGGAAAGCCTTACGCGACAGAGAGTATAAGAGTGTTTAATATGGCAGACAGCAGCGAGCACATAATACAGGCGGACAGCGGTGATTATATAAAATGTCTGGGCTATATTAACAGCGATTTCATATATGGAGTGGCAGATAAGGACGATATTCTTATTAATGAAGACGGAAACAGAACATTTGCAATGCATAAGATATGTATAATTGATACTGCATACAACGTCATAAAGGAATATGAAGAACCGGGCATCTATGTAAGTGATGCAAGTGTGGAGGATATGAGAATTAATCTTACAAGAATAGTAAAGTCCGGCGATGGTTATCAGGGAACAAGCATAGACCAGCTTATCAATAAGGATGAAAATGTGGAAACAGATGGAATTATGCTTGATTCAGTCGTTAGTGATAACAGGAAGCAGGAACTTGCATTAAAGCTTTCAAAAGTGCCAGCATCGTTTAATGTTTCCTTAAGAACCTCATCTGATGTTGTATACATGGAGGATGCACTTCTTGAGCTTGCAAAGAACTTTACAGGTGAGGGCAGATATTATGTGTACGGATATGGAAGGTTCCAGAGCAGTACGACAGATATATCAAAGGCACTTTCGCTGGCTTATGACACTTACGGTTCAGTGGCAGATTATAATGCCAATACGATATGGAAAAGATATAGAAATACCACAGGAGAATTAAAAGGTATATCCTTGGCAGCAGCAGCCGCAGACAGTTCATTAGGAAGGGCGTTACAGCTTGTGGCAGCCTATGCAGGGGCACAGACGGATGCAGCGGCTTATCTTGATACCATGACAGCAGATGAGATATTAAGCGGTATACAGGGCGTATCAGGATTAAGTATCAAGGGCGTTTCCATAGATAAGATACTTAACTTTATAGATAATGGCTGTCCAGTTATAGGAAAGAACGGCAGTGACTCATATGTGATAATAACAGCATACGATTCAAAGAATGTGACTTACATGGATCCGGTATCGGGAGCAGAGCAGACAGTATCATTATCTGATGCAAACAAGATGTTTACACAGTGGGAAAATGTATTTGTGACATATTACAAGAATTAAAGAGGATGTGCATATGGCGAATTCATCAGGAAGCAGGAGTTCTCAAAATGGAGCTTCACAGGTTAAAAATTCAGTACGCAGAAAGTCAAAGAAAAGCAGGAAACGTAAGATAATAAAAAGAACAATACTTATAATATTGCTTATTGTGCTGGTAGGAGCCGGTATATATGTAGGACCAAAGCTGGTTAATGTTATGCAGCTTGCAAAAGATGCAAAGAGTATGGCAGATGAGAGTACAGTTGATACATTTAAGGATGGAAAAACAACAGTTATCTATGATAAGAACGGTGACCAGCTCTGTACGATGAAGGCGTCAAAAGATATGTATTACATAGATTTTGACAATATACCATCTGTGCTTGCTGATTCCTTTGTAGTTATGGAGGACAGGGACTTTTATAATCACTCTGGTATAGATATAAAGGCGATAATAAGAGCCATAATAGCAAACCGCAAGAGCGACACGATAGTACAGGGAGCAAGTACGATAACACAGCAGGTTGCCAAAAATGTATTTCTTAGTCAGGAAGTTACATGGGAAAGAAAGATTAAAGAAATATTTCTTGCGTGGGAACTTGAAAAGATGTATTCAAAAGAGCAGATACTTGAATTTTACCTTAACAATATATATTTCAGTAATGGTTATTATGGTGTTGAGGCAGCAGCTAAGGGATACTTTGGAAAGTCGGTGTCAGAATTGTCCGTATCAGAGCAGGCATTTATAGCGGCGATACCGAACAATCCTACAAAGTATAATCCACTTACGAATTATGATGCCACTCTTTCAAGAAGAAATCTGATACTTAAGGAATTAAGAGATGCTGACTATATAGACTCAATGACATATAACACAGCGGTTGAGGAGGATATAGTTGTAACTGGTTCCGGAGAGAAGGTCTCAACTAAGAATAATTCAGTGGAAACTTATGCAAGACACTGTGCAACTGAGGAACTAATGAAGTACTATGGTTTTGTTATGCGTAACAACTTTGACTCAGAGGATGAGTACAATGAATATGAAGACCTTTACCAGAAGTACTATTCAAGCTGCCAGCAGATGCTTATAAATGGCGGTTATACTGTGTATACAAGTATAGACCCGGATGCACAGGAAGCACTTCAGAATTCAATAGATAAAAATCTTGCTGGATATACGACAGTTGGTGATGATGGTGTGTATGAGTTTCAAGGGGCAGCAACATGTATAGACAACAGCACGGGAAATGTTGTAGCTATAGTAGGTTCAAGAAGTCAGGAGCTTGACGGATATACGCTTAACAGGGCATATCAGAGCTACAGACAGCCGGGAAGCTCCATAAAGCCGATAGTCGTGTATACACCATATCTCCAGCAGGGAAATACACCGGATACTATTGTTACAGATGAAAAGATAGACGGAGGTCCTAACAATGCAGATGGTTCGTATGCAGGACAGATGACTTTAAGAACAGCTGTTATGAAGTCAAAGAACACTGTTGCGTGGAAGATATACAGAGATGACATAACTCCAAAGATGGGCATAGGCTTCTTACTTAATATGGGCTTCCACAGGGTATGGATGGATAAGAGTACCAATGCAGTTGCACTGGGCGGTTTCACATATGGAGTGTCTACAGAAGAGATGGCAGGTGCATATGCAACCATAATTAATGATGGAATGTACAGACAGCCTACATGTGTTACTAAGATAACTAATACATCAGGCAGAGCTATTGTTGATACATCAGACAGGGAAGTACGTGTGTATGACACTAATTCGTGCCGTATGATGACAGATATGTTAAGGTCAGTAGTTACAGGCGGTACAGGTGTTGGTGCAGAGCCTTCCAATGCCATAGTGGCGGGTAAGACAGGAACTACTAACGGCAATAAAGATGCATATTTCTGTGGATACAGCCAGTATTATACTATGGCAGTGTGGACAGGGTATGATTATCCTAAGACACAGAATTCCGTAAAGACAATAAGCATATTCAGGGATTTTATGGAAGCTGTCCATAAGGGTAAGGAAAAGGTAGAGTTTAAGACGGCATCCGGAGTTACTACAAAGCAGACCAAAACAGAAACACAGACCCAGACACAGGAAGAAACTACAGCTACAGAAGAAGAAACAACAACACAGATACAGGCAACAACACAGAGCCAGACACAGAAGACAACGGCTGCGAATACTGCTTCATCATCAGCAAAGGCTACAGAAAAGCGGACACAGGCAGGTACGGATGCCACAAAGCGTACTGGTGAATGGGATGCACCTACACAGACGGATAAAGCGGCACAGTAATATGATGTAAGTGTCAAAAGTATAAAAAGTCGTTTCTGCTTGCAGAAAAAGATTTTTTTACTTGGGACACGCACATTATAGTATAAATAAAAAAGGTTTTCGTACAAGGATTAGTACGAAAACCTTTTTTAATGTTGAAAATTACTTGTTTTTCTTAAAATGTCTTTTAAAGAAGCCCTGCTTCTTTTCTTCAACAACTATCTTACCACCACGGACAGACTTAATACCTGTGATATAGATACCACTTACCTCAGCCTTAACTTCAGCCTTGATAGGAATCTGGTCGTATACATTAGGGTCAGCCATAAGAGTCATAACCTTAGGACCTATCTTTGCCTTGACAACTGGTACCTTGCTTCTCTGAAGATACTTAGGTGTCTGTTCAAGAACTATCTTAGGAAGTCCTGCTTCTTTTAACTTCATTTTCTTCTTATCAATGATAAGCATCGACATAACCTGCTTAGCTGCATCTATCTGCGCCTGATTAGCTTCCTGCTTCTTACGAAGTCTGTTACCAACAATAATAAGAGCTACTAAAGCAACTACAAGGATTGCTATAATAACCAATAAAACTATCGCCCATACTGGCATAATGGTTCTCCTCCTGCTAATTAATATAAAATATCTTTTGGTATTATACCACGGAAAAGATGAGATGAAAAGGTATTAAATTGTCGTTTTGACTAATTTACAAGCTTCTGGTTGTTGTTATACTTTGTAAGTACAATATTATGGACATATTCAGCTATATCCTTTTTCTCATCGCGTGACATGCCAGACATATCTATAGGTTTGCAGAACTCTATGACAGTGTGTGCCTTCTTAAGAAGAGGCTTCTGGTCCTCAAATATGGCAGAAGTGTTGTTCTGCACAACAGGAACTATAAGACATCCTGATTTTTCGGCAAGCTTAAAGCTTCCTGCGTGGAATTCAAGTACGCCCTCACCCGTGTTTCGTGTACCCTCAGGGAATATAACAAGTGATGTGCCATCTTTTATATATTCAATACCTGTAAGTATAGACTTAAGTGCAGCTCTTGTGTTGCTGCGGTCAAGCAGGATACATCTGATATTAGTCACCCATCTGCGAAGGATTGGGACCTTTATTATTTCTTTCTTGGCAACATAGGCAGCCCTGCCTTTTATATAAGTGTAAGAGATAATTACATCAAAAAATCCACGGTGGTTGCCGACAAAAAGTACAGGTCTGTCAGAAGGGATATTCTCAAGACCTATAGCGGTTGTTTTAGTTCCGCATATAAGAAGAATAAGCCTGAACATAAATCTTGCTATGGCATCAGAGGCTTTCTCGCGCGCAACCGGACTTTTTTTGCTGACAAGCCATAAAACAGGCAGTGCTAAAAGGCTGAATACAGCAAATATTAATAAAACGATTATTAGTATTATTAGTCTAATCATAGGTAACTCCTTATTATGTATAGTATTATTTATATATTTTCTTTATTAGCTCATTTATAAGTTTAATATTATGATAAATCATTATTGTATATACTGCTTTGCACCAGATGAATAGAGCTTGCTGCCGTCATTCAGCATAAATATGGCTTCAATTCCATCCCGTGACTCTATAAGCTCCATGCCTTTGTCGGCACCCAGTACAAAACATGTCGTGCTCAGGCAGTCGCCAACAGTTGACTCATGTGAAAGAATAGTCACATCACATAGCTGTGTTTCATATGGATAACCAGTCTTTGGGTTTAATATATGGTGATAAAAGGTTCCATCATCTGAGTAAAAATATCTTTCGTAAGTTCCGGAAGATACAACAGATGTATCATTTATATGTAAAAGCTCCATATATTCGCCACTGTCAGAAAAAGGCTTCTTGACAGCGATAGTAAAGTCAGTGCCTTTTTTCTTCTCACCAATGCATAGTACATTGCCGCCAAGATTAATTATAGCGCTTTTGACACCATTATCAACAAGAAATGCTTTAATCTTATCAGCAATATAGCCTTTAGCAACAGCACCGAGGTCGATACAGTATCCGTCAGGCATACTTATGTGATGTGTACCGTCACTGTCAGTTGTCAGAGTGACTTTTGTATAATCCACATAAGAAAGCGCATTTTTAATGAGCGTGTAATCAGGAACAGAAGGCGTGTCTGTGGTGAAGTCCCACAGCTCTGATACACTTCCTATTGTTATGTCAAATGCCCCATCGGACAGACGGCTGTACTCAAGTCCGGTCTGTATAAGTTCGTAGAGCTCATCGCTTATAGTGTCAGTTTCCTGATTATTGACCCTGTACAGCTCACTTGTTGACAGTGTTCTTGAGAAAATGTGCTCGTAATAATCACATAGGGCGATGGCATCGGTAAGAACACTTTTGTTTACACCTGTGTAGGAGTCTATCTGGACGTAGGTGTTTAACTTGTAGTCCGTAACACTTATTGGAGTTGTCAGGGTCAGACCTGTGCCACAGCCTGTCAGGGAAAGCAGGAAAGACAGCATGACAGCTGCGGTAAGTATTAAGGCTGATATATGCCGTGTGTGCTTTGAAAGCCTGTGCCAATGTAATATATTTGATTTATTAAGGTGTTGTCTGTCAGGTAATATTTTCATATTAGTAGATATATAATCCTCATTTCTACGCACATTATTTAATATATTGTCTGTCCTCTGTGCGTGATTATTATGGGCAGACAATGATAAGAGTATACCAAATATTGAAAAAAATGTGAATTCACTTTTAATTTGTACTGGATTATGATATAACAAATAATGTTGTAAAACAAGCTGGCAGCGATATTGATTTGTGTATTATTTAATCTGCATAGTTATAATATCGGACTGCTAAGAATAAGGAAATGAGGATTATTTATGAAAAAGAAATTAGTTAGCCTTATGCTTGCTGCTACAATGGTAGCCTCGCTTGCAGCATGTGGCTCTAAAAAGACAGAAGAAGCAACTTCTACAGTACATAAGGATATAACTGCAGCACAGTATGATGGAACAGTAACTTCTGATGCAGAAATATATAGAAAAGGATTTACTATGCCTGAGTTCAGGGGAATGGAAGTTACAGTAGATAAGTCAGTGCTCAATGTATCTGATGAAGATGTTGATGATTATATCAACCAGAATATAGTAGCTTCACAGGCAACAACAGAAAATGTAACAAGCGGTGTTACAGCAGACGGCGACAAGATTATACTTGACTATTCAGGAAAGCTTGACGGCGAAGCATTTTCAGGCGGAACAGCAACAGATGCTTCTTATACTATTGGTTCAGGTAACTTTATAAGTGACCTTGACAGAGGTCTTGTAGGACTTACAGTTGGACAGGAATACGATATTCCTTGTACATTCCCAGAGAATTACACATCTGAGCTTGCAGGAAAGAGCGTTATATTTACAGTAAAGGTAACAGCTATTGTTAAGACTAATTATCCAGAGATAACAGATGACTGGGTGCTTGAGAATAAGGAAACATTAAGCCTTACAGGTAATAATGTTCCAGAATTCAAGGAAGAGGTAAGAAAAGTAGTTGAGGCAAATGCCAACGATACATATATGCAGGCAACTTATGCAAGTGCATATGCAAAGATGAAGGAAGCTATAGGTGATAATGTTACATATCCGGATGATGAGATACAGTCACTTACAGAGGTATTTAATAGTAACATTGAAAATGAATTCAACAATTATGGTTCATACTATGGTGTGTCAGACCTTGACTCATACAAGACAAAGGTATATGGTTTTGACTCATTAGATGCTTATGATGAATATGTAGAGCAGCAGGCAAAGGATTATCTTTTAGAGAAGATGGTTGTTACAGTTATAGCTGCTGATAATGATATTCACGTAACAGAGGATGAACTTGTATCATATGGTAATGACCTTGCTAAATATTATGGCTATGATGACTTTACAGCTATCACAGAGGCTGTTGGTAATGAAGTAGTATCAGAGGTTGGATACCAGATTCTTTACCAGAAGGTTATTGAGTTTGTATGCAGCCAGATATCAGAGGTTGAGCAGTAAAATACAGTACATCAGTACATCTTTATATTGGGGCAGTGTATATTGCATTGTCCCAATATTGCTGTTTTTATATAAATGTTTATATGATGGGAGATAATAATGAAAGAATTTGTACCAAAGATATTTGATGTGATGAAGACGTATTCCAAGGGTCAGTTTATAAAGGATGTCGTGGCAGGTATTATCGTTGCCATAATTGCACTTCCGCTTTCTATCGCACTGGCGCTTGCATCAGGAGTAAGCCCGGAGCAGGGCATATATACGGCGATATTCGCAGGTTTTGTAATATCATTTCTTGGCGGAAGCCGTGTGCAGATAGCAGGACCGACAGCCGCATTTGCAACAATAGTAGCAGGAATAGTAGCCAAGAATGGTATGGACGGACTTATAGTAGCAACGATTATGGCAGGTATAATCCTTGTTATTATGGGCTTTTTAAAGTTTGGTAATCTTATCAGATTTATTCCTTACACAATAACAACAGGTTTTACATTTGGTATAGCAGTTACTATTGTCATAGGACAGATAAAGGACTTCTTAGGACTTACTTATCCGGCAGGAACAGCGACAGTTGAAACTATGGATAAGCTTAAGGCAGTGGTTCTTAATATAGGTACATTTAATGTGAAAGCATTTATCGTGGGTGTGGTCGCACTTGCAATACTTATCATATGGCCTAAGTTTAAGGCACTTGATAAGATACCACCTTCACTTATAGCAGTTATTGTATCAGTTGTTATGGTTAAGTTCATACCAGCACTGTCAGATGTTAATACAATAGGAAGCCTGTATACAATAAAGAAGGGACTTCCAGCGGTAAGTATTCCAAGTGTCAATATTGATATGATTATGACACTTCTTCCAGATGCACTTACTATCGCGGTACTTGCAGGTATAGAAAGTCTTCTTTCATGCGTTGTGTCAGACGGTATGATAGGTTCAAGACATAAGCCTAATATGGAGCTTGTTGCACAGGGCGCAGGTAATATTGTGTCAGCACTTTTTGGTGGTATTCCGGCAACAGGTGCTATCGCAAGAACAGCAGCCAATGTAAAGAACGGCGGACGTACACCAGTAGCAGGTATGGTTCACTCAGTTACTCTTCTTATTGTGCTTGTAGTGCTTATGCCATATGCAGCATGGATTCCAATGCCAGCGATAGCAGCTATTCTTTTCATAGTTGCGTATAATATGAGTGGCTGGAGAGAAATGGTTAATCTTGTAAATCACTCACCAAAGTCAGATATTCTTGTACTTCTTACAACTATGATACTTACTGTTGTATTTGACTTAGTCGTTGCAATAGAGGTAGGTATTGTTATGGCAGCACTTCTCTTTCTTAAGAGAATGGCAGATGTAACAGAGGTGAGAAGCTGGAAGTATATAGGTGAGAATATTGATGAGAACAATGACCCAGAGAGTATACATTTAAAGCAAGTTCCAGCTAAGACTTTAGTATATGAAATAATCGGACCTATGTTTTTTGCTGCCGCTGATAAGTTTATGGAGATAAGCATGGATGCGGATGTAAAAGTTGTTATTATAAGAATGAGAGGCGTTCCGGCTATGGATATATCGGCACTCCGTTCTCTTAAGAACATACATAATATATGTAAGAAACGCGGTGTTACACTTGTTCTTTCCCACGTTCAGGAACAGCCAAAGAATATGATGGAAAAGGCAGGCTTTGCGGCAGAGGTTGGAGAAGAAAATTTCTGTGCCAATATAGATGCGGCACTTGCACATGCTAAGGAGCTTGTGGGGTAGGATAAATGTTATGGTTCTAAACTTTACTTGGGGAAGGTTTAGAACCAATGTTGGCGGATATGATTGGAGCTAACTGGGGTTAGTATGGTGAATATTGTAAAGAAGAACTGTGTCAGGATACAGTTCTTCTTTTTTTTAGGTTATAAATAAAGTGGATTAATATGGGGATTGTTCGTTGTTTGGTTCTTTGTCAAGGGAGAGAAAGTTTTAGAAACACGTGTCTGCTATAAATATATAGTATATATTATATATAAAAAAAGGACGTAAATGGTATACATATAGATGTGAAAAGTATATTATATATTTTATTGCTTGACTTTATATTATGTATATGTTATAAATATACTATCAATATGCATAGTGATAATAATTAAAAAAGGAGAACAGCATATATGCGATAGTATAATTAGTGAACAATTCATTACATAAAGACATTAACATTGATAAGTTTAAAGCTGTTAATGATAATCTTAGTTCTTATGATTTTTTATCGGCAGTCCGCAATAATCCCAATCTTGCATTACAATATGATAATTTCAGAAGAAGCAGCATTTCTAATAAAGGCTGGGCTGACAGGTTTAATGATTATATCAGCCGCAAAAAGACGCTTCCATTGTTATATGACCCATTCTTTAAGAAGCTCTTCAATGGTGATGAGCACAGGGAGAGGTTATCAAGACTTGTAAGCAGCATCATAGGGCAGGAGGTTACTGTTATTGATATACTGCCATCCGAAAGCTCCAGCTTTGAAGACTCATTTATAATAATGGATATGATAGTACGACTGTCTGATGGAAGTATTGCCAATATTGAAGTGCAAAAGATTGCCTCACTGTTTCCAGGTGAGAGGCTTAGCTGTTACTCAGCCGATGCGATTATGAGGCAGTACCATAGGCTTTCATCGGCAACCTCGACCGCAAGGTATAATGATGACATTTCGCAGGACAGTGACAGTATCAGTACATTGGGGCATAAGACATTTTCGTATAAGGATATGAAGAATGTACATACCATTGTCCTGTTTGAAAACAGCAATTCTAATCTTATAAATTCTGATAATCCTGAATTATATTTTCACGTTGGAACGACAACCTTCAACACTCACATTAATTTTCCACTACTACAAAAATACCATATGATTAGTCTTGACACTTTCAGGAAATACAGATATTCTGATATTATAAAAGGCAATATCGATATTAAGAAATGTGATTATGATGAGGACGTATACGAAAAGCCGCTGACAGACCAGATGTTAAGGGACAGACTTGCATTCTTGTCGTTGTTTGTGACAGAAACGGTAGATGAGGCTATAGCCATTCAGAACATATTTCCGGAATTATCAGAGATATTTAATGAGATGAATGAGTATCTTGCAAGACCAGAGGAGGTGTTAGGTATGTTTTCAGAAGCATTAAGAATACTCAACCATAACACGGCGGTACTGATGGTTGATGAGTACAGGAAGAAGTATCAGGAGATGGAGAATAACCTGAAGAAGGAAATGAAGAAAAGTCAGGAAATGCAGCAAGAAATGCAGGAAATGCAAAGTAATCTGAATAAGGAAATGCAGGAACAACAAAAAATACTTGACGACAAGGACAAACAAATCAACAGTCAGGAAGAACAGCATAAAAAAGACCTTGAAAGAATAGCTGAACTTGAAGCCATGCTAAAGGAAAGCAGGGAGAGTAAGGAAAGCAACGGTCAGGGATAGTGTTATAACAATACAGATGTGGTGCAAATACAAGTATGAAAGCTGCGGGATATTAGAGAGTCATTGTTATAGCAATACAAGTGTGGCATAAGCGCCAGTTTTAGATTAAGTAAGCGGATAGATGTATATAGTTGGTGATGACTTTATACACTATCCGCTTATGTTGCTTTAAATTGTTCTTTGTAGAGAGCGGGGAAAGGCTTAGAACCTTTTAATGTGAAAAGAATGTATCAAGTAATCTGGCGGCATTATCGCCAAGTATCATTCTAATCTCATCATTATTAAGCCCACTTTCGCGTATAAGCTTAAGAGCCTCAGACTGGTCAGACCAAGGACTGTCGGTTCCAAACAATATATGGTCTGTGCCGTGTGTGCGTACCATATCAACAAACTTCTCTTTTGAAAGAAAGTAAAAGTCAGGAGAGTTTCTTAGAACAAATGCTGTATCAAGCCATACTCCCGGCGTACCAATAAGCTTATCGCACACCTCATTATACATCCCCCAGCCGCCCATATGAGCAAGTACAAGCTTGCGTGGTGGGACTTCTTTTATCATATTGGCAATGCGTTCAACGCTGGCTTCATCACAGTTAGGAAAGCTTATATCCATACCGCAGTGTATTGATACGATAAGGTCATTGTCAAAAGCGCAGCTTATGATGTTAAGGTAACGTGGGTCATCTATGTTGGTGCGCTGAAATACCGGATGAAGTTTAATGCCGGGAACGCCATTTTTAGAAAGATTTCTTAAAATGTCCCTGTAATCTTCATTGTCTGGATGTATTGTGCCAAAAGATATAAGCCCTGACTCACGAAATGTATCATTGGTTGTTACAGCTATGTCGTTGATAGTTGTGTGCTGGCTTGGCTTCGTTGCGATTGGCAGCAGGATAGAATAATCAATTCCCGCCTTTTTCATTGACTTCTGGATAGATGTGACACGTCCATCAAGGTAATTGTGAATACCACCGCTTTGGGCAAGACGACCTACAGCACGGTCAGCAAGTTCATCTGGAAAGCTGTGTGTATGAAAATCTATAACCATATAAGTTTAGCCTCCTGTTAAAAAATGTATAAAATATTTTTCTGTTATATAATCATTACCACTAATCAATATCTTTAAACATATGTAAATGTGTAAATTAACAGAGTAATCCTATGTCCCACTCAAACCTTCATAAAATGCCATATAGCAACAGTTTATTTGTGTATCAGCGCAGTTTTTACAAATGATTTTTTACATTTAACCCTGATATCATAATATCACAAAATATATAATAAGCGCAAAGAAATGAATATGTATTCGTGGGGAAAGAAAAATATTATATAAAGGACATCAGGAAAATAATATAGAAAGTAAATATAAAAGAATACTGCTATAAGTGCAGGAAAACTAAAAGTATGTTATCATATAGATTATAAAAAAATCAGTTTTTCTGACACAGACATAATTATGCAATATTTTAAATTTGCTCATTTATAGTTTATTAACTACAGGCAAATGATAAAAAATATCAATAAATATCAAATAAATGCCCAAAGATACAACATTTACAAGGATTAAGACATCTTACAAATATATATAAACAGAAATTAGAACGAGGAACCCAATGAAGATAGCATTATGCGAAGATGATAATGTTCAGGCAGAATTATTTGGCAGACTGTTAGACAGAATAGCGCAAAGGCTGAATATGAATGTTGAACTTGATATATATAACAGTGCCGAGGACTTAAAGATAGAGTTTGATAAAGAGCCGGAACTTTATAATAGAAAGTATGAAGTATATTTTCTTGATATAGAGCTTGGAGAGGATAGCGGAATAGAGCTGGCGGATTATATAAAGTCAATGTATAAAGATGCAGTCATAGTTTTCATAACAAGCCACACCGATTATATGCAGAACGCATTTGACCTGCATGCTTACAACTACATAGTTAAGCCGGCGAGCGATGAGAGGCTGTCTAAGATACTGAAGGACATCCACGAAATGTATGAAACAGATACGGGGAAATTTACATTTAAGGCAGGAAAAGAGATATATGCCATACCATATTCAGATATAATATACATCCAGTCGGATAAAAGGTACCTGAATGTAGGAACAGTAGAGGGTATGTACAAATGTTACGGCAAGATAGATGATGTGGCAGATGAATTCTCTGGGCAGATGTTTGGAAAGGCAAGCAAAAACTGTATATTTAACTACAGATATATGTATAGGATAGACACAGATGTAGTATGGTACCGTGTAAGTATGGAGCAGGAGGCATATCCGCTTGATGTAAGCAGAAGATATTATAAGAATTTTGTGGCGGGCTTTAACAGGTTTGCGGCAATGGAAAAAGGAGTATATAAGCATCTCTGGTAAGCACATAAGAGATACTTGCAGCAAAAATATGATGACAATATACAAATATGCATTTATGAGCATTATACAATATCAGCTATACAAGAGCTTCCATAACTCTATGTGCAGGAATATAGAAGATAATGAGGGCGGCAGAAGCAATATACTGCGCAGGGAAAAGAAGCTTCATACAGCAGGAATATCAGAAATACTTCATATAGTGTTTGTGATTATTGCAATCAGCATAATTATGTTTCTGATGTATGAGATAAGCATAAACAATGACTTGACTATAGAACTGCTGGCTTTGCTGGCACTATGCATTGCTGTTATGTATGCGGCAGAAAATAAAAAGACAACGGAGTGGTATAAGACTCTTGCGGTTGCATGTATGTATGTAAGTATATTGATAACTTCTGCGATAGTTGCTGCAAGATTTTTTTCAAGCTGCAATGGTTCGTATATTAAAGCGGGAAATGTTATCAAGGCAGAAATAGTTTATCCATGTGTGGTGTTTGCGGATGCTATTATAGTGCTTCTGTATGGTGTATACAATAATGGACGTAAGACGGCACTGGAGGAGTCCTCCTGCTATACACTTATGTTTATATCGATTATACATCTTGTGACGACTATATATACTGATAATATATATACGCAGGTGCAGAATAGTACAAGATGTTTATTATTTCTGTTTTTCTGTTTCATTGCCAATAATATACTTATGATACTTATTATGCAGATGGATACAGATATAAAGCACAGTTACGAAGAAGATATATTAAAGATAGAAATAGAAACTAATACGAAGCTTTATGACAATATAATAGAGGCTAAGGAAGAATTAAGAGATATAAGGCACGACCTAAAAAACCGTCTGAATTCCCTCAGTTATGCCATTGAGCTTGGAGATTATGAAACCGCAGGCAAAGAGCTTGGCAGTATGCTTGATAATATTAATAAAGCAGGTATGCCTGATTACTGTGAGAATTTAAAGGTCAACAGTATATTTACATATAAGCTGTCAGATGTGCCGCAGGGCGTTACGGTAAACTGCATAGTCGATGTTCCTAAGGAAATGGATATAGATTATGGAGATTTGAATGTGCTTATAGGTAATCTTATAGATAACAGTATTAATGCTGTAAAACGTATTGAAAATGTGGAAAATGCATTTATAGATATTAATCTTACCTGCAGCGCCGGCAATCTTGTATTTATTATAAAGAACAGCTATAGCGATGAGCGTGAAGTGCGCAGCAGGGATTATTATGTTAATCATGGAAGAGGTATAGGAAGTGTTAAGAAGATACTGAGGAAGTATAATGGAAGTTACGAATTGCAGAAAACAGACAGAGAGTATGAAACATGTATAACGGCGCATATGTATAATGTGGGCAGACGGCTAAATCTAAATAAAATGAGCTGATAAATTAATCTAGGAGCTGTCAGTGTGAGACAAATATTTAGTCACACTGGCAGCTTTTTTGTTGTAATCTGAGCTGACAGAAAATTGGGATGGAAAATAGAAGTCATTTGAAAAAAAGTAGGGAAAATTAACCAAAGTTTACCAAAAAACGACCAATTATTACATCTGGCTAATATGGCAAAAAATATATGATATAATGAGCGCAAAAGAAAAGGAAGCGGCTGCGAAGCAGACATTTACTTTTCGGACGGCTTAACGAACGAACAGTCATGCGAAGCAGGACGAAAGAGTGCGAAAGCGCGGGTTCGTGAGTGTAGGGTAGATAAAGAGTAAATTATGATAGAATAAATTCAAGAAACGTTTCTAAAAAAAAAGGAGGGATTAGTATGAAAAGAAAATCATTAATAATACCAGTCATGCTGACATGTGTAATGCTTCTTAACGGGTGCGGGGCGAAGAGCATAGATGATATATACTCAATGGCATCAACAGAGGCGACAACAGCAGAATATGTTGAAAAAGAGCCAAAGTGGCATGATTATATGCTATATGAGAAGCTTCCGGACGGAAAAGAACTGCCAGAGTTGCAGGAGGCAGGGGAAAAGATAGATGTGTCAGAATGGTCATCAAAGTTATGGGCAACAGTTGAAGAAGCAGTAATAACAGATAATTTTAATGATATAAAGGATTATACAGATGAGGACTCAGCAGAAAAGATATATGAATATGCAAAAAAAGTATATCCGGGTTATATAAATGAAGATGGGACATTTGGAATTGGAAGACGTGGTGTAGCGCAGAAAGGACTGATTATTAAATATCACATTTATAATGAATTGGACGAAGAAAATACGTTTAGTCCGCCATCACTTTGGTTTTATGATATAAGATATGATGAAAATAATAAAATTGAATATTCTTATATAATAGATAAGAGAGTATTGATAGACAAGCCGAATGACTGGCAGGAACATTTTTGGGATAAAGTAACATTTCAACCTAAAGAAAGCAAGGATATAGTCACTATTATGTTTATAGATGAGAGTAGAGTAGTTAGGTATAAAAGCCATAATAATGAGGAAAATAAAGAGATAATAGATGACGTGGAAACAGATGGAGAAATGTTAAACAATGCGTACTTAGGTGCATTTGAGAATTCAAAAAATGGTGAGCGTGGAATATGGACACAGAAACAGCTTGTGAAGCTTGATATAAAGAAAAAAGATTAAAAACAGGATAACAGAGGAGGTAGCAGGGTTGTGAAGCAGATGTTAAAAATAGAAATAGAAAGGGCATTTGAGGGCACAGCGTTCAAGGTAGCACTTGCTATAGGATGTCTGATTTCTCTGGTACAGTTTTTTAATGTGGGTGTAAGGCATGCCATTAATCCATTGGAATTCTACTGGTATAACTGGCTGCACTTCCCATATACAGTTATAGATACATGGCTGGGAGCCAATACTGATGTTTATTATGAAGTATTTAACCGTGTTGTACCTTTGCTTGTGGCTATACCATATGCAGCAAGCTATTATACAGACAAACGTTCTGGAATAATCAATAACTACTATGTAAGGACAAAGAGAATTAATTATCTTGTAGCCAAGCTTGCCGCAGTGTTTCTTACTGGTGGGGCTATAGTTGTATTTCCACTTTTTATTAACTTTGTATCTACATCGGCTATCGTTCCAACCTTTTTATGGAAGACATCATCGTTTGAAATAGGTGCTGGTGCTATGTGGTCGTCAATTTTTTATAAAAATATGTATGTATATTATCTGCTTTACTTCATACTGGAGTTTGTGTGCGCCGGACTGCTTGCAACAATATCGCTTGTGGTTTCGCTGTGGATGAATAATACATTTGTAGTGTTACTATTTCCAACAATTCTTTGTGAATTTATGAACGTGGCATCAACATGGAGTTCAATTAATGCCATACATGGACTTGCGCCAAGAAGGCTGTTCAATATGGCACAGCTCACACCTAATTACTGGCAGAGTTATGTGATATTTATAGTGGTGATAGTTGTTTTTGATGTTGTTATATATTTATGGAGAGGGGTGAAGCGGGATGCAATATAAGAGGCTTAAGAAAAGACATATTGTGTACATAGTTATACTGGTGGTATGGCTTGCTGCCTGTATAACCGGATATATTAATGTTAATCGGAGATTTCCACAGCCGGCAGAGGACTTCTATTCTAAAGGGGATACGGTTGAATATGGGGGAATGGAGATAACAGCAGAGGAACTGTCTTATATGGATGCAGCCGGCTTTAAGAGCAGGTATCAGACTGTTAGTCAGGATAATTGGATTCGTAATGATGATAAGTATAAAGACAGAAGATGGTTTGTAGCAAAGTTTAATATGAAAAATGTATCAGACAGTAAGAAGGTAGTAGAACTTGATATACTTCCCAATCTCCAGCTTACAGGATATCCGGTGGGATATTCTAATCAGGGTCAGGCAATAACCGTAAACAGTGATGAAGATACTGTAATTATGCCTGGTGAGGAAAAAGAGATAGTAATATATTTCACAGTTGCTAATTCTCCTTCAAGACCTGTAAACCAGAAAAAGCTCATAAAGTCAGACTTTTATATTGACCTGTCAGTATATCCCGACCATAAAGCTATTGTATTTCACGGGGTTGATGACTCCTGCGATATTGATGATTAGTGAATTATATAAGGTCAGATTATTAAGAGGGGGTGTTGTTATTGAAGAAAATAAAAGAGCTGCTTATGGTTAATGACACTGGTATGTCAATAGGACTTCTTATTATGATAACTGTTTTTATTCCGGTGATGACAAGAAAAAATCTGTTTTATGGTTTATCGCCATGCCTGTATGATGTATACATTAACCTGAGTATGTATGGTACAGGACCTGTGCTTGTTCCGTTTGTATTATTTTATATATTATATGTGGAAAGGCATAACTTTTCTGCAATGATGGTTATAAGATATAAGAATAAGAGCAGCATATGGAAGAAATGTGTTAAAGACCTTGCACTTATGTGTGCGATTGCAGCAATATATACATATATTGTAGCAACAGTGAGTGGTCTTTTGCTTACACATACGGTATATAACTGGAATATCGAGGATAGCAGATGCTTCGACCAGACAAGGCAGTTGTGCCAGTTTCCGCCATCACTTCCGTTTATAAGTTTTACATATATATTGCAGTCCTTCAGTGTGTTTTTTATTATGGGACTTATTATGATGGCTTTATGGTGGATATCAGATAAGAAGTGGGTCGGATATCTGTGTGCCATTGTTGTTATGCTTATACAGTCCAATGACAAGCTGAACCAGATATCGAAGGGCTTATTATGGAGAAAGTCAGTTATAAGCTATGGTCTGTACAGGAAGGGAATTAATATACCTAATAATATATTGCTTCCGATTGTTGCATCAGTCAGTGTATTGATTGTCACAAGCCTGCTTGTCAGGCTAAAGAAAAAAGAATTTCTGGAAAATAATTAAACGGTGCGTAGGAAAGGGGGATATATGACAAAACATTCAAAGTTAAGGATACTTAGGCAGCAGATAGCATATGATATAAGACAGGGGATTATATATCAGTGGAAAAAGTACGCTATGCTGCTTATTGTATACATAGTGTGTATTGTAAGCTTTATAATACGATGTAAGACGAACAGGCATATTGAGTCATATACGTGTGGCGATATGGTTATGTGGATGTTAAAAGGCATGAAAAAAATAGAAACAGGCAGACATATGAATATTGATATACCGTCAGTATATATATTTCCAAATGTTATAATAGCATTTATAGTTGGAAATTATGTCATAAAAGACCTTTACGGCTATGGAAAAAGTGTTCTTCTAAAGGCAGGCAGCAGGATTAACTGGTGGATAAGCAAGTGCATATGGTGTCTGGTATCAGCGCTTGTATGCTATGGAATGATGTATATAGTTATAGCGGTGGCTGGCATATGTACAGGAAGTTTTTCAATAAGTCCGACACAGGACGTATGCTGTTATATGCTTAATATGGACAGGAAGTATATAGAAAATGTGGATATTGTAAGGCTTATGCTTTCGGTTATGGGGACAAGTCTTGTTATGACGATGACACTTAATATGATACAGATTACCATAGGACTTATATTATCGCCGACTATCGGCTATATGGCGGTTATGGTTTTTCTGGTTGTTGCAGCATTTTCAGACAGTCCTGTTATAGTAACTCTTTACTGCATGGCCGTAAGAAGCGGACTGTATATGCCATCAGGCTATAAAATAGCACCGGCGCTTATAATTATGTGTATAATGATTATGGTGTGCGCCATAGCAGGGGCAGTATATTCATCGCATATGGACATAATAAGCAAAAAAGCAGAATGGCAGAACCCGGATTAACAGATTGACGAATAAAACTGCAGCTTTTCCACATACTACCCATACAGCATAATTATGGAAATAAACAGTGCAAATGTATATGGAATGGAGGTTTTATATGAAGGCAACGGGAATTGTGCGCAGGATTGACGACCTTGGAAGGATAGTTATACCTAAAGAAATCAGAAGAACTTTAAGGATAAGGGAAACTGACCCGATGGAGATATACACGGATATGGATGGGCAGATAGTCTTAAAGAAGTATTCACCGATGAGGGATATAACTGCATTTGCAGGGGAATACGCAGAGTCGATGGCGGCTAATACAGGAATGACGGTTGCAATAACCGACAGGGAGCAGGTAATAGCGGCGGCTGGCAATGAAAAAAAGCTAATTCAGGGAAAGCAGATATCTAAAGAGCTGAATATTATTATGGATGAGAGAAGAAGTGTTGCGGCAAGTCTTGGAGAGCCGTCATATGTATCAGTTGTGCCGGATTATGAGTGCAGGCAGGAGGCGGTAAGCCCGATAATATGTGCAGGAGATGTGCTTGGAACTGTTATTATGCTGACAGCCGACACAGGACATAAGTTTACAGACGGTGAAAAATGTATCGTCAAAGTAGCTGCTGACTTTCTCGGAAAGCATATGGCGGGCTGATAATACTTGCAAGAAAGGATTGATATAGGCTATACTGTGCATACGCACAGACAGCTTAGAAACATTGTTATAAGTAACTGGGAGGGAAGTGCTGTACATACGTATAGTACTTCCTTTTCGTACAGTATATACAGTTAGCAAAGTGTATAAGAATAAGCAGATTAATGAAGGGCTGTCGTTTTTAGAATATGCGTTACTAATAAATGCTTTATCAGCATGGGATTAGTGCCGGTCTGATATTGCAAATATTTAATGAGGACTATGATTTAATAGTTATAAAGACCTTGGAGAGGGTCTATAAAAACTACTACTATATAATTACGAGGATTAATTATGAGATTAGACAAGTACTTAAAGGTATCAAGACTTATAAAAAGACGTACAGTAGCCAACGATGCATGTGATGCAGGAAGAGTTATGATTAATGATAAGGTGGCAAAGGCATCGGTGGATGTAAAGGTCGGTGACATTATAGACATATCTTTTGGCAATAAAAATGTCAAGGTAAGGGTTACTGATGTAAAGGATACAGTAAAGAAAGAAGAAGCAAAGGAAATGTTTGAGTATATATAATGCATATTTTTACCAGCACCTTAATATACTAGACAAGTAGAGTTAGTTTGTCAGGTTGAAAGGAGCAGGGGAGTATGGAGGAAACAAGAAGAGTAAGACATCCTCACACAGTTCGCATGGAAGATAGAAAAAAAGTGGAATTCACAGGGATTACCGATGTCATATCCTTTGAGCCGGTCAAGGTTATGCTGGAGTCGGACTATGGAGTTATCGTTATAAAGGGCGATGCGCTTCATGTTAATAAGCTTTCTGTGGAGAAGGGGGAACTGGATGTCGATGGAAGGATAGACTCTTTGGTGTATTCCCAGAACAGTCCGGCAGGAAAGAATGGCGAGTCCTTAGTAAACAGGCTGTTCAGGTAGTATAGGTTATGACGGCTGGAATAGTATGGGAGAGCAGCACGATATGCCGCACTCTCTGGTGGGGAATGGTTTTTGCAGCAGAATATGACACTATAAGGATATTCCGCAGGATAGTAAGACATAAGACACTGATAGTTCCAGTTATTGAGGACATATTATACTGGCTTTATATCGCTGTGAAGGTGTTTTCTATCTGTTTTTATGTGAATGACGGGGTTATAAGGGCATTTATCATAGCTGGCTTTATTATGGGCGCAGGTCTTTATATAAAGGCACTTAGCAGGTATTACATAAAATATGGCGTGAAGCTTATACGTTTTTTAATAAAAGTAATACAAATAATTATAATAAAACCATTGAAATTCCTGTTGTCAGTGGTTAGAATGGTGACAGGAAAGCTGTTATATCCTGTTGTGTGGAGCGGCAGGAGGATTAAGGGCAGATATATTAAAGCCTGTAATGGACTTCACATCAAAAGAAGCGGTAAGAAAATATAATAGCAGGATTATGATTGTGTATACAGAAATGGAGCGGTATATATGAGATTTGAAACCAAAAGAGAAAGGGAACTTAGAAGAAAAAGACAGAAGCGTTCAGCGATACTTGGTATGGTGTTTGCCATGCTTGTAGTTGTGGGACTTGGCATACTTTTATGGAATGGAAAGAAACGCATAGAAGCTAAGAATGTTGAGTATGAAAAGGAGATTACAGAGCTTCAGGCACAGCTTGATGATGAGCAGAAAAGAACAGATGAACTTAACGAATACAAGAAGTATATACAGACGAAAAAGTATGTTGAAGATGTGGCAAAGGATAAGTTCGGACTTGTGTATCCTGATGAGATAATATTCAGGGGAAAGAAGTAGGGAGTTATTTTTTGCGAAATCAGCTTAAAATTAATATGATTTGCAGGGCAGGCGGCATTACGGGCTGTTATTACGTATAGCGTATGACAGCTGGTGTGCCGCATGCTTTTTTATTGTTAATAAAATATGACATATTTTTTGTGTACAAGCATATATAATTATGTGGTGGTGGAAAATTGCAGCTGTTAGGCTATGGTGGAAATCATCAGGCTGCTGGCTGCTTATTGCATTATAATTTATGCAGTCCTATGTGGCATCCGAAGTTTGTGCGGTGTAATGGTATCTTTGAGGGGAGACAGATATGAGTAGAAGTGAAGAATTGTGTATGACATATACGGTGAGCAGGCTTTCTGAAACGGCGAAGACATTCAGGAGGCTTGGAGAAGCTTACGAAAGCGCTTCAGGAGAAGAAGCACAGAGTCCATGCTTTAAGCATCAGCTTTTTTTAGTGGCAGATATTCTTGACGATTGTACGCTTATGCAGATGCAGGCGGACAAGCCCTCTAAGAGCGTGTTCAGGGATATGTCATCAAGGGCGCTTATATCGGGGATAGTTATCAGGGAAGTAAATGTGCTTAAGAATAAGACTGGTAAAAATGAGATCGTAGTGCTTGCCAAAACACTTGGCAAGGGATGTGTATCGGAAAGAAAGATAAGAAAGATAGTGTCGGATGTTCTTGGCTGTGGATATTATTCAGACCACAATAACAGGCTTGTCGTTAATGATGAGAGCCAGCAGTATGTGTATCATCAGGAGAACCGTTTCCGTTTTCTGTACGGAGTTGCAAGGGAATGTAAGGATAAAGGCGGTTTTAATGGGGACAATTTTATGGTTTCCAATCTTGCGTGTGGAAAAGTCGTTGCCGCGATAGCAGACGGCTGTGGAAGCGGAAAGAGAGCATTTATTGAGAGCCGGATGGTTATCGAGCTTATGGAAAACTGTATCGATGCAGGGTTTGAAGAAAGAACAGCAATAGATTTCATCAATTCAGCATATATAAATGGAGGCGGCAGGGGCAATCCCGTCACTATGGATATGAGCGTGGTTGACTGTCAGTCGGGGATAATGCACTGCATAAAGCTAGGGGCGGTGTCTACATTTATAAAAAGAGATGGCTGGGTCGAGATAATAAAGTCCTCCACCCTGCCTATGGGGGTGTTAGAGCAGGTCGACTATGACTGCACCGACAAAAAGCTGTATGACGGCGATTATGTTATTATGATAAGCGATGGTGTTCTTGATAATCTTCCGTGTGTGAACAAGGAGGAAAAGCTTGTTGAGATAATCAACGCAGTTAAGATGAAGAAGCCAAAGGCGATAGCGGAGGAGATACTGAAAGCATCGATGGGCTATAATAATGAAAAAGCATTTGACGATTGCACAGTGCTTGTGTTTGGGGTGTTTGATACATATAGTGGAAATAAAATGTAGCGGATTGGAATTTTGACTTTATGAGATGGAGTATATATAATATATGGGTTGATTTTTGAATTATTAATAGGCGAATATTGGGTAGGGTGCTATGTGCCAGTGGCACATGTTTAGCACGGACCGAAGCGGAGCGTAGATGTGGGAGTGCGTAGCACGGAACAATCCGTAGGTATCATAGTTGGGGGCTTTTGCCCCAACATCATTAATATATAATCCCAACATATGTTAAAGATAAGGATGAGAAAGAAATGGACAAGCAGGCGGTCAGAATAGAAGAAAAAGTACACAGCTATATAAGAAGTAACCATATGCTTGATGACTGCAGGCATATAGTGGTGGGTGTGTCTGGCGGCGCAGACTCAGTGTGCCTTTTGCTTATGCTGTGCGATTATGTAAAGAAGCATAAAATGGACATATGCATACACGCAGTCCACGTAAACCATATGATAAGGCAGGAGGCAGCAGATGATGAGAATTTCACCAGAAAGCTGTGTGAAAGCGTTGGGGTAGACTGTTATGCGGCACATATTGACTGCATAGGCATAGCCAGGGAAAAAGGTCTTACTGTTGAGGAGGCAGGAAGACTTGAGCGTTACAGGATATTTGATGAGATAGCAAAGAAATATAAAGATGACGGCGGCGTTATGATAGCGGTTGCACATCATATGAACGACCAGGCAGAAACAGTTCTTATGAATATGGCGCGCGGTACATCGCTTAAGGGAGTGCGCGGAATAGTGCCGGTGCGTGACAATATATGCAGACCTTTGTTATGCATAACAAGAGGCCAGATAGAAAGTGTTCTGTCAGCCAAAGACCAGCCATATGTCACAGATGTCACGAACTTCGACAACGATTACACAAGAAATGCCATAAGAAATGTGATACTTCCTTATATGTGTGAGCATATCAACCCAAAGGCAGTAGAGAATATCTCATCAATGGCTGTCAATATCCGTGAAGCTGAAGAATATATGGACAGACAGGCGGACAGGCTTTATAGTGAGTGCGTGAGTGAAAAGGATGACACTATAAGAATGTCTGTTTCAGTGCTTAAGAGTGCTGATATGGTGCTTGTCAAGCGTGTTATATACAGATGTCTTGTAGAGCTTGCGGGGAGAGCCAAGGATATTTATTCTGTAAATGTTTCGGACATAGCAGCGCTTATGGATATGCAGACGGGAAGAACAATACATTCAGTGTATGGCATATATGCCATAAGGGAATATGATGATATAGTGCTTGGAAAGAGGCAGGACAAGTCTTGTATACAAGGGAAAGATGGCAGTAATGCTGATAATGTTGGCAGCGGCAAAGAGTTATATGATAAAAATGTATGTGAATATGATGTAGAAGTAGACATAAGTGCTCTTTCATCCTCAATAACTGTAAATATTGGCAAAAACATATACATCCCCGGAGAGGGCGGAAAATATGCCGAAAGTATCACATTTTTGCTTGTTGATAAAAAAACACTATCAACAGATGAAAAAAATACTCCGGATAATGCTAAAATTTGCGTAAATAAATCAAATAACGGCTATGCTAAATATTATGATTATGATAAAATTAATAAATTACTGAATGTAAGATTCAGAAAACCACAGGACGATATAGTGGTATCGAAGACCGGAAACGTAAAGAAGCTGAAAAAAGAGCTTGTTGACAGGAAGATACCATCATCATACAGGCAGGAGATACTTCTTGTGTGTGATAACAATCATGTGCTATGGGCATGCGGGGTGAGAAGAAGTGAGAGCTGTCTTGTGGACGATACAACCAGCCGTGTGCTTGAGATATTGATTAATGTGAAAGAGAGGAATTAAATATGGCAGATATGCATAAGATAAGTGTAATGATATCAGAGGATGAGCTTCAGGCAAAGATAGCAGAGCTTGGTGAAAAGATTAGTGCGGATTATGAGGGCAAGGAAGTAAAGCTTATATGTATCCTTAAGGGAAGTGCTTTCTTCTGCTGTGAACTTGCAAAGAGAATTACAGTTCCTGTAAGAATAGACTTTATGCAGACTTCAAGCTATGGAAGTGGTACTAAGTCAAGTGGAAACATAGTTATCAAGAAAGACCTTGATGAGTCGATTGAGGGTGAGCACGTAATCGTAATCGAGGATATTATCGATTCAGGTAATACACTTTACAGACTTATGCCTATGTTAGAGGCACGTAACCCGGAAGATATATGTATATGTACACTTCTTGATAAGCCAGACAGAAGAGAAGTAGATATAGATGTTAAGTATAACGGCTTTAATATACCTGATGAGTTCGTAGTAGGATATGGTCTTGACTACGACCAGATGTATAGAAATCTTCCTTTTATCGGTGTTGTACATTTTGAGGATGAAGAACAGTAAAATGTAAATGTGCATAAGCTGTCAGATTATACAGCAGTAAAGATAGTATGTCAGCGTAGAGTGCATATACATCATTGAAAGATTGTCAGGAAGATGCTTAAGAATGGAGAATAATAATGGATAATAAAAAAGGTGTAAAATTCTCAGGCGTGGGAATTTATCTGTTTATTGTAATTATTGCGGCGATGTTTATTATGTATGTATCGCGTATGAATTCAGGTACAAGCGATTACACATATAGCGAATTCGTCAGCGATGTAAACAAAGGAAAAGTAGAAAGTGTTGTAATAAGACAGAATTCAGAAGTACCAACAGGTGTTTTGTCAGTTAAAGTAAGCGGTGTACAGAGTGTTAAGAGCGTATACGTATCAGATGTCAATCAGGTTGAGGAAATACTGCTTGATAAAGATGTAACCTACACACTCAGGGATGTGACAAGACAGAGCGTGCTGCTTACATCTATACTGCCATTCGGACTTAGTATAGTAGTAATCATATTTGTTATGATGATGTTTACAAGACAGTCAGGCGGCGGTGGCAACGCTAAGATGATGAACTTTGGAAAGAGCCGCGCACGTATGATAAGCGGTGAAGATAACAAGGTTACATTTAAGGATGTTGCAGGACTTAATGAAGAGAAGGAAGAGCTTGAGGAGATAGTTGATTTCCTTAAAGACCCTGTAAGATATACTTCACTTGGCGCAAGAATTCCTAAGGGTGTCATATTAACAGGTGCTCCCGGTACAGGTAAGACACTTCTTGCAAAGGCAGTTGCCGGAGAAGCCAATGTGCCATTCTTTAGCATATCAGGTTCCGACTTCGTTGAAATGTTTGTCGGTGTCGGTGCTTCACGAGTAAGAGATATGTTTGAAGAAGCCAAGAAAAATGCCCCTTGTATCATATTTATTGATGAGATAGATGCTGTTGCCAGAAGAAGAGGAACAGGTATGGGCGGCGGACACGATGAAAGAGAACAGACACTTAACCAGATGCTCGTTGAGATGGATGGTTTCGGTGTGAATGAAGGCATCATCGTTATGGCTGCCACTAACAGAATAGATATTCTTGACCCTGCCATACTCCGTCCGGGAAGATTTGACAGAAAGATAGTTGTCGGAAGACCGGATGTACAGGGAAGACTTGAGATATTACAGGTTCACGCAGCCAAGAAGCCGCTTGGTGACGATGTTGACCTTGAGAAGCTTGCAAGAACTTCAGCCGGCTTTACAGGTGCCGACCTTGAAAATGTGCTGAACGAAGCAGCTATCGGAGCAGCCAGAAAGAAGTCAAAGTATATAACAAATGCAGATGTTGAAGAAGCATTTATAAAGATAGGAATTGGTGTTGAAAAGAAGAGCAAGATTATATCTGATAAGGAAAAGAAGATTACAGCATACCACGAATCAGGTCATGCTATACTGTTCCACCTCCTTCCGGATGTAGGTCCTGTCCATACTATATCAATCATTCCTACAGGTATGGGCGCAGCAGGTTACACTATGCCGCTTCCAGAGCGTGATGAGATGTTTAACACTAAGGGGAAAATGCTTCAGAATATCATAGTAAGTCTTGGTGGACGTGTCGCAGAGGAGCTTGTGTTTGATGATATAACAACAGGTGCTTCACAGGATATAAAGCAGGCTACACAGACAGCAAGAGATATGGTTACTAAGTATGGTTTCTCTGATAAGCTTGGACTTATCAACTACGATACAGACAGTGATGAGGTATTCATAGGAAGAGACCTTGCACATACAAGACCATATGGCGAAGATGTTGCAACACTTATCGATAAAGAGGTTAAGGATATTGTTGATGAGTGCTACGCAAAGGCTAAGAAGCTTATATCAGAACATATGGATGTGCTTAAGAAGAGTTCAGAGCTTCTCCTTGAAAAGGAAAAGATATCAAGGGAAGAATTTGAGGCACTGTTTACGGATGATGCAGGTGATATGGTATTCTAATCAGGTCATTAAGCAGCAAAATGTGTGATAAAGTATAACAATAATTAATATATTTTAAATAAAAACAGACACCCAAGTAGTGATTAATTGCTAGGTGTCTGTTTTTTCGTGAAATAACATTACGAATAGAATATATAAATATTTTTCCATAAAAAGCCTTTATATAGCTTGACTTATACAAAAATGTAGGTGTATATTAAAGTATACGTATATATATATATATATATCAGTAGTATAATGATGTCAAGGTGGGGTGCTATGTGCCAGTGGCACATATTTAGCACAGACCGAAGCGGAGCGTAGACGTGGGAGTGCGTAGCACGGAACAATCCGTAGGCATTAAAGTTGTGGGTTTTACCCAGGCATCAGTACAATAAAACTAAGGAGGATTTATGAAAAAGTTAAATTGGTTAGTAGGCACTTTAGCAGCTACCGTAGTTATTCTGGGAACAGCTTTCGGTATACATTCTGTTCAGGCTGCTGATAGTGAAAGTAAAGCTGCCAGTGATATGGTATTTGAGGAGGAAGGCAGCTATTATTCAGTTTATATGAATGCTGGCGACCAGGTATGGCTTGCGGACACAGAAGAAGAAAAGACCTTCACTGTTGTTGACAATGATGGTTCAGTTTATCATGTTGATAATACAGACGGTAAGTATGGTGAGATTTTCTGGTTATCAGGATTGAGTGTAGGTAAGCATATTCCAGTCCAGTCAGGAAATGGTGTAAAGTTTTACAATTTTGATGGAAGTGAAGCCTTTGGTGGTGTAACATTTGATACTCCAGCACAAGCAGTAACTGTCGGCGGTGTTGAATACATAGCAGTTTATAATTATTCAACAAAACAATATACATATTATGATGCAGACGGTAAGAATGTAGCCACAAGAATAGATGCAGATGGCAAGGAAGTAACAAGTGTAGGAATTGCCAATAATGATAATTCATATTTTTATGCAACATGCGATATGGATGAGTATGTATATGACGGCAATCTTAACCGTGTTGGTATAATCCATACAGATGGCAGCCAGATGACAGAGATATCTAAAGCTGGCGACTACTATGATGGTATGTTTGAGTATTCTGTCGATGGTGTGACATATACTAAGTCATATGTTTATGACAGCTCTTTCAATCGTGTAGACTTATTCGGTCTTGATGGATACACACTTGTAAGCTTTTCCAAAATTGATGATTATTATCTTGCATTATATTCTTATGAGAAAGATAGTAACGTATATTATAAGGAATATATATATGATAATAATTTCAACATTACAGATAAAGGTCAGGTTGATGGCTATCGTATGAGATTTTTAAACTGGGGCTATGATAATTATTATCTTGTAGAATATGAAAGTGAAACAGAAGAAAATGCTAATAGCTGGTTTAGATATAAAAAATGGTATTATAAAGATTTCACACCATTTTCATCACAGCAGCCTTTATCTTATAAGTCAGATGAAAAGATTGTTGACCCATCAGTATACTCACAAGTTATACAGACAGTGTCTCAATTCAATATCGGTACATATGGAAATGTTGCACTTGAAAATGGATATACTTTATATGACGAAGGTATAGCTGAAAGACATAATACAGGTTATATAGCCGGATATAAAGTATATATCGGAATGAAAGAATACGAAAATCGTGAATGTGATTTTGCGTTATTTGATGAGAATGGTAAAATAATTACTGAACTTGGAAAAGTTAAGAATTCATATTCTTTTGATATGTCATTAACAAGAGGCGACAGAATTGTCTATGCTGGAAAGATTATCAAGGTAAGCAGAAAATCACAGGATACTACAAGCTTTAACGGACTTTGCCAGGATGAAAACGGCAACTGGAACTATTATGTAAATGGTGCTGTTGATAATACATATACAGGACTTGCAGCTAACGAATATGGCTGGTTCTATGTAAGTAACGGAACAGTTGACTGGAGTTACACAGGACTTGCTAATAACGAGTATGGCTGGTTCTATGTAAGCGGAGGCGTGCTTGACTGGAGTTATACAGGCCTTGCAGGTAACGAATACGGCTGGTTCTATGTAAGCAATGGAACAGTTGACTGGGGTTACACAGGACTTGCAGCTAACGAGTATGGCTGGTTCTATGTAAGTAATGGAACAGTTGACTGGGGTTACACAGGACTTGCAGCTAACGAGTATGGCTGGTTCTATGTAAACAACGGAGCACTTGACTGGAGCTATACAGGCCTTGCGGCTAACGAGTATGGCTGGTTCTATGTAAACAACGGAGCACTTGACTGGGGCTATACAGGACTTGCAGCTAACGAATATGGCTGGTTCTATGTAGGCAACGGAGTACTTGACTGGAGTTATACAGGTCTTGCCAACAATGAAAATGGCTGGTTCTATATAAGCAATGGTATGCTTGACTGGAATTATACAGGAACAGCAACTAATGAATACGGAACATGGAATGTAGTTAATGGACAGGTTGTGTTTTAGGATAATATTTATATTATAAACAATAATGTCCGGCAATAAGATATATTTATATGTGTTATATCTAAGAGATTATTTCACAGTAAAATATCAGATTGCCGGACATTTTTATATTTAGCTGTGAGGGCGTGGTGATTAAATGTGAAGAAAAACATAGATATTGTTATCAGGTGGATATTGTATATTTATGCGGCAATATTTCCCTGGTGTACATACGTTAAAAAATTATATTATAATTCAGAAGAAAAAAGACTTATATCTCAGGAAATATCGGGCATAAGTGATGCTTTTGTATATGCAAAGGCATGGATTACCGTGGCAGCCGCTGCAATATTGCTTATGCTTATAATATTACAGGTTGTTATATATAAACAGAAGATTTTTGATTTTAGCATGACTAATAATAAAATAGCGGCAGTATGCATAGGGATATACATTTTCTGTACGGTTATTTCAACATTGATAGCGGCTAACAGAAAGACGGCGCTATGGGGCGGAATAGCAGACTGCGAAGGTGTATTTGTATTATGTGCGTATGTCATAATTATGCTGGCGGTTAAATATAGCTGCCATACATACAGAGCAGAGCGCGGGGCACAGGATGGTGGTGCCACAAAAAGTCCTGTAGAGTGCATTGTACTGACAGAGGCGGTAATACTCACAATACTTACAGGTGTTGAATTGTTTTATAAGCCTGTTGCACAGATAATAATGGGCAGTGAATATGAGAATACATATGGTGATATGATTAGTCTTACATTTAACAGCCCTTCATATTGTGCAGCATTTATAATATTATTAGCTCCCTTCTGTATACATTATCTCTTACAGGCAGGAAAGCTGTTAAAGACTTTGGTGTGGAGTGGATTATCTGTAAGCGTGATAACAGCGGTCATACTTACGAGGTCGACAGCCGCATTTTATATAGTATTGTTTGAAACAGCCTTAGTTGTAATAGTAACTGCGGTATTACACACGCACGGCACATCGGAGGTAGCAAAGAAGGAGGCGGGTATAAAGAGTAATACAGCAGCCAAAGCCACACCTGCCGGACAGGCGGCTGGTATGCCAGATAATAGCATAAAAAGTAATACAGCAGCCAAAGCCACACATGTAGGACAGGGGGCTGATATGCCGGATAATCGCATAAAAAATAATATTGCGGTTAAAGCCCTATGCTTAACGGGTGTTATTGTATGCGTTATTATAGTTAATATTATATCAGGCAGCCGAATTACAGACTCCGCATTAAACAGTGCCGTCAATAAGACAACTGCTATACATTCTGACAATTATTATATGGTAAGAGGCATAAGCGTTGATAAGGGTGCTATTACCATAAAGGGTAGCAGCAATGCATTAAAGTGCATAATCAATGATGAAGAAAATATATATTTTACTGACGAGTATGATAATATTTTAAATGTCAGATCTGATGGGGACAGTATAACATTTCCTTATCCTTACGATATGATTAGTGCAGGCTTTGAAAACAGCGCTTTATGGCTGGACTTAGGATATAAAGGAAGGATAAGCTTTGCGATAAAGAATGGACAGTTTTATCCAATGGCTGCCGATGGTTCTTTGATTAATGATATATCCTCAGGCGATAAGGCAGGGGAAGAACTGTATACAGACAGCTATAAGAAAATAGACGCGCTATTTACGGGCAGAGGCTATATATGGAGAAAGACACTGCCGCTGCTTAAGAATACAATTATATTCGGACATGGAGCAGGAACTTTTGGCTTGTATTTCAAGCAGTTTGATTATGCCGGGCTGCTGAATTCGCAGGGAAATGTAGATCTCATAGTTGACAGACCGCACAGTATGTACATACAGATGGCATTCAGTCAGGGAATATTGTGTATGACGGCATATGCCGTTATGGTTATTACGGTAATAATCACATTTATAAAAGATAATAAATGTAAAAATATCAATAAACTGCCAGTGATAATAGCTGTTATCGGTTTTTGCATAATGGAGCTGATAACGGACAGCAGTGTCACTGTTAATCCGATATTCTGGGCTGTGCTTGGACTTATAATGTAAATTGTACAAGCTGGATAGTACCAATAACTACTGATGCGATAAGCTGTGCTGGGACTTACAATGTGAATTGTACTTACGCAAGAACAAACACTGTACAATATGCACAAAAAAACTTAATAATAATTGTTAATTTTGTGAACACTTATGGCGCTTGGTATGATATTATAATTAACGTAAAAACCCCCAATACATTATATATTTTTTGCTACACCCCATAATAAGTGAAATACCTTCTCCAAAAAGGACAGTCCACCCAGACTGTCCTTTTTACTTTATTATAAAGAAATCTTAAGAAGTACATCTTGTGGTTGAATAAATGTACGTAATGATATAAAATTATATATGATTAATGTCAAGGAGTAGATTCTATGATAATAAGCGCAGCAGTAGAGAATCTGACGTCGTGGGAAAAAAAGTTACTGTATATGTGTAATGCAAGACCAACCATTAACACAAGAGCTTTATACTCAGATGTTACAGAGGACTATAGAAGTCCGGCAGAACCGATGCCGGGGGATACAGTAAAGATAAGACTGAGAACGGGGCGGTATAATGTAGACAAAGCTTATATATATGTCAACAACGTAGAATGCCCTATGACAAAAATCAAGGCAGTTGGGCTTTTTGATTATTATGAGGCCAGCGTTAAGGTTGGAGAGGAAAAGCTTTACTATTATTTTAAAGTTGAAACTGGAAAGGTTGTATGCTATTACAATCAGATAGGTGCAATAAAGGAACTTAATGTTTATTATAATTTCCAGATTATGCCAGGATTTAAGACACCGGAATGGGCAAAGGGTGCAGTTATGTACCAGATATTTACAGACAGATTTTGTGACGGTGATAAGTCGAACAATGTGCTTGATAATGAGTACAGCTATATCGGAGAACACGTCTGTCAGGTGAAAGACTGGGATAAGTATCCGGCAACGATGGGAGTAAGGGAGTTCTATGGCGGCGACCTTCAGGGCGTGCTTGATAAGTTAGATTACCTCAGTGACCTTGGAGTTGAGGTTATATACTTTAATCCGCTTTTTGTATCCCCATCTAACCATAAGTATGATATTCAGGATTATGATTATATAGACCCACATTTTGGGGTTATAAAGAAAGATGATGGCGAGCTGCTTAGTGACGGCGACCAGAATAATACCCATGCGACACGTTATATAAACAGAGTCGCAAGCAAGGAAAATCTTGAGGCGAGCAATGCATTTTTTGCAAATGTCGTTGAACAGATTCACCGCAGGGGAATGAAGGTCATAATCGATGGTGTGTTCAATCACTGCGGCTCATTTAACAAGTGGATGGACAGAGAGCATATATACAGCTCAAGTGAAGATGATTATGAGTGTGGAGCATATGAGAGGTACGAAAGTCCTTATCACAGCTTCTTTAAGTTCTATGGCAACCAGTGGCCTGATAATGGTTCTTATGAGGGCTGGTGGGGGCATGACACACTTCCTAAGCTTAATTACGAGGAGTCACAGGAGCTTGAGAACTATATACTTGATATAGGCAGAAAATGGGTGTCAGCACCTTACAATGTTGATGGCTGGCGGCTTGATGTCGCAGCAGACCTTGGATACAGTAAGGAATATAACCATGAGTTCTGGAAGAAGTTCAGAAAGGCTGTGAAGGAGGCTAATCCCGAGGCGGTTATTCTGGCTGAGAACTATGGCGATTCATACGACTGGTTACAGGGTGATGAATGGGATACTATTATGAATTACGATGCATTTATGGAGCCTGTGACATGGTTCTTAACTGGTATGGAAAAGCACAGTGATGAGATGCGTCCTGATTCACTTGGTAATCCTGACTATTTCTTTGGTGCGATGCATCACAATATGGCACGTATGGGTGGACAGAGCTATGCAATATCCATGAATGAGCTGTCTAACCACGACCATTCAAGATTTCTTACAAGAACTAACCACGTTGTAGGAAGAGTGGCAGAGTTGGGACCGGAAGCGGCTAACAAGAATGTCAACAAGGCAGTCTTTATGGAGGCGGTAGTTATCCAGATGACATGGCCGGGAGCACCAACAATATATTATGGGGATGAAGCCGGAGTATGTGGTTTCACAGACCCTGATAACAGAAGAACATATCCTTGGGGACATGAGGATAAGGAACTTATCGCGTTCCATAAGGATGTTATTAAAATGCATAAAGAGAATGAAGTGCTTAGAACAGGTTCGTATAAGCAGCTTTATTCAGCACACAATGTTATTGCATATGGAAGATTTTCCATGGATGATGCAGTAATCATTGTCGTAAATAATGGCGAAGATGAATTAAGAGTCAATATTCCGGTATGGGAGACAGGACTTGGTATGGATGCAGATGTTGAGCAGATAATGGCAACATTTGAAGGTGGATATACTATAGACAGGCAGGGCTACAGATTAAAGGATGGAAAGCTTGATATAGGCTTGAGAAAGACCTCGGCAGTCGTATTAAGAAAGCTTCGCTGGTAACATAGATATATTTAAGAATGGAGTTAGAAATGGCAGCAGATAATAATGACGGAAAGAAGATACAGCTTAACCGTAAGATGAGAATGTGGAATAAGTATAAGAATATTGTAATCGGTGTTGTGTCAGTTATAGTTATAGTGGCAATAGTTGCAGCAGTGTTAAAGATAGGAAGCATTGGCAGGAATGATAATTCAGGCCAGACAGCAACAGCAGATAAGAATAACAGCACTATGATGGCAGAAGCTACAACACAGCAGGCTGCACAGGCAGACACAGAGCAGAAGAATACAGACCAGACTACTACACAGGCTACAACAGCAGCATCGACTGGAAGTGTAGTTAAGATAACAGATAAAGCAGATGAAGAAGAATATACATCACAGAATTCGTTTAGTGATACAGTGTTATTTGGTGATATGATTATTGCAGGTATTGAAGACTATGGCTATCTTACTTCATCAACTATTGTATCAGATAACAACCTTACAACAGACAAGGCACTTAACTATGTGTCTGATGTAAAGGACAAAAATCCTTCAAAGGTATATGTACTTGTAGGTCTTAATGACCTTAACTATGGAACAAGAACAGCGGATAATGTGGCTGAAAGAATAGGAACACTTGTATCATCACTTAAGGAAAGCCTTCCATCAGCTAAGATATATGTTGTTTCACTGTTACCTATAACAGAGAACTTTGAGTCAAAGTCATCAGTTAAGATTAAGCAGACAAATATAGATGAAGTTAATAAGAAGCTTGCAGAAAGCTCAGCATCTATGGGCATGACATTTATTGATATAGCAGATGCTTTCAAGGATGGTTCAGGATATCTCAATACTAAGTTTTCAACAGGTGGATATAACCTTAACCATAATTATTATCCATTCTTCCTTAATAAGTTAGCAGGAGCGGCTAAGTAATGAAGTTTTATGTTATGACACTTTTTCCACAGATGATTCTGGATGGACTTAATACAAGTATAACTGGCAGGGCAATCGAATCGGGTGCACTGTCAGTTGAGGCTGTAGATATAAGAGATTTCTCACAGAACAAGCACTTAAAGGTGGATGATTATCCATATGGTGGTGGTGCAGGTATGGTTATGCAGGCAGGTCCTGTATGCGATGCATATGAGAGTATTGCCGCAAGGTGTTCTAAAAGACCGAGGGTTGTGTATATGACTCCGCAAGGACACACATTTAACCAGAGTATGGCAGAAGAATTCTCTAAGGAAGAAGAGCTTGTAATACTGTGTGGACATTATGAGGGCATAGATGAGAGAGCGTTAGAGCTTATCGTTACTGATTATGTATCCATAGGTGACTATGTGCTCACAGGCGGCGAACTTCCGGCTATGGTAGTTATAGATTCTGTATCAAGACTTGTTCCGGGTGTGCTTAATAACGAGGAGTCAGCGCGTACAGAGAGCTTTTCAGATGGACTGTTAGAATATCCCCAGTACACAAGACCGGCGGACTACAAGGGACTTAAAGTCCCTGATGTGCTTCTGTCAGGTCATCACGGAAAGATAGAAGAATGGCGCCATGAAAAGTCACTTGAAAGAACAAAGAAATACCGTCCAGACCTCTATGAAGAGTATGAGCGCAGCCAGAAAAATGAGTAGTGTTTCGGATACAGGCTCTGAACGGTAACAGGAAAATGAAATAAAAGATAACAATCAGTAAAATCTGGTTGACGGGTATAGATAAAGTATGATAATATATATAAGTCCTTTTGGTAAGAGATTATTACCTTGGATGTCAGTGATATGAGGTCGATACCGCCGTAGTCACGATATGCCTAGATAGCTCAGTCGGTAGAGCAGAGGACTGAAAATCCTCGTGTCACTGGTTCGATTCCGGTTCTAGGCACTTATATATATTATATATTCATTATGCGGGTGTAGTTCAATGGTAGAACACTAGCCTTCCAAGCTAGATACGTGGGTTCGATTCCCATCACCCGCTTTTTTTCATAACAAAAATTCAGGTTAGAGAGGGGGCACAATGTCATTCACTCACCTATGAGCAAGCTCATGTGGGGTTAGACTTTTTGACCCTGGTATCATAAAATAAGACAAGTGAGCTGTGGAAGAAATAGGGAGAGTTTCGGTCACGTTTACAAAAAGATTGTTATTATATTAACAAGTGCGCTATTATAATATCAAACAACAGTTTTTGAACGGAGGCTGCTATGGATAGGAATGCTAATGATATAAGTGTAAATGCTAACATTATAGTTAGTGAGTATATGAATATAGTCAAGGCAGACGAAAGCCTTTTTATGTTTTTAGGAGAAATTTCCAATTTAATATTTACAAGAGTTATTTATCCGTCAGATTTAGCAAAGTTTGAAACAGCCATAAAGGAAGCAGACGAGGGCCAGCAGATATACGTGTCTATCAGATTAAGAGGACGTGATGGCGTATATAAGTGGATGCATATTATGATTAGTCCATATCCTGACAGGCAGTCGGGAAAGTATTATAGCCTTGAGATAACAGATATAAGTACATTAAAGCAGCAGAATGATGAGATAAGGGCTGTTATGGAAATGCAGACAGAGTTTTTAAGCATAATCGGGGATTATCTGTTTACATATGATATAAGCAGGGACAGCTTTAGAATTATACTTCCTGGCAATGGCAACCAGAATATAGTGTTATACGAGGGAAAGCTTGGCGTATGGACGACTGAAAAGCTTGATAACGGGCTTGTTGACAGTCAGAGCATACAGGACTTTGAAGGGCTGTGCATGGCGATGGCATCAGGAGAGTCATACTTTTCAAGAGATATAAAGATGAAGATTGCTGATTATGACAATGTTATGTACTGGTATACATTTAAAGGAAAGAGAATACTAAAGAATGACGATGGTATTATAATAGCCGGAGCAGTATGCATAACACACGGAAAAGAAGATAAGGCGGCGGATATATCTGTTCAGGATGAGCTAAGGGATGCAGGAACAGACCTTCTTAATAAAAAGGCTATCACTAACTATGCAAGAAAGCTTATAGATAAGAGAGTGGGACATAAGGTTACGATAGCTATTATTGATATAGATGACTTTAAGTCGGTCAATGATACATATGGACATATGTTTGGTGATGAAGTACTTCGTGATGTAGCCGGAATATTAAAGAAGACGGTAGGACGTAATGGTCTATGTGGGCGTATCGGTGGAGATGAGATGTTTATAGTGATGGAGCATCTTGAGGATGATGAGTCCATAAGAACAGTGCTTCGTACCATCAAGAATAACGTATCGTGGCTGTATCATAATGACCCAAGAAATATTAATAAAATAACATGTTCGATAGGTGCAGCTTCTTATCCAGATGATGCAAAGGATTTGGATACGCTTTTTTCTATAGCAGACAAGATGCTTTATCTTGCAAAGGAAAAGGGCAGGAACCGATACATTATATATCGTCCAGACCTTCACGAAAGATATATCCTTGGTGAGAATCCAACAGCAACTACTGAAAAGGTATTTTATAAGTATAGAAAGCTAAGGATTGTCAATGACTTTATACAGCAGTACATATGCCATTATAAGAGCAAGAAGGAATGTCTTGAGATGGTTATGTCAGCCTTTGAGATGGACAGTATATTCTTATATGATATGTATGCTGGCACAAGATATGTACTTAGTGGAAATGTTCCTGAATATGAGGAGAATGGAGAGTTCTTAAAAGAGGACAATTACATACCCGATTTCAGGGATGATGGAATTAAGACGGTATGGAACATAATTCTCTATGAAAGAAAAGCACCACATATGTATGAAGCATTTGAAAAGATGGGTATAAAGCAGTTTATTCAGGTGATTGCCTGTGTTGACAGAAGTAAGTCTGACAGCTGCTTTGTTATATCCTTTAACAGAAACAGCCAGCTTAATAAGTGGCCTGAGATGGATGTGGATTATCTCGGTATTATTGGTAACGTCATAGGTGAAGAGTACATGAAAGAGAAGAAAAATAATGATAGATAGTTATATTGCACTTGACCTTGAAACAACAGGTCTTAACCCGGCAAGTGACAGGATTATAGAGATAGGCATGGCAAGAATAGAACACGGAGAGGTGAAGGATACATATTCGACACTTATCAATCCGGGTATTACAGTGAGTGACAGGGTTGTGGAGCTTACAGGCATCCACAATGAAGAGCTTACGGACAAGCCACGTATAGATGATGTTCTCTGTGATATTATGGAGTTCATAGGCGATTATCCTATACTTGGACATAATATAATATTTGATTACAGTTTCCTAAAAAAGTCGGCTGTAAACAATAAGCTTGAGTTTAATGTCCGTGGAATAGATACCCTTAAGATGGCAAGAAGGATACTTCCAGAGCTTGAGCACAAGCGGCTTGACTATCTGTGTGAACACTTGGATATTGACCCCGGAAACTCACACAGGGCGCTTGATGATGCGTTAAGTGCAAGTGCTATCTACTGGAAAATGTATGAAATAAAGGCGGACGATTCTGGTTTTGAAACAGCTTCTGAGCTTGTATACAATGTTAAAAGAGATACGCCGATAACACCGGCACAGAAAAACTATCTTGCGGCACTTGTAGCAAAGCATGGAGTAGTACTCGACATTCCTATAGAAGAGATGACTAAGAGCATGGCATCAAGAAATATAGATAAAATAATATCGGAGTATGGCAAGTAAGCCGTACTCCGATATTTCTTATTTATGCGAGTAACGAGCCAAAGTCATATGCTGGCATATGACCTTGGCGACTGCTGCGATAACAATAAGAAACCCGCAAAGCGTGTTTCTTGTTGTTGTTATGCCTCATCAAGAATATGCATAATCGTATCCTTATTAACCGACTTTATAAGTTCAGCATATCTCTTAAGATTGCTAAGACCTGAATTATTTCCCTCATTGGTATATATATTCTTTAAGTCTGCATAGTTAGAGCGTATATCAGAGCCGGAACGGATACCAAACTCAAGATATGCGGCGGCATCCTTGGTATCCTCCTGTTCCATAAGAATATGTCCTAAGGTGGCAATATTCATAATAAGTGAAGTGTAGTTATCTTCATATTCTGTGAGTGCTTCAAGGTTGGCAACGCCATACTTAAGCTTAAGGTCAGTGTTGGAATACTCTGTAAGGTTAATCATCTGCTTACCCTTAAGTGACATAATAGCTGCATATGAAGCAAGAGCCTCAATGTTATTGTCAAGAATATCAGAAAGAACTTTGTTATCTTCTTTAAGTGGCAGGGAGTCATCCCATTTTACATAATTAAGGTTACTTATATCCTGTTTTCTTGTTGCGTTGGCTTTCTGCTCACGTTCCCAGAACTGTTTTATTTTATTTTGCTGGGAATTATCGCTTTTTTTAAGTAAAAGTTGAATTACAACTAATATTATTATAAAATAAGGCAATATAAAATGCATATTAATCTCCTTTATGTATGCGGAAATGAGGTTATCATGATAAACTTTAATAATAAGAAAAGTAGTAAAACAAAAAGAGTATTTGCAGCTATCATAATAGTCATTCTTGTACTGGCAATGGTGCTTCCAATGGCAGTATCAGCATTTATTTAAAATGTATGGAACTGTGTGTGCATAAAGCCTGACACAATAATCCAAGGGCTGGCTGCTGTTAGTGCAGCGGCATAGTTATAAGTATAGATGTAAATAAATATATGTGCAAGTGGAAAAAGATTTTTAGTGCCATATTGAGCAGATAAGCAGAATTTTTGGAAATGGTTCTGAATAACAGCTGGTAGCTGGTATATGTTGTACCGTGGCACAGATAAAGAAATAAAATTAACAGATGGGAGGGTGTTATGAAGACAGGAAAGGTGTCAGATACTATTCTGTCAAGAGCTGTGTTAAAGCCTGTTAATGCTGTCAGAGGCAGAAATGTCACAAGAATAGATATAGGGCAGGATGCAGGTGAAGTAAAGCTTAAAAGCGGCGTTATAGAAGCCTGTGAAGCAGAGAATTCAGAAGCTGATATTAATCTTCTTACTTCAACAGCAAGTGGCTATATGCCTCTTATAAAGGCTGTAAATAATATATATGCGGCGGGCGGTGTGCCGGTTGTGGCAAGTGACTGTATTATTATGAGTGACAAGGCAAGAGAGATACGCTTAAGGGAAGAGATAGCTGGTCTTACAAGACAGGCGGCAGTAACGGGTGTATCGCTGTCAGGAGGACACACTACGGTCAGCGACAAGGTGAACGGAAGTATAGTTACAGTTACGGCAACAGGAATAAGAAATAAGCAGAGAATTAAGCCTGAGGCGGGACAGTACATTATAATGGCTGGTGTTGCAGGTGTCAGCGGTATAAGACAGCTTATAGAGCAGAATAAAGATAAAGTATCAGAAAGATACAGCGAAGACTTTATAAATAAGGCTTCAGGAAAAGAAGAAGAGATATTCATAGGAAGTATAGTGAATATATTAAGACAGCAGGGTATAGACTGTTATATGCATGATGTGTCGGAGGGCGGCATATTTGGAGCACTGTGGGATATGTGCGAATATGGCCATATGGGACTTGATGTAGACATAAGAAGCATACCTGTAAGACAGGAAATAATAGAAATATGTGAGCTTCTTAATATTAATCCATATGAGCTTGAATCTATGGGCTGTTTGTTAATGACAGCAGACAACGATTGTGATATTATTAATATACTTAACAGCCACGATATTAAAGCCAGTGTTATAGGACATCTGACTAAAGGAAACCAGAGGATACTGCGCAACAGGGATGAGGAAAGATTTCTTGATATTCCTAAGCAGGATGAACTGTATCGTGGCAGTAAGCAGTAAATATGCTGGTTATTTATATCAGCCAAATATAATTGATTGAAAGGGTATAATAATATGAGAGAAAAAATCCTTAACTTGTTAGAAAAGAATGCAAGAATAGACATCCACGATGTAGCGGTTATGCTTGGAGTCGCGGAGCACGAAGTCGCGAACGAAATCGCGGACATGGAAAAGGAACATATCATATGTGGCTATAATACCCTTATTAACTGGGATAAAACAGGTGAAGAGAAAGTTACAGCACTTATAGAAGTAAAGGTTACACCACAGAGAGGTCTTGGTTTTGACAGCATAGCAGAGACTATATATAAGTATGATGAGGTAACATCAGTATATCTTATGTCAGGAGGCTTTGATTTTACAGTTATAATTGAGGGTAAGACTATGAAGTCAGTTGCACAGTTCGTTGCGGCGAAACTTGCGCCACTTGAGTCAGTGTTAAGTACTTCAACACATTTTGTGCTTAAGAAGTACAAGGATTATGGAACTGTATTAGATGAAGAATATAAGGACGAAAGGATGCTGGTGACACCATGAGAAATGCTTTATCAAAGAAGATAGTTGATATTCAGCCATCGGGTATCAGAAAGTTCTTCGATGTTGTAAGTGAGATACCGGATGCTATCTCGCTTGGTGTTGGAGAGCCTGACTTTGATACACCGTGGAATGTAAGAGAGGAAGGAATATATGCCCTTGAAAAGGGAAGAACTTTCTATACATCGAATGCCGGACTTAAGGAATTAAGAGAAGAAATATGTAATTATGTGGCAAGAAAGTATAATGTGGAGTATAATCCTATGAAAGAAACTCTTGTTACAGTAGGTGGAAGTGAGGCTATAGATATAGCTTTAAGATGTATGATAGACCCGGGAGATGAGGTTATTATTCCACAGCCTAGTTACGTTTCATATCTTCCATGTGCAGTTATGGCAGATGCGGTTCCTGTATTTGTCAACCTTAAGGAGGAGAATGAGTTCAAGCTTACAAAGGAAGAGCTTCTTGAACATATAACAGATAAGACGAAAATTCTTATTATGCCTTTTCCAAATAATCCGACAGGTGCTATCATGACAAGAGATGAGCTTATGGAGCTTGTTCCTGTTATCATAGAAAAAGACCTTTATGTTATATCAGATGAGATATATTCAGAGCTTACATACGGCGATAACAAGCATTGCTCGATAGCAAGTCTTCCGGGTATGAAGGAGAGAACTATTATGATAAATGGTTTCTCCAAAGCATTTGCGATGACAGGCTGGCGACTTGGATATGCCTGTGGACCGGATTATATTATAAAACAGATGATAAAGCTTCATCAGTATGCTATTATGTGCGCGCCAACTAACAGCCAGTTTGCAGCAGTGGAAGCACTTAAGAACTGTGATATGGAAGTTGAAAAGATGGTGACTGCATATGACCAGAGAAGAAGATATCTGGTTCATGAATTAAGAGAGATGGGGATAGACTGTTTTGAGCCATTTGGTGCATTTTATATATTTCCTTCTATTAAAAAGTTTGGTATGACTTCAGAAGAATTTGCTAACAGACTGTTAGAGGATCAGAAGCTTGCAGTTGTTCCAGGAACAGCATTCGGTGAGAGTGGAGAAGGCTTTGTAAGAATATCTTATGCATATTCACTTGAAAGCCTTAAGGAAGGTCTTAGGAGAATAAAGAACTTTATAAATAAGTTATAAATATTATTATGATGTAAGAGTCAAAAGGTCAAAATGTCATTCACCCACCTATGAGCAAGTGCATGCGGGTTTAGACCTTTTGACCATGGTATCTTATTTATATATCAAATACAAACGGGAGGAACAGAATATGGCAGGAATTAGTGTTGATTTAATTAATCCATTTCTTATGGCGACAACAACTATAATGAAAAATATATGTCAGACGGATATGAGTATAGGTAAGCCTTATGTTAAGACGACAGAGTTCAGTGAGGAGTCGGTTGCCATTATGATAGGTATTACCGGACAGCTGAAAGGTCAGGTTCTTATGGCATTTAGTTATCAGAACGCTCTTCAGGTAGCATCAAAGATGATGATGGGTATGCCGGTTGCAGAACTTGATTCAATGGCAACAAGTGCGATAAGTGAACTTGGTAATATGATTATGGGTAATGCAGCAACGATATTCTCAACAAAGGGTATTGGTATAGATATTACGCCACCTACAGTATGCAGAGGTGCCATGACTATAACACAGTCATATGCCCAGAATATATGTGTTCCTATACAGTCAGATGAGGGACTTTCACTTGAGCTTGATATAGCTATTAAGACAGACTAGAGTTTATATATAATAATCTAATAGAAAGAACGAAAAGATATGCTTAATATAGTACTACATGAACCGGAAATGCCAGCCAATACTGGTAACATAGGAAGAACCTGTGTTGCGATAGGGGCGCGTCTTCATCTTATAGAACCTCTTGGCTTCACGATTAATGACAAGATGTTAAAAAGAGCGGGACTTGACTACTGGGATAAGCTGGATGTCACGGTTTACAATGATTATGAGGATTTTCTTGTAAAGAATCCGGGAGCTAAGATATATATGGCGACTACCAAGGCTCATAAGACTTATGCAGAGGTTTCTTATGAAGATGACTGCTATATAATGTTTGGCAAGGAAAGTGCGGGTATTCCGGAAGACATACTTGTCAATAATGAGGACACATGCATAAGAATACCTATGATAGGAGATATAAGGTCACTTAATCTGTCTAATTCAGTTGCGATAGTGGCATATGAAGCGTTAAGACAGCATGACTTTAAGGATATGCGCCTTTCGGGAGAATTACATAAGCTTCATTGGAAGTTATAGTAAATATTATTACACACAGTGATTTTTTGTTATATGATTATAATTATCATTTGGCAAATATGTTGCAGTGTTTTTTGTAAAAAATTTATAATATATTTACTTGAAAAATACAATGTATTTCGGTATACTGGAAAGAGTTTGAAAAAATGAACGAACAACAGAATATTTTAACGGCTTGGAAGGAGTAAATAGTGGTAAAGAAGTACAAGGAAAGATTAAAGCATTACACAATTAAGCGTAAATTAAGAGCAACTCTTGGTGTAGTATCGCTTATAGCCTGTATTATAGGTGTTATTCTTATATGCGGTATATTAGCAGTTGCCAATAACGTAAAAGGTATATATCAGGGTCCAATGACCAATATAAGTGATGTTGCAGATGTAAAGTATGGTCTTACAGACTTACAGAGAGCCATCAACAGACTGTTAGCAGAAGGTTCCGATAATATGGCAGACAGATATGCTTCATTTGAAAAGACAGTAGAAGAAGATGTTAATCTTGTTATCAAAGGTGTTGATGGCATGGAGAAGCACTTTAAGACAGATGCAGCAAAAGCAAAGCTTTCAGAGCTTCAGACAAAGATTAATGAAGGTGAAAAGATAAGACCTCAGGTTATGCAGCTTTTAAAGTCAGGCAAGATAGATGAGGCTTACACACTTAATTACAATACATATCTTCCTATAGTTAATGAAATTAAGGAATTAACTAATGAACTTGAAACACTTGTAAACCAGAATGGTGGACAGTATTATAATGAGTCAGTATGTCTTGGTAATGGACTTGCAATAGTAGGAATTGCACTTGTTGTAATATTATTAATTATGTCAAATTTCTTTATAAAAACTATAACAGAAGTACTTACAACACCTGCAAAGCAGATTGTAGAAGCTGCTGAAAAAATGTATGGCGGAGATATGTCAGCTGGTGAGCTTATAACATATGAGTCGGAAGATGAATTCGGTGATATGGCTAGAACTCTTAAGGGAACTATGAAAAATCTTGATGCATATGTTGAAGAGATATCAACGGCCTTAAGAGAGATTGCAAGTGGCGATTTAACTAAGGACTCAGATGAGATTACAGATTTCCTTGGTGATTTTGTAAGTATCAAGGAGTCATTTGTATACATTTTAAAGCATTTTAATACGACATTAACTAATATAGCAAAGACTTCAGAGCAGGTTGATATCGGCGCTGAGGACCTTTCAAAGGCAGCAGGCGACCTTGCAAAGGGTACTACTGACCAGGCAAGTGCTGTTGAAGAGCTTACAGCTACAGTAGAAACTGTTGCAGCATTAGCTGAAAAGAGTGCTGACCAGACACAGGAAGCATATGACAATGTTCTTGAAGCAGCTAATAATGCAGAAGAAGAACGTAAGAAAATGGACAGCCTCACAGAAGAGATGGCAAGTATTATAGACATATCTAATAAGATTGAACAGATAACATCAACTATTGAAGATATCGCTTCACAGACAAGCCTTCTTGCACTTAACGCATCTATCGAAGCTGCGAGAGCCGGTGATGCAGGAAGAGGCTTCGCAGTAGTTGCAGAGCAGATTGGAAAGCTTGCTACAGATAGTCAGAAGTCAGCAGTTAATACAAGAGAACTTATAGTTAAGACTATCGAAGAGATTAATAAGGGTAACGAGATAACAGAGTCTGTTGCACAGGCATTTGAGGAAACTATTAACGAAATGCAGAAGTTTGCCGGTGTTGCGCAGGAAACTAATGAGGCAGCAAGAGCACAGGCAGAAGCTTTATCACAGATAGAGCAGGGAATTGAGCAGATATCTGGTGTTACTCAGAATACAGCAGCATCTTCACAGGAGAGTTCAGCTATCAGCGAACAGCTTGAGGAGAGAGCAAGAGAGCTGGATAAGCTTATTAATAAATTTAAGCTTTATAGACCAGTTAATAATTAGGGTGATCGTTAGTATATTGTGACGAACGGACGACATAATATAAACGGAAAGCAGCTATGTATATAACAAACGGACGCATAAAGGCCAGGTGATGTCATGGAAATAAGACTTCGCGCACCAGAAAGCTGATTGGATATTTCTAAGATATTCCTTATAAGTTTTTGCTACGAACGCAACCGCTCATACGCAACGTCCTGTTGCGTTTTCGCTCGATTTGACATCCGTGTCAAATCGTTGCTGATAATTGAATGGAATATCTAAGAACTATCACAATCAGCTTTCAAGTGTGCGCTGCGCATTATTTCCCTGACATCCCCCGACCTTTATGCTGACTTTGATACAATAAATTTATAGATTACGCCACCGTCAGACATAATATAAACGGAAAGCAGCTATGTATATAGCCAGCAACACCCTACCGTGCCAGCGCCAGCGTAAATATGAATTCCGTTCCGACATCCTTCGTGCTTATGACATCAATATGCTCTTCATGAGCCTGTATAATCTCCTTAACAATAGAAAGTCCAAGACCAGAGCCCTTCTTATCGCGGCCTCTTGAGGCATCAGACTTGTAAAATCTGTCCCATATCTTATCAATATCCTCTTTGGCGATGCCGCTTCCAGTATCCTTTATGGATATCTGCGCTTTTTCACCCTTTTCCTTGACAGTGACATATATGAAAGAATTATCGTGGCTGAACTTTATCGCATTGTCGATAAGATTATATATGACCTGCTGGATTTTCTGCTTGTCAGCCTTTACATTTTCCACATTTCCTGCAAATGTAAGACTGAACTTGATATTCTTTTTCTTGCATGTGCCTTCAAGCGTTTCTATCGTGTGCTTTATGACAGAGTTCACATCAAATGTACTTATATCAAGGCGGACACTCTTTGGGTCAAGCTCATTAAGAGTAAGTATATTGCTTGTGAGCTTGGTAAGCCTGTCAGTTTCAAAAAGTACAATGTTGATATACTTATTAATCATTTCAGGCGGAATAGTTCCGTCCTCAATAGCCTCAAGATAGCCCTTGATAGAGGTCAGTGGTGAGCGGAAGTCGTGGGATATGTTGGATAAAAACTTCTGCTGGAACTTATCCATTTCATTTAACTCCTGCGCCATATAATCAAGAGAGGCTGCAAGACGACCGATTTCATCATTGTGCTTAGACTGTATGCGGTATGAAAGATTACCTTTTCCATATTCGACAGTAGCCTTTGTAAGCTCATTGATAGGTGCGTGTATGTGTACAAAGTAAAGTATAAGCATAGAAAGTGACAGCACCATAGCTATGGCAAGTGTCAGATAGTTAGTGTTAAATGTCTGGTATACACGGTCAGTTATCGTGCTTTCAGGCATATTTATAACAACATATCCAACTATATTAAAGCCGCTTGTTATAGGCGAATACACACTAAGCACATCCTCACTGAATACGCCGTAAAAGTCGCCTAAGTGGGAGTGTGCTCCGTTAAGGCTTCCATAGTCAAATTCCTCAATCTCGTACAGACAGTCATCCTGTGAAGCCTTTCCAGTGTAGCTTGTATCTAAAAGCACCTTGCCGTTTGGCTCAACAAACATAATACGTGTGCCATTCAGGTGTGATATGATACTAAGATTTGTTCTTATAGCCGGCATACGGTTAGACTCAAGAAAGTCAGTTCCGTATTCGCTGGATATTTCCGTAGCCTGCTGATACAGGGCATCTGAATAATAATTGTATACCTTGTTGTAGTCATGCTTATAGCAAATAGTCGTAACAGCGATAAAACTGACTATTGCAACGGCTATATATAGAAAAATCTGCTTGGTAAGCATATTGTATCGCATAGTAATCCTCATTTCTGAGCACATTTTACGTATAAAAGTTTCGTGCCCAATGTGCCAGGACACGTATCCGTGTGAAAATAATGTACACTAATTTAAAAAATTGCCAGTGCTTACTTGGTAACAAACTTATAACCGATACCCCATACAGTTTCGATAGCCCACTGGTCATGGTCATTTATCTTTTCACGTATTCTTTTGATGTGGACATCAACAGTTCTTGTATCACCGATATAGTCATAACCCCAGATATTATCAAGAAGCTGTTCCCTTGTAAACACCTGATTAGGCGCAGATGCAAGGAAGTAGAGCAGTTCAAGCTCTTTAGGAGGCATCTCGACAGTCTTCTTGTAATAAGTAACTGAATAGTTGTCAAGATTAACAACTAAGTCCGGATAAGTTACACATTTGGCAGACTCAGTGGTTGTGACAGCCGACTGTGGAAGGTGATATCGTCTTAATACCGCCTTTACACGGGCGACAAGTTCCTTCGTTTCAAAAGGCTTTATCATATAGTCGTCAGCACCAAGCTCAAGACCGAGCACCTTATCAAATGTTTCCCCTTTGGCAGATAACATAATAATAGGTGTGTTGTTGTTCTTTCGTATCTCCCTGCACACCTGATAGCCATCCATGCCGGGGAGCATAAGGTCTAATAATATAAGATTAGGCTTAAATGATGAGAGAGTGTCAAGCGCGCTCTCACCATCGTATACTATCTTTGTTTCAAAACATTCCTTAGTAAGATATAAGGATATAAGTTCAGCTATATTTTCATCATCATCAACGATAAGAATTCTTTGTTTAGCTACCATAATAATCTCCATTTCTGCTGGTGTATCCGCTATATACAGTATGCATATGCTGCTGGATAACTAAGCTTATCAGTCTTTAAATGTAACAATAGTTACACCTTCTGCGCCTTCACCTATCTGACCTAAGCGGAAGTCCTTAATATAAGGCACTCCTCGAAGGTATGAGGTTACGCCTGCACGAAGTGCGCCTGTTCCTTTTCCGTGGACAATTCGTACTTGAGGAATTTTGGCGATATAGGCATCGTCAAGATACTTGTCAAGTACGGCTACTGCCTCATCAACAGTATAGCCTAAGAGGTTAATTTCAGATGAAACGGATGAGGACTTAGCCATTTTTATCTTACCTGAGCCGCTTCCAGACTTAGATGAAGCTGCCTTTGTATCATCTGGGTCTTTGTAGCCTTTAAGAATGGCAAGATTTTTAATGTCCATCTTTGTGTTAAGGCTTCCGATAAGTACGGATACCTGATTTTTAGCCTTGTGTATCTGCGAAACTGTACCGACTACATTCATAGTGAGTACCTTAACGTGCATACCCGGCTTGAATTCAGATATATCGTGTGCCTTATGTGCCTGTACCTTTGCAGGCTCGACCTTAAGCTTTTCCTGACGTTTGTTCATCTTTTCACGGATATCGCTTCTGTGCTTTTCGAGTTCTTTCACAGACATACCGTGCTTATTCATCGCATTTATGGTCTTATCAGCGTATTCCTTGGCATCACGGAGTATGTGTGCTGCCTCTTCGTTAGCCTTTCTTATGATATTGTCAGTACGCTCATCAAGACGTTCAGTTTTCTTTGTAAGCTCAGCCTTAAGAGAAGCTATCTCATCCTTGTACTTAGCAAGCTCTTCACGTTCCTTTTCGATAGTTACACGGCTCTGCTCAAGGTCAGTTACAAGGTCTTCAAATCTTATATCCTCAGCATCAAGGCGTTTAGCGGCATCATCTATAATATCGGCTGATAATCCAAGCTTTTTGGATATTGCAAATGCGTTACTCTTGCCGGGAATACCGATAAGAAGCCTGTAAGTAGGACGAAGCGACTCAACGTCAAACTCACAGCATGCATTTTCAACACCGTCAGTGGTAAGTGCATACATTTTAATCTCACTGTAATGTGTTGTAGCCATAGTTGTGACACCGCGTCTGTGCAGGTTGTCAAGTATGGCAATGGCAAGTGCGGCACCCTCAGTAGGGTCAGTACCGGCACCTATCTCATCAAAGAGTATAAGGCTGTTGCTGTCGGCTTTCTTTAAAATGTCGACAGTGTTTGTCATATGTGAACTGAATGTACTAAGGCTCTGTTCAATACTCTGTTCATCTCCGATATCAGCAAATATTTCATCAAATACAGCTATGTCAGAGTGCTCAAGTGCAGGAATATTAAGTCCTGCCTGTGCCATAAGTGTAAGAAGTCCGACAGTCTTTAAGGAAACTGTCTTACCACCTGTGTTAGGACCTGTGATGATAAGAAGGTTAAAGTCAGTACCAAGATAAATGTCTATAGGTACGACAGTATGCGGTTCTATGAGAGGATGTCGACCTTTCTTAATATTTACACGACCATTTGTATTCATTACAGGACGGCTGCAGTTAAAATGTCTTGAAAGAAGTGCCTTTGCAAATATACAGTCAAGGTGTGTGAGTACTTCATAGTCTGATAAAAGCATATCAGTGTGTTCAGCAGCCTTTTCGCTTAAGCTGGCAAGGATAACTTCTATCTCAGCCTGCTCTTTAAGTTCAAGCTCACGGATGTCATTATTTAACTTAACTACTGCGGCGGGCTCTATAAATAATGTAGAGCCGGTAGATGACTGGTCGTGAACCATACCTGGCATTGAAGACTTATATTCGGCCTTTACAGGAAGACAGAACCTTCCCTGTCTTGTTGTTATGACATAATCCTGAAGATAGGTTCTTGTCGATGGTGAGTTAAGAATTTTGTTAAGTTCTGTGTGTATGCGGTCAGCAGCCAGATTTTTCTTACGTCTTATATCACGTAGATTAGCACTCGCATCATCGCTTATCTCATCCTCTGATATGATACATCTCTTGATGGCATTGTTAAGAAGTGTAACAGGGTCGAGGGTGTCTATCATAGGCTGGATGGAGTCAGCCCTGTATTCGTAGTAACCCTTGATATGTGCGGCACATTCAAGAAGCATACTTATATTGAGAAGTTCAAGTGCGTTAAGAGAGCTTCCGACCTTAAGGCGGGCGATACTTGCGCGCACATCCTTAATTCTTGAAAAGTCTACACTGCCTTTCTGATATACCCTTGTAAGGGCATCGTTGGTTTCATCAAGAGCTGAGTTGATGTCATCAATATTATTCATAGGCATAAGAGCCTTAAGTGTCTGCTTTGCTCCGTCAGAGCACGCCATAGACACGAGGGTATTTATTATTTTATTATATTCAAGTGTTGCTAATGCTTTTTTATTCAATGTTATTACTCCAGTTAATTAATATTGTGATACTGCATAAGGACAGGGGGATATTTCCTTAATCCCTAGCGGTAACTTACTATATTTTACAGCATTTACGGATAAAAAACTATATGATGAAGTAAGAAACTTATAAAAAGAAAGTCTTATTAATATGTTTGACATAGTTTGTTCATAAATACGATGTATAATTAATACATTAGCTGGTAACAGAAAGAACTGGAAACTTACATAAAATATTGAGGAATATATATGGAATACAGGAACAATGAGCAGGAACAGGAGTATTCTCTTTATACGGAGAAGATTGTGCCAAGTCCAAAGGTGAAGTACAGACGTGTCATAAGAGCTGTAAAGCTGCTGGTACTCATAGTATTTATAGGTGTTGTATACGTGGTGTCAGATAAGATTGTTATTCCAGCGGTACGATATAAGATTGCTGTTAAAAATGCGACAGTTGACCGTATAGAATTCACGCGTGATGAGTATCCTGACACAATACAACAGGATAATGAAGAAGGCATAGGACAGATTAAGTACGATTATGATACGATTATGCAGGCATTAAGAAGCAAGGTTATCGATGTGCAGAGGACTGTGGTTACAGTAAGGGAACATATAGAAGAAAATGTTATTGATGAGACAGTCACTGGTGAGGATGGAGCATCAAAAGGTAGTTCTGACAGCATACAGAGGGACCTAAAAAAAATGCAGGACGAAGATGAAGAACTTTTTTCAACAGTTGGAATTATAGTAGGATACCTTAATGACAGATATATGATACTTACATCGCAGTTGTATACAGATGTTACAAGTGAGTATGACGTTATTGTGCAGGATGCAGGTGAGTACAAGGCTGAGCTTGTGTGTTCGGATGAACTGACGGGTATAAGCATAATAAGCATAGATGGCTCAAAGGTATCGGATAACGACAGACAGTATATGCAGGTGGCAGAGCTAGGCAATTCATATATGCTGAATAAAGGTGATATAGTCATAGCATCAGGCAAAATATATGGAACGGACGGTGCGGTGGACTATGGAACTATAACTAACAGGACGTCATATAATTCAATCGATAATAATTATGAAGTATTTGAAACAAACCTTTCCTTCGAGGAGGGCGACTACGTTTTCTTATTTAATTCGGAAGGCGAGGTTGTTGCCATATCACAGGACAGCTCTGATACTAAGTTAAGGGTGCTTGGCGTATCAGACTTAAAGAGTATGATACAGTGTATGATTAACAGACAGGGCAAGATGTACTTTGGCATAAAGGCGCAGAATGTAGACAGTGACCTTTCTGAGAAAAATGATATTCCTATGGGAATATATATATCAATGGTTGAGAGTGATTCCCCTGCATATCAGGCAGGCCTGCAGCCGGGCGACATTATTCAGGGTATCAACAAAATGCCATGTTACACGATGCAGAGGCTTAATGACAAGCTTTGTGACAGCGCCCACGGACAGGTGATTAATGTATCCATAAAAAGAAAGGGGAAGTCGGGGTACTTTGATGTGTCTTATGATGTGTCCGTGGAGTTGAGGTAGCGGAAAGACTTCAGCTATTGTACACAAAATTAAATTGCAGGTATTTCTTGCAGAGTTAATATAGAGGTGCCAATTCCTGTTTTTTATGTATATTTCTCAGGTTGTGTATCGCGCTGAACAGTAACAATATGATAGAAATTGTAGCAGATTAAGTAAAGATATAAGGATAATTGGGTATAAATAGTTGTGAGGTACTTGTATTGACTTGACATAGCAGAGTAAAATATAATGGTTATTGTGTACAGGCGGAGATGTAGTGTGCGATAGCGTTATTAATAAAATTATGCAATATTTTCATTTATAGTTTATAATGCAGGTGCGAATGATTTTTTGCAATTTATTATTTTAAGGGCATATGGATTATATATGGAAGATTATGTCAGAATAAGTTTAGTATATACAGAAATGGAGAATAGTAGTTATGCGTTTTATTGAAACATTTAAAGATGGAGATAGAATATCGGATGTATACTTATGTAAGTCTAAGTCAACAGCACTTACAAAGACAGGCAAGGAATATGAAAATGTAATGCTTGCCGATAAGACAGGACAGATAGACTCTAAGATATGGGATGTCAATTCAGGTGGAATAGGCGACTTTGAGGTGAACGATTATGTATATGTCAGCGGCCAGGTGACAAGCTACAACGGCGCACTTCAGTTTAAGATAGAAAGAGCGCGTGTGGCAGCAGAAAATGAGTATACACAGTCAGATTACATACCATCATCAAGATTTGACATAGAAGATATGTACAAAGAGCTGTTAGGCTATGTGAATAGTGTCGAAAATGTATACATAAAGAAGCTTCTTACAGCATTTTTCGTGGAAGATGAAGCATTTATAAAAAGATTTAAGAATACATCGGCAGCAAAGACTGTACATCACGGCTTCTTAGGCGGACTTCTTGAACACAGCTTAAGCGTTACAAGACTTTGCGATAGAATAAGCTCTAACTATGATTTCCTTAACAGAGACCTTCTTATAAGCTGTGCAATGCTTCACGATGTCGGCAAGGTCAAGGAGCTTTCAGAGTTTCCTAGAAATGATTACACTGACGAGGGTAACTTCCTTGGACATATCGTGATGGGATATGAGATGGTTATGGAAAAGATTAGGACTATACCTGACTTCCCAGCTATTCTTGCAAGTGAGATGGGACACTGCATATTATCACACCACGGTGAGCTTGAATACGGTTCACCAAAGAAGCCAGCCATAGCTGAGGCAGTGGCGCTTTCTATGGCAGATAATCTTGATGCAAAGCTTGAAACCTTGAGAGAATGTTTTGAAGCAAAGGATTCTAATGACTGGTTAGGCTTTAACAGATGGCTCGACTCTAATATAAGAAGAACAAGTCTGTAATCATAATGTGATATACGGGCAGGGCATTTTCAGCCCGACAAATATAGTATATAAAAGTACTTTTAATGCTTTAGTCATAATGGTATGATGAAAGAAGCATTGGAAGTGCTTTTGTTATGTAATGGTAAAAGATATATTTTAACAGAATGGAGATAAGTATGGCATATAGTAAAAATGACTGCGTGCAGGTAACTATAGAGGATATAGGCGTATCAGGCGAGGGAATAGGAAAAATAGACGGATATACGCTTTTCGTTAAGGATACAGTTATCGGTGATGTTGTAAATGTAAAGATAATGAAAGCAAAGAAGAACTATGGCTATGCAAGACTTGTAGATATAGTAAAGCCATCAAAAGACAGGGTTGAGCCAGCCTGCGCTATAGCAAGGCAGTGCGGCGGCTGTCAGATACAGGCTATGAGTTATGAGGCACAGCTTAAGTATAAGCAGAAGCTTGTCAGCGACAATTTAAAGAGAATAGGCGGACTTACAGAGGGTACGGACTATGAAATGTGTGACATACTTGGTATGGAGGAGCCTTTCAGATACCGCAACAAAGCACAGTATCCGGTGGGCGAGGACAAAGACGGCAATATCGTTATGGGCTTTTACGCCGGACATACCCACTCTATTATTCCATGTCCTGATGATGACTGCCTGCTAGGTCACAGCGACAATGCCGTTATCCTTAAAGCAGTTAAAGCGTGGATGGAAAAGTACAGAGTCCGCGCTTACGATGAGAACATTCATAAAGGAACTGTAAGACATATACTTATAAGAACAGGTTTTCACACAGATGAGATTATGCTCTGCCTTGTGACTAAGAAAATGTTAAGGAAAGAGGCAGCAGATGGGCTTGTGGATGTGGTGAAGGAGCTTAATGGGGAGATTAGCGCAAGTGCGGTTGGTGATGTAGATATTGACAAAAATATTGGTGAGAGTGAAGATAATCATACTAATGACAGGGATAGACATTTACATATTACATCACTTGTTGTTAATATCAATAAAGAGGATACGAATGTCATACTTGGAAAAGAATGTGTAACATTGTACGGAAAGCCATATATAGAGGATTACATAGGTGATATAAAGTTTCAGATATCGCCGCTTTCATTCTTTCAGGTTAATCCGAGACAGACAGAGGTGTTATACAACAAAGCACTTGAGTTTGCAGACCTCAAGGGAAATGAAAGCGTATGGGATATGTACTGTGGCATAGGTACAATTTCTTTGTTTCTTGCAAAAAAAGCGGGACAGGTTTACGGAGTTGAGATAGTTCCACAGGCAATAGAAGATGCAAAAAATAACGCAAAAATTAATAACATAACCAATGCTGAATTCTTTGTTGGAAAGGCAGAGGAGGTTGTGCCGGCATTTTATAAGAATAATGGGAATAATGCCTCAAAGGGTGGTGCTGATGTTGATGGGGCAGATAAATCCTATAGTGCAAACAAGGCAGAGCATTCAGATACTACTGGCAAATCAGATAATATTGACCTGCCAGGAATTGATACTGCTGGCAAATCGGATAATTCAGACAGTCAGAATATTACTAATGTATATGATATGACAAAACCGGATGTAGTAGTAGTAGACCCTCCGCGAAAGGGTTGTGATGAGAAACTGCTGGATACTATCGTAAGTATGTCACCGGACAGGATTGTTTATGTGAGCTGCGATTCGGCTACACTTGCAAGGGACCTTAAGGTACTGGTGGAACGTGGTTATAAGGTGGAGAAGGTGCAGCCTGTGGACCAGTTCGCTAATACTGTTCATATAGAAAATGCCTGTTTGCTGTCACGAAAAGATATCTAGAGGTTATGATTAAGGTAAGATTGAATGTGTCGATGTAATTAGATTAAAGTATAGGCGAATATATGTCATAAGATAATGGTAAAGGATGTAGAATATTTGATGATATGCTTTCCAAGCAGTTTAAGTATGAAGAATTTAGAAAAGGATTATGAAGCTGTTCAGTTGAAGATGGATATTATTAGAGGCAGTGTGTATGTCGGTACAAAACAGGATATTATGAATAAAGAGTTGTAACAACATAGATTTTAATTAAAGTAATAGAATAAAATACTGATGTTTGATAAGAAGGTTGAAATATACCTTCTTTCTTTATATACATGTAAAAACTACAAGATATATAAAAGATAAAAAGTAAAAATAAATTGCGCATAAATCAAATTAAAGAGGAATATAATATAGTTAAGCAAATAAAAGGTAAAAAAATATTGCATAAAAAGAAAAAAGGTGATATTGTATGTATGAGATAACAAAGGAAGGTTGTGTTGATATGAAAATACAAGCTGTTTTAATTGATGGATTTAAAAATTTATCAAATGTTAAAATATCGTTTGATAATATTACTGCACTTGTTGCGTTAAATAATTTTGGAAAATCAAATGTACTTTCTGGTATTGATTTTGGATTGGATTTTATTAAGGCTTCTATAGAAGATAAAAAGGATATGATGTCTAATTCCAATTTGATTCCTATTAACTGCAGTATGGTTGGAAGAAATTACAGATATGAAATGGAAGTATCTACTGATATAAACAATGAGGAATATATTATTCAGTATGGTTATGAGTTTGAGTGGAAAGATAGCGAAGATAAAGAACCACAAATAGTATCAGAATTTTTAAAAGTAAAACTTGATGAAAAGGGGCAAAAGTTTACACAGTTAATAAATAGATCTGCTGACTTAGCTTTATATAAGAGTTCTGAAACAGGAAGATGCTCTTCAAAGATTAGGGTTGAAAATGCTGAATTGGTTGCCAATAAGCTAAGAGCCTATGATGAACTTTATTATGCTCAGATTATTACAAAACTTAATGGTATGAAAATATATATGGAAAATAATCTAGATGCAAAGAGTTTTTATCAACCAGACCCTATTATTCGTAAAGGTTTTGAAAATGAAATGATAAATGCGGATAATCTTCCTCGAGTTATTTATAATTTAAAAAAGCAGAATCCTGATAAATTTGAACTTTTAAAAGATGTATATTCTCAGTTGTTTCCTGATATTGAAGATGTCATTGTTAAGCAATTTAAAATCAATGGATTAACTAATAATGAGGAATTGCCAGAAAATCTTCCATTTGTTTTTTCAAATAATTATCATGTATTGTTTGTTAAAGAAAAAAATTTAGTTAATCCAGTAAACTTTTCAATGATGTCAGATGGGGCAAAGAGAGTTTTTATGATTTTGACTAAGATAATAGTATCCAGTGTCAGCAATATTTCACTTATAGCAATTGAGGAGCCAGAAAACTCTGTACATCCAGGACTTTTTCAATCATATATTCAGATTATCAGTCAGCTGTTAGATGATTGCAAAGTTATCATTACAAGTCATTCGCCATATATTATCAGTTATCTTGATCCATCTTGGATTCATGTTGGTGTAAATAAAACTGCTGGGGTGGCAGAGTTTTTCACATTTAAGAAGTTGGGGAAAAAGCAGCTGGAAAATGATGCTGCCGGCTTCAATATGAGTATGGGAGACTATTTGTTCTCGATGCTTGCGGATAATGAGAGTAATATAAGCGATTATTTGGAGTGTGATGCCAATGAGTAAATGCCTTGTACTTTTTGTAGAGGGTGATACAGAGGTTGAATTTTATAAACAAGTAATTGCTAATGCAAGAAAGTTACATCCTGCAGGAAGATTCGATACGAGTATTGAGTATAGGAATGTAAGAGGTGTAGGAGGATTTAAAAGTATTGCTCTCAGAAAATTCACTAAAGATATTAAAACGAAATATGATAGTAATTGTGAATTTACAATTGTATTGTGTAGTGACACTGATGTTTTTGATTTTGCGCCTAAACCACCGATAAAGTGGGATGAAGTTAAGAAAGAGCTTAAAGCTAATGGGGCAAGCAAAATTATACATGTGCAGGCGAAGCGGTCTATTGAAGATTGGTTTTTATATGACCTTGAAGGAATATTAAAATTTTTAAGGTTAGGTAAAAACACGAAAGTATCTGGAAAAAATGGATATGATAAACTTCAACGATTATACAAGCAGGCAAACAAAGTTTATTTTAAAGGTATTAAGAGTAATGGTATGATGACGCATCTTAATATTGAAAAGATAGCATATGCAGTAGAAGACCAGCTAAATCCTTTATATAAAGAACTTGGTGTGTATAAAACTAAATAATGATTGGTATGTAAGAGCATAGCTTTTTACATAGAAAAAAGCCAGAGATAAACTCTGACTTGTTCCCTTGTCAAAGAAGGTCTTTGAACTTATTTTTTAGCAAACTAATAGTAACAAAGAAAACCTTTATATGCAAGGAGATTTTGCAAAGGAGGTATTATTATATGACAGTACATCATGGCGGTAAAGTTGGTAGTGCAGCTAAGAAATTAGCCAGTAAATCAAGCAGCAAGAGTACAAAGAGTCAGGCTGGAAAGACAATGGCTAATCATAAGGCAAAGTATCATTGATTTGAGTAGATGATAATAACAGACCTGAGTATGTCTTAAAAAGGCTCTATTTATATTGGAATGCATATGAACAAAGACTAATAGATGAGATTGTTGTTATTAGCCCATATATTGTTGAGGTAAAACCTATATGTGTTAAGTCGAGGAAAGAGATGGACTTCAATTTTGAAATTAGATAGCTTTGAAAGTGATACAGAAAAAGAATATGATGGTATAAATCATAATTGGTAATATTCATTTGTATATGAAAAGGAATGTGTAGAATTATTCATATATCAATTGTAATATAAATATAAAGCATATATTATGTACACATTATATAGATAAAAGGAGCAGGTTAAAGTATGGCACATACTTCTGAATACGAAGTTGAAGATATTTTCATAGACCGTTTAGAAGGTATCGGATACAAATTCATAAAATTAGATAACTATGATGATGTGCTTGACAATTTCCGTGAACAGCTTGCAAAGTTCAATGCAAAGAAGCTGGCAGAAAAAGGACATGATGCATCATTTTCAAATGCTGAGTTCAACCGCATTATGATTCATGTAGATAATCATTCTGTGTATGAATCAGCAAAGATTCTTCGTGATAAATACGTGTTACAGCTGGATAATGGAGAATCAGTGTATATTGATTTCTTTTCAGGTGATACAGATAGAAATATCTATCAGGTAACACATCAGGTCACGATGGACAAGGCACATAAAGACGATGTAGTGTATAAGAATCGTTATGATGTGACCGTTCTTATCAACGGTTTACCGCTTGTACAGATTGAATTGAAACGCCACGGCGTGGAAATCAACGAAGCAATCAACCAGATTAACAGATACAGAAAGTTTTCTTTCAAAGGTATTTTCAGATATTTGCAGCTGTTTGTAGTCAGCAATTCTGTACAGACGAAGTATTTATGTAATGAGAATGAGATGATGGATGGTCAGTACAATCCAATCCTGAAATCTCTTGTATTCTTCTGGACAGATGAAAAGAATACACGTATCAATGACCTGAACACATTCACAGGCGAATTTTTCCGTAAATCCGCGATTACAGAGATGATGGATAAATACATGGTCATTAAGACCACGGAGCCTGTATTGATGGTCATGAGACCATATCAGATTTACGCTGTAAAGGCTGCAAAGAAGCGTGTACTGGAAGTAAATCAGGATGGTTATGTATTTGCATGTACTGGTTCAGGAAAGACGCTGACATCATTCAAGCTGGCACAGCTTTTGCGTGATGAATCAATGGTAGATTTGGTCGTATTCCTGATTGACAGAAAAGACCTGGATGACCAGGCCGTTGATGAATATAACAGTTTTGAAAAAGACTGTGTAGACAATACGGACAGCACTGCTGTACTTATCAGTATGCTGAAATCATCTGAGAAAAAGATGATTGTCACAACGATTCAGAAGATGTCAAATGCTGTAACGAATCCGAAATATGCAGCTGTAATGGATGCATACAAAGATAAAAAAGTAGTATTTATCATTGATGAGTGTCATCGTTCCCAGTTCGGAAAGATGCATGGTCAGATTGAAAAGCATTTTGAAAGAGCAAATTACATCGGATTCACTGGAACACCGATTTTTGAGAAAAACAAGGGTGCGGATGGTCGTACCACAGCGGATATTTTCCATGCAGGAGATAAGCTGGATTCATGCTTACACAAATACATGATTAAGGATGCGATTGCAGACGGTAACGTGCTTAGATTCTCAGTAGAGTATCAGCGTACCATCTTTGCAAGGAATCTTGCTGTAAAGGGTATTGACCCGGAACAGCTGGATGACCCGGAATACTGCAAGCGTCATAAAATCGACATGGAACCTCTGTACCATGATGATGAGCGTATTGCAGGCATTGCGAAACATATCTTTGAGCATCATGAACAGCATGTACATCCACAGGGTAAGGATATTTATACAGCACTGTTCGCAGTGGATAAGATTCAGACCCTTGGAAAGTATTATGATGAGTTCAGGAAGCTGAACGATGCGGTACCGGATGATAAGAAGCTGAAAGTGGCTGCAATCTTTTCCTATCAGGCAAATGAAGATATGGATGATGGTGCGGATGAACATTCACAGGAACTTCTTGACCGCTGTATGCAGGATTACAATGCTTTATACAATACAGGATTTACGATTGATACATTTGATGCATACAGAAAAGATATTGCAAAGAGATTGAAACAGAAGGATTTACCGCAGGTTGATATTCTCTTGGTAGTCAATATGTTCCTGACCGGATTCGATGCAAAGCCATTGAATACGCTGTATCTGGACAAGAATCTTATCTGGCACTCACTTGTACAGGCATATAGCCGTACAAACCGTGTAGACAAGGTAACAAAGCAGTTTGGACAGATTGTATCATACAGAAATATCAAGCAGTGGCAGGATGATGCATTGACATTATTCTCCGGGGATGGAGACCCGAATGAATATCTGCTTGAAAATTATGAGTATTATCTGAATCAGTGGGTAAATCAGGAACCTGTACTGAGAAAGATTACAGCGGATGTGGATGCAGCTGGTCAGCTCAAGTCAGAAGATGAAATCCGTATGTTTATCATTGCGTTCCGTTCAATGGCAAAGACCCTTGCCACTTTGAAGACATTTTCTAAGTTTGACTGGGATGACCTTGCTGTTGTGATGGATGAGAATGAATACGAAGGATTCAAGAGCTGGTATCTGTATTACAAAGACCAGACACACAATCCAAATCCGAAAGTACCTGTACCAGTAGATGTGGATTTTGATATTGAGCTTGTCCGTACTGACCGTATCAATGTCGTGTATATCCTGAATCTGCTGAAAAATGCGAATACTCACGACAAGACAGAGGAAGAAAAGCAGCAGGATGTTGATTTGATTCTGCGTGAGATTGAGCGTTCTGATAATGAATCCTTGCGATTGAAGAAAGAGGTCATGAGACAGTTCATTCTGACCAGATTCTATGATTTGCCAGAGGATGCAGATGTAATGGAAGCATTTACTCAGTTCGAGAAAGAGCAGATGAAGGCTGACATGGAAGAATTTGCGTTTGATAATAAGATTGATTACATGATTGTATCAGAATTGTTTACGGAATATGTATTCCACGGTACGATTTCAGATGATGATATTCGTAAGAGATTGACAGCATACAAGCTGGGTCTTCTGAAAATGACGAAGCTGACAAAATCAGTGAAGACATTTGTAACAGAGACCTATAACAAATACAAAGCAGAGGGAGAATAATTATGGCAGATACAAATACATATCAGGCACAGGCAAATGAGCTTTCTCAAAAGCTCTGGGCGATTGCCAATGAATTACGAGGACAGATGGATGCCAGTGAGTTCAAGAATTATATTCTTGGAGTAATTTTCTATCGTTATCTGTCAGAACGTACAGAGATGTACATGGCAGAAATCCTTGAAAATGATGGTGTGACATACGAAGAAGCATTTGCGGATGATGATTACAGACCTGTTGTGGAAGACTGGTCTTTATCCAAACTGGGATATGTCATCAAGCCGGAAAACCTGTTCCGTAACCTGATTCGTAAGATTACAAAATTTGAGAATGATGCTGACAGGTTCAGCGTGGAAGATTTTGAAAAAGCAATCAATGACCTTGTAGGTTCTACAATGGGGCATGAATCCAACAAAGCATTTGATGGATTGTTCAATGATATGCGTTTACAGGATGCACGTCTTGGAGAGACAGTGGCAGACCGTACAGATATGATTGGTCGTGTCATGGTCAAGGTCTCAGACATTGACTTTGATTTACAGGATTCTCAGTTTGATGTACTGGGTACAGCATATATGATTCTGATTGGTCTGTTTGCTTCAGATGCCGGGAAGAAAGGCGGAGAGTTCTTCACACCTGCCGGACCGAGCAGACTCTGTGCTACACTTGCATCTCTTGGACTGGATGAAGCAAAGACCGTCGGTGACTGTACCTGCGGTTCTGCATCCATGCTGTTAGAAGTCCAGAAGCATTTGACCACACATAAAGTTGGTCATTTCTATGGACAGGAGCAGAACGCCACAACATACAACCTGTCAAGAATGAACATGATTATGCATGGTGTAGACTGGCAGAACTTTGATATCTACAAAGGTGATACGCTGAAAGATGATAAATACGGTGATGATTTGAAGCTGACTGTACAGGTCTGCAATCCACCGTATAGCTTGAAGTGGACAGCGGATAAGAAATTTGAAGATGACCCACGATACAGCGGAGTTGGAAAGCTGGCACCGAAATCTGCTGCTGACCTTGCCTTTGTAGAACATATGATTTATCACATGGATGATTCTGATGGTCGTGTAGCTGTACTGTTGCCACATGGTGTATTGTTCCGTGGTGGAGCAGAAGAAGCAATCAGAAAATATATCATCAAAGATTTGAACCGTCTGGATGCTGTTATCGGATTGCCTGCAAATCTGTTCCATGGAACAGGAATCCCGGTGTGCGTACTGGTGCTGAAAAGCAAGAGAAACGGCAATTCAGGAAATATTCTGTTCATTGATGCATCGAAAGAGTTTAAAGCTGAAAAGAATCAGAATGTTTTAAAACAGGAACATATTGACAAGATTGTAGATGCATATACAAAGCGTGTAGATGTAGATAAATTTGCTCATAAAGCAGATATGAGTGAGATTATCGAGAATGGATATAATCTGAACATTCCGAGATATGTTGATACATTCGAGGAAGAAGAACCTGTGGATTTGGATGCTGTAAAGGCTCAGATTAAGACACTGGATTCTGAGACAAAAGCTGCGATTGATAAGGCTGAAAGTTTTATGAGACAGCTTGGACTGTAAAGGCAGGTGAATGTATATGAACGCTGAAATGATTTTCAATGAATTTGCTAAATATGTAGAATCAGATGATAAATATTATACATGGGGGAAACATGGTGTAATTGAAGATGCGCTTGCATGGTTTAATATTCCGTCAGGAAAATTTATCGGTGCATCTTCCAGTGTACACGCAGATAATCTTGAAAAATTGCATAATTTCATGATTACAAAGGCTACGGATGACCAGCTGAAAGTCATTGCAAATATTTGTAAGAAACATGTTAATGTACCTGTTGTAGATTTTACAGATGATGCGGCAGGACAGGTGTTTGTATCAATGCCTATGAATGAGCAGAAATGTGATTGTGTGGCAGTAATTAGAGAAGGAATCCGTACAGCATTGACAAGTACAGGAAATGAACCGTATTTCTTGGATAAAGCTGTTCATAGTGAGAACATTTATAATGTAATGCTTGAACATATCCATAATTGCAAGTTTCTTGTGGCTGATTTAACAACACAGAATCTTGGCGTGTATTATGAAGCTGGTTATGCAAAAGCATTAGGAAAGACAGTCATTTTTACCTGTAAGGATAGTGATTTTGCAAATATACATTTTGATATTAAACAGGTTCAGACAATTAGTTGGCATGATGAATCGGATTTATCTGAGAAACTTGCAGAACAGATTTGTGGATTGAACCTTGGAAAGAGGTGATTGGATGGCTGTACCTAAGTTAAGATTCAAAGCTGATAATGGAAGCAATTATCCAGAGTTGACAGTAGCAAAACTGGATGATTTGTGTGAGAAAATTGGTGATGGTTTACATGGAACACCGATTTATTCCCAAACAGGCAATTATTATTTTATCAATGGAAATAATTTGGAAAATGGCAAAATAATTGTGTCATCAGATACACCTAAGGTGAATGATAGTGTTTTTGAAAAAAATAATAAGGAATTAAATGATAGTACAATTTTAATGTCAATTAATGGAACTATCGGAAAAGTTGCGTATTACAATAATGAAAAGGTGATGCTTGGAAAGAGTGTAGCTTATTTTAAAGTTAATTATAAATGTATAAAGGAATATTGTTATCAGTTAATACAAACAGCTAATGTACAGTGTCAATTCCAGAAAGGTTTAACTGGGTCAACAATAAAAAATTTAGGGTTAAACACAATAAAAAATACAAATGTAAAGGTTCCTTGCCTTCCAGAACAACAGAAAATTGCAGAGTTCTTATCAACGATTGATACAGTGATTGCGAAACAAAAAGAAACTGTATCTGCATGGGAAGAACGTAAAAAAGGTGTGATGCAGAAGCTGTTTAGTCAGGAAGTAAGATTCAAAGCGGATGATGGAAGTGAATTTCCAGATTGGGAAAAGAAAAAATTGGAAGATGTTGTTGAATTTTTAGATGGACAACGAAAACCATTAGAAGCCGGACAGAGAGTGTCTGGTAAATATCCATACTACGGTGCATCTGGTATTATTGATTATGTAGAAAATTATATTTTTGATGAAGAATTGATTCTTTTAAGTGAAGATGGTGCTAATATTCTCGATAGAAATTACCGTGTTTGTTTTTTAGCAAAAGGAAAGTATTGGGTGAATAATCACGCACATGTGCTGAGAGCAATGGACGGGAATGTGAATGGATTTATTTGTGAACAGTTGGAATCATTTGATTATAGAAAATATAATTCAGGTGGTGCACAACCTAAGTTAAATCAAGCAACTTGCCGTGCTATTATCATGAACATTCCTTGCCTTGAAGAACAGCAGAAAATTGCCGATTGTCTTTCATCATTGGATGATGTAATCGAAAAGCAGAAAGCAACATTAGCAGCGTGGGAAGAAATGAAAAAAGGTCTGTTACAGCAGATGTTTGTGTAAGAACGATTAAATAAATCAATAGTGAACAGGTGATGTACAAGATTTGTATGTCACCTGTTTTTCTATACTCAATCACAGCGAAACACGTTATAAAAATAAAGTTTACACTATGGGTAGGAAAACACATCAAAATGTGTTATATTTCAAGTATCAGGGAAAGTAAGTTAACAAAATGTAAGCGCTAAATAGGCTTACTCAAGGGCAAATTAAGAAGAGATTTTGATTTAAAATATACCATATAAAGTGGACACAAAAAAGAAGGGATTTCATCGAGCATGTGATATATAATAAAAATATCTATAGGAGGGAATATGAAGGAATAGTTGGTAAAGTTGTAAACTGGTAAAATATATTTATAATACAAATAAAAATCACACATAAGAAACGGAGAGAATATAGCAATGTTATGTATAATGCGTCACGGAAAGACCGACTGGAATGAGTTACACAAGCTACAGGGGCATACCGATATACCACTTAATGCGAATGGAATAGCTATGGCTGAAAATGCAGCAAAGGAATATAAAAATGTGCATTTTGATGTATGTTACTGCTCGCCGCTTACAAGAGCAAGACAGACGGCAGATATTATATTAAGGGACAGGGATGAGAAAGTTCCTGTTATTATAGATGACAGACTTATAGAGATGGGCTTTGGCGAATATGAGGGAATACAAGGCTATACAGATGATGCAGGCTATAATGTAAATACTCTTTTTCATAATCCGGCTGGATATATACCAGATAAGGGCGCAGAGAGTCTGGATGAGCTTTTTGCAAGAACGGGTGAATTCCTTGATACTATAATAAAGCCTGAACTTGCCAAGGGTAAAGATATACTTATAGTAGGTCACGGGGCTATGAATTCAAGTATAATATGTCAGGTAAGAGGCAAGTCATATGAGCATTTCTGGGATGAAGCAATAGAGAATTGTAAGCTGAAATGTCTTATATCATAGATTAGGCGAATGTTATATTTATATTGAGAAAGTATATAATTACCCTACTGTATTATAAAAATGAAAAATATATGAAAATTGCATATAATCCATATGAGTTTTAATGATAACGTGTTACAATATTTATACTTAGATGTACAGATATTAAATATGGGATACGATTATGTGGAGGATAATTATGAACATTTCATTTTTTTTACAGCCTAAGAGTAAAGTAGCATACATTTATAATAGTGACACGTTAAGACAGGGACTACAGAAGATGAATCATTATGGATATTCAGCAATTCCGGTTCTTGATGAGGATGAGCACTATGTTGGAACTGTAACTGAGGGAGATTTTCTGTGGCATATGTGCAGAATTAACCAGAACAATGGTATGGATATAGACATCAAAGAGCTTGAAAAGGAGAGTGTTGATGAGTTATATTTCAGAAGGAATTATCCAAGTGTGACCGTGGATACATCTATGGAGGAGCTTTTTGAGAGAATAACGAACCAGAATTTTGTTCCAGTCACCGATGACCGTGGCATATTTATAGGAATTATAACACGTAAGGACATTATTACATATCTTGCAGCGAAGAAGAAAGAGCCGGCGCGTGTTCTGGCGTATTCGTATTAAGAAGCTTTATCAGGTATAAATGTATTAAAATGTGGAGAGATATCCGGCATGGTTGTGCCGGGTATCTTTTTTTATTTATAAATAACTAGAATTATTTTTGCTGCAGTATATAAAAAAGCGTATTATTAGTTGCAAAGATTTATTGCAGAAAGTAAAATTCTATCTGAATCTGAATCTGAATCTGAATCTGAATCTGAATCTGAATCTGAATCTGAATCTGAATCTGAATCTGAATCTGAATCAATATCTCAATGTCAACTCAATAAAATAACACGTTGACATTTGCAATCTCCCCTCTTATACTTATTCGTATATCAGCGTATCGGTCAGGTATACGCTAGACGACAACAAGGGAGAGTACATTTATTATGTCAGAAACAGCTATTGATGAATTATTGGAAAAATGGGATGAAGAACACGTATTAACAAAGGAGGAGGCATTAGAAGTACTTAATCTGCCAGATGACAAGCTGGATAAGCTCATAGAAACTGCATATGCGCTGCGCCTTAAGTATAAAGGAAAGAAAGTGAGCATACAGCTTCTCACTAATGTAAGAAGCGGCAACTGTTCACAGAATTGTGCATATTGTGCGCAGTCATGTGAGTCGCACGCGGCTATAGAAAAGTATAAAAGAGTGTCGGATGAGAAGCTTTATGGAGACAATGACCTTGTGGATGAAAAGCATCTTGCAAGACATTGTATAGGACTCAGCGGTATCAGCTTCACAGATGCTGAGATAGAAGACCTTGCAGACAGAATTCGTAAAATGAAGAAAAATGATACACAGATATGCTGTTCTATAGGCTTTCTTACAGAAAAGCAGGCAAGGATGCTTAAGGATGCTGGACTTAACAGAATAAATCATAACTTAAACAGCAGCCGTTCATATTATCCAAATATATGCACAACACATACATATGACCAGAGAATAAATAATATCCGTATGTTAAAGAGCATAGGCTTTGAAATGTGCTGTGGTGGAATAATAGGAATGGGAGAGAGCAAGAGTGATGTAGTTGATATGCTTATGGATATAAGAGAGATTAATCCTGAGTCAGTTCCTATCAACTTCCTTCTTCCTATAAAGGGAACAAGACTTGCCGACAGGGATATATCAGGACTTACACAGCAGTACTGCCTTAAGGTGCTATGTCTTGCAAGACTTATGGTGCCTAAGTCAGACATAAGATGTGCAGCAGGAAGAGAGGTATACTTCAAGGGAATAGAGCCAACATTGTTTAAGGTAGTAGACTCAATATTTGCATCAGGATACCTTACAGCAGGCGGACAGGGAATAGATGATACTCTCAATATGATAAAAGAAGCTGGATTTACAGGAGAAATCGAGAGTACTGACAGATAGAGGAATGTCAATAATATGATGTCAAGGGCAAAAGTTCAAAAAGTCATTTATGTTTGCAGGATAAGACTTTTGAGTTTTTGCCCCTGACGTATTTATGTATCTGGATTGCTGAATTGCTGTGCAATTCACGTTACTTTAAAACCACGTACAAAGCATATATAAAACTTTGTGCGGCATATTTTTATTCTTTATCCAGTGAAGTAATTGTCTGTGTTACTTCTTTGATAGCTTTATTAATATCTGAGCTTGCCTCACCCATACCTTTGGCTAACTTCTGGACTTCCACGGCAACAACGGCGAAGCCCCTTCCAGCATCACCTACGCGGGCAGCTTCAATAGAAGCGTTAAGCGCAAGGATATTCTGACGTTTGCTGAAGCCATCAATCTGTTTAACCTTGTCGTTAGCGGTCTGTAGCTGAATGGCAGCATTGCTTATTCCGGTCTTTAATTCTGAAAGAATATGTGAGTTCTGGTAAGAAGTATAGCTTGCACGCACAAACATATTGATAACATCGCCGAGAAGTTCAGCAGATGCATTAATTTCCTCAGTTGTTCTTACATTTACTTTCTTAAGTGCGGTTATGTACTTGTCTTCATCGATACCAAGCTCTCTTGCTGTTGTCCTGAACTTGTCTTCGTCAGGATGATCAGGAAGAACCTGACCGCCGATAATACTTCCAAGAACTGTACCGTCATCAAGAGTTATAGGAATACCAAAGTCGACAAGCCCTGCATGACAGGGATAAACACCATGGCCTTCACGGTCACATTTTTCACATCGTCTTTTACCTTCAGCACATCCTCTTGTCAGCTTAATACAGAAATCAGTGAAATTGTAGCAGTCACTTATATACTTGCCGTCATCACCAACAGCGACTGTAGCAAGTCCTGTACTTTTAGCCCAGTTTGACATAATCTGTTCAAACTTATTCATATCACAAAAATCTTGTATTTTCATAAACAACACCTCCCGTTGTATTGTGTGATTTATACTTTTGACACTTACATCATAATATACTTATGATCTTTGTAATTTTCTTTAAGTATATAATAATATCGGTATATTGCATAGTGTATTTTATATAAAAAACAAAGAAAAATGTGTCGAAAAATAGTGAAATAATACAATAAACAAAAAGAATAAAAATGTTGTATATACAACGGAAAAAATCAGTAAAGTATAATAAGATGTGAGTGTCAAAAGTTACTTACATCATAATAAAAATGTATAAATACATTTATAAGTGTAAAATATAAGAATAAAGGAGATTATATACATGGATAAGAAAATGTTTTGTTTTCAGTGTGAACAGACAGCAGGATGTACAGGCTGCATGGGAAATGCAGGTGTATGTGGAAAGGACTCAACAACAGCGGCGCTTCAGGATGAGCTTACAGGCGCACTTATAGGGCTTGCAAAGTCGTGTGGAAGTAATCCAAAGACAGATAATACAGACAGAATAATAATAGAAGGTTTATTTACAACTATAACAAATGTTAATTTCAATAATGAAACTCTTAAGAATATGATAGACAGAGTTCATAAGGAAAAGAATATAATATCGCCAGATTGCAGTGTCTGCCAGTCAAGATGCGGCAATACAGATGATTATGATATGAATAATATATGGGATGCAGATGAGGATATACGTTCACTTAAGTCACTTATATTATTTGGTATAAGAGGAATGGCGGCGTATGCATATCACGCAATGGTGTTAGGCTGCACAGATGAAACAGTCAATAATTTCTTTTATAAGGCGCTTTCAATCATAAGCTATGATATGGATAGTGAGCAGCTTTTACCAGTTGTGTTGGAGGTTGGAGAAGTTAATCTTAAGTGTATGGAGCTTCTTGATAAGGCAAACACAACAAGCTACGGCACACCAGCGCCGGTAAAGGTATCGCTTAGTGTAGAGCCGGGACCTTTTATAGTTGTGACAGGTCATGACTTAAAAGACCTTCATATGCTGCTCGAACAGACTAAGGATAAGGGCATAAATATATATACTCACGGTGAAATGTTACCAGCACATGCATATCCTGAGCTTAATAAGTATCCACACCTTAAGGGTAACTTTGGAACAGCATGGCAGAATCAGCAGAAAGAGTTCGATAACATACCGGGTGCGATATTATTTACAACTAACTGTCTTATGCCAGTCAGAAAGAGCTACGAGGACAGGGTATTTACAACAGAAGTGGTATCGTATCCGCAGATGGTTCATATAGATGAAAATGCGGCTGGCGAAAAGGACTTTACACCAGTTATCAATAAGGCACTTGAGCTTGGCGGTTATGAGGAAAGACAGGAAAGAACCGGAATTAACGGCGGAAGTTATGTTATGACAGGTTTCGGACATGGAACAGTTCTTTCAGTAGCAGACAAGGTTATAGAAGGTGTTAAAAATGGTGACATAAGCCACTTCTTTCTTGTGGGCGGCTGTGATGGTGCAAGACCGGGAAGAAACTATTACACAGAATTCGTGAAGCAGACACCAAAAAATTCAATTATACTGACACTTGCCTGTGGAAAGTACAGATTTAACGACCTTGACTTAGGCGAGATAGACGGGCTTCCAAGGATTATGGATATGGGACAGTGCAACGATGCATATAGTGCCATAAAGGTTGCCATAGCGTTGTCAGAAGCATTTGGATGTGGTGTAAATGAACTTCCATTATCAATGGTGCTTTCGTGGTATGAGCAGAAAGCTGTATGTATTCTTCTTACACTTCTTCATCTTGGAATTAAGAATATATACTTAGGTCCTACATTGCCAGCATTTATATCTGCAAATGTACTGGACATACTTGTAAAGAATTATAACATATCACCTATAAGTACACCTGAGAAAGACTTAGAAAAAATATTAGCGAGATAAAGACTTTATTTGACAAGTTATGCAATTATTGACCTATTTGGGATACTAGCTAATGTTATAAAATTTTCATAAGAATTGTTGGAAATATCGGAATTACAGTCTGCATTTATGTGGGCTGTAATTTATTATGAGGATAATGCAGATGAACAGCACTCACTATGAAGATTTTTGTAGCAGAATGAAGAATTATAGGAAAAGGTTGGGCTATAATCAGACTGAGATGGGAAAGAAGTTAGGAATATCGCAGGATGATTATTCTAAACGTGAAAATGGGCATATTATTGTATCTTTTAATAATATGAAGTCCCTGCATGAAAATGGAATAGATATAGATGAGCTGGTGTGTGGAAAAAGTAGTAATGTGAGTACAGAGGAACTTGACATTGTTATGAGTGAGTATGACGACAGCACCAGACCTTTTGCTATGAAAATAATTGCAGAGAGTATAATGCATTACCGTAATCTGGAGATAATGAGCGGAAGACAGGTTACAGATGAAGACAGGCTTCTTGATTATATGTTAAAACAGTGGGATGAATTCACAATGCTTGAATATGTACGCACAGTCATGCATTATTCACAGGATACGATGTCATCAAAGCTTTATGTAACCAGAAAAAAGTATCGTAAATATGAGAAAGAGATTATATATCCTGATGCAGATACACTCGTTAATATGTATAACGTATATAACTACCGCCCATCAATGTATCTTAATCTGTATGACAGAAGATATTATGTTATGCAGAGAATATGGATGGAATTCAATGACGAGCAGAAGAATAAGGTTATGAGGATGGGGAATATGATGAAGGAGATATTGTAAGTAATTAATCTACGCATTGTGTAGATTTAGAGTACATTCATCTATTATCCGTATGAAATATAACTTAATATCTGTTTAGTTTTGAAAATATATATAAAGTTTATTAATTCATTTGAGCGCAGTATAGATAGTGGATTGAGAACATTAATGAAAGAATAGAGTAGAATTCCTAACTCCTATCCAACCAGACATGTAGATAAGTCAGGTTGGATGGGAGCTTTTTTATATATAGCTGTACATTTAAAAGGAAATATATGCAATCACCTTCAAAAATATAGAATCAGCGAAAAAAATATGTTAAGATGATGTGTACCGGATAAATGACGATAATATAAAATGATTAAAGGGTCAAAAGGTATCATCGATGCATGCTTGCATGCAATTCGATGTATACCTTAGTGACCTGCACTACACCGAGAAAGTAGCAATTTACTATGCGAAGCTAGTAAATTAGCGGATTTCGAGGTGGAGTCAGATTACGGGAATGCGGAGCATAGAGTAATCTGATTAATCATAAATGAGGGGCAAAATACCTTTTGACCCTCATATCATAAAATGTATAAGCTCAAAGATATATAAGTTGTAGCTTGAAAAATCATAGATTGAAAAGATAAAATTGAAAAAATCAGACATATAAGAAATGAGGATTATAATGAGAACAGTACAACAGCTTTATGATGATAAAAGAGATAAAGTTATTATAGATATGAGAGATAAAGAGGAATATGATAAGGAAACTATGGAGTCTGCTGTCTGGTATTTCTGGGAAGATATGATGAAAGACCTTAAGGCAGATAATACAGGTGGAAGAGAAAAGTTTATTAATACATATTCAAAGGATGTTCCAATATATCTTTTATGTTATTCAGGTCAGAAGAGTGAAGAACTTGAGGACACACTTGAGGATATGGGATATGAAGCATACAGCATTGATGGTGGTTTCGTGGCGTATCTTAAGTGGAAGTTTACTAAGTATATAGAGGAAGATAAAGACGAAAGCAGCGAAGATGCAGCAGACAGGGTTAAGGAAATAGAAAGAAGCATAGTTAAGAAGTTCAGAAAGCCTATATGGAGAAAGTTCACACAGGCGCTTAATGAATATGACCTTATACAGGATGGTGATAAGATAGCTGTCTGTATATCAGGCGGTAAAGACTCAATGCTTATGGCAAAGCTGTTTCAGGAGTTGAAGAAGCACGGGAAGAACAACTTTGACCTTGTATTTCTTGTTATGAATCCGGGATATAATGACCTTAATTATAATGTTATTCTTAACAACGCAAAGCTTCTGGATATACCTATAACTGTATTTAAAACAGAAATATTTGATACAGTTGTCGATATAACAGAGTCGCCATGTTATCTGTGCGCAAGAATGAGAAGGGGTTATCTGTACAGTAAGGCAAAGGAACTGGGCTGTAACAAGATAGCACTTGGCCATCATTATGATGATGTCATAGAAACTATTCTTATGGGTATGCTGTATGGTGCGCAGATACAGACTATGATGCCAAAGCTTCACAGTACGAACTTTGAGGGCATGGAACTTATAAGACCTATGTATCTTATAAGAGAGGCTGACATTATCCACTGGAAGGATTATAATAATCTTCAGTTCATACAGTGTGCATGCCGTTTCACAGAAGGATGTGCTTCGTGTGGAGGAACAGGAAAAGGTTCTAAGAGAGCAGAGATAAAGCAGCTTATAAAAGACCTGACACAGGTTAGTCCGTACATCGAGAAGAACATATTCAGAAGTGTTGAAAATGTCAATCTTGATACAGTTATCGCATATAAGCAGCATGGAGAAAGACACAGCTTCCTTGATGATTATAATGATATTGAATAAATCAGATAGAGATAATTTACTGAATAATGAAATGTTGAATAAATCAGACATGAACAGGAGAATAAATAAGTGGCAGAACAGAATATAACCAATGCTACAAAGAATAAGTATGAGAACTTAAAAAAGATTATTAAAGAATGTGGGAAGTTAGCTATTGCATTTTCAGGAGGCGTGGACTCAACATTTCTTATGAAGGTGGCGCATGATGTATTAGGTGAAAATGCAGTTGCAGTGACTATAAGCTCACTTTTTGTAACAGATGATGAGCTTTCAGGTGCAAAGAAATTCTGCGAGGGTGAAGGAGTAAAGCACGTTATTTATAAAGCCGATGTGCTCTCAATACCGGGAATAGATGTTAATCCACCGGACAGATGTTATATATGCAAGAAAGCTATATTTACAAATGTAGGAAAAATTGTGGCCGATATGGGGATAAATGTTGTCGCAGAAGGAACTAATGTGGATGATGACAGCGATTACAGACCGGGTATGCGTGCCATAAAAGAGCTGGGAGTAAGAAGTCCTTTGAAAGAAGCAGGACTTACAAAGAATGAGATAAGGCAGTTATCACATATGTTAAGTCTTCCTACATGGAATATGCCATCGGCAGCCTGTCTTGCCTCAAGACTTGCATATGGAGAGAAGATAACAGGCGAAAAGCTGAATATGGTATATGAGGCAGAAAAGTATATAAGAAGTCTTGGCTTTGGACAGTTCAGAGTAAGATTACAGTCGGGCATTGCAAGAATAGAATTATCACCGGATGATATAGACCGTTTTATGGATAAGGATATAAGAAATGCTGTATCAGAGAAGCTGCATAATATAGGCTTTAAGTACGTATCGCTTGACCTTGACGGTTATAGAACCGGAAGTATGAACGAGGTGCTTAAATAATAATTCTGGATAAAATGCAGGTTGTATTATCCGATATATAGATGATAATAATAAAGAAAAGTTATTTAATAGATGATGGTAATCTGCATATATTTGAAAGGTAATCTATAAATAAATCAATAAGGAAAATGAATAAAATTATAGTACATTTGATTAGAAAAGAATATAAAGTGTAATATAATGATGTAAAAGATAAGGTTGTAAAAGAGAGGATTAAAAATATGGCGGTAGCGCATTATAACTGTGATTATTGTAACAATATGATATATGACGAAGAAACAGAAGAATATGTATGTGATGTAGATATGGACGAGGATGATTACGCAAGATTACTGACATCAGAGTATAGGGAATGTCCATATTATCAGAGTAATGATGAATATAAGATAGTAAGACATCAGATGTAATTAATGTCTGATTTTTTCAATAAATGTAGAAAGGAGAGAAAAAGTGGATGATAAGAGATACGCAGTGCTTATAGACTCAGACAATATATCTTCAAAGTATATTTCAGATATATTAGATGAGATGACTAAGTACGGTGTTATAACGTATAAGAGAATATATGGAGACTGGACAAGTACGCAGGCGAACAAGTGGAAGAAGGAGCTTATGGAGAATTCTATAACACCTATCCAGCAGTTCCGCAACACAGTAGGAAAAAATGCAACAGATTCAACGCTTATAATAGATGCGATGGATATTCTGTATACAAATAATGTTGACGGTTTCTGTATAGTGTCTTCCGATGGTGATTTCACAAGGCTTGCAAGCAGGTTAAGAGAGTCTGGTATGGATGTTATTGGAATGGGAGAGAATAAGACACCACGTTCCTTCAGGGCAGCATGTTCGGTGTTTACAGACCTTGAGCTGTTAAGAGAGCAGGCGCATGAAGATGAGCCGGATAGCAAGCCAGCTAAGAAAAAGGCAAGCAGCAATATTATTAAGCAGTCTAAGATAGAAAATGCTATAATAGAGATAATACAGGAGAATGATAACAAGGGAAGACAGACCGGACTTGGTGAAATAGGCAGCAGACTACAGAAAAAGTATTCTGACTTTGACGTAAGAAACTATGGTTACAGCTCATTGTCTACATTTCTAGAGGAAATGAACAGCCTCGAACTTAAGAAGTTTAACAATACTGTTCTTGTGCGCTTAAGAGAGGACAAGAATATGAAAGAAAAGGTGACAGAGTATGCTGTCAGCTATGTAAAGTCAAGTGAAAACGGAGTAGAGCTTGGAGCACTTGGTCAGAAGATACACACTAATTATCCGGATTTTAAGGTAAAAGAATACGGCTATTCTACACTGTCTAAGTTTATAATGGGTATCAAGTGCCTTATTATAAAGGTTACAAGTGAAAATAGAAGAATGGTTTATATTAAAGATACCCAATAAGATATATTTATAACAATGATTTTTTAGATGATAATCGTGATGTTATAAAAAATAATAACATTTTATATCAAAGAAGCTGGTTCTATAAAAATAATAGCATTTTATATAATTATGGTAGTCTTATAAAAATAATAATATCTTATATGTAGTGGTAGTGTTATAAATATAAAATAACATTTTATATAATGAAAGTAGTATTATAAATATATATAGATTGTGTCTGGCGCATCTGGCACAATTTAATTATAAAAAATGTGCGCAGAAATGAGGATTATTATGAATAAAATAGCAAGTTTTACAGTTAATCACCTTGACCTTTTAACAGGTGTTTATGTATCAAGAAAGGATTATCAGGGAGATGTTGTACTCACAACATTTGACTTAAGATTTACAAGACCTAATGTAGAGGCACCTATGGATACAGCGGGCATACATTCAATAGAGCATCTTATGGCTACATTTTTAAGAAATAATAAAGAGTGGGCAGACAAGACTATATACTTCGGACCTATGGGCTGCCGTACAGGTTTCTATGTTATATTTGCAGGCGACTTAAAGTCAGAGGATATACTTGATGTGTTAAGGGAAGGCGCTGAGTATGTACTTTCATATGAGGGCGAAATACCGGGATATTCACCACGCGATTGCGGTAACTATCTTGACAACAACCTTACACTTGCTAAGATATATATGAAGAAGTTCAAGGAAGAGGTGCTTGATAACCCAGTGCCAGAAAGACTTAACTACCCACAGTAATTTAATTATAAAAGTGACTTAACTCCTGTAGAAACAAGCTTTGTAACGAGGGCTGCCATTTCTTCAGGGGTTTCTTTTTTGCCGCACATAAGCCAGTTTTCAGTAAGACCAGTGCAGCCATATATGACAAAGTTACTGAAAAACCCCTTTTTCATATCTATCGTCCGTTCGTCATAAAGCTATAAAAATCCCCGATAGATATCGGTTATTACCATAATCTATCGGGGAATTTTTAATGCAGTGTATAGGAATATTACCTGTTATATTATGTAATCTCTATGCAGGCATTATATTGCATAGTAACTATATAACAATTATACCTCGAATAATAAATCTCCATAGCTTGGGAATGGCCAGAATTCCTTGTCAACAATCATTTCAAGCTTATCAGCAGGAGCTCTTAACTCATCCATAGTAGTCTTAACTTCATCTCTGAAATATGTAGCCTGTGCAACAATATCATCGATAGCTGCAGCCTTAGCTGTAACATCGATAAGCTTTGTATAAGCAGCCTTCATATCCTTTAAGTAACCAGATACCTCTGCAAGAAGGTCAGCCTGAACTGAAGCATCAGCACCAGCATCTTTAACAGTAAGAACTGAATTAGCAAGCTCTGTTGTGTAAGAAATAACTGAAGGTATAATCTGCTTTCCAGCCATATCAATCATTGTCTTGGCTTCAATATTGATAGCCTTTGCATAAGCTTCATACTTAATCTCAGCTCTTGACTTTAATTCAGCCTCTGTAAATACACCAAAGCTTTCAAAAAGCTTAATGGCCTTAGGAGTAATAAGAGCAGGAATAGCATCAACCATAGATCTGATATTTGGAAGACCTCTTCTTTCAGCTTCTTCTACCCATGCATCTGAGTAACCATTACCATTAAATACGATTCTGTGATGGTCAGTAAAGAGCTTCTTGATAAGATCATGAACAGCCATATCGAAGTTTTCTACTCCATCAAGCTGGTCAGCGATTTCCTTAAAGCTTTCTGCAACGATTGTGTTAAGAACTACGTTAGCAGGAGCAATTGAATCTGATGAACCTACCATACGGAATTCAAACTTATTACCAGTAAATGCAAATGGTGAAGTTCTGTTTCTATCAGTAGCATCCTTGTTAAGGTCAGGAAGTGTAGAAGCACCTGTCTTTAACTTACCCTTCTGGATAGAACTTGTAGCATCACCCTTATCAATAAGCTGCATAACAACATCCTCGAGCTGCTCACCAAGGAACATAGAGATAATAGCTGGAGGTGCCTCGTTAGCGCCAAGTCTGTGGTCATTACCAACGTCAGAAGCAGATTCTCTTAAAAGATCAGCGTGTGTATCAACAGCCTTCATAATAGCACCGAGTACAAGTAAGAACTGGATGTTTTCGTGAGGTGTCTTGCCAGGCTCAAGAAGGTTTATGCCATCATCAGTTGTGATTGACCAGTTGTTGTGCTTACCAGAACCATTAACTCCGGCAAATGGCTTCTCGTGGAGAAGGCATACAAGACCATGTCTGTAAGCAACCTTCTTCATAACCTCCATCATAAGCTGGTTGTTATCAGTAGCAATATTGCACTGTGCATATACAGGAGCTAATTCATGCTGTGCTGGAGCAACTTCATTATGCTGTGTCTTGGCAGATACGCCGAGCTTCCATAATTCTTCGTTGATATCCTTCATAAATGCAGCAATTCTTTCACGGATAGAACCGAAGTAGTGATCATCAAGTTCCTGTCCCTTTGGTGGCATAGCACCGAATAATGTACGTCCAGAGAAGATAAGATCCTTTCTCTGAAGATATTTTTCTCTATCTACTATAAAGTATTCCTGTTCAGCACCTACAGAAGGAGTAACCTTCTTAGATGTTGTATTACCGAATAATCTTACAATTCTTAAAGCCTGCTCGTTAACAGCATCCATTGAACGAAGAAGAGGTGTCTTCTGATCAAGAGCTTCTCCTGTATAAGAACAGAAAGCAGTAGGGATACAAAGTGTTGCACCCTGTGCACCTTCACGAACAAAGGCTGGTGATGTGCAATCCCATGCTGTATATCCTCTTGCCTCGAATGTAGCACGAAGACCACCTGAAGGGAATGATGAAGCATCTGGCTCGCCCTTTATTAATTCTTTACCAGAGAATTCCATAAGAACCTTTCCGTTTTCATTAGGTGCTGAAATAAATGAATCATGCTTTTCAGCAGTAGTTCCTGTCAAAGGCTGGAACCAATGTGTGTAATGAGTTGCGCCTTTTTCGATAGCCCAATTCTTCATTGCATTAGCGACAACATCTGCATCAGTAATATTTAATTCCTGAACACCTGCAATTGCTAATTTAAGATTTTTGTAAACGTTTTTTGGTAAACGTTCTTTCATAACTGCGTCATTGAACACATTTTCGCCGAAGATGTCAGCTACATTGAATTTTTCGCTCATAACTTTTTCATCCTTCCTTTTCATAGATTATTATTCTATTAGTAAAACTAAAAAAGGCATTCACATATACACACATATTAATATGTATAACATGAACGCCTTTGTTCTACCTTATTTGATTAGTGACAACTATCTAATCGTTGTCTGTAAATAAAATAACTCATTACTGATAATAATGCAAGTTCTTTTTACAAAAATATTAAAAAAATTAAATGATTGATTATCAGATATAATGATTATTATATTAATCCTATTCTAATGAGGCTTCTCCAACATACATGCCATGTACGATAAAACGCTGTTCACCATCATTTGTACAGGTTGACAGTGTGATTACCTGTGTTGCCGTGGAAACATCAACGCCGGTGTCATACATAGACTTGGCTTTCATATTAACTGCATAATCTCTCATAGATTCAAGAGTAGGGAAGTTAAATGTGTATGTATCACTTATAGCTTCGCTTATATAACAACTGAATATCTTATATTCCTTGATAACATTGCCTGTATATATATATAATACATCATTACCGGAATTATTCCAGAAAGAATAATCCTGATAGTTTTTCAGCTTGCCAAACATAGCGCCGTTTCTCATATTGTGACCATATATGATTATCTGGCTGGCAGATAATCCGCCGTTAATTCTGTAATCTTCAAAAAGGCATCCGTTAGCACTATATTCCTTGTTAAATGTGTGTGTAAGATAATAGTCATTATCATCACCCTGAACCATAGGAAGTCTACAGTCAATCGAAGGAATATATATATAGCCTATACCCTGTGAATTGATGTTAAGCAGAGCCTGATGGTTGTATGTAAATGGAATTTCAACCTCCTGCTCATCTTCACCGATAACAACCTTTGTGTGGGAGTCCTCATCAAGAACATCCTGCTGTATGTTATCGTAGATTACATCTGCTTTATGGTATGCAAGGAATATATTAATAAGATTGTATGCTGCAAATATGAATACACCAACGGATATAACAAGTATAATCCTGCGGATTATATCAGACCTTTTCTTTGCTTTTTCATTGCGGTCAAATACAGCATCGGCATCATCCTCGTCAATGTAATCCTCATCTGGGAAATTATCGTCACTGTCGATAAAGCCATCATCTTTTAATATATCATCATTATCATTAAAATCGTTTAAATCATCATCATTGTAGTTGTTGCTCATAGTACTCCTATTACTGTGCTAATCAGGCTTTTCCAGCAGAACCGAAAAGGTTAATCTTTTCGCGAACAGTTTCTTTAATAGCTTCGCATCCAGGAGCGAGGAGCTTTCTTGGGTCAAATCCCTTACCTTCAAGGTCTTTGCCGTCTTCTATATACTTTCTTGTTGCAGCAGCAAAAGCAAGCTGGCATTCTGTATTAACATTAATCTTGGCAACACCTAAAGATATAGCCTTCTTAATCATATCTTCTGGAATACCTGTACCACCATGTAATACTAAAGGCATATCGCCGACTTTTTCCTTTACGGCAGCAAGTGTTTCAAAGCTTAAGCCTGGCCAGTTAGCTGGATACTTTCCATGGATATTGCCGATACCAGCAGCAAGCATAGTTACGCCAAGGTCTGCGATAGCCTTGCACTCATCAGGGTCAGCACACTCACCCATACCGATAACGCCGTCTTCTTCACCACCGATTGAGCCAACTTCTGCTTCAAGAGATAATCCTTTTTCCTTGCAGATAGCAACTAATTCCTTAGTCTTTTCTACATTCTCATCGATAGAATAGTGTGAACCATCAAACATAATAGAAGAGAAACCGGCATCGATACAGTCAAAGCAGGCTTCATAAGTTCCGTGGTCAAGGTGAAGAGCTACAGGAACTGTAATCTTAAGGTCATCAATCATAGCGCTTACCATACTTGCAACTGTCTTGAAACCAGTCATATATTTACCAGCGCCACAAGAAACACCAAGAATAACAGGTGAATTCATCTCCTGTGCTGTAAGAAGAATAGACTTTGTCCATTCAAGATTATTGATATTAAACTGTCCAACAGCATACTTGCCATCTCTGGCTTTCTCTAACATTTCTTTTGCTGAAACTAACATAAATACAAACCTCCTGATAATTAATTATGTGTACAGTTTTTACCGCCCACTCTTTTATCTATTATACATTAAATATACTGAAAAGAAAAGGAAATAGTTAGAAAAATCAATATAATAAGTGCGTAATGTTGATTTATAATACAAAAAGGCTATATTTTGGTTGTGATTAATACTAAAAAGAAGTATAATTTAGAAAATGAAAAATCCAGATGGCGCAATCCATAAACATTAGTCAGATTGGGTAATGCCTTTTGACTCTGACATATTACTATATTAATTGCAAGGTATGTGCAAAGGATGGAAAGGAGAGGTAATAATATGGGATATATTCTTAATACATTACAGTTTATAGCAGCGGAAGCGGATTTTTATAATCTGGAGGAAAACAGAGGCGACTCATACATTCCCTTTATTGGATTTATGATGTTTGTTATTGGTGCTGTTGTGTTATTTATGGGATTTAGCAAGTATATTACAGCAAAGAAGAATTTTAATCTTTTCTATGACCAGAGAGATAGTGTGAATATTGACAAGGCAACTAATGAAAAGAATAAGAAGAATGGTATTATTATGATGGTTGCTGGACTGGTAGTTTTAATTGCATCATTTTTTGTTATCTGATTAAGCAGCGCCTAATACAAAAGCCACTCCGTTATGGAGTGGCTTTGAAAGAGGGAGGAGAGTTGCAATATACAAATATATTTAAAACAACTCATATTTATGAAGAACAAATAAATGTAAATAAGCTGATTATTAACAAGACAAGAATAAAAAGATTGTTAAAGCTATATCATAATGATTTATTTCATTCGCTCTTGTCTATATTTGAAGTATATTGACTAAAAGTGAAGAAAGAATGTTCATAATGTTAATTCTTATTGAATGCAATATGAACATTTTATGAACGAACGTCAAAATTACCAAAAAATATAATTATAATAGGAGGGGGATTATGCCAGTTATATATAAGTGCCCAGGTTGTGGCGCGGCTATGGAATTCGACAGCGATACACAGAAGCTTAAGTGCAGCAGGTGTCAGACCAGTATCGATGTTAAGACCTATGAGAAAGAATATGCTTCACTGATGGAGGAAGTTGCAGGTGTTGATAGTAAAGAAGAGGCGCCTAAGGCCGAAAGAGGCAGTGTTCCTGATATGAAGATATACAACTGCCAGAGCTGTGGTGCACAGCTTGTAGCCGATGAATATACATCAGCAACATTTTGTTCTTATTGTGGTAATCCTACACTGGTTGAAGACAGGCTGCAGGGCGAATTCAAGCCACAGGTAATAATACCTTTTAAGATTAATAAAAATCAGGCGGTGGATATATATAAGAAGTGGTTAAAAAAAGGTCCATTAACACCTAAGGAATTATCGACATCAAGTACGATAGAAAAGATAAGTGGCGTATATGTGCCATTCTGGTTGTACAGCTATAGTGCAAGGTCACAGATGAATGCCCATGCCAATAAGGTAAGGACAACAAGGAAGGGTGATACAGAGTACACATACACAGACCATTTTGATGTATACAGGGATGTGCGTGCACAGTTTAACAGAATACCAGCGGATGCCTCAGAGAAGATGCCGGATAAAGAGATGGATATGCTTGAACCTTATAACTATGAAGATATAGAGAACTTTGCTATGCCATATCTTTCAGGTTATCTTTCAGAAAGATTTAACTATACAGCAGGTGAGATGGAAGAAAGAGCTAAGAAAAGAGCTGACAGGTACATAACTGATATTACAAGAGATACTATCAAAGGTTATTCAAGTGTGTCTATAACAGGTAATAATGTAAGTATGAGGTCAGGGGGCAGTGAATATGCGCTTTTTCCAGTATGGATGCTTAACTTCCGTTTTAAGAATAAGGAGTTTCACTTCTATCTTAACGGTCAGACAGGCAAGATAGTGGCAGACAGACCTATAAGCGGTGCAAAGGCTGCTATATATGGTGTGGCAATATTTGTTATAACTCTTATTATCACTATGATTGGAGGTCTGTTGTTTATATGATTAATATAGTTAGGGATACATTGGAAAGTATAGTGTCTGTCAACAGGGCAAAGGTTTTGGCAGGCGCAAGAAAAGCAGCTTTAGTCGGTGTTGCATTGATTATGTTTATGATGACTGCAGCAGGTGTAATGTCTTTTAAGACCTCGGAGGTTATGGCTGAGGAAAGCACAGGAAAGACTTATGTTATAGATGATGCAGGTATATTAAGCACATCAGAGGAACAAAGTCTTAGTGAGCTGTGTAAGAAAGCCTCAGATAAGTGTCAGGTGGATATCATAGTTATAACTATGAACCAGAATCTTGACTACAGTCCTATGGACACATATTTAAGGTCAATACTTGAGAAACAGTATGGATATAATGGCACAGGCAGCAACTGTGATGCTGTAGTATACGGAATAGATATGACTTCAAGGGCTGACCGTATAGTTACATCAGGAAGAGCCAGAAGCGATATATCACAAAGCAAGTTAGACAGTATAAGAGAGTCGGCAGAAAATAAGTTATCAGATGGTGATTACTATAAAGGCTGCAAGAAGTATATTCAGGGAATAGAAAGACAGCTTAATACAAGCATAGTATCAAAGATGACATATTATATGCCTGTAAAGCTTGGTATATCAGCAGTTATAGCTATTGTTGCAGTTCTTGCCATGATGAGCAGTGCCAAGGCAAAGATGACTGTTTCAAGCACAGAGTATACAAAGAACCACAATTATGATGTTGCGGATAGACGTGATATATTTATTAATACAACTGTAACAACAAGACATATACAAACAAGTTCAGGCAGCAGCTCTGGTGGAGGAAGCTCAGGTGGCAACTCAGGCAGTTCGGGTGGACATTTCTGATTGGACTACAATTTTAATACTTCCGTAATTATAAAAATTCTGGGTATGTGCAGGCTGATAATTATTGCTTGTACATATCCAGAATTTTTTAAATGTGACAATTTTTAATTACATTTTTAGTGTAATGACAGGTCATAAGCTTAAAAGTATAGCCGTGTATGCACGAATAACTTTATGACCGATTTCTGCCGACATTATTATAATGTTTCAGGTTCGTCATAATCAACACCGAAAGTTTCAACAGTTACTGTCTTCATAACCTGTGGCTTTCTTGGTCTGTCGCTATAATCTGTATCAACAGAAGCAATCTTGTCTAATACATCTTCGCCCTCAATAAGCTTACCGAAAGCAGCATACTGTCCATCAAGATGTGGAGCGTTAGCATGCATAATGAAGAACTGTGAGCCAGCTGAGTCTGGGTGCTGCGCACGGGCCATAGAAAGCACGCCTCTTGAGTGCTTAAGGCTGTTGTCAAAGCCATTGTAGTTGAATTCACCCTTGATAGAGTAGCCAGGACCACCCATACCAGTGCCATCAGGGTCGCCACCCTGAATCATAAAGCCGGCGATTATTCTGTGGAATATAAGTCCGTCATAGAAGCCCTTCTTTACAAGACTTACAAAGTTGTTTACTGTATTAGGTGCAACATCTGGATAAAGTTCAGCCTTCATCACATCACCATTTTCCATTGTAAATGTTACAACAGGATTCTGATTTGCCATAATAAACCTCCATATAATAGATTATCTTAATTATAAATATGATGCCTGAAAAGGTCTTTGACACGTACATCATATCATTGTATATATTAAAGGTGGCATTGGTAAAAGTCAATGATTTATGTACACCCCATAAAACCATCAGAATATTAAGTAATGCTGCAGTGGTTAAGGGGTCAAAGTTTATTGCAAAGGATTTGATAGTTATGATTATGAAGATGTAATTATATTTGGCTATGGGGCAAAAACTTTATTCCATAAGCGTGGGCAATTATAAGATTTGCCGCTATTATATTAAGAAGTAAGAAAGGCACATAGAATATATGCAGTATAAGTCAGCATTAAGAAATGTATATGTATGCATATCCGAAAAAAAGAAGAATTATTCTTATATTAAAAGTACAATAACAGACAATATAAAAGAAAGCCATAATGTTGTATTTAATGATATGGCAGGGTATGAGCCGGATAAAGATATAATTATAAGTGATGGATATAATTCTTATATCTCTGATGTGGCAGCAGATATCGGGCTTGGAGAGGATTACAGTGGAAATGCCAGGTATATTGTATACAATTCTGAGGATATAACCAAAGAATATTGTGAGCATATATTTGCAAGAAAAATGGGTGTGCCAGTATTGATACTGGAAACAGAGCGCTATATTGTCCGTGAAGAGTGTGAGGACGACCTTAAGGAATTGTATGGATTATATGCGACACTGTCAGACTGTGAGTACATTGAGCAGCTATATGAAGAAAATGAGGAGAGGGAATTCGTCAGGAACTATATAGCTAATATGTATGGATTTTTTGATTATGGTCTGTGGCTTGTATATGATAGAAGTACGGGTGAACTTGTCGGAAGGATGGGAATAGAAAACAGGAGTATAGATGGCAGTAACTGTCAGGAACTCGGCTATCTTGTAGGAAAAAATTATCAGAATAAAGGGACAGCATATGAAGTGTGCAGTGCAATAATAAGCTATGCTAAGGAATACTTAGGCATAGACGAGCTCTATGCCTGTATACATAAGGACAATAAGCCATCGATAGGGCTTATAAAAAAGCTTGGTTTTAGTGAGTATGCTAAAGATATAGATGGAATGAATATATATTACTTATTCATTCCAAACACATATCTTATGAAGTCAGCCGCATTTTCGGGATGACTTGCTGACTGAACTATACCGTAACAAGGCTGGTCCATCGTAAGGTTAGTCTTAGTAACCTCGGGAGCTTTGGATATATCAACGGCAACAGGAATAGTTTCGCCATCATTGTGGGTGTGATATATGATATAGTCGGAAAGCTGTTCAAGTTCCTCTGTAGAGAAAAGCTCCCTTAAGTCATAGAAAAAGCAGCTTGTATCAAAGCAGAAGTGGTCTATATCATCATATTCAGACATATATCCGTCAAGGTTGTGTGTCTGCGAAAGCACATATATCTTTTCTTTGCTTATCTGTGGGTTCTGGTCGAAAGGCTTTTCTTCAAGAGTATAGCTGTAGTCGATGTTAATTCTTTCCTTTTTTCCATCTATGCCAAGATATTCTGTAAATCCTTTTGTCAGAATGTCGTCATCTGAATCATAGCCTGTTAGCTTGCCGTCACATACTGCGATAGCGCATACTGTGTCATAGTTGTTTCGTATGTATGCATTTATAAATGATGCGACTATAAGAATAACAGCGATAACCGCAGCGATTATAAGCCTGTAATATTCCCATATATACTGGAGCTTTTCAGTAAATGAAAGCTCTTTGAATTTCTTTTTCTGTTCTTTTATTTCATCATTGATAGAATTACCCTGTGCCATAAGTCCTCCGAATTAAATAAACTTACGTTAGTTTATCATAGAAAACGGCTAAAAAAAACTGCTTTTATAAACATTTAATGAATATACATGAAATTTTCTTTGATTTTTATACAATATGTAAGTATAATCTGTTGTAGTTAACATTAAAAAGATATAAGTATCAGATGTATAAAAGCTCCTTTGAATGTGGAAAAGGTTTTTTATCAGGAACATTTATATCATTGATGCCAGGGTCAAAAGTCTTATTATGCAAGTATAGACGGATTTTTGCCCCTTACATCATATCACTAAGATTATATATGGAAAGGTAACATATTATGAAAGGTTTTGGATTAGACGGCAAGTTGTTTAGGGGACTATCTAAAGCAGGAGATTTCCTTATACTTGCACTTATCACAGTTATATGCTGTATTCCGGTAATAACTATAGGAGCTTCACTTACAGCTGCATTTTATTCAGGAATGAGGCTTGTCAAGGATGAAGAGAATTATGTATACAAGGATTTCTTTAAGTCATTTAAGACTAATTTCGTTCAGGGATTTATCATGGAGGTTGTGCTTGCAGTAATAGGTGTAGTGTTATTCATTGATTTAAGGGCATGTGCTTACTGGGCATTTTCAGGAAGCGGTTCTATGATAGGTAATATATTTATGTATGCAATAGTTGGATGTTTCGTTGTGTGGGGTGGCGTTGTGTTATATTCATTCGCAGTGCTTGCAAGATATGATGACAAGGCATTTACAGTATTGAAGAATTCGCTTATTCTTTGTACCCACCATCTTCCACAGACTATTATTATGATGGTTGCAACATACGGACTTATGTTTTTTTCTTTTAAGTATTTTACAGCCTATATCGTAACAATTCCGCTTTTTATCTATATCGACTCATATATATTCACAAGAATATTCAAGTCGCTAGAGAATACTAATGAGCAGAGGGCACGGGAGGAGCAGGAGGCTGCGGCTGAGAAGCTCGGTGAAGAAAATAAGTCAGAGGAAGTGGCTGGAATTGAAGCTGACACTGAGCCGGCAGCTGTCACAGGGACAGAAGTTGAGAAAGTAGCTGCGCAGGAAACTGTTACAGGAGCGGAAGTTGAGAAAATGTCTGGACAGGAAGTTGCTACTGCATCTGAAAATGAGATTGAGACAAAGTAATTAATTCAAGTTTTTTATTGTATTAGTATTGTAAGTGATGGATATATATAAATATATGAAGCTTATATATTTAAACATGAAAAAGATATATCTTTGTAATGAAAATATTGATTATAGACTATAGAAAAAGCTTCACAGCCATTATCAACCGGTTGTGAAGCTTTTTCTATAGTCTAATGCATTGAAAATATGTTCAAAATACGAAAGTATTTTAAATTTTATACAGTAATATTTTAGAACACATTTTAAAGCAGTATTCTTAATAAAACATTTTAAAGAGCCTCATCCCCACGTTCACCTGTACGAATTCGTATGGCATCAGCAACTTCATAGACAAATATCTTACCATCACCATATACGCCTGTATTGATTTCTTCTATAATCTGGTCGATGATATTTTCATAAGTTTCATCCGATACAATAGATTCTACCTTGACCTTAGGCAGAAGGTTGCCGCCAAAGTCTACACCATTGTACACCTGCTTGTGACCCTTCTGGCTGCCGTAACCCATAATATTAGTAATCATAAGTCCGTTTGCCCCATTGTTGTTAAGAATGTTCTTTAAGTCATCAAGTCTTTCTGGTCTGATAATTATTTCGAGCTTTTTCATAGTAACTGACACTCCTTCCGTTTAAGTGAATATTATATTAAAAGTTATAAAGCTGTCTGCTTGTAGTGTATACAGAAAAATCATAGTGTATGACACATATAAGTACTACTGCCTCAACTAAGATTGAAGCTGTTGTAGTGGCTGCACCAAACACAATAAAATGGATGAATACAGGTGCTGACAGAGCAAGCCACATAAGCTGATAGTTTCTTGTGGCTGCCGACTGGTTCTGTACATTGGAGTCCATAATAAGCGCTTCTGTAAAATAATAAGTGAAGTATATTGCAAATATAACAGTTATACCCATAGATATAGCACTCATTGTCTGTGCAGCATCCTGCCAGTCAACGAAATTAATAGCCTGTGCGATAACCGATGCAATAAGACCGATTACGGATACGACACCCGCTTTCTTAAAAAGTGAATTGCGGTTCATCATATGAACTGCACCAAGAATGATAAGAAGAAAGCCGATACAGTCGTTAGCTATATCAATCGTTATGTGTCCAAATGATATGTTGAATCTGAGTGAAACAAAAAAGATTCCAATCAGAATCAGAATAATATTTTTTTTGTTCATAATAATAGTGGTCTTTTGGACCGCTCCTTTCCATAAGATTAAAATATAAATATATTTGTTATTTTAGAATAATAATAAATATATATCAACTGTGATTGGGTGATTTTAGACAAATTTAATTATGTGTTTATGGGTCAGATGTTGAGATTAAAAATCGTCTGTGTTATTATTTCAGATACATTTTTTCGATTTTTGCATTGCAAAATAAGAAGGAGGTATATATGTTGGTGTGGAATAAACCACAGCTTGGTGACAGGGAATGGATAAGCAAATGTGTAGAGGAAGCCGGATATATGGGAAGTGATGCAGCATTTGCTAACATATATCTGTTACAATCTAAATATAATATTAGAGTGGCATTTTATAAGGACTGTCTTATAAGATACTACGAAGGGCATAACAGCAGGCATGGATACACATTTCCGCTTGGCGCAGGAAATATAGATAAGGCTCTTGAGGCTATAAAACAGGATGCCATAGATAACAACAGAAAACTTGAATTCTGCTTTATAACAGAGGAGCAGAAGGCTGTGCTTGAAGAGATGCTTGAGGGTGAGCTTGTATACAGCAGGGACGATGGCGACAGTGACTATATATACGGACAGCCGGAGCTTTCAACGCTTGCAGGAAGGGCTTATCATAAAAAGAAGAACCACGTGTCAAAGTTTAAGAGGACATATGAAGAACTGCGTTACAGTGAGATAGGCGCTGGCAATACTGAGGATGCCTTAATGGTTGAGGATATGTGGTATAATGAGCATAAAAATGATGAGGACAATTCGGTACTTATCGAGTATTCGGCTATCAGGGAGGCGCTGCTTAACTTTGATGAGTTGTCGTTATCGGGCGGTATAATATATGTTAATGATGTTCCGGTTGCTATGACGATAGCTTCTTATATAAGTAAAGATGTAGTTGATATCCATTTTGAAAAATGTATTGGCGAGTATGCATTTAACGGTGGATATGCAGCTATCAACCAGATGTTTGCACAGTCGCTTAAGGGATGTCCATATATTAACAGGGAAGAGGACATTAATATTGCCGGATTAAGGAAGGCAAAGGAGTCATACCACCCTAAAATAATGCTTAGAAAATACAGTGCAGTGGAGAGGAGTTTATAATGCTTTCAAAGGTACTATCAAAGAAATCATGTGCAGACTGCAGGTTCTGCTGTTCGTTCAGAAGGTGCAGCTTATGGGAAACACCGCTTTTCCCGAAAGAAGAATGTGAGAAGCTTTCACACGATAATGAATATAATGTAATATCGCAGTTCAGGATGCTTGATGACTGCGGTCAGATGAAGTTAGAGCATAAGTACAGGACAGAGGATGCCAATGAGGAGGCAGTGTGTGACTATCTCGATGTACACAAAGGCTGCATATTATCAGATGAGGACAAGCCTTTTGACTGTAAGATATGGCCTTTAAGAATTATGAGAAAGGATGAGAAGCTTGTCATAGCATTTACACCTACCTGTGCAGCACTTGGCACTACTCCGTCAGAGGATATGGTCAAGCTTGTAAAGGAAGGGATTGGCGATAAGATATATGAATATGCCAGCGAACATCCATTTATAATAAAGGATTATAAAGAAGGCTTTCCGGTTATTATGGAAAAATAATGATACCAGGGTCAAAAGGTCTAAAATCACATGAGATTGCTCATAAGTGGGAGAATGCTCTTTTGACCCCAACATCACGTTATAAGAATAAAACAGAATGTTAAGAAATATAAGATGCGTTGAAATATATAAGAGAAAATGTCGAAAAATAGTTAAGTCTTAAGTTATAAAAACCGATACTTAATTTAATGAGTGCAAAGAAAATGAATTATTAAAATGTTTATATAGCACAGAAAGGAGTGTCAGATATGTTAGTTTCAAGATATGCGGGTTATGGAGCTTATGATACAAAGAGTGTCAGTACTTATAATAATCCCGATAATGCTTCATCAATAGAGTCAGCAGACAGCCTTAATGCACAGGCAGCAGGGACTGATGTGGCGAATAATGACTCATATAGCGATGTCTTGTCTGCTAATCAGGCACCTAAACATTCAGACCCGGCTGATTTTACATTTGACTTTAAGAAAGAAAAGAAGTTTAATCTTGAGGGTGCAACCAGGGATTATGAAGATATTAATGTAGGAAAGGCGCTTTCTGATATGAAGAAGGATGCAGTTCTTGATAAGTATAAGTTCTTTGTTGATTCACCTAACTTAGGAACAGATAATGACGGTACAGTAAGAATAGTGAGAAGATAAAGTAATAGGATAACTAAAAATATCCGTTGGTTATATAAAGTGTGAGTTGCCTGAAAGCTCTATTTTCAGGCACTTTACAGATATCGGTATTAAAGTTTTTGAAGAAAAATGAAAAAAATTGAAAAAATTTCAAAAAAACACTTGCATTATTTCAAACCTTAGTATATAATTCATTTTGTTGTCACGGTGTGACACAACATTGGGCTTTCGCCAAGTGGTAAGGCACTGGATTCTGATTCCAGCATTTCGGGGGTTCGAATCCCTCAAGCCCAGCTGACCCTCGCTATTAAGCGAGGGATTTTTTTTGCATAGATATCAGATTATGTTGAAATATAGAAAGGAGCTACTCGATGATACAGTTAGGAAAGACTCAGTGTCTTAACATTGTTAAGAAAACAGATTTTGGTGTATATCTTGGAACAGAGGATGATAAGGTGTTACTTCCTAAGAAGCAGGTGCCAGAGGATGTAGAAGTAGGTGATGCGCTTACTGTGTTTGTATACAAGGACTCAAGTGACAGACTTATAGCCACTACAAATAAGCCTAAAATCCAGCTTGGTGGTCTTGCAAGACTTAAGGTATGTGAAGTGAGCAGCATAGGAGCATTTCTTGACTGGGGACTTGAGAAGAACATATTACTTCCTTATAAGGAACAGACAACACATGTTAATGAGGGTGATGAGTATCTTGTAGCTCTTTATATAGACAGAAGTAACAGACTTGCGGCTACTATGAAGGTCAGCAGGTATCTCACAACAACTGACAAGTATGTAAAGGAAAGTGCAGTAAGCGGAACTATTATCGGTATCAAGCCAGACCATGGAGTATATGTTGCCATAGATGATGCTTACTATGGTTTTATAACACGTAACGATATTTCAGACGATATGAAGATTGGTGATGTCGTTTACGGACGTGTCACAAAGGTAAGAGAAGATGGCAAGCTCACAATAAGCACGCACCAGAAGGCATATATCCAGATGGATGAAGACTCAGTAAAGGTATATGATGCAATAGTTAAGTGCGGCGGCAGCCTTGGCTTTAACGATAAAGCAGACCCTGAGATTATAAAGAAGCATTTTGATATGAGTAAAAATGCATTTAAGAGGGCAGTTGGAAGACTTCTTAAGCAGGGCAAGGTTGAGATAACAGAGAATTCTATCATAGCGAAGTAAAAATATATATCTTGAACAACCAGCGTAATTGTTATACAATTATTACTGGTTGTTTTTTTATACATCTGAATAATAATAAATGTGCAGTATATGCTGTATTGGTATCAGTAGATATCGGAACATATATTGCTAAGAATGGAGGATTATATGCAGAAAGTTATCAGTACAGACAAGGCACCTAGTGCAATCGGACCATATTCACAGGCAATCGAGGTTAATGGAATGGTGTATACATCAGGAGTTATCCCTGTAATCCCTGCAACAGGAGAAATAGTAGAAGGCGGCGTTGAGGCGCAGGCTAATCAGGCATTCCAGAATCTTAGCAATCTTGTTGAAGCTTCTGGTTCTAAGGTTGAGAATATCGTAAAGACAACAGTATTCATCAAGGAAATGAATGACTTTGGAAAGATTAACGAAATATATAAGAACTACTTCAAAGAACCATTCCCAGCACGTTCATGTGTAGAAGTTGCAAGACTTCCAAAGGACGTATTACTTGAAGTGGAAGCTATCGCATGGAAGTAAGAAAGCTTAACTGGTTTCTGCCGGTATTTCTTGCAGTTTATGTCATATTAAACATAGCCGCAGGTATATTTATAGGAATAGCACCAGAGCTTGGAATTGCACTTCCGGACTGGATTGTATATGTAATCAGTGAGGTTATGGCATTTATAATAGTACTTATATATATGCTGGTTATGAAGATTAATATCAGAAGAGATATGCAGTATAAGGTCATAGGCGGAAAGGATATTTTTATGTCATTGCTTACTGGCGTGCTTATTCTGCCTATGGTGCTGTTTCTTAATGCATTTACTATGCTTTTTTCTGATAATTATATACAGGAGTCGTCACAGGGACTTCTGGAATATCCATATATTGCACAGCTTATTCTGATTGCGGTCATACCACCTCTGGTTGAGGAGTTCATATTCAGGGGACTGTTTTTTGGAACTTACCGCAAATGTGGTGTCCTTAAGGCAGCACTTATGAGCGGACTTGTGTTTGGAATGTTTCATCTAAACATTAACCAGTTTGCGTACGCACTTGTGTCAGGCGTTATTTTTGCATATATGGCTGAAGCTACAGGCTCTATATGGTCATCAGTTATCGCACATTTTGTGGTAAACAGTTATTCTATAACAATAAATCAGATATTAAAGCTTTCAGGGCTATATAGTGCGGTTAATGATACTGCGACAGGTACGCAGGATGAGTTAACCAGCATTACGATGTCATCAAGGCTTGCAGGCATTTTTATGATGTTTGTTATCGGTGCTGTATTTATGCTGCTTGCAGTGCTTTGCATAAGAAATATGGCTAAGAGAAATGGAAGGCTTGAAGTTATAAGAGAGAGCTTTAGGATTGGACATAAGAAAGGTTCTTATAATAATTCCAGTTCAGAAGGTGCTTCTGGTAATGGCGAATTGCTATCGGCAGATAATATGTCAGGTGATGGTGAAGTGTTATCAGATACGGCGGCTCGTAGTAATCATGTTCTGACAGCACCGGCTGTTGCATCTGTTGCAGCCTGCCTTGTGTATATGATTATTATGGAAATGGCGTAATTACGGCTTTATATTATATTATGATATGAGGGTCAAAAGGTATTTTGCCCCTCATTTATGATTAATCAGACTGCTTTATAATAAGCACAATGATTAATAAAAAAAGGATGTTTCTACACAATTCCCAGAGTCAGATAAGTATCTGGCATAATAGACAGGAATATATGGAAACATCCTTTTTATTAAATAGATGTGGGGTCAAAAGTCCCCGCCTATAAGCAAGCTCATGTGGGTGAATGACCTTTTGTCCACGGTATCATTAAATGCTTATATCAATATTCTGTCCAAGATTAGGAGTGACAGAAGCCTCCATCATCTTAGTAAGGTCATCACCAGTTGTTTCTAATGCGTCAAGCGACTTCTTAAGAACAGCAACCTGTACATCATTGATAACACGTGATGAGCTAAGATTCATTGATAAATTAGCAACATCCATTATATCCATATAAAACCTCCTTGTAATCTATATGAAAATGTTTAATATAATCTGTTTCTTAATAAGATTGTAGCCTTTAATTGTAAAAAAATCAATAATATTATAAAGATACCAGGGTAAACCCACATGAGCTTGCTCATAGGTGGGTCTAGACCAAGATATTATAAGTCTTATAACTATGAATTGTGAAGCACAGGAGTAAAATTCTCAGGCAGAGTTTAATAAGAATATGATTATAGATTATAGGATAAAATTTTCGCTCCAAAAGAATATAATCATCATGCTGTGGGAATTATATTCTTATGAAGAAATGGATGTTTATAATAACCGGAACGCTGCTTATGGCAGTTGCTTATAAAACTATATATGACTCAGTGGGAATGGTTACAGGAGGCTTTTCGGGCATAAGCATAATAGTAAGACGGCTGACAGAATATTTAAAAGATTATTCATATGTAAAAATACAGGAAAGCAGTGTGCCTGATGGCATGCAGCAGGGAGGTGTGCATATTGTATACTATTTTATAAACAACATAATTCCGTCCGGCGGCGTACCAATATGGTTTACAAACATATCGCTTAATATTCCACTATTTATATGTGCCTATAAGGAGCGTGGAAAGGCATTTTTAAAGGATACACTGTTGGCAGATGCACTTCTTACGGTGTTTATGGCAGTGCTTCCAAAGACAGATATATCGGGAAGCGTGTATGCGTGGGCGGCACTCATAGGCGGACTATGTGCTGGAACTGGCATTGGAATGGTGTTAAGGGCGGAAAGCACGACAGGCGGCACAGATATGCTTGCAAGTATTCTTTATTACAGATATGGAAAATGGTCAATAGTAACTATTATGAATGTTATTGATGGAATGATAATAATAGCTGGTGTGTTTTTATTCGGAATAAAGGTAACTATATGGGCTGTTTTTGCCGTAATTATAACAACATTTGCTGCAAGATTTATTATAAAAAGGTCTTGAAAATGGCATAAATATGCATATTTTTGGTGATGTTAGTGAAGATTGCAGTCGTAATTTTGTGCAAAATATCTATGAAAGCCGGAATTATGGTAAAAGTGATAAAAAAGCACAGAATATATTTGGCTAATTACCATATAGCCAAGAAAAGCCTGTTAGTGTAAAATAATGAATATCAAAAGCGCGTATGCGTTCTTTTATATTTTAGGAGGAAAGTTTTCAATGGCAAGTTTATCACTTAAAAATGTTTGTAAAGTATATCCAAACGGATTCGTAGCTGTTAAGGATTTCAACCTTGAAATCGCAGATCAGGAATTCATCATTTTCGTAGGACCTTCAGGTTGTGGTAAGTCTACAACACTTCGTATGATTGCAGGTCTTGAGGAAATCAGCTCAGGAGAATTATGGATTGGGGACAAGCTCGTTAACGATGTAGAGCCTAAGGATAGAGATATCGCTATGGTATTCCAGAGTTATGCGTTATACCCACATATGTCAGTATATGACAACATGGCATTCGGTCTTAAGTTAAGAAAAGTACCAAAGGCTGAAATAGATAAGTCAGTTCATGAAGCTGCTAAGATTCTTGATATTGAGCACTTACTTGACCGTAAGCCAAAGGCTCTTTCAGGTGGTCAGAGACAGAGAGTTGCTATGGGACGTGCTATCGTTCGTAGCCCTAAGGTATTCCTTATGGATGAGCCTCTTTCAAACCTTGATGCTAAGTTAAGAGTTCAGATGCGTGTTGAGATTTCTAAGTTACATAAGAGATTACAGACAACTATCATCTACGTTACACATGACCAGACAGAGGCTATGACACTTGGTACAAGAATCGTAGTTCTTAAGGATGGTATCATCCAGCAGGTAGATACACCACAGAACCTTTACAATACACCTAACAACATTTTCGTTGCTGGTTTCATTGGTTCTCCACAGATGAACCTTGTTGATGCTGCAGTCAGCCAGGAAGGTTCACAGGCAGTTCTTAAGATGAGCGATGATGTTACTATCAAGCTTCCAGCAGATAAGAGCAAGAAGATTATTGATGGTGGATATGTTGGAAAGACAGTTGTAGTTGGTATCCGTCCAGAGGATATCAAGGATGACCCAGAATTCATCGCAGCTCATCCAGATACAAAGTTCACATCTACAATCAGAGTATACGAGTTACTTGGTTCAGAAGTTAACCTTCACTATGAAATAGGTGATGTTACATGTACAGCAAAGGTTGGTCCTAGAACAACAGCTCGTCCTGGTGATGAGGTTACATTTGCAATGGATATCGCAAGACTTCACGTATTCGATAAGGAAACAGAGAACGTAATTACTCACTAATTACAGTTTCTAAATTATAATGAATTTATAAAATTTAGAGGAAGTGTATAATTTCTATACATTTCCTCTTTTTTTTTTTGTCGTTTTGCTTTACAATATTATAGTAAGTGTCAAGTTATGATTAATCCAATCATAAAAAGGAATATAATGTTAATCTTAAGAAAAATATAATTGCTGACTTAAGAAATTATTTTTAGCATGTAGGTAGAGAATATAATTAAAATTAAGATAAGAATAGTTATAGGCTTTAGTATTGGATATAACTTTGAAAAATCGCAGGTATATGAATAGGAGTACGATATGATTTCAAATCAGATTTTACAGACAACTGTCGATGGATTAAAAGAAATATCACGCGTTGATTTATGTGTTATTGATGCAGAGGGTAAGGTTGTGGCAAAGACATTTGATAGTGTTGCCGAATGTACAGCCGATGCACTTGTATTTATAGATTCACCAGCAGATAGTCAGGTAGTCAACGGATACCAGTTCTTCAAAGTAGTTGAAGATGGCAATCTTGAATATATAATATTAGCAAAGGGAACAAGTGACGATGTATTTATGTTAGGAAAGCTTGCAGCATTCCAGATACAGAACCTTCTTGTTGCCTACAAGGAAAGATTTGATAAGGATAACTTTATTAAAAATCTTCTTCTTGATAATCTTTTAAGGGTTGATATGTATACAAGAGCAGAAAAGCTCCATATTGAAACAGATGTCAAGAGAGTTGTATACATAATAGAAACTAAGCACGAAAAGGATACAAATGCACTTGAAATAATAAGGACATTATTTGTCTCAAGACCAAGAGATTTCATAACAGCAGTTGACGAGAAGAGTATAATACTTGTCAGGGAGGTTAAGCCGGGTGAGACTTATGAAGACCTTGACAAGACAGCAGAGGTTGTTATAGATATGCTTAATACAGAGGCTATGAGTTCAGCACACATAGCTTATGGTACTATTGTCAATGATATAAGAGAAGTATCAAGGTCATATAAGGAGGCTAATATGGCGCTTGATGTAGGCAAGATATTCTACAGTGATAAGAATGTTGTTGCTTACAACAGACTTGGCATAGGCAGACTTATATACCAGCTTCCACTTCCTTTATGTCAGATGTTTATCAGGGAAATATTTGACGGCAAGTCGCCTGACGACCTTGATGAGGAAACATTATCAACAATTAACAAGTTTTTTGATAACAGTCTGAATGTTTCGGAGACATCTAGACAGTTATATATCCATAGAAACACCCTTGTATACAGACTTGATAAGCTTCAGAAGACTACAGGTCTTGACTTAAGGGTATTTGATGATGCAATCACATTTAAGATTGCACTTATGGTTGTTAAGTATATGAAGTATATGGAAAGCAAGGATACATATTAATATGTGCAGCAGGCGGTTTTAGCCAGCATTAATCGTGGTCGTTATAATATCAGAATTTAGTTATATGTACAGTTTGGAGGAATATATACAATGATAATTATGGAAGATGTTACGAAAACGTATGCATCTGGTTCAGATGTTCCTGCACTGAATGGGATTAATCTTCACATTCAGGAAGGCGAGTTCGTATTCATAGTAGGTAAGAGTGGTTCCGGTAAGTCGACACTTATCAAGCTTCTTCTTAAGGAACTTGACCCTACATCAGGTAAAATATATGTAAACAAGAAGTACCTTAATAAGCTTACAAGAAAGAAGCTTCCTTACTTAAGAAGAGATATAGGTGTTGTATTTCAGGATTTCCGTCTTTTACCAGATAGAAATATTTATGAGAATATAGCATTTGCACAGAAGGTCGTAGAAGCGCCAACTAAGAAGATTAAGAGTAATGTTCTTAAAATGCTTTCAATGGTCAACCTTCTTGACAAGTATAAGTCTTATCCTAATGAGTTATCAGGTGGTGAGCAGCAGAGAGTGGCTATCGCAAGAGCTCTCATAAACAGACCATCTATACTTTTATGTGATGAGCCTACAGGTAACCTTGATCCAACTAACTCTAATGAGATTATGAAAATTCTTGATGCTGTTAATAAGCAGGGAACTACAGTACTTGTAGTTACCCACAATATGGAAATCGTTCAGCAGATGAAAAAGAGAACGATTACAATGAGTCAGGGCAAGATTATAAGTGATTTGGAAAAGGGTGGTTATTTCTATGAAGATTAGATCGTTATTTTATCATATTAAAGACGGATTAAAGAACATCTATCGTAATAGACTGTTCTCTCTTGCGTCAATAGCAACTATAGCGGCATGTATATTCCTTTTTGGATTATTCTATTCGCTTGTAACAAACTTTCAGTATATGATACATAAGGCTGAGAATGAAGTCTGTGTCACAGTATTCTTTGACCAGGACCTTACAGATGCTGATATTAAGAAGCTTGGAGATACGATAAGCCAGAGAAATGAGGTTTCACGTATACACTATACTTCAGCAGATGAGGCGTGGGAGAATTATAAGGCTGAATATTTCAAGGATTATCCACAGCTTGCAGAAGGCTTCAAGGATGATAATCCTCTTGCTAATTCATCATCTTATGAGATATATCTCAATGATGCTTCAAGTCAGGCTACTCTTGTTACATACCTTGAAAATCTTGACGGTATAAGACAGGTAAACAGGTCAGAGGCAACAGCAAGCGGACTTGCAAGTGCAGCACGACTTGTCAGCTATGTAGCAATAGCTATTATCGTTATACTTCTTGCAGTATCTATATTCCTTATCACTAATACTATCGTAATAGGTATTACTGTGCGTAAGGAAGAGATATCAATTATGAAATATATCGGTGCTACGGATGCGTTCGTTGATGCGCCATTCTTCGTAGAAGGTATTACTATTGGTATTATAGGTTCTATTATACCTCTGGTTATCCTTAGATTTATCTACGAAAATGTTATTAACTATGTTATGAATAAGTTTTCAATACTTCAGAATATTCTTGCATTTATGCCGGTAAATGATGTATTCAGGATACTGGTTCCTGTAGGAATTCTTCTCGGTATTGGTATTGGTATATTAGGAAGTTTCTTCGCTGTAAGAAAGCATGCTAATGTATAATAAATAATGTTAAAGACAACTAAAGAGTTGTGGTTTTTAGCATATTTGCAGGGTATAGGATCGTTGCGAAGGGAAAGCTTTGGCAGCGGTCCTGTTTTATAAGAGTTATCTTATAAACATATGGCTTTATGGAGGAATTGTATGAGGAGAGCATTAGTGAAAAGAGTTGTTACCCTGTTACTGCTTCTGACAATGGTCGTACCATATTGTTTTGTCACATATAATGATGTATATGGTGACAGCAAACAAAATCTTAGCGATGCTAACAATAAGAAAAGTGACCTTCAGAGTGAATATGATAAGACACAGAAGAAGCTTGATGAGCTTAAGTCACAGAGTGATGATGTGGAAACATATCTTGCACAGTTGGATTCACAGATGTCAACAGTTAATAGGTCGTTGAATGAAGTAAGTGGTCAGATAGAGCAGATAGAAACAGAGATAACTGAAACAGAAGAAAAGCTTGCCGAAGCAGAAGATGATGTTGATGAACAGTATGATGCAATGAAGCTTCGAATACAGTATATGTATGAACATAATGATGAGACATATTTTGCACTGCTGCTCAACTCTGAGAGTATGGGTGATATGCTTAATAAAGCAGAGTATATTACAAAGATTTCTGATTATGACAGGAAAATGCTTGAAAAGTTCAATGATACAGTGAACTTTATAACAGATGCAAAGATAAAGCTTGAACAAGACAGGGAAACTCTGGTTGCAAAGCAGGATGAACTCCAGGATAAGAAGTCTTCGCTTGAACTTCTTGAGGAAACCAAGCAGAACGAGATGGCGGCGCTTAAGAAGAATACGCAGCAGCAGAAGGATTATCAGGAGAAAATTGAGGCTGATATGAAAGCCCAGGATAATCTGATTGCAAGTATAGAGGCACAGATAAGGGCAGAAGAGGCTGCTGCAAATGCTTCAAAGAACAACAGCAGCAGTAATAGCAATAATAACAGTGGTAATAATAGTAATAGTAATAGCGGCAGCACAAGTTATGACGGCGGAGCTTTTAAGTGGCCTACAGTGTCAACAAGAATAACATCACCATATGGAGATACAGAAGGAAGGACATCTCCACACCAGGGTATTGATATCGGTGCTGTTGTAAGAGGTGTGTCAGGTGACCCTATATATGCGGCGGCTGATGGAAAGGTTGTTATATCACAGTTCAGCTCATCGGCAGGTAACTATATTATGATATATCATGGTAATGGATTGTATACAAGATATCTTCATGCATCCTCACTTCTTGTAAGTGTTGGAACATATGTAACCAAGGGACAGACAATAGCGCTTATGGGAACAACTGGTAATTCTGACGGTGTACATCTTCACTTTGATGTAAGACTGAATGGTTCGGTTGTTAATCCTTGGAATTATCTGAGTAAGTAGGTGCTTTGCAGCTGATATAGAATGTAAAGGATATTAGAAAATATATAAAAGCCGCGGGAGAAGTGTAGTGCCTGCGGCTTTTATAATATATGTCATAATTTTTTCACATATTGGAATTAATATAATGAGGGTGGTTTATAATAATGAAATTATGGAATATTTTAAATTGGATTATTATAAATGGGCAATTAAAGATAAATGCACAAAAATAATTTATTTTTGTTTATGCCGCAGAAAAATTTAGACAGATAACAAAAAATATCTTAGTAACATGGACAAAATTATAAAATGTTTTAAATAATTCTTAATGCGACAGACCTACATGATTTAAGCTTTGATATATGAAAAAATAATCGTAGAAATGGAGAGAATTATGGATAACGATAACAGGGAAGAAAGTGGATTATCCACAAGTGATGGAATTAGTGGAGTTCAGAATAATAACCAGAATATAAGAGCTGACTGGCATCACTACGAAGAAAATGTGAATAATCAGGATGGCAGTAATCAGACTGGAAGAGGACAGTATGACCAGCAGATTGCGGACATTGTGGATGAGCATAATAAAGAGAGAAAATATGGTTCAAGGTTTTACAGAAAAGGACTTCTTACAGGAATAATAGCAACATTTTCAGCTATGGTGCTGATTGTTTTATCGGTTGCTGACGTGTGTCTTAAAAAGGGATATCTTCATATAGGCATCAATGGCGATGTGTATATACAGTCGGATGCCGTAACAGATGAAAGCGGTATAGGAAGTGAAGTGGAGGCTAAGCTTAATGCGATAGATTCGGTGCTTGACTCATTTTACTTTGAAGAGGTTGACGATGAGAAGGCTAAAGACAGCATATATAAAGCATATCTTAGCTCATATGGTGATAAATATACTGTATATTATACAGCAGACGAATATAAGAAGCTTACGGAAACTACAAATGGAACTTTTTCCGGAATAGGTGCAGTGTGTCAGATTAGTAGTGAAGGTGGAATTCTTCTTGTGGATGTATATGAAAGCGGTGCAGGTTATAAGGCAGGTCTTAGAAGCGGTGACAGAATTATACAGGTAGATGGAACAGATGTTACAGATATGGACCTTTCGTCAGCAGTTGCGCTTGTAAAGGGCGAGAAAGGCACACAGGTTGGACTTAAGATTGTAAGAGATGGTGCGACCTCTGATTATACAGTTGTCAGGGATGAAATTGAGGTGCAGACTGTAAATTATGCTATCACAGAGGATAACATAGGTTATATATCAGTTTCACAGTTTGAAAATGTTACAGCAAAGCAGTTTAAGGCAGCTATAGAAGACCTTAAGAGTGAAGGTGCTAAAGGAATAATCATCGATATAAGAAATAATCCGGGTGGACTTTTAACAACCGTTATCAGTATGCTTAAAGACATACTTCCAAATGGACTTATTGTATACACAGAAGATAAGGACGGCAACAGAAAAGAGTACAGCGACAATGATAATGAGGAGCTTGATATGCCTCTGGCTGTTCTTGTCAATGGAAACAGTGCAAGTGCTTCTGAAATATTTGCAGGAGCAATACAGGATTACGGCAAAGGTGTTATTGTTGGAACTCAGACTTTCGGCAAGGGCATAGTCCAGACGGTAAAGCCGCTCACAGATGGAAGTGCAATCAAGTTCACAATAGCCAAGTATTTCACACCAAAGGGACAGGATATACATGGAAAAGGCGTTACTCCTGACGTGGTTGTTGAGTACGACAAGGATGCCGATGAGGATACACAGATTAGTGCAGCACTGGAGAGTGTGAGAGCGCAGATTAACCAATAAAGATTATAAAGCTTATAAAGCTTGTTATTATATAAACTATAAATGAGCAAATTAAAAATATTGCATAATTATGTCCGTGTCAGAAAAACAAATTTTTCACAATCTATTGAAATGTATCTGTGACACAGACAAACGCAAATTATTTTGTGTATTTTTTGTATTTGCTCATTTATAGATATAAGCTTGAATGGTATGTTAATAGATAAAGAAGTATATTATATATTTTATTACTTGAAGACCAGAGGAGGTGTTAGGTATGTTTTCAGAAGCATTAAGAATACTCAACCATAACACGGCGGTACTGATGGTTGATGAGTACAGGAAGAAGTATCAGGAGATGGAGAAAAATCTCAAGAAGGAAATGAAAGAAAAAATGCAGGAAATGCAGAATAATCTGAATAAGGAAATGCAGGAACAACAAAAAATACTTGACGACAAGGACAGACAAATTAACAGTCAGGAGGAGCAACATAAAAAAGACCTTGAAAGAATAGCTGAACTTGAAGCCATGTTAAAGGAAAGCAGGGAAAGTAAGGAAAGCAACGGTCAGGGATAGCATTATAACAATACAGGTGTGGCGCAAATACAAGTATGAAAGCTACGAGATATTAGATAGTTATTGTTATAGTGATACAGGTGAGGTGTAAGCGCCAGTCTTGAATTAAGTAAGCGGATAGATGTATATAGTCGGTGGTGACTTTATACACTATCCGCTTATTCTATTTTAAATAATTTAGGCAGGAATACTTATAAGTCTTGATGTCGTTACAGACGATGGAAAGTGAATATAATATTTATTGACTTTTTTTAGGTTAAATAGGTTTTAAACCTTACCACTCCTACCTCTCCAAAAGTAAAGTTTAGAATTGATAAATATAGTTAAAGCAGAATGAATAAAATAAGAACAAATGTTCTAATTCATGTAGACAAACTCAATTCTTTGTAGTAGAATTAATGTAGAAATAATAATTTTTATGCATTATATTGTTGCATATGTTAATCAGATACAAGCTCATTATAGGTGATGTTTTTTTCAGGAAGATTGGGAATACTTGATTTAGAATATATTTATTAGGTTACGTTTTTTGCTTATTTACGACAGATTTAAGAAGGGAGAATTGTTATGGAATTTAGGTTACACGCTCCTTATGAGCCGACAGGGGACCAGCCAAGGGCTATTGAAGAACTTGTGCAGGGATTTGAAGAGGGCAATCAGTTTGAAACACTTGTCGGTGTTACAGGTTCTGGTAAGACATTTACTATGGCGAACATCATACAGCATGTGCAGAAGCCGACACTCATTATCAGTCATAATAAGACACTGGCAGCACAGTTATATAGTGAGATGAAGGAGTTCTTTCCAGAAAATGCGGTTGAGTATTTTGTTTCCTATTACGATTATTATCAGCCTGAGGCGTATGTTCCACAGAGTGATACTTATATAGCAAAGGACTCTTCGATTAATGATGAGATAGATAAGTTAAGACATTCGGCAACAGCGGCGCTGTCAGAGAGAGATGATGTTATTATAGTAGCATCAGTTTCGTGTATATATGGTCTGGGTGCGCCTATTGATTATAAGAATATGGTTATCTCGCTTCGTCCGGGTATGGAGAAAGACAGGGATGAGATGATAAGAAAGCTTATCGACATACAGTATATGCGTAATGACCAGGACTTTAAGCGAGGTACTTTCAGAGTAAGGGGAGATGTTGTTGAGATATATCCATCGGCATCGAGTGGTGATGCAGTCAGAGTGGAGTTCTTTGGTGATGAGATAGACAGGATAAGTGAAATAGACTCACTTACTGGAGAAGTTAAGTGTAACCTTGACCATGTTGCTATATTTCCTAATTCGCACTATGTTGTAGAGAAAGAGAAGATGAACAAAGCGATTGAGAATATAAAGGAAGAACTTGCGGAGAGGATAAAGTATTTTAAGAGCGAGGATAAGCTTCTTGAGGCGCAGAGAATAGAGGAGAGAACTAACTTTGATATAGAGATGATGCAGGAAACAGGCTTCTGTTCGGGCATTGAGAATTATTCAAGACATTTGGCAGGGCTTCCGGCAGGGTGTCCGCCGTATACACTTATGGACTATTTTCCAGATGATTTTATGATAATTGTTGATGAGTCGCACATTACTATTCCACAGATAAGGGGAATGTATGCAGGTGACCAGGCAAGAAAGACGACACTTGTCGATTATGGTTTCAGACTTCCTTCTGCAAAGGATAACAGACCTCTTAACTTTCAGGAGTTTGAGAGTAAGATATCACAGATGCTTTTTGTGTCTGCTACTCCTAGTAAGTATGAGGAAGAGCATGAGCTTATGAGGGCAGAACAGATTATAAGACCTACAGGACTTCTTGACCCGGAAATATCGGTAAGACCAATCGAAGGTCAGATAGATGACCTTATAAGTGAGATTAACAAGGAAGTTGAGAAGAAGAATAAAATACTTGTTACAACACTTACAAAGCGTATGGCGGAAGACCTTACAGATTATCTTAAGGAGGTCGGCATAAGGGTAAAGTATCTGCATGCGGATATTGATACACTAGAAAGACAGAAGATTATAAGGGATATGCGACTTGACGGTTTTGATGTGCTTGTTGGTATTAATCTGCTCAGAGAGGGACTGGATATTCCAGAGATAAGTCTTGTTGCTATTCTTGATGCTGATAAAGAGGGCTTCTTAAGAACGGAAACTTCGCTTATCCAGACGATAGGAAGAGCAGCCAGAAATGCAGAAGGACACGTTATTATGTATGCAGATACAATAACAGAGTCCATGGAAAAGGCTATATCTGAAACTGAAAGACGTAGAAAGATACAGCAGGAGTACAATGAAGCACACGGAATAACACCTCAGACTATAAAGAAAGCGGTAAGGGACCTTATAAGCATATCAAAGGCAGCAGATGCAGACAGCTCTAATGGAAAGCTTGATGTGGATTATGAGTCTATGAGCATTAAAGACCTTGAAAAAGTCAAAAAGCAGATTGAAAAGAATATGCGTAAGGCTGCGGCAGAACTTGACTTTGAGCAGGCGGCTATGCTTCGAGATAAGATGATTGAGATTAATAAGTATATTTATGAGGATAAGAAGTCTGGCAAGTGATAAGAGGATATATTTTACAGTTTTTTAAATAATCGTTTTTGTTTGTGGTTGACATACATTTCAATAGATTAGGAAAAATATATCTTCATAACAGGAACATAATTGTACAATATTTTAAATTTGCTCATTTATAGCTTGATATCAATTAAGCCAGATTAAGCTACGAGTTCAAAAGCAATGTTATGCAGTCAGTAATGGCAGGCAGATATTATCATTATGGTATTATATGATGTAGGTGTCAAATGTATAAAAGCATTTGCTGCTTACAGAAAAAGTCTTTTTAATTGAGGCGGTTAAGGATTAAGAAAGAAGAAATAACGGAGAAAAAAATGGAAAAAGGCGATTACAGGAATTATATAAGAATAAGAGGTGCAAGTGAGCACAATCTTAAAAATATTGATGTAGATATACCAAGGGACAGCCTTGTTGTACTTACAGGTCTGTCAGGTTCAGGTAAGTCAAGTCTTGCATTTGATACTATATATGCAGAAGGTCAGAGAAGATATATGGAGTCGTTATCTTCATATGCAAGGCAGTTTTTAGGACAGATGGAAAAGCCGGCGGTAGAGAGCATAGAAGGACTTTCACCAGCTATTTCCATAGACCAGAAGTCAACTAACAGAAATCCACGTTCAACAGTTGGAACTGTCACAGAGATATATGATTATTTCAGATTATTATATGCAAGAATAGGTACACCACATTGTCCTAAGTGTGGCAAAGTAATCAACAAGCAGACTGTAGACCAGATGGTTGATACTATTATGGAGCTTCCAGAAAGAACAAAGATACAGATATTAGCTCCAGTTGTAAGAGGAAGAAAAGGTGAACATAAGAAGCTTTTTGAACAGGCTAAAAAGAGTGGTTATGTAAGAGTTATTGCTGATGGCAATATGTATGAACTTACAGATGAGATAAATATTGATAAGAACAAGAAGCATAATATAGAGATAGTCATTGACCGTCTTGTAGTTAAAGAAGGCATTAACAAAAGACTTACAGACTCTATAGAAACAGCACTTAAGCTTGCAGAGGGACTTATGACAGTTGATGTTATAGACGGTGAGCCGATTAACTTTTCACAGAGCTTTTCGTGTCCGGATTGTGGCATAAGCATAGATGAGATAGAGCCAAGAAGCTTTTCGTTCAACAATCCATTTGGTGCGTGTCCTGACTGCTACGGACTTGGCTATACAATGAATTTTGATGCAGAGCTTCTTATACCAGATGATTCATTAAGCATCGATGATGGAGCGATAGTTGGTATGGGATGGCAGTCTGTAAAGGATGAGGGCAGCTTTTCAAGGGCTATTATGAGCGCACTTGCAAAGGAATATAACTTCAGTTTATCAACACCATTTAAGGATTATCCAGATGATATTAAGGACATAATTATAAATGGTACAAAGGGCAGGAGTGTTAAAGTGCATTACAAAGGCCAGAGAGGCGTTGGAGAATATGATATAGCATTTGAAGGTCTTATCCATAATATGGAGAAAAGATACAGGGAAACTTACTCAGACAGTGCAAAGCAGCAGTATGAGGAATTCATGCGCATAAGACCTTGTAAATCCTGCCACGGACACAGATTAAAGCCATCATCTCTTGCTGTTACGATAGCAGATAAGAATATATATCAGATTACAGATATGTCTATTGTTAAGTTAAAGAAGTTTTTAGATGAGCTTGAGCTTACAGACAGACAGAAGTTTATCGGTGCAGAGATACTTAAGGAGATTAAGGCAAGAATACAGTTCCTTATGGATGTAGGACTTGATTATCTTTCATTATCAAGAGCTACAGGTACGCTTTCAGGTGGGGAGGCACAGAGAATAAGACTTGCGACACAGATAGGTTCAGGACTTGTTGGTGTGGCTTATATACTTGATGAGCCAAGTATCGGACTTCATCAGAGGGATAATGATAAGCTGCTAGGAACACTTATACATTTGCGTGACCTTGGCAACTCAGTCATAGTAGTTGAGCATGACGAAGATACTATGCGTGCCGCAGATTATATTGTGGATATAGGACCGGGTGCAGGACGTAATGGTGGAGAAGTCGTTGCGACAGGAACAGCGGCTGATATTATGGCATGCAAGGATTCACTTACAGGTGCATATCTTAGCGGAAGAATCAAGATTCCGGTGCCGGCGAAGAGAAGAAAGCCAACAGGCTGGATAACTGTTAAGGGTGCAAGGGAGAATAATCTTAAAAATATTGATGTTGATATACCACTTGGAGTATTTACATGTGTAACAGGTGTATCAGGTTCAGGAAAAAGTTCCCTTGTGAATGAAATTCTGTACAAGCACCTTGCTAAGTCTTTAAACCGTGCAAGATGTATCGCTGGTGACCATGATGATATTATAGGAATCGAGCAGCTTGATAAGGTTATAGATATTGACCAGTCGCCAATAGGAAGAACTCCACGTTCTAATCCTGCGACATATACTGGCGTATTTGATATGATAAGGGATCTTTTTGCTTCAACAACAGATGCTAAGGAAAGAGGTTATAACAAAGGACGTTTCAGCTTTAATGTAAAGGGAGGACGTTGTGAGGCTTGTTCCGGAGATGGTATTATCAAGATAGAGATGCATTTCCTGCCGGATGTATATGTGCCTTGTGAAGTGTGTGACGGAAAGCGTTATAACAGGGAAACGCTTGAAGTTAAGTATAAGGGAAAGAGCATATATGACGTACTTGATATGACAGTTGAGGATGCAGTTGATTTCTTTGAAAATGTGCCATCAGTCAGAAGAAAAATAGAAACTCTTAATGACGTTGGACTTTCATACATTAAGTTAGGACAGCCATCTACAGAGCTTTCAGGTGGAGAGGCACAGAGAATAAAGCTTGCTACAGAGCTTTCAAAAAGAAGTACAGGAAAGACTATATACATTCTTGATGAGCCTACAACAGGACTTCATTTTGCGGATGTCCACAAGCTTGTTGATATACTTCATAAGCTTGCAGAGGGCGGTAACACTGTTGTTGTTATTGAGCATAATCTTGATGTTATCAAAACAGCAGATTATATTATAGATATGGGACCAGAAGGCGGCGACAGAGGTGGTACAGTTATTGCAAAGGGTACACCGGAAGAGGTTGCCAAGGTTAAGAAGTCTTATACGGGACAATATGTTAAGAAGTATTTATAAGAATATATAAACATATATTAAGTTTATACAAGTATATTAGCGTATCGCAGTATATTTGGTTTATATGAGTATATTGGTGTATCGCAGTATATTGATTTTATACAAGTATATTGGTGTATCGCAGTATATTGAATTTATATGAGTATATTAGGTTTATGCACTTTGCTGATAAGAATATTTTATGGAATTATAAATGTATAATTAATAGCGATTATACAAGGCTTTAGACATTGTATAGCTTCGTCAAGGTTACAAGGATATATGTTACTACGACCTATGTTAGTATATAAGAGTTGAAAAGTAACAGAATTTCAAGCGTTTTAATTTATTTGTGTATCTGTAGATGATAATAATTTTAAATGTACAAACCTGAAATTAAAAGTGTTTGTCAGTGTCATAAATTATAAATATACACCTATTATAGTTATTTTAAACAATATAAAGTGAAAAATAAGACATTTAATTACTAGGAGAAAAAAATGGTATCAGGCATTATATTTGATATGGATGGTGTTCTTATAGATTCAGAAAGGCAGTCTAATGAAGGCTGGCTCTGGGCAGCAGAGCAGCTTGGAGTTGATATGCCAATGTGGCTTATAGACAGCTTCAAGGGTGCTCCGGCAGAGCTCTGCTGTAAGTTCTTTGATGATTATTACAAAGGAGCAATCGACTATTGGGAAGCTAAGGAGCTTAGAACGCAGCATGTATACAAGATAAGGGAAACAGAAGGTATTCCTTTTAAAAAAGGTGTAAAGGAAGTATTTGAATATATAAGAAATAATGGATTAAAGTGTGCAGTTGCTACATCGACAAGGCGCGAAAGTGCGGAGAAAACACTTCATAAAATAGGAGTGTGGGATTATCTTGATGCGGTTGTATATGGAGATGAAGTCGAACATGGAAAGCCAGAACCAGATATATTCCTTCGGGCGGCTAAGGCAATAGGTATAAGTCCGTCAGAGGCAGTAGTAGTTGAGGACAGCATTAATGGTATTAAGGCTGGATATGCGGCAGATATGAGAGTTGTCCATATTCCTGATACAATAGCAATAGATGATGATATCAGGAAGCTTACATATATGGTATGTGCTGACCTTAATGGACTTATTGATGTTGTGGAAAGTATTAACAAACCAGTTATTAACAGGAAAAATGTTATCAATGCATTTGCAGAGTATGTAAGAAATTACGATCCATCAGACGAAAAGATAAAGCTTAAAATAGATCATACCTACAGAGTAGCAGGACTGTGTCAGAGTATTGCAAAGTCGCTTAACTTAAGTGAAGCCGATGTAGATATTGCATGGCTTCTGGGAATGTTACACGACATTGGAAGATTTGAACAGATAAGACGATTTGGCACATTTAGCGATGCAGACTCTGTAGACCATGCAGAATTTGGTGCAGACCTGTTATTTAAGGAAGGACTTATAAGGAAGTTTGCAGAAGGGTATTATGAGAAATGTGAACTTGTGGGTGCTGGAAATGAAGAAGCTGGACAGGCATACAGCAGGCAGAAAGATTGTCAGAAAGATTGCAAGGAAGGCAAGTTAAATAGTGAGCAGGTAAAATGTAATGAAGGCAAGTTGGCAGGACTTCTTGAACTTGCTATAAGACAGCATAACAAGTATCGTGTTAAAGAAGGATTAACCGAAAGACAGCTTATGTTCTGTAATATTCTTCGTGATGCGGATAAGGTTGATATATTTAAGGTAAATGCGGAAGTTCCTATGGAGATTATATACGATATAACTACAGAGGAACTAAAGAATGGAATCATAACCAAAGAGGTACTTGAGAGTTTTTACAGGAAAGAAACAGTACTTAAAAGTTTAAGAAAGAGTGCTGTTGACCATATAGTAGGACATATTTCGCTGCTTTTTGAGCTTGTATATCCGGAAAGCTACAGACAGGCAAAAGAACAGGGGTACGTGTATAAACTGCTTGACTTTAAGTCAGATGTTCCAGAGGTCGATGTGGAATTTGGCAGGATGAGAGAATATTTGGATGAGTTTCTTAAGAATGTGTGAGATTTAGTGAAGATGGTTTTCTTGATATGACAGAAATCATGGGAATTTTTATTACATTTCGGTGTTAGGTGAAAAATGAGTTTAAAAATATTATTGTGCAGGCACAAGCATTTTTGATTTTCAGCTTCTGGCATCAAGTATTTAAAATATTAAAATAAAGATTGAAGAATATGCTTGTCTTTATATCGCTTGTTTACTATAATAAATGTATATATGAGTTGTAGATGTGTTATATATACTGATATATACTTTAAAAGCAATAGAAAGAAATATAAGACAATAAAAGCTGTAAATTGATATAAAAAATTGTTATGTAAAATATCTAATTAATATATGTGTGTTATATGTATATATTATATATATATTATATATATATATATTATATATATATGTTATATATGGGTATGCTATATATGTATATGTTATATATATGCATATTGTGTCTGGATATTTTTTATGATTGGCTGATTAAAGTATAGAAATGCATATAAAATATATCTTCAACGCAAACTTATGATTAGGAAAGGGACAATATGAATCAGGAAAAGGTTATAGTTATTGACTTTGGCGGACAGTACAATCAGTTAGTTGCACGTCGTGTCCGTGAATGTAACGTATATTGTGAGATATATTCTTACAAAACACCTCTTGAGCAGATTAAGGCGATGAACCCTAAGGGAATTATCCTTACAGGTGGTCCAAATAGCTGCTATGAAGAAGGTGCACCTACTTGTACTAAAGAGCTTTTTGAACTTGGTGTTCCAGTGCTTGGATTATGTTATGGTGCTCAGCTTATGCAGCACGTTCTTGGCGGCAAGGTTGAGAAAGCTCCAGTAAGAGAGTATGGAAAGACAGAGACATTTGTTGATAAGAGCAGTGCTTTATTTGGAGATGTTTCAGAAAAGACTATTGTGTGGATGAGCCATTTTGACTACATTTCACAGGTTGCTCCAGGATTTAAGATAATTGCACATACAGCAGACTGTCCAGTGGCAGCAGCAGAGTGTGCAGAAAAGAACCTCTATGCAATCCAGTTCCATCCAGAAGTTCTTCACACACAGGAAGGTACTAAGATGCTTCACAACTTTGTGCGTGGAGTATGTGGATGTGCTGGAACCTGGAAAATGGATGCATTTGTAGAGAATACTATTAAGGAAATACGCGAAAAGGTTGGCGATGGTAAGGTATTACTTGCACTTTCTGGTGGAGTTGATTCATCAGTGGCTGCAGGTCTTCTTTCAAGAGCTATTGGAAAGCAGCTTACATGCGTATTCGTAGACCATGGTCTTCTTCGTAAGAACGAGGGTGATGAGGTTGAAAGTGTATTCGGTCCAGAAGGACAGTTTGACCTTAACTTTATAAGGGTAAATGCACAGGAAAGATATTACTCTAAGCTTGCAGGTGTTACTGAACCAGAAGCTAAGAGAAAGATAATCGGTGAAGAGTTCATCCGTGTGTTTGAGGAAGAAGCCAAGAAGATTGGTGCAGTTGACTTCCTTGCACAGGGAACTATATATCCAGACGTTGTAGAGAGTGGACTTGGCGGTGAATCAGCGGTAATCAAGTCACATCACAATGTAGGTGGTCTTCCAGATTTCGTTGATTTCAAGGAGATTATTGAGCCACTCCGCGACTTATTCAAGGATGAAGTACGTAAGGCTGGTCTTGAACTTGGCATACCAGAACATCTTGTGTTCCGTCAGCCATTCCCAGGTCCAGGACTTGGAATAAGAATTATCGGCGAAGTAACAGGCGACAAGGTTCGTATCGTACAGGATGCCGATTATATCTACCGTGAAGAAGTAGATAAGGCAGTAGAAGCCTACAAAAAAGAAAATGGCAAGGCACCAGCCTGGATGCCAAACCAGTACTTTGCAGCCCTCACTAATATGCGTTCAGTTGGTGTTATGGGTGATGAAAGAACTTATGACTACGCAGTTGCACTTCGTGCAGTCAATACAATTGACTTTATGACAGCGGAAAGTGCCGAGATACCATTTGAGGTACTCCAGACAGTTATGAGCAGAATTATAAATGAGGTGCGTGGGGTTAATAGGGTATTCTATGACCTGACTAGTAAGCCACCGGGAACGATTGAGTTTGAGTAACTTTCAAATTCGTGGGAAGTCAGTATTTAAGCGACTTCCCACGCTTTTTATTGTTAAAATGACACCCAAATGACATACATTTTTTAAAATACAACGTTTAAAGGTATTTAAAGGGCAATCCACGACTTGCAAAACAGCATACATATCTGCTGTCAATTTCATAGTATCCATCTTTCATCATAACAACGAAAGCTTCATCGGCTTGAAGATTTTTTGACACCAATTCATTAAATCTTATACGGTTAATAATTGTCTTTTCTTTCTTATCACAATCCCATAGAACAATATCATCATTTTCGTATGTATGATAATTAGGAAGTACCTTTTGTATCTCACCAAGAAGACTGAGCACCTGATCTTCGGCCGTCTTATTCTGTGTTATTCCTGTAGCACGGACTTCCTGAAGACCGAAAGCTATCTGTTTTCCTTTATCTGGATAAAGATGTGCGTATGTCTTCCAGGTTGTCTGCACATTCTTATGTCCTAATCTCTCTGATATCATCAGAATATTAAAGCCCATTTCGATAAGAAGTGATACATGCGAGTGTCTTAGGTCATGTACTCTTATAGGTTCAAGACCTGCCATGTTGGCCAACCTTTTTATTTCATAGAGAAGAAATGACTTTGTGAACATAAATAATCTATCGTGTGGCTGCAGTCCATAGAGCTTGGACATATATTCTTGTACTTCGTCGTATAAGAATTGAGGTATAGGAACTTGTCTTATACTTGATTCATTCTTAGGCTCTTTGATTATATATTCACCATTAAGCACAACAAAGTTCTTATCTATATTAAGTTTTAAGTCATTATGGAAATCGGCAGGAGTGAGTGCAAGAAGTTCTCCTTCTCTTATGCCGGTCCAGAATAGTATGTCAAATGCTACTTTTGCACCAGATTTATCTGCATAGCTGATAAACTGCTCATACTGATCCAGTGTCCATATCTGCATAGCATCAGCCTCACCTTTTCCCATGCTGCCAGCACGTTCGCAAGGATTGTATGATAGCTTATAATAGCGTACGGCATAGTTCATAATTGCATTAAGCTCATTATTAAGTGATTTAAGATAGGTTGGGGCGTATCCTTTGCCAGGATATAAATCATTGCCTTGTTTCTGTATGGCTGTCTGCCAATTAAGGACATCAAGTTCATCAATAGTGTTGATGGGTTTCTGGTTAAAGAATGGCGTTATCATCTTGTTAAATGCCCTCTGTTTCCTTGCAGCAGTAGTAACAGCTATTTTCTTATTATCAATCATATCACGCATATAATTGTCCACAAGAGCAGAGAACATAATATCAGGAGTATGCATATATTTTGATTTAAACTCCATTTCATAATCAAGAGCGTCTTTCTTTTTTAAGAATCCTCTTTTACATTTCTGACGTGTTTTTCCCAACCAGTCCTTATATTTAAACTTGGAAGACCAAGTGTTATTCTTTTCTTTATAAGCAGGCAAGTGGTTCACTCCTTTCTTGACTGTTTTTCATCATAGTGATATAATGCACTTAACAAGAGAGCTATCGACTAGACACCACCTAGCCGCTGGCAAAATATCTTAGCTTAAAATAGCGCCTTATCTTGTCAGGACGAGGGCGCTATTTTTTGTGTCTACAACAAGTTATAACAAGAGTAATGAATGCACAAAGCATAATTACAAATGTGAATAAATCTGTGTATGTAACCATAGCACCAGCCCCTTTCGTAAAAGTCCAGTGGCTGGAAATATCGCCCCGATAGCTCCCCGGTTAAATGCATTATATCTGTTTATTTAATTGTTCTTTTCTTTATGATGTTCGTAGGATTTTTCTAAAGCCTCAAGAGTTAGCATATCAAGCTCTTTGTCAGGCAGGAGACTATCATTTCTTAATGTTCTTATATGATAAAATTCATCTTTGGCAAGCTGATCCAGTTTATTCAGGCGTTCCTCAATCATATGTTCATATGTTTTATCATTAGAATTAAGGGTTGAATAATTATTATTCATAAGAAGCCTCCTTATTGTAGAAATATGCTGCAACATATTTCTATTCATTATGTTGTTCTTTTACTATCACAGATGTTCCATCTACTGAAACACCAATAATATCCTTGCGGAATACTATAATTTCATAGGAAATACCTATAATGGCATTCCCGCCTTTGGCAATAGATTCTTTAATCATATCATCAAGAGCGATAGATTTTGCTTTCTTTATCTTGTCGGAATATGCACTAGATTCCACACCCAAAATATCTGAGAGGTTTGATTCGAAAGTGGATATAAATCCAGTTCCGATTACAGACTCTCCAGAAACAAGACCTACATACTTTGTAATATCAAATGTTTCAAAAGAAAAACCGGTTGTAAGTAAGTGACTAGGACGTTTTATTAACGCTCTTTTTTTAGCGATTTCTTGCTGTTCTGCAAGCTCTTTTTCATTATAGTCTTTTACGGTAGCTTCTACTGAAAATCCACAGTTGAAGCACATTCCGCTAGTTAACATATCAGAAGATAATTCTTGGCCACATTTTAAACATTTCATATTAGTAACCTTTCCAGCCTCGGTACCATTCGAGGCTTATTATTTTCCAGAAGCTTTTTTCAGGTCATTATCATTGCTTAATCGTTGTTCTCTCAGTAATTCTTTCATTTTGCCAATAATTATGTCTTGATTGTCTTCGGAAAGTTCACGGTAAGCATTTAATATTTTCTTTTCATTAGGAGAAAGCTCATAAATTCCTATTGTAGGGAAAAAACTCTGAATTGTTGATTCAAAATTTGTATCGGTGACAGAATATGTCCTATAAAAATTTAACAATTCACGTTCTTTGTAGGTTGTATATTCGGGTTCACTTTGTTCAGATTCTTCCTTATCATCAGTTTTACATAATAAGTAATCTGTAGATACTCCGAAAAATTCAGCAAGTGTCTTAATGGTATCTGATGTAAGCGGTATTTTTTCGTTTTCATATTTTGACATAGCTGCACCTTGAACATTTAAAACTTTTCCAAGTTCAGGCTGTGTCATGCCGAGTTCTTCTCTTAATTGCTTAATTCTATTCATAATTACCTCCTATATTATTATAACGATTTCCTATAAGGAAAAAAATAAGTTTTCCAAAATGGAAAAATATTTAAAAAAAACTATTGACTTTCCTAGTGGGAAAGTTTAATATAATGATACAAACTTTCCTAACAGGAAAGAAACGAGGAGGTGAAATAGTGGCTAACGAATTAAGAGAGTTGCGTAAAGAAAAAGGAGAAACGCAAATAGAACTAGCACAATTGCTGGGATTAAAAACAGCTTCAGCATACTGTAAAAAAGAAAATGGAAGCGTGCCGTTTTCTTTAGAGGAAGTTAAAATTCTTTCCTATCATTTCAATAAACCAATTTCTTTTTTTTGCAAGTAAACTTTCCTAATAGGATATTTTAATTATATAGAAAGGAGCTTAAAAAATAAATGGGAACAAATCCTACGAAAGCAGCTGGCAATATATATTGTCAGTGCAGAAAAGAAGCTGCAAAGTACAACGACAAGTTGAATAGCAGAGAAGGAGCGGCAGAGGTCTTAGGAATGTCGTCAAGTACATTATCGGATTATGAATTAGGGATAACCAAGATAATACCGGCAGAGAACATTCTTAGAATGGCTGATGTATATAACGCACCACAGCTTAAGAATCATTACTGCAAGAATTGTTGTCCACTAGGCAGCGATATTCCAGAGATTAGTATGGATGACCTGGATAGAATAACAGTAAGAGCTTTAGCTTCACTTAGAAAGGTTCAAGTAGTTAAAGAAGATTTACTTGATATAACTGCAGATGGAATTATTGATGACGGCGAAAAACCAAAACTTGAACAGATAATAAAAGATTTGGATGAACTTATGGAAGTTTCACAGAATTTAAAAGTCTGGGCTGAGAGAAATCTGTAGAAGAAAGGAGTAGGCATATGCAGACAGTTGTAAAACAGCCTGAGGTTGCAGTTGCATATTACACAGTTAAAGATGTTATGGGCATATTAGGATGCAAGCAGACTAAGGCACAGGACATAATAAGACAATTAAATGATGAAATGGAAGCTAAGGGATATATGAGATATCCAAAAGGAAAAGTATCAAGAAGATATTTTAGTGAAAGGTTTTTATAGGAGGAAATATGAGTTTTTATAATACTTGTCCGAATTGTGGAGCAAATCTTGATCCAGGTGAAAAGTGCGATTGCTTGGAAATTGAAAATGAAAGAGCAATAGTAAAGATGATTGCTATAGGTAGGAACGGACAGTATGAATTTTCGTTTAAGGAGGAAGAAGTCTTTGAGGAAAGAGCTGTATAACATTTTGGCAGTTACAGTTTGTGGAGCAATGTTTATTCCTGTATTTATCGCAAGAACTAATACTATTACTATCGCAGAATGTACGGAAAGTTACAGTCTACAAGAAGCAATATATTTACCATATGAAGAAGTTACGGAATTACAGGAAGATGAAATAGAGATAGAGATTGCAGAAGATAAGCAATATTTAAGTGAGTCAGAAGTAGATATGTTGGCAAGGCTGGTTATGGCAGAAGCAGGCGGTGAGTGCTTCGAGGGTAAGGTAGCGGTTGCGATAGTTGTTCTTAATAGGATTAAGAGCAATGAGTTTCCAGCTGATATTGAATCAGTAATAACACAACCGAAACAGTTTAGTCCTGTTGAAAGTGGTAAATGGCAGAGAATAACAGCGAGTGTTGAATGTTTTGAAGCGGTAGATGTTGCACTTAGCAATGCTGATAACGGACAAGGTGCTTTATTTTTTGAAAGCTGTACAGGTGAAAGCTGGCAGTCTAATAACAGGGAATATCTATATCAGATAGGAAACCACAGATTCTACAGATAGGAGATGATATGAAATGGAAATGCACGATATGCAAGAAGGAGTTTATAGTGAGCGTGCTGAAGACGGTACCACAATCAAAATATATCTGTCCCGATTGCACACACAATCTAAGGTCCCAGAATGGCAGAAAGCGGCCACATCATTAATAACAGCATTTACAAGCTGGAGCATAACAAAGCTGGTAGCAGAGCTGCTTGTTAAGTATGTATATGCGGAGCGTGGGTACTTCGCTATAGGTAGTGAATACATATTGATGGCCGCAGTATTTACAGGGAGCTTTTACATTATTAACAGATTTTTCAAGATATATAGGAGTAATGATGAAAGAGAAAATAAGAGAAAACATTGAGAATGAATTAAACACAAAACTTACTGATGAACAGTTTGAGGAAGCTTATGAAATGGCAGCTATGAAACAGCAGTTTATATTCGCAAGGGAACACAGAAATGTGATTATGTCTATATGGTACTTGGAAATGCTGGTACTTGAGTATGTAAGAAATCTTGCATTCTCACATTACACAATGGATTTATGTGAAGTATGTGGCAATAAAAAAGAGCACTTATCAAACACGACAAGCACTCACAAAACCACTTCATATTGTAGTACAGCTTCACTTTAAAATCAATAGAAAACTTTAGAAAAATCAATATGGAGGTAAAAATATCTTATGGAAAATGAAATATCTATCACACAACAATATCCGCCAGCCAATTATAACCTGCTTGGAAATACAGCAGTAATGGTATCTATACCGGATATTAAGTCCCCAGTAATACAGAAGATTAAGATTAACCCTAATCCGGATGCCGGAGAGGTATATATCCAGCAGAAAGCAATGAGAGAATATACGGACAGAAATGGAAAGGTTCATCCTGCAACACCTGATAAATATGCCATTACTAAAAATGGTTTAAAGAAACTTGCTGATGGAGCAGGGATAGGAATGGTATCAAGTGTAAATGTGTTACCAACTGTTTGCCGGAAATGTGTTGAGGTAAACAGAGGCACTGGACAGATTGTTCAGTGTGGTAACTGTAGGAATAGAGATGTAGCTTTCAAGGTTACTGTATCTGTTCCACAGCTTACAGGTGAGGTGTTAATGGTAGAGGATACTAATGAAATATGTGTTGATAATGTAACACCAGGAATGACTGATAAGCAGAAAGCTGAATTTATGAAATTCCTTCCACAGATATGCGAAGCTAAGGCTCTTAACGGAGCGATAAGAACAGCTCTGCATATAAAGGGCACATATACGCTTGAAGAACTACAGAAACCTTTTGTAGTTGCCTACCTTGTACCTAACCTTAATCACGAAGATGTTAAAAAGGCTGCTATAGAGAATATGTTCCAATCATCTAACAGATTGTTTGGTAGTACACCGAATGTAGAGCAGCTTGGCACATCAGTATATGCTTCGATTGAAGCAGGCACTACTAAAGAATATGACACTTTCATTGATGGAACTTATACACAAGAGGCTACAGCTCCAGAAACAACATCACAGCCTATACAGCCTACACAGCAGGTTATGCAGCAGTCACAGCATACTGAACAGCCCAGCAGGGAAGATGATTTTTACTGTGATAAATGTGGAACACACATAGCTGAAAAGGTGTGGGATTATTCAATAAACAATTACGGCAGACCATTATGTTATCGCTGCCAGAAGGAGGCTAGAAATGGTGTTAGGAGTAACAACTAATGGAGAAGTACTTCCTGTATCTGTGGATTGGGAAGATTGCTTAAAGGAACACGAGGATATAACGGGTTTTATTGGTAATGAATGTACACTTTATGAAGTGGTGAGACCTAGAAGATTATATACACAACTACATCATAAATATGTGCCAGATGATGAAAAGTCCGTTGTAATGCTTGTTGATGAAGAAGGATTGTGTAAACGAAATACCTATAACCTGATAGGAAGTTATTTATATGAAACAGATATACATAAAAATGGAATAGCAGGCAATATTGTATTCGTTGGAGAAGAACGCAGGGAAGATGGATTGTATCTATGTGATTTACCTGAGAAGACATTTGAGACACTTAAAACACAGCTAACAAATATGGCAATGGCAATGAGAGCACATATAAAGACTATGGAGGATAAAAGATGAAGATTTTACATACAGCAGACTGGCATATAGGAGATAAACATGGTCCTTCCAATAACGGAGTTAATCTTAGGGCACAGGACACATTGAATTGTTTAAATGAATTAGTAAGAGTTGCAAAGGAAGAAAAGCCGGATCTTGTACTTGTATCTGGAGATATATTCGATACAGCTGAGATTATGCAGCGGAGAAGTCATCAGGAAGTATTGCAGGCTCGAAATATTATCTTTCAGCTTTCAAAAGCAGCAGGGAATGTAATTGTTATGAGAGGAACACCTAACCATGACAGTGAGTGGGCTTTTGAGGAGCTTAAGGGACATTTTGAATTAGTACCGAATGTACAGATAGTAACACAGCCACAGGTTATAACACTTGATGGAGTATCAGTAGCTGTTCTTCCGGGATTTGACAGGGGAGTATTCAGAGCTAAGTATCCGGGACTTGGAAAAGAAGAGGAGAATGAAGTTCTTACAGGTGAAATAAGCAACATAGTAAAAGGATTAAAGACTATGTGTGGAACTGATGACTTAACTATTCTGATGGCACATTATACAGTTCCAGGCTGCAATGTCGAAAGTGGACAGGTGATGATGCTTACACAGTTTGAGCCAATCATTCCTGTAGATGCTCTTACGGCTGCTGATTATGACCTTGTAGCATTAGGACATATACATAGACCACAACAGTTATTTGACCGCAACTGGTACTACTCCGGTGCTGTTAATGCTCTTACTTTCAATGATGAAGGACAGGAAAGAGGCTTTTACATACATAACTATGAAGATGGTGTATGGAACAGCGTATTTCATAGGACACCTTACAGGGAGTTTAAGACTACATATCTTGATGAAGCTGATATGCAGCTTATCAATGAGGGTCAGTATGACATTGTTGGAATGCAGCATTGGAAAGGCAATATAGACGGAAAGATTGTAAGAGTGCTTTATAATTGCACATTTGAGACAAATAAGGCTGTGAATAAGGCTTTATTTGAAAGAAAGCTTCTTGAAGATGGAGCATTTCAGGTAACAGAGATTAATCCACAGAAGATAAGTGAGTCAGCCGACAGGCAGGACTTATCAGATGTGGCAGACCCAGAGGAAAACCTTAAGCAGTGGCTTATTGAAAAGAATAAATATTCTGATGAAAAGATACAGGAGCTTATTCTTATAGCAAGACCGATAATCCAGCAGGCACAGGCAAGTATGTCACAGGCAGGTGTCAGTGGAGTATTTGAACCTGTAGAGATAGCTGTTAAGAATTACCGTAATTATGTTGAAGAAACATTCAACTTTAATGACATATCATTCTGTACTATTAATGGACAGAATGGGGCAGGAAAGAGCAGTCTGTTTATGGATGCTATAGTAGATTGCCTGTATGAGAAGACAAGGGAAGATGATATCACCGGATGGATAAGAAATGATGAAAAGGTCAGATCTGGTTCAATAATGTTCACATTCAGAATAGGTGATAAGACATTTAGAGTTACAAGGACAAGAACACGCTCAAGAAAAGGAACATTGAATCTGTCAGAGCTTGTTAGTGGAGAATGGGTAGACCGTTCTAAGGAGAAAACTGATGATACACAGAAAGAAATCATCAATATTCTTGGAATGGATAATCTTACATTCAAGAGCTGTGCACTTATTATGCAGGATCAGTACGGATTGTTTCTTCAGACACCTAAGGCTGAACGAATGATAGTTCTTGGTAATCTCTTGGGACTTGGAGTGTATCAAGCAATGGAGAAACTGGCATATGAATCTAAGTCAAGGTATGGTTCACAGGCTGCAAGAATTGTGAATGAGATTAATGTTCATAGCAAGACTATAAGTGATTATGGCAATCCACAGGAAAGCATAGATGAAGCCAAGCAGACACTTGATATCAAGCTGGAAGAACTGGAGAGAATTACAAGAGAAAGAGATAGTGAGAAGGTATTGCTTATGTCTATGCAGGAAGCTCAGGAAAGGGCTGACAAGATATCATTGTCTATTTCATCATTGATACAGAAAAAGCTTACTACAGATGAAAATATGAGACGACAGAGTGATATTAGACAGCAGTGTAAGTCATTGCTTGAAGACGAGAAAAGCATAACGAGTAATGCAGGCAGATATAGAGAACTTGAGACAAGGAAAAAGGAACTGATTGAAAGTACAACTCTTTTTAATTCTAAGATGGCTGAGGTTGCTAAAGCTAATTCAACCTGCAGTGCATTAGAAACAGACCTTGAACGCAGCAGGGCAGAGCTTAAGATTAAGCAGACACAGTTAAGTGCATATGAAGATGTCAGTGGTGATGATGAAATACTTGCAAAAGCTTCTGAATATGCAGATAAGAAAGCAGAGCTTGATAGATTGAAAGAACAGGCGGTTGTTTACCAGAAAGCTAAAAGCGACTATTCAGCTGCAATATTCAATCGTGATGAAACTGAAAGAACATTTGAGAATGAATTAAGACTGGCAGATGAAAAGAAAAAGGTACTTGAACAGAAGGTTGCAATCCTTAACGAATCTGATTGTGTTGATATTGATAATGCACACTGCAGGTTCTTACAGGATGCTATAGCAGCAAAGGAACAGCTTGTAACGCTTGAAACTACATATGCTGATATATCAGCTCGCAGGGAGAGCGAATTGACTAAGTGCAATGCAAATATTACTGATAAGGCTAATGCATTAAGTGCTATTAAGTTTAATGCAGATTATATGCTAAGTGTACAGTCAGAGTGCGAAGAATTATTACCATTTGTTGCCAAAGCAGAAACAGTTAAACAGAAAGCAAATAGTATAGCCTTGATTAAAACATCTATTGAGCACATGCAGTCAAATATATCTGAGTATGAAAAAAGGCTTGATATGGCAATTTTAGAGAGCCAGAAGGCTAAATCAGAGCTTGATATGTACAGGGATGCTTTCAATGAAAATGAAAAGGTAACAGAAGAACTGGAAATGTTAAAGCCTTGGCTTGAAAAGGAAAAACAGTTGCCTGTAATCAAAGAGCGTGATGTTAATGCAGCCACTAGACTTAGTGAGCTGGAAGCACAGAAGGCCGAGATAGAACTTGAGCTTGCAGGAAAACAGACAGAGCTTGCTGATGAAATGAAAAAGACTGTTGATATGGCTTCCAAGAAACAGATTGTTGACAGCCTTAATACAGGAATAGCGGGTATTGACAGTGAGATTAAGGCTATACAGATGAACATAGGAGCTTATACACAGAAACTTACAGAGATTGAGAAACTTCAGAAACTCACAGCAGAGCTTACAGTACAGCTTAATGAGGCAAGAAAGAATGAAGCTGATTATGAACTGTTAAAGACTTCTTTTTCACAGGATGGAATACCTCACCAGATTGTAAGAACTATTATTCCTAAGCTTACAGATACAGCTAATTCAATACTTGGCCAGATGACTGGTGGCAAGATGGGAGTTGAATTTAAGACAGAAAAGACGCAGAAATCCAATTCAAAGAAAGAGGTTGTAACTCTGGATATATTCATAAACGAGTATGGAAAGAGTTCACTTCCATATCTGTCTAAATCAGGCGGAGAAAAGGTTAAGGCTTCACTTTCAGTAATACTTGCATTAGCAGAAATTAAGTCTTCCACAGCAGGTATACAGCTTGGAATGTTATTCATAGACGAACCTCCATTCCTTGATGCGGATGGCATACAGGCTTATTGTGATGCTCTTGAAACTATACAGAGCAGATATCCTGATTTAAAAGTTATGGCAATAACACACGACCCAACAATGAAAGCAAGATTCCCACAGAGTGTTGATGTTATTAAGACAGATGAGGGAAGCAAGGTGATTTATTAGGAGGCAACATTAATGGCAGATAACAAGAAATATTACTACTTAAAACTAAAGGAAAATTTCTTTGAATCTGACGAGTTAAAGATATTGCAGGCTATGCCAGATGGATATTTATATAGCGATATCCTTTTGAAGCTTTATCTTAAAAGTCTTCGCAACAATGGTAAGTTGATGTATAGGGATGTAATTCCTTATACATCATCTATCATAGCAACATTAACAGGACATCAAGTTGGAACTGTTGAAAAGGCTATCGAAACATTTCAAAAGTTAGGACTTGTAGAAGTATTAGATAATGGAGCTATTTTTCTATTGGATATTCAAAATTTTATAGGTCAAAGTTCCACCGAAGCAGATCGTCAGAGAGAATATTACAACACAATAAAAGCTGAAAAAATGCGTATAGCTGAAGTGAAAGATAAGAAATCTAGTAAGAATTCTTACAAGAAATCTAGTAAGAATTCTTTACCAGAGATAAGAGATAAGAGATTAGAGAATAGAGATAAGAGTATAGATATATATACAGTATCTAAAGATACTGTTAGTCAGACTGACGTCCAACAATCTGATATAGAGCAGGTTATTACAGCTTGGAATAACCTGGGGCTTTCTCAGATAAGCAAGATAACAGCAGCTTCTAAAAGAGGACAGGGGCTTAAAGCACGTATAAGGGAATATGGAGTTGATAAGGTTCTTGAAGCTATTAGCAATATATCACACAGCACATTTCTTAGAGGTGGTAATAAGACAGGATGGACAATAACCCTTGACTGGCTTGTCAAGCCTAATAATTTTCCTAAGGTGTTAGAAAACCAGTATGTTGATAAAACAAATGATAATAGTGAGACAAGAGCCAGCCCAATTAATAATTCTTATGTTGAAAGTATTAAGAACAGAATGGATGTGGTTGACCAATGGTAACTAAAGGCGAGTTTAAGGTTCTTGTAAAGGGAATGAAAGCTGTATATACACACCCAACATTTCTACCGGATACAGCGGCAATCCAGATATGGTATGACCTGTTAAAGGACTTGGACTATAAAACATTAAATTGTGCAATACAGACACATATGATGACAAGCAGTAAGCAACCGACAATAGCAGACATACGAGCTGCGGCAATTCAATTCACTCCAGGAGAATATGAATTAAATGCTATGGAAGCTTGGGCTATTGTCAGAAAAGCAATAGGTCATTCCGCATATTATGAAAATGCTCAGGAGGAATTTTATAGGTTGCCTCGAATTGTGCAGAGTGCGGTTGGCAATCCTGCTAATTTACAAGAATGGGCCAAAATGGATACAAAGACTGTGGAAAGCGTGGAACAATCGCATTTTATCAGAAGTTTCAATGCGGCTATTATAAGAAATCAGCAGTTACAGCAGATACCAAGTAGTTTGGCAAAAGAGATAGAAGCAGATTCTTATTCACAATGTAAGCTTGAACAGAAAGATGATAAGAAAATTTATACAGACCAAGTTCCACAATATGTCAATTCAAAACTTCCTAGCGTAGAAGAGATTGATGAACTTATGAAAAATCTAAAAAGGAGACTATATGACAAGGGCAATTAAGGAGTCAGATATACAAGGAACAGAGAAAGAGTTTCTTGATGAATTCAAGAAGCTATGTTACTCACGAAGCTCGTGGCAGGTATGGGCTGACCTGATGGCGGCTATAGCGTGTTCGCTAAGTAACGTGGGAGACAGAAGCTCTAAGCACTATGAAAGCAGGGAAAAGGAATATGCACAATGTATTGAGCGACTGGGTTCAGTAGAAGTACCTGCAAGGATGCTGGCAATCATAGTAGAGGCATTGGAAAGAAATCCAGAACAGGATTTCCTTGGAGCTATGTATATGCAGCTTAATCTTGGCAATCATTGGAAAGGTCAGTTTTTTACACCTTACAGCATATGCAAGCTAATGGCAGAGATAAACTGTGAATCCTTAGATGGACAAGTTGATAAGCAGGGGTATGTATCTGTATGTGACCCTTCCTGTGGAGCAGGAGCAACACTTATAGCAGCTGCTAACAAAATGAAAGAGTGCAGATACAATTATCAGAATCATGTGCTCTTTGTAGGACAGGATATAGATAGAGTAACAGGAATGATGTGTTACATACAATTGTCACTATTAGGTTGTGCAGGATATGTATGTATTGCAAATACAATAACCAATCCTTTAACAGGACCGGTATTATTCCCAAAAGAGAATGAGGGACAGGAGTTGTGGTATATGCCAATGTTTATGAATGAGACATGGACATTCAGACGACTGTTTAAATCGGTTGTGGGTATGACACAAAGTGATACAGGCAATGAAGTAGACAATAAGACGGATAACAGAACAGATAGTGAACAGGCAACAGAGAAGAAACCGGGCTATTTTGTGTTCTTTAATTTCGAGAAGGAGAAAGCATATGACAAGTAAAACAGAAATAGTGCATTTTACTAATGCACCAGAGATTAAGCATTTTGCAACAGTAAAATCCAGCCCAAATGATAATGTGTATGGCATAGAGTTGGGCAATATTGTTAGAAAATATCTTGAAGATGGATATAAATTCCCTACAGCGAAGAATGATATTGAATGTGATGGAAAGAGATATCGTGTGTTAGACAGAGGCGGTATAACAGCATTTTATGATGAGTCAGGTAACACATTGTTTGATGTGGAGAATTCAAGGCTGGAAAAGGAATATGGGATTATTAAAAGCGAGAGGGAGAACGCCACGCCACAGTCAGCTATCGGTAAGGTAATAGCTGATATTGAGAAACAGGCTTTTGATAATGCAGATAAGGAGCAGGAAGATGTTGAAACGAATAATGGAAATGAGAATGCAGATGTACCAGCATCAGATGATACGGATTCTTATGAAGAAAAAGAAGTACAGGGAACAGGAGAATCTGATAATGGTGGAGAGAATGACAGCGAAGTATGCAGCGACATACAGAAAGTGGAAGAGACTTCTGGAGAAAACAGTGTAGAAACAGAGAAGATTGAAAATGCAAAAGAGAATAATAGCTCGGTTTATATCGGAGCTGTTGGTGCGGTTACAAAGTTGCAGGAGGAATTGAAACAGGCAAAAAATAAAACTTTTGCGGAACCGGTTGTTAAACACTTGATTGAAAGGTGCAAAGAATCTGAAAGCTTAGCCTCAGATATATGCCAGAATCATAAAACTTGGGAAAAATGTTACCAGTACATTAATGAGCAGGCAAGGAAACAGGCAAAAGGAAATAGCTGTGCTGTTCGTGATGATGTGGTTTATGAATGGGCTGAGGACTATTACCATAAGGATGATAAGGCAGAGGAAGAAGAAAAGACTAAAGCTGCTAAGAAAGCCAAGGAAGAGGGCAAGAAGTGTGATGAAATTGCGGCTAAAGCCAAAGCCAGAGCTAAGGCGAAGACCTCTGCTAAACCGAATAAGAATAGGGCAAGGGCTGATTATGACACAACGCTCAAAGCCAATACAGATAATCACAAGCTGAGTGCCAAAGAAATTGCCGAGATGAAAGCTGAGGAAGAGAAGAAATCCAAGAAAGCTAAGAAGTCTGGAGATATTGATGGACAGATGGATATATTCTCTTTCATGGGAATGTAAGGAGGCAGTTATGGATAAAAGAAAATTAGCAAAGATACCGCTTGAAGAAGCTACGCAGGATATGGTTAATATAGCAGCTATTTCAAAGAATCTATATTACATCATTACTGCCAGATTGATAGAAGATAACAAAATACTGCTCTTGAATTTCTATGAGATTGCGACCCTCAGGAAGAATAAGACAGGAGCAGTAATAAGGACATTTCTGTCAGCTGATGATTATATCACGCAGGATCTTACTTCGTCAAAGGTTAAATGGCTTACATCATCATTTGCGAGAATGGATATGAGGTTCAGAGACTTTTGCTATAACTCTAAAACAAAACATTATGAGCATATAGACAGAACATTATTCAGAACAAAGGAAGAACAGAAACTGGCATATGATTTTGTCACTTATGGCAAAGACGTAAAAGCTGGTAGGGATGTATGGGATGAAATAAATACATATCAGAGCAGAATTCTTGAAAACAAGCTTGCTGCAAAACATGCCAAGGAACTGGCGGTAGTTGATGCGGCTATGGAACCAATTAAGGAAGCCCCTAAAGAGTTCTTTGACTGGATATGGGATAAGGGTATGAGCTTTAGCAGGTATCTTATCTACAAAGAGATTAAGCCGGGAGTGGCAGAGGTTGAATGTACTCATTGCGGACATATCGGAACAGTTAGTAGAACGGAATATAGGTTAAGGCATAATGAAAAGGGAATATGTCCATTCTGTAAAAGCAGGGTAACTATACAGGCTAGAGGTAAAATGCCGGCGAAGATAGCCGATTATCATTGGTTTGCTTATGTTGACCCAACCGATACAGGATTTGTGTTCAGATATTTCAGAGCTAACAGGCATATTCTTAGTGATAGGTATATAAAAGATGGTCTTGGAAGGTCGAGAGTTGAACAGTCCATATATGAATACAGCAGGGCTGTATACGCTTTTAAGGGTAACGATTATAAGATAGATTCTTATGAATGGGGTGTTTATAAGCAGCGGGGAGTGGCAAGATGGATTCCAGACGCAGGAAAAATAGCCTGTATGGAATGTGTATTATATCCAGGCAATCTTCCGACAGCATGGGAACATACACCTATGAAATATTCTGCACTTGAATATCTTTCAACTAATTGTCCTACAGAGCCTTGCAGGTATGAGGATGCCATATCGGGATATATCAGAAATCCAAAGCTTGAATGGATATGCAAGATGGGGCTTAATAAGCTGGCATTTCATCTTATTAAGTACGAATGCAGAGGGTATGGAAATGGAGTTGGTAAGGTAAAACTCAATGAAACCACTATATACAAGATACTTGGGATTAATAAGGTTAATACAAGAATTTTACAGGAGATTGATGGCGATAGCGGAGCACTAAGGTTGTTACAGGTAGCGGAAAGTATAGGTCTTAATCTGAAAGCACAACAACTGAAAGAATATTATGAAATATTTGAATGTAATACGGAATTGTTAAAGCAGGCAAACAGAAAAGTCTCGCTGCACAAGCTTGTTAAATATATAGAGCGGGAGAGTAAAAATTATCCGTTAGGTGAAAATTGGTCTCTGTGCAGATATAGCCGTTGGTCGCAATTTGAAAAACTTGATCCTGTGATTGAACGCAAACAGAATATGGCAAAGGATTGGATTGAATATCTTGGATGGTGTAGGGAGCTGAACTACGATACTGACAATATGTTTATATATATGCCAAAGAATTTTAAGAAAGTACACGATAGGACAAGTGCAGAATATATAGCCTTAAAAGATAGACAGGAAGCAGCAAAAAAGAAGAAAGAGTATGAAAGAGCTAAAAGAAATATGAAGAAGATGAAGGCTGCTCTCAAGGAACTGCTTGAGAACAATGGTGGTGATGCTTTTAGTATCAAAGGCAAAGGGCTAATGCTTGTCGTACCTAAAGATGGCGCAGAACTAAAGAAAGAGGGAGAGGCTCTTCACCATTGTGTTGGTTCGTATATTAATAAGGTCGCCAGAGGCGAAACTAATATTTTCTTCGTAAGGAAAGAAAAAGAGCCAGACAAGCCTTATTTCACATTGGAATTCAAGAATAACAGGATTGTTCAATGCAGAGGTTCACATAATTGTGGAATGCCGCCGGAAGTTGAGGCATTTGTAAAAGCTTTTGAGAGAAAAATGCAGGAAACAGCAAAGGAACAGGTTAATAGCAAAGGACATAGAAAGGCAGGATGAAAATGGATAGTAAACATAGAATACGCAGTATAAGAAAAGGTTCTGCACAGTGGAATGAGGAAGACAGGCTAGCACTTGCAAGCATGCTGATAAAGGCTGGTTACACCGTAAGAATTGGCAGGGGTATAGTTCCGGGAACAGAAGATAGAAAGAGTCCACAGCAGGAGTATTATGTTGAGTTCTGGGAAAGCAATGAGGATGAAGTCAGATAGGAGGCAGACTATGAACAGGTCAAAGATAGAGTGGTGCGATCATACATGGAATCCTATTACAGGCTGTTTGCATAACTGCAGATACTGTTACGCAAGAGGAATGGCAAGACGTTTTTGCGGCGATATCCGTTTGAATAAACTTGCTAAAGATGATTACAAGGTATGTGAGTCAGCATCAGGAGAAATATTGTATGTGCTTGATGAGCCAATGACTAATGAAACAGGAAATGCCATTGTTTATCCTTTTGGGTTTGAGCCGACATTTCACAGATACCGCCTTGATTATCCAACAAAGTTAAAGATGGGAAACAATATATTTGTTGGGGCTATGGCAGACATATGGGGCGAATGGGTACCTAAAGAATGGATAAATGAAATTCTCGATGTATGCAGGAAGAATCCTATACACAATTATCTGTTTCTTACAAAGAATCCAAAGCGTTATAGAGATATATGTGTGCCAATTCATACTGAAAATATGTGGTATGGAACAACGATTACTTGTGAAGCTGATATTGGCAATTGGAATTATCTTCCTGCTGTAGGTAAAAGGTTCATAAGTGTTGAGCCATTACTGGAACATATTGAGGCACGAAACAATGTGATATTTGACTGGATTGACTGGATAATCATTGGTGCTGAAACAGGCAAGAGTAAGGAGAAGGTAACACCTCATAGGCAGTGGATTATGGAAATTGTTGAAGAGGCAGACAGAAACAATGTTCCGGTGTTTATGAAAGATAGCCTTATACCAATAGTAGGCGACAAGAATATGCGTAGAGATTATCCACAGGGGCTTAAGGTACAGAAGATTAGTGAGAAAATGCACAATAAGCTGTATGACATATGCTACAGATGCGGAAGAGAAATGAAAAAGAGTGACATGATTGCACTTCTCGCCAGAAGTGTAAGGGGAGAACAGCCAAAACAGTATGGTTTCATGTGTAACAACTGTTTCAGGGAACACTGTAAGGAATATGGAATTGAGATTCCTAAACTTAAGAAAATGGAGGATAACATAAATGAATAACATTGATAACAGAATTGAAGGAAATGATAACAGAATTGAGGGAAATGATAACAGAATTACGAACAACGATGTAAGACTTGCTGGAAAAATTGTGGATGGATTTAAGTACAGTCACGAAATGTATGGAGAAGCATTTTATCTTACTACTATAGAGGCCAAGAGAATGAGTGGTAGTGTTGATGAAATTCCAGTTACAGTGAGTGAAAGGCTTATTGATGTGACACATAGTGCTATTGGAAAGATTGTAGAGATTAAAGGTCAGTTCAGATCATATAACAAGCATAATGAAAATGGAACATCTAACCTAATATTATCTGTTTTTGCAAGAGAGTTAAGAGAGTTGGAAGAATCAGAGAGCATTGATTTACAGAATGATAACAGTATTCACATCGATGGATATATATGTAAGCCACCAGTGTTCAGAATAACTCCAGCCGGCAGGGAAATAGCTGATATCCTGGTAGCTGTCAACAGACCTTATGGAAAATCTGATTACTTACCATGTATAACATGGGGAAGAAATGCGAAGTTTATAAGTAAACTTGATGTTGGTACACATATTAACGCTTCAGGACGTGTACAGAGCAGACGTTATATGAAGAGATTACCAGATGAATCTATTGAGCTTATTGCTTATGAGGTATCGCTTGGAAAAATAGAAGTTGTCAATGAAGATTCTGAAATGAAAGCGTGATTATATGTGGAGCCGGAATAATGAAGGCTATTCAGATTACACTGCCGGCCTTGCGATAAGCAGGGTCAGCAGGGAAGAACGAAAGGAGCAAAGAATGAGTAAGAAACGCAGTTGCAGAAGAAGTGATAACGAGAATGTTATTCACGATAAAGCAGTCAAGATAAGAAAAATGACAGATGAACAGCTTGTGCATTACATAGAGGACAGAGTTGAAAAAGCAAGAAGCGAAGGCTTTAACAAGGGAAAAGCTCATAGCAAGCCGGCACCTTCAGTAAATATAACGGCACTTGTAGAAGAAATAGGAATGGTTAAAGGTATAGGAACTGGAAAGCTTGCAGATATTAAAGCAATTCTGGAGAAGAGATTGGTAGGTAATGGCAATGGATGATACACAGAGAAAAATTATAGGCGGTAATAACAGAGCTAATGGATACTTATTTGAGAATTTATTAGATGTTTCATGTGAGTATTATTACGAAAAGGGTATAGCGTGCATAGAGAAGACGCCAGAGCCAATGAAAGTAATCAAGCCATTTGGTGACCGTAGGTTTGGACAGTATATAGCTTGCTATAAGAAAACTGCTCAACCGGATTACAAAGGTTCGCTGTGTGATGGAACTTGCATAATATTTGATGCCAAGCATACAGATACAGATAGGATTACACAAGCTGCAGTTACGGATAATCAGGTAAAGGTTTTTGATAGATACCAGAGTATGAAAGCTAAATGTTATCTAATAGTGTCTCTGGGGTTTGAGGATTTCTACAGAGTACCTTGGAATGTATGGAAGGATATGAAACAGTTATATGGACATAAGCATATGACAAGACAGGAATTAGAACAGTACAGGATTAAAGGTAATTGCAGCAAGGTTTTATTTTTGGAAGGAGTAACTCTTTATGAAGATAGATAAAAATGAATTGGCAAAGAAGATAGGACAGCTTAAAGGAATTGTACCATCAAAGACTACGAGCGAGGCTCTTAGAGGTGTTCTTTATAAAGACGGGTATTTAATTGCCTCTAACACAGAACTAACCGTCAAGGCGAAATTAGAAGCCGAGGAAAGCAATCCAGACGATAGGTTCATCATACCAGAAAAAGCATTTGACCTTATTAGTAATATGCCGAATGGAATCATAGAGCTCATTCCAACTGAGGGACAGCTGACAATCAAGATGGACAAGATTAAGAATGTATATAACATAGTATCCCCTGATGAATATACATATCAGAGAAACAGCATATTATCAGATAAAATGAGCGTTGTTTCAGCTGATAAATTGAGAAACGCAATAAATCATACACTATATGCAGCTGCGATAACAGATCCTAGAGTGGAAATGACAGGCATATGTTTTGAGTGTAGCAATGGAAAGCTTGAATTTGTTGGTCTTGATGGACACAGAGTAGCATATGACTGCATACAGTGCGAAGGAGAATTCAAGTTCATTATTCCAAGGCTTGCATTGAATATGATTATGAAACTTGATATGGAGAATGATATATCAATTACATATGATGATTATGCTGCATTATTCAAGTGTTCGGATTATGAAGTATATGCAAGGCTTATCGCAGGAGAATACTTCAGATGGCGGGCAATGATGAAAGATGGACCTATAACATTTACAGTTGACAGGAAAGTGTTTCTCGAAGCAATAAACAGAGTAAGGCTGTGCTCTATAGAAAAAGACAAAGCACCGGTTCTTATGGAGATACAGGACAACAGGATTCACATATCATTCAAGAATTCAGCAACAGATTATGAAGAAGATGTACTATTGCAGATGTCTATTAGTGAGCAGATTAAGATAGGTTTTAATCCTAAACTCCTGATAGAGAGCTTAAAGTCATTTGAATGTGAAAACATTGTAATAAATATGACAGGTCCTAAAGCTCCTGTAACTATTAAAGCAGATAATAGCGAAATGAAAGCGTTGGTACTTCCGGTAAGCATTCGTTAGGAATATTACAGTACATAAAGAATTTTCTGAAATTATAAATAATGTGCCGTTACACCTCTTAAGGGATTTATATCACAAATAAAAGCTGGGTGGTTGGCACGCCACCTGGGAAGGAGTTTTAGATGAAGTGTCCGAAATGCGGAAGAGAAGTGGGATGTTTAAGAACCATTTCAATGGAATACAAGACGCTGATATGTGATGAATGTGGAATAAATGAAGCTCTGGATGCCGCAGGAATAATAGAGGGCAGTTCACTAAGGGCAGCACTAATGAGCGGAATAAAGAACGGAATAATGTTACAGGGAGGAAAATAGTATGGCAAATTTTGATGAAGATATTAAAAGAATTACAGATGAAGTTCTATCAGATGGAACAGTAGATCAGATTATAAGAGAAAAGGTTGCAGAAGGAATAGAAAAGGCGGTATCCAGTTCGTTTAACTATGGAAAGCTTGAAAAGGCAATCAAAGAAAGAGTTGAGCAGGTTTTAGTTCCATTTATTGAGAACTATGATATGTCTGCCTATATAGTAAAATTAGACACTGTTCTTACAGAGATAGTTACTAGCTCTACTCTTACCGATAATAAGAAAATTCTGGAAAATTTTCAGTATCTAATGAAAGAACCACAGATAACGGAAATAAAATTAACGGATTTATTTAAAGAATACACAAAGTTTGTTGCCAAAAATATGGATACTTATGGAAGAAAAGTTGAATGGGACGAATCACCGGAATATGAACCTATGAATGCTTATTTTGAATTTGAAAAGGATCGTGAACGGAGTTGGAGTTCTTTTGAGTATGCCACTATTGATTTTACAGTAGATGAAGAGGAACAGCAGGAAGAACTTAATAGGACTATACGTTTATCCAAGTGGAAAGAAGATAGGAAAAATGGTTACGAAATAAAGACAGATACAGTAGCAAATTTACATTCACTTAAATATATGAATGAGTTTGATTTGCTTCTCATAAAGCTACAGAGAGCAGATGTTAGAGTTATTGTTGATGAATTAGGGGACGAAGAACCTGTATATTCAGAAACTAAACCAGAGGCAACATATGAGTGATTATGAATGAACAGCCAATATTTGATGAATTGTGAGGTGAGAATAGTTTTGGAGAAGATAAATAAATATAAGACAGTCAATGACCGAGGAGAGATAGTCACAGGTTCGCTAGTTTATGTTAATGCACAGTATATGGTGGGTGAGATAAAGAATAATAAGGCAAGTCTTATGAATATTAAAAATAGCCAGATAGTTGGTGAAATGAACATGTCAGAACTGAAGAAAGTATGAGGTACATAATCAATAAAATACAAAAGGAAATAGTTGATAAAGTTGAGCAGAGCTTGTAGTAATGAAAGAATGGATATATAAGGCGGAATAGGAGGACTTACAATGAACAGATTAACAAGTAATAAAAATGTATCTGATATGTCTATGATTGAACTGGCACATAATAGTTGCTACAAAGATAGTAAACGTAATGCTAGATATAGAGATTATGAGTTAGATATTGACAGCAGACAGTTAGTAAGAAATCTTGTGAAAGATATTTGTGATGAAGATTTAACTGATTTATCAAACGAAGAATTTGATGAGTATATGGGTTCTATGCTTTCGGTTGAAGTGGATAGCGGAATAGGACTTTTGGCATTGTTTTATCGTAATTTATGGGTTATGGCTGATTTAAGAGAACAGCTGAAAGAATATGAGGATTTAGAGGAACAGGGCAGACTTATCAAATGGCCTTGTAAAGTGGGAATGAGTGATGTGCCTATTGGTGCTTATACATATTCTGATTCATATTTAAGGCATTTGAGAAAAGATGAATTAATTGACTACTACAGAACGCTTGAGAATAATTGGTTCAATGAGATTATAGCGCTTAATAATCAAGCTGAAAGCTGTAAGAAACTTCTAAAAGAGGAAAGAAATAAGGCTATTGATGATTTTTACAATAAATTACTTGAAGCAAGTGAAAGCGCAAAGCCTGTAGGTTGGCCTACAATGCAAGAAATAGTTCAGATGGTATATATAAAAGATATAGTAGAAGAGTTGAAAGCAGGTGAATAATGTACTTATAAAAGGAAATACAGAAAGATAGCGTTTAAGATAATTTTCTTTGTGGTTTTTATTGTAAATTTGTTTTTACCTAAAAAAGGAAAGTGAGGTTAAGTAATGAATATAATAAATACTGTATATTTAGGGGAGTATGATATAAAACATATCATAGCAGATAGATATAAGGTGGATGTACGAAATGTACATCTTAAAAATGTAGGTTATGGGGAATATGGTGATGAAATACAGGCTATAGTGGAAAATGTACCATCTAAAAATCTGATAGATATAGTAAAGGCAGGCGGAATAGATGAAAGATAGATATTTATTCAAGGCGAAGAGAATTGATAATGGAGAATGGATTATCGGCTATTTGTACAGGATTTCAGAAAATCACCACCCATTTATTATGTTGGAAAACCGATATGGAGAGAGCTGCGAAGTTGATGAGCATACAATCTGCCAGTGCACCGGCTTAAAAGACAAGAACGGCGAGCTGATTTGGGAGAATGATATTGTAGAAGATGAAAAAGGAAATCTTTACAAAGCTTTTTGGCGAGACAAGTATTATCAGTTTTCTTGGGTTTGTGTTAACTCAGACATATTCCAAATCGGTGCAAAATGGGATTTGTATGCAAGGAGAAGTTTTGAAATAGCAGTTATCGGCAATACATTTGACAATCCGGAGTTATTAGAAAGTGGGGAATAATATATGTGGGAAGTAACTAAAAAAGATGGCAGTGTAATAAGTATAGATTCTGACAACCAGCTGATAATATATCTTAATAATGTGAATAACGATTATGATTTTACTGAGATATTGAAAGTAATAAGAATAGCACCTGAAACACAGAACTGCGATTGATGAAAGGTGGAATTGTAATGATGTGGGTAATTATTGGAACAATGATGGGAGCAATAGTAGGGTTTCTGATTGCTGCACTTCTTAATGCAGCATCAATGGAAGACTGGAGAGATGATATGAATTGTGCTAAGTGTGGCCGTACTCTTAAAGGACAGAGCAGCATAGACAGAGGTTATGGACCTGTATGTTATAGAAAAATGTTTCCAGAACAGTTTACAGGCAAAACTAATAAAGGCATTGCGATTGAAAGGGAGATATACGATATTCCGGGGCAGATGGATATAAGTGATTTTATTGATATGCCTAAGTAAAAAGGTTATAATATAACAAGATTGGATAGTCGCAAGAGTGATAAGAATGAGCTGTATATGCTTTGTAAGGTGCGTAAGATAAATTGATTATTATAATTTGAAGGAGGCTTGGAGATGGATAATAAAACACCGGTATTAATCACTCTTACACCAGAAGAATTCGAAGAATTTTTAAATAAAGCGGCTGAAGCAGGAGCGAAAGCGGGCATTGAAAAATACAACAATGAATTGAAAACAGCTCAAAAGAAAAGAGCGGATAAGCGTTTACATAATACGAAGCTTTTGTTAAGAAACTACAGAGCGTTGAAGTTGAATAGTGAAAATTCTATTTTTAGCAGAATGCAGATGGAAGAGTCAGCAGCAGATATTCTTGAATCAATGATGGGGATATATAATGATCAGGTTATAGTTGAATCTATAAAAAACAGTGCCACTAGAACTGCAATCATATTAACACACGTTGAGACTATGATTGGTGCATATCAGGTTTTGTGTGATAAGTCTGATAATGAGATAGATAGTAGAAGATATGATATTATATATCAGCTGTACATTTCTGATGATAAATTATCAAGAAAAGAATTAGCAGATAAGTGGTCGATAGATAAAAGCACAACTTATAATGATGAAAAAATAGCAATAGAAAGATTATCTGCATTAATATTTGGCATAGATGGCTTGAATTAACGAATACAAGTTGTAAGTACAAGCAACCCACCAGTTAGAAAAAGTTTCAATTGACATTCAAATACTAAGTGAGATAAACTGTAGTCGTAAAATTTTAATCAGGTCCCAAGGCATTAGGGTGTCTTGGGATTTTGTCTGTTGCTCCTTTAAATTTTATTTTAAAGGAGGCAACATATGTACGGGATTATTGTATTGATAATCTATGCACTTATTATGATAGGTGCAACAAAAATTTTCACTAAAAGTGAAAGGAATGGGGAGAGTTTCCATGTCGGTGACAGAAAAATGGGTACTATAGTATCTGCTATGAGCATAGCTGCGACATGGATATGGGCACCAGCATTATTTACATCAGCCGAGAAAGCATATATTAATGGATTTGCAGGTCTGTTCTGGTTTCTTGTGCCAAATGTGCTGTGCCTTATGCTCTTTATTCCATTTGCAAAGAAGATAAGAAGAGAAATGCCAAACGGAATTACTTTGTCTGGATATATGCACCAGAAGTATAATTCCAATGCTGTAAAGAAAGCGTATTTGTTCCAGCTTACAGCATTAACAATTCTATCAACAGCAGTGCAGCTGTTGGCAGGCGGCAAGATACTGAGTATGGTTACTGGATTACCACTAGGGGCTATGACTGTTATATTAGCAGTTATAGCCTTTTCTTATTCACAGATATCAGGAATAAAGGCTTCGGTATTTACGGATGCTATACAGATGATATTCTTACTTCTCGCATGTGCGATATTTGTACCATGGGCCATAAGGCTTAATGGTGGTACACCTGTAATTAAGATGTCAGGTCTGTCAGGTGAATATGGAAACTTGTTTTCACATAAAGGGCTTGAGGTGTTTATGGGATTTGGACTTCCTACTGCAATAGGATTATTTGCAGGTCCATTTGGAGATCAGTGTTTCTGGCAGAGAGCTTTTTCGATAAGAAAAGATAAAATAGGGAAATCCTTTTTGCTAGGTGCTGTTATGTTTGCAGTAGTTCCGCTGTCTATGGGAATACTTGGATTTATTGCAGCTGGAACAGGATTCATACCTGCAGATAATGGAACAGTCAATTTTGAACTGATACAGGCTATATTCCCAGCGTGGGTTATTGTACCATTTATGTTTATGCTCATATCCGGTTTACTGTCTACGGTTGACAGTAATTTATGTGCAATAGCTTCACTTACTACTGACTTGAAGATTACAGAAATGCTCAAGGATAAAGAAAAGATGGTATTGGCAAAAACATCTATGATTGTATTACTTATCATTGGAATATTGATAGCAAATATTCCAGGTCTTACAGTTACACATATGTTTTTGTTCTATTGCACACTTAGAGCAACAACAATGTTACCAACAATGCTTACTCTGCTTAATGTAAGAATGACAGAGGCTGGTGTTGTAGCAGGGATAATGACAGCGTTTGTTGTAGGGCTTCCTATTTTCGCCTACGGGACAATTTTGGGGTTATCAGTATATAAAACTATTGGTAGCTTAATAACTGTTCTGTCGTCAGGAATAGTAGCACTTATTGTATCACATATCCCAAGAAGGAAGAGGTGATACAATATGGGAAATGCTGCGTTAGGAAGAAAACAAAGAATCAGCAATGAAGCGTGGATTGAAACTATTAAGAACATAGAAAATATTATCCCAAAATCAGATATTGATAAAAAGGTGGGGCAGACTGTTAAAGCTATAAAGAAAATAACCAAAGGGAAAAAAGTTGCATTTGCCTGGAGCGGTGGAAAAGATTCTCTTGTATTGGAACAGTTATGTTATAAAGCCGGAATATCTGAATGTGTATTAGTTATATGCAATATGGAGTATAAAGGCTTTCTCCAATGGGTAACGGATCATATGCCAGAAAATCTTGAGGTAATAGATACGAAACAGGATTTAAAGTGGCTGGCCGCTCATCCACATATGTTATTTCCTCAAAATTCTAATATTGCAGCTCAATGGTTCCATATTGTGCAGCATAGGGGACAGGCTATTTATTATAAAGAGCATCAGCTTGATATGATAATGCTTGGGAGACGAAAGGCAGATGGGAATTATGTTGGGAAAGGCAGCAACATATATACTGACAGTAAAGGAGTTACCAGATATAGTCCTTTATCAGATTGGACACATGAGGAAATATTAGCCTTTATACATTACTATAAAATACCATTACCTCCATTTTATGAATGGTCGAATGGTTATTATTGTGGCACCCATCCTTGGCCGGCAAGACAATGGACTGGATCCATAGCAAACGGATGGAAAGAAGTTTACAGTATAGACAAAACTATAGTTATTAATGCGGCAGATTATATTACTAGTGCTAGAGAATTTCTTGAAAGCGAGGTGATATAAATGTGTGGAATATTTGGATTTGTAGGAAGTAAAACAGATATAAGCATTATAGAACTTATAGGCATAGAAGCGGCTAAAAGAGGTCCACAAGCTTGGGGAGTTGCTTGGCCACAGGAAAATGAAATGAATGTATACAAACAGGAAAAGAAGTTTGATACGAAGGAAATGCAGAAACTTAAAAAGATACTTACAGATAATGCTGTATCAGCTATGGTTGGTAATTGCAGGCTATCAACCAGTGGAACATTTGAAAATGAGAATAACAATCAGCCAATGGTTCTAAGCAACATTACAATATCTCATAATGGGAATGTTCCTGAGTATCAACATATTGCAGAAAAATATAATGTTAAGCTGAATACAGAATGCGATAGTGAAATCATATGTCATATGGTAAATGTGGTGGGAATAGAAAATACGATAAGTCAATTATCCAATACTGGACCTATTGCATTGCTTATCCTTCAAGGTAACAAGATAACAGCTTTCAGAAAGGGACAACCACTCTATGTATTAGAAAGAGATGGTTGTTTTTATTTTTGCAGCAGGAAATTTCTTAATGCAAGAAGTCTTGAAGAAGGTCAGATTTTGACATTTGGAGGTTAATGCTATGAATATTATCACTATGAGACTTGCAGATATGGTTAAGCCGGAAAAGAATGTAAGAATACATACGGAACAACAGCTAAGGGAATTTGAACGGAGTGTTAGGATGTTCGGACAGATAAGACCTATTGTTGTGGATGAAAATAATGTTATTCTTGCGGGTAATGGCTTATATGAAACGCTCCTTAGAATGGGATATGAAGAAGCACAGGTGTATCAATATAACGATTTAACAGAGAACCAGAAGAAAAAGCTTATGATTGCTGATAATAAAATTTTCTCTCTCGGTATTGAAAATCTTGATACGCTTAATTCATTTCTTGAGGACCTTCAGGATGATTTGGATATTCCGGGATTCGATTCTGACATATTAAAGCAGATGGTATCAGATGCGGATGAAATCACAGAGAAGCTATCTGAATATGGAACACTTGATGATGCTGAAATTAGAACAATCAAGGAACAGAATAGCAGGAAAGCGGAGCAAGAAACTGATAAAACACCAACACTTGACTATTCATCATCTGAACAGGATAAAATTAGTTCAAATATAGTCAAAGAAGAACAGGATAATGATACCGCCGAGGTAAGAAAATTTGTTATCTGTACTAAGTGTGGGGAAAAGATATGGCTGTAAAAAGATGTGCGGCCAGTATTGATGTAGTGCAAGCGGCAGAGATAAGAATTACAAATGTATTCAGCAATGGATTACCTGTATATATGTCTTTTTCCGGCGGTAAGGATAGCTTATGTTTAGCTCAGCTTGTATATAATTTAGTCCAAAGAGGAAAGATTAATCCTAAGCAGCTTATTGTTCAGTTTATAGATGAAGAGGCTATATTTCCCTGCATAGAAGAAACAGTAAAAGCATGGAGAAGGCGATTTATCCTTATGGGAGCAAAATTTGAATGGTACTGCTTAGAGGTAAAGCATTATAACTGTTTTAATGAATTATCAAATGATGAAACTTTCGTATGCTGGGATAGCACAAAGGAAAATGTATGGGTAAGACGGCCACCTTCATTTGCAATCAGAGACCACAAAGCATTAAGACATAGAATAGATGCTTATCAGGATTTCCTGCCAAGGATATGCAGTGATGGTATTACGATTACAGGAATAAGAACGGCAGAGTCTATTCAGAGATTACAGAATATTGCTTCAATGGTAAAAGCAGGAAAGACAATGACTAATAAGCATCAGGTATTTCCTATATATGACTGGACTAATAAAGATGTCTGGCTATATCTTTTGAATGAGCATGTGGATATTCCTGAAATATATTTGTATTTATGGCAGGCAGGTACCAGAAAAGGACAGCTTAGAGTATCACAGTTTTTCTCAATTGATACAGCCCGAAGTCTTGTTAAGATGAATGAGTATTACCCTGACCTTATGGAAAGGGTGATACGAAGAGAACCTAATGCTTATTTAGCTGCACTATATTGGGATAGCGAAATGTTTGGTAGAAGTACCAGTGCTCGTAAGGAAAATGAGCAGGGAAGACCAAAGGAAGATTATAAGGCAAAGCTTATAGATATGTTTAATAATATGGACATATACTTTACTACAAAGCATAAAATGTATGTTGCTACAAGATATCGCAATTTCTTCATTCAGGTAGCAGCTATAGCAAATGATAAAGATTATAAAGCAATTTATGAAGGGTTGTCTTCTGGAGACCCAAAGCTTCGTTCTTACAGAGCATTATATCAGAGAATATATGGCCGGTATATTACTGAGGCTAAAAGGAAGGAGGCTGAAAAGCTTGGATAAGTTAATAGCACCTTCCACAACATTAAAGTGGGTAGACAGAGAATTAATAAAACCTAATGATTATAACCCCAATAAGGTTTCAAAACAGAACCTTGAATTACTTACACAATCAATATTCACCAATGGATGGACATTACCGATTGTTGTAAGACCGGATTATACCATTATAGATGGCTTTCATAGATGGACTGTAGCAGGTCCTGATTGGAAATATGTTCCACAATCAGAAAAAGATGATAAAAGAACACTATATGAAAGATTAGGCGGAAAAGTTCTAATTGTAGTGGTAGACCATAAGGATAAAGCGGGCAATATATATGGAACAGTGACACATAACAGGGCAAGAGGTACACATTTGCTTGAACCTATGAAAGCTATTGTCAAAGAGCTTATGAATGAAGGCAAGACTGTAGATGAAATAAGCAGACAGTTAGGTATGAAACCAGAAGAAATATTCCGATTATCTGACTTTAGCAAAGAAGATTTTTTAAAGATGATGGCGTTAGGTCACGAAAAGTATTCAAAAGCAGAATATATAACGAAGATATGATGTTAATACAATTAGTATTCGTAGAAGATAGGGGCGGTCAAGTGCCGCCCCTATTTGCATATGTCACGAAAATATCAAAAGGGAAGGAGGGGTGACAAATGCCAACACCAAGAGGACCAGATTCAGACCGAAGAAGTGAAGAAAGAAAAAAGGCAGAGCAGATATATCTTGAGAGCAAAGGAAATATAAAGCTGGTAGAGATTGCAGGTTCTTTGGGACTTCCTGATAACAAGATAAGAAAGTGGAAATCAATTGATAATTGGGAAGGCAAGTTGCACCCCGATAAGGACAAAAGCAGTAAAAAAAAACAGGTGGAGCGTTCCACTAAAAGCAAAGGGAACGTTCCACCTAAAAAGAGAGGTGCACCGTTTGGAAATAAGAATGCTGTTGGTGGTAGAGGAAATCCACATCCTAACACTTATAAACATGGCGGTTATACAGCAGTTTTCTTTGATACATTAGATGATGATGAAAAGGAACTTGTTGAGCAGGTACCACAGGATGAAGAGGCGTTATTACTTGAACAGATACAGCTATTCTCAATTAGAGAACGACGAATAATGCAAGCTATAAATAAATACAGAAAGTCAGACCAACCAGTAGCAATATCTTACACATCAAGGTCAGAAAGTAAGAGAACATTTGACGGAACTAAAGAGGAACAGGATGCGGATAAGGAAATATATGATGCTCGTATTAAAGAACAAATAGACAAGGGACAACGCTTACCGGGAAGAGGATATGATATAACTACTCAGACAGAAAATAAGGACAATATTATTGCAAGACTTGAAGCGGAGTTGAGTAATGTGCAAGCGAAGAAGACGAGAGCTATAGAAGCTCTTACTAAGCTGCATATTGAGAAACAGAAACTTGAAGGAGATACAGCTGTTAATGATGTTGTTAAGAGCTGGACAGAGCAGGTACTCAAGAACAGGAGAAATCAGAATGGATAATGAATGGCTTGATTCTTTTCTGGAAGAAAGTATTCCGCTATGGAAAGCTGATCCAGTACTGTTTTTTAGAGAGGTATTATTATTTGAACCTGATGATTGGCAGCAGGCAGTAGCATATGATTTAAGGGATTATCCGAAAGTAACTGTCAAGTCAGGACAAGGTGTTGGAAAGACAGGTCTGGAGGCTGCATTGCTTTTGTGGTTTTTGGTTTGTTTTCCATTTCCAAGGATTGTTGCCACAGCTCCAACTAAGCAACAGTTACATGATGTGTTGTGGTCTGAGGTTGATAAGTGGATGAACAACTCTCCATTGCTTCCTAAGCTTTTAAAATGGACAAAGACATATGTTTATATGATTGGCTATGAAAAGCGTTGGTTTGCAGTAGCTAGGACTGCTACAAAGCCAGAGAACATGCAAGGTTTTCATGAGGATAATATGTTATTCATAGTGGATGAAGCATCCGGTGTAGCTGATCCGATTATGGAAGCTATTGTTGGTACATTGGCAGGTGATAATAACAAATTGCTCTTGATGGGGAATCCTACTAAGACATCAGGCACATTCTATGATAGTCATACATCAGATAGAGCATTATACAGATGTCATACTGTTAATTCAGAACATAGCAAGAGAACCAATAAGGAAAACATTGCAGCAATGAAACGTAAGTATGGCGAGAACAGCAATGTTGTTCGTGTCCGTGTATATGGAGAATTTCCAGAGCAGGAAGATGATGTTTTTATCAATCTATCTTGGCTTGAAGAGAGCTGCAATACAGAACTAAGCGAGGAAACAGCTAAGGCATTGGGTAAATACTATGATAAAAATGGTATCAAGCAGGAAATAGATACAAGCGGTGTTTATTGTATTGAAATTGGCTGTGACGTTGCCAGATTTGGTGATGATAAGACCTGCATAGGCTATCGTGTTAATGAAGCGGTGTTCATATACAAGAAATACAACGGACAGGATACAGTATGGACAACAAGTAATGTTGTAGCCTTGTATAAACAGCTTAGAGAGAGGTTTTCATATAAAGGTATTATTCCTATTAAGATAGATGATGGTGGTGTTGGTGGCGGAGTAGTAGACCAGTTAAGGCATTTCAAGAAAGACAATAAGAATGAAGCTGATACCTTACTTATATTGCCAATAAACTTCGGGCAGAGCATAAAACATAAGTATTATGCTGATACAACAACATATATGATGGGAGTTATCAGGGATATGGTTCACCCTATAGATAGCAATGGGAATGTTATCAAGCCACAGATAATACTTCCAAATGACAATGATTTAATAGCACAGCTTTCTTGCAGGAAGTATCGTTTTGAATCAAACACCAAGCAGAAGGTTGAAAGCAAAAAGGAAATGAAAGAGAGGGGACTAAGCTCTCCAGATGAAGCAGACTGCATTTTGCTAGTGTGTTTGCCAGTTAATTTGAAGAAGGGAGGAAAAGGCAGTGCAAGGTAAACAATCCAGTCACATAGGTGTAAGAATTATAAAAGAACAGACAATAGATGAACCTTATACGGCTATATATGCCAACAGAAAGATTGAAAAATCTGATAAGTCGGAACAGCTTACCAATGAAAATGCTGTAAATGCTTCAGAATGGATATCACAACCTGTTGATATGAGAGGCTTGAAAGCTCTTGTTGATGATTCAACAATCCTTCCTCAGTGCATAAGGGCATATAAAAACAATATAGCAGGATTTGGAGTTTCGATAGAATACAATGTTGAATATCAAGAAGAGTCAGCAGAGATGAAAGCGGAATGGGACAAGCTGCAGAAGATAATAGACCTGCTTAATATGGATTATCCATTAAAAGAAGTGTTTGAACAGGTTATACAATCAAGAGAAACTTATGGCATAGCCTATTGTGAAGTTATAAGAACAAAAGAAGGAGAGGTCGCCCAGCTTGAATTTATTAAAGATACACCATCCGTTGAGATGACATATCCTGTAGAGCCGGCTATTGATGTTGATTACTTTTACAAAGGCGAAAAATTGATAAGAAAGAAGAAGTTCAGAAAGTTCAGACAGACTGTGGCAGGAAGAACAGTATATTTCAAAGAGTTTGGCGACCCTCGTATTATGGATAAGAGAACCGGTAAAATTCTGGGAATTGATACTATTGATGAACTAGAAGAATTACAGTTGGATGATTATGCAAATGAGCTCATTGCTTTCAGAGTAGGAGTAATGCCGTATGGAGAGGTTCGCTGGATTGGAGCGGTGCTTACTGTTGATGGTGCCAGAAGAGCTGAAATTCTTAACAACAATTACTTCAGGAAGGGTAGACATACTCCTTTAATGATTATCGTTAAAGGCGGTACATTATCTGATGATTCGTGGGGAAAGTTACAGAGCTATATCAATGGAATACAAGGAGAAGAAGGACAGCACGCATTTCTGGTATTGGAAACAAATACTAATGAGCCGGCAGCAGGTTTTGATGTAGAGAAACAACCTGAGGTTGAAATAAAGGACTTGGCCAACATTTTACAGAAAGATGAATTGTTCCAGGAGTATCAGGAGAATTCCAGAAAAAAGGTTCAATCTACATTTCTTCTTCCGGATTTATATGTTGGATATACTACAGACTTTAACAGAGCCACAGCACAGACAGCGGTAGAAGTAACAGAGAAACAGGTATTTCAACCGGAGCGTAATTCATTAGCCTGGATAATTAACAATAAGCTACTAAATGGATATGGTTTTAAGTATGTTAAAGCAGTATTCAATGAGCCTGATGTTACTAATACAGATGATGTTCAGAAGGTTCTTAATATAACAGAACGGGCAGGCGGCTTAACACCCAATATGGCCAAGGAATATACATCCAAAATCCTCGGAAAGGAAGATACCGGAGATTTTGAAGGTGATTGGGGTGACATTCCATTACAGTACCTTAAGGCTCTGCCGCAGCAACAGCTTACAGATGATATTATGCAACAATATGGTAATATTGTTCAAAAGGCTGAAGCCAGTGGTGAACCCGATGAATTGCTTTCGGTTATGAAGTCCATACAAAAAGCACTTGTAATGTACAAGGAGCGTGATTAAATGGATGACACAAGTATTGCAAAAGCTATGATATGTAACGCTGATTTTATTCTATCTGCAATAGACAGATACATACAGAAAGCTGATGATGATTTAAAGGATACTCTGGAAAATAACGGATTTGTTAATGCGGCCGGTACGGTTGCTACAGTAAATGCTTTAGAAGAACAGATTGCAGACGCATTAGAGGAGCAGACTGATAAATTGTCAGATGTTATTTCATCATCAACAGATGGTAATTGGGATACAGTAAATGAGAGTGTGAACAATATGCTTTCAGAAGATGATATAGCTGAAACAGTAGCAGAAGCTGCAGAGGATATGTATACAGTCAATGTTCCAGAGCTGGCGACAATATATCTTCAAAATACTGACCCTGATTTGGTAGTGGAAGAAGTGAGCAGTCAGATAACAAGCTGGATTACTGAGTGGAGTGCACAGCTTGGAGAGCTGATGAAGACAACTTCCCATAGGCAGATAACGGATTTGATACAAGATGCTATAGACAGAGGCATATCAATAGCAGAGCTATCAAGAACAATACAGTCTGAGGGCTTCAGAAATGAGCTGTGGCAGGCTAGAAGAGTTGCGCTTACTGAAACACTAAGGGCACATTCTGTAGCTCAGGAAGAAGCTATACAGCAGAATCCAGCGGTAGAACAGAAAGAGTGGATACACTCAGGCGGACACAGGATAGAACCTCGAGCCAATCATGTAGATATGAGTGGACAGATAGTGGATAAGAATGAACCATTTACGCTTAAAGGCAGAGATGGAAATACATATTATCCTATGTATCCTAGAGACCCATTGCTGCCAGCCTGTGAAAGCATTAACTGTCACTGCATACACAGAGGTGTAGTCAATAAGGATATATTCAGAATGCCAGCTGATTACAAGAAGAAAATGCAAGACGAATCAGTTAAGGCGGCCAATAAGAAATGGGAAGAGAATCTGGACAAAAAGAATAAGGCGGCAGCAGGCATTAAGCCTTATAACGCATATGAGAAGTTCACAGAAAAGACGAGAGAAAAGCAGATTAAATATATCGGTGGCAAGGCTAAGATGGCATTATATGATGCCGGCTTAGTGACAGATGAGAAAATGCTTAAGAAAATTAAGAACTCAACATTGCAGGAGCTTAGGGAAGATGGTATATTGACTATAGAAACACCGGCTATTAAACATTCAACTGTTGGTGATTTTACTAATCGTAGAAATCCAAACAAGCCAGCTGGTGGTAGAAATGGCGGCAATATGAATAACGGAGGTCACTCACAGGCTAATATTGATGAATTAATGAATAGAGGAATTTCATATAGCATAGAGAAGACTTATGATAATGGAGTTCGTATTGGCGGTGTAGAAGGACACAAAGAGAGTGATAAAAGATTGGGACAAACAGGTCAGGCTTGGTTCCCAGAAAATTGGGATTCAGATAAAATTACAATAGCAGGAACGTATACAGCTAATAAGCCCGCTATTATTATAGAATTAAAAGATGACGATAACATAATAGGATATAAAAAGTATCAAAAATATGATGGTGTTGTTGTTGGAATAGTTGAGGATGCAGAACACAATATTAATACAATATTCCCAGATGGTGAGCAAAGAGAGGTGAATGATTTTGGTGGATAAAGAAAAAGTAAAGCATATAATTGATTGGTGGCGAAAAACAGACACTCAAGGGTTAGATAGTGAGAAGTATTTTTTTAATCCACTAATGGCAGCCTTTGGAGACAATGTTGATGAAATACTAAAGTTTCTGAATGAACTAGATATAGATGATCTGGATTATATATCAGGATGTTTTGAGAATATATATGGCAAGTTCATGACAGATGACGTATGGGATGCACTTGGTGCATTGGAAGATAAGATAAAAAACAGATAATAAAAGCAATCGGAATAAAGTTGTGTATGCAACCGTTCTGGTTGCTTTTTTTATGCTCATTTTTCAAAAAGAAGGTGATCCGATTATCTCGGAGCTGTCCGTTAAACAGCAAAAATAATATAGGAGGTAAGAAAGAATATGCCAAAGAAGATTGCGAAAGCATATGAAATTAGCAATGCAAGAATCAACTTCGTTTCACTAGTGAATAAAGCGGCTAACAAACACCAATTTCTTATAGTGAAGGCTGATGATGGCAATGCAACATTCCAGACATTTGGTCGCATCGTCAAAGCTGATACTGAAAGTCATTATGTAACCGGTATTGTGTATGAGCCGATGGTTGAAGATTCACAAGGTAACTATATGACCGAGGAAGAGATAGCCAAGGCAGCTCATTGGTTTATGAAAAATGAGGGTTCTGTTGATATTCAGCATTGTTTTAAGAAAGCAGATGGCTGTGAAGTGGTTGAAAGCTATGTGGCTAAAAGTGATATGGAAATTGATGGACAGCCAATTAAAAAGGGAACTTGGCTTATGACTATGGAAATTTCTAATGCTGATGTATGGGATTCTATATCAAAGGGCGATATCACAGGCTACTCTATGGGAGGTGTAGGCGCTTATTCGTTGGAAGATGTAGAACTTCCTGTAGAAAAGCAGGAAGAACCAAAGGGGATTTTTAAGAAACTTGCTAAGGCTATGGGTTTTGAAGTGGTCGAAAAAGGAGCTGTTAAGAATCAGTATAACAGAAGAATAAAGTCAGATAATTTTTATACTGCTTGGTCTGCATTGAGTAATGTCTTAGATGGTGAAAAGTTCAATCCGGAAACAGGTCAGTATGAATATGGATATACAGATGATGAAGATGTTATCAGAGCTGCACTTTCTGATTTTAACGATATTGTTACTAACCTTCTGACAGGTAATGTAAGCATTGTTAAGTCATTAGAAAAGGCAGCAAAGGAAGCCCCTGCACCAATTATTAAAGCAGGGAAAAGCCTTAGTAGTAAGAACCTAAGTGCTTTAAAGGGAATACATGAAAGCCTTGGCTCATTCCTGTCCGATTTTGAGGAAGAGCCAGAAAATAATATCAATAAGGAGGATGACACTATGACACATGAAGAAGTTCAGAACATTGTCGGAGAAGAAGTGAAGAAAGCGATGGAACCTATCGCAAAGCAGCTGGAGGCTATTACTAAGAGTGCTGAACCAATCACACCGGAAACAGCTACACCGGAAACGGGTGATGTATCAGCAGATTCTATTGCAAAGATGGTAGGAGAAGAAGTTCAGAAGGCAATGGAACCGGTTACTAAAATGCTTGAGCCACTTATGAAGAGCAGATCACTTCCAGGAAATCTCAATGATGCTCCAGGTTCAGCAGTAACAAAGAGTGAGGCAGAGCCTCATTATATGACAGGTATGTTTTAATAAAAGGAGGATTTTGATATGCCAATAAATAATGGAAATATTATTAACAAAGCGGCTATTGCCACAACAAGTATTACGCATGGATTACTTAATCCTGAGCAGGCTAGAAAGTTTATTCAGCAGACATTTGAAGCTACTAATCTTGCACCACTTGTAAGACACGTTATGAGACAGCCTAAGAGTGGTGAGATTGATAAGATTGGTATTGCTTCTCGTATTATCAGAGGAAAGAAAGAGAATTCAGATGATGGATACAGAGCGGGTGTAGCAACCAAGGTAATTGAATATGCTTGTAAAGCTGTTCGTTTACCTTGGGAAATTACAGAGGAAACATTAAGAGAGAATATAGAAGGACAGCAGCTTGAGGCTATCATTACTAATCTTATGACAGCTCAGATAGGCGTTGATATGGAAGATTTATATCTTAATGGTGATGAAAGAGCAGCTAACGCAAAAGATTTCAGTTCATCAGATACATATGCTGTAGGTGATTATGTTAAATATAACAATAATCTTTATACATATGTAGCGGAGCATACTGCTGGCAGTTGGAATGTGGCAGAGGTTGAAGAAGTTGGTAGTGTAGCTGATATAGATTTCCTTAAGCTTAATGATGGTTGGATTAAGCAGATTGGTGACAATGGACATGTATATGATGCTTCTAGCGAAAATGTTATGAAACTTGATATTTTCTACAAGATGTTACAGAAACTTCCTAACAAGTATAATAATGGTAAGTTACGCTGGTTAATGTCTCCTAAGAGAGCTCAGGAATGGGAACTTTATCTTATGAATCAGGTAATTGAAAAGGGCGGAGCAATTCCTGACAATGTATATACACAGCCGGTCCATATTCCTACAATTTCTTGTCCATCGTTAGGCGATGATAAGATTATTCTTACAGATCCTAAGAACCTTGTTGTTGTTAACACTTATGATATGAAAATCAGAAAGACAACAGAAGGTAAAGAGGCTATTATGCAGGATAAGAGATTTTATGTATGCCACATGGATTATGATGCTATTATCGAGGAAACAGATGCTACAGGTATAATCACAGGTCTTCCATCACTTGGCTAGGAGGTAGATTATGAAAAAATTAGTATTAAATAAAGGACTTTCATATTCGGTTCGAGGCTTTTCTTGTTACAAAGGAAAGCCTTTTTTAATTGATGATGAAATGGCAGTAAAACTTTTGCGAACTGGAAGATTCAAGGAATTAGAGATAGTCGAGGTTGACAGTTCAGATGTGGAAGATAATCAGGGTGTGGAACTATCAGCAGAAGTTATAGAGAAAATGAGAAAAGACGAACTTATCACTCTTGCAAAGGAAAAAGAAATTGACCTTACAGGATGCGAGAAGAAAGAAGAAATTGTTGAGAGAATAAAAGGCGTCCTTGGTTTTGTGAATATGACAGATGTGTTTGGAGAGTAGGTGTTTGTATGGTTAGACCTTGGGTGAGTCCGAAAGATGTAAGAGATTATTCTGATTCGGAGAAAGTAAAAGCCAGGGAAGATAATAAGCTTATGTTTGATATAGCAAGAGCTGAAAAGTATGTAATACATCATACCCATAACCATTTTGATGCTGCTGAATATGAAGAATCACTGCCATTAGATGTAAAGATGGCAGTGATTCTTCTTGCTGAAGCTTATGCCAAGCAATCCATTTTACATAAAGAAGGCAATATGAATTCGGAAACATTTGATGATTATTCATACACTATGGATTCAGATTCGGATATAGCAGAACATCTGGGATTAGAAACAATGCTTTCAGATTACATATTAGAATCTGGAAATGGTAAGGCGTTTCTTCGTATGCGAAAGTTATAGGAGGAATTATATGGCTTTTGAAACATTATTGGACCATAAATGCAACATATATCATATCGTGAAAGAACAGGAATCTAAAGGTTATGGTATATCTGCAAGTAAGTATTCTTATCCAGTCGAACCGGATGAAAAAGAAGTTAAGTGCCATTTTAATGTATCTGGTGATGGCAATATGACACAGACTTCTCCATCAAATAATTATAGCTATATAGGAAAGCTACAATTACCAATAGGTACAGATGTAAGGCTGTTGGACAGAATTGTTGATTGCGATAATGGATTGGTATATACGGCTGAGGTTGTCCGTAATATCAGAAATCATCATCTGGTTGTAACAATTCACAGAAAGGGTACTCCTCAGGAGGCTTTGTGATGGGAAAATATATTACTGTAGATATAAGCGGACTAAAAGAATTTGTTGATGCTCTTGGCGCAGCAGGTAAGACAGAATTTAAGAAAGAACTCCGCTTATTTATGAATGGATTAGCACAACAGTTTCTTACTATGGTGCAGGATTACATCATAGAAAAGAAAAATGTTAATACAAGATTATTGTTAAACAGTTTTTACATAGGAAAGATTGAAAATCAAGGCTTTACCATTGAAGTTGGAAGCAATGTGGAATATGCGGAGTACGTCAATAAAGGTCATTGGCTTAACCCTAAGGGTGTTGACATGCGTTTTGTTCCTGGATACTGGAAAGGCGACGAGTTTATATATACACCTGGTGCTAAATCGGGAATGATGTTAAAGCAAAACTATGTTAAAGGTTCGCATTATTGGGATGACGCTCTGAGAGATATAGAAAAAGCTCTTCCTGGAATCTTGGAAGACAATATTCAGAATTGGATTAATAGTTATTTTGGAATGGAGTGAAAGTATGATTGAATTTGAAATAGCAGGTTTATTTTATGCGATAAAAAAGGCATTGAGTAAGGATAAAGATAATGTTTATGAAACTTACTTTGATGAAATACCTAAGGATATATTCCTTCCATGCGTATACTTCCCTGCTCCTGAAATAACAGAGAGTGGATGGTCCTCTAGTGCATATAAGGCAACTTTTACATTATATGTAACTGTTATGGCACCTACAACATCACAGGCCGCCAGAATGGCAACGGATATAGTATTAGATATCAGCTCTAGGAGAAAGAAGATTCCAATTGTAAAAGAGGATGGTACAATCTCCAGTCATAGCTTTAGAGTTAAGGATATTAAGGCAGATAAGGCGGATGAAGGCGTATATGAGATAAAAGTTACATGGGATAGATATTCTGAATATGTAAAAGAAGAATACCAGTTAGCCAAGGACATTTATATTAATAAGATTTGATAAAGGAGGGTTTATGCGACAAACAAAGACTTCAGAAAATACTACTAATGATATGCCTGTATACGAATATTTGCAGATAAGAAAAGACTGCTTAAAGCTCTTTGGAGTAACAACATCTACATTCGATGGTGCTACAGCAGATATGGATACACAGAATTCATATACCATACAGGAAGTACAGGATACGATTAATAATTGGCTGAAAAAGGAGGTTAATTAACCATGAGCGGTGGAATATTTGATATGAATATATCGAAGAAAAGACCTGGAACTTATCTGAACTTTAAGTCAAAAAAAGGTCAGAAAGTAAAAGGTTCATCAAGAGGAATAGCAATAGTTCCCCTGATAGATTTAGGTTGGGGAGTTAATGGAACAATGCTTAAGATTAGCAATGCTTCTCCAGATGCTTATGCAGTACAGTTAGGTCATAGTGTTTATGATGCGGATAATAATATGCTGCTTATAAGAGAAATCTTAAAGAATGCAGTTACTTGCTATGCTTATATTATCAATAATGGAACGGCGGCAAGTGTAGAAGCTGGCGGAATGACAATTACTGCTACATATGCAGGTACAAGAGGTAATGATATATCTGTAGCTTGTGTAGCTAATGCTACTGAAGGTTCTAAGTTCGATGTAAAAGTATATCTTGATACAAATATTGTAGAACAGTATGAGAAAGTAGGAACTATAGCAGAGCTTATATCTGCTTCTAGTGGCTTATATGTCAAGTTTTCCGCTGTGGAAACATCTGCGGCATTACAGGCATTTGCTGTAGCAAAGCTTACAGGTGGAACTAATACTAAGTCTGCTAACAGTGATGTATCAGCGTTTTTAGATGCCTGTGAGGGCGTGAAATTTAATACTATGTGTTTTCCTGTAACGGAAAGTTCATTACAGGCAGCAGCTACATCTAAGATTAAGTATCTGCGTGATAATGTTGGAAAGTATGTACAGGCTGTTATGCCTGACTGTAGTGCCAATTATGAGGGTATTATCAATGTTACTAATTCAGTAACAATAGATGGTGTTGATTTAACTAACGCACAGGCTTGTGCGTGGGTAACAGGCATTACAGCGGCAGCAGAAAAGACAGAATCTAATACTTATGCAGAGTATTCAGAGGCTACTGCTGTTGTAGGCGTAAAGACTAATGAGCAGGCTGAGCTTGCAATTGATAATGGAGAGTTTTTCTTCAGTATGTCGGAAGAAGGCAAGGTTATTGTTGAGTATGACATTAACAGTCTACATACGTTTACAGCTGATAGAACAGAAGATTATAGAAAGAATAGAGTAATGCGTGTGTATGATTCTTTTGCAGAAGATATTAAGATGACATTTCCACCTAACAAGTATTCTAATGATGAAACAGGCTGGCTTGTTATGGAAGGACTTGGCAGAGCATTACTCAATACATATGTTAATGATGGAGCTATATCTGATGTTTCGGCTGAGGAAGACTTCTATGTAGATCAGGAACGTAGCATTGGCGACCAGACATACTTTAATGTAGGTCTTAAAGCTGTAGATTCAGCAGAGAAATTATATTTCTCTGTATCAACAAGATAGGAGGACTAGGATATGTCAGAAAATAAGAAACCTTTATCTCTTGAAGAAGGGAAAATCTTCATTGACGGAGTTGAAGTAATTGATGCGGCAAAACTTACAATTCTGTATCAGCCTAAGGTTTGGAGTGGTAAAATGTTAGGCGATAAGGGAACTAATAGAAGATGGCTTGGTAGAGATATAACAGGAACATTGGATGAGTACAGAACAACTCCTAGATTCAATAATATTGTTGCCAAGTATGAAAATGATGGTATTACACCAGAGCTGACAATACAGGGTATCAGAGTTGATAAAGATTCTGATTATTATGAGCTGTCAGGAAGTGAATCGGTTACATTAACCGGTTGCGTACTAACCGGAGATATAACCCTATTATCACTTGATACCGATGGCGAAGTAGTTAAGGATAGTATTTCATTCGGTGCTAAGCATATATCATAATATAGATGTTTTTTGTAGAGGCGTGAAGACCTCTTTTTTTTATGCACATTTATTTCTATCAGTACAACAATTAAAAGCACTACAGGGCATTTTACAGCCCTGTAGTCATATATTAGGAGGTTATTTATGGCTAAGGATTTAAAGTATTTTATGAGACCAGCTGCAAAGGAAGATCAGATTGTTACAGTTCCGGGATTAGAGAGCATTAAGGATGAAAATGGAAAGGTAATTGATTTTGAAATCAAGAAACTTTCTAACGAGGAAATAGATTCTATTAACAAAATGTATGAAACTAAGACACTTCTTAAGGATAAGAAAGGCAATTTTGTTATTAACAATGGAAGGGCTGTATACAAGGTTGACAGGGATAATGGCAGAGCTGCAAGACATATTATGGCAGAGGCTCTTGTATATCCTAACTTAAAGGACGAGAAGTTAATGCAATTCTTTAATTGTAATGACATAACTCTTATGCCTTACAAGGTATTTCCTGATAATAAGGAATTTGAATATGTAAGTAATAAGGTTATGGAAGTTCTTAATATCATTGAGCCAGAAGATGATAAAGAGGAACTTGTTAAAGAAGCAAAAAACTAATAGAAAGCAAGGATGTGGATGCGTATTGGGCACATGTGCTTTGGCAAAGGCATGGACTCAGAATAGAAGATTACGAGAAAATGACAGAAGCCCAGAAAGCATTCTATATAGCTTCAGAAAGATATGAAGATGAACATCCTTGCAGAAAAGATGGTTATATGTTCAGAACAGCTGTGAAGGGGGGTAAATGATGGCAGGGTTATCCGTAAAATTCACTGCTTTAGATGAAATAAGTGCTAAGTTTGATAATATGGCCAAGGCGGGAACAAAGGCTACAGAAGCATTTAGCAATATGGAACGTACAGGCGATAAGGCTATGGATAATGTAGCAAGCAATATGGACAATGTAACACAGGGAATGAAAAATACCACAACTGCTACAGATAATTGTTCAGATGCTATGGAGAATTACGACAGTGCCTGTTCCAAGGCGGCAGACGCTATGGAAGAATATGAGAATGCCTGCAATCAGATATCTAAGGCAACAGAAGACGTTGCCAGTAATCAGTCACAGGTAGAGGAATCAATGTCAGGCATATCAACTTCAACAGATAAAGCAAAAGAATCTATGAAGAAATACACAGATGAAACTGAAAGGTTAGGTGAACAGTCAAAGAAGACGAGCAAAGAAGCCTCCTCGGCAATGAGTGGGCTATCTCAGGTAATTACAGCATTTGGGCTAAGTACTGCAATAAGTAAGATAAAAGATGAACTTAAAGAATGTTCTGTTGAGGCTGAGAACTTTGAAACAATGGCGGCAAAGTTATCTACGATTGCTGACACAACTGTAATATCAATGAATACATTATCAGCACAGGCCATGAAAACATCAAGAGATACAGCAACAGATATTAATCAGCTTACAGATACAGCATACAATGCTATATCAGCCGGCGTTAATACAGCTAATGCTTTTAGTACAGTTGAAGATGCGACAAGACTTGCAACATCAGGTTTTACAAGTTCAGCTTCCGCATTGTCAGTATTAACAACCACCTTGAACGCTTATAAGCTTAGTGCAGATGAAACAACCAACATATCTGATTCGCTGATTATGACACAGAATTTAGGTGTAATGACTATCGATCAGTTGAGTACTTCAATGGGTAAAGCTATATCTACAGCCTCCGCTTATTCTATTGATTTATACAATCTTGAAGCGGGATATATAAGTCTTACTAAAGCAGGTATTTCAGTAGAAGAATCAACGACCTACATATCAAGCATGTTTAAAGAACTTGGTGATTCAGGTAGTGATATAGCTGAAATAATACAGAATGAAACAGGAAAGTCATTCGGAGAATTAATGAAGAGCGGATATACTTTAGCTGATGTTATGCAGATACTATATAACAATGTTGAAGGCAATAGTGAGGCTTTAATGAACCTGTGGAGCTCGGCGGAAGCAGGTAAAGCAGCCAATGCGATAGTTAGTCAGGGACTTAGTACATTCAATTCTAATCTTGAGAAGGTACGAAATTCCGCAGGTGCAACCGAAAAGGCGTATGAGGCTATGACAAATACGTCTTCGTATGCTACACAGAGGGTTGAAAACAGTTCAAAGAACTTATCAATTACACTTGGAAGTAGTTTGAATCCAGCTATCAGTAAGGTTAAAAATGCATGGGCTGATACTATGGATAAGTTTTCGGATTTTGTATCTAAGTATCCTTCAGTTTCAGCAGCATTAGCCGGTATTGCGATAGGCATTGGTGGAGTAACAACCGCAGTAGCAGCATATACAGCTGTTAAAGGTGCTGTTACAATTCTTGGTTCTACATTTACAGCATTAGGAGTATCGTTTACCAGCTTATTAGGGCCAGCAGCATTAGCAGCGGCAGGAATAGCGGCGGTTAGTGCAGCGGTGATTTACTTCACGAAGAAGTCTTCGGAGGCCGCAACAGTAGATGACCATCTGACAAGTTCTTCTCGAAAGTTACAAGAGGAAATAGAAAGCTTAAATGATGAATATGATAGAGAAGTTGAGCTGCATGGAGAGAATAGTGATAGAGCATATGCATTGAAAAATAGAATTGATGATTTAACAGAAAGCTACAATGAGAGCAGGAAAACGCTTGAAGAGTTTTCACAAGAGTTGGAATCACAAGCACAGACATTGGAGCAGATTAATTCAAAGTACAAAGAAACAATACAACAGAACGGGCAGTTGGAACAGGCTTCTTTATCACTTGTAACTAAGTTGTCTGTACTTTCTACTAAATCATCACATACTGATGAAGAACTAGAATTAATGGACTCTATTGTGAATACATTAAATACTTCATACCAGGGCTTAAATCTTACACTTGATAAAACTACAGGCAAGCTCAATATGAGTATATCAGACCTTTATAAAGCTGTCAGAGATGCGGCTGATGCTGAAAATAAACAGACACAGACTAATAAGCTTGTTGAGCTTATGAAACAGTTTGATGATGTTAAAGGTGCTAGAGATGAGGCGTATAAGGCAGTAGGAGATACATATGATAAGTGGCAGCAGGAAGAGGATTCATGGGCAGAACGACACCCTAAGCTTAAGGCAATGGGAGTAGGCAGTAGTACAAGTTCAATAGTAATGGATGCGTTTGATGATTGGCAAAAGGCAAGAGAACAGTCACATGCTGCTAGTGATAATTACAATACATTAGTTGAATCAATGGAAGAGTGCTATAGAGCACTTGGATATACTGATGAAGAGATTAAGAATCAGATTAAGCTAATGGAAGAGGCTGGCTCTAAATCGGAAGCGTATGCACAGGCAACTACAACTAATGTGGATTCAAGCACGGCAGTAAGCACAGCTATAGGAGAAGTTTCTTCAAAGTTGAAAGAGATAGCCGAGAATTATGATAAAGCTTATGCAAGTGCTTTAAGTAGCATACAGGGGCAGATGTCGCTTTGGGATACGCAGGATGCGGTAGTGGCTATGTCGGCAGATAGCATTAATACAGCAATGCAGAGCCAGATTAATTACTGGAATTCTTATAGTGAGAATCTTGATAGTCTGATATCAAAATCTGGTGATATAGAAGGACTTAGGACAGTTCTTAACAATGTGGCAGATGGCAGTGCTGATTCCGCAGCTATGATTGCAGGAATGGCAAATATGAGTGACGAACAGCTTTCAGCTATGGTAGAACAGTATGGTACATTACAGGCTTCTCAGGATGCTACAGCTGAAAGCATAGCTGAACTTGAAACAAGTTTTTCTGTTGCGTTAGATTCTATTCTTTCAGATATGGATGATACTGTTAATGGTATGAATATGGAGGACAATGCAAGAGAAGCAGCAATAGAGACAATGAATGGATATATACAGGGCATTAAGTCTAAACTGCCCGAGGTAAATTCTGCTATTGAGGCTATATCATGGGCTAAATCTAATATAGATGCATTTGTACCTCATGCTGAAGGAGGTATTTTCAGTACACCTCATTATGGAGTATTTGCTGAAGATGGTCCAGAATCATTTATACCTATAGATGGCTCAAAGCGGTCAGTTGATATATGGGAGCAGACCGGTAAATTGTTGGGAACTATTGGAAATGACAATGAGGTTGATAATTATATATCAACTCAGAATAATACAGAAATGGTTCTGACAAGAGAAGTTAATACAAAAGAAACGCCAATATTATTACCGAGTGATAATGGTAGCCAGCAGGTACCAGTTGTTACCGATACACAGGATAAGACGGTAACATTAAAGATAGAAGGCTCTGGCAATCTGCAGGTTGGCAGTAATCTTAGTAAAAATGATGTTGTTGAGATACTTATGGATAATGTTAAAGAAGCGATAATGGGAATAATAGAGCAGGAAATACTTGAGGAAGGAGTTGGTTCATATGTCTTCTAGCGGATTATATCTGACTTCCTATGATGAAGTATTTCAGTTTCCGGTAAATCCTGAAAAGTTAGAAATAGGTAATAGTGCTTCTAATAGCTCTATGAATGTATATGGTGTTGGCGAGGCAACAATTATACAGGATACTAAAGCAAGCGTTATTAATTTTTCCTCATTCTTTCCAAAAACTTACTTTGGTGGATGTAATTATAACGATATTCCAGAGCCGATTAATGCTGTAAATACTATTATAAGAATGATGAAAAGCAGAACACCAATTAGATTTACATATACAGGAGGCCTCGGTATATCACAGTATGTAACGATAGAATCTTTTGATTATTACGAAGTTGGTGGAGATGTAGATACTATTCAATTCTCAATTTCTTTAAAAGAATACAGAGAAATAGTTATGCAGCAGATAACAGTGGATGTAGTTGTTAAGCAGGCTAAAATAGCAGTCGAGGAACCAAGAGTAGATCCAGAGCCTGAGCCAGACGGAGATATGTATGAAGTGCAGTCTGGAGATTGTTTGTGGAATATAGCAAAGAATTTCTATGGTTCAGGTGCAAGGTATACAGATATATATGATGCGAACAGTGATGTTATTGAAAGCACAGCACAGGAGCATGGTTTTGACTCTTCTGAAAGCGGTCATTGGATATGGCCGGGAACAATGCTGTTGATACCTGCATAGATAGGAGGGCTTATGATTCAATTTATAATTATAAGTGGCTCTAATGGACAGGATGTATCTAATATGTTTGAAAAGATAGTGTGGAGTGGTCGAAAAGGGGCTGCTCCACGCAGTGTTCAAATCACATTAATAGATGATGATAATAAAGGAAGACCGAGAGCCACAGTAGATTGTGCCAAAGGTGACACCTGCGTGTTTTACGAAGATGGAACCGAGCTATTTAGAGGAATTATCATAAGTACAAGTCAGGGCTCAGGAAGAAAACTTGTAATAAAAGCTTACGATAATATGTATTATTGGGCTAACAATATGGATTCATTTTCATATGAAAATATGAAAGCAAGTGAAATATTTGATGATTGCAGGAATCGCCTTGGCATGAATGGAGGAGAATGTGCAGATACAGCATATGTAATTCCATCATTACCGAAGAAGAAAACAACCTTTTATGATGTTGTCCTAGATGCTTTAAGTACAACATATAACGCTACTGGATTAAGATATTATATATCATCTGAAAAAGGAGATATACACCTTAGAAGAAGAGCTGAAAACGCATTGCAATGGGTGTTAGAAACTGGCAGCGAACAATCTAATATTACCAATTATACATATGATAAATCTATTGAAAACATTAGAACAAGGGTTAGGCTGCTTTCAAACGAGAATGCAGTTGTATATGAGAGAACTAATGAAGAACTGGAAGCAGCGATAGGTACATTTATGGAAGTAAAGTCTGTTAGTGATTCCTATAATGATGCTCAAATACAGGAACTTGTTGATTCAGTGTTTGATGAAAAGGGTAATCCGGAACAGTCACTTAAGGTTACAGGTAAAGGAGCTTCTGATGCTATATCAGGAAAGGCAGTATATGTTATTATTCCACATCTTAATATTAAACGGACATTTTACATAGATCAGGATAAGCATACATATACGAGATTTCAGCACACAATGGAGTTAACTCTTAATTGGGCTAATGATATTGAGGATGCAGGATAGGAGTTATATGCAGGAAACTAGTTTAAAAGGATTGATTCAAGGGTTGTCACCAGAACAGCCTGGAGTTATTGAAGGGAAGGTGACAAGTACATCACCGCTTAGCGTGACAATTGTCAACGACACTAAGATGTGTCTTTCAGCCAATTCATTGGTAGTTCCACAACATCTGACAAGCTATACAGTAGGTGCATCATTTAAGGTATCAGCATCAGGCGATACGACGACAGTAGAAGACCATTACCATAAGCTTGATAATTTTCAACTGAATAAAGGTTCTATAACAATAGATAACTCATTGAAGATAGGGGATGTTGTGTATTTGTTGCACTACAACAGTGGTAAGAAATTTTATATCTTAGACAGAAAGGGGGAATAGTATGTCTTTTGATAAACCTATACCGGTGAATAGCATAAGCAAAGCGGAAACATTAACTTCTCGTACATATGCTATAGATTGGAAAAATGGTGAAATAAGAGGCTTTGTGGATGGACAGGAAGCTGTTAGACAGTATGTTTTAAAAGCATTAATAACCCCTAGATTTCGGTGCTTAATATATGATTCAGATTATGGCAGTGAGATACGAGATAGGATTATATCAAAGAATGTGACACAGGATTATCTTGAAAAAGAAATGCCATTTCTCATAGGGGACGCAATAACCCATGATGAAAGAATTAAGAAAATATATAACATTTCTTTTGAAAGAGGTTCTTCTCCGAAGAATAAAGATTCAATATTGGTAAAATTTGATATGGATACGATATACGGAATAATTAATGTTGAGGAGGTGATATAGAGTGTTTGAAGAATACACAGAGGAATACTTTCTCGAACAGGCAAGGCTAAAGGGACAGGAACTTAATATTGATACAAGGCAGGGTTCATTGTATATGGATGCGGCAACGGGGCATTGCATAAGAGCGGCCAAGTTTATGGCAGACCTTAGTCAGGCATTTGATATGCTTGCTGTTGATACATGTGGCGGTTCGATTCTTACTGAAAAAGCGGCACAGGATAATGTCATACGGCAACCGGCAACACCTTCATATTGGCATATAAATATGGATGGAACAATACCTGATACTGGAACACGAATGTTTGTAGATTCTTATTATTTTGAACTGATATATGATAACGAACAGTATCTTTTAAAGTCGGAAGAGCTTGGAACAAAGACAAATAATCTTCAGGAAGGTTCAAATGTTATGCCAGTATATAATGTTGATGGTCTGAAGTCTTGTACGTTAGGTTCATTATATACGCCAGGTGCGGCGGCAGAATCAGATAAGAGCTTAAGAGAACGCTGGCAGTTAAAGAAGTCAGGACCTTCACAGAATGGCAATAAGAATCAATATCAGACTTGGTGTGAATCAATTACAGGTGTAGGAAGAGCACATATCATTCCTTTATATGGAGGAGAAAATACTGTTGCAGCTGTCATATATTCTACTACAGGAGAAATACCATCTAAGACCATATTAGAGGCTGTACAGGAATATATTGACCCTATAGTCAGAGGATATGGGGTTAATATAGATGGAAAGTCTTACATATTTGGTGATGGGCTTGGTGATGGTGTTGGAAATCTAGGAGCACATTTTCTGGCAATGCAGCCAATAGAGGTAGATATAAATGTATCATTTGAAGGAGATTTGAAGAGTGGATATAACAAAATACAGGCACAGAACCTTATTATAATTTCTATTAAGGAATATTTGAAGAAACTTGTGCTTGAAGGGAAAGAGTCTGTTGTTATCAAAGTATCGGCTATAGGTAGCATTATTTCAAGTTGCGAGGCTATCAATGACTATGCACCAGCTTCTCTTAAACTTAATGGAGGAACAGCCAATATTACTGTTGGAAATATGAGTGCTCCAATAGTAAAGGGGGTTGTTATAGATGCTTAATCATGACATTTTTTGCAACCGACAAAGGAGTGGATACGAGGAAGTATTCTCATATGGTCCATATTTTTTTAAAGATATTAAGGATTTGGATGCTTCATTAAAATTCGCTGGATTAACATTAGACATTATGGCTGAGAAGCTTGAACTTCTTATGAAGGATCAGTTTATTGTATCTGCAGATAAAGAAACAATATATAGATACGAGGAATGGCTAGGACTGGAACATGATTCTAACAAATCATTAGTAGACAGAAGAAAAAAGGTAAAGCTGTTATGGAATGGCGGTGAAAAGCTGAATGGGGAACTTATCAAAAACCTTGTAAAATCTTATACAGGTTGCGATGAGAACCCCATTGTTATTATGACAACAAAGCTTACGATTAAAGCACAAATCACAGGAAATAATCTGGTTTATATGGATGATTTGCTGGAGCAATTAGAAAAGATGAAGCCAGCACACATTTTGATAGAAATGCTTCTTGATATCGCTGTTCCTATAAAGATAGGAAAATCTGTAAAACACTATGTTTATGATTATCCTGTAGCAGGGATTACTCCGGATATATCTACACTAGGAGATAATAATGTAGGCGTGATAAGTGCTAATAGCGTAATAAATAGTACAGTATATGAGCATAAACAGACATCTGAATCAATAAAAGCTGGTACATTGCCAGAACAGGCTACCATAGGTATAAGTGTTGATAGCATTACTTCTGTCGGGGAATCAGTAGAAAGTAACTTATATGATTTTAAGGCAACATCTGAAAATCTGGCAGCAGGAACTTCTAATGAGATAGGAACATTGGGAGAGTCCATTAAAAGTAATATCAAAACGACTTCCATTATAACGGATTTCGGGTTGACATATAAACAATGCAGAGAGGAGGAAAGCTGATGGCTTGGAGCAATGCATTTTTAAACAAAATGAGAAAGTATTGGTGTAGGAACATAGTAAAAGCACAGTATTATGCAAGTAACACCAATAAATGGTACGATGGAAAAATTACTACAAAAGATGTTGAAAACACAGAAGTTGTTATCAAGTTTGAAACAACTGATTCAGAGAATCTAACTATCACATCAATAAGGCTGATTGATTCTGGTGGGGAAGTAGCATTTTCAGAAGGAAGAAATATTGTGAAGAAATCAACACAGGGGGTGCTGCTTCAGATAACTGCACCTATTGTTGAATCGTAAGGAAGGAGGATTAATATATGCAGAACCCATTGATATGGCAGGATGAAGTAAGAAGTCCAGCTAATACATATTCTGTTACCAAAAATTCAGATGGCACGGTTACATCTATGCCAGCAGGAAAGCTTATACAACAGGGTACAAATCAGAGTGCAGCCAATTTTAATAAGTTATCCGATGGAGCATATGAAGCCAATTTGTTAGCTGCAACATTACTTGAAGAGGTTGTGAATCATCAGCGAAAGATAAAAGACCTTGATGGACAGGTGATAGATGTTACATTAACCAATACACTGGATTATCCATTTAACAACTCCAAAAAGACAATAGCAATTAATCCTAAAGATACATTGGAATACAGGGTATATGTTGAAATACAAGGTAATACAGCTAATGTTGGTGATGTTATTATAACGGATAAGCAGGTAAATGGCTTTAAAATAGCTTATACAGGTAGTGCTAAGAGTGTAAAAATCAGGTGTTTTGTTACAGGAGGAATGTGTTTTTATGGCTAATATTATCATTAAATCAGACGAGCGAAGAAGTCAGGAACAGGCTGTATTAAGAGAGTATGGGATTAATCCAGATACATCTACAGCTGCACAGCGAGAATATGCAGAGGTTATCAATAATGGAACTAATGCAGCTTACAATGAAATGAGGAGGTATCAATAATGAATATAATTGAAATGAATGAAGGTAGAAAAATTGATTATACAATAGATAAAACAAAGATAAATTTTAATGACGAGCTTATGCTTAATCTTGCTAAGTATGAACAGGACAGAGTTATTACAATAGATATATGTTCGGATATCAATGGTAATCTGTCTACAGCGGTTGCTTTTAAATATGTTGCTCAAATTGAGATTCCTGCAAGGAAATACATAATTGGAGAAGCAGATAATCCAGAATATAACGAAGATGATGAACAGAGTAAAAGGAGTATCGAGACTAAAGAGCCGATACCTTTTGATATTGATAAGGTAACTTTGAGATTATGGAGTGTAGAATAGGAGGATAATATGGGTAATTATGATCAGTTTAATCTTGCGGTAAAGGAACTATCCGGAGGAAAGTGTGTATCTATTATGGATGACGCAGGACTTCCAAGCGTATATGTAGCTATACCTAAGGGTTACAATGGAAATGTTATAGCGGGTGGAAATGCAAGCAAGGTACATCCTGCATTTATTGTGAATGGCGTTGAAAAGAAAAGTTTTTATTTTTCTAAGTATCAGAATGTTGTCTTTGAAAATAGAGCATATTCTTTATCAAGAAGAGAGCCACTTACATCAATTAATCATGATACTGCTAAAGCATATTGTACCAATAAGGGAAAAGGATTCCACTTGGCCACAGTTGCAGAATGGGCGTATATTGCTCTTTGGTGTCGTAAGAATGGTACTATGCCACATGGAAATAATAATTATGGATGTGATATTAATCATGCATATGAAACAGGTACCGAAGCCTCTAAAGATGGTAATAGAACTGGTAAAATTCTTACTGGTTCAGGTCCTGTAACATGGAATCACAATCATCAAGGGGATGGTATATGTGATATGAATGGAAATGTATGGGAATGGATGGACGGAATGCGATTAAATAATGGGGAAATAAACATTATTGCCGACAATAATGCAGCACTTGGAGCAGATTGTGACACATCTGCAGCAAGTACATTGTGGAAAGCAATTTTATCGGATGGTTCCCTTGTTACTCCGGGTACTTCTGGCACATTAAAATATGATTTAGTAAGCAATAATGTTCAGCTTACCGCAGGAAAACCTACATTCAACAAAGATCAGGGTGTTGGAGGAGAATATAAAAATATGACATTGGCTAGTGGATTAGTCGCACCAGAGCTTGCAAAAGCTCTTATTTTATATCCTGATGAACCAGGTGGTGATTATGCAGGTGACTATCATTGGTTCAATCCATCTGGTGAGCGCTTGCCGCTTTGCGGGGGCAGCTGGGGCAATGGTGCTTCCGCTGGCGTGTTCAACTTGAATCTGAACATTCCCCGTTCTAACGTCAGTTGGAGCGTTGGCTTCCGCTCCGCTTTTGTTGATCTGTAATCTGGTATACTGTGTTCTGCTAGAGGCTACGATAGTAGCCTCTTATTTTTAGATGTTAGTGATAACGAATTTTGTTATTTTATAACAAAAATACATAAAAAGTGATATTTGATATAAAATGAATAACTGATATTGTTAAGAGGTACGAGTATGGAAGAATTGAAAATACTTCAGAAATCTTTTGATATGATGAAATATGCATACTCAGCTCTTGCACAGTTTCCCAAAAGTGAAAAATTTGCTTTGGTTGTAGATATAAAAAGGTGTATGGATCTTATATTGGAAAGGATTATTGAAGGTAATAAAAAATATTACAAGAAGACAACACTGCAAGAATTAGATGTAGAAATTAATAAGCTCAAAGCATATGTGAGATTGTCCTACATACTAGGCTTTCTGCCAACTAAAAAATATGAGATATGGTCTGATATGGTAGTTGAACTAGGAAAGATGGTAGGTGGTTGGATAAAATCACAACAGAAATAATTGGGAATGGAATACAGCGCTTGCCACTTTGCGGGGGCAACTGGGGCAATGGTGCTTCCGCTGGCGTGTTCAACTTGAATCTGAACAATCCCCGTTCTAACGTCAATTGGAACGTTGGCTTCCGCTCCGCTCTACTCTCATTGGCCAGATATTTATTACTTAAGGGTAATATTTCAGTGCAGAGAGAATAAAGGATTCCATTTCCTTGCATTTAGCAAAAAATATATTTGGATATGAATGCCGGAAGTAAGAATAATATCCGAACCACGCAATGCTCAAAGGAGATAATATGTCCATTCGCAATGTATTTGAGCAAATTACATCATTTGAGAATTTGATAATTGCAGAAAAAGATTCTGCCGTATCTAAAAGATATACAAATGAAGTCTTATCTTTTAGGTATTATTACGAGGATAACATATTAGATATAAGAAAGGCTTTGATTAATCTACAACCACCGGAAACTATATTTCGCTCATTTTATGTTTATGAGCCCAAAATCAGAAAGGTAATTTTTGTTGATTACAAGACAAAGATAATACAAAGAGCATTATATAATGTACTAAATCCATTAGTGTGCAAAGGCTTTATAACTGATACATATTCCTGCGTTAAGGGAAGAGGGCAACTTAAAGCTATGCAGCGTTTATATGGATGGATGAAATATGTCAATAATTCAGGTAAAAAATGGTATTACTTAAAAATGGATATAGAAAAATTCTTTTACAGAATGGATCATGATGTATTGATATCAATTTTGGAAAAGAAGATAGGCGACAAGAGAACGCTAAAGTTGCTGAAACATTATATTTCAGATTCATCAATACCTTTTGGGTTACCATTGGGAATTAAATCACCACTTGAAATAAGACAGAGTGATATGCTGTGGGACAAAGGCATTCCGATTGGCGGAGGATTATCTCATATGTTTGGGAATATGTATCTTGATAAGCTGGACCAGGAATGTAAAAGAAATCTTTCTATACATTATTATATTCGGTATATGGATGATGTAATCATACTTTCTGATAGCAAAGAGCAGTTATGGCAATGGAAACATCATATTGAAGATTTTCTGATGAAAGAATTGAAATTAAATCTGAATAAGAAAACGGCTATCCGTCCTATATCACAAGGAGTCGAGTTTGTAGGTTATAGGATATGGCCAACACATGTAACATTAAGAAAGAGCACAAGCTTAAGAATGAAGAGAAGGCTGAAGGTGTTACGTATCAGATATCGTGATTATCAGATATCATTGGATAAAGTTTTTCAAACAATTGCAAGTTATACGGCAATGATGCGCCAATGCAACTGTAAATTATTAGAAAAGAAAATACTAGATGAATATGTGCTTACACATAACAGAGAGGATATATAATGGATGAAGAAAATATCATAGAACTATTGGAATTTTATAATGATATGTTTGAAAAACAGGAAGAAATTATATATAGAATGGGTAAGTTATTAAAGGACTATGCGTATCAATTACATAATTTAAAGACTGTTTATAATTACATGGATGAAAATCCGGGGCAACAACAAGAAGCCGCTATTCTTGATGAATGCATAAAAGAATATGAATCAATGAAGGGACCTTAAAAGGGTTCCTTTTTTGATGTCAGAAAGGAGGTATACCATGTATAGATTTTTAGAAGTTGTTGCAAATGTCTTGCTCGGCGGAAAAGGTTCACTTGACCGTCTCGCAAATATCATATGTGGAGGTGATGAAAACAGTGTCACAGATTGAGATATGGATTGTATCTGGCATAATAGGTACCATTGTTGGCGGCTCTGGAATAACAGGAATGGTATTTTTCTTTATACGCAGGTACATAGAAAATAAACTGAAATTAAAGGAAGATAAAGCAAAGGCAGAGGAACAGGAAAAGAAAGATGAACAGCATAAAAGAAGAGAGTTGGCAGTTCGCAGAATGAAAGTTGATGATGAACTCCAGCATTGTGAAGGACGCCTGTTTTTCTGGATACATAAGGCAATTGTTACAGGTGCTCATAATGGTGATTTAGAAGCTGCCTTTGACAATTATCAGAAAGCAGAGCAGGCAAAAAAAGAATTGGATAGGGAAATCATCGTTGAAAACGAGATAGAATAGGAGGCATTTATGATTGAAACAATATTAAGTTATGGTTCAGCGATTATTATAGCGATTGCTGCAATATGTACATTGGTAACTGTAATTACGGAGCTTACAAAGGAAACAGGATTCTTAAAGAAGATTCCTACTGTTCTACAGGTAGTTGTGCTGTCAGAGTTGATATGTATAGTTACATTTTTTGCAGCATTGTCTTATTTCAACATTGCATTTGTTTGGTATTATCTTGTGGCTGTAATATTTGCAGCATTGATTGTAGCATTTATATGTACGCATGGTTGGGATGCATTGATTGAAATATTTAAGAGATATAACAGAAAAGATATGGAGGTATAGTTATGAGAATAGGTTTAATTAGTGGACATGGAGCAGGAGACCCGGGAGCTTCTGGATGCGGATATGATGAAGCAGATCTTACAGTCGAAGTAGTACAGAAACTTGATGAAGTGCTTAATGCACATGGTGTAGAAACAAAGGTGTATCCTTATGACAGAAATGCTTATTACGATTGCAGAGGCGATGGTATTCAGATGGATTTTTCAGATTGCACCTATGTTTTGGAAGTACATTTCAATGCTTGTGTAGATGATCAGGAAGGAGATGGACATATTACCGGTACAGAAATCTGGGTAACTCCAAGAGAAGAACATGTATCAGTAGAGGAAACAATTCTTGGTAATATGGAAAATGTTGGCTTTACTAACAGGGGTGTAAAGGTAAATGATTTCCTTGTAATTAATGTTGTTAAGAGTCAGGGTGTTTCATCAGCACTTATTGAAACATGCTTTGTTGATGATATGGATGATATCAGATTGTTCAAAGACAATGAAGATGATGTAGTAGAGGCTATTGCAAGAGGTATTGTTGAGGGCTTCGGTGAAGATTATGGAACTGATGATAATAATTCAGAGGAAGATAATGCAGGAGAATCTGAAAATACAGATAATACAAATCCGATGAACTATGACAATGAAGAATTCATTGAAATGGTTGCAGCTGCAGTTAAGAGAAATATGGGAGCATATGGTATATCAGTTGTTTCGGCTATTATTGCACAGGCTTGTAATGAAAGTGCTTATGGCAAGAGCGAAAAAGCTAGATACTATAACCTCTTTGGTCTTAAGTACAGAGAGGGCAGGGTAAGTGTTAATAATGGATATTTCAACGACAGCTCTACAGAGCAGAGGGCTGATGGTTCATATGAACCTTGTAATTCTGATTGGTATTCATTTGATAGCATTGAAAATGCTGTAATTGGTTATCTGCAGTTTATTAATACAGATAATTATGCAAACTTAAAGGGAGTGACAGATCCTTATGAGTATCTTCAACGTATAAGAGAAGATGGTTATGCTACAGCGTTAGAATATGTGGATAATGTTTATTCGGTAGTAGAATCACAGAACCTTACAAGATTTGATTCTGATGAATATAATCCTGATGCAGAGCAGGATGTAAATACTGATAACACAGAGAATAATGAGGAAGAGTGCAATTATGCACATACTGTAGGAGATGTTGTAACTATAAGTGGCGTACATTATACATCTATGGATGAAAATTGTATGACACCTGGTTATACAGAGGGAACTATTACATTCATTGCAAATGGGGCTAGAAATCCATATCTTGTTGATAACGGAAATCTTGGCTGGGTGAATGATGATGATGTAGTATCTTGTAGTGAACATTCATCAGAAGATAGCGACAGGCTTACACCACAGCAGATAGCATATGAAATCTGCTTTGGTGATAATCGTTGGGGTGATTATCCAGACCGCAAGGAGAAACTTGAAGAAGAAGGATACTCTTATAGAGAAGTGCAGGATTATATTAATGCCTATATGGGCCAGTAATATATTGTGAAATCCTTAGAATCATATGCCATTGCATAGTCTAATCAAATAGAAGCTATAACGCATTCGGTGATAATCTAACAAATACCATTTTTTACCAGTAAAAAGTGGTAGATTATAACAGAAGGAGCAATGACATATGATTAGGATTTTACTTTCTTCAAGGTTAGGGGAGAAAAAGTGGACACAGGCTGATTTGGCAAGAAAGACAGGGATAAGACCTACAACAATTAGCGAGTTGTACCATGAAGTTGTAGACAGGGTCAATTTGGACCATCTTGATCTGATATGTGAGGCGCTTGATTGCGACCTCGACGAACTGATTGTAAGAGTACCAAATAAAGAGCCGAGAATTGAACATACTATTAATGGCTCTCTCATAACCAGGCAAAAGGATGATTAAATGCTGCAACATTTAATTGTCATCGGATACGCCCATATTATGGGCGTATCCGATTTAATTCTTTTTAAGCAGCTCTACAAGGCATTCCAGCAGCTTTTTTAAGGGGTGTCAGAAGGTGAAGCCGACATGTTTTAAATTCATCGCCATAAAGTCCAAGGCGGTGTGTGAGAATATTTCGCATAATTGTAACTTTCTGTTCTGGTGTGTATCCATCCATTGAACGGAATACGATTTTTTCTTGTGAAGTGATAGCCCATGCAGATACCGCTAAACAAAACTGTATATAGGCTTTGATTTTTCCTGCGTGAAGTGTGCTGTTGAAAAGTCTGAATTCCACTGTACCTTTGGTGAAGAAAGAATGGAGATTTATTCCATGGTATCTTGTGTCATTGTAATGCTGATGATTTATTCCACCGCAATAACCATCATTTGCTTTGCTATACCAAATTTCTTCAGCTTTATCTTTAGTAATATTCTTATCTTTTTTCATAGCATCAAGAAGTGTTTTATTAAGTTTGTGACACCAGTGTTTTTCTCTATCCCCAATTTGAAGAGCTTCGTAAATTAAATCTTGTCTGGCAGTCATAAAGCTAACTAATCGTCTGAGAGTTATTGCTGTATGATTTGCACCATCAACATGTATATGAATACCACAACTGCTATGAGCTTTTGCACCATTTTCTCTGAGTTTTCGTATGATATTTTGGAGAAGCTCAATGTCTGAATAATTAAGTGGTGGTGTTACAAATTCAACTTTGTATTCATCAAGAGCAGCATTCGTACCATCGTTTATTATTGGACAAATAGAAGAATCTCTCATAATTTTCCATTTACGAGCTGTCTGATCAATGATATTGCGTGTATGATAACAATTTGCTTCTGGTTGAGATGGTACTGATTCGAGAACTTCAGCAACAATACGCGCAGCTTTTTCTCTTGTAATACCCGTCATTTCCACTTCCACTCCAAATAATTGATTTTTTAGCATATATTTATCCTCCTGAATTTTATTTCTATTTTATTGAATTTTTATTCTACTTATGTGAATATATTACCATATGGATATCCGCTGTCAATAATTATTTCTTATATTATGAATAAAAATTCTGAAAAAGCAGAATAAAAGTTGACAAAACAGGAAATTAAATTTATAATAAAGTTGCAGTAATTATTAATGAAGAAAATAATAGAAATTTTTTTGAGAGGTAGGAAAAATGATTTGTTATGACAGACTATGGAAAACCCTAATTGATAAGCACTTGAAAAAGACAGAACTTCGGGATAAGATAAATATAAGTAATGCCACATTGGCAAAACTTGGGAAAAATGAACCTGTTAATCTCAAAGTTATAGATGCTATATGCCAGGAACTTAATTGTGATGTTGAGGATGTTTTGGAAATAAAACATTGAATTTAGGAGGAATTATGTCTATAGAACAGGATGAGAAAGTACATTTTAATAAATGCAATTCTTCTTTTTGGATAGATGCGGAAATTATGCTGTTGAAACCCGATGAGCTTCCATTGATTTCAGATATGCAGACACATACGTCAGAAAACCTTGAACCTGCAAACGATTCAACAACTTTGTATTATTGGAAAAACAAAAGTGAATATCCGCGCGAAGTTCCATATGGTGATTGCCAAAGGTGTATGCGGAGAAATGATTGCAGCTTTTGTTCACACAGATTCTTAAAATATCCATTATAAAATAGATAATGGATTGACACCCAAATGACACCCATATAGATAATGTATAATATTTACAAACGTTTCTATCGAATATAAATGGTTATATTTAATGGTGTTATATACAATAAACATCCAAGCTTTCTTGAGTTTGAATAATTTTCAAAAGCTCGCAAAGCCTAGTAAAATGGGCATTTGCGAGCTTGTTTTTTGCCTTGTGGTACTATTTTGGTACTAAAGTGAGTTGTGCGGGAATAGAAAATTGATGGCTTGGAATGCTTGCATTCCATAGACAGCAGCTTTCTATTCATATAGGGCGAACGCCCTCCATCGAGATGCAGCGAAGCGGAATCGAGATGGTGCACAGCGGATGACATTATGTTTCACGCATGAGGCCATGTTATTTTCCACTCAAAATACTCGTTAGGAGAAATCTCTCCATTATTTAATTTCGTTTTCATTTCACACCATTCCGAAAGGAAATCATTTACCAATCCATATTCAAAAGTTAATGCGACAGGTGAGCCTGCACTGTCATAATCATCTTCATTGTAAGTTGGTCTGGCAGTCTCGGAAGGTTTTGCAGGTGTCATTGCAGTCAGATGAATCAGGTTGCCGGGAGCTGTATACTCTGGAAATCTTGTGCCTTTTCCACGTGCCGGGAGAGATGTGGCACTTTCTTCAAGCCAGAAAAGTGTTTCGATGATATCTTCAGCAGCACCAAGGCTGTAATCAGAGATTGCCTTGTAATTGCAGTGCAAAGCATCAGCAAGCTTTAGAATCATATCTTCACCGGGAATGCGGGCACCGGTTTCATACTGGGATATACGGACCGACATATTTTTGCCTTCAAATCCAAGTGCACCGCCCAGCTCGTCCATTGTCATTTTACGGAATACCCGTATTTTCTTTATTCTTTCACCAATTGTCATAGTGTAGTTACCTCCGTTTATCTGTCCCTGATGGACTGTTAAAGACAGTATAACACGGAAAAAATGAAAATGGAAGTTTTTCTATACGAAAGCATTAGAAAAACTACTTGACAATTCAATACCACACGGTATAGAATAATACCAATTCAATTATCTATACGGTATGGTATTGAAAAAACAACTGAATGAGCGGTATCAGAAATCTAACAGGCATTTGCCAGGACATTCATAGGAATCGAGCGAATGTAGACACTCCCCCAAGCGGACCGAGTACCTCGAGCAGGAGCGGGCGGTATTACAGGAGATCATCTCAGGTAAGGAGGCTGGTTGTGACATCAGCAGAACTGGTATGGAGAAACGCCAAAACAAATTTTAATGGAAAGGTGGTGAAAGGGCATGAACGAAAAGTTTTTAGAAGTAGGAGATGTGATGCAGATTCTTGGAATTTCAAGATCCGCAGCATACAAGCTTATGAGACAGATCAACAGTGAACTTGAAAAGAAGGGTTACATTGTAATCCGTGGAAAAGTAAGCAGAAAATATTTTGAAGAACGCATTTATGGTATGAGTGATGCAGGATAAGCAACAGGTAAGAAGATTGAGACAGAGGCAGGTGCAAAAGTTATATCGGCTTAGGCATCTGCTTTTGCATATGAAAAGAAGGAGATGATGAATATGCCAGCTTATAAAGACAGTAAGACAGGCACCTGGTTCGTCAAATTCTATTGTAAGGACTGGACCGGGGAAAATAAACAGATAAAGAAGAGAGGATTTGCAACAAAAAGAGAAGCGTTGGATTATGAGCGTAATTACAAAATACGGCAGGAGAATAATCTGGATATGACATTTGGAGAGTTCTGGAAGCTGTATACAGAGGATGTGAAAAATTATGTCAAACTCAACACTTGGCTTACAAAAGAACACATTGTGGATACAAAGATACTTCCATATTTTAAGAATCTTAAGATGAATGAGATTACACCGGGAGATGTACGCAAGTGGCAGAATGAGATGGTTGCATTTCGTAATGAGAATGGGAAGAGTTATTCCCAGACTTACAAGAAGACAATGCACAACATCTTAAGTGCGATATTTAACCATGCGTGCAGGTTTTATAATCTGAAATCAAATCCGGCAAGACAGGCCGGAAATATGGGCAGGGAAGAAAAGAAGGAAATGCTTTTCTGGACAACTGAAGAATATAAGAAGTTTTCCGAAGCGGTGATTGACAAGCCGGTTTCATTTTATGCATTTGAAATGCTGTACTGGACGGGAATGAGATTAGGTGAGCTGCTTGCTCTTACGATGGAAGATTTTGATTTTGAAAAGAACACAGTCAGAATAAATAAATCGTATCAGCGACTGCAGGGGCAGGATGTTATTACAACACCGAAAACACCTAAGAGCAACAGAACAATCAAGCTGCCAAAATTCCTTGCGGAAGAAATGCAGGAATATTTTGCAATGTTATATGACCAAAAACCAACAGACAGGATTTTTCTGGTAACAAAGAGCTTTCTTCATCATGAGATGGAGCGTGGATGCAGATTATCCGGTGTGAAGAAAATCAGAATCCATGATCTAAGGCATTCGCACATTTCACATCTGATTGACCTTGGGTTCTCCGCAGTTGCAATAGCTGACAGGGTAGGTCATGAGAGCATTGATATCACATATCGTTATTCGCATCTGTTTCCATCAAAGCAGGTGGCAATGGCGGACAGACTTGATGCTGTCAATGCAAGCTTTGAGGATTGTGAAGAGCAGGATGATGATGTAGAAATCATGCAGACAGAGGAAACAGCACCTATGATTGATATGGATGCGGCTGCGGAAAAGATTATAAGCATTGATAAGTACAAGGCAGTTTGATAATGCCTATGTAAAACATTATGAATCATGCCGGCGAGAGTTTTTTTTATGTATGGATGTGATGTTATGTGGACTTAAGTAAAAGGTTTTATATCGAAAGGAGCAGATTATTATGAGCGAGAAAAGGCTGGATGCCAAGAACAGATGGAGAAATGTTGTAGTAGCGTTTCGTATGTCACCGGAGGAAGCACAGGAACTGAATGTGAAGGTTTCGCTCAGCGGACTTTCAAAACAGGATTATATCATCCAATGTCTTCTGAAGCATGAAATCAGGGTAGTTGGTGGAATGAAGGTGGCAAAGAAAGTACAGGTTCATCTTGATACGATACTGGAAGAATTACAGTCATTAGATGAAGCAGACAGAGGTATAGATGTTGAAGAACTGCTGGTTCCATTAAAGCATGTGCTTGATATTCTGCAGAGTGATGAGAAAGGAGGTAATCATTATGAGTAGGACAACATTTGAAAAGCTTGGCATCCCATATGAAGAAAGGGATGGAATCTTTTATCCGGTGCTTGTCGCAGGAACAGAGAAGGCAGATATAGATGCAGGAAAGTATGGGCGTATGTGGATTAAATATATCAGGGAAGAATATCCAATGAGATATAAGAGTCTGGTGCGGTTCGGTGAGCTTGAAGAGAGAGCGGATGAAGTCAATGATACAGCATATGAGCTGCTCGATGATATTGAAGCTAAGTGGCTGAAAAAGCATAAGCCAAAGAATCCAAATTCCTTTACAGAACAGTTACAGCTAAGAACACAGACCAGGATGATGGCGGAGGAAATCGTTATTATGGATGTGGTAATGCAGTTTCATTAGTGTGGGGGCAAAAAGCACCGTCAAAACATGAAAATGGGGGGCAAAAAGCGCCCCCAAAATCACAAAGTGTGGGCAGAAAGCGCCTCCGCACAAATCAGAGCCGAAAAAGTGTGGGGGCAAAAAGTGCCGTCAAAATGCAAAAGTGGGGGCAAAAAGCGCCACCACTCAGATAAGTGAGAAAAAAGTCATGGTGGCGGAAAGTGCCATCAAAATGGAAAAGTGGTGGCGGAAAACGCCACTAAAACAGCAAAGTGATGGCAAAAAGTGCCACCATATCAATAATTGTGGTGGAATATTAACCACCACATATCATATACAGGGTGCAGGTGCTCTTGCCAGGACGAAAAATTATGTAAACGCTGATGGCGTTTATATTTTTTCGGGAAAAGGTCCGACCTTTTCCGCATCTTGCAAAACCTATGAACACATTTTTAAGAAAGGTTGGAAAAGCAATGGTACAGATAAAAAGAGATTGGTTTGATACAGCATTAGAAAACTACGAAAGGGGAGAAATGTATGGCAGATGGAAAGAGAAGATACAAGTCTGACAGGAAAGATTATAAGATATCTGTGAAGCTGTCAGAGAAAGATATGGATATTCTAAAAGCAGCACTTAAACGAACAGGAATGACAGCGAGTGCATATATAAGAGAATTGATCCGGACAGGCGGCAACATTGATACAAGTTATCCAGGGGACAGGGCAAGAGTAATCCGTGTTATTGCCGGTATTGCAAATAATATTAATCAGGCGGTAAAGCTTGGCAATTCACAGGGAAGATTGTATTACAGCGATATTGATAAATTGCAGAGCAGTATGGATGAGGTAAAGAAAACATTCGGGGAGGTGCTGGAAGTATGGCGATTACAAAGATCCTAAATATCATGGAATCGGAAGATAGAAATCCAGCATCACACCTAAAGAATGCTTTGGAATATATTCAGAATCCAGATAAGACAGAAGAATGTGTACTGGTGGGCGGTATTAACTGCCTGCCGGATACGGCATTTGAGCAGATGGAGGAGACAAAGAACATTTTTCATAAGACGGGTAAAAGGCAGGGATATCATGTGATCATATCATTTTCACCGGAGGAAAAAGTAACATCAGAGCAGGCAATGTATGTTCTGGAGCACTTTGCGAAGGATGTGCTTGGTGATGATTATGAGGCTGTGCATGCTGTTCATACTGACAGGGAGCATATGCATGGACATCTTATCTGGAACAGTGTCAGTATGACAACCGGCAAGAAGTATAATTCACCTAAAGGCAATTGGAAGAATCATCTGCAGCCGATTACAAATAAATATTGTGATGAGCTTGGACTTTCCATAATGCCGGCAGAGTATAGCAGAAATCAAAAGAATATCAGCAGGGACAAGTGGGAAAAGGAAATGTCCATGAAGGATATTATACTTCGTGATGCTAAGATGTGTGCGTATGCAGCCGGAAATGTGGAGCATTTTAAATATCTGATGAAAAGACTTGGATATGTATTTAAGAAAGACGCATGGATGGAGGTGCAGGCACCGGGATTTCGGTATTATCATAAACTGGCAAAGCTGGACGAGATGTTTTCTGAAGATATGTTACGGCATTATGTGGATATGCCCTGGATGGCAAAGCCTTACTTTTATTCGTCGGATATCAGGGGACTGCACAGGGCGAAGCTGTCACCATTCCAGAAGAAGTTTTATGCAAAGCTATACAGATTAAGGATTGTAGAGCAGAAGCGTTTTGCAGTCGGTGGAGCAAAGTATACAGAGGATTTGAAGCGGTTTCATCAGTTACAGGACGAATATCTGCTGATTGTAAATAATGACATCAAAAGTGTTGTGGATCTTGTGGATTTCATAAATGAGCAGGAAGAAAAGATTCAGCAGATTGAGGACAGACAGCATGAGATATACAGAGAAAGCTCTAGTCGGAAACGCAGTATAAAGAATGAAGAGCAGTACCGGGAATATCAGATATGGCATGTGGAAGTGCAGGAAGAACTGGACGAACTGAAGCAGGAGAAAAGGGAAATTAAGAGGCAGATACAGCTTGCTGATGACATTATAAAAGAAGATTTGTATACGGCTTATTATGCGGTGTCGGGGAAAGAAGAAATTATTGCTGACAGAGATGTTGAGATACCAGGGATGGAAGAGGATACTGATGTTGAGCTTGATAGAAATGTTGAGGTGATGAATCCTGACAATAATCAGAATGAAATAAGCAGACAGAAAGAGCAAGCTGATAGTGCGAGAAAACAACAGACTGGTTTAGAGGGTATAGGAATACCAGAGGTTCATAATTCGTCTGATGTGAATGTGGCAAGAATGGACGAAAGTACAACTGATGTAACAGGTAAAAGTGAATTTGTGGAAACTAAAGAAACTGAGCCTGTGGACAAAGTTGGTTGGATTATCAGGAGAATATTAGAGCTTGGCGGTTATGAGAATGTCAGTGATTCTGTTAAGGCTGATGTATTCGGATTTGATATTACCGATGTGAGTGGAAGCATAAAATTGTTTTCAGATGTAATGAAACGGCTGGGGATAAAGCTTGATGGGGATGAGCTTTATGAGGAGTTTCAGAGGATTTATGATGAGAGTGTCAATAGAGATGCCTGTAAAGAAAAGGCGGAAGATAAGATGTGGAATAGGGGCAGAGGAAGGTGATTTCTCTGCCCAATATTAAATTAAGAATGGATGTATAATTGAACACTAAAGATATATTAAATACTAATAAATCATATTTAAACAGTGAAATATCAGTTGAGGGAAACAGCTGTTCGTGATATAATTACTTTGTTATTTTATATATTTTAGAATCGGAGGGAGAATATGTCTGAGACTAATGAAAAATGGTCTAATTTAGAAGAAACCGCAGAATATCTAGGTGTAACGAAAGATACCATAAGAAGTTGGATTAAAAAAACAGATATTCCTGCTCATAAGATAGGCAGACTTTGGAAATTCAAATTTTCAGAAGTGGATGAGTGGGTGAAAAGCGGAAAAAGTGCATTATAGAATAGAAAGTAGAAAAGAAAATGATAAATACAGAATTACATAATGGAGATTGTCTTGAGTATATGAAAAAAATACCAACATCTTCGATTGATTTGATAATAACAGATCCACCATATAATTTAGGAAAGTTTATGGAGGAGAGAGATACTAATTTAGTTAAAATGCGGGATAATTTTTTTGGGGCTGCAGGATGGGATGATTTAGATTATAAAGAATGGAAAAAATCTATGAATAAATTTTTTCATCAAGCATCAAGAGTTTTGAAGGATGGTGGTTCAATAATTGTATTTATGGCGATAATAAAGGTTGAGACAATAATACAATTAGCACAAAAACACGGACTGTATTATAAGACAACTGGTATATGGCATAAGTCTAATCCAATGCCAAGGAATATGAATTTGCATTTTGTTAATTCGACAGAATCGTGGATATATTTTACTTATAAAACAAAGACAGGGACATTTAACAACAACGGAAAAGTATTGCATGACTTTATTGAAACATCTGTTACATCAAACAGCGAAAAAAAATATGGAAAACATCCAACGCAGAAACCGGAAGCTTTAATGGAACATTTTGTTAAGGTGTTGTCAAATGAAAATGATACAATTCTGGATCCTTTTATGGGAAGTGGAAGTGTTGGTGTGTCAGCTGTAAAAAACAATAGGAATTTCGTAGGAATCGAGTTAGATGAAAATTACTTTAATATAGCTATATCTAGGATTAAAGAGGTAAAGAAAGATGAAATATAAGGTTATAGATTTATTTGCTGGAGTTGGTGGAATGTCATTAGGTTTTGAAATGGCAGGGTTTGATGTGGTTCTTGCCAATGAATACGATAAAGATATTGCAACTGCATATAAAAAGAATCATAGTTCTACTAAAATGATAAATGAAGATATAACCAAACTTGATTTGCAATCAGTATTTGAACAATATAAAGGTAATATTGACGTTATAATAGGCGGTCCGCCATGTCAGGGTTTTTCGCAGAAAGGAAAGAGAAAAACAATACATGATGAACGTAATTTCTTGTTTAAATATTACGTTAAAGTGGTGGATTTAGTAAAACCTCAATATTTTGTAATGGAAAATGTGCCTAATTTATTAACTGCTGAAAAAGGATATTTTAAGCGAGAAATAGAAGAATTATTTTCAAAAATGGGGTACATTCTAGATGCTGGTGTATTAAATGCAGCGGATTATGGAGTTCCGCAAAATCGAAGACGTGCCGTCATTATTGGAAAAAAGACAAATGAAGAAAGGGTAAACTTGCTGCCTAAACCGGTTAATAAAAAAGTTTCAGTATGGGATGCAATAAGTGATTTAGCATATCTTAATTCTGGTGAGGGTGATGAAATTCAGGATTATAAATTCGAAGCCAGAAGTGAATATCAAAAGAAGATGAGAATGAATTCAAATAAATTGCTTAATCATAAAGCAACTAATCATTCGAAGCTTGCATTAGAACGCTTAGCCCTTGTTCCACCAGAACAGGGAAAGGAATGTTTACCAGAGGAACATTTAACAAAATCAATATATAGTGGTACTTGGTGCAGAATGCAAAAAGATGATGTTTCTGTAACAATTACAACAAGATTTGATACTCCGTCATCAGGTAGATTTACACATCCATATTTGAACAGGGCAATTACAGTGCGCGAAGCAGCAAGAATACAGTCATTTCCTGATACTTTTGAGTTTGTTGGACCAAAGGTTTCACAGATGAAACAAGTAGGAAATGCGGTACCACCGCTATTGGCTAATAAGATTGCCGATTCAATATTAAATGACATAACATAGGAGGAATGTTTAAATGAAAAGACCAAGTAATATACAGAAATTTAAACCTGTTGATCCTAAATTGGGAATTAAATCATCTTTGCCTAAATCAAAGTCTACAATTGCTCTTGTAATTTTGCTATGGTTGTCAAATGACAAAAAGTATGAAATTGAGTATTCTGAGACAGATGGCGATAAAATAACGATATCTGAGAACTGTTATGATAAATTGATACAATATTTGAGAAATAATATAGATATTAAAGGCGATTCTGAAGAAGATATCATGAATTATGTAAATGAAAACCAATTATTTCATTCACAGTTAGAGTCGCTTATTGTTGCACTTGAATTAGTGTGGAGAATTGCATCTATTAAATTTAAGGATAGTAATAAAGCGGATAGTGCAGAAAGAACTGGGAAGAAAAGATTTGAGAAAATATTATCGTATACAAATAATATTGATTTATTTGACACTTTGATTGAAAGCAATAAAAAATATTGCCAAGTATTATATGAATGGCTACAAGGAAAGAAGAATGTAGAAGATACACATTTAGAAAAACAATTGGTTAGAGTTATAAATTATCTTTCAGATGATGTTGTGTTGAAAATGTTAGACAATAATCAGAACGTATATTTTAATATGACATCCGTGTATGAAGCTATGACACAAAAAACAGATGAAATTGATATCAATGGAGATGGAGAAGCAAAGGGTGCATTAAGAATTGTAAAAGGTGCTTTAGGAGAAGGACTAAATTACTATTTGGCATATAATAAGAACATTGTTACAATGTCGGATAATGTAGATTATGATGAATTTGTATATTATGAACAAAGGGTAAGAGAGCGACAGAAAATAAGTAATGTGAATATATTGCTCCACGCTGCGGAAAATGATGATGAAAATACAACTGACATTTCGTGTTCAAAAAATAGGATAATATTTGGTGCTCCGGGAACTGGTAAGAGTCATAAACTAGAGGAAAATAGCAAATATTTTGCTGATAATATGGAAAGAGTAACATTCCATCCAAACTATTCGTATGCAAATTTTGTAGGTGCATATAAACCTATTATGTCAAAGTCAGACGTATATGACAATCTTGATACTGAAAAGAGAAGAGTGCTTGCAGTTCTGCAAGACAAATCAATGTCAGCACAAGAAAAATATGATGAATTGTACGATAAATTCAAGGATGAAGGTTTAACTCGTCTACCATTATTACTAGGTATATATACGGATGAGAATTTTAAAACTAGAAAAGTGGATGGTAGTGATGCTGCCAGTGATAATAGTGTGGAGAGAAATCATGGAAGGGCTATTAGACCATATTTAAGTTTAAATCCACAGAATAAAAATAAAGAAATCTCGTATGAGTTCGTTCCGGGGCCATTTATGAGAATTTATGTGCAAGCAATAAACCATCCGGAAGAAGATTACTTATTGTTAATAGAGGAAATTAATAGAGCAAATGTAGCAGCAGTGTTTGGAGATGTATTTCAATTACTTGATAGAAAGAATGGAGTAAGTGAATATCCAATTGCTACAAGCGAGGATATAAAGACTTATTTATTAGAAAACTTGGATTGCCTAAAAGGGAAAAATATTGACGATTTAACAGAAGAAGAAAGAGAAAAGTATTTTGAGATGAGAATTCCGGCAAATATGTACATATGGGCAACGATGAACAGTGCAGATCAGGGCGTATTTCCAATGGACACAGCATTTAAGCGTAGATGGGAATTCGAATATTTAAGTGTCAATGATGATGAGCAGGTTGCAGCAATAAAAGATTATGTCATACCAATGTGTATTAAGGACAATAAAGCGGATCATTATATTGGCTGGGATAGTTTAAGAACAAGGATAAATAATATTTTGACATCTGAAAAGTGTAAAGTTAATGAAGACAAGCTTTTAGGACCATTTTTTATATCTAAAAATATGTTAGACGAGATAAAGAATAATAAAGAGCAAGTAGACGAATTAGAAGCAAAAGATGAAGCTTCTCGGACTGAGAAGGATAATGAAGCACTTAAAGATATGCATCAAAAAGAGAATAGTTATATAAAAGCATTTGAAAGTAAAGTAATCATGTATTTGTTTGAAGATGTTATGAAGATGCGTCCGGAGAACATATTTATAGGTCATCATAAAAAGAATGGAAAGATGATTTTTTCAGAAATATGTAAAGCCTTTGAGCAGGATGGTGAAGGCATATTTGGAATTGATGATTTGGAAAATATATAAAAAGGGGATGAGAGACAATGACGAAAGGTTTCTTTCGTGAAAGAAAGCATTATTCTTTACAGGAAATAACAGACAATTTAATTAACATAAATATGGAAGAAACCAGACGCATTGTCGGGATTCTTAAAAAATATGGAGTAGTTAAAGCTGTAAAAAAGAATAAGCCGGATTTTGATGATTTATCAAATGAAGATATTGTCTTGACTGATGTAATAGACAGCTCAAGCGATATAGAATATATATTTGATTATGTTGGAGTTGTTGTAATCGAGGGACAAGTTTTTAAATGTTATCCTAAATATATCAAATCAACAGAACATTTATTTGAAAATCTAAAGCAGGTTTTAAAGGTTATAAAAAAATACAATGCATCAGAACAATTGATTTATCTGTTTAATGGAGAAGATGATAGTAAGATTTTTAATAGATTGGCTGTATCTATTCATTTGTTAGAGACATATTATGCTGATGGTTTGTATACAAATCAGAAAGAAATAATTGAAACAAATGGAGAAGGTGAGATTTTATGGGATAAGACTATAAATGAAACATTTGCAATTATACAGAATAACAAACCATATTATGTGGAATTACAGACCAAGAATACGATTGACAATGACTATGATTATTTTCGGCGGTTACATGAATGCGTTCTTACACAATGTAGCCGAGAATTATCAGATGCCGGACTTTTAGAATTGTTTGAATTGACAGAAGTTGAGCTGACACAAGAAGAAATATCTGATTTTGGTGATGCAAGTTATATATTATATAGGCTGCAGTCTGAGATACAAACTCAATATGTTACAAGGAAACAGAATCTTCTAAAAACAATATATACATATATTGCTAACGAGAAAACAGACAAAAATGATATGAGCTATAGTTTATATGGAACTAATAGTTTTAATTTGGTTTGGGAAAAAGTATGTGCAGATAATTTTGGAAGTGTTCTAGATAAGAAAATAGTAGATCTTCCATTAAGTAATCCGGAATGGAATAAAGTTGAATATAAAGATAAAACATTAAGAAAAGTGATTAAATCACCAAGATGGAGAAAAACAGAGTTTCCGGATGTAGAAGATCCGAAGGTGGAAACATTAAAACCTGATTTGGTATGCATATATCCTGTTGATGAACAGAAAAAAGATTATTGCTTTGGAATATATGATGCAAAATATTATTGTATAGATTATCAAATACATGGAGATAAAGCTATCATTAGTGGACAACCGGGTGTAGGTGATGTCACAAAGCAATATTTATATCAATTAGCATTTGATGATTTTATTATGAAACAGGGATACAGATATGTGCAAAATATGTTTTTCTGTCCTGATGAAGTTGGAGATAAGCAGTATGGTTGGGTACAGATGGAAATTCTAAATCATATTGGGAATAAAAGATTGGAAAACATAGCGGTTGTAAAATTATGTGCATCAAAGATGTATCAACTGTATCTTGATAATCAGACAATTAGTGAGCATGAGATTAATCAATATATACCAGATATAGGTAGACAGGAAATATCAGAGCAAAATTTTGCTAATCGAATGATGGCATATCTTATGCGTATCACAAATGCTAGTAAAATGGCCGAGGAAAAGCTTGAGATGAAAGCAGACCAAGGTAAATTGATATATCCTAGACAGATAAAAAGAGAACTTGGAGCGAAAATTATTTATGATGCTATTTGCCCGGTTGCAAGCAAAGCTTTTTATGGATTTAATCCATACGAAAAAGAAAACTATGGCAATATGGTAGCAGAGGATATAGGCAACTCTTATGGAAGATGCAATCAGATTGCAGATGCATCTATTGAAATAGAGAAAAAGATAAAAGAGTTGTCGGAAAAGGAACTTCAGAATGAAAAGGTAATTATAGATATTCTCAGGAAGTGTTTTGAGGATAAAGAAGATATAGCATCTATGGCTGAAGGTGACAACTTGGAGCTGCTGGTTGAAAAGGTTATGGAATTGGTTAGGGAAGTGTATTTGTGATGAGAAGTTATTAGAATTGGAGTGAGCCATATATGGACAAAAAATTTAAATGGAATATGTTTATTACATCATTTATACCCTTATGGTTATCAATAATGGTATCAGATATTTGGAATATAGCTGAAAGTGGAATTAAAACTTGGAGACATTGTGATTCTATATGTATGAATGTTTTTAATATATGTAGAGAAAATTGGGGTTGTGTATTTGTTGTGTTAGTAATTGGGATATTGATGCTGACTAGTATTATCTCTATAAATAGATTTTTGAGGGATAAAAAAAGAAATAACACTCCACATAAGGTTAAGATAAAAAAAGCTTTAAGGGCTAATAAATTATCTTCAGAATTCCTGTTGGCGTATATTTTACCTATGATAGCTTTTGATTTTGCAGAGTTCAAAAGCGTGGTTTTATTTATAATTTATTTTGGAATGCTTGCTTTTTTATGCATTAGAAATAGTAATGTATATACTAATATATGGCTTGAAATAAAAGGGTATCGCATGTATTTATGTGATTTAGAGACTAATATAATGGATAGACCACATATTTATGAAGAGTGTTTAGTAATTAGCAAAAATAATCTTACTATTAAAATTGAGAATGATATAGAATGTTGGGATTTTGATAATTATATTTATATTGATTTAAGATAGGGATAGGAGACATACAATGGATAAAGATTTACTCATTGAAATTATGAACAACGCAAGAGAAAACATATATAGCTGGAGCTTATATTTTTTTAAGATAGATAGAAGAAATAATAATCCCTTTACTGCATATAAAATAAGGTTCAAGAATAATGAATACCTTCCAGAATATGCAAGAATATTAATTGATATGGTTGTAAAGTATCAGCTTGATAAAATTACAGAGATTAAAGATTATACAGGTGAAAACACAAAGGTTTCTTGCGATAGGATTGAAACGAATAATGTACTTGTTAAAGAGCAATGGGATTATTTTGTTGAAGATATAGCATGTGCTTCGGATGAAAAAATTGAAGGGAAATATAATGGATATGTACTAGAAGGAACCCCCTCTAACAATGATGGAAAATCATTGGTGTTTCTGAAAATGGCTAATCCTATAATTAATTTGAAAAATAAACGGAATGTTGTATTTACATTTGATGCGGATAATGAATTGGCTGAAATGACAGATGAGGTATGCAAGTTACGTATGGATGCAGACTGTATAGTGATTGATGAAGTAATATATTCATTCAACTATAAATTTGAAGATTTATTAAATATGGATAAGACAATGCAAAAAGTGAAAACTAAAGCACTTGAGAAGATTTTTGAACTTGATGCATTTGAAAATAAAGACGAGTTTGAACAAATGGCAAGGGCGTATAAGGCACCTAGAACTTTTATTACATTAAAAAGTGAACGCGTCAATCGGATAAAAAATAAGACAAAGAGAAAAGCAGTTGCAAGTATGTTGAATATTGAAATAAGCGATAATGGTAAGTTTGTTTTTAAGAATGAAGAAGAAGTTTCATTGTTGTTGAGATATTTGTGCTTTAAAGTATTTAAAGATGCTGAGACAAAAGATTTGCTTGAAGCAAACAATGTAACAAAATTAGAATTGAATTGATAAGAAATATTTGTATTGAATGTTATACAGAACATACATAGTTTAACGTATGAAGAAGCAGAAAAATTCACCATAAACTCAGAATCTATTATGAAAATGATAGAGTTAGATGTGTCTATATTGGTTTCAGGTGAAAGAAAAAACGACGCAGAACTAGCTATGGAAAAATGGATTTATAATGTATTGGAAAGCTCAGAAAACAAAGAGGATAGAAAACAATTTTTTGATACATCAAAATACAAATCATATTTGGTAAGTAATAATGAAAAGGTCAAATATATTTTTGATAATTTTCTTGTAGATAAGTGGATGAGAGAGGATATACAATTAAATAATTATGTTCATGCGAATGGTATTAGATATGTAATGGATAATTATATATACCAGGACAAAAAGAAAAATAAAGATAAAGAGCTTATAGAGACACTTCAAAATATTACGGATATATTTTTGAGTTTGTTGTCAGTTATAGATAGCATTAAATTTCATTCATCAGATTATCTTGATGCTTTAGAAATGGGTATGAAGCCCCAGGAGGGAAGTCAATATTGGGTATACCCAATAATTGTCGAATATATGAATGATAGGTTTGATAAGAAACTATTACAGTATATTTAGAATAATGAAGGAAATGGCATGCAATTTGTGGCAGAATATTATAATCAAAATAAAGGATGGGAGGATGAAATATGGATTGGACAAAATTTAATAATCATGGAGAATCCTCTAATCATGCATTTGAAGTAATGTGCAATATTCTGTTTAAATATTGGTTTAAGAAAGAATATAAAGATAATATTTCGCACTTTGCCTTTATAAATGGAAGCGGTGGAGATGGCGGTGTAGAAGCATATGGACTTTTAACATCAGGTGATGTTATTGGTGTTCAATCAAAGTGGTTTCCACAGAAAATGGAAGCATCTCAATTTACACAAATTGAAAATTCATTTTATACAGCAATTAAAGTCCGTCCTAAATTAAAAAGATATATTGTTTGTGTTCCTAGAGATTTTACATCAAAGAGAATGGTGAAAAATAATCAAGTCACTAAGGATACAGAAGAATCAAAATGGATAAATCTATGTGAGAAAATTAATAAAGAATACCCGGATGTCGTAATTGAATTATGGGATGAGACAAGCATACAAGAAAAATTATGTCTGCCAGAAACTCAGGGATGTTATAAGTATTGGTTTGAATGCTCAGATGTGTTTGAAACAGAGATTTTGACATCATATCAAAGGGCAATAAATAGTTGGGCAAAACCAAAGTACATACCTGATTTGTATTCGATGGGGTATATTCACGACAAACTTTCTTGTTTTATCAGTAGTTTTGAAGCAACAAAGAAAAAATATGATATGACTCAAAATATATATGCTATAGTTCAGAAACTGAAAAGAGCATATGAAGATATATTGAGATTGAAATTTACAGAAAACGAAAAGGTGCTTCTTGAAAAGATAAAATCAGATATTTCTATTCTCGGAGAGTGGTTATGTATTATTAGAGAAATAGGTTCGTTAGTTGCTAGTGGTTCTGACATAGAAAGGGACAATTTTGAAAAGAAATTTGAACTTAATTGTGATTCTTCAGAGTTAAAAGATAGTTCGTTGCATTTTAGCTATTATACTCATTTTTATGAAGTGGAAAGTATTTTGGACAATATTGAAGATGATTTTGAGCAGTTTAAGCGTTGTGTGATTTCTGATAGTCATAATAAGATCATTTTTCTCGGTAATCAGGGGACGGGAAAGACGGCAGGAATTGTTAGTGAGATTA
>ERZ773156.25-NODE-25-length-218700-cov-13.985_pt1 | contig 218700 bp, 186 predicted proteins | sample MGYA00511895_ERZ773156 | MGnify/ENA primary metagenome ERZ773156 (study PRJEB29015, sample SAMEA2737850) | human gut metagenome | biome: human gut; feature: human-associated habitat; material: faeces | place: China | collected 2012 ... | reverse complement strand
ACTAAATGATTTGTGTCAGCAAGTTTAAGGCAAGCGATAATTCATGAAATTCCAGTTTAACAAAAGTGAGGAACTAATGCCCGAATGGGCATTAGCCATTATACAATATCCATTCTTATTTCATCAATAATACTTTTTTCTCTTAACTTGTGAATTTCAGTTCGTGTGATAGAAAACACAATTCCAATCAAAACAAATATACCACCAAATAATGCCGCCCACGGAATATGATACAATACCGGGAAGGCCTTCCGAATGGATAAATTAATTAAAAATGGAATTGCAATTCCAAGTATCACTCCCGGAACAAGTGCATTTAGAACGCAAAAAATACTTTCACTATATAACATCCTGCAAAGTGATTTATTTGTCATTCCATCACTCTTTAACACTGCAAACTCACGGCTTCTGATTCTGATATTTGTCGTCAGCGTACTAATTACACTTGTAAATCCCATGAGAATGAGCAGGATAACAAAGCCATACATCACAATTTCAGCAAGAACTATAGCTATATTGAGCATTTTAATCATAACATCTGTGCGGGCAATTCTCACGGTATATCCCTGCTCTACATAAGAATCCTCTGCCACAATCGGAAAATATTCATCCATGACACTTCTGGCATATTCTGTATAATCATCTTCATCTGATGGCATACTAAACCAGTCAAAACTCCTCGCATCCGCATCAGGTACGACAATTCTGACCGGATATGGTGTCATTTCCCAAAAACCATATTCCTTTAAATCGGACTGTTCTAAAATACCTCCAATTGTAAGTGTGTTCTTCTCATTGGCTGCGTTTATCAGGGAAATCTGTGTCACATCATCTTTAAAAGGTTTTATCGACACATACTCTCCATTGTCATTATATTGGTAAGTGTTCAGCAGAAGGATACTTCCATATTCTGCGCCTGCCCTGTCACACAGTTTTTTATAGAGTTCATTATCAACGGACACGATTTCTGTCCTTGTTTCCCCACTATCATCAGAAAATTTCGGAACCTGCAGCATATCCTCTGTTAATGTATTTTTATCTAATAGCGCATTGTAGGTAAAAGTATCTGCTCCAACACCATATACGTCTATCCCGTACTTTTCCAGCTTTTGTGTGATTTCATTATATTGGTCTGATGTAACAGGTCGGCTGATTTTTCTCTCTTCTTTCCCTGTTTTCGCATTTACCCAGGTATCGTAATTGGAAGAATAATCCACCATCATTTCTTTTGATTTTGGTGTCATCCATTCTTGGAATTCCTTTGCCTGACCGGATAATCCTCCGATTAACAGAAAAAGTAAAATTCCAAGTGACAATGCACGTATCGTTGCCTTATAGCCGTATTTGTTTCTTTTCATGTTTTTATAGGCAATCGCAGACTCACATCCAAATATTTTTTGGATAAAGCTGTCTTTTACCTGGATTTCTTTCAAAGCTGTACCTGCTCCAATCCCTTTTACACACTGGATAGCAGTAAATTTACCAACCTTTTTAGCTGGTCTGTATGCAGAGAATAATACAATGCAAAACGAAAATACACCTGCAAACAAATATGTCCACACAGATATATGAAAGGGCAGGGAAAAGGTAAAAGGTCTCATAATAATTTCTTTTGCAGCATCATTGATATCGGAAATAAAATGTCCTGTAAATTTCACACTAATATAACCAAGTATAGTTCCTGCAATGAGTCCAAGCGGGATGGCTGTCAGACTAAGCCATAAACTCTCATAGATAACACTTGCCCTTATCTGTCTGCCTGTTGCACCAACACATTTTAAAATACCAAACTCCTGAATCCGTTTATTGGCACTGGTGGAAAATATATTGGATATTACAGTGATCGACATTGCCGCAATAAGAAGACCTAAAAGCATTGCCGGTATCGCAAGCATGAGAGAGTATGCTCCTCCATATTCTCCATAATCCGAACCAAGGAAATCAGTAAGCATCTTATTTGCGCTTGTCACAAAGCACATTACAGTTGTAATAAGTGATGTTGCAAGTGCGATTGCAAAAATTCCTGCAATCGTTCTTTTTTTATTCACTTTCATCTGGCTTAAGGCGAGCTGTGCTGTTATTTTCATTACTTCATCACCTCGTCTTTTATGATTTTTCCATCTCCGATCGTGATGATCCGGTTCGCCTGCAGCGCTATCTTTTCGTCATGTGTGACAAGAAGAATCGTCTGCTTATATTTCTGATTGGTGAACTTCAAAATATCCAGAATCTCTCTGCTTGTTTTACTATCAAGATTTCCGGTCGGCTCATCTGCAAGAATAAATGCCGGCTCGTTTATAAGTGCCCTTCCTATGGATACTCTTTGCTGCTGACCTCCTGACATTTGTCCCGGCAGATGTTTTGCTCTTTTCTCAAGCCCCAGCATATTTAAAATCTCCAAAAGACGTTCCTTATTCTCTTTTCTTCCATCTAATTTCCATGGCAGTGCAATATTTTCCTCCGCAGTAAGAGTTGGAATCAGATTATAAAACTGATACACAATTCCCAGATTTCTTCTGCGAAAAATTGCAAGTTCATCCTCGCTCATGGATTGTATCTCATTTCCATCAATGATAACCGAACCGCTTGTTGGATGATCAATTCCACCAATCATATTCATAAGTGTCGATTTCCCGGAGCCGGATGCTCCAATGATTGCGACAAATTCTCCTCTTTCTACCGAAAAAGACACATGATCAAGCGCAATCACTTCAGACTCACCTTCACCATATTTCTTTGTTAATTCCTTTACTTCTAATACAGCCATTGCATTTCTCCTTGTTTTAAATACCATCTTATAGACAATTGCGAAACTCCTCATAATCTTCTTTAAATTGTTCAAAATTAACAAAAACATTCAAGACACGCTCTCGCTACGTGTCGCTCGCAGCGGTACTAAGAAGCCTGACACAACCTACCGTTGTATCAGTCTTATAAGTGCCGGCGGCTCCCCAGTGTCTTTCATGTCTTTTGTCAATTTCTCACAATTCAATTTAGGTTTTAATAAGTTTCGCAAACGCCTAAATACCATCCTAGCAATGCAAAATGACTGTTCCGTGACAAAAGAAATTATTATTGTGACAATTTTGTCACTTAGAAACAATTCCAGGTCTTCCAGCATAAGTGATATCACTTGAAAAATTTTAAAATAAAAGTCGTTCCCTCTCCCCTGCCTCCAAAATCAACATCAATGTCGCCACCCTGTCCTTTCAGAATAGAGAGTGCAAGCGGCATTCCGATTCCAAATCCATTTTCATTGGTAGAATTTTCAAACCTTTTAAAAAGAGCAGCATACTCTGTTTTGTCCATTCCCATACCGCTGTCCCTGACCGAAATCCAGCTATACATGGGATTTTCTCCGCTGTCGATCTCAATCACACTTCCATCCGGTGAATATTCGATCGCATTTTTGACAATGTTTGTGAGTGCTTCTGTGGTCCAGCGTTTATCACAATGTATGATGCAATCCTGTTTCAGCTCTATGGTCAGATTGTGGATATCCAAAAGGATTGCCACCGATGGTTTTACCGCCTCTAAGAGTTCTGACGTGTGGATGTCATTTTTGATAAAATCAATTGCATGGGCATCAAGCTTTGCCATCTTAAGAAGTGCCCCTACAAGCCACTCCATTTTATTTAACGAAACCTGTATGTTATGAATGAACTCTGTCTGTTTTTCCGGCTCTGCCTCCTCCAATAAATCCGCCATAATCATCATGGAAGTAATCGGTGTTTTTAACTGATGGGAAATATCTGCCATATAATCAGAGAGACTGTCTCTTTCTGCCTCAACTGCCTTTATCTGTTCATTTTTCGTGTTCACAAGAGCATAAATATCATTTTTTAATATGTTAAAAGAGCCTTCCTTATTCACTCGAATATCCAGTTCCTCGCCGGAACTATAGCCTTTCACAAACTCCGACAACTGTTCTATCTCTTTTTTCTTAATCCACACGATATCCCATTCCTCTCACAGTCTCAATGTGTATTGCCTCTCCAAGTTTCTCCCGCAGCCGTTTCACATAAACGGTAAGTGTATTATCCTCAACAAAGTTGCCGTCTGCGTCCCATATTTTGTCAAGAATCTGCTGCCTTGTCAAAAGTAAGCCTTTATTACTCGCAAAAATAAGCAGCAACCGATATTCCAATGCTGTAAGTTCTATGATTTTATCATTCACATAAACCTTTGCCTCATCTGTATGAATGGTTGCATGACCTATATAGATTATGTTATCCTTCTCTCCATTTTTTTTATTGGCAGATAAAATGCGCCGGACTCTCGCCAAAAGTTCCCTGATTCTGAGAGGCTTTACAATATAATCCTCTGCTCCTTCATCAAATGCCCTCACAATTGTATTTTCATCATCCACAACTGTCAGGAAAATCACAGATGTAGCAGTATTTTTGAATATCTCACTTACATCAAATCCAGTGCCATCCGGGAGCTGCATATCTATAATTGCCAGGTCAAAATTATAATGTTCGATTAAACTTCTGGCATCTTTTATACCTGTGGCATGATTTGTTTCATAACCTTCTGTCTCAAGTGCATACAGAATTCCCGAAGCAATCATTGTGTCATCTTCCAACAAAAGTATTCTACTCATGAATTATTTCTCCATATTCATTCAGCAATAAATCTAATTGTTCAAATTTTGGCATATTGTGTTCTCCTTCTTGCTAATATAATAATTCATATTATTGTGAAAGTAAATTGTCTTTGTTGCTCAGAGGAACAGCGAAAAAATTTATATTCAAGTAAGTGATAACATTTCCGGGCAGGAAACATTTGAGAAAGAATGTTCCCCTCTGCTTCAGATCCGGGATGCCTATCCGAAAATGATCATTACCAGAACCAGGCATCCGAAATATAGCTATGAAGGAATTGAAGTTCACAATATAGCTGATTGGCTGTTACAGGAGTAAAAAAGCCTATGATATGGGATATTCTATTTAAAGTATTGAAAAATCGGAGGTTTATATGAATTATTTGATAAGAGAATTAAAACAAGATGAAAATAAGGTATTAAATTCTGTGGTGCGATTCACAGTGTTGATTGGGCATGTATAAGCGTCCTCTCACAAGTCATTCACAGCGTAAATGAAAGAAAAACGGTATAAACAAATATTATTTTCTTTGTGAGCTATGGAGATAGGATTCTAACAATCTTGGGAAGCACTGCTTCTCAAGATTGTTGCTCAGAAGCCTATCGGAATGCCCAGCGAACAGAAACATAATATTTCGTTTATACCGTTTTTCTTTTTCATTACATATAAAATTCTGACTTGCGGGAGGACGCTTATGTTTGCCCCTTCACAACCTATAAATGCACCACAAAATCTGCGACACTACGCTAGTCAAGCTCCCGGGTTATTCATATCTCAATGCATCGATTACTTCCATCTTGGCTGCCTTGTTTGCAGGATAGTATCCGAAGAATACTCCTGTCAGCATGGAGAAGAATAAGGAAAGTACAATAGCGGATAATGACGGCCGTACCGACATAATAATGTAGCTTGAATATTCAGAATACATATTCTGGATCACAAACTCCGCTGCTTTGCCTAATACAAATCCATTAAACACCCCGATCAATATCCCGATCATTCCACCAAAGATACAGAGTACGATCGCTTCTATGACAAACTGCATACGGATGGTACTCCTCTTCGCTCCAAGCGCCATCCGGACACCGATCTCCCTTGTACGCTCGGTAATAGACACAAGCATGATGTTCATGACACCGACACCACCTACGATCAACGAGATCAATGCAATGCCGGACACTGCGATCGTGATCACATTAATGACGGTATTGATCATTCCCATATCAGACGCCATATTATAGGTAGTAACATGGAAATTTTCATTGTTTGCATATTTCTCTTCAAAAAAGTTTGTAACATCTGTCGTTGCCTGATCGATATCTGCCAGGGAATTGACCATCAGGTTAAAGTTTGTGTAACCGGACTGATCCTTTCCCATCAGCTTAAAACAGGTCTGGATTGGAATAAACATTGTAGTAGAACGGTCTTTTTCCGGGACGCTGGTGTCCACCTTGCCAAAAAGTGCTGCATTATATTCGTATATGCCTACAATTGTAAAATTATATAGATTTCCATCGCTGCCTGCATAAGTGATCTGTTCTCCTATTGGATTTTCATCTCCAAAATACTGCTTTGCCATGGTATCTGCCACAATGCAGACGTTCTTCTTTGTTTTGTTATCCTGTTTTGTAAGGTTTCTTCCCGCATACATCTTTAATTTCATATAATCAATATACTCGGAAGTAGTCCCCTGAACGGATACATTGGCATAAGTATTTTTATCCTGCCGGATCTGTCCGTTTCCAAGAAATTCAGAAGCTGCTATTCCATCAAATTCATCCGGATATTTTTCCACCAGTTCATCGATCATCTCCTGTGTCACAAAGTCCGATGTTTTCATTTCCGGGTATTCCCATGTATCCCAGTCTGCATCATCTTCCGGATATCTTGCATCCACATATGCCTGTACCGTATTGCCACCCAGTGAATTTAAGGTGGATGTCAAAGTAGTCTGAATGGAATTACCGATCGTCGTGATCGTGATGACTGCACTGATACCGATGATGATTCCTAACATGGTCAGAACCGAACGCATTTTATTGCTGAAAATGCTGGTGATCGCCTCTTTTATATTTTCCAAAAACATCAGCCTTCACCTCCATTATCTGACACGACATTACCATCTAAGATCGTAACGATCCGTTTTGTCTCCGCCGCAAGTTCCTGTGAATGTGTAATCAAAACGATGGTTTTTCCCTGCTCTTCATGCAGCTTATGAAAAAGATCCATGACCATATGTCCGGTCTTGGAATCCAACGCTCCGGTCGGCTCATCCGCTAAGATGATCGCCGGATCATTGATCATTGCACGTGCGATCGCCACACGCTGTTTCTGTCCACCGGAAAGCTCGTTTGGTTTATGAAAAGCCCGTTCCTCCATGCCAACCATTTTTAACATTTCCATGGCACGTTCTTTTTGATTTTTTTCCTTCTCAGTACTATATAACAGCGGAACCATGACATTTTTTAATGCATTTGCCTTCGGAAGAAGGTTAAAATTCTGAAAAACAAAACCGATTCTTTTGTTCCGGATCGCACTTCGCATGGAATCATCCATTTTATTTACATCTTTTCCCTCCAGAAAGTAAGTTCCCTCGGTCTGGCGGTCCAGGACGCCGATAATATTCATCAATGTACTTTTTCCGGAACCGGACTCACCGACGATGGAGACAAATTCTCCCTGATCGACTGACAGACTGATCCCATTTAAAATCTGCAGTTCATTCGGCTTGCCTATGTAATAACGTTTTATAATATTCTCCATACGGATTACTGGTTCACTCACGATCATTCTGCCTCCGTACTCATCATGCCTTCTGTGTCAAGTGCCTGATTGGAATATATCTGTTCCGGAGTAAACACCTGACCTTCGGTGACAGAAAATGTATTATCGTAGATCAGCTGGTCGCCCTCTTTCAGATCGCCGCCTGTCACTTCTGTATAATAATCTACCTCTTCACCGACTTTGATATTTTTCCGGACTGCGGTTGCTGTTCCATCTTCATTTGCTTCCGCTACCAGAACATAGGAATCTCCGTTGTCATCCTGCCGGATCAGATCATATGGAACTGCAAGCTGTGTACCTCTGTCTTTGATCACAATTTTGGCTTTTGCACTCATTCCAACCAGAAGTTCTGTGTTGTCGATCGTGATCTCTGCAGAATAACCGCTTGAGGTATTGGTATCTGTACCGTTTGTGTTGGTGGACTGATTTTTTACTCTGACCACACGTGTTACCGTACCTTTGATCTCTTCATCCCCCGTTGCATCCGTTGAAACGGTTGCAGGCATTCCTTCCTGGATCTTTAAAATGTCAGCTTCCTCAACATTTACGATCACTTTTAAGGAAGATGTATCCTCGATCGTGATCATGGTCGTTCCTGCTGTGTTTTTATCTCCGACTGATACATTGACGGCTGTGACAACTCCACCGATTGGTGCAGAAAGTGTACAGTCGGCAAGCTGTTTTTGTAACTGTTCCAGCTGGTCTTTTGACTCTGTGGTCGTGCTTGCCTGGTATTTTTGCATGTCAACGGTATTCTGAGCTGATGCTACACTTCTGTCTGTGCTCTTTAATACGGACGCGTAGTTATCATTCGCTGTATCCAATGCTTTCTGTGCTGCCTCTAAAGACGATTTGAAGCCTTCTAATTTTGCATCATATTCAGAAGTGTCCTCATGGTTATTTTTCAGATAATAAATATAATCCCCGCACTCTGCCACCTTTTTCTTATATTTATCAACATCACTCTGTGCCTCATCAATCGCTTTCTGCGCAGCTTCTAGAGAATCCTGCTGGTCCTGCTTATTTTGAACCAGACTTTCCTGCTTCTGTGCAGCATCGTTTGCTGCGATTGCATTCGCATTGCTGATATTTGTCTTTAACTCTGCAATCTGTTTTTCAATATCCTTCTGATCCAATGTCACAAGCGGATCACCCTCTTTTACAATGTCACCCACCTGAACGTTCACGGCTGTGATCTCTGCTGCTGCAAGGGACATGACATTTGTCTTGCTCTGTCCTGCGATCGTTCCCTTCAAAGAAACTGAATCGGATAAATCCCTTTTCTCTACTGGTTCTACCTCAACCATATTCGCTGCTGTCTCAATCTGTGAAGTCATATTTTTAACAGCGCTGCCGATCAATACAATTACAATAGCTGCAATCACTAAAACGATCAGCCATACTTTCTTCTTTTTCTTTGGTACTTCAGCCACTTCTGTCTTTTTTTCTTTTTTATGAAAGAAATGCTTTTTTTCCTTTACATTGTTGTCTTCCATGCTTACATGATCTCCTTTTTTTCCTTGTCTTTTTTGACCTATGGCAAATTGTACCATATTGTTTTCAGAAAAAAAGGGGATTAATGTAATCTTAATATTTCTTTCACGTTTCTTTATGAAAAGGAATGATTTCTAAAAAAGGTCTAAAAAATTATCTGGCATTTTTCGTTCCTTTTGCTGCTAACTAACACAAGTCCCGCCAACAGCAAAACCGGGAAAAGAATTGAGGCTCCAATTCCCACGCGCAGATTATTGGAAAACACACTCGAAACAAATCCCACGAGTGTCGGTCCGCCGGAACCGGCACAAATGCGATCAGCAGATAAGAGCCAATGCAAAGCAGCGTACTTAATTTCATAAACTGATCCAGATCGAATCTGTCTCCATATTTTCCATAAATCAAGCGGGAAGTTCCCATTAAAATAGAGAATGCCATAGGTCCCACCAGATCACCGATCGTTTTGGTGATTCCAAGTCCCTGCTCCGCAAACGTTGATGCCCACTGGCTCACCGCCTGCTCGGATGCACCGGAGCACACCATCATGATCATTAAAAACCAGAATACTTTTTCCCAGAAAAGTTCTCCCATGGTCATGCCCTTCTCGCCCTCTTCATGCAGACTGTAGATTGGCACTTTTGTGAATAAAATCATATTGCAGACCGGAATGATCACCCACAACAGTGTGAGGATTTTCCAGTGTTCCGTTCCAAACAGTGCGAAAAACACTGTGGAAAATAAAACAACGCCGGTACATCACCAGCAGTAAAAGGAATGTAAAAGGCTCATTGCTGCTTCCTTATTATCCGTCGGACATGCCTCAATGATCGGGCTGACTAACACCTCCAGCAAACCGCCACCCACTGCATAAATCACGACCGACATTAAAATGCCAACAAACGGATCTGCGAAAAATTCCGGCAAAACCGTGAGCAGTACCAGCCCTGCCGCCGCACAGATATGTGCAATAATCACAGATGCCCGGTAACCGATTTTATCAATGAATCCCGCTGAGAGCAGATCTATCAGAAGCTGTATCACAAAATTAATCGTAATAAGCAGTGTGATCTTCGTCAGTGGAATCTGGTATGTTTTCTGAAATGTCACGAATAATAGCGGAACAAAGCTGTTGACAATCGCCTGAACGATATAACCGATAAAACAGGCGTATGTTGTTTTTTTATAGTCTTGTTTCATTTTTATCCTCGCTTTTTATATGTGTCTTAAGCCGAAGCCTCCTTCTTTTATATCACATAAAGTTCCTTTTTGAAAGAAAAAATCACCTTCCATGACATTACGCACGGCAATTGTCCTAAAAAGTGATTTTATCACGCATTTTTTTATAAACGCTTCTACTTTACTCTATTTTTCATACAAAAATTCTTCCGGCAGTGTCACGTTGAAATCTTTTGCAAGATCACGGAAATTATCCGGTGTGATGGTCTGTCTCTTATTCGGCTGCATTGACAACATTTTCACAAGGATCTCTGCAGATTTTTCAGCGGTATGCATTAACCCAAATGTCAGGTCAAAATCTTCTCCCGAAGCAAACATTCCGTGATGCGCCCAGATTGCAAGATTGTATTTCTTCATTAATTCACTGGTTGCCACTGCGATGTCACGACCGCCCGGAACCATCCACGGCACCACACCGACACCTTCCGGGAAGATAACCGGACATTCTGTTGACATTTCCCATAATTCTCTTGTAAACACCTTATCTTCCAGTGGCAATACAAAAGTCAGCGCAATAATATTGGTTGGATGTGCATGGTATATCACTCTGTGCTTTCCACCTGTTGCGATCATTTTTACCTCATGATTCATCAGATGGGTTGGCAGTTCGGAGGTTGGTCTGCCGCCATTTACCAGTCCCCACACGATACGGTAGTTTTCCCCTTTCTCATCCAACTCGATGATACAGATGGAATCCTCCGGTTTGATGATCACATTGCGGAAATATTTACCGCTTCCGGTTACAATAAAATATTCCTTTGCAAGTTTTGGAACTGTCGTTCCGATCGGCTGCCATTCTTTCGGTTCAAAATCTTCCTTTACGGCTTCCACTTCTTCCAGCCGGATACGATAGGAAAGATTTCCGCCATTTCTCTCATGCCATCCCTGCTCCCATCCATCATTTGCCATGCGGATAAATCCCTGCACAAATTCTGCATCTAATACTTTCATTTTTTCTTTCCTCAATCTAGGTTTTCTATCGTCATTTTTGCGTCAGAACGAACTGCCTTATTTTTCACATAGCCTGCTCTGGCTATCGATTTAACAGTACTTCTTTCTCATATCTCTCTACTTCTTCAAACCAGTTCTTATCTGCGGGAACTCCACATACCTCACAGTATTTGGTCCATACATCTCCAAATGGAAATGTCTTTAATTCTTCCTGCATGACCATCAGCTCGGTCAGGCGATTCTCATCCTGTAATTTTTTAAGTTCTGCATTCGGTGTACAGAGCGCCGATAATAATGCTTTCTGCCAGCTTCTAAATCCCACAGTCCATGCACTGATGCGGTTGATACTTGCATCAAAATAATCAAGTGCCATATGTACCCTGTCAATCGCATCACATCTTACGATCTCTTTTGCCATCTCTTTTGTCTCATCATCAAATAATACGACATGGTCAGAATCCCATCTTACCGGTCTTGTAATGTGAAGTGCAATCTCCGGGAAATAACAGAGTAAAGCCGGTATTTTATCAGATACTACTTCTGTAGGATGATAATGTCCGTTGTCCATCAACGGAAGTACATTCTCATGTGTCGCCGCAAATGTCAGTGTAAACTCGGCTGATCCCGCTGTGTAAGATTCCACACCGATTCCGAATACCTTAGACTCCACACATGGTTTTACCAGCTTTGGATCATGTGGTTCTGCAATGATCTGTTCAATGGAATCCTTATATCTCATGCGTGGTTCCATGCGGTCTGCCGGAATATCTTTGTATCCATCCCCAATCCAGATATTCATCACACATGGAACACCTGTCTCTTTTGCAAAATATTCCGAAATGCGGATACATGCTTTTCCATGCTCGATCCAGAACTTTCTTGTCTCCTCGTCCGGGCTTGTCAGTGTCAGTCCGTCTTTTACTTGGTCATGTGAGAAAAATGTCGGATTAAAATCAATCCCAACATGGTGTTTCTTTGCAAAGTCTACCCATTTTCTGAAATGCTTTGGCTCTAATTTGTCGCGGTCTGCAAATTCGCCTTTCTCAAAGATTGCATAGCTTGCATGAAGATTTAATTTCTTTTTGCCGGGCATGAGGCTCATCGCCTCTTCCATGTCCTGCATCAGCTGTTCCGGTGTCTTTGCCTTTCCGGGATAGTTTCCGGTTGTCTGGATTCCGCCGGTCAAAGGTCCGTCATGGTCAAATCCTGTCACGTCATCGCCCTGCCAGCAATGAAGTGATACCGGGATTTCTTTTAATTTTGCGATCGCTGCATCTGTATCAACACCGACATCTGCATACATTTTTCTGGCCGCTTCATATCTTTCCTGTACCGTCATAAAATTTTTACCTCACCTTTCTGCCGGGCACAACATCCGCTTCCGGCATATATTTTTTTCTGATATTCCTGATTGTTATTTCTCATATTTTTTTATTTCAAAAGACTCAAAGATACATTTTCTTGCAGCCTGTAAATTTTCAAGTTCTCCTGCTGCAATGATCTGCGCCATCAAATTTCCGATTGCTGTTGCCTCTGTTGGACCGGCATAAACTGTTTTTCCGGTTGCCTTCGCAGTCAGTTCATTCAAATACGCTGCATTGGCTCCTCCCCCGACAACATGGATGCTTTCATATGTAATTTCTGACATCTCCTCGATTTCTCTGATCGTCTGTGCGTAGCATTGTGCAAGACTGTTATAAATCACGCACGCTGTTTCTGCGATTCCCTCCGGTATCCGCTGTCCGGTCTCTGCGCAGGCTTTTTGCACTTCTTCTGTCATGCTTTGCGGTGCTAAAAAGCGGTCGTCATTACAGTCTACCAAAGATGCAATGTCCGCCCTTGCCGCCGCCTCGCAGATCTCTCCGAATCCCTGCTTTGGTTCCAGTTCTTTTCGGGCCGACTGTATCATCCAAAGTCCCATGATATTTTTCAGATAGCGAAAACGATACGCATATCCTCCCTCGTTCGTAAAATTATGAAGTCTGCTTTCCGGTGAACAGTCTGCTTGTTTTAATTCAGTTCCCATCAGTGACCACGTTCCGGAACTGATGTAAATGATATTGTCCTCATTTGTCGGAACTGCCATCACTGCAGAACCGGTGTCATGTGTTGCCGGTAAGACGACTTCACAGTCAAATCCGACCTCTTTCTGAATTTCTTTCGTCAAATTTCCCAGTACCGTTCCCGGCTTCTTTATTTTCTGGAAAATCTGTTTTGGATATCCTAACATTTCAATCAGTTCATAATCCCAGTCTTTTGTTTCCGGGGATACTAACTGTGTTGTGGTGGCATTCGTATATTCTGATGCCTTCTCTCCTGTCAAAAGATAATTAAAATACTCCGGGATCATCAGCATGGTCTCTGCGTGTTCGAGAATTTCGGGATTGTTGGATTTTACCGCCATCAACTGATAAATGGTGTTGAAAATCTGCTTCTGGATGCCTGTTCTCTCATATAACTTTTCTTCCGGGATGATCTCATAGACTTTCTCATCCATCCCTGCGGTACGGCTGTCCCGATAACCGACTGCATCTCCAAGCATTTTATTCTTTTTATCCAACAGGACAAAATCAACTGCCCAGGTATCAATTCCCATACTCACCGGGATTTTTCCCGCTTCTTTACACTTTTTCATTCCCTCTAAAATTGCTCTGAAAAGTGCTTTTACATTCCAGCTTTTCTGTCCGTTCTCTTCGGTCATTCCATTCGGAAAACGATACATTTCTTCCAATACCATTTTTCCGTCTTCCATATGTCCTAATATGTGTCTGCCGCTAGAAGCTCCAATGTCGATTGCAAGATAATACTGCTCCATATTTTCCCCCTCTCCTGCATCTGTGTTCCTTTTCTATTTTTTATTTTAGGAAAAAAATGAGCGCAAAAAAAGAACACTTTTTGTTCAAAAAAGTGTTCTTATTTGCCCAAATTGTTTTCAGCAGAGCCACTGATAGGTTCCTTCTTCCACTGTCTCCCTCTGTCCGTTCGGCAAAACCACTTCCGATTTTACCGGCGTATTCAATGAGATATGACAGCCATCCTCCTCATACTTCCAGGAGCTTTCAATTTTTCCTGCTCTTGAGAGATAACTTCCACTCACACCGCCAAGCCGTCTGTCCGGATACGGCTCGAAATGCAATTCTGCAAAACCCGGTTTCTGTGGTTTGATTCCGAGAATATACTGATAATAAAATTCTCCGACACTGCCAAATGCATAGTGATTGAAAGAAACCATATTGTCGCCGGAACCTGCCATTTTCTCTTCGTTGACCGTTCCATCCGGTTTTAATGCATCCCAGCGCTCCCATGTCGTGGTCGCACCGCATTTTATCTGATACATCCAGCCCGGACAGCCTTCCTGTAGCAGGATATCATAGGCGAGTTCTGTCTCTCCCGCTTCCACTAAAAGTGGAAGCAGATGTTCCGTTGCAAAGAATCCTGTCTGGAGACCATTTTTGCGGATATTGGCAGCAAAATTCTTCTTCACCAGTTCCCGCAGTTCTCCCTCCGGCAATACAAATTTTAATGCCATAATATAAGCAGACTGATAATCTTTTGCCACAATTCCTTTTTTGCTCACGAATTTCTCAATATATGCTTTCGTTGTGGCTTCCAGCTGTCTGCGGTATCTGTCTGCATCAGCTTTTTTCCCAAGACGCTCTGCCGTCTCGCTGATGACCTTCAGATCATGTACGATAAAGGCATTCGATACCGGATTGTTGTGCATTGCCTGCCATGCGATCCCTTTTCCCATTGCAAGCCAGTCTCCCAAAGAAGGTCCAATCCAGAGATTTTTCTTTCCCATTTTCCGGATTTCCGCCTCCACAAAAAGTTTCATGCTCTCGTACTGGCGTGGCAGTGCTTCCTCGTCTCCAAACTGCTGATAGAGCATTTCCGGTAAAATTGTGACTGCATTTCCCCAGCCTAACATGCTGATAAAACCAATTCCGGCAGGTCCGGTCTGCGGCACAGTGGCACACACATACCCTTCCGTGTTGTCAAGCTGTCCCAGTTCCAGATCACGCAAAAAGTTTTTCCAGAAATCATTGGTGTCAAAATTGTAGGCTCCGGTGCGTGCAAACACCTGACCATCCCCGGTATAACCCATACGTTCATCCCGCTGCGGACAGTCGGTCGGCACTTCCACATAGTTGGATTTCTGCCCCCAGACCTGATTCTCATATAACTTCTGAACCATTGGATTCTCACACGAAAAGTATCCGGTGCGCTTCATATCGGTGTGAAGCGCATACGCTTTGATCATGCCCGACTGATAATCTACGCCTGAGAGTTCCATATATCGAAATCCCATATAGGTAAAACGCGGACGGTATTTTTTCTTTTCCGCTCCGGCATGATAGATGATAGTTGCCTTTGCTTTCCGCAAATTGGAAGTGTAAAGACTTCCATCTGCATTTAAAATCTCTCCGTGGCGGATTGTAATTGTCTCATTTGTGAGAAAAGAAGGATTAATTTCAACAATTCCAGCAAAGTTCTGTCCAAAATCAAGAATCGTCACTTTTCCTGTCTGCTTTGCCTCTTTCACCTCCATCTCTTCCTGTAACGTGACTTCGGTCAACGTTGGCTCCAACGCAAAATCCAGTTCGTTTTTGAAAGATACCGGATGTCCGATCACCTGATTTCTTCCATCCGCAAAATAAATCTCACCGTCATACTCCCCGGCGTATTCGTAAGGAGATTCCAGTTCGTCCGTCTGCTCGCCGGATACAATGTCCCGGACGCCACCCGCATCCTCGATGTTTAAAATCCACGATACTGCAGGTTTTTCCCCGTAAATCTGTGTCTTGTTCTCACAGAGGAAACGGCCGCAATACCAGCCCTGTCCAAGATAAACCCGCAATGTGTTCTCACCCTCACGAAGCAGTGCGCTCACCTCATGAGTCTGGTAAAGCACACGCCTCGGATAGTAGGAATATCCTGGTGCAAACATCTGTTTTCCGATTTTGACGCCATTGATCTCTGCCTCATATACTCCGAGTGCGGTTGCTGTGAACACTGCTTTCTTCACATCTTTCACGGTAAATTTCTGCTCATATACAAATACCTCTCCCTCGCGGTACCCGCGGTCTGAGGTGATAAAATGCATTTTCAGTTCTTCCATTCCCTGCGTTTCCTCCTTCCAGCTATGCACTAACGAACATACTGATTCATAAACTCTGCACTTAACTCCATGGACTTTAACGGAGAATTGTCCACCCAGTTTTTGTGGCTTTCTAAGATCACTGCATCCACGTTCACTTTTTCTGCCTGCGTGATCAGGGAAACAAGATCCATGTTTCCATAGCCGAGTTCCATGCTGTCCGATTTTAAGATCGGTGTCATGGCAGGTTTTGACAGTCTTGTTCCACGGTCATTGATATGGTAAAGCTTCATTCTTGTGTCAAGCTTTCTCATCAGTTCCAGTGCATTTACGCCTGCTTCTGTTGGCCAGTAGGAATCCAGTTCAAAATTCACACACGAAGCATCCGTCTCAGAGAGGATCAGATCATATGCCGTTTTTCCCGGTTCAACTTTCAAAAATTCACAGTTGTGGTTGTGATATAAAAGCTCCACGCCCGCCTCTTTTAAAATTTTTCCGGAAGCATTTAAGTCCTGACACAGGCCAAGCACTGCATTTTTATCGGAATAATCAAAACGGTACATTCCGGTGATGACCACGTATTTTATGCCAAATTTTTCAGCCTCCCTGATAACAGTCTCCGGCTCTCTTTTTATCGTGCCAAGATCCTCATGGATACTTGTCACGGCAAGTCCTGCCTCTTTCACGAGGGCATTCCAGTCATAATCCCCGCCTTTTCCGACCGGCATACCGGCTGCTTTTGTGAGCATTCTGACCAGAAAAGAGGTCGGTTTTATCATAAACCCATTCAGTTCAATGCCGTCATATCCGGCCGCTTTGATCCTCTTTAAAGATTCTGCTGCCTGTTTTTCATTCTTTGTCACAGTTCCAAGCATAATCTGCTGTATTGCTTTTGTCATGTTCGTAACCATCCCTTTCCTATGCCTGATTTTTCGGGATTTTCTGTAATGCGTCGTTGAGCGCTTTCATCTGTTCCTCGCTCACTGCGTCACCTGCCTGTTTTAAAAGGCTGACTAATGTCATCCGCTGCATCATGCGCTGCAATGCCGGGTTATCTTTCACACTTTCTGCCACATCGCCACGGCTTGCTGATGCCTGCGCCATCAGACGTTGTACGATCGCATTTGCCATCTCGTTCTGTGCAAGCTCGCCGAGCGTATCCGAGATAGAATAATGGTCTGCCTTAAAATCATCCCTGTCAAACCAGTTGACAACATCTCCCTGTTTGTTAAATATATAATCTTGATTTGATTTTTGTACTTTTTTTACAGTGATCTCGTCTTCACAGGTACCGGACACTGCCCTAATTTTGTGTGTTCCTGTGATTGGAACTTTGAATTTAAATACTTTGGAACCTTCGGATGTTTCTCTCTCCACGCCATCCACAAAGAGTGTGACGCTCTGCTCATTGGAATAAACCTTGATCTCCGTCACATCTTCGGTACGCTCCACATACCTTCTGCCACATACACGGACAAATGGAGTTTTGCTCCAATATGCTTTATACAGATAAAAGGCATCTTTTTTCAGCTTACGGTCGATGGTCACAAGACCTTTCTGGTTCACACCGTGTTTTCCACCCTCATCTCTTCCGTCTGCCGCAAAATCAAACAGATTCCAGACATGTGTTGCCCACAGATACGGGCGCTCCTCGATCATTTTTGCCATATGCTCATGATAAATACACTGATATTCCTCTGTGTAATCGCCCCGTTCCGGATTTGCACTGTGGTAAGCCGGATTGGCGTCTGCGCCATACTCGGAAAGTCCGATCACACGATCCGGATATGTTTTGTGATACGCATCAAAGAAACTGTCATTCTGTTCTAACTCTCCTAAATACCAGCCAAAATACAGATTATAGCTGTTCATTTCCGGGATCTCTAACATTGGGCTGTCCGTCTCTAACATAAACACGTCTGCCATAACCGTTGGTCTTGTCGTATCCAGTGCATGGCACAAATCATTTAATTTTCTGTGATTTTCCAATAATTCCTCATTTACGGCACTTGCTGCAGTGATCTCATTGGAAAGTCCCCAGCAGACGATGGATGGATGATTGTAATTCTGAACGACCAGCTCCCTCATCTGGCTTAATGTATTCTCTGTTCCATCTGACATGTGCATCGTAATGTACGGAATTTCTGCCCATACGATCATACCGTTTTCATCACACAGATCATAAAATTCCTGCGCATGCTGATAATGTGCAAGACGGATGGTATTCGCTCCAAGCTCTTTTATGATCTCCATATCCTCACGGTGCATCTCATTTGTCAGCGCATTGCCTGCTCCGGCGCGGTCCTGATGACGGCTCACACCGCGAAGCGGATAAGACCTTCCATTTAAGAAAAATCCTTTCTGCGGATCAATGGAAAAACTTCTGCATCCAAAGGTTGTCTCTACGCTATCTCCATCAGACAGTTCCGCTTTTGCCGTATATAAATACGGATCATCCACGCCATCCCAGAGATGTACATTGGTAAGTTCAAACACTGCTTTTGCATATCCATGCTCTACAGGAACACTCTTTTTCTCATCTCCCACCGTCACCATAACGTCAGCAGATTTTCCCTCTATCCAGAGTTCCACGGTCACTTCTGCGTCTGCCTTTTTTGCTCCGGCGTCTAAAATCGTTACCTCCGGTGTCACCTTAATACCATTACTTCCTGCATACTCCATGCAGAAATGGTTTTCCGGCACAGTCACCAGCTTCACCATGCGGTACAGTCCGCCGTAAAATGTGAAATCTGCCTTCTGCGGATAGACTTTTGTGTTATCGGAATTATCAACGAGCACTTCTAACTGATTCTGTTCTTTTAAATGTTCTGTGACATCCACACGGAATCTGGAATATCCACCTTCATGATGGAAAAGCTCTGTTCCGTTTACAAGCACATCTGCCGTCATGGCTGCTCCGTCAAACTCCAGATAAGCCTTTCCGTTTTGATCCATCTCCGGTTTTTTGAATGTGCAGGCATATTTACAGGTTCCACGGTAGTAATCGTTTCCACCGTCCTGCCCATCCACTGCGTTCCAGGTGTGAGGAAGTGTTACGTTTTCCCCTTCCACACTGTCCGGGTTTTTATAAAAAATCCAGTTTTTATCCAATACTGTCGTCTGTCTCATCTTTGTCATTCCTCCTGTATTTTCTGTCTGTGTTCAGACTTTTTTGTCTCTGCTTATTTCATCTCATCAATCACTTTTTCTACTTCTGCCTGCTTTTTCTCCTGAATGCTCTTCTGCACTTCTTCCATTTTTTCTTTTGAGAGCGGTGTTTTTCTCATTGCGCAGAGTGTACATACCCAACCGATCAGTGGAAGTCCAAAGTACAGGCTCATCGTCATCCAGAAAATTGCCGGTGTGGATGAATCGGATGGCTGTGGCATTGTCGATGTATATCCGATCAGTGCTACCAGTCCGGTTGCGATTGCCGCGCTGAAAGAAGATACCAGTTTGTCGATAAAACTGTAAGTTCCTGTCACTGCTGCCGGTATGAATTTACCGCTTCTGTCTAATTCATAGTCAATAATATCTGCCATCATGGCATTGCTTGACATCGTAACGCACATTTTAGCTCCATTTAAGATTAAAGTAAGTACGACATACGCGATCATCATCGGCGCTGCTGTCGCGATCAGCGTCGGATCGATCAGTATAAATAATACGACAAGTATAGCTGTCACTGTCATGCATACATAAGTCCATGTCACCATTGATTCTTTGTTTCCGTGCTTTCCGGCATACTTTGCACCAATAAATGCAAACACGATAGACGGCAGCATTCCGATCACACTGAGGATTGTTCCAAGCTGCATATTGCCGATAATAATACCAAATAACATCGTTGTGACCACTGCCTGACTTGCTGTCTGGCTTGCGATCTTATCGGAACTTGCCGCTACGATAAAGGTCTGTAATGCACGGTTGGATTTGATCAGTTCCCACATATCTTTTACTTTTACCGGCTCCGCTTTTTTCTGTGTGCTGACGCCTTTAAAGTTTTCCGGCTTATCAATATCTGTAACTGCAATGCAGCATAAGATCAGTCCCACTCCTGATACTGCCACACAGACAATACAGGAAGCTGCCAACATCTCTACCGAATATACATTTCCATATTTTGGAAGCAGCATAACCATGATCACAATATTTAAGATCATCGGCACCAGATAGTTATATGCAGTGCTCCACACGCCGACCATCGGACGCTGTTTCGGATCGTTCGTAAGCATTGCCGGAACAATTTGTGCTGTGACATTACACATGGTATAACCTATAATATAGAGACAATACAGAATTACAAACAATACAATTCCATGTCCTTTTCCGCTTGCCCAGCAATACATGATAAGAACTGCCAGTGATTCGATCACCCATCCGGCTGCCATCAAAATACGGATTTTACCGAATCTCGTGTTCATCTTATCAATAACGATTGCAATGATCGGATCGGTCACACCATCTAAAATTCTTGTTGCCGTCAGGATAATTCCAACGACCGCTGTTGCAATTCCATATCCTTCGTTTGCAACATAACTTGCCAATCCTAACAATACATAAAAACACATTCCAATTCCTGAGCTGCACCCTGCGAGTGCAATTCTCCATGTCTTAGCCCGGCGATATGTAACTCCACTGGTTTCTGCCACCTGCTGTTTTTTCTTTCCAAACATCTTTTCTTCCTCCAATACGTTTGTCTTTGTTGATGTCTTTATTCTAACCTCTATCTTCTATTCATGTGTTTACAAATTCACGTAAATGTAATAAAATTCATGTTATATAATTATATTACATCATTTTTCTAACATTTTCACGAGTTTGTAAACCTACAATTTCATAAAATCTTATATTATCTATGTAACGCAATAGATAATTGCGAAACTCTTAGATACTTGAATTAAATTACGAAAAGTTGACAAGAGCAAAAGAAAACACTGGGGAACCGCCGGTTCTTAGAAGGCAGGAACGACTGTTAGTCGTGACTGGCTTCTTAGTACCGTTGCGAGTGACACGTAGCGGAAGCGTGTTTTCGTTGATCTTGTTAACTTTTCGTAATATTCATAACGTAAAATTGAGTTTCGCAATCGCCTAATGTAACGCAACCATGAAGGGAGAAAAATTTTATGAAATTACCAGAACATTTTTTGATTGGAGCAGCCACCGCCGCACATCAGGTAGAGGGAAACAACATCCACAGCGATTTATGGGCAATGGAACATATGAAGCATACCAGTTTTTCGGAACCATCGTTAGATGCGGTCGACCACTATCACCGTTATGAGGAAGACATTAAACTTCTGGCAGATGCCGGATTAAATGCCTATCGCTTTTCCATTGAATGGGCAAGGATCGAACCGGAAGAAGGTTCTTTTGACCTGAATGAAGTGGAGCACTACCGTGATGTCATTGCTTGTTGTAAAAAATATGGAGTGGAACCTTTTGTCACCCTTCACCATTTTTCCAGTCCAAAATGGCTCATGAGCAAAGGCGGATGGGAAGCAGAGACAACCCCTGCGGACTTTGCACACTATGTGCATTTCATTATCGAGCAGCTTGGAAGTGAACTTCATTACATATGTACGATCAACGAAGCCAATATGGGCATTCAGGTCGCAGCCATCGCAGAGCGTTACAAACGTCAGATGATGGCACAGATGCAGGCTGCACAATCCGGCGGTGACAGTGCCGACGGAAGCGTTCAGGTTGGCATCAACCTCCAGAAAATGATGGAAGGTCAGAAAGCTGCCGCCACTGAGAACCTCGAAGTATTCGGCGTGGAAAAAGTAGAAAACTTCACTTCCATGCGTACCAGAGAGGGCGACCTTCTCATCATGAAAGCTCATGAACTTGCAAAGAAAGAGATCAAATCCCTCTATCCCGACATAAAAGTCGGACTCACGTTAAGTCTGCACGATATCCAGCCGCAGGCAGGCGGTGAAGAACGTGCCAGAAAGGAATGGGATGAAGAATTTCTGCACTATCTTCCTTATATTAAAGAGGACGATTTCTTAGGAGTACAGAATTATACACGTTCTCTCATTGGACCGGATGGACAGTTACCAAATCCGGAAGGCGCAGAGCTTACCCAGATGAATTATGAATTTTACCCACAGGCTTTAAAACATGTCATCCGGGAAGTGGCAAAAGATTTCCACGGAGATCTCTATGTAACAGAAAATGGAATTGCAACCTCTGATGATAGTAGACGTGTTGCCTTTATCGACACAGCCTTAAAAGGAGTTGCCTCCTGCATTGCAGATGGTCTTCCGGTAAAAAGCTACTTCCACTGGAGCCTTTTAGATAACTTTGAATGGCAGAAAGGCTACTCAATGACCTTTGGGCTGATCGCAGTCGACCGCACCACACAGACACGCCACCCGAAGGAAAGTTTATCCTTCCTCGGTCACTGGAATCAGTAACTACAAATAAGAAAGGAAATCAAGCATGAATATTACAGAACGTCTCTCTTTTTTTCAGGAAATGATGCAGTGTGAATACCCGCTTCACCTTTGGAGATATAATCCGGATTTTGAGCTGATCGAGACAGACTGCCCGGCAGAACTGATGCTTCCGGATATTATATCCATGCTTGGTTTTTCTTCTCTTGTCCTCTCCCACATCGAGAGTGGAAAACGTCTTCCGCTCATTCTCGATACCGAATTTGGTCTTTTATGGATTGCCGGATTTGAGTATCAGGGATTTGAGCTGAAACAGATCCATATTATGGGACCAGCCTTTACCGGCAGCAATTCCCATCTGATCCTGCGCAAAAAATTAGATTCCTACCAGCTTACCGTGAAACTGCGCTCTAAAATCGTCAGACAGATTGAGAGTGTTCCGATCATTCCGTCTTCCACACTGCTCTCCTATGCCGTGATGTTTCACTGTACGATCACCGGAGAAAAAATATCCGCAGATATGATCTCTTTCTCCTCCCACAGTGAAGAAACGGACACAGACGAACTTGCACCCATTGCCGATGAACACCCTGGAATCTGGATGGCAGAACAGACCTTTCTTTCCATGATCCGTGAGGGAAATCCGGATTACCGGAGGGCACTCGGCAAATCCATGACCTTAAGCTCCGGTATGAAAGTGGAACTTGGAGATACTCTGCGTGCCAATAAAAATAATCTGCTCGTGCTTCTCACTCTCTGCAGCCGCGCCGCCATCGAAGGCGGATTAAATCCCTCCACTGCGTATACCTTAAATGATTATTATGGAAAGCGGATCGAGGAATGTAAAACAACTGCCGACACCAACAACCTGAGCAATGAATTTTTAGACGATTATGTCAGAAGAGTCCGCGCTGCTCATGAGACAGACGAGCACACAAAACAAATTGCCGATATCTGTGATTATATCACGCTTCATATCCGAGAGCCTTTATCCATCTCGCTTCTCTCGAAGCGGCTTGGGTACACTGAATACTATTTTTCCCACAAATTCAAGGATGTGATGGGAAAAAGTGTCAACAATTATATCCGGCAGAAAAAAACAGAAGAAGCCAAGCTTCTCCTGTCCGGTACCCGCATGTCAATTTCAGAGATCAGCGATGAGCTGTCCTTCAGCAGCCGTAGTTACTTTTTTTCCAGCTTCCAGAAGGAAACCGGCATGTCCCCGACAAAATACCGGCAGCTCTACACAAAATCATAGGAAAAGCAAAAGCAGGATTTTTTCGCTGTCTTTCACTCACTGATACGGTATCTGCGCGGCGTCATCCCATATTTTTTCTGAAATATCCGATGAAAATAGCTGATATTGTCATAGCCGACCGCCATGGAGATATCCATCACATTCATTGCTGTCGTGCGGAGCAGATATGCCGCCTGGCTCAGCCGCTTTGCCTGGATCAGATCTGTATAAGTCTTTCCGGTTCTTTTTTTGATTTCCTTTGACAGCCAGTAAATATCAAAATGCAGTTCCTCTGCAAGTTCTGTCAGTTCACCGCTTTTATAATGTTCCTCCACATAACTCAACACCTGAATAATGAACTTCTGCTGCTCACTGGCTGCATCCGTCTCCATCTTATCCATATGATTCATCAGCTGCAAAAATAAAAGTCCCATCGTTGCCTGATTGATGCTCCGCTTGTTCGGCTGTTTATTCACGATCGTCCAGATCAGATTTTCTAAAAGATTCTGCACCGGAAGCACCTCTGCAACCTTAAAATGCAGATATCCTGCCGAATGATTTTCGCCCCTCAGACAGTCCACGATAAAATCTCGCAACTGGTTTTCCTCTGTCTCCATCATCTTTAACCCATAGTCAAAAAATTCCGGGAGAATGATAAAATTCACTGCCACATCCCCTTCTCCTGCCGGATAAATCTCCTGCACGGCATTCTGGTTTAAAATGAGCAGTTCTCCCTGCTTTAAAATCACATCTTCCCCATTGATCACATGATGTGTGCTGCCGGAACACATATAGATCATCTCCACATAATTATGGGTATGTTCCGGAAAATGGATAAATCTCGTATGCGTCCGCACCTGAATGAGTTTTCCTGCCTCCAAAAGCTTTGTGGCGTCGATCACATTCGAGTTTTCTTCCATATAGATTTCTTTTTCAATGGTCTTTTCCCCGGATAAAATACGCTGTTCTTCCGGTGTGATCTCCTGTAATTTTTCCAGAATCTCCCCTGTCATCATCTCCTCTGCTCCTTAAAATACGTCATCATCTCATGTGTCAGGCTTAACTTCTCCCTATCCTCCGGGACATCGCGATAATCCACCCACTCTGCCACGGAGAGCTCTTCCTCGTCTAAGTGGATCTCTTCCTCCTCTGCAAGCTCACAGAAATAGCCGAGTAAAAGATTGCTGTCAAAGCCCCACGGCTGGCTCTTATAGTAACGGATATTCTTCACGGTAAGCCCGACTTCCTCCATGACTTCCCTTTTGACTGTCTCCTCTGCCGTCTCTCCGATCTCGGTAAATCCGGCAATCAGCGCATACCTTTTATACTCTCTGCCCGCATATTTTGTCATGAGGATTTTATCGCCGTGCGTGACTCCCACAATGACTGCCGGTGCAATCTTCGGAAACACCATGTTCGCGCAGCACGGACACTGCAGCATCCGCTGCATTTCGCTGTGAACCAGTTTTTTCCCACATCTGCCGCAGAACTGATTGTCACGATACCACACAAATAAATGCCATGCAGTAGCAGCTGCGAGGACACGTTCCTTCGGCTGCATTGGACGGACATCAAACATCTTATAAAAACGAAACTCGCCAATCTTGGTATCCGCTCCTATTTCAGTCAGAAAGTATTCTTCCTCCCCTATAGAAAAAAGATAAATACAAGACGGCACTTCTCTTCCCAGTATATTTTCGTTGTAATCCTTCCACTGCTCATAAGTCAAAAACTGCAATTCTCCATTATATTCCAGATATACCGTTCGCTCTCCAAAACCAAACATCCTGCTGCCTGCATGCGGTACTTTCTTTTTATATGAATTATCCAATTGCATTGGTGCAATATCCTGTATCATTTCCTTAGATTCCTTTCATTTTGAAGCTTTTCCTATTGTAAAACATTTTGATTTTTTGTACAATAAGATTATATTGTTGTAAAAAAAAGAGGCTGCCGGATCATGGCTGCTTCCAAGGGGTTTTTATCATGTATCACAATAAAAAAATCGGGATTTTTATCTCCCACATTATGGGATTTTACCAGAAGAATGTATGTCAGGGTATTATTGACAAAGCTCTGGAATACGGTTACACTGCTGAGATTTTTGCTTCTATGGATGGGGAGAATCTCGGGGACTACAGTCTGGGAGAGGAAAGCATTCTGACATTGCCGAATTTTGATGATTTAAGCGGTGTTATTTTTGCGTCTGAAACTTATCCAAACGAACAGTTAAAGGATCAGATCTATTCCCTGCTGAAAGAAAAATGTCACTGTCCTATCATAGAGATTGCTGTTTATAAGCAGCAGTTTCCTTCGGTTTCCTTAGAAAATAACCATCCTTTTTTTGATATTACAGAACATCTCATCACAGAACATCACTACAAAAATATCTGTTATTTTGGATGTGCCGATGAGAGTTTCTTTTCGGATGCCAGAGAAAAGTTTTACCGGGACGCATTAAAAAAACATGGCATTGCACCACACGCACATTCCATCTATACCGGAACCTACACTGCGCAGTCCGCTGCTGAAGCACTCCGCTTCTTTGAAGAAAATGAAACAAAACCGGATGCGGTTGTCTGTTACAATGATAAACTGGCACTTTTATTAATGACTGCTGCCATCTCTGCCGGTTATCATATTCCAGAGGACCTTGCGATCACCGGCTGTGACCACAGTGAAGAAGGACAGAATCTCACACCTTCTCTCACGACCGTCTCTTTCCCTGTCTATGAACTTGGGGAAGCTTCCGTAGAAAAACTGATGAAATTAATCCATGAGGAAAATGTTCCTGCCATCACTGTGGTACATGCACAGATGGTTCTGGAAAATTCCTGTGGATGCAGTCTTACAAAAGAGACTCCTGCTATTTACTTTGAGCAGAAACTGACCAGTCAGATTGCTTCTCTGGAGTCTTCTATTTTAAGTTCCATGAAAATGTCTGCTGAATTCCAAAATATTGCCGACATAGATGAAGCGATGGATCTGTTGGAGAATTACGTTCATTCTATTCCAAACTGTTCCGAATTTTATCTGTGTCTGTACGCCAACTGGGACAGCGTTTCCCAGCACATACTGGAATTAACGGAAAATGAAATGGATTTTGAGCCAAGTCAGGATGAGATTATTTTAAAATTAAGTCTGCGGGATGGCAAAAGACTGCCGGAATGCAGTTTTACCAAGCGTTCCCTCCTGCCGGAACATATCTACAGACAGTCAGATTCTGCCTACCTTTATTTTCCGCTGTTCTTCAAGAATAAGACTTTTGGCTATATTGCCTTAGCTTACGAGAACAACCGCATTGACTATCACTTCCAGCTCGTGCACTGGTTCATGAATATCAACCAGTTATTAAAACGTTTGAGTGACGCAAAACGTACTTCCATCCTCGTCTCTCACTTGGAGGACATTTACACCAAGGATGCGCTGACCGGACTTTATAACAAACACGGCTATCTGCACCGTGAAACGCTGTTACTTCAGGAAGCTGCAGAAAACCAAAGTACTGTGACCTGTTTTCTGTTTGATTTAAACCGCCTGAAATATATCAATGACCACTATGGTCATAATGAGGGGGATTTTGCGATTCAGGTCATCGGACATGCCCTATCCAGTGTCACCCGTTCCACCGATATCTGCGCAAGATTCAGTAGCGATGAATTTTATCTGCTGACAATGGATTACACAAAAGAAGATGCCGATGAACTCCTCACCCGCGTCTATAAGTACTTAGATAATTATAATAAAATAAGCCACAAGGAATATAAGATCTCTGCCAGCGGCGGCTATGCCCAGTCCACACCGGGTGCATCCCTTTCCAAAGAAGATGTCAAAGCTTTATTTTCCAAGGCAGATGAACATATGTACCAGCAAAAACAGATTTTTCATCAGGATTTGGATAAATAAGCATTGTGACGGTATTCTGTCGGAGATACTCCACAGGTTGCTTTAAAAATTTTCATAAAATGCTTTTCATTGTCATACCCGACTGCCTGACTGATCTCGATAATCTTCATATCGGTTTCGGTCAGGAGTTTTTTTGCCTCTCTCATGCGGATTTCCTTGAGATAATTCACAAAATTGCTTCCGGTATACTGCTTGAATGAGTAGGAAAACAGGGAGTAATTCATGGAAATATAATTGGAGACAACCGCCATATTCAGATCCTTTGCATAATTTTCTTCTATATAATCCACAGCCATTTTGATTTTCTGTACATTCTTGTTCTGGTCATAGCTGCTATTGATCTTCTCATGAAGCTGCAACACAAATTCCATTACCTTGTCCTCGTAGGAATCGATACAATTTTCACTCCAGATTTCTTTGCATTCCAATAAAAGTTCTCCCTCTGTCTCTAAAGCATTCTGATAGGTTTTCTCTACCTCCGTAAAGAAATCTTTCATACAGCTCTCAAAAACAGCCTCATCAATTCTTCCATTTTTCACTTCATAAAAGAACTGATGAAAACTCTTTTCCAGATCGTCTGTATGATCTGTTCCGATCAACTGGACGCGTTGGATTCTGGCTGCCTCCTCTGTCAACTTAGCGGCCTCCGTGATAAGACCTTCCGGTATCTTTTCCTGAAATACACCGTACTGCGCTTCCACTTTATTGCGGACAAATGCTTTCTTTCGCATCATGACAGACTCCGCATATGCCTGACGGATGCTCTCTAAGCCACAATGCGCCGCACTGATTCCAATGTAACCATCCTGCAATTCGTTTTTCAATAAGAGGGAAAGGTTCTCTGCCGGAACAATAAAAATATCATTGTCATTCATATTTTTCATGAAAATATAATTATCGTCGGACAGTTCTCCTCTCTTGACCTGATTCTGGCAGCACACATAATAATTTCCGGTATAAAAATGATCTGCATACTGACTTTCGATTGTGCGCTGTTCCTCCCCGGAAATCTCATCGGAAAGCATCAGGTGCCGCATCTGCTGATAACCAATTTTCTGATTGTTCTCCTCTTTCTCTTTCCGGCTCTCAATCTCTGCATTGAGTTTTTTTAAGATTTCGGTGATTTTTTCACGCTCAATCGGTTTTAAAATATACTCCCGCACCCCGTTTCTTAACATTTCCACCGCATAGGCAAAATCATCATAACCACTGATTGCCACGGTAAGTGGAATATGTTCGAGGCTCTGCATTTTCTGTACCAGTTCGATGCCATCCATCTTCGGCATACGGATGTCCGTAAACATCACATCAATCTCCTGCTCTTTCAGAATTTCAAGCGCAGTCTCTCCATTGTTGCACTCCATAATGGTCTCGATTGGCACACCACTTCGCATAATCATTGTTTTGATTCCCTGACGGATCATTTTCTCATCTTCAACGATCAAAACTGTTTTCATTATCTTCCTTACCCTCTTCTAATCCTGTATCTCTCTTCTGTCACAGTCCCCTGTGCCTTTATTTTTCACTTATGCTCCGGGTCATTTTCCTCTGACTGTCTATGCGTGATTGGAATCCGGACCATAATTTTTGTATAACACCCCAATTTGGATGCGATCTCGATTCCATACTGATCTCCAAATGCAATATGGATACGGTCCTGTACATTTTTCAGACCAATTCCATTGCCGGAGCCTCCGTTGGAATCAATTTTTCCTGCAATCTTTAACCGAAGCTTCTCCACTTCTTCTTCTGACATACCTTTTCCGGCATCTGTGATCTCGATCACACAGTCATCTCCGTCTAAAATGCCCTTGATATAGATATTTGTGTCCTCTGCCATCTGTTCGATTCCATGATAAATGGCATTCTCGACGATCGGCTGCAGGGACATCTTCGGAATCTCCTGTTTTAATACCAGTTCCGGCAGGTTTAACGACAGATAAATCTCATAATCAAACCGCAGATTGATCAGAGCCATGTAGTTTTTAATGTACTCTAACTCCTGCTCCACAAGCACATTTCCTAATACCCACTTCATACTGTAACGCAGCAGTTTCCCCAATGCGGTCACCGCATCAGAAATGGCGTATTCTTCATCAATCTCTGCCATCATCTTAATCGATTCTAACACATTATAAATAAAATGTGCATTGATCTGATTCTGCAAAGCCCGGATCTCAGAATTTTTTGCTAACATCTCACGGTTTAAATTATCTTCCATCAGCTCCTTGATACGTTCCAACATCTTATTGATCTGCGTTCCGAGTTCGCCCATCTCATCTTTGCCACAGTTTTCGATCACGACATCAAGATCACCCTTCTGTACTTTTCGAATGGACTTTAAGATCTCATAAAACTGCTTTAACAGATGCTGCACAATACGGTTGATAAAGAACGCCAGCAATATGATAAATGCCAGCATGACAGCCACAAACACATCACGCATAAAATATACATTATGAACATTTTTTGTGATATCCTTCACACAGATCAGTGTACCGGAGAGTTCGCGCACCTGCATATAAGAGATTACAAGATTTTTTCCATCCAATTTTTTATAAATGGTCTGTATCTTGTCCTCTGTGGGACGCTGTTTTAAAATATCGTCAAGCAGCGCTGAAGATTCTGTCTGCTCTTTCTGTCCAAAATAGGTTACTCCCTCATCCGAATAAAAGAAACTCCACTCATCCTCAATTCCCTCGTACAGGCTTGGAAACATATTCTCCATCGTCATGGCAGACTCGATCACACCAACTTTTCCATTGGCACTGTCAATAATCGGTGTGACAAGTGAAATAATCTTCCGATTCTGGTTCATCGTATAGGAATTGAAAATATTATCTGTGTAATCAAAATTCCAGCCGACATATTTATCCTGCTTGGACCACTCCTGTTTTTTCATACGGGATGCATTGTATAAAATGGGCATCATCTCCTGCACACTGTCATTCACCGCATAGACACGGACACCATACAGCAATGGGTTATTGTTAACTAACCGTTCCAACGCCGACACTTCGTTATTTTTAAAATCCAGCCAGTCGGCCGTAGAGATTTCTCCCCCAATCGCAGATGCATTCAACATTTGAAGCAGGGAATCATCACTTAAGAAAAACTGTGTGGACATATTGATAGAATCAATCTTTGTCTTGATTCCATCCTCATTCCGCTGCATTGTATATTCCATGTAATCCATGTTCTCCTGCACCGCATTCTGCTCCATAACATAGAACAAAACCCCTGCTAACACCCCGATTGGAATCACCATAAACAGAATGATAATACTGGTAAATTTGATATTTAGCTTTGTATTTCGAAACAGCTCTCTTATTTTTTTCATTCGCTAATTCCCATTTTTTCCTTTGCTGCATTCATTAATACTGTTTTCTGTTTCAAAACTTCCTGATAGCCCATGGCATTCCTTTTTCCCACAAATTCTTCAAATATTTCATCAAACTGTGCTTCATTTGATGCGAGAAGAAGCTTTGGCAGTGTCTCACTCCAGAGTTTGGTACATTTTTCATCCATAGCTGCAATTTCAGGACTTGTCGACAAACTCACATCATACTGTCCATTGTAGACTGTATATTTGCATGCCCACACGAGTAACTGTTCAGTAGCAGGACCTGCCTTCTGCTCCCACTGAAGTTGCATGACATTATTCTGCAGCATCCAATAAGCATCATCTGCGCCGTATAACCTGTCGTAAGTCTCCCGGTCGGAATTTAAAATTTTGCTGACGTCCTCTTTTAATACCGGCTTACCATCCACGATATCGTAAGTAACCCCTTCCACACCGAGATAGATCAACATCTGTCCATGCTCACTCATCATATAGTCCATAAACGCTATGGCGCGTTCCGGATATTTACAATTTTTTGAGATCAGCGTCAATGTCCATCCATTCATATTGTTAGTCGGCAGTGTCGGATCATCCCCATTGGAATTTCTCGGTCCCTCAACCGCCATGTAAATGCTGTCCGGATCATTCTCATACAATGCTTTTTGCTGTGAGATCGTATCACTGTACTGATAGAGCATACAAAAATACCGACCTTTTGCCAGTTTTTCTTCCATCTGTATCCGTGTATCCACAAAGATATCATTGGCAAGCAGCCCTTCCTCCCCCAGTTCACGGAACATTTTTAACCATATAACATACTCTGGGTCTGTATATCTGTCATAATATTTCCCATCCTTTTCCCACGGAACCGCAAGAAAATTCATCAGATATTTGTCAAAGGAAACATTTCCCTGATTATCAAATACATGGGATCCCACCGGGATCAATTTTTCCCCATTCACCTCAGGAAACATCTCTGCCGCTTTCTCCACTGCTGCTTTAAATCCTTCCGGTGTTGTCATATCCGGACTTCCAATTGCCTCATAAATATCTTTACGTACCAGAAACGTCTGATTGGATATGATGTCATCATGCTCTTTCACCTGTTTTGGTGTAACCGTGGAACACGGATATCCATAAATATTGCCATCATCCATTGTATACCAGTTCACCACATCTGCATCTGTGACCTGCCAGAAATAGGCATCATAATCATCTGCAAGTTCATTTAATGCATAGACCATGTTCTCTTCGATCATCTGGTTCACCTGTGGCTCCCAATACCCTAATGTGATCAGATCAGGCAGAGAATCCGATGCGATCAGTGCATTTAATTTTTCTGTTTCATTCCCGATTGGTGTAATAAAATTAATATTTACTCCTGTCTCCTCTGTAATCTTTTGAGAGACTGCATTCTCTCCCCACGGTATTGCAAACCAAGAATAATTGACATACCAGTCTAACGTAACAGGTTCTCCGGCATATTTTTTCCATGCCGGTGTATCCTCATCACCCTGTGAGGTGTCCTCCACCTGAGATGTCTCCACAGCCTGTCCTTCTCTTTCCGCTCCGCAGCCCGTCAAAACATTTGTCATCCCGGCTGTCATGGTCACTGCCATGCCCCATGCGATCATTTTTCTGATTCTGTATGTAACCATAAAACTTCCCCTTTATTTCTGTTTCCAAGTATCTTTATCATACCATTTTCTTTCGTTTCCCGCAAACCCCGACAGAGCAAATTTCCTGTTTTCATGACATTTTCCGAGTTCTTTTTACTTTCTTTTTAAACACACAAAAGCGCTACCCCAATTTTTTGAGTAGCGTTTCTGTTTTTATCTATTTAGAGAAGAATATGGTAAGGAAACTATTTTATGTACTGTCATTATTCTTTTACAGCACCTGCAGAAATACTGCTGATGATGTATTTAGAGAAGAATGCAAATACGAGTAAAATCGGAATAACAGAAATTGCAACGGCGAGATAAATTGCGCCCTGGTTTGCAGTAATATCTGTTGATGCCCTTAAAGTTGCCATCATAACCGGTAATGTAAATTTCTCATTTTTATTTAAGATAATCATAGGTAACAGGTAAGCATTCCATCCACCGATGAATCCCATGATACTCATGGTTGCAATCCCAGGTGACATGATTGGGATTGCGATTCTGTGGAATGTATATAACTCGCTTGCTCCATCAATTCTGGCTGCCTCGATCAGTGAAGGTGGCATAACGGAAAGTACATACTGTCTTAAGAAAAATACGGTTCCCGGTGAAGCAATTGCCGGAATAATCAATGGGATATAAGAGTTTACCAGATGAAGTTTGGTACATAAGTTATAAAAACCGATCAGACCAAGCTGTCCAGGTATCATCATGAAAATTAAAATCGTCATGAATAATACTTTATTTCCCTTGAATTTGTACATTGCCAGTGCATAAGCTGTCATAGCGGAAAAGTATGCACAGAGTAATGTAGATGGAACTGCTACTTTCAAACTGTTCCACATACCTAAAAACAGGTTGAAGTATTTAAATACAGTAGCCCAGTTTTCTTTTAAATAAACACTCGGAATCAGAGTAAATGATTTCATAATCTCAGATCCGCTTCGTGTTGCGTTGACAATCATTAATAAAAATGGAAACATACACACTACACTAAGCAGGATTAGTAAGATATATAAAATTGTTTTTTTGATTTTATATCCAATGCCGTTCATAGTAATCCTCCTTATTTCGTCTTAGATGAAGCCCGTTTTTTTGCACGGCGTGCTGCTGCTTTCTCTTCATCCTGGTTAAACACTTTTAACTGTATAATGGAAACAGCTAAAATGATAAGGAATAATACATAGGCGATTGCGGATGCATAACCAGTCTGTGTTGTTCCTGTTGTAAATCCAAATTTATAGAGATACATTACCACGGTGTATACGGAGTTATAAGATGCCCCTGCCGGATTTGACATCAGATACGGCAGATCGAACATCTGTAATCCACCAATCAGTGATGTGATTGCTACATAAAGTAACATCGGTCTTAATAATGGTAATGTGATTTTTCCAAATACGGTCCATCTTCCGGCTCCGTCAATTGCTGCTGCCTCGAAATAATCTTTTGAGATTCCCTGCACACCAGCCATTAACATAATGAAGGAGTTACCAAACCACATCCAGGAACTGATCACTGCGATGGTCACACCTGCTGTTGCAGATGATCCAAGCCAGTCGACCGGAGTGTAATTTGCACCAAATAACCGATAGATGCTTGCAATAATCTGGTTGAACGTTCCATAACGCCAATCCAGTAATGTCTGAAATAAGAATGCAACAGATGTTGCTGCAATTAAGTTCGGTAAGTAATAAATAATACGGAAAATTCCAAGTCCTTTGATTTTGTATTTGATATCACTAAATACAATGGTAAGTAAAAATGCAAGTCCGAGCTGTAATACGATATTCACACCCCAGATCCTTACCGTGTTCCAAAGCGCTCTCCAGAAAAATTTGTCTGTGAATACACGCTTGTAGTTGTCAAACCAGACCCAGGATGTCACACCGACTCCTGCAATCTTGGCATTTGTAAAACTGAAATATAAGGTTCTTAATACCGGATAAACACTAAAAATACAAAATACAATAACAAATGGTAAAACGAAGAAGTATCCCACGTTATCATATTTTTTCAAACCATTTTTATTCTTTCCCATATTCTGCCATTCTCCTTCTTCATAACTATCTCAGAGGATAGCCATTCTTTTCCTGTACTCTTTTGTCTTTTCTTACAGTCTGCACATTCACTGTGCAGACTGTAAGAAAAATGATTTTGGAGATATTTTTATCTGTTTACTGTGATTTCAGGATATGTTGCTTCAATTGTATCGTAGAAGTCAGAGATTGCCTCATCCTTTGTCTTCTCACCAGTTTTAACAGAAGAGACTGCATTTCCCCAAGCATCGCCGATACCTTTGTCGTATCTTGTTACTTTAGAAGTATCAATGTACTGTGCCTGATCTAACCAGAACTGGTATAATTTCTCACCACCGTAAATCTGGTTCTCATCATCTTTGTGTTTATCAAGAGCTGATTTCAAAGAAACTGTATCACCCTGTGAGTATTCAATCCACCAGTTAGCTGTATCTTCATTTAATGTACAGAATTTTACGAATTCCCAAGCTGTGTCTTTTCTTTCAGACTGAGAAGAAATACCGATATATGTACCACCGTCAAATCCTGCTGCTGGTCCAGAGCAAACGCCCCATAATCCAGATGTCTCGCCTACGTTATCTCTCATAGTAAGTACACCCCAGGAAGGAAGACCAAATGCGAATACAGTTGTTGTATCAAGTCCTTTTGTTGCCTCTGCGAACTGATCTGCATCCCAAACGTTAACGGAATCATCTGCATTAGACTGGATATCTGCTGTTAAGATAGGTACCTCGCCAGCCATAGCCTGATACCAAGGTGTTGACCACTGGCTTGCATATGCTGTTAAGTCATTCTGATATAAGTCAACGCAAAGATCCATGTAATCAATTCTGGACTGGTCAACATTTAATGTTCCATCTACTACCCATGCACTATCACCGGAGAATACGTTCATCTCTGCATCAGAAGAGAAGATTCTGTATCCAGCATCTTTTAATGTCTGAGCTGTCTCTAAGATAGTAGGATAATCTTTGAATAATTTTCCAACTTCGTCCGGATCATCTGTTCCGAATACTTCTTTTGCGATATCTCTTCTGTAGTAGATACCTGCTGGTGTGATCTGGTAAGAGATTGCTCTCTGGATACCATCGTCATCCTGTCCAACCTGCCATACATAATCAACGATCTGATCTGCATAATCCTGTGCATTGTATGGTGCCTGGTTTAAATCCTCGAAGAAACCTGCATCAAAGAAATCCTCTAACATCTTTGGCTCACCAACGATGATATCCGGTTCTTTTTCTCCTGCAAGTAATGCTGTCTGAACTTTTGTTGGGTAATCAGCTGGCTCGATAACCACTGTATCAACCTCTACACCAGTCTGTTCCTGGAATCTCTTACCAAAGTCGATCAAGTCGTTTGATAATGTCCATACAACTAACTTTTCATCGCTGGATGCATTTGCTGTGCTTCCCTTTGTCTCTGTTCCTGCTGCTGCATTATCGCTTGTGCTTGCTGTGTCGCCACATGCTGCCATGGATAATGTCATTGCACTTACGAGCAATACTGATACTACTTTTTTCCAATTCATATATAATCCTCCTTGTTTTACGAAGCAAAATCCGAACCCATTGGTGAGGAGAGGATTTCGCCTCCTTGTTTTACAACATTTGTTGTTTGTTGATAATTGAATTATAAGTTCAATCCCCTCTTGTAAAAATGCTTTAAATTTTAAAATGGTGTCTTTTTTTTAGGTGTCCTTTTTTTAATAAACAATTGTCTGGATACTGTGCGGTGCGATCACACCTTCCACTCCCTGATAGCCTGCATCTTTCGTCATTTCACGCAGTGTATAAGGAACTTCTTTTTCGGATTTATTCAAAATGACTGCGACACGCTCTCCATCCGGATTTAAAAACGCAGTCACTTCTATACCATCGGTATAGCGGGAAGTACCGATCTTCACTGCTCCCTCTTTGATATAACGGCTGAAATGTCCAATATAGTAATAAGTCAGTCTCTTTTCATAGCTGTCTTCCCCAGGCGCACACATGATTGGTGCCGCACAGAAATTTCCAACATGGTTTGGTCCGCCTTTTTCATCTAAGAGCAGGTTCCAGTCAAGAGATGCATTAATTCCGGCATTTAAGTTTCCCAAAATATCATGTGCATACATTTCTGCCTTATAGATTTCTCCGGAATCTGCAAAACGGGAGTATTCCACACATCCCTCTGTAAAGAAGATTTCTTTTTCCGGATATCTCTTACGCACCATCCCGATCGTCTCAAAATGATCTCCGGTATACCAGTGGATGGCCTCTCCTTTTACATAGTTTCTTGTCTTTTCATCCGCGATCACTTCCTTAAAACGCTGATAACCTTCTTCTTTGTTATGATCCCAGACAAAAATACCGATATCAGAAAGACCTGCATCCTCTAACTTCGGTCCGAGATAATCTCTTACAAAACGGCTCTCATCCTCAGATGTATAAATACAGGAATCCCATGTCTGCACTGCCATAGGCTCGTTCTGTACGGTAAGCCACTGAATATCTGCTCCAGCTTCCTGATATGCCCGGATAAACTTTACAAAATATTCTGCCCATGCCGCATAATATTCGTCCTTTAATTTGCCGCCATGGTTCATCTCACCGTTTGTTTTCATAAAAGCAGGCGGCGACCACGGAGACATTAATAACTTCAGTCCCTTTGTGTTTGTTCCTTCGGCTGTTTTTGCATTGGCTGCTGCAAGGAATGGAAGGATCTCTTTTCTGTCATGGGAAATGTCAAATGTCTCTAACTTATCGTCTCCCTCTTCCACATAAGTGTAATTGCCAAGTGCAAAGTCACAGCTGTTCATATGGATACGTCCAATGTTATAGCGAAGCCCTGTTTTTCCAAAATACGCTTCGATGATCTCATCCTGTTTTTCTTTGCTCATTCCTGCATAGACATGTGCGGCAGCCTCTGTGAGTGCCCCGCCAAAACCGTGAAATGTCTGATACGTTACATCCGGGCAGATGTTGACCACATGCATGCAGTCCCCCATCAGCGCGGATTCTTTTTCTGTTTCTTCCCAAAACTTTTTGTTTTCGTAGTCCGTTGTGATAATTTTCATCCGGCACCTCCTTTTTCTTATCGAACATCAATCTCAATGGATGTCACAAGCCCCTCACGGACATCCACAGCTATTTTTTCTCCTGCAACACCACTGTTCACATTTGCAACACTTCCGTTCCGATAGGTAAATTTCATGGATGCAATCTCATAATGTCCCGGAATGTAATCGGTGACATCTGCAAACTGATACGTTACCTTTGTCTTTCCAAACAGCATGGCAGATACTTTTCCATTTTCCGGGATCAGGTATGCCGGCACTGCAGGCTGCGGTGTAAAATACAACTCTCCATTTTTCATGGATAAAATATGACTGCCGAACATCATCTGTTTCCACATACTGATAAACTCGATGGTCGATCCACTAAGGCGCGCCACAAAACCTTTGCCATGATATGCTTTGTTTGGATTTTTACTGCTTGCGATAAAGGAGGAGTTCTCATAAATACTTCTTCCGTACACTTCCTTATCCAAAAACGGGATCGCAGCCTTATGGAAATCCTCAAAAAACGCCTCATACATGCCGTTTCGGATCAGTTCCAGCAGATACTTGTATTCCATATGGAGCCAGATGGATTCATTCTCCAGCCAGCCCGGTGTGAAAGCTCTCGCCCTGCCAAGTTCAAAGGATGTATCCTGCAAAGAGGCGTTGACTTTATACATGGAAAGCTTCTCATCATAGAGATCACTGTGCCGCACCTGTTCATATAAGTTTGTCTTTTTCTCTTTTCCGGTCTTTAATTTCAGATAGCGGACCGGTCCTTCCAGAAAATATGGCACTTCCTGAACCATAAATTTTAATGGTTTATAGCCGCCTTTTACCTTCTCATACTCTAAAACTTCATAAGTAAAATAGGTCGGGCAGATGCCATTTCCCAATATGCATGCTTTTTCAATTCCGCATATTACTGTTTCCAGAAAATCATTTAAAATTTTTACAACTTTCTCTGTGGAAACAAGGTATTTCACACCCGATATTCCGGAGAATACTTTCTCACGGTAAGCCTCTTTTGCATCGTTGATCTGATTCCAGAAGGAGAGGACTTCGCCCTCTTTTTTCACCTCTTCGGCAGTCGTACAGCCCTGTTTTTTACAGAAGCCAACCGCTTCTTTTTCGCTTGCATTGATCAGGTCAAGCTGCTGTAAGAAACCCGAAAATTCTTCGATCAGTTCCAGTTCTCCCGGATATCGTTTTAATGCTCCGATCGTGTATTCCAACATTCTGGCAAGCTCGTAGGTCTCTGCCATCGAAGAACCAAACATTCCCGGCATACCGTTTAACGCATCATACCAGCCGGGTTTTCCGCCTTCCATCTCCACACCCATGCCGTAAGCGTCCAGCGCGGCAAATTTTGCAGCGCAGAGTAACACTAATTTTTCCAGCAGTGTCATCTTTAAAACTTCTCCGGACTGACCTGCCTCGCGCACCAGTTTTTTTTCCGTATTTCTGCGGCTCTTCTCATTTAATGCATGATACTGTCTCAGACCATTTTCCGTCTCCTCATAACGTCTGTATCTCGGATTGATATTCACCTGTGAGAGGAAGGTCGTGTAATCTCTCTCATACAGTAATTCCTTCTCTTTTTCCGGGAATACTTCGAGATAATCCTCCACAAGATCGAGATTGTAAGTCCAGTGGTCACTCCAGTAGCCCTCTAAGAAATTGCCGTTCACAAGTCCGTCTGCCTGATCGATGATCTGGGAAAATAACGTTTCTGTCTCCTGCTCTCCACACAGTTCCTCTAACTTCCGGCACAGAGCCCCCGGTGTGAATGGTTTTTTGATATATTCACAAAATTCCTGTTTTTCCTGCTCGGTTGTAAATAAATTTTCGTGAAGAGCCAGCAGACTTTCCGCTTTTTCTTCTGCTACCTGATAAGTCAGTTTTTCCACGCCCAGTGGGTTGTAACCATCTAACTGGATCAGGCTGTAAAATGTTTTGATATTCTCCCTTCCCACAAATGGTGCAAAGAAAGTGTCACATCTGCGGTTCTGGTTGACATCCCTGAAATTTCCATTGCCCTGTGAATAAAACTCCGGCAGCATGGAAAAATAGTTGTAATCTCTTTCCAGATCGCCATGTTTTCTGGAGTACACGTAAAAAATCTTATGGTTGCCAAGTTTGATCGGATAACCACCTCTTAAGACATTATCCATATAAGTATACTGGCAATAAGCATCAAAATCTTTCGACGCTGTCTCCGTTGCGATTCCGCTGCAAAGATGTTCTACCAGTTCTTCTGCCTCTTTTGCTTTTGCGTTAAAATAAACTGCGTCCAGTTTTTTGGCTGCATATGCCCTCAACAGTTCTTTGTTCTCCACCTGTCCGATGATCTCATAGAAACAAATGCTCTCATTCGCTGCAAGATCTGCCTCTGTTCCATAAAAACTGCATGGCAACTGGTTCATGGTGATCTGCTCTTTTGCGAGCAGTTCTTTTAATGCCGTCTCTTCAAATCCAATCGGTTTCTGTAAGGAAGTATCATAGGAGAATACAACCGTCGGATCAACGACCGACTGTAATCTCGTACCATCTGCAAGACATCCAATGGAAAAATTACCCCCCTCCACCTTTGTGACTGCGGCGGTATCTGCCATGCTGGCACGCACGCGGAAATACGGGCGTCCCTCTTTCACATCCTCGACCTGCATCCACGCTTTGGATGTCTGGCACATGTTTTTCATACTGTCAATTCCAACTCCATATGGGATCAGTGCCGGCATACCGTCTAAAACTTCTATTTTGGCATGTTCCCCAGTTGTATTGGTAAGTTCTACCTTACGCACCAGTGCACCGATTTTTTCTCCCGGAAGTGTAAAATAGGTTACCTTTGCATTCACTCCAAGTACGTCATTTTCCTCTTCAATTTTTAATCCGTTCATGGCAATTTCCATGCGGTGTGTCTGGTTTTCATCTGCAAAAAGCTCTGTCACTTTTCCATCTTTTTTTACAAAAGTACGGAATCCTGTCGTTTTCACATTCTGGTACGCCTGATGTGCCGGATAAAATTCCATGATCGAATGATCTTTATTGTCGACTCCGAAACTGACCACGCACTGTCCACGATTTACATAATAACACCAGATAGGAATTCCCTTCTCTCCGGAAATGCCTGGAAGAAAGCTTGCAAAAGTGCTCTTTTTTCCATAGTTTTCAATTAAAAATTTTTCCTCTGCCATATTCTTCTCCATTCCATTTTTTTGCAATTGTTTTATAATGTAAGATTTGCCTAGGCAAGAACCACTTCGATCTGATGTGTCTCATTACCAGAAAGTTTCTCGATCATATTCTTAGGAAGAATTGCCTCATGCTGTTTTGGCACAAAATTTATCTTCTCTCCATCCACCGTTACATCTGCAATCTGATATTCTCCATAATCCTTTTCTTCGCGGTTCAAATAAGTGATCTTCCAGTTTTTGTCTGCGAACTGCAGTGTAAGGGATGCCTTTTTCTCTTCATCAAACTGCTCTTTTAAAAGTTTAGGTTCTAAGATCATATCACCGACCTGACCTCTTACTCCGAACATCTCTGTGATCACCGTCAGCATATACCAGCTTGCAGCTCCTGTCAGATAATGGTACATACCGCGTCCTCTTCCATTGAAGTATTCCGGAATTCCAGGATAGATGCGGCTTACTTCGAAGTTTGCCGACTGTCTGTACAATGCATGCAAAGACTTATAACCTTCCTTTGCAAATCCACGTTTGTAAAGTGCATTGGCATACATCACTGCCATATGGGAAAAGACTGCTCCGTTTTCTTTATCTCCATAGGAAAATCCAAACATTCTTCCAAGATCTGTCTTGACTTCCCCGAAATCTGTATTCAGACGGTAGCCACCCACTTTTTCATCATAGAGATAACGGTCTGCACTCTTCGTGATCTGCCGGATCTGTTCGTCTGTCGCAGTGCCAGCCATGATGGAAAATACCTGACCGGTTAACATCATGCGGACACCGGTTTTTGTATCTCCTTCTACCTGACGTCCATGATTATCATAGTAACCGTTAAACCAGCCGTTTTCTTCCGAATCCTTTACCCACTCATTTTTCCGGATATGCTCCATTAACCACTCCGATTTGTGACGCAGGTTTTCAGTCAGTTTTTCAATGGAGATCTCTACTTTTTCTCCGCTTGTGTCATGCTCACACGTATGTAAATATTCCTCTAATACATGCAGCTTCTTCTCAACAGAATCGTATAATGCCGGATTATCTTCCAAAAGGATCACAATCTCTGCCAGAATGGAAACCGTTTCTTTTCCGGTTTTCTTCCGGTATGCTTCCAGCAATTCTGCAATATCGGCAAGGTTGCCTGCATAAGCATTGGAAAATGCCACGCTCTCGCCCTTCTCAGAAGCCATATCCAGCGCATCATTCCAGTCTGCGCCGCGCAGTCTTATGTTATTGTGTTCTCCTACTTCATAAAAAGCGGTAAGATTCTGTAACAGCAGATGCTCTAAAATCGTGCCCTCTTCCCGCACGCCGCGCTTGGTCTTCTGCCAGCAGCCATAGGATTCATCCCACAGTGTATCTGTCCTGGTTCCTCTTGCGATCTGTTTGTCTTTAAAATAAGCAGCCTCTTTTTCTAACAGTTCAAGATCTCCGGTCTGGTCAATATAAAACTTTGTTGTGATCATTGGCCATACACCATGATCCATCCACACTCTTGTGATATTATTCCGGTCTGCAACAAACTCTCCCTGTTTACTTCCGATAATCGTTGCATTACTTCCATCTACACGGACACCGGCAAAATTATCAAGCAGCATCTGTCTTACTCCATCCGGATTCATGATCAAAAGTGCCAGACAATCCTGCCAGAGATCACGCCAGCCCCTTCCTCCCTTTCCGTAATCATGATGCGGAAGGAATGAGCAGCCATAAATACGGCGCAGGATTGGCTGAAAACTTACCCAGTGCATAAACTGGTTGAAATCCGAATCTCCGGTATGATAAGCGACATTTACTTTTTCCTGCCAGTATGCCTTTGTTTTTTCCAGTTCTTCCAATACCATCTCTCTGGTTGTATAAGTTTTGGAAAGATTCCTGATCTCCTGAATATCTTCTGTAATTCCGGTAAAGATCAGATAACTGCATTCCTCTTCCGGCTCTAATGTGACCTCTGAAAAATGAAGACCTCCAACTGCCTCTAATCCTTCGATCCTTGTTCCTGCTTTGACACCCTCTGCTTTTTTTACAATGGCATATGGTCTCTCAAAGTTACCGCCCTCTCCGACAAAATCCTCTGCTGTCGGATAAAAATCTACCGGCTTTTCTCCATTGCCACTCCAGCCCACGCAGTAATAAGTCATATGATTGACCTGATGTCCTCTCTCATCGAAAGACAATGTCGGTGTCACCAGAACGCCTGTGTCTGTCGTTTCAATTCTATGTAATAAAGATGTTACATGTCTGTGGTCACGGATATTGTCCGCGCTTCTTCCATATAATGGTATCGCCGCCGTTGGTGTAACTGTCTGTGCCATGCGTCCTGTGTTTGTGATCGTCACCAGCATGACCTCAACGTTTTTCTCTACTGGAATAAAAGAAAGTATTTCTCCGCGAAGCTGATACTTTTTGGATTCCCTTGTCGTCTTCTGCCACATAAATCCGGCTGTCACTTCACTGTCATCCTGCATTTCCGTAAATTTCTTACTTAACGCTTCTGCTGCATTACCAGTCAAAGACCAGCTTCCGATTCCCTTCACATTGCACCAGAAGTTTCTGCTGTTCCGGTTATTGACAAGATTTTCTGCACTTACCGGCTCCAGTAAAAATGTATTCTGATCTATCTTCGCATCACCGCCGAGATTCGGTGTTAAGGAACTTTTCAACCCTGCTTCCCCTGCAATTGGAAAATAAAGATAGCTGATATTTTCCGCTTTTTTCAAATGGAATGTTCCCTGTGTATCTTCAAATTGATATCCTTTCATCCTGATCCTACCCTTCCTACTTTGATATTTTTATTCTAAAAAAAGCAAGGCACAAAAAAAGGATACTCTTTTTCAAAAAGGTATCCTTTTTTTATATCTTACCGGATGAGACCGTTCTCATATTCACAGATCACTTTTCGTTCTCCTGCAAAGGTCACCGAATCTCCCGATTCATTAATAATATGGTTCATACCCGGATATCCGGTCAGCATCACAGTACAGATATTGTGTACTTTCACTCCATTCTTATCCGGCACCTCCATGGCGGTATCAAGTTCCACGGACGCATCCCGGTTATACAGGTAAACACCAAGCCCCCATGCTTCAAACGCATCCACAGCGCCATCCACATAAAAAGAAGCATATCCTTTCTTCTGTCCCTCATGGCTCATCCAGACCTCCTGGGTTGGAACATCATATGGGATCTCGCTCTGATACATATACACTTTTCCGTGATCTCCATTCCATACCGTCTGATACTGTTCAAAATGTTCTACCATCAGCGCATACATCGTGACCTCATCTCCGTTGATGATGATTCCATTTTCTGCCTTGTTTTCTTCCCACGCCACATTGTCTCCGTGGTCTGCACGCCATACCCAGAAGTTATCCCCGACCACATGGCTGCTGTTGATCGTAGCGCAACACTTGACGCTTACCGGTGTGTCTGTATCTGTTCCTCCGACACGGAAAAACAGATCGCTTAAATAAATATTTTTCCCATTATCCTCGGATTTCTGGTCCTCGCTGCCAACGACAAGAAGATTGTCCGATTTTGTTTCCCCGGCATCAAAAAGCAGTCCTGCAAGGATCAGTCCCTGTACATCCCCTGTTTCCAGACAGACATTTCCTTTTGCTGCACGCAGGGTTGCCAGTCCCATGCCAAGCACGATCGTATCCGGGCGATTTACGACAATCGGTTCCTCAAGGTCATAAATTCCAGGTGTCAGAAGCAGATTTTTTCCTTCTTCCAATGCCTGATTCATCGTCACTGCCGTATCTTTCTCCGGCTTTGCAACGTAAAACTGGTCAATCGGGATTTTTTCTCCCTCACTGCCATTTTCCCAGGAAACACCGACAGCATTTTCCCGCTCTTTTGGCACATAGACCATATAACCTTCCTCATCGTCATAGATCAAAAATGGTTTTTCCTGCATGGCTTCAGTCTTCTCCACCTCTGTATACGGAACAACCGGCCAGGTTCCGGTTGGATTTTTTCCTTCTTCAGTACCGACAAAGACCATATTCCAGTTAGAACCCATCCACGCTTTCCAGTTACAGTTTCTGGAAAGCCACTGCTGCTGTGAGCCGGAATCCGTCATCAGATCGGTGTTGGAGTCCGCCAGAAATCCACCACTGCACCATCCGTATTCATCATGTAAAAATAATGCACCATCGACCTGCACTCTCCGCATAAACGTTGCCTGTGAAACCGCCCACATGGTATTTGTTTCCAATTCCATATTCTCTACTCCGCGCCAGAAATTACAGCATGCATTGTGATTTGACGGATCATCTGAAAGCCATCTTGCGGTGCATTGCAGACTCTGTAATTTTGTGTCTGTCGGAAGTTCTCCAAGTCCTGCCACCTGTGTGTAAAACCCAACATTCGCCTCGATCGTTTCATCATACTCTCCCGGCATAAAATAGATGGCATAACGCTCCTCTCCAAACTGATTTGCTTCCTGTTTCTCATAAATAGCATCTAATGTTTCTGCCACCTGCTTTGGATCATCCTCCGGCGAAAAGATATAGGTATTCCCGCCAAATAATTCTGTGTGAAACTCTGTATCCCTTGTTGTCATATCTTTTGTATCCATTTTACTGTTTTCCTTTGTTCCGCACCCCATCATAAGCATATAGGCTGCCCCGAATAGAAGCAGCATTTTCCCATAGTGTCTCTTTTTCATGTTTTTTTCCTCCCTGTCCCTTATCAGCATAACGGTATCCGGGCACAAAAAAAGGACACCTTTTTTCACAAAGGTATCCTTTTTCCATATAGAAATATTTTTTTAAAAGTACTCCATAATAAAGTTTTTCTTTGGATAAAAAATCTGCCCGAGGGTTCCATTCTGTATTACCTTCTGATCCAGTATCTCTACCGAATCGTAACCTGATATCTCACCCTCTGCAAATCCCCGGAAAATACCGTGTGCAAAATCTGCAATATCCATGGTAATCTGCGGCACCTGATCCTGCGGCATACGCTCAATTGCAGTCAGTGTACTGTTGGTAAATCGAATCCAGTAACTGCCGTTATTTTGTGGTAATACAGGATCTGTTATCCCAAGGATCAACTGTCCGTTTCCCCGGTAAGCCGCCTTTTTTAGCACACGCCCCACATTCACCACTCTCACCATGCCAAGCAGTATCTGATTTTCAGAAAAAGCTCCCATAGACCATTCCTTTACCAGACATTCCATCGTCTCGCATGCAGGGATCGTAAAGATTACCCGCACATGATCGCTTTCCATTGTTTTTACCAGTGCTAAAAATCCCTGAAGACCTTCTTTCCCTGCATAAACTAACCGGGTGCAGACAACAATCTGTCCCTCGTCCCGCATTTCTTTATGGATTGTAAAATAAGCTGCCGGCTTCCGGTTACCCCGGTAATACAGATAGGTAAACTCCTGATTCTTATACGGATTAGCTTCTGTCACAAACGCATATTCATAACTTTCATTATGGATCATACCGTTATACTTTACTTCCCATGCTTCGTACAACTGCTTTACATCCGAAAGCACCTGTTTCCGGTTGGATTCATCCACCAATACAAAATATCCATCTTTCAGATCAAAAGAAGGAATCATGGACAAAAGATACTGACACTGCTTTCCGAAACATCCAATCTCGAAACCGAATTTCCGATAATACAACATTCATCTACACAAGATCACAGCATAAATTGTGCCACCACATAATTATTTAAGTCCATCCCTTTGTCAGTCAGATAAATCCTGCCCTCACGTTTTAAGAGCAGTTCTTCCTGCTGCAAATGATTCAATGCGTCTCCGTAGACTGCCTCGATTGGAATGCCAAATGCCTGTGTGAATTCTTCCCGGTAAAAGCCGTCCCTCATGCGGAGACCCAAAAACATAAATTCCTCCATCTGCTCGTTCCTTGTAGTCTGCTCTGCTGCCGCATGCAGGTTTACTGCCGGAACCAGTATGTGCGTGCCGTCAGCAGAATAAACCGCACTGCCTGTCACACCCTCAGTTAACGGATACTGCATATAGCAATCGTGAATATTTTCACATTCTGACAGATACGTGTACAGATCCCTCGTATTGGAATACCGTACATTGTCGATCAGGGAAGATGCACCAAGTCCCACACCGAGATAATCGACACGTTTCCAGTAACCGATATTGTGTCTGCACTCATATCCCGGCTTTGCAAAATTGGAAACCTCATACCAGTGATAACCGGCCTCCTTTAAAATGTGCTGTATCATCTTCGTGGTCTGGTACTCCTCCTCCTCCGTCGGGAGAGATTCTGTCTGCATGCCCGCCTCCTGCCTGACTGCATCAAATTTATAAAGATCATAAAAAGGTGTACCTTTTTCTATGATCAGCGAATATGCCGAAATATGCTCCGGTTTTAATTGCAATACACGATGCAGCGAATCACAGAAAATATCCGGTGTCTGTCCCGGCAGAGAACTCATAAGATCAATGTTAATATTCGTAAATCCATGCTTCCGTGCCATATCATATGTCTTTAGAAACTGCTCGTAAGTATGTATTCTGCCAAGTATTTTCAACTCGTCATTATGTGCTGACTGTAGTCCGATGCTGAGACGGTTGATCCCTATCTTACGGTAAACTTCAAATTTGTGTTCCGTAACTGTACCCGGATTACACTCGATCGTGATCTCTGCATCCTGTTCCACCGAAAAATAGTGATATACCGTCTCCATGATTGCCTGCATATAGTCTTCCTTCAGCCAGGAAGGGGTACCGCCGCCGATAAAAATCGTCGTGATCCTGCGGTCTTTATACTTTGCTCCGTAAAAAGCAAGTTCCTTCTGCAGTGCCGCCACGTAACTCTTCTGCGTCTGCTCGTCTGCCGCAAAAGAAAGGAAATCGCAGTAATCACATTTTTTCACACAAAATGGAATATGAATATATAACTCCAAAATCTTAATCCTCGTCTAACTTCAATACGCTCATGAAGGCTTCCTGTGGGATCTCCACATTACCAATCTGACGCATACGTTTCTTACCTTCCTTCTGTTTTTCCAGAAGCTTCTTCTTACGCGAGATATCACCACCGTAACATTTTGCAAGCACGTCTTTGCGCATGGCTTTTACGGTCTCTCTCGCAATGACTTTGCCACCGACTGCCGCCTGGATCGGGATCTCAAATAAGTGTCTTGGGATCTCCTCTTTCAGACGCTCACACATTTTTCTTCCACGCTCGTAAGCACTGTCTTTGAACACGATAAAGGAAAGTGCATCGACCTGCTCCTTATTGATGAGAATATCGAGTTTTACAAGCTCAGACGGCTCATATCCTTTCATCTCATAGTCAAAAGACGCATATCCTCTCGAACGTGATTTTAATGCGTCAAAGAAATCGTAAATGATCTCGTTCAACGGAAGATCGTATTTGATAAGTGCACGTGTTTCCTCCAGATATTCCATGCTGATATAGACACCGCGCCGCTCCTGACATAACGTCATGATTGCACCGACATAGTCTTTTGTCACCATGATTTCCGCGGAAACAATCGGCTCTTCCATATACTCAATCTCGGACGGGTCCGGCAGATTCGATGGGTTTGTCAGGTCAATGATTTCGCCGTTTGTCTTATGCACTTTATATACAACGCCCGGAGCTGTTGTCACAAGATCAAGGTTAAATTCCCTCTCCAGACGTTCCTGGATGATCTCTAAATGAAGCAGTCCAAGGAAACCACAGCGGAATCCGAAACCGAGGGCAAGGGATGTCTCCGGTTCAAAATACAAAGATGCATCGTTGATCTGTAATTTTTCCAGTGCATCTCTCAGATCCGGGTATTTTGCACTGTCCGCCGGGTAAAGACCACAGTAAACCATCGGATTTACTTTCTTATATCCCGGAAGTGCCTCTGCACATGGACGGTCTGCATTCGTTACTGTATCGCCCACGCGGGTATCCCGCACGTTCTTAATGCTCGCACAGATATAACCTACCATACCTGCAGACAGCTCATCACACGGAATAAACTGACCTGCACCAAAGTATCCAACCTCAGTCACTTCGTCCATAGCTCCGGTTGCCATCATTTTGATCTTATCCCCTACTTTTACCGTTCCTTCCTTCACACGGCAGAACACGATCACGCCCTTGTAGGAATCATAAAGCGCATCAAAAATCAATGCTTTTAACGGTGCATCCGGATCACCGGTCGGTGCCGGTATTTTCTCCACGATCTGCTCTAACACCTGATCGATATTCAGTCCGGTTTTTGCAGAGATCCGCGGTGCATCATGCGCTTCAATTCCGATCACATCCTCAATCTCCTGAATCACTTCATCCGGCTGTGCGCTCGGAAGGTCGATCTTATTGATGACCGGCATAACATCCAGATCATGGTCTAACGCCAGATACACGTTAGCAAGTGTCTGTGCCTCCACGCCCTGTGCTGCATCCACAACTAAAATTGCTCCGTCACACGCCGCCAGACTTCTGGATACCTCATAGTTAAAATCCACGTGTCCCGGTGTGTCAATGAGGTTAAAAATATACTCTTCCCCATCTTTTGCCTTATAAATAATACGGACTGCCTGCGATTTGATCGTGATTCCACGCTCTCTCTCAAGATCCATATTGTCAAGCACCTGTGCCTGCATCTCACGGCTTGTGAGTGTTCCGGTACTCTCTATGATACGGTCTGCCAGCGTTGATTTGCCGTGATCGATATGTGCGATAATACAAAAATTACGAATTCTACTCTGATCAATTGCCACTCTTTATTTCTCCTGTTTCTTAAAAATAGAAAATTTCTCTTTCAAAGCTTTTCTTTTGCCTATATATGTTACCATACTCACATTGTTTCGGCAATTATTATATGAAATCCCGGCTATACTATCTTACATTTATTTTGCTATACGAGCAGACTCTTCGTATAGGCTTCTTTCGGATCATGAAAAATATCTTCTGTCTCCCCTATTTCAATCACTCTTCCATCCTTCATAACCATGATACGGTCGCACATATGATAAACCACATTGATATCATGGGATATGAACAGATACGACAGGTTCATTTCTTCCTGCAGCTTCTGTAAAAGTTCCATGATCTGTGCCTGAATGGTCACATCCAGTGCAGATACCGGTTCATCTGCAATGATAAACCCCGGATTTGTGATAAGCGCCTGTGCGATACTGATCCTCTGTCTCTGTCCCCCGGACAATTCGGATGGCAGACGATGGAAATACTTCTCATCCATTCCGACGCGGGCTAGCATATCATAAGCCGCCGCCTTACGGTCAGCCTTAGACATTGCACACTTTTTATCCAGAATACCGGCTGCCCTGAGCGGTTCCATCAATAGCCACCCGATCGTTTTGGATGGATTCAGGCTGCTGTACGGATCCTGAAAAATCATCTGGGGGCGGCTGACATGACAGCTCACCTCTCCCGACATATGCTCCTGCATTCCAAGGATTGCCTTGGAAAGCGACGTCTTTCCGCAGCCGCTCTCACCGACCAGACCGAGACTTTCTCCCTCATACACATCAAAACTGACATGTTCTACCGCATATTGTTTTTCTTTCTTTTTGAAAATGGAATTGGTTCTGTCTTCATAATATACAGACAGATCTTTTACCGTAAGAACCTTTGTATTGCTTTCTTTTTTTACGGAAATCCTCGGCTTTAACCTGGAAGGAACTGCCTCGATCAGATTTCTTGTGTATGCTTCCTTCGGATGCATGAAAATCTTCTCTGTTTCATCTGCTTCCACCACAACTCCGTCTTTCATGACAACGATCTTATGGCAGATACGTCTTGCCAGATTCAGGTCATGTGTGATAAAAAGCATTGCATTCTGTTCACTCTTGTTGATATCTTTTAACAATTCCACGATCTGTGTCTGGATCGTCACATCCAATGCCGTCGTAGGTTCATCTGCTATGATCAGATCCGGATGCAGGATCACCGCCATGGCGATCATCACCCGCTGTCTCATGCCTCCGGACAGCTGGTGCGGATAACTGTCATAAACCTTCTTCGCATCCTTAAGCCCGACTGCCTGAAAAGTTTCCAGTACTTTTTCGTAACGCTTCTCTTTCTCAAGATCCGTATGAAGCCTTACGATCTCATCCACCTGGACACCGGCTTTTTTTGTCGGATTTAAGGAGGTCATCGGCTCCTGAAATATCATGGACATCCGGCTTCCCTGAAATCTGCGGTACAGTTTCTCATCAAACGGTCTGTCTGCTTCTCTTAATACTTCCCCATCCACGATTATTTTCCCGGATGTCACCTGTGCCTGCTTTGACAGAAGCCCCATGAGTGTCAGTGAGGTGATTGATTTTCCGGATCCTGATTCTCCGACAATTCCTACGATCTCACCACTGTTCACTTCTATATTTACATGCTTAACAACTTCCATGCCATCAAAAGAAACGGATAAATCTTCTATCTGAACGATTTTTTTCTGTTTGCTGTCTTTTTGCTGTTCCACTTTCATATACTTATCCCCAGTCTGTCATTCATTCTACCACATAGCCTCTACTCTGCCCTGCTCCCATCCCATTTCCGGATACCCTCGCCCAGCAGTGAAAATCCAAGCACGACCCATACGATCGCAAGTCCCGGAAATAGTGCATACCATGGTGCGGTCTGCAAATATCCCTGTGCATCTGACAGCATCATGCCAAGACTCGCATCCGGTGCCTGTACTCCGATTCCAAGATAGCTCATACCGGACTCCGCAAGGATCGCGTTATTAAAACCGATCATCACCGAAACAAGCAGCACGGAAAAAATATTAGGTAAAATATGTATAAACAGAATCCGGAGTCTGCCTACTCCCATCAGCCTTGCTCTTTTTATATAATCCGCATCACGAAGACGTAAAAACTCTCCACGGACAATCCGCACAAAGCTTGGGATAAATACGATCCCAAGTGCGATGATCACATTCTGCCTGCCTTTTCCAAGTAAAGATATGATCACAAGCGTAAGCAGAATACTTGGGAATCCGTTCACCGCATCCGTGATACGCATGAGGATCTCATCTAAAATGCCTCCGAAATATCCGGTAAATGCTCCTAACAAAACACCTGCCACAGTTGAAAAAAGGACGACCGATGTGCTGATCACAAGCGTTGTTCCCAATCCCTGCATCACTCTTGAAAAAATATCCCTTCCGAAATTGTCTGTTCCAAAAATATGATGCATGGAAGGTGCTGTAAATTTCTCTGCCGCCGACATGGCAGTTGTACTGTATGGTGTCCAGAAATATCCTAAAATCCCCAAAAACACAGCAAGACCTGTCATAAACAGGCCTGCTGCAAGATATCCGTTCCATTTTTTTCTTTTCTTATTTTCCATAGGTTTCACACTCCGTATCACAAGCCTATCCCTGCACAATGCCGCCTGCTCCTCTGCAAAAGGAAACATCTGTCCTGCGGCTTTTATTCACTCTTACGGATTCTCGGATCGATCACCCGGTAAAGAATATCCACGATAAAATAAACAAAAATCACCACGAATGTAATGTACAAAATCAAAATCTCCACAACCGGAAGGTCTCTTGTTCCGACCGAACTGATCAGAAGCCTGCCGATCCCAGGCAGTGCAAACACCTGTTCTACCACGATACTTCCTGCCAAAATTTCTGCGATCATCATGCCGAGAAATGTAATGACCGGCATCATGGCATTTTTTAAGACATGGCCAAACATGACCTGATTCTTGCTGCAGCCCTTGCTGTAAGCAGTCCTCACATAGTCAAGCTTCATCTCCGTCAACATGGAATTACGCAAAAAGCGTGCAGTCATCGCTATTTTCGGTAAAGCGATCGAAATTGCCGGGAACAGTAAATATGCTAAAAATCCGGTCATATTCTCCTGATAACTTATGTACCCGCCCGGTACAAACCATTTTAATACAATGCCACACAGGTAAGTCACTAAAATTCCAAGAAAAAATGATGGAACCGCCATCGTGACCTGCGTCAAGACTCCAAAGACTGCATCTAAGAACCTGCTTCCACATTTTGCCCACAATACCCCCAAAGGAATTGACACAAGTACGATCATGACAAATGAAATCACTGCCAGATAAAGTGTCACCGGCAGCTTATCTCCTATCAATTCCTTCACGGACATCATTTCATTCATATTCTTGGAATACCGGTAACTCACGCCAAAATCCCCGTGCAGTACATCATCTGCCCAGGAAATATACCGTTCTACCAGTGGTTTATCCAATCCAAGCTCTTCTCGAAGCTGTGCCTCTCTCTCCGGTGTTGCCTCCGTTCCTAATATGGAACGTACCACATCTCCCGGAATTACCTGAAAAGCAAGGAAAGCAGCTACTGAAACGAGAAACAATGTCATAATGAGAGTGCATATTTTTTTTATTAAAAATTTCATGTGTCTGCTTTCCTTTCTGATCAGATGATAACGGCACTATTTTTTGTGTCCGTCTTATTTTACAAAGTAAACTGTACTCATATCCTGTACATAAATCGGATAGAATTTGTATCCTGCAAGGTTCTTATTAAATGCTGTTGTGTTCGCCGGAACCTGGATAAATGCACTGGCTGCTTCCTCAGCAAGAATTGTCTGAAGCTTTTTATAGTCTGCTGCCTTCTCTGCTGCATCCTGTGTTTCCTGTGTCGCTTTCCAGAGTTCATCATACTCTGTGCTCTTGAAGTTCACAAAGTTCTTTTTCGAATCTGTCTGGAAACGGTTCAACAGATATCCCGGTGTCAGGTCACTGCATGTGATACCACTGATCGTTGCCTGATACTCTCTGTTGGTATAAACATCTTCTAACCAGGTATTCCATTCTACAGCATCAATCGTTGCGTTGATTCCCACTGCTTTTAACTGTTCTACCACAACCTCTGCGGTCTGCATGTGGAACTCATAAACAGATGGAACTGCGATCGCAAGATCAAATCCATCTGCATATCCTGCCTCTGTAAGAAGCTCTTTTGCCTTTTCCACATTGGCAGAAGTACCATAAAGATCATTTAAGTCCTCATAGTAGTCTTTTAATGTAGGGAGCATTGCGGAGCTGATGAGTGTTCCGTTTCCGCCGGCTACGAACTCATTCACCATATCTTTATCCAGTGCGTAGCAGATCGCCTGACGTACCTTCACGTCAGAAAGCGGTTCATAGTCATTGTTTAAGAACAATGCCTGCACAACATTGGATGGAGATGAGATCACATTAAAGCTGTCCTTTAACTCGTTCGCCTGGGAATCTGTCAGGTATGCATAAATATCAATGCTTCCACCCTGAAGCTCTAACAATGCAGTATCTGCACTTCCCACAATTTTAAAATCTACCTCATCAAGATAAGGAAGTCCTTCCTGCCAGTAATTTTCATTCTTCGCAAGAACGATTCCCTCCTGTGGAGTGTAAGAAACAAAAGAAAACGGTCCTGTTCCAACCGGATCCGCCTCTGCATCTTCTCCGCTTCCTGCAGGAATAATTGCAGTTACAAAACTGTAGATCAGTTCTGTATTCGGTGTATCCACTGTCACCTGAACCGTCTTGTCATCTAAAATATCAACTGCCTGAATTGTCTGTAAAGTTGCAACTAATGGCGTTCCATCTAAAAGACCTGCCACTCTTTCTAATGAGTACTTCACGTCCTCACATGTCACATCGTTACCATTATGAAACTTCACACCATCTCTCAATGTAAAAGTATATACTAATCCATCGTCTGAGATGCTGTAATCACTTGCTACAGCGCAAATCAGGTTACCGTTCTCATCCGGTTTTACCAAACCTTCGAAAACATTAAACAGAATCTCTTTAGTTCCTGCCGCAGTTGCCTTATGTGGGTCAAGACTGTCAATATCCTGCTGTATGCCTACAACAACGGAGCCGCCGTATACAGGTCCTTCACTGATTTCTGTCTCCTGTACATTCTGCTCCTTAGAGGAAGTATCCTCCGAAGACTCTCCTGTGCCATCTGCGCCACATCCGCCCAGTACAGCCATTGCCAGAAGTGCCATGAAAAGAATGTGTAATCTTTTTTTCATAATTTGCTCTTCTCCTCTTCGAATTGCTTTTTCCTCTCATTATTCAATTGCTTTTTCATTCTATCACACAACATGAAAAAAACAAGCTGTTTTGTTAATTTTTTGACAATTTTAATTTTTCCATTTATAAAGCATCTCATCCTGCAGTATTTCTTCTGTCGGAACCGTTGGATTCTGGATATTTTTTAATGTTACTGTTACAACTCCATCTTTATTACTTGAAACCACATCCGTTGAAAAACATTTTCCCGGAGCTACAGCCTGCTGTCTGTTAGGATACATCGTCCACATCTGAATAAAATTATAATCCTTATCATATAACAGTATCTTAGCACACAAATCATCATTCTCATTGCTTGTAAGTCTAAGAACAGCCGGACGCCTGTTTCCTGCATTATCGATAAATTCACTAATCGTTTCGTTTTCCTCATCCAGACATCCCGTTACATTTATATATCCCTTTGCCTCAAGTTGTTCTAATGTCACATTTTTATCCAGATCCAACAATTCATTCCATGCTTTGTCACCTGTCATTCCCCATCCTGTTTTCTTTAAATAGAAGAAACATATTCCAAGCATCGCCAATGCGATGAGGCATAATGCCACATATATTCTCTTTTTCCCCATATATATCCTCCTTAGGCGCTGACAATATTGTTAAAATAAAGATTTTTTACAATTTAGTCTACTACTTTAAACTCTTCGTTTTCAACAGCCTGCGCTTTTATCTGTTCATAATACTCCTGCCATTCTTCTTCTATTTCATTTATGCTTTTTGCCTGTGGCGCAACTTCTTTAAACTCTTTTTCCTTTGCTGCCATATACTTCTGTATCGGCAAATCTTTTTTATAAACTTCGAATTCATAATTCCAATAATCTTCTTCTGAATCGAATTGCTCTATAATCGCCATTGCATCTTCTTTATTCTCTGACTGATTGATAAATTGCTTTAATTTATAAAAATAATCATATACTTCTTTATCTGTCACGGTATATCCAGCTTCAATTGCCTGCTGATATAATGCCTCCCGTTCCTCAACATATAAAATTGCCTGTTTCCTTGCTTCTTCCGCACTCATTCCAAAAGTATCATAAAACGCTATTGCCTGTTCTACTTCCTTATTTGTTATAACTCCATTCTTTCCTCTCGCATATATCATTTCATTTCCATTTTCATCATTTGCATATTGTTTAAGCAAATTTCCCCAATCAGAAAACTTAGATGTATAAGATGGCTCCGCAAATGTTTGAACTCCTGCCATGAATAATAAGATTCCCATAAATAAAGATGCGCACAATGCCTGTATCTTTTTTTTCATATAACCCCACCTCCTACTTTGTATTCAAATTTAATCTAACAGAATCTGCTGACGAAGCTGGCATACCTCCGCTGTAATTATTATACCATATAACGTATGTAAACATAGCCTTTTTTCTTCTAACGACATATAACGGACATATCTTTTTTTCTTTATTTCATCATCTTAAGACCGATTATAAAATCCCAGATCATATGCCTGCAATCTATTTTTAATGATTTAACTGACAAAATGAATATCAAAAAGAGAACCCGAATTTCTTCAACTCAGGTTCTCGACTCTGCGGATGCATTTTAGTCATTATTTACTTTTTCCATTTACAGAGCACCTCGTCCTGCAATATTTCCTCTGCCGGATCTGTTGGATTCTGAATATTTTTTAATGTAACAGTTACAATGCCATCCCTATCACTTGTAACCACATCCGTCGAAAAGCATTTTCCCGGAGCTACAGCCTGCTGCCTTGTTGGATACATAGTCCACATCTGAATTAGGTTATATTCTTTATCATATAAAAGTATCTTTGCGCACAAATCATCATTCTCATTACTTGTAAGTCTAAGAACAGCCGGACGCCTGTTTCCTGCATTATCGATAAATTCACTAATCGTTTCGTTTTCCTCATCCAGACATCCCGTTACATTTATATATCCCTTTGCCTCAAGTTGTTCTAATGTCACATTTTTATCCAGATCCAACAATTCATTCCATGCTTTGTCACCTGTCATTCCCCATCCTGTTTTCTTTAAATAAAAGAAACACATTCCAAGCATCGCCAATGCAATGAGGCATAATGTCACATATATTTGTTTTTTTCTCATTTTTTCACCATATATGGTCGTTGTGAATATACTCATACATTATCCTCCTAAATATTAATGGTAGTGTCACTACAGTATCAATTAACCCCATTTTCCTCCTTCCCTTTTATTAAATATTTGTATATTTATAATATCTATATTACTCTCAAAATAACATGACGTTTTACTGAAAAAATATTTTTTCAATAAAACGTCATGTTACTTTGTACTACTTGCACCTAAAATGAGTGTATTCAAAAGAAAAGGAGAATGAATTCATATGAAAAAAACAAAACTTTATTTATTTTATTATTATTACTTGTCACCGTGAATTTCGGAAAATACACCTTTATTGCTTCTACTTCACCTGTTGCCCCGACTTCACTTCATGGTGAAACTGAAAATGACGATATATAAAATTTATTCATCTTTTATTTTCTCAAAGAAATTAAAACTATTTTTATAAATTCTATCTGTTCCAAATAATTTACTCAGTACCAATGCGTATAATGAATACCTTTTTATCTGTTCATTCTTTTCAGAACCATTCATCAGATATTTATTATACGCAATTTCTCCAATATACTGATCCAATAATTCAGCCCTGTCTCTTTCCATAATTTGCTTTGCTCCATCCATGAAAATGCTGTCTGCTTTCGAGTACTCACCACTATCAGATAACCACCTTCCATAATTAAGCTTTGCCAATTTTGTTTCATGATACTTATCTTCTTTCATCTGGTCCGTATCTTCCAAAAATGCTCTAATCAATCTCATTGCCTGTTCTTTTTTCCCAGATTTTGCTAAACAGACAGATATATGGTTGATTAGGTTAATCTCAACTTTTGTATAGATATGCTTTTTTTCACCTATTAAATTTTCATTCATAGAATATGCTAAGACTTTTCTATACTCTTCACAACATATTTCCTCAGACATATGACTGTATTCCTTTTCTATACATATTTCGATAAATTTTAAATATTGCTTATTCTGTGCACATTCATCTTCTCCAAGTATTTCCATTAATTTTTCCAAACTTTCCCGCACTTTATCCATGCTTTTCTCGGAAAATAAAATACGTGAAATCTCTCTCCTCAGAAGTAACGCCTCAATCTTCCCTGTATTGAGCAGTTCCACATAATATCGATTTTCCACACCTATTTTCTCTGCCAGTGCTTTATAATTTTTCCAGCTCGGTTTACGACCATTTTCAATCCGTGAATAACTTTCTACACTGCAAATGCCTTCACTTAATTTTTCCTGCGTATAGTTTATTTTTTTTCTTTCTGTTGTAAGATAATGTCCCACAAACTCTGTCATAATTTCTTCTGTCTGTGGTTCATATATGTGAATCTGGCTTCCGCACCCAAATTCTTCAAAAAAACTTTGTAATATCTTGATATCTTCCTGCTCTTTGCTCATATCCCGCTTTTCTTTCAAACCTACCAAAATATGCAGACGCATAATTTCCAATAAACAATACAACGATTTTTGTTTTCGCAATAATTCAAGTGTTTTTTCAAATATTTCAAATGAGCCTTCTGTATCTTTCCCCTCTATTACAAGATTTCCCCAAAGACAGACAAGAAGCGGATATATCTTTACTTTCTGCTGTTCTTCTACATAATGAACATTAACATACTGCATTAACTGATAAAATCTTGAAATAACTTCTTCTTTTTCCTTTGGATTTACTTTGCATAACAAATTCAGATATATAGCATAAATATGTATCTCTCTTACACTGAAAGTTCCCTCTATTTTCTGCGATTTTATCAAAAAACCACAGGTACATTCCAATGCCTTCTCATAACATTCTGTTGCTTTCTTTAAATCTGCAGTATCTTTCTCAGCCACAATCCCTTTTATGAACCATGCATACTGCTCTCTGATCTTCTTATTTAGTGAAACATTTCCGGTCGGCATATGCTCCAGTAACATCCCCAGTTTTTTATAGTTTTCATTTCGAATACACGCTCTGGTACTTTCTTTCCATTTAAAATAAACTACTTCTTTTTCAGAAATATAAGCCGTCAATCCCAATATTCCAAATCCCATCCTGTCCAAAAATATATTTACCGATAATATATCTGGTATCATTTCATCATTTTCATACATGCAATAGGTTGATACTCCACAAATACCTCTACAAATATCATTCACGCTAATCTGATATTTTGTTCGTATCCCATATAAAAGTCTACCAATATCTAATCCCATTTTTCTATCTTCTCCCAACTTGCCGAAAAGTCCAATTTTCCGTATCGAAAATTGGACTTTCATTCATCTTTTTTTTATAAATCCAGCAAGAATCCGAATTATCAAAACAACTGCCGTTAATACAATACACAAGTACTGTATCGGAAATATCTTTTTTTCTTGAAGGACTAACTTGTCGTTTTCATTCACAACAACTACTTTGTTGTAAAAATCTTTCTTTTCTAAAATCTCTTTATCATAAAATATTTTGCGATCCAATAACTCATATCTGTCTACAAGTGGGAATTTGGTTGCAGACATTATGTAAGTATTGTCATTTTCATCTTTTAACAGGAAAAAGAAGGATGACTTATTTTCTGTGTACGCATAATCAGCTAACGTGAATTCTTTATTTTCTATCACGAATGGATCATCTGATGTCATTTTCATAAGGTTCTCACTGTTTTGAGGATACTTATATGAAACAATCAGACATAATATTATTATATATACCAAAAACATTCCTATATCGTACTTTCGTGTCATAAATTTCACCCATTCCATGCACACTTTTGCCTTCGCGTACATTATATCATCTTTCCACCTCAAAACATATGACGTTTTACTGAATTTCTACAATCTATAACCACATTCGTACATTTTTTGTTCACAATAAATTCACTGGATTTTTTGTCGAATCTGGTGCATAATGTTAATTGTTGTGGTGATACCACGACATGGGTTTTATTAATTATAACCCCCTTCTTAATTTGGAAAAGCCTTGAAAGAATGTCTGCATACATTCCCTCAGGGCTTTTCTTTTTTGTTCATCAACGCTCTAAACCCGGCGTTTTCTTATTTTCATTTGTCTGATAAAAACTTAACGTTTTCCTGCCTTCATCTCATCCAAGATTTCAGCCACCGCTTCTCTCTCATCAAAATGATATTTCACACCTTTGATCTCCTGATAATCTTCGTGTCCTTTTCCGAGGAGCACGATCATATCGCCCGGCTTTGCATTTTTCATGCAGTAAGCGATCGCTTCTTTCCTGTCGTCAATCTCGATGTATTTGCCGTTGCTTCTCGCCAGACCGACTTTGATATCATTGTTAATATCACGGATTTCCTCATCCCTTGGGTTATCGCAGGTCAGCACACAGAGATCTGCCATCTCACCTGTCACCTCACCCATATCATATCTGCGGAGTTTAGAGCGGTTGCCGCCGCCGCCGTACACACAGATCAGACGCTTTGGGTGATATTCCATCAATGTCGTGAGAACGCTTCTCGTGCTCACTTCATTATGTGCATAGTCAATGATCAGCGTATAATCCTTGGATACCGGAAGCATCTCCACTCTTCCTTTTACCTGAACTCTGGACAATCCTTCCAAGATTGCCTCATCTGAAATGCCTGCCAGATGGCACACCAGCATCGTGACCATGGAATTGTACACGGAAAATCGTCCCGGAATATGCACTTTTGCCTGACAGTCCATGCAGCCACTCACTTTAAAATGCATTCCAAGCTTTCCATCCTCATTGATAAATCCAATATCAGATGCCATAAGATCTGCTTCTCTTTCTGCCGAAAACGTTTTCACCTCACACGTATGTCCTTTTAAGATACCATCCACATGCTCGTCGTCCGCATTGACAACACCGATTTTGCACTGGCGAAAAAGAAGACTCTTACATTCCATATATTCCTCAAATGAGGCATGCTCTGCCGGTCCGATATGATCCGGTGACAGATTTGTAAAAATACCATAATCGAACAGGATTCCCGCAGTGCGGTCTAATTTCAATCCCTGTGAGGAAACTTCCATCACGACATACTCGCAGCCAGCCTCCACCATAGCAGCAAACATACGGTGTAATTCGTAGGATTCCGGTGTTGTATTTTTTGATGGAAGATGTTCTTCACCGATCATCGCACCGATGGTTCCAATCAGTCCGATTTTCTTTCCTGCCATCTCAAGTACTTTTTTGATCATATAAGTGGTGGTCGTCTTTCCTTTCGTTCCGGTCAGTCCGATGGTGACAAGCTTTCTTGCCGGATGGTCAAACAATGCAGCGGACATCAGCGCAAGTGCCAGACGAGCGGACTCCACTTTTAACACAGTGATGTTTTCTGGAATCTGCGCTGCCTCCTCTTCCTTCTCCAGCACGATCACGGAAGCTTCTTTTTCGACCGCATCCGGGATATATTTATGACCGTCTGTCACTGCCCCTACCATGCAGACAAACATCGTTTCCGGTGCAATCTTTCTGGAATCATAAATAATATCACGCACTTCTGTTTCAAGGCTTCCCTGAAGAAGTGTGTATTCAATTTCCTCACAAATCTTTCTTAATTTCATTTTATCGTTTCCTTTTTTCTTTCAACGTATCGTTTTTCTTATTTTCTGATCTGGCTATAAAAATACTCGTAAAACAATTATTCTTTTCGCATACAGGTTTCCGTGATCATCTTATTTTAAAATATGGGATGCATCGATCTCAGCCTCAAATACGGTATGGGATGGACCTGTCATAAAAAGATGGTTCGTTTTCTCATCCCACTCGATCAGAAGTGGTCCGCCAATCTGTTCCACGGTCACCTTGCGATCACATTTTCCAGTCAAAATTGCAGTCACTACCGCAGTTGCACAGCCGGTTCCGCAGCCAATCGTCTCACCGGTTCCGCGCTCCCACTCACGGATCTTCAGATAATCCCTGCTCACAAACTCCGTAAAAGTAACATTCGTTTTATTAGGGAAAATGGATGTCATATATTCAATCTCTTTTCCGTATTTTTCCACGTCAAGATCTGCCACAGAATCGACAAACATTGCACAGTGCGGATTTCCCCAGGAAACCGCAGTAATGTGGAAGGTGCGGTCTAATACCTGTACCGGCTGATCGATAAATGTATCCATTTCTGTGTTGATTGGGATCACTTTTGTGGAAAGTCTCGGTTCCCCGATATCTGCCCGGATGTCAGATACATAACCATCTGTCACTGTCAGTGTCAGGTGCTGCATGCCGCCCAGAGTCTCGATCACAAGCTCTGTCTTATCGGTCAGTCTGTGGTCGTACACGTATTTTCCGACACTGCGCAGTGCATTTCCGCACATCTCGCCTTCCGTTCCGTCCGGGTTAAACATACGCATACGGAAATCCCCCTTGTCTGATGGGCAGATCAAAACCATTCCGTCAGAACCGATTGCAAAATGCCTGTCACTTACAAACCTTGCCAGTTCCGGAAGATTCTTAAGTTCCTGATGGATTGCATCAATATATACATAATCATTTCCAAATGCCTGCATTTTTGTAAATTTCATCATAAATCCAATTCTCCTTTTTGTTTCTTCAGAAACAAATTCAGAGACTGTCATTTTCTGACAGTCTCTATCTGTTTCTTTTATGAATTCATAGCACGATCAAGATCTGCAATAATATCTTCCACATTTTCAATACCGACAGACATACGTAAGAAACAGTCTGTGATGCCTAATTTTTCCTTGACATCCTTCGGTGTATCTTCGTGTGTCTGTGTGGTCGGGTAAGTGATCAGTGTTTCCGTTCCGCCAAGGCTCTCTGCGAACATGATCATATCCACATTTCTTAAAATCTTCTGTACTGTCTCAAAAGAATCTACGGTAAAGGAGATCATTCCGCCGAATCCTCTTGTCTGTTTGATCGTTGTCGCGTAATCCTTGTGATCTTCAAATCCGACATAATAAACTTTCTTTACCTTCGGCTGGGTTCTTAACCACTCTGCCACCTTCTTTGCATTCTCATTATGTCTGTCCATGCGGACCGGCAGTGTCTTGATCCCGCGGAGTAACAGCCAGCAATCCATCGGCGCTAACTGGCTTCCATGGGATTTGATATGAATGTGTATTTTCTCTGCGATCTCCTCATTGTCTTTTACCACAACAATTCCGGAAAGTGTATCATTGTGTCCGCCAAGGTATTTGGTGGAACTGTGTGTCACGATATCAGCACCTAATTTTAACGGATTCTGGAAATATGGTGTTAAAAATGTGTTATCAACCACCATAAGTGCCCCAACGCTTTTTGCAATCTCAGATAAAGCCTGAATATCTGCCACTTTCATCATCGGGTTGGTCGGTGTCTCAACGAAAAACATTTTTGTATTTGGCTTGATTGCTGCCTTCACTGCGTCAAGATCATCCATCTCCACGTAAGTGTGCTCAATGCCGTATTTTCCGAACACGTCACCGATAATACGGAAGGTTCCGCCATAAATATCATCAGAAAGAAGAACATGGTCTCCCGGATTCAGCAGAGAAAATACAGCCATATTTGCAGCCTGTCCGCTGGAAAATGCAAATGCTTTGATTCCACCCTCAAGGATTGCCATGGTACGCTCTAACTCCTGTCTGGTAGGGTTCTCCAGACGGCTGTACGCAAAGCCTGTGGACTCTCCAAGTGCCGGATGTCTATAAGTCACTGCCTGGAAAATCGGCATGCTGACTGCCCCGGTCAACGGTTCTGTTCCGAGCGCCCCATGTACCGCTTTGGATTCAAAATGTAAATTATCTTTTTTGTCATAATCTGTATAATTGCTGAAATTCTTCATAAAATAAATCCACCTTTCTGCTTGTCATGTTTCTTCTGTTTTTATCTTTTCCTGTTTTAAAACTGCCTATGTAAAGCCTCAGAAAATCTGTCTGCCTTCCATATATAACTTAATTATACAAAACACAATTTAAAACATATACAACTTCTGTGTTGTCTATATTGCAAATTGTGCTTTTTTTCTTTATAATAAATCTATCATTTGCGATGCAGGCTTACTTACCCCTGCGAAAAACCTGTCTGAAATCAAAACAGGATATTTTACAAACGGAAAGGATATTTATTATGCCAGAATATAAAAAAGTCGGCTATCTGACAACAGATTTTAAAATGTTTCATTTAAAAGACGAGGAAATGCGTACCTTTCACTACCATTATCACGATTTTCACAAAATTCTCATTCTCTTAAACGGAGATGTGACTTACTGTATCGAAGGACGCTCTTATGACCTGAAAAAAAATGACATCGTCTTAGTCCATGCCGGAGAGGTACACAAACCTGTCATACATTCCGACGCTGTGTATGACCGCATTATCATTTATGTTTCCCCTGACTTTCTGACTTCTTACAAAGACTCTGAAAGCGATCTCAGTATGTGTTTCCAGAAAGCTTTTGAAGAAAAGTCCCATGTACTGCGCGTTCACTCCTTCGGAAACAGCAGGTTAGGCGCCATTACCAAAGATCTGGATGCCTCCCTCGCGGATTCTGATTTTGCACATGAACTGCATCATAAACTTTTATTTTTAGAGTTTCTGATCCAGTTAAACCGCGCCGCCGGACACAATAAAATAGAATTTATCGAGACTTCTGCTTCGAGCGAAAAAATACTGTCCATTTTAAATTATCTGAACGAACACTTAACAGAGTCTATCTGTATTGATGATCTCTCCTCCCGTTTTTACTTAAGCCGCTATTATCTCATGCACACATTTAAGGAACAGACCGGCTACAGCATCGGCAGTTATCTCTCCACCAAGCGTCTGCTGCTCGCCAAAGAACTGATTTTATCCGGGAAACCGATCACAGATGTCTGTTATGAATGTGGATTTAAGAATTATTCCACTTTTTCCCGCGCATACAAAAAGTGCTTTGGCGAATCCCCACGGGATCTGCGCCAAAGCACTTTCAACCACTGATCATTCCTATACTGACTGCCTTTTGGCAATCGGTTACTCATTCCTGTTTTCAATGAAAGAATCAGACTTTCTCTGCCATCGCATTCATCAGAGTCGGGATCAACTGCTTCTTTCTTGAAATGATTCCCTCTAAGAGAATGCCATTTTCATTTTCTTCTCTTTCAAATGCATCTGCAAGAATCTTGCCTGCATCATGTCCCTCAAAAATCACCCTGGAAGACTCTTCTAAAATATCTGTCAGCATCACATAAACCATGTCGATGCGCTTTTCTCCTAAAACTTCTTTTAAGAACGGACGGAGCTTCTCTGCTACTTTATCAAGTTCTTCACGGCTCATGGCGCTGATCTGTGCAACTCCGAAGTCAAACTCATCCGTATGGAAAATCTTGAAATCAGAATAGAAAATTTCCTCTGTCGTCTTATTTTTGAAATCGCTTCCCGCCTTGAACATGTTCTTTGCATGAGTCTCAATATCTACTTTTGCAATCTTTGCCAAAGCCTCGGCAGCCAGAATGTCAAGCTGTGTGCAGGTCGGAGAACGGAACATTAACGTGTCTGACAGAATCGCTGACAATAACAATCCTGCAATATGCTGCGGGATCTCGATATTTTTCTCACCGAACATCTGGTAAATGATCGTGGACGTACATCCCAACGGCTGATTTCTGAAATAGACCGGAGAGATCGTCTCTAAGCTTCCGATCCTGTGATGATCTATGATCTCTAAAATCTCCGCTTCATTGATATTATCAACTGCCTGCGACTTCTCATTATGATCCACCAGAATGATCTGTTTTTTCTGCATGCTCATCAGGTTACGTCTGGATACCATTCCGAGATAGTTTCCATTTTCATCCAAAATCGGGAAATCACGGTGTCTGATTTTTGACATTGTCTCTTTGACATCATCCACATAATCATCAATATCAAATGTCACAAGATGCTCTCTCGTCATAAATTCTTTGATTGGCATACTCTGATTGATCAATCTGGCAATGGAAAACGTGTCATATGGTGTTGTGATAATCACACAGTCTTTTTTATTCGCCATCTGAATGACTTCCGGGTCTACCTCAAATCCACAGCCTACAATGATACAGCTTGCATTGGACTCTAATGCACGAATCTGCACTTCTTTCTGCGGTCCGAGAATGACCATATCATCCGCTTCGATGTATTCCGATAAAAATCCAAGGTCAGACGCTCCGACAACAACTTTTCCACGGATAAAATACGCATGTTCATTTCCCGCGATAATATTGCCGTCCAAAGTCTCTGCAATATTCTTATACTGGGTTCTCGCTTTGGACAACACCCGGTTGTCATAAACATCCATGTAAGAAGTTGCAATATCCTTTGTTACGATCACACCCTCTAACTTTCCAAGCCGGTTTGTCACCGGAAGTGTTACGACATCTAATTTTTTCATGGTTTCCCATGCTTTTTTTAATGAAATCTGAGAACTAATTCCGGCTGTTTTGCGGATGGAAATATCCTTGAGCTGTGCCCCTACATCTGTAATTAATTCTGGATCCTCCACCTTAAAATAATCCAGCACATACCGGGTTTCCTCACTGATCGCTCCAGCACGCTTTGGTACATACTGGCGCTCTCCCAGCTGATTTTTCAGATATGCATAAGAAATTGCCGCACATATCGAATCCGTATCCGGATTCTTATGTCCGACAACCCATACTTTTTTTGGTTCAATATTCATAAATTCCTCACTACCTTAAAAATTAAAAACGCCTAATGAATATAAAATAAATGCAACCAGCATCACAAAATTGATAATGGAAAACCAGGAAAGTACTTTGACATATCCCTTTACAGCGCCAACGCTTTTCTCCATCTCATCCATTTTCTCAATTTTAGAATCAAACTCGTTGAACAGATCCTGAATATTGCGATAGCATTTTACATTCTCGGAGTGAACTTTCTCTGAAAGATCCGTTTTGATAGAATCCAACTGGGAGGTTGCATTCTCCAGCAATGCCTTCACTTCTGCGACCTGCTCATCGCTTACTTTCTTATTGGCTGCTGTCTGTTCTTCGATAAACTGTTTGCCTGCCTCGATCTGATCTTCTCCAAGCTTTTTGCTGGCTGCGATCTGATTCTCATTTAACTTGCGGTTTGCCTCTAACTGTTCCTCAGTCACTCTCTTCACATCTGCGACCTGCTTTGAGACACTTATTTCAATCTCATTCATCTTCGCGGTGACACGTTCTGCAAGCTCGTCTACTTTTTTGCTGAAATCAGATACGATCTCATCTGCCTCTTCCTGTCTCTCACTTAAGATCTGCTCTAGTTCCTGCGCTTTGTCTTCTCTCTCATTCACAAGATTCTGCAGTTCCTGTACCTTGCTCTCCTTGGATGTCAATAAATTCTGTAACTGTTTTGCCTTCTCCCTGAATTCATCGATCTGACTTAATAAAAAATCTTCTTTTTCCACTTTACTATGTATCCTTTCCTTAGCACGCGTCACTTTTCCTGCGTGTTCTGTTTTATCTTCTTTTGCATTCAGCCTTGCGGACGGCTGTGTAATTTTTTTCTTCTTCCGGTAATTCTGTGCTATTCTCTGAAACAGACCTGCCATTTACGTCTCCTCCCACAGCCAGCTTAAAATAAACTATATTTATTTTACCATTTGCGCTTTTTCTTGTAAAGGAAAAACCTTCCTTTACATTATGTTATCCTGTGGCTGACAATTTAAGGTATCCTGTGGATTTAAAAGAAGCGGTTCCAGACGGAACCGCTTCTGATAAGAAAGGGATTATACTTATTTGCTTATTTTGTTATGAATGATATTCATACTTCAAAATTGCCGTTCATTATTTACATAATTTTTTGAACTCATCAGCTACGAACTGTACTTTTGTTCCAACAACAACCTGAACAGCTGTTTTACTTGGTCTGATAACGCCAGCTGCACCGGCAGATTTGATTTTCTTCTCATCTACTAAAGAGCTGTCTTTTACTTCAAGACGAAGTCTTGTAATACAGTTATCAATGCTTGTAACGTTTGCTGCACCACCAACACCTTCTAAGATTGTTGCTGCTACAGTTGTGTAATCGCTGCTTCCAAGATCAACTTTTTTCTCTGCTTCTACATCATCATCTTCTCTACCAGGAGTCTTTAAGTCAAACTTTGTGATAGCGAAACGGAATACAACGTAGAATACGATAAATGCTGCGATTCCAAGAGGAATGATCATCCATGTATTCTTTGCTGCCGGAAGCGGTGCAGAGAAGATTAAGTCAGTTGCTCCGGCGGAGAAACTGAATCCTGCTCTGAATCCAACTAATACAGTAATAACTGTGAAGATACCATATAATGCTGCATATACAACGTAAAGAGCTGGTGCAAGGAACATGAAACCAAACTCGAATGGCTCTGTAACACCACAAACGAATGCACAAAGAGCTGCGGAAGCTACAAGTCCGATTGCTAATTTCTTCTTGTCACTCTTAGCTGTGTGAACCATAGCAAGAGCTGCACCCGGGACACCGAACATCATACATGGGAAGAATCCAGACATATACATACCTAAATCCCATGATACATCAGCAGATGTCTCACCTGCCCAGAAGTGCTGCAGATCTCCAAGTCCGATCGTATCGAACCAGAATACGTTGTTTAATGCATGGTGTAATCCGGTTGGAATCAGTAATCTGTTTAAGAATGCATAAATACCTGCACCAACAGGACCAAGTCCAACAATACTTTCACCAATTGCAACTAATGCACCAAATAATAATGGCCAGATAAATAACAGGATTGCTGAAACAATAATAGAAACAACACCTGCAACGATTGCTACGCAACGTTTACCACTGAAGAATGATAACCAGTCAGGTAATTTTGTACCTTTGAATTTGTTGTAGCATGTTGCACCGATAATACCTGCAAGGATACCGATAAATGGGTTTGCAATTTTACCAAATGCAAGAGATTTTGTTGCATTGTCAGCGATTGCTGGCATTAATGTTGTAACTGTTCCTACGGAAAGAAGGTTTGTCATCATTAACCATGATGCTAATGCTGCAAGACCTGCTGTACCATCATTGTCGTCTGCCATTCCGACACCGACACCGATAACAAAAAGAATTGCCATGTTATCAATTAAAGCTCCACCTGCTTTTACAAGGAAGAAACCGATCATCTCAAGGATACCGGTAACATCACCACCCTGCATGGTAGATGGACAAAGCGCATATCCAATACCCATTAAGATACCACAGATTGGAAGACACGCAACTGGAAGCATTAAAGCTTTTCCTAATTTCTGCAAATACTTCATCATACTAAAAGCTCCTCCTTTTTTTATAATCCCTTTTAGTTTTATTTTATACCGTTAGAAACACGGCTAAAATACGTTTTTCATATCACAGATCCCTGTCTGTTTATTTCTTTAAGATCAGAACTGTATCACCCGGATTGACATCAGATCCTGTCACTGCTTCCACGGTCTGATAGTCCGATGTGTTGCATACAACCATAGGTGTGATCACATCATAACCTGCTGCTTTCACTGCCTCAAGGTCAACCGAGATCAGAAGATCTCCTTTTTTCACCGCATCCCCATTTCCTTTATGGGCGGTAAAATGTTCTCCCTTTAATGCGACAGTGTCTAATCCGATATGCACAAGCAATTCCACGCCTTCTGTGGTCGTCATGCTCACTGCATGCTTCGTATCAAATAACATCTCGATCGTGCCGTCTGCCGGTGCGTATATCTTACCATCTGCCGGCTGGATTGCAACACCCTTGCCTAAGATCTCTTCTCCGAATGTCGGATCACTTACCTGACTGATTGGAACTGCCTTTCCTTTGACCGGTGCACCAATCTCAATTCCTTTGTCTTTTTTCTTCAAAAAATCGAACACCTTAATCCCTCTTTTCTGTATTATGATGTACTTTAGTCTGTCATGCAGACACGCTTAATATGTATCGCAAGAAACATGATCTCCTCGCCGGATATCTGACCACCGTACTCCTTCTCAATATATTCTGCAATATGTTTACTGCACTCATACTCTCCCGGATACTTGTTCTCCATCAGCTTTGCAAATTCGATCTCCTCATCTTTCAACAACTCATGCCGGTAAAGACGCTGTGCCAAAAACTTCAGATGTGTGACAAATCTCTCATAGTGGAGCGATTCCTCATCAAATTCAATGCCCATCTCCTGTTTGACCAGTTCTAAGATCCCCTGTATCATATTCGTCATTGCAAAGGTATCGTTGATCGTTGTATCGTACTCTGCATTCACAAAATGGAGTGCGATAAATCCCGCCTCATCCTCTGAAAACTTTGTTCCGAGTTTTTCATTCAAAAGATCGATCGCATATTTTCCCATCAGGTATTCCTGATGATAAAACTTCTTGGTTTCCCACAGCAGTGCATTCTTCAGCTGGATTCCCTGCGCCTGTCTCTGAATCGCAAAATTGATATGATCTGTCAGTGTGATATAAATACTCTGATTCAACTGTACATTCAGATTCTTTTTCGCATAGGTAATGATATCACTCGTGAGCTGCATATGCTCTAATGGAATGTTCTCTAAAATCTCCTGAAACTGCCGGGAAAGCTTCTCGTTCTCAATCCGGAAAACCTTCTCGATCCTGCTCTCATCAATCGCATCACCCGTATGTGCCTTGAATCCAATCCCCTTACCCATGATAACAACTTCCTGCTGATTCTCATCATATGCTGATATTACGTTGTTATTAATCACTTTCTGGATAACCATATGCCACTCCGTTTTTATTTGATAAAAGCCTCTGTTTTACTGTGCATTCTAAAAAGAAAAACCAAATTTTACAAAATCCAAGTATAGAAATGTAAAATCTGGTTTTGCCTGCTTATCAGTAACAATCCAATATTTTATTCGCTTGATTTAAGAAAATTTTAACATTCATTGTTTATTATGTCAAGTTTTATTCCTGCTTATTTTTCTTTTTTGTAAGCATTTACTATATATGCATCTAAAACCTATACATAATAGCCAATATCTTTTCCATCTTCTACCGGAGTTTTACAGATTCGTTTCAAAGAACGCTTTTATTGCATCACATGCTGCACCTTCGTCGTCGCCTTCTACCTTTACAGTCACAGTCTGATTTTTTTTGACTCCCATTCCCATAACTGCCATCAGTCGGGAAGCATCTACAGATTTTCCATCTTTTTCAAGTGTTACTTTGCTCTGGAAATTTTTCACTTCCTTTACAAGCATCCCTGCCGGTCTTGCATGGATTCCCAACTCGTCTTTTACTGTGTAACTGAATGATTTCATTTTCATTTCCTCCTTAAACATTAAGCATTTAATATTTTATCTCTTACAGGCAGCACCATTGCCGGTGATACCGATAATTCATCAATTCCCATTTTTACAAATGTCTCCGTAAGCGTTAAGTCTGCCCCGAGTTCCCCACAGATACCTGCCCAGATTCCCGCTTTGTGTGCGCTGTCAATGACCATCTGGATCATCTTGAGCACTGCTGGATGATGGGAGTCATAAAACTGGTCAAGCTTTGCATTCTGCCTGTCGATCGCGAGCGTATACTGTGTCAGGTCGTTGGTTCCAATACTGAAAAAGTCAACCTCTTTTGCCAGTTCATCTGCGATCATCACCGCTGCCGGTGTCTCGATCATAATGCCAAATTCCACATTTTTAAACGGAATGCCTTCTGAGGTCAGCTCTGCTTTTACCTCTTCCATAATCTCTTTGACTTTTCTCACTTCCCATACCGATGCGATCATCGGGATCATAATGGAAATATTGCCGAACATGCTGGCGCGGAGCAGTGCTCTCAACTGTGTCTTGAAAATATCCGGCTGATCCAGACAGATCCTCACGGCACGGTAACCAAGCGCCGGATTGTCCTCGTGTTCGAGTCCAAAGTAATCGATCTGCTTGTCTGCTCCAATATCCAGAGTACGGATAATGACTTTTTTTCCTGCCATCACTTCCGCAACCGTTTTATAGGACTGGAACTGCTCATCCTCTGTTGGGAAATGGTCACTCTGCAAATATAAAAACTCACTTCTGAAAAGTCCGATACCTGCTGCATCATTCTGTAAAACAGCGCCTAAATCTTTCACTTCGCCGATATTGGCATACAATTTTATTTCTTTGCCCTCTTTCGTGACGGTCGGCTTTCCCTTTAATTGCTGCAGTAATTCCTGACGGTTCTTTTCGTCCTGCTGCTTTCTCTCATATTCTCTTAATGTCTCCTCATCCGGATCAATGATCACGATCCCCTTGAATCCGTCCACGATCGCCATTTTTCCATTCACTTCTTTCGGAACTGCTGTGGATACCAGAGCCGGAATGTTCATCGTCCTCGCCAGGATTGCGGTATGTGAATTCGTAGAGCCATGTCGTGTCACAAAGGCAAGCACTGTCTCACGGTCTAACTGGATCGTCTCACTCGGTGCAAGATCATCTGCTGCTATGATATATTTTTCTTTTTCTGCTCCAGAAGTGTTCACCTTTTCTTCTTTCTGCGATAAAACACGGATCACACGCTCCGAGATGTCCTTCACATCTGCTGCACGTTCCTTCATATAATCGTCGTCCATATCTGCGAACATTCTGGCAAAGTTATCGCCAGTCGTTGCCACGGCGAACTCTGCGTTGACGGACTGTGCCTCGATGATATTCCGGACAGAATCAAGATAGTCTTCATCCTCCAACATCATCTGGTGCACTTCAAAAATGGCTGCATTTGCTTCTCCTACTTCTTTGACCGCTTTGTCATAAAGTCCTTTCAGTTCTTCTGCCGCCTGATCTCTGGCTGCCTCAAAACGTGCGATCTCTGCTTTCGCATCCTCAATCTTCACTCGTCTGACTACATTGTTTTCTTTGGAAATCTCTTTGATTTTTCCGATTGCGATTCCCCCGAATGCAATCTTTCCGGTTATGTTCTGCATTTGCTCCTCCTCACCAGACAGCTGATACCATTTTGGGAATCTGCCGTCAAAATTAAAAAAGCCGAAAAAGTTCACGCAGCCAACGGCGTCTTACTTTTCCGGTTTAGTACATTTGCATGTGAACTATCCTTAAAATATAATTTTATTATAAGTTTTCACAAAGTATTTGTCAACACAATTCTGCCAGTCTGTGTACTTTTGCTGCATCCACCACTTCATATTGATTCTTTTCCTGTATTCCTGCATAGGAGAAATCAACGTATTCATTCGAAGTTGTGATGTCTTTTTTCCATACCCGGCATGAACTGTGTACCTGATGAACTCCTGTATATGTCATTAGTTCTCTAACATTGTTCTCATTCACACCGCTTCCGGCAAGAATTTCAATCTCACTTCCATATTCCTTCTGAAGCTGTTTTAACCGTTCTCTTCCACTCCACACATCCGGTGCGCCGCCGCTCGTTAAGATTCGGTCTGCCCCAAGCCCAATCAATTGCTCGATCGTTTTCTTCTGATCGGCAACACAGTCAAAAACGCGGTGAAACACCGCTTCCCTTCCCTGCTCATGTATCAGATAGATGACTTCTTTTGTACGCTCTGTATCTAAGGTTTGATCCTCTTTTAAAAATCCGAAAGCAATCCCGTCTGCTCCATGCTCCAGCAAAAGTTTTGTATCCAAAATCATTGTCTGATATTCCTCCGCAGAATAACAGAATCCACCACCTCTCGGACGTACCATCGCCACAACAGGAATCTCACACTGTTCCTTCGCGCAGATCAGATTTGCCAGTGACGGGGTAAGACCGCCAAGATATAATGCACTGTTTAATTCTACCCTGTCGGCACCATTTTCATATGCTGTTTTTACATCTTCAAAACTGCCGCAGCAGATTTCTAAAACTGATTTCATAGGTTTGTCACAATTCCTTTTCTTATCATTCGGATTGATGATTGTTATTATAAACTTTCTATCTTTTAAAATCTACTATCTACAAAAAATCTTTTTTTCATTTTCTCTATAAACAATAAAATGAATGTTCCGCGAACATTCTATTGTCCTGAATGCAGAAAGCCCGGAAAGGCTTACGCCTTTCCGGGATTTCTGGAATTTACAATGACTCAGACAATGTCCAAATCTTATTTGTATAACTCAACTAATCTTAACAGATGTTCGTAACGAGCTTTTGCAGCTTCCTCAGATGCAGCAAAGAGTTTTGCAGCTCTTTCTGGGAAGGATCTTGTTAATCTGCTGTAACGTGTCTCGTTATTTAAGAACTCCTGATATGTTCCATCGCCTGGTTTAGATGTTAATGTGAATGGATTCTTTCCTTCAGCTTTAAGAGCTGGGTTGAAGGAGAAGAGGTTCCAGTAACCAGCAGCTACTGCTTTCTTCATCTCATCCTGGCAGTGGTTCATTCCACCTTTCACACCGTGTAACTCACATGGAGCATATCCGATGATCAGGGATGGTCCGTCATAAGCTTCTGCTTCTGCAAGAACTTTAACAGCCTGAGCCATGTTAGCACCAAGAGCGATCTGTGCTACATAAACGTAACCATAGCTCATAGCGATCTCAGCAAGGCTCTTCTTGCCAACTTCTTTACCAGCAGCAGCGAACTGACAAACTTCACCGATGTTGGAAGCTTTAGAAGCCTGTCCACCTGTATTAGAGTACATCTCTGTATCGAATACCATAACGTTTACGTTATGTCCGGAAGCAAGTACATGGTCTAATCCACCGAAACCGATATCATATGCCCATCCGTCACCACCGAAGATCCATACGGACTTCTTAGCAAGGTAATCTTTTTTCTCAAGAGCAGCTTTTGCATCTGGACATCCAGCTGCTGCAGCTTTCTCTAATTCAGCTACAAGAGCTTCTGTTGCAGGAGTATTTGCTTTTGTATCCTGTTTTGTCTCCATGAATTTAGCGAATGCATCTTTTAATTCTGCACTTGCCTTATCAGAAGAAGCACATTTCTCAGCGCTTGCGATAGCCTGATCACGTAATACTTCCTGACCGATCTGCATACCTAAACCATGCTCAGCGTTATCCTCGAATAAGGAGTTAGCCCAAGCTGGTCCTTTGTTGGAATCTTTATTTACAGTATATGGTGATGTAGCAGCCGGGCCACCCCAGATAGAAGAACATCCGGTAGCGTTAGAGATGTACATATGCTCACCAAATAACTGTGTGATCAAACGAGCGTAAGATGTTTCAGCACATCCTGCACAAGATCCGGAGAACTCAAGTAATGGCTGGTTGAACTGAGAACCTTTTACAGTATTGTCAGCTGGCATACCAGGTTTCTTGCCAACGTTTGCTACTAAGTAGTCAAATACTGGCTGTTCTTCTGCCTGAGATTCCTGTGGAACCATCTCGATAGCACCTACTGGACATACAGTGATACACTCACCACATCCCATACAGTCTAATGGAGATACGCTCATTGTATATTTGTATTCGCTTGCTTTTGGTTTTGTATCAGCAAGTTTGATGTTAGCCGGAGCAGCTTTTACTTCGTCTTCACTTAACATGAATGGACGGATCGTAGCATGTGAACATACAAATGCACACTGGTTACACTGGATACATTTAGCAGCATCCCATGTAGGAACTGTTACAGCTGTACCACGTTTCTCATATGCAGATGCACCCTGCTCAAACTGTCCGTCTGGGTTGCCCATGAATGCAGATACTGGAAGAGAATCACCATCCATTAATGCGATTGGATTCATTAAATCTTCTACCATCTTAACTGTCTCTGGACGACCTGTTAATTTAGCTGGAGCTGGATCTGCTTCTGGGTTAGACCAGGAAGCTGGAACTTCTACTTTATGTACAGCATCTACACCAGCATCGATTGCTTTGTAGTTCATCTCTACGACTGCATCACCTTTTTTACCGTAAGATTTCTTAGCAGCTGCTTTCATGAAATCAACAGCTTCGTCGATTGGCATTACGTTAGCAAGTTTGAAGAATGCAGACTGAAGAATTGTATTAGTACGTTTACCCATACCAATTTCAATTGCTTTGTCAATAGCGTTGATTGTATATAACTGAATGTTGTTATCAGCGATATATTTCTTAGCTTCTGCATTTAAGTGATGAGCTAACTCTTCATCTGACCACTGGCAGTTGATCATGAATACTCCGCCTGGTTTCACGTCCTGAACCATCTTGAATCCTTTTGTTACATAAGATGGGTTGTGACATGCAACGAAGTCTGCCTGGTTGATGTAGTATGGGCTTCTGATTGGTTTGTCACCAAATCTTAAGTGGGAAATTGTAACACCACCTGTTTTCTTGGAGTCATACTGGAAGTAAGCCTGGATGTATTTGTCTGTGTGGTCACCGATGATCTTTGTAGAGTTCTTGTTAGCACCTACAGTACCGTCACCACCAAGTCCCCAGAACTTGCACTCTACAGTTCCTTCAGCAGCTGTGATAGGAGCTGGTTTTACTTCTGGTAAGCTTAAGTTTGTAACGTCATCTACGATACCAATTGTGAAACGTGCTTTTGGAGCATCTTTCTCTAATTCTTTGTATACAGCGAATAAGCTTGAAGGTGGTGTATCTTTGGAACCTAATCCGTAACGTCCGCCTGTTAATACGATTGTATCAAGACCTGCCTCACGAAGAGTTGTTGCTACGTCTAAGTATAATGGATCACCAAGCGCTCCTGGCTCTTTTGTTCTGTCAAGTACTGCAACTTTCTTAACTGTCTTTGGAAGAACTTTTAAGAATGCTTCAGATACCCATGGACGGTATAAACGAACTTTAACTAATCCGACTTTCTCGCCCTTAGCTGTTAAGTAGTCGATTACTTCTTCTGCTACGTCATTTACAGAACCCATAGCTACGATAACGCGCTCTGCATCTTCTGCTCCGTAGTAGTTGAATAAGTCGTAGTTTGTTCCTAATTTTTCATTAACCTTAGCCATGTATTTTTCAACGATAGCTGGTAATTCATTGTAAGCTGTATTACAAGCTTCACGATGCTGGAAGAAAACGTCACCATTCTCATGAGATCCACGCATAGCTGGATGCTCTGGATTTAATGCATGTGCACGGAATGCAGCAACTGCGTCCATGTTGCACATTTCTTTCAAATCTGCATAATCCCATTTCTCGATCTTCTGGATCTCGTGGGATGTACGGAATCCGTCAAAGAAGTTGATGAATGGAACTTTTCCTTCGATTGTTGCTAAATGAGCAACCGGGCTTAAGTCCATAACTTCCTGTGGGTTTGTCTCACATAACATAGCGAAACCTGTCTGACGGCAGGCATATACGTCACTGTGATCACCGAAAATATTTAAAGACTGTGTTGCAACGGTACGTGCAGAAACATCAAATACACATGGGAGCTGCTCACCAGCGATTTTGTACATGTTAGGGATCATTAATAAAAGACCCTGGGATGCTGTAAATGTTGTTGTTAATGCACCTGCAGCAAGGGAACCGTGAACTGCACCTGCAGCACCTGCTTCGGATTCCATTTCTACTACTTTGACCTGATTGCCAAAGATATTTTCCTGTCCTGCTGCTGACCACTGATCGACAGTATCTGCCATAGGGCTGGATGGTGTAATTGGGTAAATAGCTGCAACATCTGTAAACGCATAAGCTACATGAGCTGCTGCTGTATTACCGTCCATTGACTGTTTTGCTCTGGACATTACTTATTCCTCCTTAAAAATATAAAAAATTGATAGAATGTCTTTGCTAACCCGGGGGCACACTGCTATCCCCCGCCAGCTTTCGACTTAATTCACATTTTAGCATTTAATTTGTCCGTTGTAAAGAATTCAGACTGTACAAAACAAAGTACAAAGCTATAAACAAATGTCATATATAATCCTCAAAAAACAGGAGTTTATAAATATTTTCTTTCAAATTCATCTGCCGGGATCGGCCGGTCAAACAGATACCCCTGCCCATATTCAAACCCATGGCTTTCCAAGAACTGACGCTGTTCTTCCGTCTCAATTCCCTCCACAACGATTTCTTCTTTGGCTGCACGGATAAATTTTCCCATCTGGGATACAAATTCCCCCTTGTTGTCCACCATCACTTTGTCAGTAAAACTTTTATCTATCTTGACAACATTCGCCGGTATTTCATAAAGGACACTCAAAGACGAATACCCCGTACCAAAGTCATCAATGGCAATGCGGAATCCCATCTGTGCCAGTTCGATCATGCAGTGCTTCAGGTCTTCGAGTTTTTCTGTCATGACGCTCTCGGTAACTTCCACTTCAATATAGGAAGGATCAATGTCATACTTGTCCATTGTCTCATGCATCCGCTGCAAAAATGCCTCGCCACCGTTTTCAAAGTGTTTTCTCGAAAAATTAGTTGAGATCGTAAACAGGCTTTTTCCGGATTTCTTCCACTTTGTCATATATTTCAGCAGCTGCTCTAATATAAAGAAATCAAGGTCTTTGATATATCCCATCAATTCCAGTGCCGGCACAAAGCGGTTTGGCTGCAAGTATCCGTCCTCTCCGAAATGCCATCTTGCAAGTGCCTCTGCCCCATAAATCGTATTCTCTTTCAGCCGGAACTTTGGCTGTAAAAACATTTCAAACTCCCCACGCTGGATCGCAGCATGAAACCGTGTTGCGATCAGCACCTGTTCGTCACGTGTCTGACGCATTTTTTCTATATAGACAACACCGGATGTGATATTGTGTTCTTTTGCATATTTTCTTGCAAGATTTGCGCTCTCCAGTATCGTCTCAAACGAACTCTTTCCTGACAGGAAGCAGATTCCTGCCGAAAGCTTCATTCCTCCAGCGGGATAACGTTCCTGCAGCTTTGCCTCAAACTCTTCATTTCCTTCCTTAACGCGCCTCCGGATCTCCTGCTGGCTCTTTCCCCTGGACAATACAAGGAAATAATCCGAGTACATACGGCATGCTGCCATTACTTTTTTGCGTTCCAGCAGCCGGGAAAATTCTTTCAGTATACTGTCTCCCATCTCTGCGCCGAAATTTTCGTTGACATAAGAAAAGTTATTGACATCCACCATGGTCAGTGCATAAGTATTCTCCTGTGGATTTTCCTCTGCCTCCAGAAGCTGTACCAGTTTTATCCTGAAAGCTTCCATATTATATAAGCCCGTCAGCCGGTCTCTGTTTTTTAATTTATGGATTGCCTGCTGATCTTCCTGCATTTTCTCACGCAGCGTCACAAATACGGCAACCACTCTGCTCAGTTCGCAGATAGTTCCAATCTCCTCTGTGCGCCACTGCTTGCCCTGTTCAACCGAGCCAACATCGATGCATCCGGTTTTTCCATTCGAATACTCAAACTTTACTGCAGCGATTGACTGGATCGGGATGGCATTTCCTGACCATTCCAGCCACTCTTTCTTCCGTTTTTCCTGCCACTTTGGAGTTGTCTGTACAAATTCTCCCACCTCAGCCTTCATCAGTTTCGGCCAGGTAATCGGAAGTATATTCTTCTCATAAATCTGTCCCATGTCACTCCAGCAGTTGGTAAGTAACATATTCTTTCCATCGGGTGCATATTCAAAAACAGATACCATATTCATCTGATATTTTCTGCCAATCTGTTCTAAGAGCACATTCAGAGAACCATTGATATCCCTTGCATGTGACAACAGGCTGAACGCTGTATTTAAAAATTCTTTGTCCGCCACCAGATTTCTACGGTTTTCCTTTTCTTCCGTGCGGTACTTTCCTTCACAGTCACCTTCCTCGGTCTCTCCTGCAAAGCCATAATGATTTTTCCCATTTTTCTTAATGTGATACATGGCATGATCTGCCCGTTCAAACAACGTACTATAATCATACCCGTCTTTTCCTGTCACAGCCATACCGACACTCAATGTCACAACAATGACTGCTCCATCCCCGGAAAGCGTTTTCTGCACGTTTGTACACAGCTGTTCCGCTTTCGCCTCCGCCTCCTGCAAAGAAGTGTCCTTCACAAAGACCATAAATTCATCCCCACCGACACGTCCGACAACCGCTTCATCCGTAAACTGTTCGCGTATCAGTGTTGCAATATCCGATATCACCATGTCTCCAACAGTATGTCCGAATGTGTCATTGATCTTCTTAAAGTCGTCAATATCAATGACGTAGAGTACATGCGTTCCCTGTGTTGATTTTTCAAGAAACGCATCTACGATTTCTCCGGAGGCTGTCTTATTGTAAATCCTTGTCAACGGATCTAACTGCACTTCCCGTAGAAGTTTCTCCCGGACTGCCCGCTCTGTGCTGATATCATAACTTCTTCCTATGATGTGGCTGATCTTTCCATCATAATCTGCGATACTCTGATAACAGGTTCTGAAATAAGCATATTTTCCAGATTCTTTTCCCCCCTGCCGCAGACGGTATTCCGCAGTTCCTTTCATCTCCCGTTGAAGCGCCGTCTCAAAGATCTTCTGAAATCTTTCCCTGTCGTCCGGGTGTATGGCTCCGTAAAGTTCTTCTATCCCGGCATATTTCACACTTTTATCCTCTGCGAATTTCAGATAACATTCCGGTATCTCAAATTGCTGTTTTTTCACATCATAATCAAGGACAATATCATCGGAGACCTCTTCCAGCATATGATAGCGCTCGTTCACAAGCATGATCTCATTTTCCATCTTCTTGCGCTCTGTAATGTCCCAGCAGGATACAAGATAGTATGGCACTGCACTCCGGTATGTGTAAATCTGAAACTGAAACATTGCCCAGATCACGTTCTGATCTGCTGTAACGATTCTCGCCTCAAATTCATCCGATGTTTTCCCTCTGCGGCAGACCTCCGCCGCATCCTCAAACATCATGTAATCTTCCATATGGATCAACTGCGCCATGCTCATTTTTTCCATGCTGAAGTCCGCCAATTCGTATCCGCTCATCCTGCAAAATTCATGGTTTGCGATGTCAATCGTCAGCTCATTTCCCCCTTTTACCGTGATCAGTCCTACCGGAAGTTCATATATAATATTTTTCAAATCTTTGCGCTCACGCTCCGACTGCCTGAGCTGATCTTCATAATCTATTTCTTCCTTATTAAATTCTGCCATCCCCAACTTCTCCTTTTACAAAACCCCGATTAGAATAATTATAACAAATTTTTACATAACAAGAAAGATTTTCTCTTGTTTTTTCCTTATATTTTCTTGGCATAGATTTTTCTTGAAAAAACAACGGTTTTATGTATAATAAAAATGATGCGTTTAAACCAAGAAATATGTAAAATAGAGGTATTACAATGATACAAGCAAATAATGTAACATTACGTGTAGGCAAAAAAGCCTTATTTGAAGACGTAAATATCAAATTCACCGAAGGAAACTGTTATGGTCTGATCGGTGCCAACGGCGCCGGAAAATCCACATTTTTAAAAATTTTATCCGGTCAGTTAGAACCGACAAACGGTGATGTTGTCATCACTCCGGGACAGCGTCTCTCATTTTTACAGCAGGATCACTTTAAATATGATGCTTTTACCGTTCTTGATACCGTTATCATGGGTAACCAGAGACTTTATGATATTATGAAGGAAAAAGACGCCATCTACATGAAAGAAGATTTTTCCGATGAAGATGGTATCCGTGCCAGCGAATTAGAAGGCGAATTTGCTGAGATGGATGGCTGGAATGCGGAATCCGATGCCGCAACATTATTAAATGGTCTTGGAATTTCTACCGATTACCATTACTCTATGATGGCAGAGCTTCCTGGTGCCTTAAAGGTCAAAGTTTTACTTGCACAGGCATTATTCGGGAATCCGGATATTCTTCTTTTAGATGAGCCTACCAACCACTTGGACTTAGATGCGATCTCCTGGTTAGAAGAATTCCTCATCAATTTTGAAAATACGGTGATCGTTGTTTCCCATGACCGTTACTTCTTAAATAAAGTATGTACCAATATTGCAGATATCGATTATGGCAAGATCCAGCTTTATGCCGGAAACTACGACTTCTGGTATGAATCCAGCCAGTTACTTGTAAAACAGATGAAAGAAGCCAACAAGAAGAAGGAAGAAAAGATCAAAGAGTTACAGGAATTTATTTCACGTTTCTCTGCAAACGCTTCCAAATCCAAACAGGCGACTTCCAGAAAACGTGCTCTTGAAAAGATCCAGCTCGATGAGATCCGTCCATCCAGCCGTAAATACCCTTACATTGACTTCCGTCCAAGCCGTGAGATTGGAAATGAAGTTCTTACTGTGGAAGGTCTCACCAAGACGATTGACGGTGTCAAGGTATTAGACAATGTATCTTTCATCGTAGGTCATGAAGATAAAATCGCTTTTGTCGGTGGAAATGAGCTTGCAAAAACAACTTTATTCAAGATCATCTCCGGTGAAATGGAACCTGATTCCGGCTCTTATAAATGGGGCGTGACAACAAGCCAGTCCTATTTCCCGAAGGACAACACAGCAATCTTTGATACTGATCTTCTGATCGTAGACTGGCTGACACAGTATTCTGAGATCAAAGATGCTACTTATGTTCGTGGTTTCCTTGGACGTATGCTTTTTGCCGGTGAAGACGGAACTAAGAAAATGCGTGTTCTTTCCGGTGGTGAGAAAGTCCGCGTGCTTCTCTCCCGCATGATGATCCAGGCAAGTAATGTTCTGATCCTTGACGAACCGACCGACCACCTTGACATGGAATCTATCACAGCATTAAATAATGGTCTGATCAAGTTCCCGGGTGTTATTCTCTTTGCATCCCGTGACCATCAGGTTGTACAGACAACTGCAAACCGTATCATCGAGTTCTTACCGGATGGAACCTTTGTTGATAAAGTATCCTCCTATGATGAATACCTTGAAAATGATGAGATGGCTCGTAAACGTCAGGTTTACAGCATGTCTGATGATGATGCTTCTGATAACTAAAAGAAGAATGATTTATTTTCAAATTATAAGCTTTTCATTTTGCCGATGTGCCTTACCGGTGCATCGGCAATTTTTTATCGGAACCGCAGGTTATCCCACTCTGATCTGACCTGATCCTTCTCTTCTTTCTCCGGTGGATCAGAGACTACCCAGACTTTCTTACCGAGAAATCCAAAGCCGAGTTTATAGATGTGATCGGCTGGGATGCCATAAGCAAGAAGATCCGCTTCATAGTTTCTGGTCCGGATCTGTTTCAGGGCATTCTCCGCAGTTTCCTGAACCGTCTTTTCTCTGTGTTCATTTAAAACTTTAAATTCAAGGATATAGGCATCTTTTGTTTTGTCGAAAGGATAGATTGCAATGTCATAACGTCCATCCCCGCTCTCCCGGTTGGATACAATGCGGTATTCCTTACGCATGGATACAATAAGTCCTAAAACAAGACCATGATAGAAATTCTCCGGGGCATGCTTTCCTTTATTCTTTGCAGTATCAAAATAACTCATGGAATACTCGGCGATATCTTCCATCACACCAATCATATCCCAGGTTCTATGCCTTATTAGTGCCCTTGTAAAATTCTCATATGCAATATTGCCATTCGAAAACATGGCAACGATCTGTGTCCGGAACATTGACATAACCTCTTTGTTGGTCACGGAAACATCGCACTCTGTCCATTCGTTATCTTTCACCACGTTCTCTGCCTTGATATATCCGACTGCAAGGAGAAGTGACCACAGACTGTTCTCGTCTCCATCAAGGTACTGGAATGTAATATTCTCGTTGATCACCTTGTGTACTTTTTTCCCTTCTATTAATTCCTCGATCTCGTACTTTTTATCATATGGATGTCTGCAGATAATATCCCCGATCAGTTTGTTGCTGCTGGTAAGAATCCAGTAGGATCTTAACAATTGCTCCTTCATGTAATTCACGATTGACCACGGATTATAAATATCCTTTTGGTGACCGATAATGAATCCATCGTACATTTCCTTCACTTTTTTCATATCATCTATATTCTGGCACTTTAATGCATCCATCACCTCCTGCTCAGTGAATCCACAACAGTCCGTGTAGATATCATCTGTCACAGTGGCAACCAGCAGATTGTTCAGGTCAGAGAAAAGTGAATTCTTCGACACTTTCGTCACTCCGGTGATAATGGCTCTGCCAAGATAGTCATTTTCTTTCAATGTGCTATGGAATAACTGTCGACAGGTCGTGATCATCTCATCCCAGTAACCATCCGTGTATGCTTCGATCAAAGGTGTATCATACTCGTCAATGAGCACAATAGGTTTTACGCCAAAATGTTTATAGAGCAATTCGCATAATTTCTTAATGGAATTTTCTATATGACCTGTATCATTATGAAACAATCCCCATCTTGTTTCTTTAAATGTCTCTTTATCTTCCTCCGTAAGTCTTGGACTATCAAGTAAATATTCATGATGTGCGTACATTGTATCCAATTGTCCCATCATTCCTCGGATAGACTGCTTACAATCTATCCCCTTGCAGCCTCCGAAGCTTGTGGAGATCACCGGAGTGCTTCCGAACATACTACGGCTTCTTTCATCCTGCCATACCCGTAGCTTACTGAAATATTCCGGATGTTCTGCATATCTTGGATCAAAAAACATTCTTACCGTACTGAGCAGTGTTGTCTTGCCGAATCTTCTCGGTCTGGTGATCAATGTGATCTTCGTTCCTTCCCTGATCCACTCGGTGATAAAATGCGTCTTATCGACATAAAACTGCTGTCCACAGGTAAAGTCTTCAAAATCCTGATACCCGATCACCACCTGGGCAGAGAGATATGGATTGTGCTTAAGAATGTCCTTCAGTCCCTCCACATAAGCCGTCAGATGCTTTTTCTCTTCCTGCAGCTTTGTGCGCTCCTCAAATTCCACAAGTACCTTCTCCCGCTCGGACACTTTCACATAATAGCTCACTGATTTCCCGTCAATCGTTCGCTGGATATACGGCTGTTCTTTGCCATTGATCTTCTTATAGGTCAGGGTTCCTTTTGGAAGTTCTTCCAGTCTCCGGTCAATCTCTTCAATTCGTTTCGTTGGATTTATGGACATAATGTGCTCCTTTCTGCATATAAAAATCGTAGACAATTGCGAAACTCCTTTTTACGTTATGAATATTACGAAAAGTTAACAATATCAACGAAAACACGCTTCCGCTACGTGTCACTCGCAACGGTACTAAGAAGCCAGTCACGACTAACAGTCGTTCCTGCCTTCTAAGAACCGGCGGTTCCCCAGTGTTTTCTTTTGCTCTTGTCAACTTTCCGTAATTTAACTCACGTCTTCTAAGAGTTTCGCAATGGTCTATGTAAAAATGGTTATCAATGGTTATATACATATCATATAACCATCGATAACCATTGTCAATTGTCTTTTAATATTTTCCGAAGCATCGGCTCCTCGTCCAACTGCACCCCTTCAAATTTTTTGTAAAATCTGTCGGCATTCTCGTTGGTAGCACGGATCAGATAATATTGATGGATTTCATGCTTTTCGCAGTCTTTTTCAAACTCTGCAAACAGCTTCCGGGCAACGCCGCTGTGCCGGTATTCCGGTAAAACATATACCCAATTCACATACGCCATGCGATATCCACCCTGAATACACCCATAAAAATGATACTCAATTCTTCCTACCACCTGATTGTTTTCCATCGCAAGAATTGATGCAGACTTTTCATAAAATGAATCCCGAAGCCTTGTCCTGATTCCTTCCTCATCTATCTCTTCCACCGTCATCATATCCGGCTCCTGCTGCATCGCAAGCTTTAAATAGTCAATATACTGCTCTACATTCTGTTCATTCAATCTTCCAAAATACATTTCCTTACTTCTTTCTAATACCTGTAAATATGGTTCTCCAAAACATACGTTTCACCTGTTCTTGGATCTGTCTTTTCTTCTGACAGTGAATCGAATACAAATCCACATGACAGCTGTAACACTCTGGACGCAGCATTGCCTATACGGTTGCAGGCATGGAATTCTTTTGCTCCCAGTTTTCCCGCCTCCTCAAGAAGTGTCGTAAGTATCTGTCGCCCATATCCTTTTTGCACAAATTCCGGTCCAAGTGCAATGCCTGTCTCTTCATAAATACCCGGCTCTAACTCACGCATACCTGCAAAACCGATTGCTTCACCCGTTTTCTTTAAATACACAAATAACGCATACTTATTCTCCGGTTTTTCTTCAAATGCAATCGTGCGCTTCATTCGATCTTTTGCATCTTCGTCTGTCTCTGTCGGCTGCCAGAGCATATACTTTGCGCTCTCCTTGTGTCTCCACAGGTTATAATAAATTGTCTTCCAGTCCTCAAATTCTGCTTTCTTTAAAATAAGATCTTTTGTTTCTAATTTTACGTCAAAGTAATCTGTTACCATTTTTTCTCTTATACCTCCTCTCTCATTATTTTTCTATGCATTGGTTTCTCGTCCAACTGCACATTTTCTTCCACCCTTATCAACTTTGCAATATACTCTGTCGTGCCTTCTTCCAATTCTTTTTCTCCATTTTCCATAAATCCGTGACGATGATAAAATGCAATCGCTCTCGTATTTTTCTCCAACGCCCACAAATGATCAACATCAAAAGTTGAAATTGCATGCTCTATTAATTTCTTTCCAATTCCACCACTTTGAAAGCATGGATCGACATACAATTTACGGATTTCTGTTCCATGGATTTCCATAAATCCTTTCACAATTCCACATTCATCGGCGACATACAGATTTTCCAGAACTTCCCCTTTTCCGAAATAATGATCTATCATGGATACAACCTGCAATTCTCCAAATGAATACTCTTCCTGCTTAAAAATTGGGAAATAATTGATTCTGTTATTAAATACAAAAATTTCTGCGATGCGCGACAAATCTTCTTCTGTTGCTTTTCTGATCATCTCCGGATACCCCTGTCATTTTCTTTTATCTGAAATCAATATAACACACTTTCCGCCAAAATACTTTCTAAAAATCTTTTTTAATTTTCCTTTTCCAACAACCTTTGATAGGCTGCATCCATCCCGATTGCCCCAAGCGGTGCCGTGATAATGATTGCCAGCACAGCGACAGACAGAACAATTTTTCCACAGGCAAGTCCTGCCGCCAAAGGAACAGAACCAATTGCCGCCTGCACCGTTGCCTTTGGGAGATAAGCGATCACACAAAATAACCGCTCTTTCCATGTCAGATGTGTTCCCGCCACACAAAGTAATACCCCCACAGAACGGAAAAGCAGTGCCACAAAACCAGATATCATGCATTTTCTCTTTACGCAACCTACTGGTCTGATCCACGAAGCCGGTCTTAGCAGTTTTCACGCAGTGTTTTCAGATAAACTTTCTGCTCATCTGTGATACGATAGCTCTCCACCGCTTTCTGAATCGTCTTTCTATGCACCCACGGTGATAACTTTCGTTCTTCCAGATATGGGATCGTTGCATCCCACTGTTTTGCCAGTGCCGTTGCAAGATACCATGCAATCATCATATTGACATAGTATTCTTCCGACTGCACAGATGCCACAAGTTCTATATATTCCGGTTTAAAATCCTCGTCCAGATAAAAGCTCATCAACGTTCCGATTCCATAGCGAATCGTATAAGTGTTCCCGGATGCAACCCATTCTTTTATCACAGGAAGAAGCTCGGTTTTATGCTTTGCGAAGCACTTTGGTCTTGGAATATCGCAGGTCGCCCAGTTATTAATATATGGAAGAAAACGTTTCACTTCTGCCAGACAGCGCTCATAATCTTTGATATCTGAAATCAATTGCATATGAAGGTTATGTTCCTCATAATACTGATGTGGAAGTTCCTTCAAAAAAGCTTCTGCTGCTTCCGTTTTTGCAAATTCTTTCGCAAATTTCCGCAGTACCGGTGTGCGGATCCCGATGATTGTCTCCTTATCAATCCCCGGCATCAGTTTACTGTGAAAATTTCTGTATTTTAAATCCTGTAATTTGAATAATTCCTGCTGTAATTCATCCATGTTCTTCTCCTTTTTCTGTGACCACAATTACACAAAAACGAACTCATGTCCCCCCTTAGCCTGATACTATGAGTATATCTTTTTTTCCAAATGGGTGCAAAAATCATCTGTTAATTCCTGTTAAAACTCCTTTTTTTCCATAATACGCCTGCTGATCTGATACGAAATGAACAGTGCCAGCAGTGTGATCCCAATGATGTTACCAGCCAGAACTGCCACATTCATATTGTCTATCACGGTCAGCGCCTGATACAACCGTTCTTTTCCGAACACGACCTCACATAGATATGCAATCGCAGCAATTACTCCCATCATTCCTAATGTCAAAATCCGGCTCTTTTCACAGCCAAACTTAATCTGCGCCGGAATCATGAAAAAACTGATCAAAAGAATGATTAGCAAAATCACTGCGGCTGTCAGCATATCTTCTGCCACAACAACCGGTATACCACGCACCACTTTTGACACCAGATACAGGCAGACTGCAATTACCCAGGCTGCCACTACTCCTCCGGCACAAAGCAGATACTTTTCTCTTACATAGGTTTTTTTATTGATCGGCAGTGTCAATAAAAACTGATAGCCATGATCCATCTCGTCATACGCAATCGTGCTGATTGCAATCATCTCTACCACAAACGGCAGATATCCAATGATAAAATTTCCGTTGCCGGAAAATGCGACTGCAACTGCAATTGCAAACAAAATTACCAGTGTCTGTTTTGTTCCCCATAATAACCGAATATCTTTTTCCAATAAACCTGCCATTATCTGTACCCTCCTGTCATCATAAGAATCAGCTCATCAATCCCTCCATTTTCCACTGCAATCTGCGGATAATTTTCCTGATAAAACTTCTTATCATTCGTAAAACATGCATAGCCGTAATTTTCTTTCTGCACTTTTAAAATAGAGCTTTGATCAAGCGTGCGGTATTGTTCTTCACTCACCTTTAAAATGCCATACTGCTCTAAGATTGCATCTGTTGCTTCATGCAAAATGAGTTTTCCATCATGTATCAGATAAAGTTCATCACACAGGGATTCTAAATCAGTGGAAATATGGGATGTAATAAGTATACTTCGGCTCTCATCCTCTGCAATATAAGCCCGTAACATATCTAAAATCTCGTTTCTCGCCTCCACATCCAGTCCAGCTGTCGGCTCATCCATGATCAGCAGCTTTGCATGGTGTGTCATAGCTGTCAGCACGCGGAGTTTCGCTTTCATTCCGGTTGAAAATTCTTTGATTTTCTTATTCATCGGAAGTTTTAAATTTTCACTCTGTTTTATAAAATAGTTTTCATCAAACGAATGATACATTTTTTTTAAAATATGTTTTACATCGTTTACGGTCAGTTCCCCGGAAAATCCGGATTCTGCAAGAGAAACTCCGATCTCCTGTCTGAGTGTCTCCGGCAATTCCTTACTCTCATGACCAAATACCCTGATGCTGCCCTCATCTGCCCGGCAGAGTCCAAGGATCAGCTTGATCGCAGTGCTTTTTCCTGCACCGTTTTTCCCGATCAACCCCAGTATCTGTCCTTCCGGCAGTTCCATTGACATTTCAAATATAAAGTTTCCATATGTTTTCCGGACATTTTGCATTGTTATCATACAATTTCCGCCTTTCTTTTTTATGTTCTGTTGTCTGACTTTTTACATCAATCTGAAGCAAATACCTCATCAAGCATTTCATGATTGTGTCATATCTATTTCAAAAGTTTCTTACCGATTTTACTTCTCATCGAGAATCAGTTTTACAACCTCAGATATTTCTTCCTTCTTCATTCCCATGGAAAGTGCCCGGTCGATCACTTTATCGAAGTCATCTTCTATCGCTTTCTGCCTTGCTTCAAGTGCAAGCTGTTTATCCGAGGCAGATACATAAGTACCTTTTCCATGAACAGTCGTAACAAATCCCTCTTCTTCCAGCTTATCGTAAGCCTTCTTGACCGTCAGCGCACTGATCCGAAGCTCCCCTGCGAGCGTCCTCACAGATGGCAGTGCCTCTCCTTCTTTTAATTCAGACTGGATAATATCTGATTTTATCTGCTCCATGAGCTGTTCATAAATCGGCACCATGGAGGAATGATTTAAGATAATATGCATACTTCCTCTCATTCTGCCGCTTCAGCGGCTTTTCATAAATCGGGGAACTTTGTGCGCTAGCACAATTTCCAGATTAAAAATGTCAATTTTCAATCTTATATCTCTTTACAGCAAACAGTATATAACAGTGCATATCTGTTGTCAACTGTTATATACTGTTTATTCTATTTTTTTGTAATTTCATGTGGGAATTTGTACAGACAATACTCGTTAATAACTTTTTCATGAAAAATTAAATTTTTGTGTATGTCGTGCAGAATATTTTATGTTACTATAGAATAAAGTGTTGCTTCGCAATTTTCTGTATTTATGTCAGGAGGAGAACATTATGAAAGTAAATCTGACTCCCTTTTCCATATACTGGTTCCTGTTTTTGATCTTAAATGTCATATATTTTATATTTCCATTTCTATTTTTTCTGCTTCTGCCGGCAGTGTTCGTTATGATTTTAATATGGGGAATATGTGTATTTGAAATTGGGCGAGCAACCATTATTTCTTCACAAACTAAGTGGATAATACGAGTCATACTGGCTTTCCTGGCATCTCTTCTTACAATTTCAATAAATCCCATTGGAATGATTCTTTTGGATTTTATTAATTGGAGACATATAAACTCATTTGCAGACTATTTTTCGAAAGCCTATTGGATTATTTTTTTGATTCATATGCTGCTATTTTGGCTGGGCGAAGAAATAGGATATTTTTCACAGAAAGGACTTTTTTAATATGGTAAAAATAATTTCAGACAGCACATGCGACCTCTCAGCAGAATTAGCTGCACAATACGATATTGATATTCTCCCGCTTCATATTCTTCTCGGAGATGAGGAATTTGAAGATGGAAAAACAATTACACCAGATGAGATTTACTCCTGGTCCGATGAGCATAAAACAACCCCAAAAACTTCCGCCCCGTCTCTGGCAGAAACGATTGAACTTTTTCGCCCTTATGTGGAAGAAGGACGCGAGATTGTCTGCTTTTCCATCTCAAACAGTATGTCAACATCCGGCAATGTCATGCGTCTTGCTGCCGGGGAACTAGAAGCAGAAAACCGGATCACCGTGATTGATTCCGCAAATCTCTCCACCGGAATCGGACTTCTTGTGATAGAAGCTGCCATTATGGCAAAAAACGGACACTCTGCATCCGAAATTGCTTCTGTCATGGAAACTTTAAAACCAAATGTCAGAGCAAGCTTTGTCGTGGATACCCTCACCTACCTGTACCGTGGCGGACGTTGTAACGCTGTTGCTGCCATGGCCGGCGGTGTCTTAAAGCTGCATCCAAAAATCGTGGTAGAAAACGGTGCTATGGATGCGACAAAAAAATACCGCGGAAAGATCAATTCTGTTATCATGTCCTATGTAAAAGATATGGAAACTGATTTAAAAGCAGCCAGACCTGACCGCGTATTCATCACACATTCCGGCTGTGACGCTGCAACGGTGGAATCCGTCCGCTCGTATCTGGAAAGCCTCGGTGTTTTCCATGAGATATTAGAAACCAGGGCCGGTGGTGTCGTGTCAAGCCACTGCGGTCCCGGTACGCTTGGCGTTCTGTTTATTGCAAAATAATAGAGGTTCGGATGTTTTCTTCCAAACCTCTGTTTCTTTTACTTTTCTATCTCTGCATTGATCTCATCTTCCGTAGCTTTCATTGCTTCCAAAGTCATTGTGAGCAGCTTGTCTAATTCCCAGCCAAGCTGCTCTGCTCCGCGCTCGATCACTTCTCTGGAGCAACCTGCGGCAAACCCTTTGCTCTTATACTTTTTCCATCTCATGCTCCGGAGCAACATCCACGGTAATTCCATAGCCATGTGAAACCACGCCATGTATGATGTCTTCGCCGACTCCACCCTCGCGCAAAAGTTCCGGTGCTTTGATACAGTGTTCTTCCGGATAAAGTTCAAAATCAATATCATGAAGCAGACCAACAATACCCCAGTATTCTGCGTCTGCGCCAAATCCAAGCTCCTCTGCATACCATTTCATCACAGCTTCCACAGTCAGTGCATGCTGGATATGGAAAGGATCTTTGTTGTACTTTTTCAATAAATCATAGGCTTCTTCTCTTGTGATATGTTCCATTTTCGTGTTCCTCTTTTTCTGTCATTCCGTCAGATAGAATTTGCAATTCATACTTATCCGATAGGTTTTTAGTTATTTTATACTTTTTCTCACAAGATGTCAATTTTTTATCATCACAGATTTTATTTTCTAAAAAAGCTATATTTTCTCCTTCACAAGTACTTCTTTTCCTGCAAATGCAAAACCAAGCTTATAAATACGTTCTTCGTTGATTCCTGCTGTGACAAGATCTGTCACATATTTCTTTTCTTCTATCTGCCGGAACGCACTTTCGACTGTCTCTTCCAGATTTTTTTCTTTCTTCTTATCCCAAACCTTAAATTCCATAAGAAATGCATCCTGATTCTTCTCTAACGGATACATTGCAATATCATATCTGCCCCGTCCACTCTCACGGTTTGAAACAATACGATACCTGTCCCTAAGTGTTACGATCAATCCAAGAATCTCTGTACGAAACATTGCCATAACTTCTTTATTCGTAACTGACACATCACACTCAATGGTATCCACTTTGTGCACCACATTTTCAGCCTTAATATAACCAACAGATAATAACAGTGACCACAAACTGTTCTCATCGCCATCCAGATACTGAAATGTAATGTTCTCGTTGATTTCCTTATGCACTTTTTCACCGGACATTAACTGTTCGATCTCATATTTTCGCCCGACAGGATGCTTTCTGATGATATCACCAATTAGTTTATTACTGCTCGTATTCGTCCAATAAGAAATAAGTTCTCCCTGCCTGATATAATTGCAGATTGACCACGGATTGTACATATCTTTTTGTTTGCCAAAAATAAAGCCGTCGTACAAATCCTTCACATCCCGCATCTTATCCAAATTCTGACATTTCAGTGCATCCATTACTTCCTGCTCTGTAAACCCGAAACAATCTGAATATGCGTCGCAGGTAACTGTGTCTACTTCCAGATTATTCAGATCCGAAAACAACGAATTTTTAGAAATTCTTGTTACTCCGGTAATAATCGCGCGGCTGTAAAAATCATTCTGCTTAAATGCATTATGAAATATCTGTCTGCATGTGGCGATCATCTCATCCCAATACCCCTGCGTATACGCTTCGAGCAATGGTGTGTCATATTCATCCACAAGAATAATTGGCAACACCTTGTGATGTCTGTATAAAAAGTAGCATAGCCGCTTGATTGCCTGCCAGTCATTCTCTCCCCTGCTTGCAAAAAAAGATTCTTTTGCGTCAAGATAAGGATTTCTTTTTAAAATATCTTCAATACGCTCTTTCGGATTTTCCATAGACACCTCCGTGTACCATACTTCTGCACATCCTGCAGGATATTATGCTTTATACGAATATACATTGCTATTATTTATAAAAAAGATTTCCTCTATTTCCTTTTTAAATCCCCCTGATTTCAACGATTCTGTCACATTCAATATCTGTTCCGTCTTCCAGCACGATTGTCCTCTCATAGTCACGGAATTTCTGAAATATCCCTGTGGCAGTCACATATTCTCCTCCGGTCTTTTTGTCATCCGGCTTGAAATAAGTTACTGACACTGTCGGATGTTCTGTGGCATACGCAATCAATGTCTGTAATTTTTCATTCAGTTCTTCCTGCTTATCTTCATCGAGTTCCACCTGTTCTTCTGTCAGTCTCGCTGTTTCTTTGATTGCAGCCTCATGTCCGGTCAATGCAGCAAATGGCGAAAACTGCGCCGCCCTGTCATAAATCGACATCTGTGGATGAACTTTTGACTGATGATGAGGTAAATTCAGAATATCCCCATATTTTTCTTCGCTTTCCGTCATCCGCTTTCTCCTTTCCTTGACTCTCTACGGTCTGCGTTTCCTGCTTCAAACAAAAAATGTGCCTCTGAACGCATGGATCACTGTCTTGTTCGAAATTCTGCCTGCTTCTATACAAAAAAAAAATACTTTCAAAAAATTCAGGCACGATGCCCGCCGATCTGGTTGTTTCTGTCTATCATAGTTGCACCCTCCTGCAGATTGGTTCCTTTTAACATCGCATTTTTACCATACTTTTTCTTCACGGAGAGCATTACCTCCTGCAGTCTGCGCTCTTTTTCCATTCTCGCCTGCTCTGCCTTCTGTTTCTCTGCCAGTGCCTGATAATCGGTAAATAAATCCATCTGTGTAAACTCTGTCTCATTCGATACCATATGCTCATCCACAACACGGTTCGCTGTGACAGAAACACGCCGCACCAGAAGATTCTTATCCACAATGCGCTCATATAAATCTAAAACGGCGTCCATGATTTTTGCTGTAGAAGATGTTTTTGTATCCAGATTTGCTGTTCCGTGGGCATGCTTCGGAACGAATCTTCCATATCGGTCTGCTTTTACCTCGCCATGATACTTTTTCCGGATGTCCGGGTTCGTCAGATTTTCAATATCGTAACCAATATCGAGTACAATCTGGTCTGTCACAAGCTGTTTCTCTACAAGGTCTAACACCAGTGCATCCGTCATCTCGCGGACGATTAGCTTTGTCTTTTCAAAATCATAAGGACAGTGTAGCACCTGACCGGAACCGATACTGTTTGTCTCCGGCTTATATCCCCTGATATCCGCAATCGTGACCGGTTCATACCCCCATGCGTGGTCGATCAGAAGTTCTGCATTGATTCCAAACATTTTATAAAGCAGTTCTTCATTATAATAATCCCGTTCTTCACCTATGGAACATCGTGCAATGTCTCCCATCGTGTAAAGTCCGGCCTCCTCTAACTTTTTCCGGTAGCCATGTCCTACCCGCCAGAAATCGGTCAGCGGTCTGTGGCTCCACAAAAGTTTCCGGTAAGTCATCTCGTCCAGTTCTGCAACGCGCACTCCATTTGCATCCGGTGCGACATGCTTCGCCACAATGTCCATCGCCACCTTGCACAGATAAAGATTGGTTCCAATTCCTGCTGTGGCGGTAATACTGGTCTCCTGCATCACATCAAGAATCATCTTTGACGCAAGCTCCTTTGCCGTCATATGATAGGTGTTCAGATAATGCGTCACATCCATAAAAACCTCATCGATGGAGTACACATGCATATCTTCCGGCGCAATATATCTCAGATAAATGTCGTAAATTTGTGTACTGTATTTCATATAGAGTGCCATTCGTGGCTTTGCTGTCACATAAGTGACGGAAAGCTCCGGGTGTTCCTTCAGTTCGTCCGAAAAACAGGAGCTTCCCTCAAACATTCTTTTCGGCAGCTTCTGCGATCTCTCCTGATTGACCTCTTTCACACGCTGTACGACTTCAAAAAGCCTCGCTCGTCCCGGAATCCCATATACTTTTAAAGAAGGGGAAACTGCCAGACAGATTGTTTTCTCTGTCCGCTCTGCATCCGCCACGACAAGATTCGTGGTCAGTGGATCAAGGTCTCTTTCCCGGCACTCAACAGAGGCATAGAACGACTTTAAATCAATTGCGATATAAATATGATTTTCATTTCCGCTCACAAACGCACCTCCTTCTTCTGCTCTATTATATGTCATTGACAATCAATTCACAATGGATGGGATCGATATAAATTATGGATGAAACAAATGCAATTTATTCGTTGATTTACTCACAGAAATATGAGATGATAACAGCATTATGAGTGAATATTATAAATTTTTTCAAAACAAAAAATGTGAATATTTTCCTTGCCATAAAGGAATTCCGGAGGAGGACTTTAATTGTCTGTTTTGTTATTGTCCTCTGTATACACTTGGGAAATCCTGTGGTGGGAACTGCGAATTTTTAGAAAATGGAGTCAAATCCTGCATGAAATGTGGTTTTCCGCATCAGCGCAGCAATTATGATAAGATCATAAGCCGCTTTCAGGAGATCATTGCCGTTATGGCAGCTTCAGATAAGGGGGACATGCCTCATGAAATGTAAACTTACCCCACAATTGTCCTCTGATGACTGGAAAGATTTTTGCAGCCGTTTTCATTTTTCTCCGGCTGATCTTCCATATATAAAAGCGATTTATACCGCACTTCTCCCACTGGTGGAATCCTGTGCGTATTACTCCCTCGATCAGAATCTGGATGGGATTTTCCTCCCTCATTATGCCTATGGATTTGTGACACTTGGAAATGGTATCGATGAGCTGTCAGAATTATATCTGAATCATGAACAGATCCAGGAAGCCTATATCGTGGACTGCGTCAGTCTTTTGCTTTTGTCAAAAGCATACGCAGAATTTGCACAAGTGATAGAAGATCAAAGTGGTTTATCCCTTGCAGAATTATCTTTTCTCGGAGATACCTATTCCCTTGATCTTCTTCCACAAATTTATGAACGCCTTGCGCCGGATGCGATCGGTCTTACCGAAGGTCAGATGCTTCTGCCCCTCAAAACAGCTGCGCTTATCCTGCATCTGGATACAAATACACACGCAGACCTCAGACAATTATGTAATACCTGCTCAACCTGTAAGAATCTTTTCTGTCCTTCCAGAAAATCTCCTCTGCAGGATCTGCCGCATACTTATGGTGCCATGCAGATATTCCATATAACATAGCGTTTTAGCAAAAATCCATAATTCATGCAGCAGGATGGGAAACAGCTAAAGGAGCTGCATTCTCCTTCTATTATCTACCGTCTGTCAGTTCATCGATCAGTGTGATCACTTCCTCGATCATGTTGTCACAATGTGGTTTTTTCTCTCCGCCCTTTGCTGCATTTGCACGCAAAAGATCTGCACAATCTGTCATACCGTCATGTTTTTTTGCAATACATTTCCGAAATTCATTCAATACAGCCGGCGACTCAATTCCCTTGGCACCTAATACCATGTATCCTGCTGCGATCGCTCCACAGGTTGCACCGCATCTCATTCCACCGCCAAAGTTACTGCCAATTGCTGCTGCCAGATCTTCATCCAACCCGATTTCCTTTGCATATACACGCATCACCGTCTGTGCACAGTTGCTGCTAACCGGCACTTCACTTCTTAATTCCTTTGCTCTTTCAGTGTGTTTACTCATTTTAAATATCTCTCTTTCGTTTTAAAATAATGTCAGCTTATCATTCTTTCTTATTCTTTTTCATTTCCAGTAATTTTTCATTCATGCTCTGTGCATCTGCACGGTCATTCAGATAACAGATGGTATTCACAACGGCATAGACTGCAATAATAAGAATCTCCATAAGAAGTACCATGCTAAAATTCTGGAAACTGAACCACTCAAATAATTTTCCAAGCCCTAAAACTACAATGTTCACAAAAATGAAATATAATAGCTGTCGGACAAACATTCCCTTTTTTGACAGCTCCTTCGATGCATCTGAGTCAAACATAAGAACCGGAACTGAACACACCGCAGAAACTGCCAATATCTGCCAGAGTATCTTTACACTGATCTGTGCGTCAAATCCCCCGAAAACAGAAATAAAAACTGCTGCCGCTATCAATACACCAAACGTGACTTTGCCAAAAATATCCATCAACATTTTTAATTTCTCTGCCATCTCTTCATACCTCTTTTACAATCCAAGACGTTCTTTTAAAACAGGCACATACTGTCTTGAAATAATCGTCTTTTCGCCATTGTCTAATACTGCCTCAAAACGTCCGCCAAAGGCTGGTGATAAACTTTTTACTTTGTTGAGATTTAAAATCGCAGACTTTGACGCCCGCATAAACGATTCGACCGGAAGCATGCCCTCAAGTGTATACAATTTCTCCCGCACTTCGTAAACCTCTTTTTTGCAGCAGGCAAACACTTTGTTGTCGACCGTCTCAAAATAGTAAACTTCATCCGGCTCAGCAGATGGATACCATTCTCGTTATGCCCCGCGATCTTGGTGTTTCCCTGTTTTAATTTCTGGAGCAGATTTTGTATATCTTCGCTTAAATTCTGGCATTTTATAATGATCTCATCCTCTTCACCGGGGATTGTATCCAGTATGGTGATTTTCATCGGGATTCTCCTTTTGATGCAATTACTAAATACAGAATACCAAGAATTACGATACTTGTCACCATAATAAATATCATCTGGTCAACATTCACGACATGTCCCCGGAAAACCGGATTACAATCTAAGGAATCCCTGATTGCTGTCACAACCTCATCCGGGAAGCCATTCGCCGACATCTCCTCAAAGATTCCACGCAGCATATGGTTTTTCAGCAAAGAAGTTCCGTAAGTGCCTGGCAGAATTGACAATACTTTCTGCAGTCCGGTGTCGAAATTGGAGATTGGCATATATGCACCGCATATAAATCCATAACCGGCACTCACGATCGTTCCGACTGCCGACATCTGCCCCTGCGTTTTCAGCGGATAACAGATTATGCTTGAGAGTGCACAGCCAAATAGTACCAGAAGGATCTCATCCAAAATCACCCAAAGTACATCCGTCACGCTCATGTACCAGCCCATTTTGCACATATAGATAAGGCAGATGACCAGTGCCAGTCCGTTGACCATCAGGGAATTGAGTAATGTTGAAAGAAAATATCCCAGAAAAATCACAGATTTTTTCACCGGGGACACATTAAAATCTTTTCTCGCACCGTTCGCAAGATCCTGCACCATCGTCAGGTTCACGCAGAATGTCACTGTGATACAGCTCACAGACAAAAGTGCCGCCGCAAGCTGTGCCGCCACCGTTCCGTTGATCAGTTTGTCAGAAATCTGTACGGTATCCGGCAATGCAGACAAAAAGGAATCTTTATATACATTTGCAAGGAATGTTGCATATAAAACAATCAGAATTACCGGTGTAATCAGGGAAGAAAGAAACATCCCTCTGTCCCGGAAGAAAAGTTTTCTGTTTCTGCTTATCAGAGCTGTCATCGTTCTCATTCGCGCCCACCTCCTAAGGTTTTGCCTGTCACTGCAAGGAAAACATCATCCATACCGCCTTTTACAACCTCATAATCCCGGAACAATTCCTGATGCTCCACGATCAGCTTCGTTGCCTCTGACGTATTATCTACTTTTATCCGGTAACCATCACGTACTTTCTTATAATCATAATGTAAAGACTTAATTTGTGTTTCAGATACACCGTAAACAGAAATCGTGTCCTGCACATACCTGTTTTTTAACTCGTATGGTGTTCCTTCCGCCACAATGCTGCCTTTGTCGAGAATCACCACATATGAGGCATTTGCAGCCTCTTCCATGTAGTGGGTTGTCAGAAAAACGGTCATCTGCTCCTCTATGCGGAGTTTTTCGATCACATTCCAGATCACCTGCCTCGTCTGCGGATCCAGCCCGGTAGTCGGCTCATCTAAAATAAGGATCTCCGGTCTGTGGAGCAATGCTCTCGCTATGTCGATTCTTCTTCTCTGACCGCCGGATAATTTTGTGACCGGGCGGTTTAAATAGTCGCCAAAGTCCAATATATCCAGCAGTTCCTGTAATCTTTTTTCAAATGCCTGGCCTGTAATGCCATAGAGAGCTGCCCGACTCTTTAAGTTTTCTTTTACAGTGAGCGGCTTATCAAGCACACTGTCCTGAAAAACTACGCCAATCAGCCGCTTTGTCTGTTCGCCCGCTCTTTGGTTATCGATTCCTTTAATCTGTACCGTTCCGCTGTCCTTCGATAACTGTCCGCAGAGAATTGAGATCGTCGTGCTCTTTCCTGCACCGTTCACACCTAAAAAGGCGAACAGTTCGCCTTTTTTCACACGAAAACTTAAGTCGTTGACTGCCTTTACATCACCGAAGGTTTTATTTAAATGATCAATGCGGATGATATCTGTGGATTCATGTTCGTTCTGCATATTGCACTCCCCTTTTTTTGTTATATCACTTAATCGAAATTGCTGGACAAAAATAACTTTACCGCTTTTTCTCTCTGATCATGGTATAACATAATCTGTTTTTGAAATCTACAGGGGATGCGGTAAGCTGCGTTTTAAGATAGGTAAGTTGCATTATTCTGCTATGTAAACCAAAAAGAGACTCTACACTAAGTGATAATTCACCCATGTTGTGTCTCCTTTTGCCTATTTTTATCAAAGTAAATCATTTTCTGTAGAGTTACAATTATTGTCTTTTCTTTGTTCCCAGAAAAGCAATGTCTGTAGCTCCATCATATATCATCAAATCTTTTGGGGACACTATTATTTCATCTAAATACATAAATATATCTCCATAATATTCTAAAATAGTAGATGAAAATCTCAAAATTATATATCAGCCTTCACATGAATTTTTTTATTATTTTGTAATGAAAAATAAAACGGACACAAACCCATTTCGATTTATGTCCTTTCCATTATCTTCTCTTTTTATAATTGTAAATTGTTTCATTTATGATTCCAGTACACCTCCTATATAGATACCATTTTTGTTGTATACTGTTATCATTTATTATCTTAATCCTTTTGAAGTATTTATTATAAATTATCTTAAATTGGTCAATATAATATCTATTTCAATTTCTTTCTGACCATCATCAATGCAAAGCCAAGCAGGTTCTGTCCTCTCCATAATGACGGTTCCAGACGCTTTGGATCTGTCATTGACAGCCCGATCCCCCATACTTTATCTTTTACAGCACATTCCGCCAGAAATGCATCACCTGTGTTAAGTAATGCATCACTTAGTTCTTGATTCTGGGAAAATTTCTCTACCAATCCCTCATATACTATTATCTGACGCATTCCACTCCAGATTTGATCATTATAGTTTGATACAAGACGCCCAAGTTCTTTAATTCTTGTAACATCATCCGTCTGCAATATCTGCTTTGCAATTGTTTCATCATGGAAACACATTGCCTTGCCGTACATCATATATTGTTCCATGGATGAAAACTCAATACCATTTTTCGTAAAATTTGATAAATACCAATTACTTAAAAATCCATATTCTTCTGTTGGATTATGAAAACCAATAACTTTTTCCATACTATCTCCACCTTCCAAACTACAAACTCAAGCATAAATAACTCAATTTATTATAACACAGAATCACAAATCCGCCATATATTTAATCGAACTACAAGTAACATAAAACGCACAGCCTGTCAAAAAACAATCTGTGCGTCTACCGTCATCTGCCGATATTTACTTTTAATATTATTCCATATTCAAAACTTCTAACCTTACAGATCACGCTGCATTTCTTTTGTATGAAATTCTACACCAGCTTACTCAGCCTGTGCATCCGAAACACTGACCTTATGATCATACCATTTTCCTTTTGTGCCGATCAGTGCAAGGTCGAACTCTTTCTCTAATGCTTCTACCGGAACGTCAAAAGCATATACTTCCTCTTTGGAACCATCAGAGTATGTAACTTCTTCTGTTGTTGGCTGGATCAGTTTTGCTCCATCCTTCTGTGCATCTTCTGCAGTTCCTAAGAAAAGATTTACAATGTTCTGGGATGGCATCACGATGTGAAGTGTCATTCTGCCATCCTTTACCGTAAGTGTTCCACGTCCGTCATACACTTCGTTCACATGAAACATGCCGCTGTCAGTGTCGAATTTTGCAGAATATGTTCCGTCTGCAAGAGCTTCACTCTTGCTTGCGGAAGAGAGCGTAGCAGAGCCGAGGGATTCAATGGCTGCTTTTGTATGGGCTGCATAAATCTGCTGGATTGCATCGATCTCACCAAGTCCTGCGATCTGACAGTCCACGCTTTCAAAGTTTCCACTTGCAACAAACTGGCTCTTCCAGGAATCGTCATCATCGCCAGCCATATCGTTGTTGGCGTGATCTCCGGCTACGACCATTAAAGGACGAAGGATCACTTTTGTGTATCCTGCTTCTTTTACTGCTGCGATCACGTTCTCACATGCTGTCTCTTCCGGCTCACCTTCCACTGTTCCGATGAATACGTTGTCATAACCTAATTTTTCCATCTGGGCAGCCATCTGGCTGTAGCTTACTTTTGCAGTATGGGAAGTACCATGTCCCATGAATACAAATGCTGTACCATCTTCTTTGGCTGCCTTTAAGGAATCAAAACCTGCTGTCTTTACTGCCTCTGCTGTGATAGCTTCTGCAACAGCTGCTTTATCTTCATTGACAACAGCTGCATCACTTCCAACTTCGCCAAGTAACGGTTCAGCAATCGTAACTGTCTCAAATTTATCTTTGTAGCCATCTAATGCATCTACGAGCTCATCATACTCTGCACCATGCATTAAATGGGTTGGTTGTACAACGAGGTTTTTAACACCATTTTCTACTGCTCTGTCGAGTGCCTGTTCTACATTGTCAATTTTTTCACCATCTCTTGCCTGTACATGGTTGATGATGATCTGTGCTGTGAAAGCTCTTCTTACAGACCAGTCCGGATTTGCTTCCTGCAGTGCTTTTTCCACACCACCGATATCCTCTGCCCTGCTGTCATTGAAGGATGTACCAAAGCTTACAACTAAGAGCTCGTTCTCTCCAATTCCGTCCTCATTCAAAGGATCATCCTTAGATGCATCTCCTGTATCTCTTCCGAAATAATCCGGGTCAGCATTTTCTCCCTCAACAAGTTCCTTCTGTGCATCTGTCAGCTTGTCCCATGCTGCTTTTGCTGCTGCACACTGCTCATCTGTGTTCTCATTTCTGGTCTGCACATAGATGGCATCGATGAGTGTTGCAACTTCGTCTGCTGCGGCCTGATCATCGACCTCTTCACTCTCTGTCTCAGCAGCTGTTTCTGTCTGTGGCTGTGTTGTCTCTGTCTCGTTCTTACTTCCGCAGCCTGTAAAAAGAGCTGCTGTCATTGTAAACGCAAGAACAAGTGCAAGTGTTTTTTTCTTCATTTTTTTCTCCTCTTTGTGATTTACTTCTGCTTCATAGAGATCTGTACACAAAGAAAAATTTATTATCCAATCCTTACGGAAACAGACAATAAAAAACTCCGGTCAGATGTCCTGAACGGAGTAAAAAGTCAATGAAAATCAGGCTTTTTGTCAGAAAGCCCTCTAAACAGTACGACCAATTACTCGTGATCTGGGAATTCATTTCCCTGTACCAGACGATTGGCAGGTTTCCTGGCTGAAAGATCCTCATACAGATTCTGCCTTCCCAGTGCCATGCACCAGTGGCTTTCCATGCGGAAAAAGAATCTGCACTCCCTTATCACAGTGACGAGATCGTACAGGAATCACACCTGTTTCCCTTTTAACCAGTCTGGTCTTAACAAAACCGGCTGGCACCAACTGTCTTCTCTATGAAACTGTCATTTTTTTACGCTTCCATACCGCGTGAATGATATAGCAGTCTAAAGCCTTATCCATGTTAGCACACCCATGTTTTTTTTGCAATCTCAAATGTGTTTTTCTGTTCTTTCCAAAAACCATTTCACAAACTTTGGATCTGACGGATAATACAGATGTGGAAAGCCCCAGAAATGATCGTCCGATGCATGAATACACTTCCAGCTTCTTCCGGTCACCGGTTTTGTTGCAATGCAATCCTCTCCATTCGCTGTGCTGTCGAAATAGTGGAACTCATGCGCCTTTATTTTTTCCGGTTCCGATCTTTCCGCTGTTCCCTTCTCCGTGAGCCCTTGCGGAAGTTGTACTTCCACATAACCAAAACGTACCAGTTTTCCCGTGTACTGACACTCTGCCGGGATCACACCTGCCATTTGATAAGTTGTTCCCTCCCTGTCTGTGAGCGTGTCATGCAGATACATAAATCCCCCACATTCTGCCAGGGAAGGTAACTGCTGTTCCAACGCTTCTTTGATCGACTTTCGCATACTCTCATTTTCCGCAAGCTGTTTGGCATATAATTCGGGATAGCCGCCGCCTAACAGTAAGCCGTGGATGTTGTCTGGAAGCGTTTTATCATGCAGCGGTGAAAAATAGACCAATTCTGCACCATAATATTCCAACATTCTTAAGTTGTCACGGTAATAAAAACAGAATGCTTCGTCTTTCGCCACTGCAATGCGGGGCGGTATTATATTTGTACCGGAGTTCTCTCTATCATATAATTTATTTTTTCCACTGGAAATTGCCTGAGAAAAAATTGTAACTTTCCCAGAATACGCTTTTTCTTCTAAATTTTCTTTTTCTTCCGGCTTTACTTCTTCTGTTACTGTTTCTTCTTTTTCCCACAAAGCACTTTCCGCAATCCCGATCATCGCATCGACATCCACATATTTTTCCAACAATTGTCCGGCTTTTTCCAGCTGAAAATTCAGTTCTTTCATTTCTTCCGGCAGAATCAATCCAAGATGTCTGGAACCTAATGTCAACTCTTTTTCATTTGGAATACATCCCAGTGCTTTTATCGAAAGTTCTTCTTCGATCAATGGTGCAATGGTATCAAAAAACATTTTACTTGTCCGGTTTAGGATCACACCTTTGATCAGCTTCTTCTCATCATATTGTAAGAATCCTGCAATAAGCGGAATCACAGATTTTCCCATGCCACGCGCATCCACTACCAGAATAATCGGGACATCCAGTGTCTTAGCCACATGGTAAGAAGAACCTTCCTCCCTGATACCGCCAAGTCCATCGTAAAGTCCCATAACACCTTCTAACACTGCGATATCATGCCCCGGTAGTTCCATCTCATACAATGCCTGTATTTGTAATGCATCCGAAAAAAATGTATCCAAATTTTTGGATGGAATTTTTAACACCTGTTCATGAAACATCGGATCAATATAATCCGGTCCACACTTAAAGGACACCGGATGTTTTTTCCTGCATAATAACTGTTTTAAAAAAGCACATGTGACGGTTGTCTTTCCACTGCCGCTTTTTACCGCTGCGATCATAACTTTAGGTATTTTCAATCCCATTTAAGATACCTCCCCGGTAAAATCAAAAGAGCAGATGTAGATTGGATTTTCGCCCTGCATCAGATGATAACCGCCGACTGTTTTCGCACGGGATACCTGCACCTGAATGATTTCAAGATTCGTGATACGGCTGTCTGTTTTTAGCAATGTCAGTTCACTGATCGTCTCTAAACTGATGCAATTGATCACAATCCTCATTGCATGATTTTTTTTATATAAAACATCTAAGATTTCTTTTAATCTGCCACTGCTTCCACCGATGAACGCATGTGTCGGATGCTCACTCCGTTCTTCTGTCTTAAGACAGTCCGGTGCCTCACCGGCGATTACCTGAATATTCGGCAGAGCGAATTTCTCGATATTTTTCTGGATCAGTTCCAGTGCAAGAGGCTTTTTTTCTATCGCAAAAACCTGGATCTGCCCACTTCTTTTTGCGATTTCCACCGCGACAGAACCTGTTCCGCTTCCGATATCATAGCAGACGGAATCCTCTTTTAAATGCAATTTGCAGATGGACAACGCTCTTATCTCTTCTTTCGTCATCGGAACTTTATCCCGCAAAAATTCCTCATCCCGCATCCCACAGGTAACTGCCTTTTTTTCTGCATCCGGATTTAGGATGAGACATATATATAATCCGGTTTCTTCCACATGCTCACATGCTTCCGGCGTTAATGCCAAAACTTTCTCTTGCGGATAGGACAACTGAAAACCTGCAAGTACCGTGCAGTTCTGCAAATGATAATTCTGTAACAGTCTGCCAAGTTTTTGTACATCCTCTTTTCCGGACATGAGCAAAAATGTTTTTTCGGAAAAACGAATTGTTTCTGTCAGATTTCCGATCCACTCTGAATCCGCTCCGTGTCCATGAATACTTAAAATAGCCGCATCCTGATAACTGTCCCCGGTCAATGCTGCCAGATAAGATACCGATGAAATTCCGGGATAGATACGCACACTGCTGTCACTTCTGCCCTTCAGTGTTTCATATAGTTTCCCGCATCCGCTGTAAAAACCGGTATCACCGGAAAAAAGAATGACCACTTTTACCCCGCAGCCGGATAACCGGTCCAGCTCCGGGACGATATCCGCTGCAAGATAGTAGGGATAACGGACTGCCTGCTCATTTTTTGTTGTCCGGAGCAGCCGTTCTGCTCCAAAAATGTAATCTGCTTCCCGGATTTTTTCTGCCGCTTCCATCGTGAGCGTCTGCTCATTTCCCATACCGGTTCCGATGAGGGCGATCTGGTTTTTTATTGTTTTTCCTGTAATTTTGGAAATTTTTCTGCACACCTGTGTAAATGTATCACCACTGTTTTGTTTTTCCGGATTGCCAATCACACAGGCAGTGATTCCTTCTGCCTCGGCAGCTTTTATTTTTTCCAGAAATCCACCGGTTCTGCCACTCTCCTTTGTGACCAGATACTTTATATCAAACTGTCTGATCAGTGCGCGGTTCATCTCCAATGAAAAAGGACCCTGCATCGCAATGATCTGTTTTCCACAGATGCCGTTCTGCTCGCAGAGAGATATGCTCTCCAATCCCGGCAATACACGGACAAACAGGCGGTCTTTTAACGCTTCCTTCCGACTGTACGCAGCAAGCTCTTTGCTCCCGGTCGTGAGCAGGATGTTTCCATCTGTGGAGCTTAAGAAATCTGCACATTCTGTGGTGTCACTGCACAGCATCACATCTGAGTGATTTTCCTGTATTGTATCCTTATTTAATGCAATATCCGAAGTCTCCCTCTGCAGCCGGATATACGGAATCTCCGTATTTTTCAGGCTTTCCCTGATGTTTTCCGAAACTGCCGTTGCAAACGGATGCGTTGCATCCACCACCGCTGCCACCCCACTCTGTGCGATGAACTTCTGCATTTTCTCCAGATCCATCCTGCCTTTATGAACCGTAACTCCTTCCATCTCCGGCATGACGATCTCACCATATTCTGTTGCCACGGAAACAATACAGCGGATTCTATTTTCAGACAATGTCTGTGCTAACATGCGTCCTTCTGTTGTTCCTGAAAAAATAAGAATTTTATTCATGAATTTCTTTCTCCTGTTTACACGATTGTCACATGCAAATTAAAATACAGCATACTTTAAACCGCCGGATCCGGCAGCACATACCCTCTCGGTGTGACAAGTTTCCCACCTATGATTTTTGTTCTTGAATTTCCAATAAATACCGTTGTAAACATATTTACCTGACGCTCCCGCAATTCTGCGAGTGTGCAGACTTCACAGGCTGTGTTTTCTCTTCCGATGTTTTCCACATAGCCACAGGCTCTCTCCGGCTCCACTCCGTTTTTTTGTAAAATGTCACAGGTCTTCTTAAGATAATCTGCCCTGTGGTGGCTGGATGGATTATAGATTGCCATGCAGAAATCACCCATCGCCGCTGCCGCAAGCCTTTTTTCGATAAGCTCCCACGGCGTCATAAGATCACTTAAGCTGATGACGCAGTAATCGTGATTTAGTGGCGCTCCAAGCGCCGCTGCCCCACTATTTGCCGCTGTGATCCCCGGGATCACCTCAAGTTCACATCCCGGATGCGCTTCCGACATCTCATAGAGCAGGGATGCCATTCCATACACGCCTGCATCCCCACTGCATACCATCGCAACCGTTTTTCCTTTTTCTGCTTCCTCAAAACACATCTCGCAGCGTCTGACTTCCTGTTTCATCGGTGTGGATAAAAATTCTTTTTCCCGATATTTACCGCCTAATAATTTTAAATACACCGGATATCCGACGATCACATCGCTGCCGCACAATGCATGATCTGCCTGTGGAGTCATCATGTCCCCGGTTCCAGGTCCCATTCCCACGATATAAATTTTACTGCTCATCGATCCTGTACTCCTTTGCCAGTTCTCTTTCCAATTTCCAGTCGTATTTTACAATTGCGATCGTTATACCATTTTCTGCCTGCTTCCGCAAAATGAAAGTTCCTTCTTCGTTTGCCGCTTTCATTGCAGCCCGCTCGCAGACATTGTCCACGCCTGTCTTTTCTTTCACAAAGGAGGACTCCTGAAAGTCTCCCTTTACCTGTTTTAACTCCTCCGCGGAATAGGTTAAAAACGGAATCCGGTTTGCCATGCACCACCTCAGCAGGCCTTCCTCCTCTTTTTTCAGATCAATGGAAGCTGCTGCGCGCACAAGTCTTTTTTCAATGCCTGCATGATCCAGCCACTTTTGTATAAATGCATCCAGTTCTTCAAAGCTTTTTCCCCTGCGGCAGCCGATTCCTAAAATATATTCTCTCGGCTGCAATCCGAGTACTCCTTGCTCTAAGTCTGTTTTCTCTGATGAGATCACAATATCCGGCGTTTTTCCATCCAGTATTTTGGATGAGACTTTTGCAATCCCCTCCCGGTTATAAATGGAAAGACCACATTTTTTTGCAAACAGATCCACAGAAAACGTATGATTCACATCAGTTGCCGTTGTGATGACCGGAATCCCGCCGATCTGCCCTGCAATCTGCTCTGCGAGCTCATTTGCACCTCCCATATGCCCGGAAAGCAGTGGGATCACAAAAGTCCCTGCCTCGTCTGCCACAACCACCGGGCTGTCACTCAGCTTATCCGACACAAATGGTGCGATCATGCGCACTGCAATGCCACAGGCTCCAATTACAACAATGGCATTTTTCTCTGCAAACTGCTGTCTTGTCCAGTCAGATAGCGATAAACCAAGTTTTTTTGCTTCTTCCGTTTTCGTGCCTGCAAAAGCCTGTCTGATTTTTTCTGCAAGTTTTGTTCCGTTCTCTGTAAACGTAATGATACTGATATTCATTCTTTTTCCCTTGATTTTTTTATCTTACGAAATTCCGTCTCAAAATCCGGCGCATACAGTCTGGATTTCCCATAATTCTGATGTGCCACAATATCTCCCACGATGATCAGCGCTGTTTTGGTAATGTCATGCGCTTTTGCCGTCTCTTCTAACTGTTCCACCGTGCACAGATACGCTTCTTCCTCCGGCCAGGTCGCCTTGTATACAATCGCTGCCGGTGTGTCTTTCCCATACCCACCTGCGATCAGCCGTCTGCCCAGTTCTCCCAGCATTCCTGTACTTAAATAGATTGCCATGGAAGCATGATGTGCTGCAAAACTCTCAATGCTCTCTCTCTCCGGCACTTTGGTTCTGCCTTCCATGCGGGTAATGATCAATGACTGGGACACTTCCGGTAAAGTATATTCCAGATTTAACAAAGCTGCCGCTCCAAAGCAGGCACTGACTCCCGGACAGCTCTCATATGAAATACCTTTTTCATCCAGCAGATCCATCTGCTCGCGCACTGCTCCGTAAATGCTTGGTTCCCCGGTGTGAAGCCGCACTGTCGTAAGTTTTTGTTTTTCCGCCTCTTCCATGACATTGAGTACCTCTTCTAAGGTCATGTATGCACTGTTATGTATCTCACACTCTTTTTTGCAATAAGATAAAAGTTCCGGATTCACAAGCGAACCCGCATAAATTACCACATCTGCCTTTTCTAACAGACGCATTCCACGTACCGTGATAAGATCTGCCGCTCCCGGTCCTGCTCCCACAAAATAAACCATCGTTTTGTTTCCTTTCCCAATATAATTTCCATTTAGGTTTCCATGAGTTTCGCAATTTACCCATAAATCACATCAATTCCGCTAAAAATTCTATTGCTCCAGCGGACTTTGCCAGCTCTCCAAATTCATTGGAATAAAGGATGACCTCGATCTGCATTTTTCCTGCCGCCCGTTTGTTCAGATAAAACATGATTTTTGACAACAGATCCTGCATCACAGCATCTTTTTTGCCACAGGCATCCAGTTTCCTGACTGCTTCTTCCGTGGTGACACATTGCAGGATTTCCTCTAAAACCGGATAAGGCACCTGATTTCTCACAGAAGCTGCGGCAAGCACTTCCATACGGCAGTCTCCCTCTCTGGAATGTGTGTTCATGATTCCTCCTGCCACTTTCACAAGCTTGCCGATATGTCCTGTGAGCAGCATTTTTTCAAATCCAGTGGTGATCGCCATATCAATGGTGTCTCCGATAAAATTACTGCACTTTACGCTCCGGTCAAGGTCGTAATCATATGTTTTTTTCATGTAATCCAGCCCGTAATTGCCGGGCGAAACAGCGGCAATCCCATAACCTTCTGCTTTTTTCTGGTTCAATTCGACTTTGATCGTATCAAGAAGTGCCTGACTGCTCATCGGTTCTACAATCCCGGAGGTTCCCAAAATAGAAATTCCCCCGACAATCCCAAGCCTCGGATTGAAGGTCTGCTCCGCCAAACGCTCTCCGTCCGGCACTGAGATTGTAATATGAAGCACTCCGCAGAAATCTGCCAATGCGCATACTTCCTGTACCTCTTTTTCAATCATTTCCCGTGGCACATGATTAATGGCTGCATTCCCAACCGGCTGGTCTAATCCGGGCTTTGTCACTCTTCCAACGCCCTTACCTCCGTCAATGTGAATGACCGCCTGTTTCTCCTGCATCGCTTCCACACAAATCCCGGAAAGCTGTCCGTTATGCTGTTTCAATGTTTTTTCCTCTTCGTCAGCAAAGCTCACTGTGGAAAAAATGAGTGCCCCGGACGTAATATCCGGATCATCCCCACCATCTTTTTTGACCGCACAGGTAACTTCTTTCTCACTTCTTGTAATTTCAAGGATTTCTGCATGAAACAGAATTCCTTTTGGTGTCTGAATTGTTATATTCTGTTTTAACTTTCCTGTTAGAAGCATATATGTTGCTGCTTTTGAGGCAGCCGTCGCACAGCTTCCTGTTGTAAATCCGTATCGCATGATTCATCCATTCTTGTATTATTTCTTTCTGTTCTGCATCATCAGACTGCAAATTCACAAAACATTTTCTTAAATTTACATTTAATTTTCATCACGAAGTTCATATAAAAGTGCATTGCAGATTGCTGCCGCGACATTACTGCCGCCTTTTCTTCCCCGGTTAATAATATACGGTACGTCTGTTTTTAAAATCAGGTCCTTTGCAGCCTCCACATTCACAAACCCAACCGGAACTCCGATAATAAATGCCGGACGGTAACTTCCGCTCTGTATCATTTCATATAATTCGATCAATGCTGTCGGTGCATTGCCTATGGCAAAGATCACTGGTTTTTCTATCTGCGCTGCTTTCTCCATACTCACAGTTGCCCTTGTGACGCCGCGCTCTTTTGCAATCTTTGCCACCTCTTCCTCTGCCATAAAACAGTGTGCCTCGCCACCGTATTTTGCCAGTTCTTTTTTATTGACGCCAGCAAGCGCCATGTTTGTATCTGTGACAATATCTGCACCATTTTGTATCAGTCTTTTTGCGATCTCGACCGCATGGTCTGAATAAGTCATGGTCTTTGCATAATCAAAATCCGCACTGGTATGGATGGCTCTCTTGGTCACAAGCTCCTGCTCTTTTGGAAGAACGATTCCTTTTTCCTCCAGTTCCTGTGAGATTATGGCAAAGCTTCGTTTTTCGATGTCCTGTGGTCTGACGTATTCTATGTTTTCCATCTGATGCTCCTTACTTTCCTGCAGTATGATATGGGTGATTGCGAAACTCTTTATAAAATAGTTGCAATCAATTTTTCATTCTCTTTATGTGTCTTCACAGCAATACGATAGTATCCCTTACTTAATCCTCTGTAATTGCCGCAATCCCGGATCAGAATTTTTTCCTTTAATAACTTTTCGTACAACGGATGCTCTGTCTTTAAGAGCAGGAAATCCGCCTCTCCCGGATAGACTTTGATCTCCATTTTTTCCAGTTCCGCCTTTAGATACGCACGCTCTTTCTCGATGTAAGAAGTTGTCTTGTTACAATATTCTGTCTCATCTAATGCCGCAAGTCCTGCTGCCTCCGCAATTGTCGAGATGTTCCACTCCGGCAATTGATTCAAAATTTGCTCTGTCCTGTTTTGGTCACCACAGAATAGGAAGCCGAGACGCACGCCTGGAATCGCATATAACTTTGTGAAAGCCTTCACAATTATCACATTGGGGTATTCCTGTAAAGAATGTGTTTCAAAAAATCCCCTTTTCCTCGTAAATTCCAGGAAACATTCATCTATCACAACGGTTATCTTTTTTCCCCGGCATCTGTCACATATTTTTTCCAGTAACATGTCTTCTATTGTATTGCCAACCGGATTATTCGGGTTTGCCAGAAATACTAAATCCACATCCTCCTGCAATTCCTGTAAAAATGCTTCGGTCAGACAGAATCCGTCCTTCTCTTTCATCTCATAATAGGAAATCTCTGCCTCTGTCACGTTTGCAGCTTTCTCATAACCATAAAAAGAAGGTACTGGTATCACAATTTTTCTCGGTTTGGTTGCATGAACGATTGCCACAAACAATTCAGATGCACCGTTTCCACACAAAATATGTTCCTCTGGAATGTGATAGTATGCTCCGATTTTTTCGATCAGTTTTGCATGATGAATGTCCGGGTAATGCTCACAGAGTTCCAAAGATTCCTGCATTGCCTCCTTCACTTTTTCCGGTATTCCAAAAGGATTGATATTGACCGAAAAATCCAGTTCTATTTCATTTTGATAGATGTCTCCTCCGTGTATGACCGAACGCATTTTCTCTTCACCTCTTACAAAACTTTCAACCTCGCCATTTTTAGCATTTAAATTCTTGGAATTTTGTATGCATCCGCCCAAGACATAAAAGAAGATAAATTTTTCATATTACTATCAATCACAATAACTTTGCGATTACCTTCGTAAACTTTTATTGTCAAATTTGAACACACCTTTATTTTTATATTCTCAAAGTTATAGTGCGTAGCCTTTCCACGCCAATTAATATGTGTAATATTCTTTCCTTCTATAATCAAACGCCAATTTGCCATATTCATAGAAAAATAAATTGCAATTATGAAAACTAAAGTAAATATCAAAGTAGGTATTAAATTTTCTGTTTCCGCACCTTTTTTTGAACAAATTAGTACAAAAAGCAACCATATTGCACCAATAATACATGTACACACAGCAATAACAATTTTTATCACCTTTACATTTTCTACGATAAAGTTATCATTTTTTGTAAAATTGTTCTTATATGTTGCACTGTTAAATTTCATAAAAATACGAACCATAAAGAACAAAAAACTCACACTTATTATTCCTATTATTACATCAATCACGCTAATCCCTCCTAATAAACAGAACAAGAAATTTTTTCACGTAATTATCTGTTCTATTACAAAAACTTTATATATAGCACTTGGAATATCATCTTAGATAAGATATCGCAATAATAAATACTAAAACAATGAACAAAAACAGCCAACTATTTACCAGTTTTCGTATTATAACCTCCAATAAAAATCGTGTTTTAGAAATTTTCCGCATTTTCCCTTTTCCATTTATCAAAAGCGGAACCCTGTAGAGATAGTATTCTTCATCTTCCTTTTGAAAAATATTCTCCTCATAATTTATTAGTTTTCCACCTTTTGTGTTTTCTGCATATAAATATCCAATTTGAAGGACATGTTCACCTTCTATAGAAAATACAATTTTATCATTTTCTATTTTGCAATTTTTTTTATAATCAATCACACAAAATGGAGCTCCTGCATGCTTCTTACTACTTATGTTACTAATAATACTTATCTTACCCATAGCCTTCTCCCTGAATATCATTTACTCTTTATTTTCATCAGTTTCATTCATCATTTTTTCTGCATAATCAGACACATTATCACTTATATCTTCACCAGCATTTTGAACCGGATTTTCTAGTTGCGAGAAAATCAAACTCGGAACAGCGGCAAAACTCTCACTTCCAATGGATTTAAACCAAGTCTTAACACTTAAACTAGATAATTTCCATGTCCCATTATGTATCTTAGTATCCACTTGTTTATATAGTGATGTCCAACTGTTTCTTCCTGTTATACACAGCTTATCAGTTATAGGTTTTCCAAGTTTATTTAACACCTTTTCTCCTATAACATCCGTCACCTTGCCAAAAAGTGCTCCTATTCCTGCGCTAACACCAGTATCAACAGCCAATCCAACAACATTGCCTCCTGTAACCTCAGTTGTACCATCAGCCATATCCCACACTTCCTATTCTGTCAAGCCCAAATCTATTGATTTTACTGGCTTTGACGTATTTTATTTACCTCTAAAACAGAGCCGATGATGATGAATATCGTAGTATCTTGTACCGAATAGCTTAAATTTGGGTATCACTTTAAAAGCATCCATTCTGTTTGCTTTATAAAGGCTATTTTCCCTCTGCTAAACTATGATGATGAACCTTCCGTGTCTAAGGGGATCGTGTCCCAACTTCCTTCGTCCCATCTATCCATACACCGAGTGCCAGCCAAGCTCCTAGACGGGGTCGTGCCCCACGGAAAAAACCGATGCCGGCTACAGATCTTGTTTTTATTTGATTAGTTACCGACCTGCCTTCGCTCATAACGGTACTGATTAATTCAGTGGACGCGATACCGCTTTTACTCAGTTGGTCTTGATACGGATGCAGTTCTGTCTCAAACTCCATCATTTACGGGTTTCCTATCCAGAACCCTGCTCAGCCTCTGGTCTGCCAGAAGCTCGGTAAGGCTCTGGAATTGTATTGCTTCTCATGTCTGCATAAATATCCTCTGGGAGATAAGGCATTCCATAGTTTCCATCTTTTACAAAGTTGGCAATTATTTTAGGATCTTTTCTGTCATCCTTGAGCTGGCTGTTATCTTCAATCTCTTTGCTCTGCTTTACAGCATATGGATTTACCTGAACAACGCTGATTCCATTTGAAACCATACATGCAGCGATTGCAAACCAGTAGTGACCTGTTGGTTCAAGACCCAGCACTATCTGTTTTTTATCATTCTTTGCTGCAAGTTTCAGCACCCATGCCTTTGCACTGGCAAAGCCTTCGGATGAATTACTGAATTCAAAAGCTCCTTTGCTGAGTTCTCTTCCTCTGGTGTCAATTGCTCTGATATAATGAGTTTCACTGCCTATATCGCATCCAACGATAAGCATCTCTTCAGAGATGAAAGAGAGTTTGTCATTCTTCTCAAATTTGCCTTTTGTTTCCAGCTCACGCCATGTTGAAGCCTTAAGTTCCTGTTCAATCACCTGTACTTTCTTTTTAATTTCATCCTGTGATAAAACATTTATCACTGATTTCTTTGATAATGCTTGTACTTTTGCCTTTTTTGCTTTAATATTCATTTTAGATACCTCTTGTGTTTTTAGATTTCTTACCAACCGGCCAAGTCAGTAATAATCTAAATTTACTTGAGGTATTCTTTTTGGTCAATCCCTTTTACTCTTTAAAGTATACAGGAAGCTTCCATACCTTTTCTCCAAGAATTTATTTAATGTTTAAATATCTAAACCTGTTTGCATTTTTATCTATCATCCTTATTTTCATAAAAGGCTTTTTCACACCTTTCTTATAAATCATCCCACATTCACTATTGGGACTGCCTTCGAGAGTGATTTTGTCTATTTCTGAAAAAGCGATTACTTTTTCTTTTCCAAACAGCCATTTATATCTGATTTTTCTGTTTTCTATAGTATATTTGTATGTACATGTATGTATAGCTGATATGACAGAAAAAACTAGGCATACTACCCAAAACAGATATAAATCTGGTCTGTTATCTGCAACTACAATTGTCATGATTAGGAATCCTAAAAACACCAATACTGTTACTATGGATACCCCTTTATAGAAGTTTGGTCGATAAATCACAAATTGTTCTGTATTATTTATATCTTCGGGTGGTGTTAAGTTATAGAGTTTCATCATATCCTTTTCAAACCAATCTTTGAATTTAATAGAATGTTTACTTAATAACGTAAGTCCTATTCCGTACGCCGCAAAAATGGATAGCACAATAATCATTATTACAAATCCAGTGAATGCTCTGGGCTCATTAATATTGGATGGTACAAAGAAAGCAATTAATAGCAAAATTGCAATCAAGCTTAAAGTACATCCATAAATAATACGCCCCATGAAAGTTCCTATTTCTGTTTCTTTCTTTTTCTTCTTTTTTGTATCTTCTTTATATAATTTATTACTCATCTTATACCCCTTTTAAAACAAGCTCATTATGCATACAATTCCTATTACCAGGAAAATTGAGCCAAATCCATAACCGAACAATTTTGCTTTCTTTTCCACAGAACCATTGGGGAACTCTTTATCATCAATGTGGATATAAATAGTTTTCTGGAAATTTAGATTATCAGCTATTTTGGTTACTATGGTTTCTTTTGGGGAATCATCGTATTTAAAGCAGACTTTTGACCCTTTTGGATATTTTGCAATTACCTGTTTTATAGTTTTTTCTGTACCAATGCAGTTAGATTTTCCTTTTATCAACTCTCCATCTAACTCAAAAGATACAATGATGCGAGGTAAGCAAGGTCTGAGTTCACCGTCGTCCCACGTTTCTGTCCTGACTTTTTCTACAATACTTTCTGCATCTTTCCATGTTGAGTAGTCTGTTGGCTTAAATAATTTGAATGTTCCAATAATTATGAATAAGCCTATGCTTATCATTACTAGACCACCTAATATCATTTTAAGTTACCTCCATGTTTCTATATGCTATATCTTCTTTATATGAGATACGAAATTTTTATGTAATATTTATCAAGCAGACATTTCACCCAAAAATCATTTATAAAGAATACCTGTATAATTGTTCAACACATCATCTGGTTGTATGACATTCGATACCATCGAAATCTCCAGTTTGTAGATAGTATTTAAATCGCCAACTGCTCCTTCAACCGGAGTATATCTGTCAATATAAACATTTGTCTTCTTTTTTGTCGTAATAGCCAATGCCACATAGTCATCCGTAGTAACCAGTTTATAATAAACATCTTCATCTTGAAAACTCTCACGTGCTCTGCTCACTATATTAGCAAAATTATAACGCTCGGATTCCTCTCCTAATGGTTCTTCTCCACCATCAATTGCAGTCTGAAGTTCTTCAAGTACCTTCACTGTTCTGTCGTCATTTTTTCTGTTGTCAGCAATTGACTGAATAGTGGTTCCCAGACAGATTACTAGAATGATAACAGCCATAATAGCTAATGCTGAAACAGCTCCGATTACGATTTCTCGTTTCTTTTTCTTCTTTTCCATCTCCGTTAACCGTGTAGCTGCAAACTGCCGCGAAAAAGTATCAGCATGCTCATTTCCATAGGCAATAAATGCCTCTTCTGTATTATATCCTGGATACATCTGGTAGATCTGGTTTTCTGAACAAAACTTCTCCATCCGCCAATAAAATGGAATATACCATGAGGTATATTTTCTACGTCGAACAAAAAATATAAGCAGCCCTATTACAATTATAGAAAAATATCCTGTCATAAGAATTGCGTCTTCCAATCCTTGTATACGAGAGGCTTCTTTCTCCGGTATAACTGCGATGATACTGTAATCTCCACTATCTTCATCCTTAGACCAGTAAGTGTTAAGACGTCCTCCGTAAGACCATCCAGTGGGATCTACCCCAAGATCAGTCAATGAATAGACAACGTGCTTTCCTTTATTCGGATCCTTAACAGATAATGTAAGTCCATCCTCCTGAACTACACCTGTCACAGTCATAGTTCCTTTTAATTGCTGGCCTGTTGCAGCTTTAATCGCATCAAATCCAAGACCAAACCCAAAAAACCATACACATGTAAGAACAAAATTAAGAACAATAAAACGAATCAAGCTTGCCCAAAGATTGTATCTCAAAGATTTTTCTAACTGTTCCTTTTCTGAAGAAGGGATGCCTGGCATGGTAATATACTAGGAAGCAATCATTTCTCGTCTTGTTTCATTTTCATTTGCGCGTTCGATATTAGTAGCATCTCGTACAGTTGTTGCCACCCCCATAAGCACACTCCTTTCACATATTTTAACTATTCATACTTAACCTCTTGATGCCATTATACAAAACAATGGTCACACGAAGATAGCTTTGTGAAAACTGCATATTGAAAGCGCCGAAAATTGCATATTTTCCCTCCGTATCTCTATTTTATGGCAATACTAACTTTATCTAACCAATTCTCGGTTAAATCAGTTAAATCCCCTAAACATTTCCTCATCTATATAACAGCCAGCCTTGTCATACTCCGTGAGATTTATGGCACAGTCAAACGAGCCTATCATGCCCTCTATCGGCTGTATAAATCCATTCCAACCCTCGCCCTTCATGCCCTGTCGCAGCCTCTTCCAATCTGTAAACATACGCACCGCAGGACGACCATGTTTACCCTCAATCGTAGCCATTGCAATGGTCGTATCCTTCTCAATTACCACCTTGCCATTTTCGTCGGGACTTGGCATATCGTTGTCTGCCTTCATTGGAATTAAAAACTTTGCTTTCACAAGCTCTCTCGACATGAAAGAAAAATATAGCTTATAGATCAGCTCCTTATCCGGTGTATCTGGGTGTCCAAGCTCCGCTATCAGTAAAATCCATCTCTCCAGATCCGGATTCATAACCGGTCTGTTTATCTCTGGAAGATTGCTAAAATCCGGCTTTTCGACTATCTTCTCTGCCGATATCGAGGTATTACTATTGACCACACGCACTCCGCAGGCTCCATTCATATAAAAAATGCTTCCAAAAAAGTCGCTTATCGTATTGCTCTGATCGTTTTTTATCTCTCTTATTTCGTATTTTTCAGCTGGGAATGTTGCTCCTATCACATCCTTATAGGGTCTTGTGAGTATCCATATATCCGGTGGTGTACACATATAAGTACCATCTTTCTGATCAACCGTTTCTGAAAACATGGCTGGTTCACCGGTTATTTTGCTGTATACACAATATATCTGTGATACAGAGAGCATTTTTGTCACAATTGCCTCTGCAAGCTTTGCTATCTTCTGCATATCCTTCGCTCTATCTGCATCAGTAGCTGTCGGCAGTACCTTGCATCTATACCAGCTATACAGTCGCCACATTTCTGCACCGTCCGTGATGCTCATACGGTCAAGCTCGTCCTGTGTCAGCTCGATCTGTCTGTGAAAGACCATCTGATTACCCAACGCCTTCACATATGCATCATGAACATCGGATACGCTTGCCTGTCTCGAATAAAGCACAGTACCACATCGAAACGGAAAATCTGCCGCGCACTCCAGCTTTAATCCCACATGACAATCCTTGGCCTCATCTGCCCTTTTCCCGGGTTCAAGCTCTATTCCAAGCACTGTCGTCAGTAATATTTCCCCCTCCTCGTCATCCGAGAAGTTGCTTACGTAGACTGCTGCCCCCACTCTCACAGTTCCCTTCACATAGCCCACGACCACAATATCCTTTGTGTTCAAGAGAGCAAACCTGTCCTCGACTCCAAGCACAAAGCTTGCCGGCTCATCATTCTCCTTCTTTTTAAACGCATCAAAAATTCCCATAACTTGATTTCCTCCTCTATTCTCTTTTTGTTTTCATAACATTTCCATTTTCGTGAACCATCTTGAAAACTAATAATACTTCCTATTTTCAGGATGTTCTGATACGATTCTGGACAAACAAAAGTAATATATCCTTCTGCTGATTGATTTTTGTAAATATTATCCACGCCTATATATGTATGTAATCCTGTTGTCAAATAGGGACCGCCACTATGAGCTGGTCGACATCCACTCCATAAAAAATCTTTTCCCGTCACTGTAATTTTAGCTTTAATATCTGGTATTTCTAACTGATTCATTTATCATCCTCATTCCCAATAAGAATTCACTAAATCCCACGCTTCATCCTTTGGTGTGTGATTTACCAAATAATTAATCATATATTGTTCCGTTTCATCGTTATGATAGAGCAATAATATTTTTATAGCACTTTCCAATGGTAATCTTGGGAGATAGTCATCCTCGTTATCCATAACTAATTTTGCGATGGTATGCCCACCCTCTGATCGTAAATCATATAAATATGCCATCAGACGACTTAATTTGAAAACATTATCCTCATTTCGTATTGAAATAAGTTTTTTAGCATATTCAACCACATCCCCTTGAATATCTATTTCTGCAGTAATGATAGCTGCTAAACTATGTATCGTAGGATAGCATGTCAAATATCTATCAGAAAATTTTCTACCAGTTATATTATAAACAGGGATAGGAAATTTTTTCTCTTTAAATCCTTTCAACGGCTGATAATCTTTTAATTTAGTACCTTTTTCAACCTCAACTTCTATTCCAGCAAATCCAACTTTACTAATCAATGTATTTCCTTCATTATATTTTGTACCATCTGCCCATCTAAAACTATCAGGAGAAATAATGGTAAGACAACTGAGAGATTTGCCTAACACTGAGGCTGCACATGCCTTGTGATGACCATCTAATAATGCACATACAAATCCCTCCTCATAATATGCAAGTCCTCTTGGCGGATTTTTACTTGTCTGAAATTTCTGTACATATTCATCCACTCTTTCTTCCTTGATTAATTCTGCCTTCTGCGTAGGATAAATATAAGCCGGAAATCCACCTGCTACACTATATAAATGAGAATCATAGTACTCACTGCATGTAGCTTCATTCGGTGTTAACTCATTGGGAACAGAATAGAAAAAATTACCTTGTCCATCTGTTGGAAATAGTTTTGCATCAGCCAAAACATAATAGCCACTAGTTAACATCCCAAGTAATGGCTTAATTTTCTCAAATGATTTACTAATTCCTTGATAATCAGAATTCATCACTTCTCTAACTCTTTTCAATTCAGGTGAATCTATATTTTCTATTCCATATCCTGTTGCTAACATTCCTGAACAAGTAGGACAAATTGGATATTTCGCCTGTATAATTGGCTTACCGTTCAACAACAATTGAGAATAGAAATCATATTCATCATCTTCTTCACTAATTCGATGTGTAAATGAACCTTTACCATTAATCACATGAAATATGACAGCTTCATTGCACCACCCAATATTAGATACATCTATATTCTGTATCATTTCTACTCTTGTTCGATTTAATATCATTTTTAGTCCTCCATCACAACATTTTTACTACAGATAATTCTCTACAAATCGAGGCATCATCAGAATGTGTGAGCAGATAGCAGCCCCTGACAACACACTTATCCTTTATTCTGCTTTCCACGCCAATTAATATGTGTAATATTCTTTCCTTCTATAATCAAACGCCAATTTGCCATATTCATAGAAAAATAAATTGCAATTATGAAAACTAAAGTAAATATCAAAGTAGGTATTAAATTTTCTGTTTCCGCACCTTTTTTTGAACAAATTAGTACAAAAAGCAACCATATTGCACCAATAATACATGTACACACAGCAATAACAATTTTTATCACCTTTACATTTTCTACGATAAAGTTATCATTTTTTGTAAAATTGTTCTTATATGTTGCACTGTTAAATTTCATAAAAATACGAACCATAAAGAACAAAAAACTCACACTTATTATTCCTATTATTACATCAATCACGCTAATCCCTCTTTCTTTTTTAGGTACTCTTTCTGTGATGTTGCTTCTTCTTTTAAAACGGATGCATATTTTACCTTAGAATTCTTCATAACTTCCTCCCATTTTTACTTTGTTTCGCAATACTCTTTTGCGTATTTAGCACATCTTTCTGCAGTCGTTCTACATTCTCATATGCTAAGCCAAATTTAAACAGTTTCTTCCCTGATTTATCATAAAAAGTGGTTATATGGTCAGAACTCGTAACCGGTGTAATATCGTTTAAATATCCAACTATAGTTTCTTCATACTCCGCTTTAGTTGTTTTAATATCAGACATGTGGTATTCGAATTTCTTGAATAATGTACGATAAATGATTTTCCCTTTATAAATGTCAACTTTTTTAACTGCAGCTGCTATTCCACAAATACCAAAAATAAGGAAAATGATTGGAAATATCAAAGTTCCTAAAAACACCGGGAATTCCGTTTCTCTTTCTGTTTTGTAAAAGAATATCTGTAATGCCATAATCATAATGCTTGGAATGAGCATTAACAAACTGATTATTAAATTGAAGATTTTCTGTACTTTTTTCATTTTTATGCTGTATCTTAGTTTATTTTCCTGATTCATTTAATTACCTAATGTTCCTCTTAGCATAATCTTCCTTATAAGTCTTCACATACACCACTTCTCCATTCAACAACTTGTTAGCAATTCATAATACCCACATTATCCCTCAAATACGCTTCTTGCGGATTCTCAGGATTATACAGAACAACAGCTTTACCACCAATGAATGTATTTGGCATTCTCGGTGTTTTTCTTTGTCCTATAGGTAAAAAACCTATTCTAATAACAGTGCTTTTTAGTTTTATACTTTCTTTGATTTGATATTTTTGATTTTTAACTTCATATTCCACAGTAATCACGGTTAGGCCCTCGGAACCTTTACCTTGAATATTCATTACAGTTCCATCAGTTTCAGCCGTGCATCTCTTCTTATGTATCCACATAATTTACACCTCACTCTCGAAAAGAAAAATCACTCTACGGCAACACGGGGCTGTAGATTATCATCTGTACCACTTACAATATAACGTGTTTCTTCACCATAGACTTCTGTAACCACGTCAGATACAAATTCAGCATCACCGTTATAATTGCATTGTATCACCGTTATGAGATAAAATGTCTCGTCTGCCTTATACTTGTACCCATAGAATTCACCATTGCTCCCAAAACCACATTCTGAAATTTCTATGTAGTAAAACTCATTATCGGCTTGCTTGTAAACATATCTTTTATTACCCTCTCTTCCTAATATTCCTATATCCTGATCAACTCCCATATAAGTATCATCACTGTTTATAACATTATTAGTTTTAAGAAAAGCTAAAATATCATCATCTTTCGAACTATCCTCAGTCACATCTTGAGTGGTGTCATCCTCACTTATTTTTACACTTGCGCACCCCACACAGCACATGACCATCAATATCATCAAACATAAAAATAAATTTCTTTTCATAATCTTACACCCCTCTCCCTTTAACGCTTTTTGGCGAGAAGTCCCCCCGCCTCCATAGGTGGTGGGATAAATGCCTTCCTATTTGAGTATTTTCACGTTCAATTGTAAAACTTGCAGAAAACAAATCCTTTGAAACTTGTATTACATCAAGTATCATAAATTCTCCTCTCTGTCCTAAGAAATAAGCAGAATTACCAAAAGTACAAACAGACAAATCGCTTCGCACAAAACAGCCGTCGCATACAGTAACCGGTTTGCACGTTTAATATCTTCTGTCTCCACCGCTCTTTCTGCATCCCCGATATAAGGCTTTTCCACGATTTTGCCAAAATAGCTTGCATTTCCCGCAAGCCTGATCCCAAGGGCTCCTGCACACACTGCTTCCGTCTGTGCCGAATTGGGACTTGCATGGTTGTAACGGTCTCTCTTAAAAATATACCATGCACGCTTTCCGTCAAACTCTTTTCCACATAAAAAACAGGAAACCACCATGAGCAGTGCGCTGATCCTTGCCGGGATGTAGTTTACGATATCATCCAGTTTTGCCGCAGTTCTGCCAAAATACAGATATCTGTCATTCTTATATCCTACCATGGAATCCATGGTATTGACAGCTTTGTAGAAAAATCCAAGGATCGGACCGCCGATCGCTGTGAAGATCATCGGTGCGATCACGCCATCCGAAGTATTCTCTGCCACAGTCTCGATCGCAGCCTTTGCAACGCCTGTCTCATCCAGACATTCCGTGTCTCTGCCAACGATCATGGATACCGCTTTCCGTGACGCCGCAATATCCCCTTTTTTCAGTTCCTGATAGACTTTCATACTCTCCACCTTCAGGCATTTCGTGGCAAGAATCTGGTAGGTCATAATGCTCTCGATCACAGCACCAAGATAAGGATGCAGTCTGTATGCGCCAAGTAAAAGCACAGCTGTCACAAACACCGTACTGCTCAAAACTGCAAGTACAAGCAGCATTCCCCTCCTTTTTTCCTGCTCCGATGTGGTATGTTTTTCTTCTGTTTTGCTGCCGAGAAGTCTCTTTTCCAGAAAACTGATCCAGTTTCCGATCAGACGGATCGGATGCGGCAGCCAGTAAGGATCTCCAAGCAGCAGATCCATGAGAAATCCCACCAGCATGGCGGCAATATGATAAATCATGATTTAATTTCCTTTCTTATCTATTGTAAATGTTCACTTTTTGAGTCCTCACATCCTATCTTAGTCAGACTTGTTATCTTCCAACTGCCCTGGATCCATTCCAGCACAGTTTCATATCCTTCCCCGTTTTTCACCTGAAAATCAAAATATTCCCCTCCGGTAAGACTGCTTAACACCGCCATGATCGTACCACCATGCACTACGGCCGTGACCGGGATTTCTGTTCCACAATTGCTTTTCAGATATTGCGGATCTGTGTCGTTTTGTATTCCGGTGTTCCTTTCTGATCTTTTTAAAATATCAGACATCATCCGGTCAAAACCTTCCATGGAACGCAGGATAAACTGCTCTCTTGACTCTCCACCGGGAAATGGCAATGTTCCATTGCTGTCGATCCACTTCTGATAGCAGGGATTGTCCTTTAATTCCTCATAATTTTTTCCCTCAAACTGCCCGAAATCCATCTCCTTCCATTCCGGGATCAGAATTGGATTTCTCTCAAAAAGCAGTTCTGCTGTCTGAACGCAGCGTTTCATCGGAGATGTATACAAAAATTCCGGTGGACTGGAAAAATATTCCTTCTTTTTTTCCTGCAAAAGACGGATTCCTGTTTCAGACAACGGTTCATCTGTTTTTCCAAGATAACGGTGTTCTCCGTTCGCCTGTGTCATACCATGTCTGATCCATGTGATTTTTGCTTTTATTTTATCTTCTGTCCTATTCCACATATGATGCGCTCCACTGTCTCCGCTTCCCCTGCAAGCCGGATCAATAATCTGCCGACACGTTCCCTGTATTCCCGCTCCTGCTTCTCCATCGGCACAATGCCGTTGCCGATCTCATCGCAGATAAAGATACAATCCGGGTGCTCCTTATAATATTGCAGCACGATCTCTTCCGCCGGTTTTCCCTCCTGTAAAAGCTGTTTCACCCAGAGATGCAGGTCATTTACAACCGGTACCTTCTGTCCTTTCAGTTTTTCCTGCACATAGGCAAGCTTGCCCTGCGCATATCCTCCGATATATAATTGCATGCTTTTTCTCCCCTTCTGCCGAATACTATTTTAAAAGTTACAAGAAATATCCGGCCACCGCAACCGCAGCTGCCGCAGCCGCCTCACAGACTGTCACAAAAAATCCGGCCGTGTCACCTGTGATACCACCAAGCTCTTTGTAACTTTTCTTTTTAAAATAAAAGAAACTGAGCAGCGCCGCCCCGATTGCCGCGGCTCCATACCATCCGGATACGAGCAGCATAAGTACCACACAAAGCACTGTCTGAAAATATAAGGCTGCTTTTACCCTGACTTTCTGTGCACTGGAAGCAAAGGTATACAAAAGCCCCTCTTTCTTTGCCGGCTGCAATGTCATAACTGCAATCCCACTAAAGCATCTCGCCAGAAAAAATACGGCTGCTAGTGCAGACACTGCCTTTTGGGTATGTATTTCTGAAATTGCTGCGATATCGATCATATAATAAAGAGCCAGCATGATCGCCGCAAATGCACCGATATGGGAATCTTTTAAAATCTCCAGCTTTTTTTCCCGGCTCTGGTACGAATGAAATGCGTCCATCGTGTCCATGTACCCATCCACATGAAATCCACCGGAGATCATTAACGGAATTGCCGAACCGATCAGTGCATAGCAGACATTTCCTACCGCAAATTTCTCACATAACACCGCCCATCCGAAAAAAAACAGTCCGATCACCCCGCCGATCCACGGAAAAAAGCTCATCATATACTCCATATCCTCTTCCTTCCACTCGAACTGCGGCACGGGGATTTTAGAATAAATGGAAAATGCGATCGCCATCGCTTTTAATAATTTCATAACTTCATCCTTTCAACTCCACCGGAATTCCGACCACGACCTCTGCCACCCGGTCTGCCAGACGCGCAAGTGCTGCATTGATCCTGCCAAGTGCTCTCAAATACTCCATCGTTCCGGCGTCATAGATTACACCATCCTCAAATACATTGTTCGTGACGATCACAAGGTTGTCGAGTTTCCGTGAAAGAGTCTGTATCTCAGATACAATTTTTTCAACTACTTCCTCCTCGGATTTCATGCCGTCTTTCGTGAACATTTCATTTGCTGTGAGATTTGACATACACTCAAGCAGCGCCGATTTCTTTTCTGAGCTGCCCTGCACTTTTCTCTCTGCTTCCTGCCTGTATTGCGCCTGCTCTGCTTCTCCTGCACATGCAAACCGGATTTTTCCTACATTCATCGGGCTTTCGATCGTAAGAAACCCTTTTCCTGCCCGCAGTTTCCGATGCCGCTCTACTTTTTTTTCGCCCTCTGCATCATAAATCTGCATGGTTGCAATATAATATCTGATTCCTTCGCAGGAATACAGCAGGCTTTCTGCATATGCAGATTTTCCACTGCCGCTTCCCCCTGTCACCAATGTGATCATCCTGATAACTGCACCTTTCTGTCACATGAAAAAAATATATCCACACTGACTTTATCAAAACCTGTGATACTCCTCAATTTTAAAATCGCCAAAAGTAGCCCCTGTCTCATATAAACTCATGGCAATATCTAACAGGGAAAACATCATGACTGCCCCCGTTCCTTCCCCTAATGCAAGTCCTGCATCCAGGACCGGAGAAAGCCCCAGCTCCCGCATCAAAAGTTCCGAAGCCGGTTCCTTTCCTTTGTGGGAGGGAATGATAAATTCTTTTGTTCCCGGACAAAGCCTCTCTGCTGTAAGCGCTGCCACCGCACTGATGACACCGTCTGCCACGATCGGCATATGGTATTTTGCACCACCTAAAAACACACCGCAAAGCCCTGCGATATCCAGCCCGCCGACAGAGCATAAAATACGCATCGGCTCAGTCTCTCTCAACTGATATTTTTCCAGTGCCGCTGCGATCACCTGTCTTTTTCTGGCAAGCCCTTCATCACTTAATCCGGCGCCCCGTCCTGCCACGATCTCCGGCGGAACGGAAAGCAGAGCTGCTGCCATCGCCGCACTTGTCGTCGTATTGCCAATTCCCATCTCTCCGGTGCCAAGCAGCGTATATCCAGCTTCTTTGCACTCTTTTACAAGTTCCATCCCAACCCGGACCGCCTTCATGGCTTCTCTCTCTGACATCGCAGGTTTTAGCAGAAAATCATTTGTGCCTTTTTTTACTTTTCTGCTGATGACTCCCGGAAAAATCCGATCGGTGTTCACACCGATATCCACCGGAAAAATCTCTGCGCCAACTGTTTGCGCCATTTTGCAGACCGAAGTATTTCTTTTTCCGAGATTCTCTGTCACCGCTGCCGTGATCTCCTGCCCGGACTGGCTGATGCCTTCCGCCACAACGCCATTATCTGCGCACATGACGATCACTGCTTTTTTCGCAATATCAATCTCTGGCGACCCAAGGATTGCCCCGATTCTTGCGAGAAGTCCCTCAAACTCCCCCAGACCATCCAGCGGTTTTGCCACACGATCCCAGTTTGCTTTGATTTCCTGCCCGATTTTTTTATCCGGTTCCTCTATTTTAAATTCCATTATTTTTCCTCTTTATGCACTGCGCATTTTCGTTACTGTTCACTCGTACCTCGTTCCAGTAACAACATTTCTGTTTTAAATCGCAGCTTCCCGCAGCATCGCATACACTGCTTCCATATCCATGGATTTCCGCACACCGTCTGCAAGTTTATCATACTGCATCTGCTTAAACTGCCCGTAACTTATCATCTGCCCGGTATCCAGCACCACACCCTTCCGTTCAGCCAGGATACCAACCAGTGTCTCTGCCAGCGTTCCCTCGTCAAAAATGCCATGAACATATGTTCCATATACATTGCCGGAAAAGATTCCGTCGTATTTTACACTGCCATCTGCTTCGTTTTGTATTCTGCACATGTAACGCTTCTCATTACCTCTGCTTTCCGGATTTATGACACGCTCACTGTCTACGATGCTTCCACCGTCTACGGTGCTTCTATTGTCCACATTACTTCCACTGTCTACGGTACTGCCCATGTGGATCTCGTATCCGCGCACGCTCTTTCCGGAAAGTCCGGAGAGTGCTCCGGAAATTTCTCCAAAAGTTCCCGTTACCTGTGTTCTTGTTTTTTCCTGTTTCAGCTCCGTCGCAGCCGGAAGCAGTCCCATACCTTTCATGCTTCCACCGTTTTCCACCTGATATGGATCACAGATCGTCTCACCCAGCATCTGATATCCGCCACAGATCCCAAAAACAATGGTATCCTGCGCTTTCTTTTTGATCAGCGCCTCCAGACCATTTTCCCGCATCCATTTCAGATCGGCCATTGTATTTTTACTGCCCGGAAGCACGATCATGTCCGGGTGGTGTAAGTCTCTCACACTGTCCACATAGCGCACGGAAACCTGCCCGATCTGCTCTAAAACAGACAGATCCGTAAAATTGGAAATTCTTGGATAACGGATGACTGCAATATCGATCAGGCCTTCCTCCCTGCGGTCAAATCTGCTGCTTAAGCTGTCCTCGTCATCAATGGACAGCTCCATATAAGGCACAACGCCCACGACCGGCACATGTCCCCGCTCCTCCAGCATCACAACGCCCGGATCTAATATGGTTTTATCCCCGCGGAATTTATTGATGATGAGCCCTTTTACACGTTCCTTTTCCGGTTCCTCGAGCAGCATCAGCGTTCCGAGAAGCTGTGCAAACACGCCGCCCCGGTCAATGTCTCCCACAAGAAGCACCGGTGCATCCAGAAGCTCTGCCAATCCCATATTGACAATGTCATTCTCCCTCAGATTGATCTCTGCCGGACTACCTGCGCCTTCGATCACGATAATGTCGTTATCTCTTTCTAACTCCCGGAATGCCTTTTTGATTTCCGGGATCAACTGTTTTTTATACACAAAATAATCTCTGGCGCTCATATTCCCAAGCACTTCACCATTCACGATCACCTGTGAGCCGACATGTGTGGTCGGTTTTAACAGAATCGGATTCATTGCAGCTACCGGCTCCACCCCTGCTGCCTCCGCCTGCATCACCTGTGCGCGTCCCATCTCAAGCCCTTCCTTTGTGATAAAAGAATTCAGTGCCATATTCTGGGATTTAAACGGTGCCACCCGGTATCCGTCCTGTCTGAAAATCCTGCAGAGTCCTGCCACGATCAGGCTCTTTCCTGCGTTTGACATCGTGCCCTGCACCATGATCACTTTTGCCATAATTCTATCTCCATTCCACAGTCTTCTGCCTCCTGCAAAAGCTGTCTGTTAAGCACATTCTGTGATCCAAATACCGTCTGGCAGCAGATCACCTTTCTGCATGCGCACATCACCTGTTTTGCCGCCTCATAATGTTTCCTCTCAAAGTCCTGATACGCCTCCGCAGCGATCACCTGCACCGCAAGCGCTTCTGCCGCCGGATAATCAAGATCATTTTTTCCTAAGATTCCCACTGCAAATGGAATCCCATTTCTCTGAAGCTGCCGGAACAGGAAACTTCCCGTACCATTTCCGGCGATCACAAATACCTCCGGTATGCCACCGCACTTTTTCAGTTCCACGCAACCGCTTTTCTCCTGAAACGTTCCGTCCGTGATCTCATAAAGCTGATCGACAAATCCATCGGTAAAGACTTCCTCCGGCGTGCCATAATGCTCAATGTTTTCCCCTTTGACGCAGACAATTTTGTCCGACACACGCTCTGCAAGATCAAGTTCATGCAGCGACATGAGAACACCGATTTTTTTCTTCCGCGTCATCTCCTGCAGCATGGATAAAAATTCGAGTTTGTACTTTACATCCAGATAAGATGTCGGCTCATCCAGGATCAGAATCTCCGGCTCCTGGCACAGCGCTTTTGCAAGCAGTACACGCTGTTTCTGCCCATCACTCAGGCTCATAAAATTGCGTTCTTTTAACGGTGAAATGCGGATCTGTTCCATGCACTGCGCCACCACCGCCTCATCTTTTGGTGTCAGGATGCCAAGTCCTCCGGTATACGGATATCTCCCCATCGCCACAACATCTGCCACTGTCATCAGCTCCGGTGTAATGCGCTCTGTGAAAACAATGGACATTTTCTTCGCCAGTTCTTTTTCCGGCAATTCACACAGACTGGTGTTTTCCACATAAACACTGCCACAGATCTCCTGCAGCTGCTTTGCGACAGTCTTTAAAATAGTGGATTTTCCTGCCCCGTTTGGTCCGATCAATGTTACGATCTCTCCCCTTTTCAGAGAAATCCCTATCTCCTTTATCAGTTCTTTTCCGTGATATCCAACGGACAGTCCGTCCGTGTGCAAAAGTTCCCGTTCTTCCATTCCGTTCCTCATTTTCCATTGTCAAGATATTTCATTACCTACCGAATGCCTGGATGCATGCTTCTCACAATTTCAATTTTTCTTCCTTAATACCGCTCCTGTCGCTGCTTCAACATGACTGCGATCATTACCGGTGCGCCAAAAATCGCCGTCACGGTACTGATACTCATCTCCGTCGGTGCAAACACCATCCGCGCCAGAAGATCACAGAACATGCAGAATACTGCCCCACCTAAAAAACATGCCGGTATCATGATGATCGGTTTTGCCGTCCGGAATAACCGCTTTACCATCTGCGGCACCGCGATCCCGACAAACGACACAGGTCCTGCAAACGCTGTTACCACTGCGGATAAGATGCTCGATAAGATCACGAGCAGTATGCGGAACATTTTGATATTGACACCCATATTTTTTGCATAAGTCTCTCCTAACTGGTACGCTTCCATCGGTTTTGACAAAAAGAATGTCAAAATGCCGGTAACGGCTACAACAAACACGATTGTTTTCACATTCTCCCATGTGATACCGGAAAAACTTCCCATCGACCAGTTATGAAGATTCACAATGTCGGAATCCTCTGCAAACGTCACAAGAAAATCTGTGACTGCGGAACAGATATAGCCGATCATCACTCCGATCAGCACTAAAAATGACATATTCTGAACTCTCGGTGACATCAGAAGCACACAAAACATTGACAGCATAGATCCTGCGAACGCCGCCACGATCAGATCCACAGAAGATAATGTTCTGGAATATCTTAAGAACACGATCATCACGACCGCCACAAATAATTTTGCCCCGGAAGAAATACCAAGAACAAACGGTCCTGCGATCGGATTATGAAAAAAAGTCTGCAGCAGATACCCGGACAATGCCAATGCACCGCCGAGCAGGATTGCAGCAAATGTTCTCGGAATGCGGATCTGGAACAGAATAGCTGCATAAAGTTCATCCTGCTCCCCTCGGAACTGTCTCAAGATGTCCGAGATTGAAATCTGCACACTTCCGGCACATACACTGACGATAAAAAAGAGTACTGATAATGTGATCAGAATGACAAAACAGACCGTATATCTTATTTTTCTATTTGAGCTTATACATGTAGGTAAGTTCATCCGTATCCTCCGAGGTCAGCATCTCATGAAAATCATGGATAATGCTTCCGGTATCCATTGTATCCTGATAAAGGTTTTTCCCGATACACCATACGTTTCCGTCTTTGACTGCCTTAAAATCTGCAAAAAGACTGTTTTTTGCCAGTAAATCATCAACCGTTGTCAGATTGCCGTCAATCGTGCTGTTATAGACGAGATAATCTGCGTCTTTCGCCTGCGCATAGAATTCTTCCATCTGCATATTGACACTGGAAGCTGCGTTATCCTCGCCCTTTAAATTCTGGAACACATACTCCCCACCGGCAATGTCTATCATTTTCGGAACATAGTCATTGCTCTTTCGCACACTGACCGTTCCTGCTGTTGTAACATAAAAAAATGCGACTGTCTTTCCGGTAGCTTTCACATCAGAAAGCTCTTTCACATACTGTTTCTGTTCCTCAAATGCTCTCACCGCCGCATCCTCATTTCCGGTCAGCACTCCATAAAGCTTTACCCACTCGGTCCTGCCAAGCGGATCAGACTCATAGCTGGAATGATCGACTAAAACCGGAATGCCAAACGATTCCAGATTCTCCTTTACCTCCGGTGAATGTCCGATCATCGTTGACTCAATGGCAAGCCCGCACTCTTTCGAACAGATCAGTTCATAATCAGGTGCATTATACTTTCCGGCATATACGATCTGTCCGCTCTCCATTGCCGCCTTTGCCTCCGGGATCTCCCATTTTTCCTCTGGCAGTCCGGACAGGCAGATGTGATCCAGTGCACCGATACTGCAAAACATATCCATAGCCGCAGAGGCAACCAGATAAATATCGGACACCGGGTCATTTAAGACTGTGATCCCCTTCTCTAAATCCTCCGGTACCTGTTTCCCTTCGGTATTCAGCAAAAATCTGCTTCCATCCGATATGGAAATCAGTGTAAAACCGTTCTCATAATAATCCACTGCAAACTCTGTGGCATAATCTAAATCCATGCTCTTTTCATAATTCAGTTCACTGCTGATCTCATGATCCCCACTCTTCCAGGAGGTCTGGTCGTCTCCACAGCCCAATATCTGGATGCAGGCAAAAAGCAATATACACCACAGACCGATTTTTTTTATCTGCTTCATTCTTTTTTTCCTTTTCTCTTCCGATGTATCTGCCACGCTGTGATACTTACTGCAATCACTGCTGCGACATAGACAACTGCGATCACTTCCATCGGTTTTTTCCCGGCGTTTGCAATGGAAGCACTGTCGAGCAGAATCGTATATTCAATCTCATGCGGCACGCTCATGGCTGTCGTATCTGCCGTTACCGGCACTTCTTTGTCAAACGCCGTCACAGGCAGTTCAAAAACCGAATTACCCTCTGTATTGACCGGAAGATAAGTCTCTCCGTCCAGCGTCATATAATCATAATTTGGACTGCTCCACTCAATCTCAATGACAGCTTTCTCATCCTGCACCTGCAAAATTGCCGGTGATGTGACAGACGCCCTGCCGCTTCCCCCTGTCAGCTGCACTTCAATCTCATATTCCCCATCCGGGAGATCAACCTGTATTCCTTTTTCCCATACTTCGGTTCCGTTTCCGTTGCTTTGCATTCTGTTTTTCTCTCTTTCCTGTTCGGCAGTCTGTTCCAGATGATGTTCTATGGAGTCCTTCTGCCTGAATATGAAAAAAGCGTCTCTTTTTCACAAAAGAAACGCTGCACTCAAATCACAATATAAAATTTTTCCTGTCCTATCTTACAAAAATGATCTAAAAACAGGTCAAATTTTCTCATCCGTACAGCCAGTTACTCGTGGCGTGGAAACATTTTTGTTTCCCGTACAACAATCAGGCAGGTCTCCTGACTTAAAGATCATCATGCATTGCCCTCTTCCCGGCTGCCCAGTGAGTTTTTGGCATGCACTCCCTAAATACAGTGACGAGTTCGCACAGGATTCGCACCTGTTTCCCTTTTCACCAGATCCGGCAGAGTGAGGTCACCCTGCCTATCTGACACCTGTTTGTTTCATTATCAAGTTCGTTTGAACTATAACATATGCTTTTAAAAATATCAATCGTTTTCCAAAAACCTATTCAACACTGGCAAAACTATTCGCAGCGATCATCTTTTTCAATTGTGTGGCAGCCTCCTTAAATGGGTGCTTGCTGTCATAGATCAGACAGATATTCCGGGACGGTATCTTCTCACACAGGGGTATCTCTGACACCTCTCCCCTGTCAATCGCATCCTTTGCCATCGGTTTTGGTATAAAAGCCAGCCCCAGTCCGCTTCTTACCAGTGGAAGGATCTGATCCGCCGTTGCAGTCTCTGTATCCGGCTCAAAGTCCAGACCATAAGAAGCAAATAACTGCCTGTAAAACTGAAAGGTCACCGTCTCCTTTCCAAGACAGATGAGCGGATATTGCATAATCTCCTCAAATGTTGTTTGCTTTCCTGCCAGATGCCCGAACTCTGTTCCACCGATCAGTATTTCCTGATATGGATGAAGCATTGTCATGTGGAGCGGTGCATCCGCTTTTACAGGTGTGGAAACGACTGCAAAATCAACCGTTCCCCTTCTCACCGCTTCCACCGCCTGCGGTGTGGAATGATTGTAGATCTTCAGCCGGATTCCCGGGTATGTATTGTGAAACTCTTTTAACTTATCCAGAAGGAACAAATTTAACGCGGTCTCACTGGCTCCGATTGCAATACTCCCATGGGACAGTCCCACACATTCTGCCAGTTCCTCCTCTGCCGTAAAAAGCTGTTCCATGGCCGCTGCTACATGTGTATACAGCTTTTCCCCTTCCGGAGTCAGAAAAACTCCACGGTTCGTCCGCACCAGAAGCGTACAATGAAGCTGCTGTTCCAGACAGTTCATTGCCCTTGTCACATTCGGCTGGCTGTTTCCCAACACCCTTGCAGCCCTCGTAAAATTATTGTATTTCGCAACGTAATAAAAAATTTTATAATACTCAAAATTCACATCCATAGCTCGCCCTCAATCATATCAAATTATTATTTCTGCTATATTAATTATAGTTTTCACATATTTCTATTTCAATAGTATAATTTTAGCGAAAAAAAGAAAAGGAAGCGATTCATTTATGGCAGAAAAAACAATTTTTCCACGCGAAGAAAAAGCAGATGTTTTATTCAACAAAATATTAAATGATCCATGGGCATGTGAAAAACTCCAGGGGACTTTCTGCAATTCCCTGTTTTGCAATGAGGATAACAATTTTCCATTATCTCCCGCTGAATTTTCCCAGGCACTTTTTAATGCTTATCACAACAGAGATCTGTCAGCTTTTCTTATGGCAATCTGTCAAAATACATTATTCGATCTGCTCCGGAATTCATTTCTGATTCCGTACCGTTTTAACGCAGACGGCAGAACGAATCCGATTATCATGACTGACGAATCGGGCAATTTACTGCCCGGATATAAAACAACCGTACATGAAAAAGATTACCAGCATTTTTATGATGTCTACTGTGATCTTGACAATAAGAAAAATATTTATTTTGCACAGGCCTACCGTTACCGCCATGCCTATGCTTCTGAAAAAATGGATATGGAACAGCAGATTCTGGAAAAAAATACCGGTGTACTGATCATCCGCGAGCTGCCCGACACTGTCAAGCTGAAAGAGACAGAGGCAGAAGCTTATTCTGCTGTCTGGGATCTTATGATCAAACTGGAGAAAAGTCTTCCTATGGCGTATATTTTCTATGGGCAGGATTCTCTGGTAGAGGAAAACACCCGCTATGATGAGATTGGTATTTTTCTACCGGATTCGCTGTTTTTGAAGAATCTGGAACGACATGTAAAAAAAGCAGAGGCGATCATTTATGCAGAAGAATAATTATATGGATATCATGGAAAAAAATCATATGGAAATCCCCTGGCACGATTACACGGAAAACGACAGCAATGTTCTGATCAATAAAGCAGGGCTGATCGAGAAGGCTTCTGTTATCGGAAGAGTCGGATTGATCATGCTCTCCTGTGGAACCGGAGCATGGCGTGTCCGCACTTCCATGAACCGTCTTGCAAAGGAATTGGGTGTCACCTGCACCGTGGATGTCGGACTTATGTCCATCGAATTTAACTGTTTTGACGGAAAAGAATGTGTCTCACAATCCTTAAGCATTGCCAATACAGGTGTCAATACCTCAAAGCTTTACCGTATGGAACAGTTTGTTGACAATTTTCCAAAACAGGAAGCCCATCTGACAGGTGAAGAGATTCACAGACGTCTGGATGAAATCGAGTCTATTCACACACTCTACTCCCCTGCCAAACTTGGTCTCGCCGCTGCACTCGCATGTTGTGCTTTCACGTTCCTGCTGGGTGGTGGTCCGATTGAAATGGTTCTCGCCTTTATCGCAGCCGGTATTGGAAATGTGATCCGCACCAAACTGATCAAACACCATTATACGTTATTTTTAAATATTGCAGTATCAATCTCTGCCGCCTGTCTGACTTATACCGTATGTCTGCATCTGGCAGAAATGTTATTCCATATTCCGTCCTTCCACGAGGCAGGATATATCTGTTCCATGCTGTTTATCATACCAGGATTTCCATTCATCACAAGTGGAATCGACCTTGCCAAGCTTGATTTGAGATCCGGACTGGAACGCCTCACTTATTCCGTGATCATCGTGCTGGTCGCTACCATGTTTGCATGGATCATGGCATTGCTCTTAAAATTGCAGCCACAGGATTTTTCCTCATTATCCATCGATCCTGTCCTTCATCTGTTACTGCGGTTGATCACAAGTTTTTGCGGTGTATTCGGATTCTCTATTATGTTCAACAGTTCGATCCCGATGGCAGCCACGGCTGCCTTTATCGGTGCCATCGCAAATACATTGCGTCTGGAACTGGTCAACTTTACGGCTACACCTGCCGCTGTCGCCGCTTTTATAGGCGCATTAACCGCCGGACTTCTGGCTTCCATCATAAAAAAATGGAACGGTTATCCACGTATTTCACTAACCGTTCCATCCATTGTTATTATGGTTCCAGGACTTTACCTTTATCGTGCAATTTATAATTTCGGGATCATGTCACTGACAGAAGCTGTCTCCTGGTTTGCTGCTGCGATCATGATCATCATTGCGCTTCCGCTTGGTCTGATTTTTGCAAGAATACTGACAGACCGCACGTTCCGCTATTGCACCTAATGTAAATTTTTTCTTTCCATTAACAAACTTTTTCTAAGATTTCATTTAAGGCATTGCCACTGCTGGAATGACTTCTTACCACTTCGGCTTTGCTGCGCTCCGCCTCCGCTACCGCACATTTTACCATCTTGTGGGAAACTGTATTGGTAAACAGGATAATCAGATCCGGTGACCCAATCTGGCTGCTTAACTTTGCCGGCATCTGGGTAAATACTTTTGCCTTACATTTATGCTCTTTACAAATCTTTTTATACTGACACACCATACGGTCATGTCCTCCAATAATGACTACGCTCATAAACTGTCCTTTCGTTATAATGCTTACTTATTATAATGCTGCGAGCTGTTTTCCGAGGTCTTTGCATGCATCTAAGGCCGCATCGTCCGGTGCTTCCTGACAGATCACGCCCTCTCCGTTCACAACGGTTGCTCCGGCTGCTGTCATACGGTCTACCCAGTCACGCATCCACTGTCCATCGCCCCATCCATAAGAGCCAAACAAAGCGATTGTCTTACCTGCTGCAAATCCTTCCACATCGCATACAAATGGTTCCATCTCGCCTTCTTCGAGCACTTCTGCTCCCATTGCAGGACAGCCCATTGCGAAACCTTTTGCAGCTTTTAAATCATCTAAGGATGCACTTGCGACATCAACCACCACTGCTTCTTTTCCTGCTGCCGTTACACCCTCTGCAACTGCGTTTGCCATACTCTCTGTGTTTCCTGACTGTGACCAGAATACGATTGTTACTTTATCCATGATTCTTTCCTCCATACTATCTGCAGTTTTATGATTTTTATTTTTTCACATTCCTGCATTTTCTATTCTTTATCAGTTATGTAGTTAGTATACGCTAACCTATAAGTAAAAATTAAGCATAACAGGCAGCCATCTCGCTCACACTGCGTCCACTTGCAAGCAGCTGTATCAAAACTTTTCTTGCCTCTTCATATCTGTTAAACAAAGCCTTCTTCTCCTCTACATGTCCGTACACTTTCCAGTAGCCGGCATACAGATAATTGTGACCTTTGTTCTCAATGAATCCCTCCACATCTTCCACAGGATAACCGAGCAATAATCCCATCTCATGTGGAAATTCTGCAATCTGCTCCATACAGTCTGCATAGCGTTTCTGAAAACAGCTTAAAACATCGTTTAAATCCAGGCTTTCGTATCCAAAACTCTTCATCGACTGACAGACTCTATCCTGCATCAGGTACGCTTTCAACCCATCCTCGCGGTACACTAAAAAGGTTGCTTTATCTTCGCTTTCCAACAGCAGATAATAGGAAATACCGGAACGTTCCAACACCTGTTTCATCTGTGGTGCAAGTTTTTTCTCCACATTCAGTAAATTAGAAACCTTCATGCCGGAGATCATCGGTGCACACTGTACGACCAGATGTGTCTCAATTCTTTCTCTGTCTAATCTTGTGATCATCTCATATACTTCCTGACTCACTTTGCTCTCCTTTGCTTTTCAGGTTAGTTATATCTAACTCATAGGCATATATTACACAAAAAAAGAAAACGTGTCAACACTGTTATTGAAACGTTTTCTCGTTAAGCTTCTATCTCAATTCCTTCCTGCACAAAAATGCGCAGATCAAAACAAAAATACAGCAGACCACCCATGTGACCGGTTCGCAAAGGCACACTGCAAAATACCCATATGCCGGCACGACCCAGATAGCAAAAATTACCTTTCCTATCAATTCCAGACTGCTGCACACAAGCGGCATCATCAAATGATTCATTCCCTGCAGCATATTTCTCAAAATAATAATCACTGCCATCGTAGGAATCAACGGAAAACTGATCCTGAGATATAATGCAGTATTATAAATAATATCCGCATTACTGCTTCCTGTTACCAGTCTGACGGCATCTTCCACGAAGAAAGTCACAAAAACCATGGAAAAAATCCACCAGACCGCAAAAAGAAAGAATGCTGACCATACTCCTTTTTTGATTCTGTTTCGATTTCCGCCACCCATGTTCTGGCTCGTATAAGTTGCAACACTCGTTCCAAGCGCAAGTCCCGGCGTATGGAAAAGTTCCGCCAGCCTTCTTGCGCCTACCTGCGCCGTAATATACAGGTTTCCGAGTGCGTTGATACTTCCCTGTAAAATAACACTTCCAATATTATAAATTGCACTCATCAAAGCCATGCTAAACCCCGCGACAACCATTTCAAGCACAAATTTTTTCTCCACCTGATAATCTTTTCCTTTAAAATGAAGCAGTGGATAATTGCGCCAGATAAGTATGAATGCAAGAAATGCACTTACCCCCTGTGATAAAACCGTTGCAAACGCTGCACCTCCGATTCCCATCGCCAGTGGTGCCATAAACGCATAATCCAATGAAATATTCAAAACGCTGCTGAACAGCAAAAACAAAAGGGGTGTCATACTGTTTCCAACCGCCTGCAGCATAGCAGCTTCCATATTATATGCCATCGTAAATGGTATTCCAATCAGTATGATCGTAAGATATTCCATCGCACCTGCCATTGTCTCTTCAGGAACCTGCAAAAGAATCAGCAGAGGTTCTTTACACAACAGAAAAATAGACATTAAGACAATGGATACCGACATGGAAATTGTCACCATCCAACAGGAGGCATGCTTCATTTTTTGCTCATCCCCTGCTCCAAAGCTCCGGCTTAAAGACAACGCCAGTCCATTGTTCATTCCAAATGCAAAATTCGTGATAAGTCCATATAGCGCCGAAACTGCTCCAATCTGTGCGAGTGCGTGATCTCCCAGAACATGTCCGGCAATTGCAGTATCCGCCAGATTATAAAACTGCTGTAGCAGATTTCCAAAAAACAGTGGCAGCGCAAATTTTAATACAAGCCGGAACGGATTTCCCCTTGTCATATCCAGCACACGGCTTTTTTCATTTGTTTCCATCGTAATCCCTGCTCCTTTAATCTTTACTCAGAAACCGGTCCCACTCTTCGGCATCTGCGCTTCCGCTTACTTTAATCATGAAAGTATGGTCTTCCGTATCAATGGATACCGTATAGACACCTTTCTCCTGCTCAATGGAATAGATTTCACATCCTTCCAGTTCCTTTAATTTTGCTGCCTGATCTTCTGCCGCGATCAGTATATCCTCTTTCTTTTCTTTCAGATTACCATCTGCGTCATAAACTTTATAGCCTTCCTCGACAAATGCCGTTATCTCCGGCTCACGGATTTTCAGTTTCAGTTCATTTGCACGCATTTCGCGGATATCACGATTGCAAGAATTTTGTGGTAAAATCGTCACATTGTCCAATATCATTTCAAAGATCCCATTGACTGCGCAGGTTTCTGCAATGTATGCGCCCTCAAATCTGAAGTTTTGTAATTCATTGTCGGTATGGTATTTCATTTGTTTTCTCCTGTCATTGATATCATATTTGTAAATTCATTCATCTACTTTACTTTTTCTGACCGTCTACTCCTGCAGCTTTCTCACTTCGTCTAACGGAAGTCCTGAAATTACTGCAATCTTTTCAGGTGTGAATTCCTGTAAAGCAAGCATACGCTTTGCTGTTTCAAAAGCTGCCTGATTTTTGCCTTCTGCCAGTCCAGCTTCATGTCCAATCTCACGACCAGCCTCAAACTCTGCCTTTCTCAACTTCTTCTCTTCCAATTCTTTATCATACTCAAAAATGCTCATATTAATAACCTCACTCCGGTTTCGGGATACGAATGAAACACACAGATTATTTTGGAACCTTCTGTATCAACTGAGATTGTATAGACGCTATTCTCACAGTCTATAGAATAAATTTCACAGCACAGGTCGTAGAATCTACCTCTACGACCTCCTGTGTTAATTTAATTCGAGCATTCTGTCAATACAGCGTTTTGCTCCCTTACTTACTTCCTCAGGTAAAATAATTTCTTCACCTGCAAGGCCTTTCAGACAATTATATACATCTACTAAAGTTGTAAGTTTCATATTGTGGCATACACAATCCTTGGAAAGTGGATAAAACAGCTTATCCGGACACTCATACTGTAAATGGGAAACTATGCTGTTTTCTGTTCCAATGATAAATTCCTTATCTGTACTCTTCTTCGCATAGGACATAATTCCAGTTGTGCTTCCTATGTAGTCTGCATTCTTGGTTACTGCAGCGGCACATTCCGGATGGACAAGGAGCTTCGCATTTGGATGTGCTTTCTTTGCTTTTGCCACATCTGCTTTGCCCATTCTAAGATGAGTTGGGCAACCACCCTTGATAAATTGAAATGTTTTCTCAGGAATCTGTTCTGCTACCCATGCTCCGAGGTTACAGTCCGGAATAAAAAAAATCTTGTCGTTCTCCAGCTTCTTAACAATAGATACCGCTGATGCCGATGTAACACATACGTCACATAATGTCTTCAATTCAGAAGTTGTATTAATATAGGCTACTACTGTATAATCCGGATACTGTTTTTTTAATTCTTTCAATTCTTCCACAGAAAGCTGTTCTGCCATAGGACATCCTGCTTCACCGCTGGAAAGAAGTACTTTCTTGTCTGGTGAGAGAACCTTCACGGTTTCTGCCATAAAACGGACTCCGCACATAAGGATCGTCTGTTCCTGTGTTTTGGCAGCCTGCTGGCTCAATGCAAAGGAATCTCCCATATAATCCGCAACTTCTAATATCTCATGGTTTTGATAGGCATGTGCCAGAATACATACTTCTTTTTCTTTTTTTAATCTAAGGATCTCGTCCTGAATTTCTCTTGTCGTCATCTTTCCCTCTTTTATCACAGAAAGGCTTTCTTCTTCCGGTATTCGTTCTGTCTTAATGTGATCTCATTTTTAATTTGTTTTCCAAACGACAGTATCAATACCGGATCTCACTGCCTTTTGCTCACTTTAGTAAAAGTATACGATTTGAAATATACACTGTCAACACAAAAAATTTACAGGTGTCTTGTCAGTTGTAAAATTAAGTGTTATACTTGGAGCAATCTGTAAAAAAACACTATTTTATTAACATAAAAGAATAGGAAAAGAATATGAAAACAGATATACTTATAGTTGGAAGTGGCTGTTCCGGATTATATGCAGTCTTAAATCTTCCTGATGAATTAGATATTATGCTGATCACGAAGTCTGATTTTGAAAGCAGTGATTCCTTTTTGGCTCAGGGAGGCATGTGTACGTTAAAAGATCCGTCTGATTATGACAGCTTTTTTGAAGACACATTAAAAGCCGGACATTATGAGAATGACCAGAAGTCTGTCGAGATCATGATCAAGTCTTCCCCTGATGTAGTGAAAGATTTGGTAAAATACGGTGTCTCTTTTACCCGGGACGAAAATGGTGATTTTGTCTATACAAGAGAAGGTGCACATGCTCATCACAGAATACTTTTCCATGAAGATATCACTGGAAAAGAGATCACAAGCCACCTTTTAAATGCCGTCAAAAAATTAAAGAATGTAAGAATGTATGAATATACGACTCTCTTAGATATCTTTTGCGATGGCAGCAAGTGTTGTGGTGGAATTATCAGGTGGCCGGATGGCAGGGAAGAACAGGTTGAAGCTGACTATGTAATACTTGCAACCGGCGGTATTGGTGGAACATACAAGCATTCCACTAATTTCAAACACCTGACCGGTGACGGCGTGGAGATTGCCAGACGTCATAATATTGAACTGAAAAATCTTGATTATGTCCAGATTCATCCTACTACTCTTTACTCTGATAATAAAGAAGAAAGAAGCTTTCTTATTTCTGAATCTGTAAGAGGTGAAGGTGCCAGGCTTTATGATAAGAATATGAACCGTTTTGTAGATGAACTGCTGCCAAGAGATCTGCTTACACAGGAAATCTACAAACAGATGGAGAAAGACGGCACCGATTTTGTGTGGGAAGATTTAAGAACCATCCCGCGTGACGAATTAATAAGTCATTTTCCAAATATTATTGAACATTGCAGCCAGGCCGGTTATGATGTGTTCCATGAATGTATTCCCATCGTTCCGGCTCAGCATTATTTTATGGGCGGAATCAAGGTAAACCATAACAGTAAAACTTCTATGGATCATCTCTACGCAGTCGGTGAAACCGCATGCAATGGGGTTCATGGTAAAAACAGACTTGCAAGCAACTCCCTTTTAGAGAGTCTTGTATTTGCAAAAAGAGCAGCAAAAGAAATTGCTGGCGAAAGGAGATAATATGTACGATCAGGTAACATTAGGGTTAAATGTAGACCCATTTATATTAAGTGCTTTAAAAGAAGATATCACAAGTGAGGACGTATCCACAAACAGTGTTATGCCACATCCACAGCAGGGCGAGGTAGACTTGATCTGCAAAGAAGATGGCATTATCTGCGGTCTTCAGGTTTTTGAAAGAACCTTTACTCTGCTCGATTCCAATACAACCGTAGAATTTTTTGTAAAAGACGGTGACCATGTAAAAGCCGGTGAACTTATGGGCAAGGTTCATGGTGATATCCGTGTGCTTCTCTGCGGAGAGAGAACTGCTCTTAATTACCTTCAGAGAATGAGCGGAATCGCAACCTATACAAGCCAGGTGGCAAAGCTCCTTGAAGGAACCGGGATCAAGCTTTTAGACACAAGAAAGACTACACCGAACAACCGTATTTTTGAAAAATATGCCGTGAGAGTCGGTGGCGGAAATAACCACAGATACAACCTTTCTGATGGAGTACTTCTCAAGGATAACCATATCGGTGCCGCAGGTGGTGTAAAAGAAGCTGTCAAAATGGCTAAGGCATATGCACCTTTTGTAAGAAAAATCGAAGTTGAAGTTGAGACTTTTGAAATGGTACAGGATGCCGTGGAATCAGGTGCTGATATTATCATGTTGGACAACATGGATAATGATCTTTTAAAACAATCCATCGATTATATTGCCGGCAGAGCTGAAATCGAAATTTCCGGAAATGTTACAAAAGAAAACATTGAAAGAATTAAGAACTTTGGTGTAAACTATGTATCAAGTGGAGCTCTGACTCACTCAGCTCCAATTTTGGATATTTCACTTAAAAATTTACATGCAGTTTAGAAAGGACTTTGACAGATGAACGGAGAGATCAGGAGAGCAAAAATAGAAAATATTTTGAAATCCAGCGCTGTGCCTGTCCCTGGAGTTACTCTGGCAAAAGACCTGGATGTAAGCAGGCAGATCATCGTTTCGGACATTGCTCTTCTTCGTGCAAATGGCCTGACGATCCTTTCCACAAACAAAGGTTATATTATTCCAAAACAATCCGCCTGCCAGCGGGTATTTAAAGTGATCCATACAGATGATCAGGTTGGAGAAGAACTCTCTCTGATCGTTGATAATGGCGGTGTTGTCAAAGATGTTTTTGTTTATCACAAGGTTTATGGTGTTATCCGGGCTGATATGAATATCCGTACAAGACGCAATGTCAAGAAATTTTTAGAAGGACTCTCTTCCGGAAGTTCCAGCCTTCTTAAAAATGTAACCGGTGGTTATCATTACCATACGATTGAAGCTGAATCCGAAGAGATTTTAGATGATATTCAAAATGAACTCGCAGAAAAAGGTTTTCTGGCCAAACTGCAGGATTATGAGCCTGTAGATTTCTGGGGCGAAGAAGAATCAAATACAAACGTTTAATGCAATCAAGGCGTCAGTCCGGTATTTCCGGAACTGACGCCTTTTAAGCATTGGAAATTGTCAATGCCACTGTTTTGTCTTACATATACTTCTTCACAATATTCTCCATTACTTTCCACTTATGTTCCATATCAGAGACAAGTTTAAACTGTGTCCTTGCCCGGTCCAAATTCTGCCCCGGTCTGTGAATTTTAAAATAAATGTCTCCCTGAATATAATCCATAAGAAACCTCATTCCACATTCATAGGTCATAAGCCTAGCGCCCATCGGAAGCAGCTTTATCTCTTCCTGTGAAAGTTTTCCACCACATCCCTCTATAAAGCCCTTCGCACATGCTTCAAAAAGCTCTAAATCGCACCACACTTTATCCAGATTTTGTTCATCCTCTAATGCTGTACTTGCTCCAATCCGCACCGCATCTCCAAAATCATTCATGGCTACCCCAGGCATTACAGTGTCCAGGTCAATCACACATATTCCTTTTTTGGTATCCTTATCCATGAGGACATTATTAATTTTTGTGTCATTATGAGTCACACGAAAACTGATTTTCCCACTTCTCAGCAAATCCTGAAAGCAGTCCACAATTTCTTCCCTGTCCAATACAAACTGAATTTCCTCCCGGACCAAATCCACTCTGCTGCACACATCCTCTTCCACTGCCTTTTTGAATGTCTCAAATCTTTCTCTGGTATCATGAAATCCCGGAATTGTCTCATGAAGTGTTTTCGCCGGATAATCCGCTAACATACTTTGAAATCTGCCAAATGCCAGACCGCCCTCATAAAGTATTTCAGGATTATCTATCAAATCATAGCTTACAGTATTTTCAATGAATACATAAGCTCTCCAATACTCACCTTCCGAGTCCACGTAATAGGGTTTCCCGTCTTTTGCAGGAATGACATTTAATGTCTCCCTCTCTGGATTTCCACCGTTAGCTGAAATTTTTCTTTTTAAAAATTCAGTGACTCCAACGATATTTTCCATTAATTCAACCGGGTTTTTAAAGATACTCTTGTTCATCTGCTGTAAAATATAATGCTTTTTTACTCCCTGCTCGTTTTCAAATGTAACACGGTAAGTATCATTAATATGTCCATTTCCCCATGGAATTTCTTCTTTATATACACCTTCAAAACAGAAGTTTGCAGCCGCTTCTAATTTTCCGCAGAGCTGTTTTGGATAAAAATCATTCTCTTCCAGCTTTTTCAATGCTGTCATAACCATTGGTTTGTCTTTCCTGTAGGTAACTCCATACCACTTTTCTGTTGTAAGAAGAACTTTTACTTCTGCCTTATTGTTATCTAACAGTCTGCTGACAACTGACGGAAGATAATATTCACATTTCAGTGGATTATGTTGCAGCCCCTCCTGCAGAAAATCACGAAATCCATACTCAACTTCTGACAAAAATCCCTTGCTAAATCCCCATAAATTCATGGAAACAATCGTATCTCCTGCCAATTCCGTATAACTTTTTCCATCATCTTCCGTATATGCGGCATTCTCTCCACGTTTTACAATCGTTGTATGTTCTATTACACTGACAAGTTTTCCAGCACCATCAATCTCACAGACACCTCTTGCCACACTTCCATTCTCCGTCAAAGTATTTTTCAACCGATATCCTACCATTGCATACTGATACTTTTCATTATCTTCCTGCCCACTCAGATAATCATAAATCTGCTTAAATGCTTCTCTTCCATAATAGTCGTCTGCATTAATTACTGCAAATGGTCCATCTATCATATCTTTACAGCTTAAAATTGCATGTGCAGTTCCCCATGGCTTTACTCTTCCAGCCGGAACCTCAAATCCCTCCGGCAGATTTTCCAGCTCCTGAAATGCATATCTTACTTTCATAATCTTTTCTATACGATTACCTATAACATTATGAAAATCTTTCTCATTCTCTCTCTTTATTACAAAAATAACCTCTTCAAATCCTGCAAGATAAGCATCATAAATAGAAAAATCAACAATAATATGTCCATATTCATCCACTGGATCAATCTGTTTCATTCCACCATAACGGCTTCCCATTCCGGCCGCCATAATTACAAGTACAGGTTTCTTCATCCTCTTTATACCTCCTTGGTTAAACAGCGTACCATTTAATCTCATTTGCCTCCATTTTCAACGCAAAACTGCTTCCATCGCCGCGGTAAATAACCGTGTTCTGTGGCTCATAGGTATTATTTACAACACAGAATTTGCCATTTTTTACATATGCATGCACTTCTACGTTGAAGTTCGTGCTATACCACTGATGAAGCTCTTCTTCGCTGTGTGTGCTCCATAAAATACTGCGGTACAGGATTCTGCTGTTCTCAAAACTGTATGGAAGTCCGCTGATGTATACAGAGCGGCCTGCTCCAAATCCGTTGACAGCCATCTGTACTTCCTTCTCTCTCTGCACAAGGATCTCTGTTCCCTCGTATGCATAGATACTCTTCTTTCCTTCTCCGAAATCTACCGGTTTTGTGGTATCTGCAAGAATGAAGTGTTCCGGATGTTCATCCCAGTTATACTTGTCATAGTTTAACGTAAATCCTGTTTCTTTCTCTACCCCGATCAGATCTGCAAGCTGTAAATAGTGTCCCTGATACTGGTGTCCTGCCGGTTCCCCGATACCGATGAATCCGCCTCCTTCATATACAAATCTGCGGATCGCAGAAGAAATGACCGGATTCTCCCAGACTGCTCCACCTGTATGTGCTGTATCACCATCACCTACGTTAATGATCACATCAATATCTTTTAATATATCTTCATTTTCTAAAATATCATCAAAAGAAATGAACTTCACATCAAATGGTGCTCCACTTAACGCTTCGATAATACCTGCATAGCTGTAATTCTGTTTCTGGTACAGTGCGTGATGTACCATATGGCATCCCCAGCTTCTGATCCTGCCCCAACTGTTTAATACTGCTACTTTCTTCACGCAATACGGTGTCGTGCCTTTTGCATTTTCATACAATTCGCGGAACTCGTTGCAGACACTCTCCACATAGTCTAAAAATTCCGGGAATTCCAGTGCAAGTTTTAAGTATCCGCCATATCCGATACGGTCGATCGGTTTTCTTAAGATGGCACGGCGTGCTGTCACCCAGTTTTCCTTTGCTTCCTTGACAGGATCCCCGCCCTCATGGAAGGTATCCGGGAAAAAGTATGGAAGGAATCTTCCTTCTGTATATTTGACACCTTCAATATCAGAGATCAGACGAAGTGTGCTTCCGTTTCCAACGCTTCCTACCACTGCGTCAAGACCGATCGTTGCAAACTCCTCCATGAATGGTTCTGTTCCGATCCAGTGATCCCCCAAAAACATCATTGCCTCTTTGCCGCATTCATGTGTGATGTCAACCATCTCTTTTGCAAGCTTTGCAACTTCCCTGCGCTGGAACGCCTGGAAATCCTTGTATTCTTTGCTTGGCACACGATACTGGTTATTATGGTAACCCTGATCGATGATAAATTCCGGACGGAATTTATAACCGACCTCTCTCTCAAACTGCTCTAAAATATATGGACTTACAGAGGAAGAATAACCGTACCAGTCAACAAACTTCTCTCTCTTAAGCTCATCAAATACGAGTGTGAACTGATGGAAGAACGTTGTATAACGGATCACGTTCACATACGGATGCTCTGCACAGTATTTGCGCAGACGCTCCATGGAATACTTATGTGTTTTCGGCTGTCTGACATCGAATGTGATCTGATGTTCAAAATCCTTCCAGCCATTTGTCACAGCATTGTACATATGAACCGGATCCCAGATGATGTAAGCTAAAAAGCTGACTGTATATTCATGGAACGGTTCTGTATCGTGGATGCAGACACAGCCGGTTTCCTCATTGTATTCCCATTTATCTGTGGATACCACTTCCCCTGTGGAGCGGTCGATGACTTCCCACCAGCGTTTTCTGTCATCTCTTGTATTTACCTGCATCAGTTCATCCGAAATTCCTTTCATTAAAGGAATCTGAAGTTCGTTACCGGTTGCAGTGTAAAAATTAGTCATGATATAACTCTGCTGCACTTCATCCGGATTTGCTTTTGCCCACGCATTATCTTTTCTGGTGGTATAATAAGTTGCATATATTTTTGCACCGGTTTTGGTCAGTTCCTCAGGGAACTCTGTACCGTCGCAGTCACGGATCGCATCTGCTCCCCAGCGTTTCATTAACTCAATTGTCTCCGGAACTACATCCAGGTTTGTTGGAATCGTCACTCTTCCACCGTGTTCTTTATTACCCATAATCTTCTCCTTTATCCTGTAATTTTTGCATTTCCTTTTTCTAACTCTAAAACAAAAAATCCTTCTGTTTCCTCTATTATCTGCGTTTTCTTGTCTGTCTCCAGTCTGGCTCTTTTTGTTGGAAATGTATTTTTTATTTTTATAAGCATTTTCTCAGGTATCTTCAATCGGATTTCTGACAGATAACCATTTTTAATTTTTCCGCTTACGAGAATACCACCATAACTCCGAAAACCATTAAATTCTATCCCCTCGTTTTCCCATTGTTTTGGAATTGCTGGAAATAAATGCAAATATCCCCGATATTCCTGTAAAAGCATCTCTTGTAATGCATCACAAAATCCAAATAATGCTTCCAACGTAAAACGTCTGTAATGAAAGGTTGAATAACCTTTTTGCTTGTAATCACCATTCAGGTGAAATCCGTTTTCTTCTACAAATCCATCCGCAAATTGTCTCAGTTTTTCATAAGCGCCTGCTCCATTCTCTGCCATAGCATAGAGCTGTGCACACATTGCGAACGAAAATCCTACCCACATTCCAGTTCCGAGTTTCTCTATTTCTGATAAGGCTTTTTTATAAAGTTCCCTGTGTTCTTTTGTATCATAATGTATCAAATGAAGCGGATACAGACACATTAAATGTGAAAAATGCCTGTGTGACTCTTTCAAACGTTCTACTCTGTTCAAGCCGATATATCCATCTATAACTGCAATCTCATCTAATTTAGAAAGTATCTCTTCATATGCTGTTTTTTCCTTATTTAATATTTCTGAATACTCCTGCAACCGCACAAACAAGTATCTGATAAGTGCAAGATCAAAATTACTGTTTGGGATCAAATATGCCTCTGGCGTATCATCATATATTTCCGGTGAGGTGGAGAGTGGCAAATATAATTTCCCATTCTTTTCCTCTAAAAGACCCATAATGGCCTTTCCAACTTCATAAAAAAATGGATATGCCTTCTCTTTTAAAAAAAGAACATCACCTGTATACAAATAATACTCATCAAAGCTTAGTGCCACCCAGATACTCATAGTTGGAGAAAGTGCATATTGTGACCAGCCACCCATTGGTTTTCCGTCAATCGTTGACACACCCGGAATGAGCAGACCATCCACACCATAAAACTCGTTTGCAAACTGTTCAAAACGAGGTTTTAAATTCCATAAATAATCCAAAAAAACTTCTCCCTCAGCAAGCCTGTCCGCTTTCAAATATGCCTGATAGGACAACTGTGTATTCGTATCATGGTGATAATCTCCGCGCCATGGCGGAATCTTCCCATCATCCGCAGTCCAGACTCCTTGCAGTGGCATTGGATAATTTCCTTTTCTGCTGCACGATGCAAATAAATACCACGACCGGTAATAGGTTTTTTCCAACAGTTCATCGTTGATTTTCAGTGAAGCCTTTTCCCAATATTTTTTCCACCATTTTATATGCTCTTCCTTTAACTTGTCGTATCCTGTCCTGGCAGCTTCTTTTAATTCCTCTTTTGCGATCCTGTCAAAGTCATCTCCGTCTTTGCTTGTTTTAATTGTAAAATAAATCTCAGCAAATTCCTTTTTTAAGACGGTATATGCGAACACACCATAAGAGAATTCACTTTTTGTTTCCTGTATATAATACAGAAAGCCATCTTCCTTTTTTATGTCAGCCTGTGGGTAACCCATTCCGCATGTCGGAGTAATCTGTCCGCCATCCTTAAACATTTCCCTTTCATTATGACAGTCTGAAGAAATGTATTCCGGGATGCAGAGTTCTGATCTGAAATCACCTTTTATTCTTGCTGCTCCTACAGGCTTCCATGCATCCATGAAAAGTTCAATTTCTCCACCATCAAAATGCATTTCCCCAATGGCACTTTTCAAATCAATTTTTGCATGTACGTTTTGGAGTTCACACCCATAATCTAACTTAAAATGTCCTGCAGAGATTTTAGAAGGATAAGATAATTCATCATATATTTTTTCAAAAAGTCTCTCCCGTTCTTTCCATGCTTCCTCTGTACGAAGTTTAGACAGCTTTACAAGATTTTTGTAACAAAATCCAGCTTCCAATGTATTAGGATGCTCTCTGGTATCCCACAGATCTATTCTGTCCACTGCCAGATAAATGGCATCTTCGCCATACACAATACATCCCAGCCTGCCATTTCCAAGTGGTAACCCCATATCCCACGAAGTAATGGCATGTTCATAACAAATATCATATTTACTTAAATCCATACTCTTTTCACTTTCTGACTGTTCAGATTTTCTTATGATTCTTGATAAACCTCAAGTAATCTTAAAGCCGCTTCTGTTCTCGATGAAGTGATTTTTATGATAAGTTCCTTTGTCTGTACCGGATCAAACATGCAAATACGTTTATGTCCTACAACCGTAAAATCAGCAATTTTATTTTTTCCCACAAGGATCTCTCCCTGTTCAATATGTTGTCCCAATGGCAAATATTCTCCCAGCACAACTGCGGAAATATTCTTAAGCTCCGGAAAACGAAGTGTGATGACTGCACTCGCACTGTCCTCTGATGCCAACCAATATGTCCCGTTGTCTCCATCTGTAAGAAATTCTACCGGATGATCTGTTTGTACGGTATCTGCTTCAATTTGTGCCGTGGCAGCTATATTATGTGCAAATTTGTTTTTCAACATTTCCCCAAGTTGTTTCAACTGCTCACAATCCGCTTTGGCTATACGTCCGTGTTTATCCGGTGGAATATTCAGCAACAGGCTTGCATTTGCACCAACCGCATCCAGATAAATATGGAATAACTCCTCCGCTGTGCGTACCTGTGCATCCTGTTCCTCATGATAAAACCAGCCGGTGCGGATGGAAGTATCAACTTCTGCCGGATACCAGACCAGTGTTTCTGCCTGTTTTATTGCTTCCCGGCTGCCCAGATCCTCATCCTGCGAGTCGAATTTTCTGGAAAATGTTCCGTCATCAGACTTTTGCGACTTTTCCGAGGTTCGTTCTGCATCGCGAAGTTCTGCCGGCACAACACTCCATTCACTCTTCCTGCAGTGTCCTGCCTCGTTTCCACACCATCTTACATCCGGTCCACATATATTAATTACTGCCTCCGGCTGTAAGTTTCGTATTACACTGTAGTACCTCTCCCAGTCATAGACTTGTTTTTTTCCGTTCGGTCCTTCACCGCATGCGCCATCAAACCAAAAACAAAATATATCACCGTAATTGCTTGCAAGTTCTGTCAACTGGTTCACAAAATAATCATCATATGCTGTTCCGCTTCCATAACATGACTCATGCCGATCCCATGGTGATAAGTACACCCCGAATTTTATTCCGCCGCGTCTGCACGCATCTGCAACTTCGCGCACCACATCACCCTGTCCATTTTTCCATGGACTGTTTTTAACACTATATTCTGTATAGGCACTTGGCCACAGGCAAAAACCGTCATGGTGTTTACACGTCAGCAGCAGCCCTCTCATCCCCGCTGACTTAACAGCCGATACCCATTGATCTGCATCAAACGCATCTGGTGCAAAAAGTCTCGGGGAATCTGTTCCATCTCCCCACTCACGACCGGTAAAAGTATTCATACCAAAATGCGTAAAAGCATAAAATTCAAGCTGCTGCCACGCAAGCTGACGCTGGCTTGGTGCAATGCCAGCCGCATAATAAATCTGTTCTTCGGGTGTCCTCATCTTTTCCTCCTTCTCCTGTATCTGCTTTTTTTATTCCAGATAAGAAATTAACCTTTCAGACCTCCGACATTCATTCCCTGAATTAACTGCTTCTGTCCTATCAGGAAAATAATAATGGTCGGGATTAACGCTAATATAAGTGCTGCAAACAATGCTCCCCAGTCTGTAGCATAACGCTGAACCTCATACAGATTGGCAAGTCCGACCGGAAGTGTCTGCTTTTCCGGGTCAGTTAACATAACAAGTGCAACCGGATATTCGTTCCATGCAGCCATCGCTGAAATCATACACACTGTCACAATTCCCGGCTTTGCCATCGGCATAATTACTTTTATCAGGATACGGAACGGTCCACAGCCATCAATCATTGCTGCTTCCTCATAATCCCTCGGAATAGACCTTAAAAAGCCGGACAAAACAAATATGGCAAACGGAAACTGCATTGTTGCATACAAAACAGCCAGTGCCACACGGTTATTGAGTAAATGCAATGCATTCATCTGTAAAAACAGCGGTATCATAATAAAGGTTGCCTGAATAAAAATAGCTGCCATATAAATATTTAACATCAGCCTTGAGCCAAAAAATTTATACCGCACCAGGCAATAGGCACACGGAACAGCACATACCATGATGACGCACAATGTAATAAGTACAATCAGCACGGAATTTCCGACATTGCTTAAAAGATTTGATTTTTCAATTGCACGCGCATAGTTATCCCATGCCAGACTTTTGGGAAGTGAAAATGCATTTGTAAGAAATTCATTATTCGTTTTAAACGATGAATAAACATTCCAAAGCAATGGATAAATCATAATCACTGTCACCAAAATCATAAAAATGCGGACGACCCACCGCAATGCGGCTGCCTGGCGTCGGCTCTGCTCATTTGTCTTCATATTTCCTACCCCCCTTTAAGACTCACTGTTTGTAAGCTTACGTGAAACCATTGACAACGCAATCGAAATTATCAATGTAAATACTGTAATTGCCATTGCATATCCGAAGTTACCGTTTATAAATCCCTGGGTATACATGTACTGGAGCAATACGGAGGATGCACCGTTTGGTCCTCCACCGGTCATAACCTTGGATAAGGTAAAGCTTAAATTTATCGTTCCCGAAAGAGCCAATACAAACGTAATACCTATAATGTCTTTTATTAACGGCAGCGTAATTGAAAACATTTTACGGACAGGACCTGCCCCGTCAATTGTTGCTGCTTCATAAATCTCACTGGAAATACCATCCATTGCCGCAATATGCATTACCATATAGTAACCGGTCGCCTGCCAGATTAAAGTGACTGCAATACACCAGAGTGCTGTGCTTCCATCTCCCAGCCATGATTTTGCCCAGGCAGACAAACCAACTCCATTTAAAAAGCTATTTAAAATACCCATGGTCGGATGAAAAACAAATGACCAGATAATTCCTACGACTGTAAGTGATATAATGTTTGGAAAATAGAATACTGTCCGGTACAGACCACGTTCCTTCAAATCAGACTGTGAAATAATAAACGCAAGTACCAATGCAATCGCAATTGTAATTATTGGGACAACCGCCATAAGCTTTAGTGTATTTTTTAATGCAAGGATAAAATATTCGTCCCGGAACATATATTTGTAATTCTCCAGAAAAACAAACTTACTGTTTAATCCAAGAGAAGTTGCATTCGTTAATGATAATAAAAACGCCCGTATAGTCGGAATAATTGTAAAAATCAGTGTCAGTAAAAAGGCTGGTAAAACACATATACAGATAAAACCTACCGGCAGCTTCTGCCCTTTCTTTTTTTTCTTTTCCGCAGCTTGCAGTTTCATTTAATTACCCCTTTCGAAAAAAAATAGCGCCATGCCACACAATGCGGCATGGCGCCTCATAAGTCTACAGACTTACTTGATTATTGCGCAGTTTCTGAAACCTCTTTAAAGGAATTTTCTACTTTCTGAGCCCACTCTTCTGCACTCATTTTACCTGTCATAACATCTGACAATACGTTAAATACATCATCATTCGGAACTACCTTGCATCCTTCTGGTAATGCTGCAAAACCAAATACCATGGATGTTCCATGCTCATAAATCTCATTCATATTATAGATACCGTCAGAAACAAGTCCCTTGGATAACTCAGTTGCATCTTTTAATGCGTAAATACCATTTGCCTTTTCTGCAAACAACTTCACAGACTCTTCTGTATACAGGAAACGTAAAAACTCTTTTGCCAGCTCAGGGTTCTCTGCCTTTGCAGGAATACTAAACTGCTCTACACTTGTCATAACATAGGCTTCATCCCCATCTTTTAAAACTGGGGCTGTCCAGAGTCCAAACTCGAAACCATCCGCTCTCGGAGCGTCTGCCATCTCATTTTCCATCCAGTTACCATTTGGAATAAACAAACATTTGTTCATCATCATTTCTGTCTGGGACTGTGTATGGTTCAATGCAACTGTACCCTCCAGCAAATATCCTCCGGTGCCGATCTTTGCTATATTTTCAAGAACTTCCATCGCTTCTGGTTTTGAGAAAGAACCTTCCACATAATTAGAAATGTCTTTGATATTATCTATCCCTGTAGCAGAAGCTAAGGCCGGCCACAATAAAGACTCTACATATGACGGATAAATTCCTGCATAAGTCATCAATGCATATCCATCTTCTTTTGCCTGATCCCCAAGTGCAAAGAATTCGTCCCATGTCGTCGGGAGTTCATAATTCATTTCCTCAAACAGAGTCTTATTGTATACAAGTCCCATTGGGCTGCTGTTAAATGGCGCCAGATAAATCTTTCCATCAGCATACGGCTGACATTTTGCTGTCTCAAGAATACCCGTATTTACCTGATCTTTTAATGGTGTCTCATCATCAATGCCAGGTCCTTCAAACACATCTGTCAAATCCAATAATGCATGTTCCTTAATCATAGACGAGATAAGACCTGTAGAATCATTGTCGTTCATAACAATAAAATCCGGTACATTTCCGGCAACAATTTGTGGTCTGATGACATCACCAATTGATGGGCTGATCTGCATGTCAACCTCAACTCCCGGATAGGCTGCTTCAAACTTCTCGACTATTTCATTCCAGTAATCCGGACCATAACCTCCTTCAAATACCGCAATATTTAATTTCTTGTTCTCAAATTCTGCCGCATTGTCTGCTGTTCCATTCTTCTCCGTTTTTTCTGTGCCTACTGTGTTTTCTGCGCTGCTGTTGTCTGTGTTTGCGGATGTATTTGCATTTCCCCCGCATCCTGCCAGTGTTGCTGCACACATGCTTGCAACAAGTAGCGTACTAATCGCTTTTTTCATTTTAATTTCCTCCTGATTTTTAATTTTCTGGAAAACTTTTTTGTCTCCCTTGGAATGATTTCATTATAGCTGTAACAGGTGGCAGATTGAATGGACACAATTTACAAAAAGCTATACAATATTGACTTTTTCGACTGACACTGTTAGTATTAATGAACAGCTAAAAATAAAGTATTGGAAAAGAGGAAACTTTGAAATTAACAAAAACACGCCATTGCGTAAAACAGACAAATCTTTTAAGAACCATTAAAATCAGAAACCGGCTTTTATGCATTTTTCTTTTTATTTCCCTTGTTCCGGTTACTTTTATCGGCTTTTATGCATACACAGTATACACCCAGTCAATCAATGATAAGCTGGAACGTTCCAATGAACAGGCTCTGTATCTTTTAAATCAGAATTTTATTACCGAGCTCAACATATTCCGTATGTATATTGACACAATTTCCGTCAGCGATGAATGCCAGCAGATCCTTTCCAAATCATGTGATACCAATTTCACATTAAATGAACAGGATGTACAGGCACTCAACGATTTCCGCAGCCGTGTTCCATTCCCATCCATTCACCTGAAAAATCTGCGTATTCTCGACCGCAATCGAAATATCGTATATGATTTAGGATATGATGATATAGATGCCGAACGTTTTTCCCAGATTGTAGAAGAAATTGATGAAACCTCCCCTCATGACTCCCTTCAATATATCCACACCTATCGAAGCAGTGACAAAATCATTATCGGCCGTAAAATTTACAGCAGTACACGTCTGAGTGAGCATATTGGTTACATCCTTATTTATCTTGATGAAACCTTTTTCAGCAATACACTTTTTACAAACGTCTCCTTTGGAGATGAGTCCAATATTATGCTTGTGCGCGGTGACGGCTATATCATTTCCTCCCAGGAGCGTTCCGTACTTGGCGCACTGTTAGACGATGCCCTGCTTCAGCAGGTGAAATTAAATAAAAACTCCCTTGCCGAAACCTTTTACACAGAATATGAGGGTGAAAAGCTTGTTATTATCTCTGCGTATAACAGTGAATTTAATAACTACCTCATGGCTACCTTCCCCTATCGCTACATTACCGATGAGACGAGCAGGATTAATCAAAGACTGCTTCTCCTTGCAGCCATTTTAATTGCGCTCTGCCTGTGTCTTACGCTCATTGTATACACAAGTATTATGCAGCCAATTCACCAGATTGTCACAAAATGCAATGATATTTCCTATGAGGACTTAAACACAGCCATCAACGATACAAGCCCCGACGAATTAGGTTTTCTTGCCCGGACAATCGACCAGATGCTTCAACGCATTCACATGTTCCATATCGAACAGGCTCAGAATGAGGAGCAGAAAAGGCACCTGGAATTAAGAGTTCTGCAATACCAGATTAACACCCATTTTCTGTTTAACACCTTAAACTCGCTGCGTATCGTTGCACAGATGAACGATGTACCTATTTTAGAACAGGGTATCTCCTCCCTTACTTTTTTATTGCAGCAGACACTGGTCAAAAAACAGGAGCGGATACCTCTTTCCCTTGAGATTGAAAACTTAAACCACTATTTTACGGTGCAGAGTATCCGCTATGCCGGAATGTTCGATGTGAAATACCATTTGGAAAATGATACTCTCGCCTGTGAAATCCCACGCTTTGCATTACAGCCGCTCGCTGAAAATGCGATTATACATGGGACCGCCAATGCAGCTATTCCAATTATAATTTCGGTGGAAAGCCATTTTTCTGACAATAAAACACTTGAAATCATCCTTCGTGACAACGGATGCGGATTTGACCAGGACGAGGTAAAACAGACAGACAAAAAATGTGGCTCGGGTATCGGCGTAGACAATGTAAACCAACGGATTAAATTACATTACGGCGCTTCGTACGGCCTTAAGCTGGAAAGCCATCCGGGAGAAGGCACTGTCTGCTATCTGACACTTCCGCGCATACTTTATAAGGAGGAAAATTAAAATGAGTTTACAAATTTTACTTGTAGATGACGAACCTGCCATCAAAATCGGTTTTCGTCAGTTAACGGACTGGTCCAAAACTCCTTATACTCTTTGTGGAACAGCCGGAAATGGAAAGGAAGCACTTGCCTATCTTGAAAAGAACCCGGTCGATATTATCATAACCGATTTAAAAATGTCCGTAATGGACGGTATCGGTCTTATTCACGCCTTAAAGCAGAATAATTCGGAAATTCCTATCATTGTGCTCAGCAACTATTCGGATTTTGAGCTTGTCCGGGAAGCACTGACTGCCGGGGCAGCCGATTACATATTAAAAGCCAACATTTCCGCTGACAGCCTGATAGCGCATCTCGATAAGGTGGCCGGAAATCTTTTAAACAGACAGAAAGACCGTGCGGCTGCCCTTTTGCAAAAGCAGCAGTTAGAGGAACAGAATACACAGATTTTAATGAATGATATTCGTAATTTCTTTTTAGATGAAACGATTACTACCGAAGAACTTTTAAAGGAAATATCCGACCTTGCGTTTTTTTCTGTTCCGTGTATCGTGCTCACATTATTTTTTCACGAAGATATGAAACGGGAAAAATTAAAACGTGTTGCACCAAATATTCAGACCCTGCTGACAGAAACGCTCGCTTTGGCAGCTTCCCCTGTCAGCATTATGATGCACCACAATGAGCTTGCATTTTTTCTCCCTTACAGCGACACCTTAAAATACAATATCTCATCAAAAACACAGGTTCTCAATCGGCAGATTGCCACCTATTTCGGTGTTCTCCCTATTTTGTGCTACTCTGCACCGGCTGCCGGTGCAGCCGAATGCCGGAATGCATATTTTTCCTGTATAAATGCAAGGAGAATTACTTTTTATGAGAAGAACCGTTCCATTATTTTTACAAAGGATATTCGTTTTGTTTTTGAAATTTCCGCAGAAGAAATCCAGGAAACAATGAATTCCGTTTTAAACTTTGTGCAGACCGGAAGCCGTGAAAATCTGTTTGGATATGTCCGAAATCTCCTGGCAGAATGGTCTGCCCTTCCGCTGGAACCTTTTCATCTGTGCATGAATTGCGTCCATATTTTTGAAGGTGTCGCATTGTCCGGCAAATCTGGAAAACTGCATGCACAAATTCATGATTACCAGAAGAAAATTTCGCAGTCCACAAGCTTGGCAGAATTAAAGGTTACACTTTGTGATGCGCTTTTACTTTTACTGGAAAGCAATGAAAATAATTATGAAAATTACAAAAAAGAAATTCAGGTTGTGATGCGGTATGTGAACGTACACTACAAGGAACATATCACCCTCGACCAAATTGCTGAGGAGGCAAACCTGAACAAAAGCTATCTCTGCCGCCTTTTCAAAAAAGAATACGGTGACAGTGTCTTTAATTATCTGAATATGATACGGATGGAAAAAGCTGCCGAGCTTCTGCGGAGCAATCCTGGACTTTATGTGCAGGAGGCAGCCGCAGAGGTCGGAATTACAGAACCTTTTTACTTTACCAGGCGGTTCAAAGAATATTTTGGCATCTCGCCAAGGGAATATATCCTGCGGGTTTCAGACAATGACCATTCCCCGGAGGCATAACCTTTCTTCCTCTGTCCCTGCACGATTAAAAAACCAGCACACTGTGATTTAACTCATCTGTGTGCCGGTTTTCCTTTTCTTTATCTTCTGTAAAGCTCAAATTCTGCAATGCTCGGGTCTGTCTGTCCGGCACTGTTTGCCGAAGTATCCGCCCGCAACGCAGTAATTACCAGCCTTATTTTCTGTGCTGTGGTATCCTCAAAAGCAAATTCCTTCCTTTCTCCGACTTCTCCTGTATTCTCAAATATTGTCTGATATGTGGTTCCATCCCACGCCTGAAGCTGGAAGCTTTCAATTCGCGGCGTTGCCCAGTTTGCAACAATATTTTCCGTCATTGCCATTGTGTTAAATGTCACATCACTGCCCAGGTTAAATTCTATCTCAATCGGTAATTCTGAATTGGCAGATGCCCAGCGTGTATCCATTTTTCCGTCATTAAGCCATGATACATCAAAATCATTATGACAGTTATTGGTTATAACTTCTTTGTTTAAAACCAGATTGACCTTTTTGGAAGCCTGTTTATTATAATAAAGCTCCAGTTCTTTCAGGCTCGGGTCTGTCTGTCCTTTTCCGTGCAATGTCGTATCTGCCTTAAGCCCTGTAATTACAAAACGCAGTTTTGTCGTTGTAACTTCTGGAAAAACAAACTCTGCAGACTCCCCAATTGTTTCACTGCTCTCATAAAACTTCTCAAACTCCGTTCCGTTCCATTTTTGCAGTTCAAACTTGGCAATTCGCGCAGATGCCCATCCGGAAACGATATTTTCTTTTGCTATAAGCTCATTAAAGGTTGTCTCCTCCCCAAAATCAAGCTCCAGCCAAATCGGAAGGGTGGAGTCGGCAGATGCCCATCTTGTCGCATCATCTCCATCCACTACATTACACGCATCAAACGATACATGGAAATTATTTGCACTCGCAGAAGCTTTGACCGCAAGATTAACCGGTGGTGCATTATATTCTCCTTCCGGTACTTCATATACACCAATATCCGGTGCATCCCCGTAATATAACTGATTTCCGAAAAAGTCCATCGTTCCCATCTGTGGTACATAAATCCCCGCATCAACTAACGGAGAGTCCTTCCCAATTTTATAACCGTCCCAAATGGTGGCACCGCTGAGAATTCCCTGTTCATTGCGCTCCGGTTTTTGTCCCGGATTTACCATTTTCGGGTTCTCGGTAACTTTATATGCATCTGCCGGTTCATATTTCGAATGTATTCCGCTCGCCTCATAAAAACAATTGTTACTGAATGTCACCGCTCCAAGATTTCCGAGATATCTGGCAGTATCATGCCACGTTGTCGTAGTTGTGGTGCTTTTATTATAGAATACATTATTGTAAAAGTATGTCTGTGATTTAAATGGGTCCCGATGCATAAACTTCGTTCTTTCCCCATCATATATAATAACATTATTTAAAAAATAGGTTGGTGTTTCACAGGCTGTCAGAAAATATTTAATGATGTAATCGCCGCCGTCATCACTGATATTATAACGGATAATATCATTATTATTTTTTCCCATATACAGCATCCAGCCACACGGATTGTTATGTGAATAATTAAACTGATATACAACATCTTTCAGACCTGAGTCCATATCATAAGGGCTTCCATCTGCATTTGTTGACGGTCCGTTGTATACCTCATTAAACTGAAAAACTGCATTTTCACATTTCCATGGATAAAGTGCAACCGTCGGCCGGAAATTCGGATAACGTTTCAAAAATCCATCTACAACATTGTACTCCACAACTGCGTCCTTCGCATCACACAAGTCAATTGCTCCCTGCGCAATGTCCTCAAAATAGTTGTGTCCGATATACACGTTCGTCATCCACATATTGTTGGCATCAATCCCATCCTGATAGCTTCCCTTAACGGTTGTAACATATCCGGTAACTCCCAGAAGGTCCACCTTACGGATTGTATTGTATGCAATACGGAGATCATTAAAGCTGCTGGAAGGTCTCAATGAGCTTCCAACCACGTTAAATATAATTCCACCAGTAAATGTATCATTCCAGTCATTTGGTCCGTCTACATCATGTACATAACAGTTCTCAATGTAAATATGGTCCATAATTCCGTCATCATCATCCTCTAACTGATCACAATCGACAATCAGAAGTATTCCGTTTCTTGTCATATTTTTACTCGACCAGCTATTGTCGCCCTTCGGTCTGGAAAGGTCAATATCCACATCAAAGTCATCGTCATTTGTAATTTCCAGATTTCTGATTTCCCAGTACTCCTGATTTCTCAGATGGACTGCTCCAGAATAGTTTAATCCACGGTCAATTCCCATACCGTTTATAATAGGTTTCTCCTCACCGCCGTACTTGTCAATAATAATCGGCGCTCCTTCCACACCGGAGCCTTTCGGCCATAACCATTCCCCATTCCACACACTGCCGGATTTTAACAGAATTTGGTCGCCCGGCAAAAATGTCGTATCAGTGACTTTATTCAGACTTTTCCATGGTGCATCTATGCTTGTGCCACTGTTAGAGTCATCTCCATTTTCTGCATCAACATAATAGGTTGTCCCTGCATTACCTGTCGTTTCCTGTGCATTTACACAAACAGGCATGCTTCCTGTCACCATACCTGCAACAATTACTGCCGCCAGCAATGAACTAATCTTTTTTTTATACATTCTTCTTCTCCTAATTCCATTTAATCGTATCGTAAACTCTGTCTACGACTGTTACTGAAAGTTCTTCCTCTCTGTCTGTCAGATATCTCTGAAACTGCTCTGTCATAATCATATCCTCCAGACGGTTTCTTACCTCATCATAAGAGAGTCCGCTGCCCTCCTTTCTGCCTAAATACCGGACTGCATAATAACCTATGGAGTCATCATAATAAACATCTGATATCTCCCCGGCATCCAATCCATAGACTGCTTCCAAATAAATACTGTTGCTGCGCGAGTCCCCTTTATTTGACATCTCTCCTATCGCAAGCTCTGTTTCGTCATATTGCCCGATGCGTTCTTTTTCAGACTGTATTCTGCCGTTAACCTCAATTTCTTTTTTTATCTGTTTTAACGTGCTCTCCCCATTGCCGTCCGCTGCATCCGGCACTGAATAAACCAAAAGACTGATTTCATCTCCCTGCGAAAACAGTTCTTTGTGGCTTTCATAATACTGCCTTGTCTCACTCTCCTGTAATCTGTTATCCACTTTATATTGTTCAAACATTTCCAGTTTTATTTTACTAATATAGTAAGAATAATAATCTGAAAAACTCATCTCAACCGGTCCATAGACAATTTCGTTACTCTCAACTGCATTTTTTCTCGCAGCTACAAACTCTTTCCAGTCTTTTCGAATATCAGAGTAGGATACACTCTCTGCCATCCCGGCTTCCTTTGCCAGTAGCAGAATATTTTTTGTCTCCACAATATTTTTCAATGCACGTTCACGCGCATATTCCTCCGGCGTTATTCCATCAAACTGCGTATTCCGAAAAGAAGACACAGAGGTATCCGCATTGTATTTCCCCGCAAAATATGCATAAGATGCACTTTTTTCCTCCGATACAAAAAATTCTGCCTCCTCTTTGGAAATCTTAATATTTTCTACATAAAGTGCCGGAGAAGAAATAAGCAGACTTATTCCTGTAATGCTGAATGCTGCTAAAAGAACAATTCCTATAACAAAATAAAAATATCGTCTCTTTCCCATTACGTTTTCTCCTATATTGGTAATTGATAAGTACTATTGTATGTATTATGACAGACTTTTTCCATGAAGAATATTTTGATTAACCTATACAATATTGACTTTCAGGATATGAAGAAGTGATTTTTCACAAAAAAACAGCGGTACCGCCAAATGCGATACCGCTGTTTTCTAATGATTTTTATTTAATTATAAGGATTTTCTTTTTCATTTCAGCAGGCTGAAGGCTGCATATTAAGGCTTTTTACATGCTGGTCATTGATGTACCCACAGGCTTTTAACCCCGCCTGAAGAACAGAAATTAAGCTTGCACCTGACATCTGCTGTATGGTATGATCATCCAATTCGATCATGTACGTGCGTTCGCCGTTATCTTTCTCACAGTCTATCTTATACATATTTCTTCTGCTGATCGCACCGATCTCCTCTAAGGTATTGATCATACGATACACGGTGGCCGTTCCGATCTTAGGATCAATTCTGGATGCTTTATAATAGATTTCTTTACAGCTTGAACAATTCTCATTCAATATGATATCGAGTAACACCATTCTCTGCTTTGTAATCCTGCATCCCTGCTCTTTCAGCCGCTGAATCACAATTTCACGCTGCATCTGGGTTCTCTCATACTTCTGCTGGTTGTTCTCTTGTTTCTGCTGTACTGACGTATGCTGATTCATTTTAAACCATGCCCTTCTTATCACCTGAAATTTGTGGTTATCACTACAGGCAGCATGAAACACCGCCTTTGCTTTTTTATCTAATGGCAGCCTCTGCAATGTGAACAGTCCCCACCGCAGGAAGATTTTCCACTCTTTTTGTCCCGGACAATGCCTCTGACGATCAGAGCAACTACGGATATCAAAACAACTAATACAACGAATGTTCCCATATTATACTACCGCCTTTCTGTTTTTTTTAGGAGAAGCCTCTATGTATGAGGCTTCTTCCTGAAATGACTATTATTTTGCACTTACAACTTTCTTTGCGTCAACCTTCAAAGAGCTGCTCTCTTTGTATGGGCGGAACAGTAAGTACAGGAATCCGATCACAAGCAGGAATGCTGCAACTGTTCCGATTCCGAACGCGCCTGTTGTAATTAATGTACCGATCTGGTAGATGCAGAGTGATACCACATAAGCGAGTCCACACTGATATCCGATTGCGAACCAGAACCATTTTGCATTGTTCATCTCGCGTTTGATAGCTCCCATTGCTGCGAAGCATGGTGCACAAAGTAAGTTGAATACTAAGAATCCGTAAGCTGCGATTGGTGTCATGGCTGCTGCCAGGTTGCCCCAGATTTCAGCACCATCTTCTGCTACTTCTGCGAAACCATATAACATACCAAAGGTTGCTACAACGTTCTCTTTTGCAATTAAACCTGTAACGGCTGCAACTGCCATCTTCCAGCCTTCACCAGCCTGTGTCCAGCCAAGTGGTGCGAAGATCCATGCGATTGTGCTGCCGATAGAAGCAAGGATAGAATTATTTAATTCTTCTACCATACCAAAGCTTCCGCTCTCCCATCCAAAGCTCATTAAGAACCATAATACGATTGTTGATAAAAGAATGATTGTACCAGCTTTTTTGATGAAGGACCAGCCTCTTTCCCACATGCTTCTTAATACATTAGAAACAGTTGGCCAGTGGTATGCCGGAAGCTCCATAACGAATGGTGCAGGATCACCCGCAAACATTTTTGTTTTCTTTAAGATGATACCGGAGCAGATGATTGCTGCGATACCAACGAAATAAGCACTTGTTGCAACCCATCCGGAGTTTCCAAAGAATGCACCTGCGATCATGGCAATGATCGGAAGTTTTGCTCCACAAGGAACAAAGGTTGTTGTCATAATGGTCATTTTACGGTCACGGTCGTTCTCGATTGTTCTTGATGCCATAACACCAGGAACACCACATCCACTACCAATTAACATTGGAATGAAGGATTTTCCGGAAAGACCAAATTTACGGAAGATACGGTCCATGATGAATGCGACACGTGCCATATATCCGCAGCTCTCTAAGAAAGCAAGGAAAATAAATAATACTAACATCTGTGGTACGAATCCTAAAACTGCTCCGACACCGGCTACGATACCGTCAAGGATCAGTCCCTGTAACCAGTCTGCACAGCCGATTGCATTTAATCCGCTCTCAATTGCAGGTGGAATGATCTCACCAAACAATACATCATTCGTCCAGTCTGTTACGAATGCACCAACAGTTGTAACAGATACTAAATATACAATGGTCATCACTACTGCAAAAATTGGTAACGCTGCCCATCTGTTTGTCACGATGCGGTCAATCTTATCAGAAGTTGTCAGTTTTTCTTTGGTGTTCTTTGTCACACATTCGCCAATGATAGAAGAAATGTATACGTATCTCTCATTTGTGATAACACTCTCGGTATCATCATCAAATTTGTCTTCCATCTCTTTGATCTCTGCGGATACATCCGGAACGTTTGTCATCATTTCATTGATCTTATCATCTTTTTCCAGTAATTTGATCGCGAAGAATCTCTTCTGTTCTTCCGGCATTCCTATGATCTTCGCTTCTACTTCTGAAATAATATCTTCTGCATCTTTGGAGAACTCGTGTGCAACAACGGCGGATTTTCTGCTCTCTGCAAGTTTTACGGCCTTCTCTGCCGCCTCTTTGATTCCGGTTCCTTTTAAAGCGGAAATCTCAACAACTTCGCAGCCTAATTTCTGGCTTAATTTGTCTGTGTGGATCTTCTCACCGCTCTTTTCTACAACGTCCATCATGTTCACTGCCATGATCACCGGGATTCCAAGTTCCATTAACTGTGTGGAAAGATACAGGTTACGTTCAATGTTTGTACCGTCGACGATATTTAAGATCGCATCCGGTCTCTCTGCGATGAGGTAGTTTCTTGCAACAACCTCCTCTAATGTATATGGAGACAAAGAATAGATACCCGGTAAGTCCATGATAACGACATCTTTATGTCCTTTTAATTTTCCTTCTTTCTTCTCTACCGTAACACCCGGCCAGTTACCAACAAACTGGTTGGAACCTGTCAGAGCATTAAATAATGTTGTTTTACCGCAGTTTGGATTTCCTGCGAGTGCAATTTTAACTGCCATGATCAACTCTCCTTTTCTGCTTCTATGTAAGTCCGTTTCCATGTTTGGAATCCGCATGCTGCACCCTGCAAAAGTATGCCAGCACTACTCATTTTCATAACATTTTTATCTTTCGAGTTAGTCTTATGTAACCCATGGATAAAAAAAATTATTCCACTTCGATCATCTCTGCATCTGCTTTGCGGAGTGATAACTCGTATCCGCGCACAGTAACTTCTACAGGATCGCCAAGTGGTGCTACTTTTCTGACAAAAACATCCACACCTTTTGTGATACCCATATCCATGATCCTTCTCTTAACCGGGCCCTCGCCAGTTAACTTTTTGACTTTTACTGTCTGTCCGACAGCTGTTTCTTTTAATGTCATTTCCTAACGGCTCCTTTTTTATATTTTAATCATTTATCAGCAGACAGGCAACGCCCTGTCATTGCTTACAGCTTACAGGCTGGCACACCTAGACCATGATCTTGTTTGCCATGTCTTTTCCGATCGCAACCCTCGAATCCTTGACATTCACGATCATGTTGCCACCGATCTCAGATACGACCGTAACCACGCCTCCGGTTACAAATCCGAGATTCTCTAAAAATCTTCTGGTTTCTTCTTTTCCGCCAACTTTTTTGATTGTATTCTCTTCACCTGTTTTCACCATTGTTAAAGGCATCATATCTTCCTCTTCCTTATCTTTCCAAAGACTATTGATAATCTTTTTCGTTTCTACGTTGGTTAGTATAATCTAACGATAGTTAGTTGTCAATAACTTTTTTTGTATATTTTTCTAAAATATTTTCTTTTGCATGGCTGCACAATTTTTTATTATTTTAAGTCACTATTTTCAGTGAGATGTAAACCTTCTCAGACATACGGGCATGAAAAAAGAAGCCATCACACAGTTTCCTGTGCAATGGCTTCTTTCGTATCATTTATTACTGTTTATTCTGCTTATTCTGTTTTAACTCTTTTTTCCATGCCATATAGCTTGTGTACTCTTCACTCTTTTTGAACTTACGTTTTTTCAGAATGAACATCACAAGTGAGAGGATGAATCCTACTACACCGATGGTCGCAATTGTCTTTAAGATCACAAGTAATTTTGGCTGTACAAATTTAATGGTTGTATTTTCACCAACACCGTTCATAGCAACAGAGTTTGCTAATACATACAGGTCATGGTGGCATGCCTCACGCATTGCTGTTACCATAACCGGATCATTTTTATATGCCGGTAATTCTTTGGTCACATACGGCATCATGGCATCATAGGTTGTAACACCACCTGCCATCACTCCGTCCGGACCATTGACATATGGATTAAGAACGTTATCTGTGATGGTAAGTCCATTGCTGCCCCACTCATTTCTCATGATTCCGGTCATCAATCCTTTGTTACCTCCGGACCAGATACATCCCCAACGTGTGTAAGCAACCATGGTTCCGTTTGCATTTCCTTCTTCAAATACATCCTGGAATGCTTTTAAATATACTTCACGCGCTGCCTGCTCAGAGAGCCATACGCCAAGACCGATACGATCCTGCTCGCAGTCGTTTAATGCAAAGTGTTTCATTACGACATGAACACCTTTTTCCTGGATAGCTGCCACTTCGTAAGCACTCATTTTTCCGGAAAGGAATCCGTCTTCACTGTAGTACTCGAAGTTACGTCCACCATAAGGAGTTCTGTGGATATTGTTACCCGGTCCGTAAAGAATCGCAACGCCTGCAGACAGACAGTTATTACCGATCACTTTACCAATTTCTGTCATAATATCCGTATTGAAAGTTGCTGCCATCACATCCTCAGATGTAAATGCAGTTGCTGTCAGTTTTTCTTTATCCGTATTGCCGAATAAGGAAGCAGTCAGTCCCTGTGGTCCGTTCTCATCACGGGAACCCGGAGCCTGGATTGATTTGATCGGCATAGTCCAGTGGAAGGAGTCGCCGATTAAAGTTACCATCTCATCATAGGTAAGCTGGTCTAATAAAGTATCCCAGTCAGCATCGTCGTAATCTTTACCGATCATATCGTATAAAGTAAGACCATTTTTTGCACCTAATGTCGGCATCTCTACCGTATCATAATCTGCTGCATCATACTGAACTACCTGCAGGTCATCGATCATAGTATCTGTTAATGCAAATACCGGAGATTCTGCTGGGAATGTTCCCTCCCAGTCATTACGTGAAAGGTAAGTTACGGAGTTATCTCCGGCACCTTCGTAAAGGTTCATATCGGAATCAGATAACTGGTTTGTCACCTCTGCACCGCTCTTAGATACTGCATAAGTAGTGGTGTCTAATGTATCATTTGTCCACTGGAATGTAAGTTCTGCATTACCTTCTGCATCCATTCCATTCTCAGTTGTAAATCCTTTTGCTGCAAGAATGTTGTTTACAGCATTGTGTGCATCTGTTGCTGCTGTAAAATAATAATCGCCTGCATCTAAAATGTAAGTACCTGCACCATATGCATCATAAGATGCGATATCTGCTCTGTCTACATTGATTGTTAAAGTCTGTGACTCACCCGGAGCTAAAATATCTGTTTTGCCGAATCCGCATAACTGTACTGCAGATTTCTCTACAGAATTCTCTTTGTCATACTCTGTATATGGAGACTGTGCGTAAATCTGAACGGTCTCTTTTCCAGAATAAGTATCGCCTGTATTGGTAACTGTCACATTAAAGTTATAGGAATCTGTTGCAGCATCATAAACGCCCGTCATGTCACTGTACTCGAAATCTGTATAGCTTAATCCATAACCGAATGGGAATGCCACATCATCGCTGTATACATAGCTTCCTGCATTTCCGGTTCCCATAACCGTGTCTTCATAACGTGTTTCATAATATTTGTATCCAACGTAGATACCTTCCTGATATACCATGTAGCTTTTTGCTTTTTCAGGAACCAGTTCTTCTGTATAGCCTTCATAAGTAACAGGGGTAAAGTTTGCCATAGCCGGGGAAGACATATTATCGTAGCAATAAGTATCTACAAGGCTTCCGGATGGATTGACGTTACCTGCAAGGATATCCGCCACTGCATTGATACCTGTAATTCCGACATCGCCGATCCACAGACAGGCATCTACATTATAAGTATTGTCTTTTAAGAAATCTACCTGTAATGCATTTGCAGAGTTGATCAGCACAATGATCTTGCTCACTGTTCCGTCTGCTTTCATTGCTGCCACATTGGAAAGCATTTCTTTTTCATTGTCATCTAATGCAAGGTAATTGACATCACCGTATGCCAGGTCAGCCCCCTCACCGCCTACACGGGATAATGTGACGATCGCCGCATCTCCATAAGAGCTTACAGAATCTTTCACTTCGTCTGTGTACTCATTCCATGGAACTTCAGTTACAACGGCACTTGCAGTTGCGATCGTACCACCACTTCCACGTTTGTACATTCCCATCTCTTCTGATTCATAGAAGTTCCAGAGTGTTTCATTTACGTTGAAACCTGTTTTTTCCATTGCAGTTTTTAAGGTGTCTGCTGTGGAAGCATCAATGTTACCGGATCCTGTACCACCATAAACAAGGTTTACAGATGAATTGGAAAACAGACTGACATTGGCACCCTCTGCCAAAGGAAGTGCATTGTTCTCATTCATAAGAAGCGCTGCACCTTCTGCCTCCACCTGCTGAACAAGCTGTAATCCATAGTCAACCATATCTTCTGCAGACTCAAAGTCAGAGGTAAAGTACTGTGCACTTTCATCCTCGTTCTGTAATTTCCAGAATGTTCCTCCGACGAAAATAGCCAGTGAATTATCAAAAACGTTTAATAAACTGTACAGCGGCACAAAGATCACTGCCAGAATCGCACATACAATTGATAATCCTTTCCATGGACGGATCGCTCTGTGTTTTGCTTTACGGAAAGCCTTCTTACGGGCTTTCACTTCTTTTTTGTTCTCTCCCATAAATTTTCTCCATTTCTTTTTTCAAACTTCGTCATTTTGACGGAATTTATTTATGATGTGTCCTTATTTTATTAAAATTTTGTTAAAAAATCAACAAAGTGGACTTAGTCGGTTCATTTTGTGACGTAAGTGGCATAAAAAAATACAGCCTATAAGACTTTCATCCTATAAGCTGTATCTTTTGCATAAATTATGTTTTCTATAATTTTTATTTTAATCCTTTGGTCAATGGAATTAACATTAACAGTGCGATAATGCCGACAAGTCCGATCACAACACCAAGTACCATTTTTCCAAATACCATGCATAAACACATTCCAATTCCAAATAAAAGTGCTCCAAAGATAGATAAAATGATTGTACCGACTGTTTTTCCACTTAAATGGATTGGCTCTTTTCCTTCCATTCTTCTCCATACGATCAACGTGATAAGAAGAATTACAAGTCCGATCACACCTGCGATAACTCCCTGCCGAAACATTCCCCATTCTTCGATCAGTGCCATGCACATTCCAAGTGCGAAAAATACCATTCCGATTGTTCCAAGTATTAATGCTGCAAAATTACTTTTTTTCATGTTTGTTTTCCTCCACTACTTTCTTTCCTACTTTTCCTGTTTTTAACTGATATTCAGCCATAATGTATTCCTCCGTTTTTCTGTTGGTTTTGATTGCTTTACTTTATGGACTGATTCTAACGTCCGATTGTTTCGTTATTGCTTATGTTTTGTTTTAGAATTGTTAATGTTTGGGGGAAAATTAAAATAAGACTTTTTTGATATGACTTTCGATACTTGACCCATTAGAGTGCGCCGCAAGGCACACAAACTAAATATCCGCCATATCAAATCGGATATGGCGGATACATTTAGAAAAACATTTTAAATATTTTGCTCGTCTACTTGACAAGAGAGTGACCATATTTCAAACATATTCCCTTCTTCTTACATCCGATTTCAAAATATTTATAAAATATATCTCACATTAATTCATATGTTTTCTTGTAGCATCTTCCTGTCGCTTCTTCTCTGCTTCCTGAAAGATTCTGTCCGCTTCTTCCTTCCGTTTCCTTTCTTCCTCTGCAAAAAAGGAAAGCCCTTCTTCTGTCGTTACGAATCCGTTTTCGCTGCTCAAGTTATCTGTGAGTGTCGCAAGATACGAAATCTTGGAACGGATAACTGGATGCTGCTTTAACGTGTAGACTTCTCCAATCTCCAAACCCGTGACATCCAGAAAATGTTTTACAGCCGGTTCAAATAGCTTCTCGGCATATGCACCCTGTTCTGCTTCCATCTGTTTCGTTAAGCGTTCGTATTCATTCCGATACGGAAGATCGGTCAGCATAGGTTCTTTATAAATACAGACATCCATGCGTTTTATCCCATGAATCTTAAACAGTGCGACAATTTCAGGATACTTGGTTTTCGGAAACCGGCAGTAGTACCCGATAAACTTCCCTTTTACCTCTCTTGTGTACTTGTTGTATTTATCTGCTTCGGTTATATACACCTTTGCATACCAGATCAATGCAGCCGCAAATGCGATTGCAAGAAGGAAATGTACCTGCCAGAGACCTCCAAATCCAAATACTACAAAAAAGAATACTAATGCGGCTCCGATTGCACTACCCTCATCCTGAATCTGGCAGTTTTTCTCTACCTGATACAGCCCAACAAATAGTCCCGCAATAGAGAGGACTACATCGGACCACAGACAGTTCTCAAACCATATCTCTGGAAGCAGGAAATACAATGGAATTAACAGCAGTATTGGACCGAATATCCAACATATCAGCAAGCCAGATTCCCCTGCAATCTTATCCTGTTCACGTCTTGAAAGCGTGTTATATCCTTCGACAGACTTCACCGCCTGTCTTGTATTCATCATTTTTTTTAACATCATCTATCTCCTGTAATTTATTGATCAATTTAACATTGGTAAAATCATTGTTTTATACCTCCTTGTTTCATAGCCTCTCGCATACCACCCTGCACCGTTTTTTATGGAATGCAATGCCATACGCTAAAATTTCACATCTGCCATTCTCCCTGAGTGCTTCATCGTATCTGCGATTTTTAATCTGCGCCATTGCATTTTCACATGCTTTGTCAAGACCGCTAATAGATGCCGCATGCTTTACCTCAATGATAATGCCTGCATCCGGATTCTCCGGTTCTATGAGAATATCACTATACCCGTCTCCCGACTCTCTGTTCGATTTTATCAGCCAGTCCGGGTTACTTCCCCGCAGCAAACCTAATAACAGTCCATGATAAAAGTTTTCTTTCTGTTCCTCACGCGCTTTTGTATCCAGCACACTGATCATCCTGCTCATGATAACATTCAACTGTTTCTGCAATCCTTCTGCATCCGCTTCCAAAATTGCCTTTGAAAACTCTGGCATTGATTCTTCTTTTGCAACAGAACGCTGAAACCATTCCTGTATTTGCAGAACAAATACCTCATGAACTTCCCTATTCGGAATAACCAGCTCGTAGACACCACTCTCTGGATTTCCTATATTCGTAAGATACCCTGTTGTAAATAAAACACTCCATACATTATCTATGCTGTTCTCAATTTCATCGTAGGTTAAATCCAGACGAATCCTTTTTGTTACCGATTCTCCGGCAACAAGCCGCTCTATTTCATCCTTCGTTGATTGATCTGCCTTATCCACGAAAAGTTTTACCAGATCATTTCCACTGCTATTGATCCAGAATGCACTTGGTTTTGCATTAGAATCTGTCAATAATTTTTTCACAAAATTAATGACATCCCACGGACAGTATATATCGGCGTTGCCAAAATGATATCCATCGTACCACTCTTTTATATCCGAATAACGATTTGTACAATGATAATATTTTAGCATCTGCATCACTTCTGCATCTGTGAATCCAAAACCTTCCTCATGCTCTATATCAACGATCGAATTAATCTCAAAATTATTAAGTCCGGTAAAAATGCTCTCCTTAGAAACACGTAAACACCCTGTGAGTACCGCAAACTGCAAAAATTCATTTGTCTTTAGCGCCTGCCCGAAAAGTCCCCTGATGAGCGAAACCATCTCCTGATAATACCCATTCTTAAAAGCCTTATCCAACGGAACATCATACTCATCAATAAGGATTACCACTTTCTGATCGTAGTGCAGATAAAGCAACTGTGAAAACAGTCTTAAACTGTCAACAAGATTAACGTCCTCATTCAAAAGCATTTTTTCAAATTGTTTTCGATCTTCAACCGTCAGCTTATCACTTGTTTTCAGATAATAATGTCTCCGGACCTCGTTATTAATAATGGTCATAAGCATTTTCTGTGCATCTGCAAAATGAAGTCCCTCTACTCCCTTAAGCGATAAAAAAATAACAGGATACTTTCCCATGTATTCCGCACACAGTTTTTCTTTTTCCGAAATATACAAGCCCTGAAAAAGCGATTTCTCTGCACCAATTTCAAAAAAGCTCTTTAGCATACTCATATTGAGTGTTTTGCCGAAACGGCGCGGTCTGGTAAAAAGAGTCACTTCACCCCAGCTTTGTAAAAGCTGCTCAATCAATTTTGTCTTATCCACATAATAAAAACCTGCTTCACGTATTTTTTTAAAATCATCTATTCCAACCGGTAATTTTAATGTATCATTCATGGAAGCCTCCAAAAAAAATCCGCTATACTATTTACATAGTATAACGGATTCCTACTAAAAAAACAATTCTCTTACTTTATTCCTGCCGGAATTCTTCCGGTACATCCTCATAAGTTTTCCATTTGTCCATGGCATCTTCCAATGTCATGCCTTCGCTTACCGCGTGTTTTCTCGCTGCATTGACTGCCTGGATTTCTTTCATCTTTGCTCCGGTTAAGGTGTAACCCTTCATGGCCCAGAGTGTTGCAAGCCATGCGATCATTGGAACGATACAGAACAGGATTAGAACAACACCATGCATTCCGAAAGAATATGGTGTCTTGCTGTCCGGTAATGTCTGGATACCGATCATTGCAACTGCTGCACCAACGATGGTGGAACCAAGAGAACTTACTAATTTATCTACAAGTGAGAACAATGTTCCCATAATACCTGGCACATACTGTCCGGAACGGTATGTCTCATAATCGGAACAGTCTGCAACCATCGGAATCGGCATATCTGCTGTCGCATAATATGCACCATAACCGATACCAAAGAATAACACAAATAACACCGTGTATACATTGATGGATCTCAGGCTTAAGTTAAATGCCGGAACCCCCTGCTTCCATAACAGTAACAATACTAAAACTCCAATGTACATGACCAGTGCAAGCATTGTATAGCGCACCAGTGAAGCTTTCTGTCCATGCTTCTGTGATGTCTTTACCGTCAAAAGGAAGAATGGAACAGAGAAAATATATCCAACGATCATCATTGGAAGATACAGTCCGCCATAATCTCCCATCATCGCTCCGTAAAGCATACAGAGTACTGTCATATTCGTTGCGATGGAGAAAGCAAGCTTACATCCTGCTCCTGCAACCATAAGACGCTGCAACTCTTTGTTTGCTTTTAAAATTGCAACATATTCTTTTAATTTTACTTTTTCCTGTTTATTGCCAACACCGAAGAATTCCGGTCTGTCTTTCTCCCAGATACCGATCACTGCAAGAAGTGTCAGCACTGCGGATACCACGATGGCAAGCGGGATCATAAAATCAAAAAAGTTAGCGCTGTTATAGCCGCCAAGACGGTCACCTAAGATTGGTGCCAGAAACTGTACAAGTCCCATACCGATCAGGCTGGCGATCGTATTAAAAATAGTAAACATCGGGCGCTGTTTCGGATCGTTTGTCAGACAGGTCTGTCCGGAACGGGTGCAGGCTGTCTGGAATGTGTATCCGATAACATATAATGCGTAAAATAACACAAAGCATACATAGCGCAGCCACTGCATGTCCGGTGCGATGATCCTCGTCCCAAAATACAGTAAAATGGAAGAAACGATCATGATCACATTTCCGATTACCATGTATGGACGGAATTTACCGAATTTTGAATTTGTCCGGTCGATCAAAGCTCCGATGATCGGATCCGTCACGGCATCAAAAAGACGCATGACGGTTACCATTGTCGTTGCAAACATAAGCGCAAGTCCTAACACTCCGTTTGCGTAATATGCGATAAAATTCATGGTGAGGATATAATATACATTTGTCGCACCATTGTTCATCGGGAACAGCACAAGCTGATACGGTTTTGCCCGGTTCATTCCGGCTGCCTGTGCAGTGGTTTTTTCTTTTTGATTACTCATTATTTCTTCTCCTTTGGAATATCCTGCTAAAATCTATACCCAGTTTTCACTCTTTTTCGCTTCTTTTTTCAGCTTATAATCCTGATTCTCTTTTTCAGTGTGACAAAGTACCATGGCATCCTTCACACTTCCGGCTACGGCTTCGATCTTATTCTCTTTTTCCATAGGAAGCTGGAAGGTAAAAATATGATTTCCGCTCTTCTGCTCGATCAGCTCTCCGTTATTGTATAAGGATACGACCGGCTGGTTTGTGTAAACTTTAATGGTCGTTGTATCCTCAGAACGGTCACTGCGGCGTGATCCACACAGATGTACAAATGGTTCGTCACTCCAATATGCTTTATATAAGAAGAAACTGTCTTTCTTTGTCTTGCGGTCAAATGTCACAAGTCCCTTATGGTTCATGCCCGGCTCGCCGCCCTGATTTCTTGCGTCCGCTGCAAAATCGAACATATTCCACACATAAGTGCTCCACATAAATGGATGACGCTCGAAACATTTGATCATATACTCATGATATTTTGCCTGATATTCCTCAGTATGGTCTCCACGTCTCGGTCTTCTGCTGTGAAGGTTTGGCATACCTTCCGCGCCATACTCGGAATAACCGATCGGGCGGTTCGGGAATACAAGGTGGAAAAATCTTAAGAACAGATCATTTAAGAAAAATCCCGGTACATACCATCCCAGATATAAATTCCATCCAACCAGATCTGTGATGTGTGCAGAACGGTTAAATGGTCCGCACATTGCATAACATGCTAACGTTGTCAGTCTTGTCGGGTCCATCTTGTGGCAAAGATCATTTAACACATGATGATTGTCCAACATATCTTTTTTGTCCTTTGTACTGATGGTAATCTCATTGGATACGCCCCATACTACAATTGACGGATGATTGTAATTCTGAACGATCAGCTCTCTCATCTGGCTGATGGTGTTCTCTCTTCCGCCCGGCATATGTTCCGAAATGTATGGAATCTCTGCCCATACGACCATACCTCTCTCATCACAGAGATCATAAAAATACTGGTCATGCTGATAGTGTGCGAGACGAATCGTATTTGCCCCAAGTTCGCAGATCATATCCATATCTTCATCATGGTTTTTTGTTGAAATCGCATTTCCTAATGCTTTAAAATCCTGATGTCTGGAAACTCCGTGAAGTGGATAATGCTCTCCGTTTAAGAAAAATCCCTTCTTTGGATCTACCGAAAAAGTACGGATACCAAAACGGTTCGTGATCTCATCCTTCACTTCCCCATTTACGGTCAGCGTTGCAACTGCCGTATAAAGGTATGGATTTTTTCTTCCATGCCAGCGGATTGGATTCTGGATATTAAGATTTACGTCACATCCGTTCCCTTCTGCAACTACTTTTCCGTCCTGATCTTTGATCTGAACGTTTACCTGTGCTTCCTCTGTATTGGTAAATGTTTCGATATGAACATTCGCTTCGTTCTCTTTTACTTCCGGTGTGATCTTAATTCCGTTACTTCCGAGGTAATCTAAGTCAAAATGCTCTTTTGACACGATCAGGAAACGGACATCGCGGTAAATTCCGCCATAGAACGTAAAATCGGCTTTCTGCGGATATACTTTTCCATTGACGGAGTTGTCCACGGTCACTTCCAGTTTATTCCGGTCTTCTAAAACCTCTGTGATATTGATGCGGAATGTGGAATATCCGCCATCATGATGTGCAAGTTCTTTTCCGTTCACAGTCACATCACTGCTTGCATTTACACCAAGAAACTCCAGATATACTTCCTCTGCCTCCGGATCAAATTCCGGTTTTTCAAATGTTTTCTCATAGTGGCAGGTTCCTCTGTAGTAATCATTTCCTCCGTCCTGTCCGTCTTTTGCATTCCATGTATGTGGCAAGTTCACCTGCTCTTGTCTGTTGTCAGGTCCAATGAAAAGCCACTGCTCCATCAGATTTTGAATTCGTCGCATATAACACATCCTTTTTATTATTTATGGTGCCTGTCACTTTGTATCGTTTCAGGCTATTTTTATATATTGTTCCAATTTCAATACATAAATAATAAATAAAATTCGTTAATTTTTCAACGAACCTGACTTAGTCGGTGCTTTTTGTGACGTAAGTGGTGTTCCTTTGTAAATACGAAACCGTCTATCCAAACTATATGTATAATTCAGACAGACGGTTGTTCTTTTACTTCACCGGGAGCAGCACTTCCAGATTGAAACAGTTCATCTCTGTGGATACCGAAATATCTCCCCCATATTTCTCTGCAATGTGCCGGATACTCTTTAACCCGATCCCGTGATACTGCTTGTTTTTCTTCGTGGTCTTTGGCAGATCATCCTCATACTCCGGTGCCCGCTCGATTGGATTCGAAAAACGGATATATAAAAAATGCTGCTTTTCTGCAACACAGATATCGATAAACCTCATCTCTTTCTCTGAAAACTTTTCCACACACTCGATGGCATTATCGATGGCATTCCCAAACAGTGCATAAATATCAATGGAATCCATGAAGAACAGCTTCTTTCCATCGATCACACAGTGTATGGTGATATCTCTTGCCTCACAGATCAGACTTTTCTCTGAGAGCAATGTATCCAGAATCTCATTTCCTGTTTTTACGATAGAGTCGTAAATACGGATAGACTGCTCCAGTTCTTTTAAATTTTTCTCCCGCTCTGCCGGGTTTTCAATATGCCGCATTGCTGCCACCTGATATTTCAGGTCGTGACATTTGCGGTCGATCACCTGCATCTGGTCTTTTGCGATCTCGTACTGCTTCTTCTGCTGGTACCACATGCGCTCCATCAGCGCATACTCCTGCTTTACTTCACTTTTTTTGAAAAGTTCCGCCTGCAGATACAAAAAGGTCACACAGTATAGCTGAACCAGAACTGCAAGATTGGATTCTCCACGGTTCTGATAAAAATTGTAGTAAGAGAACAAGGATAAGAAAAGCACTGCTGCTGCTGAGAGTGTTCTTCTTGGTCCTGCCTGGTAAAATCCATTTCTTGGAAGCCAGCGAAACAGTGTGATGGACAAAAGCAGATACATTGCCGCAAAAAACAGGAGAGAAAAGATATATTGCAGCACCCGCGGCTGCTGCTCAATGGCAGAAACGCGATGTAAACTGTTCCAGATAATATTGATACAATGATATACAATGAGCGGCCAGACCGTACAATAAATCATTTCCCAGCTTATTTTTTTGCTGATCAGTCCAACAGCAATCATCGTGATCACAAAACGCATGAAAAACTCTGCGATCAGATGTTCCCCGATTGCCGGAATGAGCAGTCTTGCTGCAAGCATGACACACCAAGCCCCACAAAGTATCAGACCGTTTTTTATTTTTTTCTTTTCCATGACATGCAATGGCATGAGAAACAGATACACACATACCAGCAATAAAAAATCCTGAAAAAACATGATACCAAAATCACGAACCATTCTTAACTTCTCCCTACACTGCGGATGAGTGCCGTCATAAAGTTTTTCTTACTGCGGCGGCTGATCTGCAGTTCATCTCCCTCTACGATCACTGTGTCATCCTTAATCTCTGCAACATGTGTCAGACCTACCAGACACCAGTTGCTACATTTTGCAAACAGCCCCTTTGGAAGCTCCTCTTCCACATTTTTCAAGCTTCCGCGCACCTCAAAATTGCCCTGTTTTGTGTGATAGCGCAACACATGATTTTGGATCTCCACATAAAAAATGTCTCTGGAATCAATCTTTTTGACGCCGGTTCCCGTCTGGATCATCACCGGTTTGCTTCCGCGGTTCTCCACCAGCTGCATGGCACGATCCATCTTATTGGCAAAATTCAGGTACTGGATTGGCTTTAAGACAAAGTCCAGTGCGCCCACTTCATATCCTTTGATCGCATAGTGCGCCATGTTCGTGATAAACATGATGACTACCTGGGCATCCTTTTTACGGATCTGCTCTGCTGCATCCATGCCGTTTGTTCCAGGCATCTCAATGTCCATCAGGATAATGTCATAATCTCCGTTATAAACTGCCAGGAAATCATCCGCTTTCTCAAAAGGTGTCGCCTCAAATGCTGTATCACGTTCCTGTTCATATTGTTTTATATAAGTAAAAAGTGTGTCACGATAACCCTGATCGTCTTCCACAATTGCTATCCTGTTCATGTCTGCCCTGCTCCATCTTTATGAATCCTGCATTTTACAGTGTACCTTGTTTTCCACCGTAACCTTTATTATAACAAGTCTGATTTCCAGTGTCCAGTGTTCCATGCCGTCAGTTTTCTTACGCAGTAAAACAGCAAGTGTTTTACTGCTGATTAATCATGCTCCCACAAGCAGGATAACGGACGGAAGGTATATCCCATGTCCTCCCATCTTGTGAGCAGCTCATCTAAAATTTTACCATTGGTGGATGATGTATTATGTAACAATACAATTGCGCCCGGATGGATGCGTCCGATCAGTTTTCCATAAGCCTCCTCCTCTGTCGGCTGTGCATCCGCATTCCAGTCCACATAGGCGAGGCTCCAGAAAAAGGTCTTATACCCCAATTCTTTTGCCATCGCAAGATTCTCTGTACTGTATTTGCCCTGCGGTGGTCTGTAATACTTTGTCATCTCCTGTCCGGTCACTTCCTGAAACAAACTGCTGACTGCATCGAGCTCTTTCTGAAACGACTCTTTGTCCGAGATTGCCGACATATCCGGATGATGATAGGTGTGATTTCCCACCGTGTGTCCCTCTGTAACCATCCGTTTGACCAATTCCGGCGCACTCTCCAAAAAATGTCCCACAACAAAAAAAGTTCCCGGTGCATTGTGTTTTTTGAGTGCATCCAGAATTGCTCCTGTATTGCCATTCTCATAGCCGCAGTCAAATGTGAGATAGATCACCTTTTCCTCTTTACTTCCTATATAATAGGTATCATACTGCTTTAACTCATCCGCCGTGGCATTTCCGGTCGGCTGCAGTTCCTTTCCAGACTCGCCAAAGCCAAGTCCCCAGTTATCGACTGCCGCCTCGATGTGCATCGTCTCCTCTGTTTCCCTGTCAGACTGCCACTTTGCCACGACGGCTGCGCTTCCCCAGCCGAATAAAAACATCACTGCAAAAAGCAGCAGGCTGGAACGGTATTTTAATAAGAATGCTTTCATTTTCTGCTCCGCATATCTTCTCTTTTTATGTATACGAAGCCAGACGTTGTCCTATTCATTTTGTTTATAACCACAGCGAGGACACACACCAACGCCCTTATAGATGTAACCGCAACGGTAACAGCAAATCGTATCGTGTTTTTCCTTTGCAAGATAAGATTCTTTTCTGGAAAATGGTTTTTCCTGCAGATAGCGCACAAAATCTTCTAGCACCTTTGCAAATTTTTCCATCTCTTCATGCTCCACTGCCAGCGGAAGTTTTGTCTTACTTCCATTCTTCTGATACACATAAATGCCCCGGTTTAATAGTCCTGTAACAGCCTGGATAGACTCAATATCCATCACCGGAATGTAATAGGAAGTCATCCATGCGCTGTAGTAAAGGTTCTCTGGTGTCAGAAGAACCCCTTCTTTTCCTGACTCATCCTTTGATTTGTCTACCAGAAGCACCGGATACTCAAACTTTCCGATTCCGTTTGCAAAATTATCCACTGCTCCCTCAAAGACAGCTGTCTCCTCCGGTTCCGCCTGCTTCTGCCACACTCTTTTTGCCGGATAAAAATGACACCGTTTCGACTCTGTCACACCGGCTTCGTCAAATGCATTCAGCAATTTGCTGACTAAAAGCTCGCACTCATCCGTTTTAATCTTGGACATGCGCTGCTCCAGTTCTTTTAATGCATCAAATTTCAACTGAGGAAGGAAATCGCCATCCTCTAACTGCTTTGCTGCTTCGCTGGCATCCTCAAAATCCATCCTGCCGACATCTCCGCAGATTTCCTTTATTTTTTTCTCATCCATAGCACGAATCCTGTTCCCCACTTGTTCCGTGTACGGTCTGACAATATCCGGACTGATGCTTTCTTTTTTTATGTCATCCAGCAGAGAAACCAGTTCCTCTCTTGTTTTTCTTCCCGGCTGGTTGACAAGCCGCTGCACCTGCGTCAGACGCTTCAATTCCTCCTGGCGGGCCTGTCTGTCTCTCTCAGCATTTGTGGATGTGTCTGCACTGCCTGTTGATGCGGCATACTTTGATGCGTTTCCACTGTCTACTGATGAGCCGTATTTTGATGGAATTCTGCTGTCTGCCGGTATTATATTTCCGGATGGATTCTTCCTTCCTGTTGTTGACGCATTTTCTGATGATTTTGTATTTTCAACCGATTCTGTCTTCTTTTGCGGGCTCCTCTCAAATGTCTGCTCTGCATTTCTTGCACGCCCTGTTTTTTCTTTTGCAGATTGCGTTTCCTCTACTGACGTACCGTTGGTTTTCTCTACCGTTTTTTTCTGTGTTTTGTCTATAACCTTTTCTGTGCTCTGCCGTGGATTTTCCTTACTGTTTTGGTTGTTTTCCCACACTGCGCCCTTATTTTCCTGCGTTTTTTTTCTTGCTTTTCCTGTAATTGCAGAGGAATCTTCTCTTAGTTTTTCCACAGTTGTTGTGGCATTTTCTTTTGCTTCTTCCAGATTTGCATGAGATATTCCACTTGATTTTCCCGCAGTTACAGGTGCGTTTTCCCTCGGTTTCTCCGAATCTCTTCCCGGCTTTCCAAATGTTCTCTCAGAGTTTCCATCCGATTTGTCTACATTTTTTTTCGTTTTGCCTGATTCTTCTGCATTACGTTCCAATTCTGTATCCGGCTCATCTTCCGCGGCTCTTTCCGTATCTGCTTCCTTCTCATCATCTGCGTCGCAATCCGCATCTGTTTCCATCTCATCCTCGCCGCGGATTGCTTGCTCCAAACGTCTTACACCCTCGTCCGAATAAAATCCTTCTTCCATTTTCCGCAGAGTGTGAAACATTTCCTGCTCTGACACTTCCGGCAGATGCTCGATCAGTTCTGTAATTTCCTGTTCCTCATCCTGTAACGAAGATGCGTCTGCACGTTCCATCTCCATTGCCATTTTTTTGTCCACATACTCATTGTATTTTGTATTCACATTCCGTCCGGCAGTACGTCCCAAAAGTTCCTGATAATCCTCATAGGCAGCCTCATCCCGCTCAAAGTCCATTTTGTATACATCCCCATCCACCAACAGACGCTTTGGTCTTGGCGTATACATGCAACAGCACTTTTTACAACTGTAAACGCGGGCAATGCGGACTGCCCCCTCTTCTGTCTCAATCTGAAATTCCCTGCCTTCCGGGTAAACTGCCATGTAAAGCTGGCTTCCACACTTCGGGCACAGATATCCGGCCAGATAAAAGTTATTTCCGATCCGGTTTCGTCTCCGCTCTGCAAGCGTGGTATCCCGCATCAAAAAACTGCTCGCCGCCTTTTTCCAGACCAGCTTATGCCACAATCCCTGCGGCTCCTCTTCCTCCGGCAGTAAAACCTCCTCGGGTTCATCTGACAGCACTGCCTCGATCACGTCCTCATAGGTCAGACGGATTTTATTTTTATAGAAGCGGAAATGTTCCGGTCCATACTGCGATTCCACCTGAAATTCCCCGAGGATCTGTGCAAATAACCGGTTCAGCTGCACATAATCTTTATCCACACGGAGTCCTTTGATATGTCCCCACTTTCCAAACGCATAAAGCACCATATTCAAAATATCCCGCACATTTGGGTGCTGCTCCACGGCAGCGATCATCTGCTCCTCTGCCTTCAGCTCGATAATATTCGTCACCACAAGCTTCGTGTCAAAGTTGAAAAAAAGTGAACGCACACTGCCCTGCAGGATCAGATAATCTCCGACCACAAAAAACATGCCGTTCCACTCCACAGGCGCATCCATCATTTTGATCAGTTTCTGAAAGGTTAAATTCAATTCTTTATCCGCTTTTAAAACTATCATGTTATCCTCCGTTCTCTTGTGGTTATTATACCATGAACTTCAATTAAGTTTATAAAGTTTTTATATATTCTGTAAACACCTTATTTTTCTGCTTTCGCCTGTTCATTGTTAGCACTCATTTAAAAAGAGTGCTAATTTTCTATTGACTTTTGCAGACAGGGGTTATAAAATCCTAGATATAAGTGAAATGCAATAATTCAGATATTTGATAAGTGCATTTTATAATAGAACATAAAATAATTAGTTTTACTTATGTATAGAAAAAGGAGTGTTATATTATGGCTGAGAAACATGGAAATCTTTCAATCAACAGTGATAACCTTTTCCCGATCATCAAGAAATGGTTATATTCCGATCACGATATCTTCTATCGTGAATTGATCAGTAATGGCTGCGACGCCATCACAAAATTAAAAAAACTGGATATGATGGGCGAGTACGAATTACCTGCTGATTACAAACCACAGATTCAGGTTATTGTAAACCCGGACGAAAAAACGTTAAAATTCATTGATAACGGTCTTGGTATGACAGCTGATGAAGTAGAGGAATATATCAACCAGATTGCATTTTCCGGTGCTACTGATTTCATCGAAAAATACAAAGACAAGGCAAACGACGATCAGATCATCGGTCATTTCGGACTTGGTTTCTACTCTGCATTCATGGTAGCGGATCAGGTGACGATCGATACTTTATCTTATAAAAAAGATGCCACACCTGTCCACTGGGCATGTGACGGAGGCACAGAATTCGATATGACAGACGGCACAAAAGAAGGTGTCGGTACTGAGATCACTTTATACCTGAATGAAGACTGTCTCGAATTTGCAAACGAATACCGCGCAAGAGAAGTCATTGAGAAGTACTGCTCTTTCATGCCAACCCCAATCTTCTTATCTAAGGCAAATGCTGAGACACAATATGAAACCATCGATGCAGCAGATAAGTTAGATACTGATACCGTTGTGGAAGAAATCCACGAGGAAGCAAAAACAGAGGAAAAAGAAAATGAAAACGGTGAAAAAGAAGTCGTTGAAGTTTCCCCTGCAAAAGAAAAATTAAAAATTGTAAAACGTCCGGTTCCATTGAACGATACCAACCCATTGTGGGCAAAGAATCCAAAAGACTGCACGGACGAAGAATACAAGGAATTTTACCGCAAAGTATTCTTAGACTACAAAGAGCCTCTGTTCTGGATCCACCTGAACATGGACTATCCGTTCAACTTAAAAGGAATTTTATACTTCCCGAAGATCAATACAGAATACGATTCTATTGAGGGAACCATTAAGTTATATAACAATCAGGTGTTTATCGCAGATAACATCAAAGAAGTCATTCCTGAATTTTTAATGTTATTAAAAGGCGTGATCGACTGCCCGGATCTTCCACTGAACGTATCCCGTTCCGCTTTACAGAACGATGGATTTGTAAAGAAGATCTCCGAATATATCACCAAGAAAGTTGCGGACAAACTCATCGGCATGTGCAAGACCGAAAAGGAAAGCTATGAGAAATACTGGGATGACATCAGCCCATTTATCAAATTTGGCTGCTTAAAGGATACAAAGTTCTGTGACAAGATGAACGACTACATCCTGTTCAAAAACTTAGATGACAAGTATCTGACTCTTCCTGAATTATTAGTGAAGGAAGAAGAAAAGAAAGACGATGCGGAGGTATTAGACAAAGATGGTAATCCAATTACAAACACTGGCGATGCTGCTGCATCTGATAATACTGCTGATGGCAGCGACACTTCTGCTGACAGCGAAAAAGATGAACGTAAAGTTATCTACTATGTTACCGATAAAGTCCAGCAGGGTCAGTACATTAAGCTCTTCAAAGAACAGAACATGCAGGCAGTGATCTTAGATCACAACATTGATACCTCTTTCATCACACAGTTAGAGCAGCGCAATGAAAAATACAAATTCATGCGTATTGATGCGGATGTGACAGAATCCTTAAAGGATGAGACTTCTGCAGAAGATCTGAAAGCTGAGACAGATGCTTTGACAGAAGTATTCAAAAAAGCTCTGAACAACGATAAACTCACTGTGAAAGTGGAGAAGCTGAAAAATGAGAACATCTCTTCTATCATCACACTTTCCGAAGAAGGAAGACGTATGCAGGATATGATGAAGATGTATGCCATGAACGGTATGGGCGGCATGGACATGAATATGTTTGCTGCTGACCAGACACTTACTTTAAATGCTAACAACGAACTTGTAAAATATATTTTCGAGCACAAAGATTCCGAGAACATTCCGATGTTCTGCGAGCAGTTATACGATCTGGCTGTGCTCTCCAACCATCCGTTATCTGTAGATGAGATGACAAAATTCGTGGAGCGCAGCAATAAAATCATGATGCTGCTGGCAAAATAAATCGAAATATACCGGAGTTTAACGAACGTAGTGTCGCAGATTCTGCAGTGCTTTTATGGGTTGTGAGGGGCAGATATAAGCGCCCTCTCACAAGTCGTGATCTTATAGGTAATGAAAAAGAAAAACGGTATAAACGAAATATTATGTTTCTGTTCGCTGGACATTCCGATAAGCCTCTAAAGAGTCTTATCTCCATAGCTCACAAAGAAAATAATATTTGTTTATACCGTTTTTCTTTCATTTACGCTGTGGATGACTTGTGAGAGGTCACTTATATTTGCCCAATTTACGCTGTGGCTTGCACCACAGAATCTGCCAATTTACGTTATAGAACTCACGGTTATGGGATGAGTGCCTATTGGGTAACGGCAGAAATCAATCTGTATTCCCATCATAATTTAAGTTCAACTTCTTTGGATGAATTTTAATAGAATAAAATAGATTTTCAAGTGTAATTATGGTAGAATCATGGTGTTAATGAGTTTGACTAATCATATTTACATGAACAGGTGAATGATTGAAATTACAGAGGAGAACAAATAGATGATTTCCATTGATACCAAAAGACTCCATCTTCGGAATGTATTGCAAAATGATGTGGATGTAATATTTGATTATAGAAATAATGAAATATGTGCTCGATATCAGAGAGGACAGGTAAAAGACTATGATGGAATCGTAAGTTTGATTGAACGCCGAAGAAATGATGAGATATCAATTGATTTTCCTTGTATGATAGCAGTAGCACTAAAGGATACAAATGAAATGATTGGTGAAATAGTTGTTATGCCAAAGGATCATACATTTTCTCTCGGCTATACTTTTTCTTATAAATATCATCGACAAGGATATGCTTTTGAAGCCTTAACTGTTTTGACTGAACATCTTCACAAGATGGCTCCGGAATGGGAGTTTATTAGTTTTACAGAATGTGAAAATATAGCTAGTATTGAATTGCTTAAGAAATTAGGATATAAGAATCTTGGCTATGTTCCAAGTCTGGATTCTCAAGCATTCGGCAAATGGACTACAATGGAAACGGAGGAAGAATTTGCTCATCTGGGCAAATAACTTCTGGGGGGTGGTTCACCAGGCGGCTATTTTTGTGTCTTGTCATTGCTCTTAGAACCAACGGTATTAACCAGAGTTTAATTGGCGTAGTGTCGCAGATTCCGTAATGCCTTTATAGGTTGTGAAGGGCAGATATAAGCGTCCTCTCACAAGTCGTGATTTTATAGGTTTATGAAAAGAAAAACGGTATAAACGAAATATTATGTTTCTGTTCGCTGGACATTCCGATAGGCTTCTAAGCAACAATCTTGAGAAGCAGTGGCTTCCCAAGATTGTTAGAATCCTATCTCCATAGCTCACGAAGAAAATAATATTTGTTCATACCGTTTTTCTTTCATTTACGTTATAAATGACTTGTGAGAGAACGCTTATACATGCCCAATCAACGTTATGGACTGCACCACAGAATCTGCAATTTACGTTATGAACCTCTGGTTATAAGACGGACGCCTATGAGGGAATGGCAAAAATCAATCTGCATTCTCAAAGTAAATTAATTATAACTTCTGTAAATAAATTTTAATAGAATGAAGTAGGATTGTAAGTGTAATTATGGTAGAATGCTGATATTAATGAAGTTGTTCAATCGGTATTTAACAGGAGAAATGATATTGTGAAACTTTTTTTGATTATCATTGCAATAATAATTATTTTGATATTAGCAATATACGTAAATCACCGCATTCGCTTAATAAAAGAGGCTAAATTTCTATCACCACTTGGAGAAATTGTTCAGGTTGATGGAAATAATTTGAGTGTCTATACCGAAGGAGACGGTGAAACAACACTGATTTTTATGTCAGGTGCAGGTACCAGTTCTCCAATCTTAGATTTCAAATCTCTGTATTCATGTTTGAGCGATAAATATAAAATTGCGGTTGTGGAGAAATTTGGATACGGATTCAGCGATGTTGTTGATAAAAGCAGAGATATTGATTCAATGTTGGAAGATACAATAGCCGCATTGACAGCTGCAGGGTTAAATGCACCATATGTTTTATGTCCTCATTCAATGTCCGGTCTTGAGGCACTATATTGGGCACAGAAATATCCCGATGAGGTGTCTGCAATTATTGGACTTGATATGGCGGTACCCTCGTATTACGAAAACATGCAAATCAATTTACCGCTTATGCGTATTTCAAGTTTTGCGGCAAAAATCGGAGTAACTCGTTTGATACCAGGGATTTCAGAAAGTGATGCGATTATAAATGGTACGTTAACCGATACTGAAAAGGAAATCTACAAAGCTGTTTTTTACAGTCGTACAGCAACAGTAACTATGATCAACGAATGTGAATCAGTCAAGGCAAATGCCAAAAAAGTTCAAGATATGGGCATTCCGCAAGTTCCAATGCTACTGTTTATTTCGGACGGCTCCGGCGGAACAGGGTTTGACAAAGAAACGTGGCGTAGAATACCGAAAGAGTATATTGCTCAAGCTGATAATGCAAAGTATATTGAATTGGACTGCCCTCATTATGTTCACGACTATGAATATAAAAAAATTAGTGAAAATATTATTCAATTTTTATTAAACCAATAAATTCTTCGGATTTCACTTACTGACAAATTCAATTTTGAGGAGGTGAACACTTTGGATATTGAGAAAGCTAAATCATATTACAATCAAATAAGAAGTGAAGATTTATGTGATTGTGATTATTGTAGAAACAATATTCATGAAGTCAAAGCAGCTTATTCTACCTTTTTTATAGGTACTCATCTCATAACCGTGAGTTCCATAACGTAAATTGCAGATCTTGTGGTGCAATTCATGACGTTGATCGGGCATGTATAAGCGTCCTCTCACAAGTCATTCACAGCGTAAATGAAAGAAAAACGGTACAGACAAATATGATTTCCTTCGTGAGCCATGGAGCTGGGATTCTAACAATCATGGAAGCTTCAGCTGAACATGATTGTTGTTCAGAAGCCCAGCGGAATGCCCGGCGAACAGGAACATCATATTTCGTCTGTACCGTTTTTCTTTTCATAACCCTATAAAATCACGACTTGTGAGAGGACGCTTATATCTGCCCTTCACACCCTATAAAAGCACCACAGAATCTGCGACACTACGCCAGTTAAACTCCGGTAATTTTAAAATATTCAATGCTTCCGACCAGCTTATCTGCGATCTCACGAAGCTGCTCTGCACTCTTATAAACCTGCTGGAAGGTATCCACAACCATCTCTGTCTCATCGTAAGTCTCTTTTGTGCCGGAAACGTTATCCTGTGCGATAGCAGAGAGATCTTCCACTGCCTGAAGCACTTCGTTGCGCGTGCTGGCAAGATTTTCCGTACTGTCCTTGATCTGGCGGATGCTCTGCATGGAATTGCTGATCTGGGAGATGACTTCCTCCACAACTTTCTGTGTCTCTGACATACTCTCGCTCTGGCTTATGATGATCTTCTGCATCTCTTCCATGATTTCGACTGCTTTGGAAGAATCATCCTGCAGTTCCTTTGCAGTCTCTTCAATCTCTTTACTGGACTGATTTGACTGCTCTGAAAGCTTCTTGATCTGTCCTGCAACAACTGCAAAACCTTTTCCACTCTCCCCTGCCCTTGCAGCTTCTATAGAAGCATTCAGGCTGAGCAGATTTGTCTCCTCTGCAATTGAAGTGATAAATTCGGTTGCCGCCTGTATCCTTTTCACAGATTCATTTGTGCGGTTCGTCTGCTCCTGTACTTCATGTATGGTATCTTCCACCTTACTGTTAATATTCTGCAGCCTGTGTAATGTCTCGGCTGCTTTCTCACTGGACTGCTGCATGGATACCGCATTCTCATCGAGTGTTTTCACTTCTGAGGTTGTCTCTGTGATGTTTTCTCCCATGATACGCATATGTTCTGAAGTATTTCTGGAATTTTCCGCCTGCTCGGCAGAATTATCCACAACATGATTTACCGCAGTCCTTACATTTTCCATTGTGCCGCTTGTATTGTCTGCCGCTGTCTGCAATAACCGCGATGCATCCAGAAGCGTCCGCGCATTCTTATCGATCTCTTTGATTGTTTCCTGCATCGCATCCCGGAGGGTGATCGTAACCCTCGACAGATCTCCTGTCTCATCCTTCTGTTTGAGCATGCGGTCATCTACCCACACTGTGAGATCTCCGGCGGCAATCTTTCCTACCGCATTGATACTGGTACGGATGTTTTTACTGATGGAGGATGCAAATTTCATTCCGACGATCATGCAAACAATCATCACTGCAAATACTGCCGCACTCAACGACCAGATGATCTGATTTATCACCATATCTTTTTCCTGCTTATCCGTTCCCACAAAAACCATGCCAATGATCTCGTCTGTCGAGCCATTCTGATAAACCGGCATAAAATATCCATAGTTCAATGTCCCCTCAATGGACACCGCCCGGCTGAAATACTCCTCGCCGCCTTTTAACACTTTCTCTACGATTTTATCCCCGGCTTTGGAATTTAACACACGGTCACCGTTTCCATCAACTGCGGAGGTCATGATTCTTTTATCCCCGTAAAAAAAGGTGACATCCATTCCGCTATTGCTTTTAATGCGGTCTACAAGACTTTCTGATTTAGAAATGTTATAGCTTCCTTTCCAGATATCGCCATTGCTTGTCTCCATATAGTCGCCGGTGTTCTGGTCATAAGCTGCCAGTGTAGCTGCCGCTGTACCCTTTAATGCATCCTTCACTTCGTCTAACATGGAATTTTTCACCATAGTAACGGAAAACGCCAGCGAGATGATTCCCAATACAAGTACCGGGCCAATCGAAATTGCAAGGATCTTTTTCTTAATATTCATGCTGCATCCTCCTACTCTACTACAGTGACATTCTTAAAGTACCAGTTGATGCCACCTGTGATCGTCGCATCATCCAGTGTTTTCCCTGCTTCTCCGACGGTCTCTCCGGTGTTTGTCTCGATCACTCCGTCAAACACCCCATTTTCTCCTGCCAATATCTGCTTTTTAGCCTCCTCGACTTTTTCTTCTGTTCCATCGGCACAAAAATCAGCCAGCGCTGTAATACCAACCAGATTTTCCGTCATACCGCCATAATAATTGCTGCCATCCCATGTTCCATCGATCACACTCTGCACTGCTGCAGTATAATAGGCACTCCAGTTCCAGATCACGCTGCACAGACACGCATCCGGTGCATTTTTACTCATATCAGAATTATATCCAATACTGTAGACACCACGCTCCTGCGCAAGCGTCTGAGGATACTCCGTATCACAGTGCTGTGCGATCACATCACATCCCATGTCAAGAAGTGTCTGTGCTGCTGCCTTCTCGCCTTCCGGATCAAACCAGCTGTTTGTCACTTTTACATACACCTCTGCATTCTGGTTCACGGAATAGATTCCAAGCGCAAACGCATCAATTCCGCCTGTCACCTCCGAATTTTCTGAATCCATCGCTGCCACATAGCCGATTTTGTCCGTCTCTGTATTCATTCCTGCAACAATCCCGCTTAAATATCTCGCCTGATAAATCCTGCCAAAATAGTTGTTAAAATTCTTTCCATTACTCATATATCCGGTTCCATGGGAAAAATAGATATCCGGATACTCCTCCGCCATCTCGGCTGTCGTCTCCATGTACCCCCAGCTTGTCGTAAAAATAATGTTACATCCCTCATCAATACATTCCTGGATTGCTGTCCTTGTCGCTGCTGCATCCGTGTCCGCTACATTAATCTTACGCACGATCTGTTCGTCTGAAAGTCCAAGATTCTGCTGCATTCCCTGAATTCCCAGATCATGTGTATAGGTATAGCCGCTTCCATCTGCCGGATCCGACAGATGAATGACACCTACCTTGATCTCATCCTTTGGAATACCTGTGGATGTCGTATTATCCCCTGCCACGGAGCTCTCCGTTCCCTGCTCATCACTTCCATCCACACTGTTCGTTGCATAATCATCAATCTCTGTCTGCGCCCCACAGCCTGCCAGCAGGCAGCCGCACAATAACGCTGCGATCCATCCACTCCATTTTTTCTTTTTCATCTGACGCCTCATTTCTCCCTGTAAACACGATCTCTGGTATCAAAAAGCAACCACTAATTCTAGTTTAATACAATTTTCTCATTTTTCAACAATTTTCTGTCATTTTTCGACATATTCATTTTATATTGTTCTCCGGCGCAAAAAAAGCTATACTGTATATAAAAAATCAGCGGCAGATGCCTCTGCGGTCACTGCTGCAGGAAAAGGATGGATAAAATTATGAAATTTATTTCCTGGAATGTAAACGGACTTCGTGCCTGCATGCAAAAGGGTTTTTTAGATTTTTTCAATGAAGTGGATGCAGATTTTTTCTGTGTCCAGGAGACAAAATTACAGGAGGGGCAGATTGCCCTTGATCTCCCCGGCTACCATCAGTTCTGGAATTATGCCGAAAAAAAAGGCTATTCGGGCACTGCTATTTTTACAAAACACGAACCACTCTCTGTCTCTTATGGCATCGGCATCCCGGAGCATGACCATGAGGGGCGTGTCATCACATTGGAATACGATGCTTTTTATCTGGTTACCTGTTACACTCCGAATTCCCAGAACGAACTGGCAAGACTTCCTTACCGCATGCAGTGGGAAGAAGATTTTCTTGCCTTTCTGAAAAAGCTCGACGAGGTAAAACCTGTCATTGTCTGTGGAGATCTGAATGTTGCACATGAAGAGATTGATTTGAAGAATCCAAAAACCAACCGCAAAAATGCCGGTTTTTCCGATGAGGAACGTGCAAAGATGACCACTCTGTTAAACTCCGGATTCACAGATACTTTCCGCTATTTTTATCCTGATAAAGAGGGCATCTACTCCTGGTGGTCTTACCGGTTCAAGGCTCGTGAGAAGAACGCAGGATGGCGCATTGACTATTTTATCACTTCCAGATGTCTGGATGCAAAGCTGCAGTCTGCCGGAATCCATACGGAAGTGTACGGCTCTGACCATTGTCCGGTGGAACTTGTTGCAGACGTCTGATGCAGTGATAATATGTTTTTTAACGTCGTTTCGCATAAGATAAAAAGGGCGTGTGAAAAAACTCTCGTTTTTTCACACGCCCTTTTTACCTCTTTCAGATTTTTTACATGATCCTATTTTTCATGATTACCATTCCCTTTTTTTGTATCTCTTTCCTGCTGCAAACAGAATACTGCATCCTGCACAGAGAATGAGCGTCCATACCATCCACATGGAGTTGTCTCCTGTTTTTGGCGATCTGCCTGTCAGAGTGGTATTCACATCCTCATATACCAAGGCATAGGTTGAGAAACCATCCGTTGCAAATGTAAACTGATTCGTGGCTGCATCGTAAGTTCCATCGATCAGTGTTGCTACACCATCATGGATTCTGACGATCCTGTAAGTGCGTTCAATACTACTGTCATGGTTCACAAGGTTCTGCGGAATTGTGATCGCTATATACATTGGTGCGGATAAATCCGTAATCTGGCGATCCGCTCTTCCTGATATCTTCAATGTTAAATTAAGATTTAAGTATTGTCCGATCACATTGTTTCCAAGAACACTCTGAATGAGTGCAATCTCTTCTTTTGTTGGTGTCATGCCGGATGCACTCAAAACAAACTGCGTCTTGTTTCCGGCTTTTACTGCCTGGTTCTCGTCTTCACTTAATTTTGCAAGATTCAGAAGCTGATCTGCTGCACTTGCGATATTGATTGCAGGGACTCCCTCTCCGCTTACTGACTGTGCAGTTATCGCATTATCTGTAGATTCCGCAGCCGAAGAAGCAGTTGTGGAAGATGTATTGGAACTTTTTTCCGTTTTTGCATTACCATTATCCGCTTTCTTTGCTGTTTTCACAATAAAATAAGTTGAGAACTGATTTGTCTCAAAAGTCAGCGTACCATTTTCCGACACAGACGTTGTAAGTTTTGTGAGGTTTCCGTTATGCTCCCTTACAACCTCATATCCTGCCACCGTGTCATAATCAGCCACTTGTAGTTTCATTTTTACAGGCTGGTCGAACTGCGTGACTGGATTCTCCCAGTTAGTTCCATCTCCCTTGCTGACAATCTGGTCTAAGGTCAGGTTTACTGCTTCTGCACTTACTGCATTTTCTACCTGTGCAAGTGCATTTGTTGTATTTGCATCCGAATCCTCCACAGTAAGACGCAGATTTCCACTTGGAGCCGCATTTGCTCCATTTTCAACAGAAGCAGAAGAGACTTTTGTTCCTGATGTCTTAATTTCATCCTGTGTCTGTGTGAAGATTCCTTTAAAATGCACGTTGGTATCCGGCATTGTGAAGGTGAAGGTGGATACCTCCGCCTGCGGTGCCAACGTAACTCCTCCATTAAGTGATACACCTTTCAACTGATAACCATAATCCGGGGTTAATCTTACCGTAACTTGTTTTCCGGCTTCTACTGCAATATGTCCACCTTTCTCATCCCCTGGATTGTTTGCAAACGGTATACTATATAAATCATATACACCTTCTACCGCAACCACCTGCGCTTTTCCATGCTCTAAATAGGCATCTTCTCCATAGGTCTGTCTGTCATATGCCCATGTAATGGTTCTCACAGAATGATCGATCTGGATATGCTGTGTTCCCGCTGCATTTAACGCTATCGCTGTCTGCTCGGATTTTCCCTCATCTGCGGACTTTCCCGGAAACTGCAGACTGTATTTTGTTTCATCACAGGAAACGTAAAATTGTATAGATGTTATGTCAGCTTCAAACACATATTCTTTTGTACTGTTGGTATCTAAACCTGTCAATTGACTGAAACTGCTGCCACCATCCTTGCTTACATATATCTGTATATCTTTAGAAACCATGTCTGCAAAGCTGTTACAGGCATCCCCCTCCAATTGTAAGCGAATCCTGTTATCTGTTGACTGCCCCGGCTGTCCTTGCGAACCCTTTTTTTCTACGACCAGTGTAATAGAATCTGGGAATCCTCCTTCACCCTCCCGTTCTGCCAGTGAAGTTTCATTCTGATTTACCGTAAGATATGTTTGAAATCCATCGTTTGAATACACACGAATCTGCATCTTATCTGGATCAAAGTTCTCGAGTTTAAATTTTACACTCCCTAAATTCCCCTCTGATATAGAAACTTTAGAATCATTTAATTCTGCACCTTCCACCGTTAACGCAACATCTGTTCCCTCTACGCCATACGTGACAATGCTGCCATTCACAGTACCTGCAAAATTCAACTCAATCGATCTGCTGCCTTGTCCTCCTTCGCCCTCTGCCGACACGTTCATCGCCGGCAGGACACCGAATATCAGTACCAATGTCAGCAGGACACTGACTGCTTTCTTCCACGCCTTTCTCATCCGCTTTTCCTCCTATACTACTTTTTAGTGTAATTATGTTCTCCCATTTGGGGTCTCTTCTCTACATTTTTCCGCTTCCGCCACATACCGTACATTTCTTCGCTCCATGACAGAGAATACAATCATCCGTGATCACACCCTTGCCATGACAAATAGAGCACGGCTTTCCATGCGAACCGCCACAGAGTTCGCAGACAATTTTTCCTGCACCCAGACAACATCTGTCGTAACCTCATTCTGCCCGGTCAGATATCCTTTTTCTTCTGCGGCACCCACAATTGTCTCCATCCCATCTGCAAGCTTCTGTCCTGTCAGATCAACTGTTTCAAATAAATCTGCCGCATCCTCATTCAGATACTCCACATAGCCAATGCATCCTTCCGAATCTAAATATAAATTAAATTCAGGATTAATTTTTACATGGATCACAGCCGCATACACTAAATCGTCTGGCATCCCAACCCCTCCGGCTTTCTTCGTCGAAAAAGCTTCCGTCGTTTCTGTCCCCATGACTGCTTCTGCATCACGTCTTTCTTCTGAACTCTGTTCGGTCGCTGCGATCGTCTGATCACTCACTTCTTTTCCACAGGAAGTCACAGTAAACAACATCACCGCCAGACAAAAAAAGACTCCCACATCACGCACCTTATGTCTCATTCAGGCCTCCTATCTCCATACCAGGAATATACTGAAAAAAGCTTAACATAAAATTGCACGATCCGGGAGTTTACATATGTCTCAATCGTCACGATCAGCCTTTTTTTCCGGTTTCCATGTATAATAAAACTGGATCAGGCCAATCCTTGAATTTGTATCTGTTTTTTTGTTGAGCGATGAAATATATCGATATAACATTGCCCTTGAAATATAAAGCCTATTTGCGATCTCCTGCACCTCCTCATCCGATGCCAAAAGCATTTTCAACACCTCCTGCTCCCGTTCTGTCAGCGCATAGGTATCTGCAAATGCTGAAAAATAATCCTGCTCCTCTTCCTGTTTCCGCTCCTGATCAGGCAATTCCACATCCGTCTGTCCCATCACCGTGTAAATATAAATCGCAATGCTGATCAGTACAAATAACCCGATCGATGCGATCATGATCTTCGTACTGTCATCGGATTGGATCAGTGCTACAGAAAAGCTTCCAATGAGTATGGCGCAGAGATTGTTCACCGCTCTTCCCATGCCAGCCCAAAACTGTGGCACTCTCATGTACCCCGCCAGCCGCACAAAACCGGTCGAGAAAAACACAACAAAGAAGCCTGCCGACAGATAAAATACGATCAGCCCAAGCAAAAAAGAGCCGCCGGAAACGATCACAAGTATACACACCGTGGAAAGCAGCGTCACGCAGTACATGATAAGGTTCCTGTATCTGCCTTTTCCATAATCAAACAACACGCCTGACACAAGTCCGCTGACCGCCAGAATCAGTCTTGGCCACTGTCCGATATCCATACTTCCACCTGCATGCCCTAATGTCACTGCATTGTCTAATGTTGCAAAAATACAGGTCATAAGGGCGACTGTGAAAATGAGCGTAACTGCCGCTGCATACGGATGTCTGATGGGATCTGACTCATATAGGTTCCGCTCCATCAGGCTTCCCGCCACCTTCTTTTTCTCCACCAGAAAAAGAAGTGCCCAGAATGCAACAGTCAAAATCACTGCTTCCACCGCTGCATTATGGATCAGATTGTTTTCGAGAAACTGTAAAAAAAGTCCAGTTGCATACGATACCCCCACCGTTTCCGCCAGATGTTCTTCCATACCATAGCGGCACGCTGCCCGGTAGTGTACCAGACTTCCGGCTATTCCAAGCAGCACATATAAAATCAGTCCTGCTGCAAGTGTGCTTCCATAACTCTGATGTACCTGAATCACCCACAGACATACAGCCGCGAGAACTCCGGCACCAGCACTACCTGCTCTCTTTGCACTTTCCCGCAGTTTTTCATCAAACACTCCCAACAGAAGAAAACCCATCGTACTGATTCCAAGCACATAACTTTGTGCAAGCACCACTCCGCTCGAATCCGTCTGAAATGCCATCATATTGTCAAATAAATATTCTGCTCCCAGAAACACATAATTAAATAACGCCAGAGCAATCATGATCTCAATTCGTTCTCTCTTCCAGAAAGTATTCTTCATTTGTTAATTCTGCCTTTAATTTCCATAAAATCTCCGTATCATTCCGTACCAGACCTCAGATAATGACTCCGCCGCCGGCAATGTAATCTCCATCATAAAGTACAACTGCCTGTCCCGGTGTCACTGCGCGTACCGGTTCTTCAAACACACAATGGATCTGATCTTCTCCGGTACGTGTCACTTTACACATACTTCCACTGTGGGAATAACGGATTTTTGCTTTTAACTCCATTTCCCCATCAATGTCCGGAAGCGACATAAAGTTCACATGATCCGCATACAGTTCTGTCGTAAACACGTCCTCATTGGAACCCAGTACGACCTCGTTTGTCTCCGGGCGGATCTCTGTCACAAACACAGGGTAACCAAGTGCAATCCCAAGACCTTTTCTCTGTCCGACCGTGTAATGTGTAATCCCTTTATGTCTTCCGAGTATTTTTCCATCCGTAGACACAAAATTTCCGGGCGGCGGCACAAGTTTTCCACACTCTTTATCAATAAATCCCGCATAATCATCATCCGGGATAAAACAAATCTCCATGCTGTCTTTTTTGTGTGCGACCATCAGCCCGATCTCCTCTGCGATCTGGCGGATTTCGTCCTTATGGTAATCTCCGACCGGCATGAGTGTTCTCGATAACTGTGCCTGTGTCAGATTGTAAAGCGCATAAGTCTGGTCTTTTGCGGCTGTGACAGAATTTTTGATTGCATAGCGGCCATTTGGAAGCTGCTCAATTCTTGCGTAGTGTCCGGTTGCAATGTAATCTGCACCAATAGCAAGGCTCCGATCTAATAATGCCTCCCACTTCACATAGCGGTTACATGCGATACATGGATTCGGTGTTCTTCCCTTTAGATATTCTGCTGTAAAATAATCCATGACATTCTTTTTGAATTCCTGCTTAAAATTCATGACGTAATACGGAATTTCCAGACGGTCTGCCACCCTTCGTGCATCATCAACAGCACTGAGTCCACAGCAGCCACCATTTTTTTCCTGTGTAAATTCATCCTCGTCCTGCCAGATCTGCATGGTTACACCGATCACATCATATCCCTGCTTCTTTAATAAATACGCTGCGACGGAAGAATCCACGCCTCCCGACATTCCTACTACTACTTTTTTTGCCATAGTTTACCTCTTTTCCCGCCATAAAAAAATTATGAGAAACCCATTTTTATGAGCTTCTCATAACATATCATGTCTGTATTTATTTTGCAACCGTTTAGGTTGTGGTATTATAGATCTCACCTGTCGTATAATTGTATGTATACATGCCTGACTTGTTGTAAGTATTGGCTTTCTCCGCCTCACTCTTCGCATAACTCTCGATCATGCCTGCCTGAACCGAGGTCTGATAACCAAATCCGCCTGTCGTATGGAACAGGGATTTTACCGTGTTCATATCGGCTTTCTTAAATGCTGTCTCATCAATGGAAAGCTTATTGTCGGTTCCGATCGTGATTCCGACCTTGCTGAGCATGTTGGAATTTGCCTTTGTCAGATTGACCATAGACTTCGTGCTTCTTAAGATGCTGTTGGTATTGGAATCTCCACCCTCTTTTAACATCTTATTGTAGCTGTCCACAAAATCACTGACCGCCTTGTAAATCTTATCTGTATCATACTCATAAGAAACATTTCCATCTTTATCTGTCGTCTGTTTCTTTGTAAACAAAGATTTATCTCCATTTGTTCTCAGTGTCTCAGACGCCTTCTTTAAATCCTCTGCTGCGCTCTCGATATTTGCAAGTGTCTTGGAAGAATCTTTGGAAGTCGATGTGGTAGCAGACACAGACGAAGATGATGAATCGCCCGATGCCTCCTTTGTGTAATAAGCCTTCATCAGCTTTGTGTAACTTCCATTTTGGATTGTGGCATAGTCAGAATAACTAATACCAAGTAAATCTGATGTTCCAAACATTGCACTTGTTTTCGTACTTCCTGAATTCAAACTGGAAAACAGTACGCCGATGGAAGATGAATCATATCCTGAAATTGTTGCCATATTTCTCACTCCTTTGATCAGCAATCATCCATGTAAAACAATATCGTTGTGTAATTATGCATTCTCCCTCATAATTACCTCTCTCTTATCATTACATCGTCATTTTAGCTTCATTTTATTAGTTTTTCAAGGTCATTTCTGTAGTTTTGCACAAAAATTTTTAATTATTCAACAATTGTTCATACTTTATTCACATATTACTGTTACAATAAACTCATAAATGAAACGGAAATAAGTTTTTAATACTTGATAAATTTTTTCATAATAGCCCAGACGCCTTTGGTGTCTGGGCACTCCTCATTTCAGAGGTCTTTTCAGATGGCAGAATGCCATCTGTTTTTATATATTCTCAATCTGCCAGTCAATTGGTTCCACACCATTCGCCTGCAAAAATTCATTCGCCTTGCTGAAATGCCTGCATCCGAAAAATCCCCGGTACGCAGACAGTGGGCTTGGATGCGGTGCTGTCAGGATCAGATGCTTTGGATTGGTCAGCATCGGTATCTTGCTCTGTGCCGGTCTTCCCCACAGCATGTATACAATCGGTCTGTCCTGGGCATTCACAGCCTGGATGATTGCATCTGTAAACTGTTCCCAGCCATGTCCCTGATGGGAATTTGCCTGATGTGCACGTACTGTAAGTACTGTGTTTAATAAAAGTACACCCTGGTCTGCCCATTTTTTCAGATATCCATTATTTGGGATATAACAGCCGAGATCATCATGCAATTCCTTATAGATATTCTGTAATGACGGTGGTATTTCTTTTTGTTCCGGTAATACGGAAAAAGATAATCCATGCGCCTGATTTACATTATGATATGGATCCTGCCCAAGTAAAAGCACTTTCACCTTGCTTAACGGTGTAAAATGCATTGCATTAAAAATATCGTCCGCCGGTGGATAAATCACCGCTTTACTGTATTCATCGCGGACAAACTGATATAACTCTCTATAATATGGCTTTTTGAATTCCCCCTGGATTTCATCCAGCCAGTCATTTGTGATCATTGACATTTTTGTTACCTTCTTAAAATTTCTCCTGCACTGCTGCATTTGTCCGGGACATCCAGTCTGCTGCCGGATGTCTCAGCGCCGCACCGGAACTCCCCGGCCTGCAAGATAATCTTTCAGATCAGCGATTTCCAGCTCTTTATAATGGAACAGAGAAGCTGCTAACGCTGCGTCTGCTTTTCCTTCCGTCAGCGCATCATAAAAATGCTCTTTTGTTCCGGCTCCACCGGATGCGATTACCGGAATGGATACATTTTCAGCGATCATTCTGGTGAGTTCCAGATCATAACCGGCTTTTGTGCCATCACAGTCCATGCTGGTCAGCAAAATCTCACCCGCACCCAGTCTGTCTGCTTTCATCGCCCATTCAACAGCATCCATGCCAACATCGATACGACCGCCATTTTTATAAATATTCCAACCGGAACCATCTTCTCTTCGTCTTGCATCAATGGCTACAACCACACACTGACTTCCAAATTTATCTGCGGCCTCACTGATCAGATTCGGGTTATTGATGGCAGATGAGTTGATGGAGATCTTATCTGCTCCCTCGCGGAGCAACGCCTTAAAATCATCTACCGTGCGGATTCCTCCACCCACGGTAAACGGGATAAATACCTTTTCTGCGACCTTTCGCACCATATCGACCACAGTCTCCCGCGCATCAGACGTTGCTGTGATGTCTAAAAATACTAATTCATCTGCTCCTGCCTTATCATACGCTGCCGCAATTTCTACCGGATCACCTGCATCTCTTAAGTTAACAAAATTAACACCTTTTACCACGCGTCCCTGATTTACATCCAGACACGGAATAATTCTTTTTGTAAACATTGACGTTCCTCCTACAATTTTGCAAAGTTAGAAAGTATCTGTAATCCTACTGTTCCACTTTTTTCCGGATGGAACTGACATGCAAAAATATTATCTTTTTCCACAGACGCATGAATATGTGTGCTGTACTCGATGGTTGCTTTGACAATTGACTCTTCTCTGGCTTTTAAATAATAGGAATGAACAAAATAAACAAATGGATTGCCATTCAGATTTTCAAACAGTCGTCCATTGTTCTGCAGATCCAGCGAATTCCATCCAATATTTGGAATTTTCAGTCCTTCCTGTTCCGGGATTCGAAGGATTTCTCCATCCAACAGATGTAACCCTTCCACTCCATCAGACTCTTCACTTCCTTCAAACAAAAGCTGTAATCCCAGACAGATTCCCAAAAATGGTTTCTGTTCTGCCGCCACTTCATGAATGACCTTATCAAGTTCAAACTTCTTCAACTGACTCATGGCATCTCCGAAAGATCCAACACCCGGAAGGATCACTTTGTCTGCCTTTTTGATCTCATGAAAAGCTCTTGTGATCACGCACTCCTGCCCAAGAAACTGTAACGCCTTTTCTACGCTTTTTAAATTTCCTGCATCATAGTCAATGATTGCTATCATTCTGTCACCTCTGATAAGCCTGCCTTCTCTAATACTTTATAAATTTCTCTGGAATAAGTCTCTTTATTGGACAGTGCATACATGGTTCTTGCATCCTCTGCTGTCAATCCAAAATCCTGCTGTAATGCTGTCTCTGCTGCACTTTCAATCTTATCAAACTCGCCCCTGCATCCATAAGTCTCTGCATCCTGCAGATACTTGTCATATCGCTGCACCGTGCGGATCAGAGAATCCAGAGCCATATCGTAAACCTCTGCATCCATCATGCTCTCGTAAGCTTCATACTCTGCTGAAACCATAGCTGTAATACGATATTTCTCATAGGTATCCGTGTCTTTTTCCTTTACTTTCTCCCCTGCCACAGCCTGAAAAGCATCCGAATATCTTCCTTCTGCAAATGCCTGGTCTGCATCTGCAAAACTGTTTGAATATCCGAGTAAATGTGTACCTGCCAAAACAAGTACCAGAATGGATGCTGCCATCACAAAAACGAGGATCACCGGCACTTTTGGCAGCGGCGGTGTGTTATCCGGTTCTGCCGGTGGCTTTGGTTTCTTCTCTTTCTTTGGTTTTACTTTTTTCTCTTTCGGCTGCTTTGGTGCTTTTTCTTTCTTCTTTTTCTCTTTTTTCTTTTTTTCTTTCCCGCCCTTCTTATCACCGTCCGAAGAACCTTCTAACTCTTTTAAGATGTCCATATCATCCATAGACATCTCAGTAACAGCAGGTTCTGCCTGCATTCCGGAAATTTCTTCCTCATCTGGTTCATCATCACCGAACAGTAACTTGGACAGCTTTGCCAGAAATCCCTGTTTCTTTGGCTTCTTTTCTTCTTTTACCTCGTCATCCGGCTGCACTTCTGCTTTTGCATTGTCTGCCTCCGGTATTTCGGAATCTTCGCCTGTTCCACTCAGAATCCTCATTAATTCATCATCTTCATCTGATACCGCTTTTTCGTTTTCCGTTTCTGAATTATCCAGTCCAAAATCATCAATTCCGATATCATCGATTGCCAGATCATCAATTCCATCCTCACTGGCATCCTCATCATTTTTTACTTCGGCAGTATCCTCTTTCTGCTCTGCTGTTTTCTCCACTGCCGATGCTGCCATCTCTGCTGTATCATTTGCTGCTTCCTGATTCACGCTCTCCATGATCTGGTCAATATCATCAAGCATCGGCTGTGTTGCTTTTGTCACACCCTGTGAACTTTCGTCCCTGTCTAATTCCTGCTCGAACTGTTTTAAAAATTCATCGGGATCATTATCTTTCCGGAGTTCCTGTTCAAACTGATCCATAAACAGATCATTGGAATCCGGAATATCAATTGTCTCTCTTGTACTCTTCTGTGGCATTTGTTCTTTACTCTCAATTTCTTCTGGATTTACAGGATCACTGTCATTTAAATCAGATCTGCCATCGACGGCATTTAATAACTGATCCAGGTAATTTTCTGATTCATTCATGGTAATATTCTCCTGCTATTGGTTTCTTTGTAACTATCATATATTTATTTTTCGATTATAGTAAATCAGGGATGTGAAAAAACTCACACCCCTTTTTCTGACTTAATCTACGCTCTTATCGATCAGATTGTCAATTGCCTCTACCAGCATACCGATCTCCGGCTTTGTCAACTGGGCATCTGCTCCTAACTGTTCTCCCTTTTTGCGCATCTCCTCATTCACAAGAGATGAAAAAATAATAAGTGGTATCTTCTTGATCTCATCATCTGATTTGCAGAGTTTTGTCAATCTGTGTCCATCCATGAGAGGCATCTCAATATCTGTGATGATACAGTGTACGTCCTGACGGACTGTTCCTTTCTTCTTGAGTTCAGTCAGCTTATCCCACGCCTCCTGTCCGTTCATTGTCATGATCAGATTCGTGTATCCTGATTTTTTCAGACACTCTGAGATCATTTTTCCAAGCAGTGGGGAATCCTCTGCAATGAGGATTGGAGAATCGCTTCTGTCTCTGGCTGTTCTCTCCTCCACATCTGATACTTTCAGTCCGGTTTCCGGGCTGATGTCCGTAACTATCTTTTCAAAATCAAGGATCACCACTAATTTTCCTTCCAGCTTGATAACCCCTGTTGCAGCACTCTTATCTTCCGTGTTGATCGTAGAATCCGGTTTAATGATGTCCTCCCATGATACTCTGTGGATACCGATCACTTCATCTACATGGAATGCAATGTTTAATTTATTAAAGTTTGTGATAATGAATAAGCCCTTTTTCTCGGATGGTTCCATTCCCAGACACTTTTTCAGGTCAATAACCGTCATCATCGTATCACGCGGCATAAAAATTCCTTCCACACAAGGATGTGCATTTGGAACCGGTGTTACCTGCTGATAGGTAAGGATCTCCCTGATCTTTGCCACGTTGATTCCATAATAATTGTCACCTAACGTAAATTCCAGAACTTCTAATTCATTTGTACCTGACTCTAAAAGAATATTTGTATCCATTGTGTCTTCCTCCCACGTATATGTTCTCTTGTTTTTTAATTCGATTGGTTTTCATTATATATGAACCTCAGTCCGCAGTGCACGCCAGAAAAATCAGAGATTTTCCTGGCTGTCGGGCATTCGCCCTATCACTCTCGATATATACAGACCTCACCATGCAAGCATGTCCGGTCTGTATATTCTCGGTTGGCACTGCTCATTGCTTACGCACATTATATCATAACTCTTCCTATTTTTACAATTTTATTTCATAAGTTGTGTCATCTCTTGTCACATGGAGCACAATATCAGAAACTTCTGTCACGGAATCCGGTATCTCAAATAAAAGAACCGCTGATTTTGTTTCTCCCGCCGGGATCTCATCATCATAAGTTGAAAAATCCGTTGTCATGATCGTTGTATAAGCAGAAACCTGCGTACTCTCTGCTCCATCCGCAGAATAATCCGCTGTAAACTTTACCTTTGAAGTGAGATTATCCAGAGTAATACCCTCTTCTGTAGGATTGGTCATATCGATTTCAAGTGCCATAAACTGTTTTCCATTCGAGGCTCTTACATCAAGCACTTCCGACTCTGTATAGTTTCCGGCAAGGCTTACTCCTCCATAGGCAACTTCCAGTCCATCCGCTCCAAATACATCCTCCAGCGTATTTCCGGCTGGTGTCTCATCCATTATTTCTGTGCCATCCACACTCTCACTGCCTGTGACAGTTTCTTCCGGCTCTGTTTCTTCCACGCTCTGATCCACATAGACCAGACCATCCTTCTGATATGAATTATGCTTGGAAACAACGTGTACTGCATAATTGACGATCTGACTTTCCTCTGCCTCTGTGAGATCATATGCTTTCGTTCCACATCCTGTCAGCAAAAGCATACCTGTCAGACATAAGATTCCTTCTATCTTTTTTCTTCTCATACTGTATCATCCTCCGCCTGTCCGGAACCAATCCCTGTTTTTTCCGTGTCAAGTTCGAACCAGAATTCTACGCCATCTTCATGATTTAACACGCCACATTCCCTGTGAAATGACTCCATGATTGCCTTTACGATAGAAAGTCCTATTCCACTTCCACCATATTCCCTCGTTCTTGCCTTGTCCACTTTATAAAACTTGATCCAGACATTATCAAGATCTTCTTCCGGAATCTGTTTTCCGGTATTGAATACACTCACCCGGACAACACTGTCTTTTCTTGTGTACCAGATTCTGATCTTCTTATCAAATTCTGCATGGTGGATCGCATTGCTCAGATAATTTGTCACAACCTCTTCCACCTTGAATTCATCTCCCCATGCATCCATCGGTTCACTCTCATCAAATGTAACCGAAATATCGTTCTGCTCTAATAAAATAGAAGATGAATTAATAATTCCATGAATCAGTTCTGTCAGATTAAAGCGTTCCATTGGAACAACTTCATTTCCAAACTCTAACTGGTTTAAAGTCAGAAGTTTTTTGACCATCTGATTCATTTTATCCGCCTCGTCCATGATCACTTCACAGTAGAAATCACGGCTCTGTGCATCATCATTGATACACGCCTGCAATCCCTCTGCATATCCCTGGATCAACGCCAGCGGTGTCTTCAGCTCATGAGATACATTGGATAGAAACTCCTTGCGCATCTCATCGATTTCTGTTTTTTTCTCAATATCCTGTTTTAATTCGTTATTTGCACTCTTAAGTTCTGAGATTGTGCTTTCAAGCGCACATGACAACCGGTTAAAATGTTCACCGAGTTCATCTATCTCATTTTTTCTGTGTCCTTTGGAAACATACTTGGCATCAAAATCAAGTTCTGTCATTCTTTTTGATATGTCCGTGAGTTCTGAGATCGGTGTTGTTATCCTCTTAGACACAAACACTGTGACAATCGCACTGATCGCAATTGCCAGAACGCCCACGTAAACCAGAAACTGATTTGAAATTTTTGCACTCTCACGGATACTCTCCACTGCGGTACGCATCAGGATCAGATTTCCATTGGAAAGTGTTCCATAAAGAACCATGTACTCAGATGATAACCTTGTATCTGTCTGTTTCTGTATGACGTAATTGTCTGATCTCTGTAAGATCTCGGTCTGGTTTCTGTCATCACCAAACAAAATATTCATAAATTCCATCAGAATGACCTGATTGTCATTCACCGACGACCTCACGATCGCACGGTTGGAACTGATGATCATAACTGCAATATTACCATTGGCACACAGATTGTCAAAAGTGACATCAAACTCACTGGAATTCAGTTCACCTGTCTCACTGGCACCGTTGATCACATCATATCCGTCGATCAGCGAATCCTGCTTATTCAACATATAATATTTTTCCAAAAAGGAAGTATTGATAAACCAGCATAACATAATCGTCCCTGCTACAAGTCCGACTAATATCACTGCAAGTTCGCGGGTCAGTGACCCTTTTTTATCTCTTTTCATATTATGACAACCATCCTGTAATGTCAATCAGTTTTGCAAATAATCGTCAATACCCTACTCCACTATAAACTTGTAGCCAACACCCCAGATTGTCTTGATATACTCCCCTTTTTCCCCGATTTTGGCACGGAGTTTTTTGACATGTGTGTCAATTGTCCTTGCATCTCCAAAGTAATCATAATTCCACACGTTGTTCAATATCTTTTCACGGGATAGTGCAATTCCCTGATTCTCCATAAAATAGTCCAGCAGTTCAAATTCTTTAATACTTAATTCGATCGGTCTGCCATCCACGGTCACAAGATGCGCCGTCTTATCCAGTTTAATACCGCCCGCCTCAACAAATTTTTCATCATTTCCGGCAGTCAGTCCGCTTCTGCGAAGCAGTGCATTTACCCTTGCCACAAGGATTTTCGGTGAAAATGGTTTGGAAATGTATTCGTCCACTCCAAGTTCAAATCCGGTCAGTTCATCGCTCTCATCGCTTTTTGCAGTCAGCATAATGATCGGAACTTTGGATGTTTCACGCACTTCACGGCAGACATCCCATCCGTTGATCTTTGGCATCATGACGTCTAAAATAATCAGTGCGATATTCTTTTCTTTATAAAATATATCCAGTGCCTCCTCACCGTCTCCGGCCTCCAGCACCTCATAGTCTTCCCTCACCAAAAAGTCGCGGACCAGTTTACGCATCCTGCTCTCATCATCTACTACAAGAATCTTTAATCTCTCCATATCGTCCTCCGGTTACGTCTGTTCTCTGTTAAAAATATCACGATTTTATGGCTAATCTGTGAAATCTGTCTGTTCTGTATCCACCTGGATCCCAAGTTCCTGTTCTTTTTCGCTCACTGCCTTTTCCCGCTCCGTCAGTTCCTGCTCCCAGGATGCATAACGGTTTAAAAGTTTCGACTGATAGTCCACGATCGTCGGACTGTCGCTCGTCAGTGTCATGGCAAACATTGCCACAACGCACACCACAAGGATTGCATTCACACACAGGGAAATCTTCAATTTTCCGGAGGACTCTGTCTCTAATGCCTTCCTGTCGATCTTTGCAAGATTTTTTTCACGCTGTCTCGCCCTGACCGCCCGCACACGTTCCTTCTGTGCGATCTCACGCTTCTGCTTTTTTAAGCTTTCCTCAAGTCTCGGATGTGTGACCGGAATCGGCAGGATATCTTCATTTTTGATAAAAGGAATTGTCGTCAGGTATTCCTGCAGATCCTTTAAATAACTGTATCCGACTGCTGTTTCAAACAGTTTCTGTCCGATCATTTTGTTATAAACCTGCAATATGACCTCCGGATCACTCATATCGGTCTTGGTCTTGATATATCTGATCCCCTCGATTTCCTTTTTCGCCTGTTCTGCTTCATCTTTATTTTCAAAAGAAAATCCACCAACGCTCACTCTCTGCGTATTTTCCGGCATCTGTTCTTCCTCCGTTCCATTTACACTTCCTAAGCATATGTTATTTTTATTATAAAAAATAACTTTACAGTTTGCAAGTTTTATCCGTGCAGATATAGAATACTCTCCTCCGGGATAGCGAGATACTGCGGCATTTTTTCCTGATATTCTTTCTGCCAGCTTTCTTTCGGGATTTTCCACCAGACATCATGTTCGAAAACAACCACCAGTTCAAAAGGATCGTCGAGGATCTTTCCGTTTTGGCACTCCACCAGATTTTCACGCTGTCCATTCTCCGGCAGTCTTAAATAATGTGCGCGGATGCCGATATGTGTCGTATTTTCCGGGATCATGCCCTTCACGCAGACCGTTGTATTCCAGTTTGGCAGAACCATCGTATGGTCGTCCACTCTCTCGATTTTTTCAATATTTTTGCAGCCTGTCAGCTTCGCTGCCGCCGGTGTGCCGGGATTTTTAAAAATCTCTTTTGTGATACCAAATCCCGCCTGTCTGCCATCCTCCACGATCAGCATATGCTCACAGAAACGGTAGATCTCATCGCGGCTGTGCGTCACCATCAGAATGTCTTTGTCATAACCGGACAAAAGTTCCAGCAGTTCCAACTGCAGTTTTTCTTTCAAAAATGCGTCCAGCGCAGAGAAAGGCTCATCCAGCATCAAAACCTCCGGGTCTGACGCAAGGATTCTCGCCAGCGCCACACGCTGCTGCTGCCCGCCGGATAATTTTCCCGGATAAGAGGATTTTAACTCTGTCACATGCAGCAGTTCCATATAATCTGCCGTCTGTTTTTTTATCTCCTCCGCAGACATTTTCTGACCGGGACGATACTGAAAACCGGCCGCAATGTTCTTCTCCACCGTCATGTTCGGAAACAGTGCATAATTCTGGAATAAATAGCCGACATGTCTGTCCTGCACGCGCAGATTGATCTTTTTGCCGGAATCAAACAATACCCTGCCATTCAAAACAATTTTCCCACGATCCGGTGTCTCAATGCCGGCAATGCATTTTAACGTCATGCTCTTGCCACAGCCGGACGCACCGAGGATTCCGGTGATTCCCTGTTTTCCTTCGGTATCAAAAGAAACAGACAGCACTTTGTCATTTAGTTTTTTTTCGATCTCCACCTGTAAACTCATCTTTTTTTCTCTCCACGCAGATTCATTCCTGCCACGATGAGCAGGGAAAAAGCAACAATGATCAACACGTATTTTCCTGCGGTATCCATATCCCCGGCCGCCACCTCAGAATAAATGGCGAGTGGCAGTGTCCTTGTTTTTCCTGCAATATTTCCGGCGATCATCGCAGTCGCTCCGAATTCGCCGAGCCCTCTTGTGAATGCGAGCACGCCGCCGGAGAGGATTCCCGGTCTTGCCTGTGGCAAAATAATTTTCCAGAAAATGGTGCGTTCACTCATGCCAAGCGTCCTGCCCGCATAGATCAGATTTGCATCGACCTGCTCGATCGCGCCTCTCGCCGAGCGATACATCAGTGGAAACGAGATCACGACAGCCGCCAGAACGGTTGCCTGCCAGCTGAACACGATTTTATAATGAAATACTTTTTCTAAAAAGATACCGGCCGGTCTTTTTGCTCCAAACAGATAAAGCAAGAAAAAGCCCGCTACGGTCGGAGGCAGTACGAGCGGCAGTGTCAGCAATCCATCCAGCCATGCTTTTGCTTTTGGGGAACGGACAGACACAACGCCCCGTGCTGCCCAAAGCCCCAGAAAAAATGTGATGATGATCGATACGACCGATGTTTTTAACGAGATCCATACCGGAGAAAGATCCATTTTTTATGCCTCCTGAACTACTATCCTGTCTTATTGCTGTGAATTGACAGTGAATCCTGCTACCTTGAATACGTCAAGCGCTTCATCGGACTGTAAAAACTCCATGAATGCATCTGCTGCGTCTTTGTTCTTTGTCTCTTTTAACTCTGCCACCGGATAAATGACTTTGGAAACACTTCCCTCCGGTGCTTCTGCCACAACCGAAACCTTGTCAGTCATGGAAGCTGCGTCTGTTGCGTAAACGATCCCGGCGTCTGCGCTTCCCTCCGCCACCCAGTTTAATACCTCTGTCACGTTAGTTCCAAGACTTAATTTACCTTCCACACTGCTCCAGAGATCCAGATTCTCCAATGCCTCTTTGCCGTACTGTCCTGCCGGAACACTCTCCGGATCACCGATTGCGATCATATCTGCATTCACAATGTCCTCAAAAGAAGTGTAGCCGTTCTCTTTTCCTGCCGGAACGATCAGAACGATTTTATTTTCCAGAAGATCCACAGATGCATCCTCTGCGATATAGCCCTCCTCCTGCAATGCCTCCATCTGTTTTAATGCTGCGGAAAAGAAGATGTCCACATCTGCGCCAGCCTCGATCTGTGACTGTAATTTTCCGGAACTGTCATACGTTCCTTCAATGGATACTTCCGGGTACTGTTCCTCAAACATTGGGATCAGATGCTCTGTAAAAGATTTTTCCAGACTTGCGGCTGCCGCCAGTGTGATCGTTCCCTGAATGTCTGCATTCTGTGCTGCACCGGATGTTTCTGTTGTCACAGTTTCCTCCGTGCCTTCATTCTGCGCCGGAGCATCTGTGTTTGTATCTGCTCCTTTATTGCTGCCACAGGCTGCAAGTCCTGCGGTCATAGCTGTCAGTAATAGAACTGCTGTCAATTTTTTCATCATTTTTTTCTCATTTTTCTTCTGATTGTTTTTATATAAATCTGCAAATTGTTTGCAAATTCATGTTTCTTTTATTTTCCCGCACAATTTCCGGTATTTCCCTTTAAAATATCAATTCCATGCGTCAGTGCACCGATCGTATATTCCAGACACTCTCTTACCGCCTTCGGGCTTCCCGGGAGGTTGACGATCAATGCCTCTTTCCGGATTCCCGACACGCCTCTGGAGAGCATCGCCCTCGGCGTGATCTGCAGGGAATAATAGCGCATGGCTTCTGAGATTCCCGGTGTTTCGCGCTCAACTGCACGCATGGTTGCCTCCGGCGTATTGTCTCTTTGGGAAAAACCTGTTCCGCCTGTCGTTAAGATCAGATCCGCTTTATCTTCATCCGAAAGTTCACACAACAGTGCTGTCAGCGTGTCTCCATCATCCGGGATGATTTTTTTGAAAACTACCTCATAGCCCTCTTTTCCCACAATTTCTTCGACCGCCGCCCCGCTCGCATCCTCCCGCTCCCCCTTAGAAGCGGTATCGCTTAACGTGATGACTGCCGCTCGGTACTGCACATGAAATTCATCCCCGACACTGATCTTTCCGCCGTGAAGCACTTTCGCAAAAACGCCGTTGGTCGGCATGATGCACTCGCCCATCTTCTGAAAAATCTCACAGCCGTGATGACATTCTTTTCCGATCTGCGTTAATTCCAGCACCACATCTTTGCACGTAAACCTTGTTCCAATCGGGAACTTTGTAAAATCATAGCCGCTCACGACGAGATTTTCTCCGAAAGCCCCATCTGTAACCTCTGCACCACGCGCCTTAAATGCGGCGATCGTTTCCTCTGATAATAAGGAAATCTGCCTGTGCCAGTTTCCTGCATGGGCATCTCCCTCAATGCCCCAGTTTTCCACAAATACTGCGGATTCTATATTTTTCTTCTGTGTGCCGCGCTTTTCACTGATGCACACAGCCCTCACTTTTCCCATTAAAAAAACCAGCCTTTCCCACAACCTGCAAAGATTGCGTTTCTGTATAACATCTGTAAAACGAACTTCGTCTGTGTACGAAATTTTCTATATTATCCTCCAATTTCAGACATTCCTCTGTGTTCTGTCTGCTCCGTTTCATTCATTTCCCCAAAATGATGGCATTTCGGTTTTTGTGTGATAGTCATTTCGATCTGCGCTTTTAACTCTGCATCCGAAGCGCCGTCTCTTAACAGCGTGCGCAGATCCATTCCTGTTTCATATTGCAGACATGGTTTTAAAAAACCGTCCGCCGTCATGCGGACACGATTACATCCACTGCAGAATTTATGTGAAATTGCACTGATAAATCCAATTTTTCCTTCAAATCCATCAATTTTCCTATAATGTGCCGGTCCGCTTCCAAGTTTTTCCACGCACGGTCTGATCGTCGCATAAGTCTCACAGAGTATCTGCCTTACCTCTTCCTCTTTTAATGTATGTTTTTCTTTTCCCTGACCGATCGGCATCAGTTCGATGAAACGGACATTTACACCGTCTTTTGCAAGTTCTGCCAGCGCAAGCAGCTCCTCTCTGGTCTGGTGCATCAGCACACAATTCACTTTTACAGAGATTCCTGCCTGTTTTTGCGCCTTTCGCATTCCCCGCAGCACAATTTCCAGATTACCGTCAGAGGGATTCCTGTCCACATGACATCCTCCTGTGAGGGACTTGTAATGTTCCGGGTTTAATGTATCCAGACTGATATTCACACCATCGAGTCCCGCTTTTACAAGACCATCCAGCTGTTGTTCCAAAAGGATCCCGTTCGTCGTCAGTGTCACTTTTCCCATGCCGCATTCCTTTTTTAGCCGGAAAATAAGTTCTTCAATATGTTCCCTCACCAGAGGCTCACCCCCGGTCAGCTTCACATTTTTGATCCCGAGACTGCGGTAAATTCCAGCAAGTTTTACGATCTCGTCATAAGTCAGAAGTTCTTCCTGTCTCAGATACGTCTTACGCGTCTGCGGCATACAATAAATACAGCGCAGATTACAGCGGTCTGTGACCGAAATGCGGATATAGTCGATATTGCGGCTGTATTGATCTAACATTGTTCTCTTTCCTTACTTCGCTCAAAAAGTCCGGATTTTCCACCGTCTTTTTTTTCTAAATGAACGTCAAAAATTTCCATTGCGCGGTCCATTGCCTTGCACATGTCATAAATCGTCAGAAGCGCCACATTCACGCCCATCAGTGCCTCCATCTCCACTCCGGTCTTCCCGGAAACTTTGACCGTGCACAGTGCCTTTATAATGTTTTCCGTTTCCTTTACCTCAAAATCAACGGTACATTTATTCAGGCAGAGCGGATGACACATCGGGATCAGATTTGACGTCTGTTTTGTTCCCATAATGCCTGCCACACGCGCTACGGTCAGCACGTCACCTTTTTTTGCCGTGTGGTTGACGATTGCAGACATTACCGCGTCATTCACACGGATCTTGCCGCTCGCCACCGCAATGCGCTCTGTGATCTCTTTTTCGGAGACATCCACCATCACGGCATTGCCATTCTCATCAAAATGATTCCATTCCATACCTCTTTAAACCTTTCCAAAAGAACAGTCCGGGAATCTGCACTCTGCACATCCGAGGCATAAGCCCCCATGTCCCAGCACATAAAAATCTTCCGCTTTCACCGGGATCCCGGCTGCGATCCTCGGCAGCATAATGTCGAAAATAGTGCTCTTTGCGTACATCACGCAGCCCGGCAGTCCCATGACCGGCGTTCCGTCCTCAAAATATCCGAGCAGAAACATAGCTCCCGGCAGCACCGGCGCACCGTAGGTGACGATCTGCGCTCCCGAACGCTTAATTGCTCCCGGTGTGCGATCATCCGGATCAACGCTCATGCCTCCGGTGCATAAGATCATATCCACACCTTTTGCTTTGTACTCTGCTATTTTTTCCGTGATAAGCGCCTCGTCATCCCCCGGATAACAATGCTCTACCGTCTCAATGCCATAGGCTTTCAGCTTCTCAATGACCACATCGGAAAAGGTGTCCCGGATCAGTCCTTTTGCCACCTCACCGCCCGTCGTGATGAGCGCCGCCGTCTTTAATTTATAAGGAAGCACATTGATTAGCGGCTCTCTGCCCGCACACCGTTTTGCTGCTTCCATTTTCTCTTTCTCAATGATCAGTGGGATAATTCTGGTTGCCGCAAGCTTCGCCCCCTTTTTCACCGGGATGTAGGAATGTCTCGTTGCGATCATCATCTCTCCAAGTGAATTGACCGCCAAAAGTTTTTCCACATTGATTGTTAAAATTCCGTCAATGTCCGAGGTCAGCTCGATTTTTCCCTCTTTCGGCTGGGAGGCATGCATATGTTCTCCCTGACAGATCTCACGCAGGATCTCCGCCGCCTCATCCTCATGAAGCATGTTTTCGTTTTTCTCCCACACATAGAGATTTTCTTTTCCCATGGATAATAACACCGGGATATCCTCTTCTGTCACGATATGCCCCTTGCGGAATCTCGCATCTTTCGTGACACCCTTTATGATCTGCGTCATGTCATGACATAAAACATGACCGACCGCTTCCTCTGTTTTGATTAATTTCATTGTTTTTCCTCTTATTTTGTCTTGGCGTTCGGGTAAATGCGCGCCATCTTTGCGTCATCATAATGCTCATCCATGTACACCTGCCAACTCTGCGTCGCTTTCACCTGTCTGCCTCTCTCATCATAGCGTATTAACGCCATGCAGGACACCACAACATTGCAACACATAAATACGATCAGCATCCATGTCACTGTCTTACCGATCACAACAGGAATTTTTTCTATCAATCCTGAAATTTTCGGATACAGAATCTTAAACCACACAACGGCTGCGATTCCCCAGAAAAAGCAGTACAACAGGTTAATCCTTCCGCCGAGGTTAAACGGCATCCAGCTGTAATCCCAGAATACTTTTCCAAATACCAGCTCCGTGAACACACTGCACAGATACTCGTAAGCACCGCCTAAAAAAGTGCCTGTCCAGAACAGAAATCCATCACTTCTGTCCTTATATTTATATAACATTGCTGTCACCATTGCAATCGCAAGTCCCCACACGATACTGAATGGTCCCCACACCACACTGCTGCGGCTCATCCATACCCCTGCTGTGATGCGGCAGAAAATCGTCTCCGTGATATCTCCCAGGAATGCTCCCACAAAAAATAACATCACGATTTTATAAAAATCACAGCCCTTTGCAAAAACGGTTTTATCCTTTGTGACCTTTTCCACAAAGCTTGCCTTCGGGTAGGCTTTTGTCATTCGTTTTTCAATCGATCCTGCAATCTTATTGCCAAGCCTGATGCGGAAACGATCGATTTTGTTATTTGCTTCCAGCCACTTCTCCGGGTGTCTGCTCTTTCCTGTCACAAGCAGATAGGAGGCGAGTACATCCACCACAAGCACACCGATCAGCACCAGCAGAACAATATGTACCAAAAGCTGTGGCAGTATCGCAAGCAATCGGAATACCCACCGGTTGGCATACTTCACCACAACATAACCCAAAGCACCTTTTATCAGGGAAACCGGAAGACAGATGTAACCGTCTAAGTTCCATTTACTCTTACTGTAATCCCACCAGCGTTTATGATAAAACCTCTCGATTAACTTTCCAGCGATGAACTCTGTAACTGCTGCATACAGGGATGCAAATAAAAAGAGCCATAGCCCGGTCAGCTCCTGCAAGCCCACAGACATTGCAACAGCTCCCACACCGTACAGGATACACAGCGGACCATTTACCAGCCCACGGTTGGAAAATTTCCGGTGCATAAATGTTGCCGCGGCTGTCTCTATCACCCAGCCCGCAAAAGAATATATAAAAAATAGCCACAATAAATCATATCCGGTAAACTGTATCATTCGTATGTCCTCTTCCTGTTTTTTCTTCTATATAAACATAGATATTTTTCTCGAATACACTCTTAGATTATATAGAAGCCGCCACTTTTCTTCAAGTAAATTTAAAAAGCCTTTGCAGAAAATTCTTTCCACAAAGGCTTTTCAATCACTTAAATTTGATAATTATCTTCTTACTCTTTTCTTCGCATAACAGAATGCTGTAATCGCGCAGCCGGCAAATAATACCCATATTACTGCCATACTGCCGTTATCCCCTGTTTTTGGAGAAGATGTCACGGTCTCTGCTGTTGCAGAAGCTGCCTTGTCCGTCTCTGTTGCCTGACTCTGTGCTGGTTCTGCTGTTGTTGTCGGATTCGTCACAGAGCTTCCCGGTGTCGTCGGATTTGCTGGCGTTGTCGGATTTTCCGGTGTTGTCGGATTTGCTGGTGTTGTCGGGTTTTCCGGTGTCATGCTTGTATCGTCTGCTTCCGCAAAAATGAATGTACTAAAATGAGTTACTGTGAAAGTAATGGTACGGCTATTAAGATCATATGAATATCCATTTCCATTCGAAAAATTTTCATTGACTGTACCGTCAGCATTCATATGTAAAATAACAAGTTTACTGATATCGATTCCCCTTGGAACAGGGATTGTAATTGTAACCGGAACTGCAAGTCCAGAAGCTGCTGTACTTACATTTGTCAGTGTAATTCCGAGTGGAATTGCATTTTTGTATTTGCTGTCCAATGTGGCAACATCCGCTTCTTTGGTAATCTTTAATCCGACATTTGATACCCCATCATCTGCATTCAATGCTGCACCCAAAACTTTAATATTTGCTGTATCAATATAAGCTTTTACATCCTCAGAAACATCATTTGCAACCGTAATTCCAGACATTTTCTCAATTGCTTCTACCGTTGCACGCGTATCACTGTTTGTCTGCATTGCTGTTCTAAGAGTTGCTGTATCAGTTTCCTTCAATCCATCTCTTAATGCTTTGGCAATCTCTGCTTTTTTTGTCTCGTCTGCTTCATTATAGATTTTATTTAAAGTATCTGCATCTGCTTTCTCTACTGAATCAACGCCTGCTTGAGCTAATACATCTTTTAATGTATTGTCAACCTCTTCACTGGACGATGTAGTATCATAAATATCCGTAAATACTTCGTCACTATTTAAATAGTTATCGATATCGTCACTTTTCACAACAAGTCCAGCTTTATAATATTTATAGTCTTTTATTTCATGATTTAGATCCATGCTATAAGTATAATTTCCAATCGAAGTTATACAAGAATTATTACTTCCTGACCATTGTTCCTTATCATTACTTCTATATATTCTTGCTTCAATGCGTTTTCCCATCAATTGAGAATTTTTATCTACTCCCGGAATTGTCAAAATACCTTTTTCCCATTTCACTGTAGAAATATTTATTGGATCCAATTTTGCTGTAGGTTTTGTATAATTATATGTCACTGTATTTACTTTTGTGGTAACAACACCATTTTTAACAATGAAATACTTAACTACATGGTCTCCTGACTCTCTAATCTGATTTGATATATCAGCCTGTGCTTCTCCATTTGTAAAAGAACAGTCTTCGCTTTGATGCCATCTACTAGTTCCGAAACACCCATATATATATTGTTCCTGATCCAGATTGATTACTTGAATCTTTTACGATAATCTTTCCATTTTTCGCTTCAGCAGATACATCATCCAATGTTCCATTTACATATTCAATATTCTCAGCATCATCCGCAAATAATCTGTCATCAAATGTCGAATCATATTCTTGACTGCAAATCAAGTCACCCTCTGCACTGATTAATGCCACATATAATGTTTCAGATTCCTTTCCTGAAACTTTCACTTCTACCTGTCGATTTTTTTGCTCAGTTGTCTCCTTTGCAAGACTAAATAATTCATCCCTTGTATAATTATATTCATTCCTATTATACACATAATAAGCAATATACGCATTTTCTTCACTCGTAGTAATCTGATAGTTAAAAGCATTCTCTCCAATATCATATGATATCGGTTTGATTTCAACCTTACCACCTATCGTCTCTGCCTTTGTCAGTACCTGTGTCGGCAGCATTGTCACTATTAAAACAACTGCCATGCAGAGTGCCAACACATTCCACTTCATTCGTCTTTTCCTCATAACTTTGTATCTCCTTTATCTTTGATTATGATACAGCAACAAAATCAAACCCTTGTCCTATTTTCCAAAATAATGGTTATAATTTTATTAACTGCTCGGTACGTTCGTCTTATTATGTAAAAGACGAACCTTTTCCTTAAAACATATTTACACACTTAGCTTTCTGCTTTAACGTTGCATGAACATATAAATCCATGGTAATCTGTGTGGAAGAATGCCCTAAAATAGAGGAAACTGTTTTACACTCAACCCCACTTTCAAGACACGAAGACGCAAACCCATGACGCAGCGAATGAAAATTATAATCAGAAAGATTACAGTGCTTTAAAATTGTTTTAAAATGTTTCTGCACATTCCGGGGTTCCGTACAACGTGTGGTTCCTGTCAGGAAATAACAATCCTCCGGTTTTCTTTTTTCTTTCAAACAGTTTTTCAAAAAATCAGGAATCGGTATCGTTCTTATCGATGAAAACGATTTTGGAGTTCGGATATATAGCATTGTTTTTGAAAGTCCTTCCCTGTAATTATCATTTTGAATCCGCGATACAGTCCTTTTTATCTCAAATATTCCCGTGTCCAGATGAATATCTTCCCATTTCAATCCACACAATTCACCAATTCTGATACCTGTGCTTCGGCACAACAGAATCCCAAGTGCATATGTGTCATTTTTCTGTAATAAATATTCTTTGATACATGCACTTTCGTCCTCAAGCAGTACTTTAGATTCCAAACGGTGAACGGTAAGATAACAGTGATGTATCATTTCCTCATAATTGTCGTTTTGCACTGCATTTTTTCTTAGAATCGTTTTCAAAACACGCAGCGCAGAATAAATGGTACTATCCGCATATTCTCTTTCCTGCAAATCCAAAACCAATTGTTCGAGGTATGCCTTTTTCAATTTCATGACATCAATTTCCCCTAATTTCGGTTCAATGAGCTTTCTGATCAGATAACAGTAATTTGCGTACGTACTCTTTTTAATTTTTGCTTTTTGCTGTATCAACCAATTTTCACACATTTCTTCTGTCTTTAAATCATTGTTCATAGTTCCTCGTTTCCGCATTGTTCCTTATTTTTTTGTTGAAACACAATGCAATTACAAATTATAAAAGGCTTGAGTGAAAAAGTAAATTCCGCACGTAAACTTAAATTCCATACGGAAGACTA